>BNJT01002717.1_pt1:0-427500 | contig 2156830 bp, 2245 predicted proteins | sample 8540491 | NCBI WGS metagenome assembly BNJT01 (sample SAMD00202455, study PRJDB9452) | human saliva metagenome | host: Homo sapiens | reverse complement strand
GACAGTTCGGTCCCTATCCGTCGTGGGCGTAGGAAATTTGAGAGGAGCTGTCCTTAGTACGAGAGGACCGGGATGGACATATCAATGGTGTACCAGTTGTCACGCCAGTGGCATAGCTGGGTAGCTAAATATGGAAGGGATAAGAGCTGAAAGCATCTAAGCATGAAGCCCCCCTCGAGATGAGATTTCCCACGGATATTAAGACCCCTTGAAGACGACAAGGAGAATAGGTTAGGAGTGTAAGTGTGGTAACACATTCAGCTGACTAATACTAATAGGTCGAGGACTTAATCAAGTGAAGTTCTTTTAAGTAAAGTGTTGACAAAGGAATAAATGATGATATAATAGATGTATGAAGTTTTCGTCTGGTGGCGATAGCGAAGAGGACACACCTGTACCCATACCGAACACAGAAGTTAAGCTCTTTAGCGTCGAATGTAGTTGGGTTTACGCCCTGCGAGACTAGAACGTTGCCAGGCTTCAGAGGTCTTTAGCTTATGCTTTAGACTTATCATTCCACAGTAGCTCAGTTGGTAGTAGCATCTGACTGTTAATCAGAGGGTCGTAGGTTCGAGTCCTACCTGTGGAGCCATTTTTTGGCCCGTTGGTCAAGTGGTTAAGACACCGCCCTTTCACGGCGGTAACACGGGTTCGAATCCCGTACGGGTCACCATTTGAATGGAGGTTTAGCTCAGCTGGGAGAGCACTTGCCTTACAAGCAAGGGGTCAGCGGTTCGATCCCGTTAACCTCCACCATTTTAAATATTTCGGGAAGATAGCGAAGAGGCTAAACGCGGCGGACTGTAAATCCGCTCCTTAGGGTTCAGTGGTTCGAATCCACTTCTTCCCACCATTCTATTATTGGGATATAGCCAAGCGGTAAGGCAACGGACTTTGACTCCGTCATTCCCCTGGTTCGAATCCAGGTATCCCAGCCATGAGCCATTAGCTCAGTTGGTAGAGCATTTGACTTTTAATCAAAGGGTCGAAGGTTCGAGTCCTTCATGGCTCATTAAATGAATAAAAGGCTATCTAATAGCCTTTTATATTTTTTGGCCCGTTGGTCAAGTGGTTAAGACACCGCCCTTTCACGGCGGTAACACGGGTTCGAATCCCGTACGGGTCATCTTAACCAAGTCGTAACTTATGTTACGGCTTTTTTTTATGTTTTCCAAAAAAAGTATAGCATATATAATTATATATGCTATACTTTTTATACATTTATTTTAAATTGTCTTTTAGTAAAACTTAGCGGTAGTACTTCTTTAAAGAAGTTATACACTTCATAATTATTTTCAGATGTTCCTAGAATTAGTTCAAAGTTCTCATCTGCGAATTCGGCAATTACTTGTCTACAAACGCCGCATGGAGGACAATATGTTTCTATATTTCCTTTTGGCCCACCAACTACAGCAATTTTTTTGAATTTAGTTATACCTTCACTTACTGCTTTAAATATTGCTGTACGTTCTGCACAGTTTGTAGGTGTATAACTAGCATTTTCAATATTACAACCTGTATAAATTTCTCCGTCTTCAGTTAGAAGTGCTGCTCCTACTTTGAATTTAGAATATGGAACATAAGAGAATTTTGTCGCTTCGATAGCTTTGTTAATTAATAATCTATTAATTTCTTCGTCTTTTTGGTTGTTATGAATACCTAGTAGTTCAAAGATAGTATCTGCAACACCTGCTTCGTCATTGTTCTTTTCAGTTGTATATTTTGCTATTTCTTTAAGATGAGGGTTTGCATTTTGCATAGCAACGCTATATTCTACTATTTTAAGCATAGCCTCATCATTTAAGTTATCTCCTATAGCTAACGTATTTTTTAGTGATATTTTGTATGCTTCTGATACTTGTTTTAAAGCATGTCCCTTAGTTGCATTTTTATCCATAACTTCAAGGTTATTGGCACCTGAAGAAGTTACAGCAATATTTTCATTTTCTGATAATAGTTTTTTAGCCTTTTTTAATTTATCAAGGTCATTTGATATTCCAATTATTTTTATTGATGGATTATGCTCTTGGTTTAAGTAAAGTTCTATATTTTCTACTTCTGTAACATGTCCATTTTGTAGTCTTTTTTTTGATTCAGCTCTTAAATATTCTAAATCTGGAGTCGAACCTATAGAGCGTATAAGATCAGCATATGCTTGAATATCAGTTTCGATACTGTGAGTATATACTGTATTTTTTGTATAAAGTTGGTAGCTGATATCTAAGCTTTTAAATATTCCTATCGTATAATACAAATCTTTTACTTGTATTGGAGTAATACTTATAATCTCTTTATTTTTATTATAGACAACCCCTCCATTAAACTAATAACATCACAGACAATATTATTTTCTTCAAGAGCAGGTAATGCTTCATAGTAAGCTCTTCCTGTTGCTACTATGAATTCAATGTTATTATTTTGAGCATATTTTATTAATTCTACATTTTTTTCAGGTATTTTATGTTCATTATTTAGCAGTGTACCATCCATATCACTAGCTATTAATTTAATCATATATTGTTTTAAGATACTAGAGAAGATCTAGTTCTTTCTCCTTTCCTCATATATAGTTAGATTATATCATAACTAGATAATTATTGTAACCTAAAGAAAAAATATATTAATATTAGAGTAATATTTCTACTATAATTTTATTATTTATGATAATATAAGAGTTAATCAAATTATTTATAGAGAGTGATTAGATATGGAATTAAAAAATATTATAAAAGATAATAATTTAGAAGAATTGTTTTCTAAAGTAACAATAGGAATAGAAAAAGAAGGACAAAGAATTTTAGAAAATGGTCATATTACAAAAACAGACCATCCTAAAGTTTTAGAACCTCGACATAAAAATCCATATATTCAAACAGATTTTGCGGAGTCTCAAATCGAGCTTATAACAACACCAGAAAGAAATGAGAAGGATGTTATTAGAGTTTTAAATGCTATTCATGAAGTAATTTTAAAGAATATGCCAGAAGATGAATATATATGGCCTCTAAGCATACCTGCTATCTTACCTGATGATAAAAGATATTAAAGTAGCTCAATTTGAAAAAGAATGGGATGTTGTTTATAGAGAATACTTAGTTGAAAAATATGGTAAATATAAACAAATGGTATCAGGTATTCATTATAATTTTCAAATTGATGATAATTTTATGAAAAGTGTAGCTGATATAACAAATAACAATGTTGTTAATGTTAAAAATGATATATATATGAAATTAGCACGTCAATTTTTAAGATATCAATGGTTACTTGTATACCTATATGGTGCCTCACCATTTGCTGAAGATAAATATTTTACAGATGGAAAGAAACCTGAAGGCTTTGCGAGAAGCTTAAGAACAAGTAGATATGGGTATGTTAATGATGATGATATCGTAGTGTCTTATTCTTCATTAGAAAAATATATTTCTGATTTAACGGGCTATGTTAAAGATAAAAAATTAATAGCCGAAAAAGAATTTTATTCTAGTGTTAGATTCAGAGGTGCTGAAACCGTAGCGGATTTACCAAAAAAAGGTATTAAATATATAGAATTTAGATTATTTGATTTAAATCCATTTGCTCCTTTTGGAATATTAGAAAAAGATGTTAGATTTATTCATTTATTTATAAAATCTTTAGTATGGATGGAAGAAGTAGATAAAAAAACTTCAGAATCTAAAGGAAAAGAATATAGTGAGAATATTGCCTTATCTCATCCATTTGAAATGCCAATCTACTTGGAAGAAGGTTTAGAACTTCTTGATAATATGAAAAACATGGTAAGAGAATTGAGCTTACCTGAAAGTGATATATTATTAATAGAAGAAAAAGAAAATGAATTAATAGACCCATCACTTACACTTGCGGCGAAAATAGTAAAAGAGTATGAAAAAGATGGTAATATAATAGAGTTAGGGGTTAGTCTAGCTAAAAAATATAAAGAAGAAGCTTTAAGAGAATATTATTCGTTAAGTGCATATAGTAACATGGAATTATCTACTCAAGCAGTAATTGAAGACGCTATAAAAAATGGTATAAAAGTAGATGTTATAGATGAAAATGATCAGTTTATTCGCTTAGAAAGTAATGGAACTGTAGAATATGTGAAAAATGGTAATATGACAAGTAAAGATACTTATATATCTCCATTAATAATGGAAAATAAAGTTGTAACTAAGAAGGTATTATCGGAAAAAGGATTCAGAGTTCCAGGTGGTTATGAAGTATCAACATTAGATGAAGCTTTATTAAAATTTGATTATTTAAAAAATAAACCTATAGTTATAAAACCTAAAAGTACAAATTTCGGATTAGGAATCTCTATTTTTAAACATGGTACAGACGATGTAGAAGACTTTTCAAAAGCTATATTGTTAGCTTTAAAAGAAGATAAGGATATTTTAATAGAAGAGTTTATAGATGGAACAGAATATAGATTCTTTGTTATTGAAGGTGAAACAAAGGCTGTTTTACTTAGAGTACCAGCAAATGTAGTAGGAGATGGAAAACGTACAATTTCTGAATTGGTAGAGACAAAAAATGAAAATCCTCTACGTGGAGATGCTAAGAAAACACCACTTAAAAAGATAGAGTTAGGTGAGATTGAGAGCTTACAATTAAAAGAACAAGGGCTAAGTTTTGATACTATTCTGGATGAAGGTCAAATAGCATATTTAAGAGAAACTCTAATATTAGTACTGGTGGAGACTCTATAGATATGACTGATGAAGTAGATGATAGTTACAAAAAGCTAGCTGTAGAAATATCTGATGCTATGATGGCTAAAGTATGCGGGGTAGACCTAATTATTAAGGATATTAAACAAGTAGCTACAGATCAAAATTATGGAGTAATAGAAGCTAATTTTAATCCAATGATGATGATGCATATCTACCCTCATAAAGGTAAATCAAGAAGGTTATCTCTGGATGTATTGAGAATGTTATTTCCGGATAGAAAAATAAATTAAAAAAGCTAAAATTTGATAATTGACCAAATTTGATATATAATAGCAAGTGAGGTATAAAATAGGAGGTAAGAAAATGAATTTAATTCCTACAGTAATAGAGCAAACTTCTCAAGGAGAAAGAGCTTATGATATTTATTCAAGACTTTTAAAAGATAGAATTATTATTTTAGGATCAGAAGTTAATGACCAAGTTGCTAACTCAATTACAAGCCAACTTTTATTTTTAGAAGCACAAGATAGTGAGAAAGATATTTATTTCTATATTAACTCTCCAGGAGGTAGTGTAACAGCTGGTTTTGCGATTTATGATACTATGCAACATATTAAATGTGATGTAGTAACAATTTGTATGGGTATGGCTGCAAGTATGGGAGCATTCTTATTAGCGGCAGGAACTATCGGTAAGAGATATGCATTACCAAATGCAGAAGTTATGATTCACCAACCATTAGGTGGAGCACAAGGACAAGCCACTGAAATTGAAATTGCTGCTAAACACATATTAAGAACACGTGAAAAATTAAACAAAATTTTAGCGGACAGAACAGGTCAAACAATTAAAGCCATTGAACGTGATACAGAACGTGATAATTACTTAAGTGCAGAAGAAGCTTGCGAATATGGTTTAGTGGATAAAGTAATGTATCCAGAAAATAATAAACCACAAAAAAAAGAAAAAGTAAAAAAAGCTGCTAAAAAAGCAACTAAAAAATCAGAATAATTCTAATTCAAAAAAACTCTCTCAGATTTCTGAGAGAGTTTTTTTATATTATATTTTCCAAACTTTACCTATTGCATTACGGAATTCGTAGTTATCCATAAAATATTCTACATTTCCGTTAAAATGACGTTTGAATTGAAGAACACTATAATCAGTAGCATCTTCAGAAGTGAACTCTTTAGAAGTTCCAAAGAAGTTGAAAATTTTGAAGTTATTTCTAATAGCATATTTTATCATAGTATACATTACTAAATATGAACCATTAAACCTAGAAAACTCTTTTTTCATTCCTCCAGTGAAGTAAATAAGATCTTGTTTTGTTTCTATAAAACTTGCGCAAGATAGATAAATAATATTTCCATGATCTTCTTTTAAAGAAGAGATTTTTGCTATTTTATCATTGTTAAAAGCAATTGATTCATCTATTCTAGCTATTTTATTCATAGTTTTTTCAGGATTTACTTTTCCACTTTCAAGTTTTTCTGTTAATTTAGTTTTTTCAGAGTTGAAATCTTCAATTTCTTTATTTAGTTTAGAAATAAGTGAATCACAATCTAAGTAAGAAACCATAAGGTGAAGTTTATCACCTAATGCGGTTTTTAGATTTCTAAAGTACTCACTAGTTCTAATTTGGAAGTTGATTCTATCTTCTGTACTTTTGTTTATTGAATCAAAGATTGCAGCATCTTCATCATTAAAAATGTCGATTTCTTTTACAGTTATTCCTTCTTTTATAGCTTTGTTAATTGAACGTTTTGCCATAGTTGAAACAGTTTTTAATAGTGTATCTTCAGTAAGAGTTTCTTCTAGTTCTCTTGAATATATACAACGAGAAGCTAAAGTAGGGTTTGTAAATAAGTCATCATTAAGTGGTTTATACCCTAGTGAAGTTAATATTTTATCTGTTTCTATAGATTCTTTAGTAGTTTCAACATATTCGATATCTTTATAAATACGTTCATTTAAGAATGGATTAACCCTTACGCAAAGAACACGGAAGTCTTTAGCGAAATATTTTTTCAACTCTGTCATATAAATCTAACTAACTCAGTATTTGAATAATCCATTATTGGACCATGTTGAGCTGTTACTTTAAAGAAGAATTTTTTATAAGGGAAGTAAATAAATGTTGCATATGCTAACACTTCGTCATTTTCTTTTACAGCAAGTATTTTTGTTTTTAGGTTATTGAAATTTTGCATTTTACTATATACAGCAGCTTGTTGTAAATAGTAACGATCATTATTTTTTTCTTGAACCTTTTGTAGTTCGTCACTGCTAATTTCTGTAAATATCATTAATATGCTCCTTATATAAATTTTAATACATACCCATACGATTATATAACAAATAGAAGAAAAAAAAAAGTAATAACTATTATTTAAACTGCTTACAATAAATGATATAATAAGGATATGAATATCTGGGAGGATAATTTATGAGAGAATATCAATTAAGAAATAAAAATTATAAAATTAGATATAATGATTTTCCTGGTGAAGGAATACCGATAATATTTATTCATGGATTAGGATGTGCAGGTTCTTTTGATTATGTTGAGATAGCAAATAGGAAAGAGTTCCTGGGCCATAGAAAAATATTAATAGATTTACTAGGAGCAGGTTATAGCGATAAACCTCTTGATTTTGAATACAAAGTTAAAAATCATGCGAAGTACTTAAGTGAATTTTTAGAAGATCTGAATTTAAATAAAGTTATATTATTTGGACATAGTTTAGGAGGGGCTATCTCTATAGAACTTTGCGGTCTTTGTGAGGAAAAGATAGATCGATTAATACTAACAGAACCTAATTTAGATCCTGCTACTAAAGGGAGAACAAGTTGGGCTGTTGCTCAGTATACTGAAGAGAATTATAAGAGTAGAATAAGTAGCTTAATAGAATATTGTGCAAGTGGAAAGAATACAATGTGGGCAGCAACATTAAGAAATTGGTTGCCAGAGGCAGCATATCAAATATCAAGGGATGCTATAGAAGTTAGAGAAGTGCCTTGGCGTGATATGTTCTATAGTTATAAGATTCCTCGATTTTTTATCTTCGGTAGTAAAACATTACCAAGTGATGATTTAGAAGAGTTACCAAAGAATAATATAGAAGTAAAAATAGTAGAGAATGCTGGGCATTCTATGGCATGGGAAAATCCAGAAGGATTAGCTCAAGTAATATATGAATGTCTTAAATAAAGAAAAATAAAAAGTTTGGATACTTCCAAACTTTTTATTTTTATATTTTCTTAATTTTTAAATTACTTACCATTAAGTATGAACAGATTATTAGTAATAATAGGTTTATAATGCTTGGTAAGTTAAATAATGATATTATAGCTAAAACTGATCCACATGTTGTAATAGGTACACCTTGATAATAACCATCTTTCATTTTAGTAACATTAAATCGTGCTAATCTATAAGCACCACAACAAGCATAGATGGCACTAAGGATAGCTACTATCACTATTAATGTAGAAGTTGGTTTATCAATAGATACAAATTTTTCAAAAATTAGTATAGCAGGAGCTACACCAAAACTTACAACGTCACATAAAGAATCTAAATCATGACCGATGTCAGAAACGACACCAAGTTTTCTTGCTACAATACCATCGTATCTGTCTGCAAGCATTGCTAATAAAATAAAGACAGTTCCCCAAACATAATATCCATGTACAGTGACTAAGATTGATAAAAAGCCACAAAAGATATTACACAAGGTAAGATAATTAGGTATAAAATTTTTATTCATTAAGTTATCCTCCAATGATTGATATTATAATTATAGTACAAATTGAAAAAAAAGTCTAAAAAAAAATAAAAGTTACAATATGAAATTTATTAATTACTTTAATTTACATAAAAATTTTGTAAGAAGTGTTGTTTTTAAAAATATTACTTGATATAATGTATATGTAATTTATTATGGGAGGGGTATTATGTCGCTAAAATTAGATAAAGTTGATATAAAGAAAATTGCGAAAGAGTTAATATTTATTTGTCTTGGTTGTGCTATTTATTCATTTGCGATAATGCACTTTAATGTACCAAACAAACTTGCAGAAGGTGGAGGAACAGGTATTTCCTTGTTACTACTTTATGCATTTGGATTACCAGTATCAACTGGTACAATATTGGTTAATATACCATTATTAATTATTGGTTTTAAAATGTTAGATAGAAAAACTATGATATATACTTTATATGGTATTTCTATGTTAACTGCGTGGTTGAAATTTTTGAAATATATAATGTTAATATTGATATTGGTGGAGATAAGTTATTAGCTTCTGTCTTTGGTGGTATTATCGCAGGTATTGGACTAGGAATAGTATTTTTAGTTGGTGGTACAACTGGAGGAGTAGATATTGTAGCTAAAATTATTCAACTTTATACAGGAAATTCAATTGGAAGAATTATTCAAGTATTAGACGGTGTTATTATAGCTCTTACGTTTGTAGCGGTAAAAAGTTTCCCAGCAATCTTATATACTCTTTTCTATATATTTATTAGTACAAAGTTAATAGACTATGTAGTTGAAGGTGGGGTATCTGGTAAAGGTGTAATGATTGTTTCACCAAAAATAGAAGAAATAACTAAAATAGTTCAAGAAGATATGGAACGCGGTTTAACGTATTTTAAAGGACAAGGTAGTTATACTAGAAAAGATATGAATATTGGTTATTGTGTTGTATCAAGAAATGAAATAAGTAGACTGAAATCGCTCGTTTTTGAGATTGACCCACGAGCCTTTGTAACCATAACAGAGGTTCATGATGTAATGGGCGAAGGATTCAGTTTTGATCAACCAAAGAAAATCAAAGTAGGTATAAAAAAAGATAAATAATAATAATAATAGGGAGTAACCTAATATATTATATTGTTAGGTTACTCTCATTATTTGAAAGGTATTAAGATGATAAAAAACTTTTATTTTAGAATAATATTAATAATAGGACTAACTACCGTATGTTGTTCATTTTTTGGGCAAACACTTCTATTTTTAATTAATATTAGTAAAAATTACTACCAATATTTAATTCTCTTAACACCGCTAGTGCTTCTTTTTACAAAATATAGTAATAAGATAATTAAAACTCATGGAGTAGGTATGAAGTATTTTGTAGAAGCTGCCAATAAAGACAATGATAAGGTTAGCTGGTTTTTTCCTATTGTTCTTACTATAAATACTCTGCTTGCTCATGTATTTGGTGTAAGTGTGGGAAGAGAGGGTGTTGCAGTTCAATTAGGTGGAGCTATTGGAAAAGAATATGACGACTAATGATTTAAGTGATAGACAAAAGAAATATTTTGTTCGTTTAGGGATGATTAGTGGTTTTGCAGCTCTATTCCAAACACCACTTGCAGCAGTATTTTTTATATTTTAGAAATAATCGGGAAAAAGATAAGAGTTACTGCTAGTTCTATTTATGAGTTCATTAGTTATATAGTTGCAGCATTTATTTCAGCAAGGCTATCACATCTCTTTAGGTTTAGAAAAATTCTTTTGTAGATGTTAATGTTAGTAATAATGATATTAATTTAGTAAACATATTAAAAATAGCGTTTATAAGTATAATTTTAACCTTTTATAGGGATATTATTTGTTATTATTCAAAAAAAATCTAAAAGTAGCTGTTGCTACTTACAAATATCTTACATGGGTTTTATTAGTATTATTTATAGTAATGAGCTTTACACTAAACTTTAGATATGCTTCATTAGGTACTAATTTAATAGATTTCTCATTTAATGATTATAGTAATATTAAGGTATATGATTTTATTTTAAAATTAATATTTACGGCGATATGTACAGCGATAGGTTTTAGTGGGGGAGAGGTTACACCATTATTTGCTATTGGGGCAAGTTGTGGAGTTGTATTAGGAATATGGCTAGGGCTGCCTGTGTTAATGGTAGCTGGCTTAGGATATTGCTTAGTGTTTTCTTCAGCAACAAAAACATGGGTAACTCCTATATTTTTATCTTTGGAAGTTTTTGGCTTTAAACTGATGTTAATAATGATATTACCAGCAGTACTATTGTATTTTATTAATAAAAAATATAGTATTTATAGCTAGTATATAAAAATACCAAGAGAAGTGTAGTTTTCTCTCGGTATTTTTTAGTTTGTTGTAAATACTATTCAGGATTTATTTTTTCAGTGACCAACTTTTTTCAAGTAATGGAATCATTGTGTCTACAGTATCTTTGTCCCCTTCTATAGAAGTATAATGAATTTTACCATCGTCTGCCTTAAAAATATATGTGACAAAGTATTTTCCAGTTTTTGTTAAAGTATTAATAACATAAGCATCATATCCACCAATTTTTGATTTAGTTCCAGACATTTTTCAAACAGTTGACTATTCTTATGTTTAGTATATACCGAGTTTGCTACTAGCTTAGGATCGATAGATGCATATTCTGCCTCAGATATTCCAAGTTGACTTGGACGGAATATGTTTAATGTAACAACATTATACGCGGATGTATCACTAGATTGTATGTCGTTACCACCATTTATATCTTGGAAATTAACCCAACTTTTAAGGGCACTTTAACATAACCGTATTCGTCAGAACCAATAACTTGAGTATCCTCTGTTTTAATGTTTGTTGAAGATGAACTTTTATTTGATGAATCTGAATCTTTTTTATTAGCTTCTTCTTTTTTATTTTCATCTTTTTTCTTAGAGTCCTCTTGTTTGTTTGACTCATTTTGTGTTGTCTGCTCTTTATTTTGGTCTTTATTTTCGTTTTTATTTGCCTGACAAGACACAAGTAGTACGGAACTTAATAATAACATTAGTATACCTTGTAATTTTTTCATATAGAAACCCCTTTCATTCACTTATAATTTTATTATATCATGTATATGAGAAAAATTATATATATTTATTAATATATATTGATAAATTATTAAAAAGAACAGAATCAGTAGAGTCTGACTCTGTTCTATATTTATAAACCTAAAAAGTTTCAAAAATTTCTCTTTTATATTTTTAATTTTTTTGTTCATCAACATTTTTCACCATTTAGTTGAACTTTTATTTCTGAAATAATTTCACCAGGTTTATTTTTTTAATAATATATATTCTGTCACTAAGGTCGATTGCTTCGTCTATGTCATGTGTTATTAGTAGTGTGGTAAGATTAAACTTTTTACAAATATCTAAATACCAAGAATGTAATGATATCTTTGTTATTGCATCTAATGCACTAAAAGGTTCATCTAATAAAAATAGTTCTTCTTTAAACATATAAGTTCTTAAAAGTGCCACTCTTTGGCGCATACCACCACTTAATTCACTCGGATATTTATCTTTATAGTCATAAAGATTAAATAGTTTTAAGTTTTTTATTGCTTCAGCTTCAGCTTCTTTTTTATTTACTTTTTTTATAAGAAGGGGAAGTATTATATTTTGAATTACAGTCTTATGCTCTAAAAGTAGATCTTTTTGAAGCATATAGCTGACTTTTCCTTTGAAATTAGAATCTCCTTGAATTTCTATAGTTCCAGATTGAAGTTCGTTGATACCTGCAATTAAATTAAATAAGGTAGTTTTTCCAACTCCGCTTCCACCTAGAATAGAAACAATTTCACCTTGGTCGACATGAATATTAATATTTTTTAATATACTATTATTTGGGTAATTGAAAGATAAGTTTTTTATTGTTAAGACACTCATTATTTTATGTAGTCATTGCTAAATCCTGTATTGTCTGCAAGTGGTTTTTCGATAATTTTGTTTTCGTTAACCCAACGGTAAAATGCATTCCATCTTTCAGCATCGAATTCTCCCCAATGCTCTTTATTTGACGCATACTGTTGAGAGATATATTTTTGTGATGCTACTACGAAATCACGTTTTTCTTTTAGTTCTGGTGCATTTTTTATTAAAATATCTGCAGCTTCTTCAGGATGTTCTATAGCGTAGACATATCCTTTCTTAATAGCTCTAAGAACCTTTTGTGCTTCTTCTTTGTTATTTTTTAGATAGTCGTTATTTGCGATAATTACTGGTGAATAGTAATCAAGTTTTTTATCAAAATCTCTTAAGTAGAAGAAATTTGTTTCTAAATTCATACTTTCTGCTAATTTACCATCCCATGCATAGTAAATCCAAGCAGCATCAAAAACTCCGTTTTCTAGAGGTGTAATTGAGTTACTATCACTATTCGGTACTAACTCAATTTTATTATAATCTCCACCTTGTTTTTCAACTAGAGATTTAATCATAGCTAGTTCAACAGGATCATTCCATGTTCCATATTTTTTACCTTCTAATGCTTTAGGATCAGTAATATTGTTTTTCTTAGGTGAGATAATACCTGAAGTATTGTGTTCAATAATAGCAGCTACAGCTGTAATTCCAGCTCCTTTAGAAAGTTTACTAGCCATAGTATCTTGATAATATATTCCAAAAGGTGCTTTATTATTAATTACTAAATCTGATGTGCTATCTTCTGGTGCTGGTTTGATATCAAGATCTATTCCTTCTTCAGCAAAATAACCTTTTTCTTTTGCGACATATAATCCTGTGTGGTTTGTATTAACTGCCCAGTCTAATACAAAGTCGACTTTTTTTAAATCTTTATTATTTGAACTATTATTAGCAGAACCACATGCTGTAAGTGTTACTGCAAGAATAATAGAAAATATACTAATTAGTATTTTTTTCATGATTTTCTCCTATATATTTCCATTTAATAAATTTTTTCTCACTTAGTTTAACTAATTCTATACTTAGTAAACTTATAATAGATACCAATATAATAATTGCGAACATAGTATCGTATTCAAATAGTTTTTTTGCTTTAATCATATAAACACCTAGGCCTTCAAAACCTCCTAACCATTCAGCTACTACCGCAGCTATAAATGCATAAGAAACACTTACTCTAAGTCCTGCGTAGAAATAGCTTAGGCTGGTTGGTATTTTAACATGCCATAGTATTTGTAATTTACTAGCATTCATAAGTTTTAATAATGTGATCATATCGTTATCACAATTTCTAAATCCATCTAATATACTAACGACAATAGGGAAGGTTGTAGTTAAAACTATTAAAACAATCTTTGGTGTTAGTCCGTACCCAAGCCACAGTACCAAAATAGGTGCAATAGCAATAGTAGGAATAGTTTGTGTTAGGACTAGTAGAGGATAAATAGCTTTATTAAATACTGGGATACTATCCATAATTAAAGCTAGAGTCCAAGCTATTATAATACCAAGTAATAAACCGATAATAGCTTCTAGGAGGGTGATTTTACTGTGGAAAATTAATTGTTTATAATTTTTAATGAAAGACTGTACTATTTCTAAAGGAGTAGGAATAATATACTTAGGAAGTAAATTTAAATATCCAGCCCCCTGCCAAATAATTAGAAGAATAAGCATAGAAATAGCGGCAGCATATTTATTTATTAAATTTGCTAAGCTTTTCATCTATCGTTAAAAATATTCCCGTAATTAATTTTCACATTAGCAAAAATATATTTTTTTGCTATCTTCACCCGCAATTATTAAACATTCTTTTAGAGTATCCATAAGTTCATTGAATTCTCCTTCTATAACTGTTTCGAAAGGAGAAACAACGACATTAGAATGTTTATTTTGTAGATAATGGATTACATTATCTATTATTTTTATTTTTTCTTCATTATGTTCGCTCAATGGAAGAATTTGTAATGCAATACTGCAATTTGACAAAATAAAAAACCTCCTTACAATTTAAAGGGGTCTAAGTTAGGTCTTAAAGAATACTACCTACGCTGGCATTATCCAGATCAGGTGCGGTCGAAATTTATAATATTTCCTCTCAGACTGTTTACAGACTCCCGTATTTATGATTATATCATATACATTATTAAAATCAATAAATCTGTTTAACGTTTTCAAGTTTAGAGTGTAGTTTGAAAAAAGTGATACAAGAAATATAGTATAATATAGTTGCTATTTATATAGTTATTATTTTTAGTTACGATTAATGTATATTTAATATAATTAGTAAATAGATTTAATAATTTACCTATATATACTTAGATTAAAAAGATATTTTTGATTTTTGACTAGATATGTGGTAGAATAAAAAATCATAATAATATAAAATTTAAGAGGGATAACGAAGTGAAATTTTTAAAAGAAATATTTGAATGGATTATAGTAGTTGTCGCATCTATAGCAATTTACTTAGTTTTAAGTACTTATGTAATAGCTCCATTTACAGTAAAAGGACATTCTATGGACTATACATTTGCTGATAATGACAAAGTTTTTGTTAATAAACTTAGTAAAAACTATGAACGTGGTGACGAAGTAGTATTTCATGCAAATGAAACAGATGATTATATTAAACGTGTAATAGGTGTTCCAGGAGACACTATTGAATATAAAGATGATGTATTATATGTTAATGGTGAAAAAGTGGATGAGCCTTATTTAACTCAAAAAATTAAAGAAGCTAAAGAATCAGGAACAGCACCATTCACACCAGACTTTAATATAGAGTACTTAAGTAGTACTAAATCAAAAACAGTTCCAGAAGGAATGTATTTTGTAATGGGTGATAATAGACAACATAGTACTGATAGTCGTGTCTTTGGATTTGTTAAAAAAGAAGCGATGATTGGTAAAGTAAGTCTAAGATACTATCCATTTAGTTCATTTAAGTTCTTCTAAAATTCAAAATATTTTAGTTGAATAAAATATGATGTTATGCTATCATAATATACGGGCACTCTAAAAGAGTGATAGAAGAAAACCACCCCCTACGATTTACGTAGGGGGTTTTATTTTTTATAAAGGAGATTAACATGACAAAGTATATTTTTGTAACAGGTGGAGTAGTATCATCATTAGGAAAAGGTATTGTAGCTGCATCAGTAGGTAGAGTACTTAAAAATAGAGGATTAAAAGTAACACTTCAAAAATTTGATCCATACTTAAATGTTGACCCAGGAACTATGAGTCCTTATCAACATGGAGAAGTTTTTGTAACAGAAGATGGAGCAGAAACAGATTTAGACTTAGGACACTATGAAAGATTTATTGATGTTAATCTAGGTCAATATTCTAACGTGACTGCGGGTCGTGTTTATTCATCAATTATTGAAAAAGAACGTCGCGGAGATTATTTAGGAGGAACAGTTCAAGTAATTCCACACGTAACAAATGAAATTAAATCACGTGTACTATTAGCTGGAGAATCAAGTGATGCTGATGTAGTAATTACAGAAATAGGTGGGACAACAGGAGATATTGAATCATTACCATTTTTAGAAGCAATTCGTCAAATTCGTAGTGACTTAGGTCGTGAGAATGTATGTTATATTCACTGTACACTATTACCTTATATTAAAGCAGCTGGTGAGATGAAAACAAAACCTACACAACAATCTGTAAAAGAATTACGTGGTTTAGGTATTCAACCAGATATTATTGTTGTAAGAAACGAACTTGCATTAACAGATGAATTACGTGCTAAAATATCTCTATTCTGCGATATTCCAAAACAAAATGTTATTGAAAGTCGTGATGTAAGTAATTTATATCAATTACCATTAAATCTAAAAGCACAAAAAATCGATGATATCGTTCTAAAACATTTCAATTTAACAGCTAAAGAAGCGGATATGGAAGAGTGGATATCTCTTGTAGAACGTGTAGATAACTTAAAGATGAAGTTAGAATTGCCTTAGTAGGTAAGTATGTAGAATTACATGATGCTTATATTTCAGTAGTTGAGTCATTAAAACATGCAGGGTATAAACACAATTCTAAAGTTAAAATCGATTGGATTCAATCAGAAGATATTACTGAAGAAAATGTTCATGAGTATCTAAAAGAAGCTGATGGAATTTTAGTTCCTGGTGGATTTGGAGATCGAGGTGTTGAAGGAAAAATCACAACTATTAAATACGCTCGTGAAAATAAAAGTACCATTCTTTGGAATTTGTTTAGGTATGCAACTTGCAGCTGTTGAGTTTGCATAGAAATGTTTGTGGACTAACTGGGAGCTCACTCTTCAGAATTAGATCCAAATACACCATACCCAATCATTAACTTACTACCTGACCAAGAAAATGTAGTAGAAATGGGAGGAACTTTACGTCTTGGAAGTTATCCTTGTACATTAGCAGAAGGTTCACAAGCACATAAAGAATATGGTGAAATCAACATAACTGAAAGACACCGTCACAGATATGAATTCAATAATTTCTACCGTGAAAGATTAACTAATAAAGGATTAGTTCTATCAGGTGTTAGTCCAGATGGAAGATTAGTAGAAATAGTAGAATTACCAGAACACCCATGGTTTGTTGCTGGTCAATTCCACCCAGAATTCAAATCTCGTCCAGAAAAAGCACATCCATTATTTGCTGGATTTATTAAAGCAAGTTTAGAGAATAAACGCTAATTATGGATTTGTTTAATATAATAAAAGAACTAGAGGCACGTGCAAACACTGCGCGTGCTCTCGATATGTCTAGGTATATGAAAAATAAATTTCCTTTTTTTGGTATTCAAGCTCCTATTCGAGATGAAATTTGCAAACCATATTTTAAAGATGCAAAAAAAGAAAAGAAAATAGATTGGGATTTTGTTGAGTATTGTTGGCAACATGAAAAAAGGGAATGTCAATACGTTGCCGCTCATTACCTAAAAGGTATGCAGAAATTTTTAGAAATTACTGATTTTGAAAAATTAAAAAAATTAGTTATAAAGAAATCATGGTGGGATACAGTTGATATACTGGATAGAATTATTGGAAGCTTAATTTATCATGATGAAACTTTAAAAAAGAAAATTTTAAAATGGAGTGTTGATGATAATATTTGGCTAAGACGTGTCGCTATAGATCATCAACTTTTACGAAAAGAAAAGACAGATACTGATCTTTTAGAAAAAATATTAGTTAATAACTTAAATCATACTGAATTTTTTATTAATAAAGCTATAGGTTGGGCTTTAAGAGACTATTCGAAAACTAATCCCCAATGGGTAAAAGATTTCATTGAAAAATACAAAAATAATATGGCTTCGCTAAGTATAAGAGAAGCTAGTAAATATATATAATAATAGAAAGAGAATACTGTTTAATATTATTGAGCAAGTGTTTCTCTTTTTCTTATTGTCTAATAGTGTTATACTATTAGTATAGCTGTTTGAGTCTTAATATTGGATAAAAATGCTTTTTAGATGAGTGTTTATTAATATATACAGTTTAAATGAATTATAAGTAAAGGTTGGTTTTAATAAATGAAAAAAGTAGTAATAGGGCTAGTAGTTGTTATATTATCTATAGCATTATTAGTAACACTGCCTTTTATGTTTAAAAGTAATCAGGAAGATTATATTGATTTCTCAAAAGTTTCAGAAAATGTCGATGATAATGGAAAAGATGATGATACATTGAGAATTGGTTTAATCTCTGTTGCTGGTGATAATAAAAAGTTATATTTTAGAAAAAGAATTAGCTAATTATATTGGTGAAAAATTGAATAAAAAGGTAAAGTTGATACAGAAAAAAAGCTACAGTGATATTAATTTATTACTAAAAAATAATCAAATAGATGTGGCATTTTTATCTACCGGTGCATATTCATTATATGAAGATAAAGAATCGTTAGAACTTTTAGCAAGGCCGAATAGAGGTAAGGCATATTATCATCCAATAATAATTACCAAGAATGATTCAAATATAAATACAATAGAAGAATTGAAAAATAATAGTTTTGCTTTTGTAGATACTTATAGTTATTCAGGATATTTAGTATTCAATGATTATCTAAAGAAAAATGGAACAACAGCAAATAAATTTTTCAGTAATAGTTACTTTTACACATAGTCATGAAGAATCTATAAATCAAGTTATAAATGGAAGAGTATCGGCTGCAATAGTTGATGACTGGGCTTTGCAGTATATGAGTAGTAATTTTTCTGGAATAGAGAATAATATAAAAATTATTAAGACGTTTCCGGAAGTCGCGACAGGACCTGTAGTAACTCATAAAAACTATGAGGATAAAGAAAAAATCAAACAGATATTATTATCTATAGATAAAGATGATTCTATAAAGAACGTCTTATCACAGCTTCAGATAGAAAAGTATGAAGAAACAAAAGCTAGTGATTATCCAGATTTAATAAGTGAGGATTAAGTAAATGGCTAAGTTGAAAATAAGAAATAAGATTATTATATTCTTTGCGATAATCTATACAATATATTTAAGTATAATCTCAGTATATACATATGTTAATAATAAAAGTATATTAGAAAGTGCTTTGAAAGATAGAATTACTCAAACTTACTATCAGCTAGCTGGTGATATATCAGACGATATAAAAACTGAAAATACTTATGAAATATATCAAAAGATACATAGTGCTTCATCGAATAAGGAAGTGTCTTATATTATTATTTATGATAATGATAAAAAAATATTATAGGTAAAAACTTTAAAAAGATGTTCCAGAAAAAAACTTTTGACGTTTAATGAAGGACAATTAAAAAAATTATAAGAGTTATAGTAGTTCAAAAAGGAGAGATATTAGAATACATTTCTCCTGTCGATGATGTTAATATTGGTTATATAAGAATAGGTTTTTTTATACTAAAGATATTTATGTGAAAACATATATACAATTTATAAGAATTCTTGTTTTTAAATATTGTTGTTTTTGTAATGTTGCTAATTGTTGCTTACTATATTTCAAAAATTAATTGAACGACCAGTAAAAGATCTAACTTCTGTAACTGATGAAATAATTAGAGAAGGTGATTATAAGAAAAATATAGATAAAGATAATTATAGTCAGGATTTCCATGTATTAGTTAGTTCTATAAATGAAATGGTAGATAGTAATAAAAAAAGAATAAAAAAAGTTAAATAACTATTTATTAAATAAGGTTTTTTTAGGATTCAAGAAGAAGAAAGAAAAAAATGCTTTCTAGAGAATTGCATGATGAGGTAAGTCAATCACTCGCGAGTTTATTATTTTTTTATTAAGTAATTTAGTAGAAAAGGAAACTGATAAAGTGAAAAAAAGATAGATTATTACTAATTCAATCAGAAATCGAAAAATAGCTTTAACAAATATTAGAAATATAGCAGTTAATCTAAGACCACCTAGTGCAGAGCTAAGCTTAGAAGAGGTAATAAGTAAATATATCGAAGATTATAAAAATTTATATGGTATCTCAGTTGATTTTTATAGTAATTATGAAGGTGGTAAAAATGATAATTTCGATATTACTCTTTACCGAATAATTCAAGAGTCATTATCTAATATAAAACGACATTCTAAAGCTACAGAAGTAATTGTTAAGCTTTTATAGTAATTCAGATTATATTATTTTTGAGTATAGCAGATAATGGTATAGGATTAACAAAAGAACGTGTAGAATCAGCCAAAAAAGAAGGTCGATTAGGAATATTTGGTATCCAAGAGAGAATATTGGATTTTTCTGGAGAATTCAAGGTGCTTAATAATAAAAAGTACTCTACAATAATAATGTGTAAGTTTAAAACAGAGACAATAGAGGAGAAGTCTAATGAAAATACTATTGATTGATGATCATAAACTGATAAAAATGGGGATTAGAGTTTTGTTAGAAGACAATAAAAAATTTAGTTTAATTGATGATTGTGGGAGTAAAGGTGAATTTTTAGAAAAAATTAGCACTACTGAATATAATTTATTTATTTGTGATATATCATTACCTGATGGAAGTGGCTATGATATATTAGAGATTATAAAAGAGAAAGATTTAGATGCTAAAGTTATAATACTAAGTATGCATGAAGATAAATCATATATAAAAAAAGCTTTTAAAATGGGAGCAGCAGGTTATGTAACAAAAAGTACAGCACATGAGGAAATTTTAAAAGCTATTGACGTAGTAATGGAAAAAAATGAAATCTACTTAAATGAAAAAGTATGCTACAATTTTTTTATGAATTATATAAAGCGGATAAAGAAATAGAACTTAGTGAACGAGAAAAAGAAGTCGGAAAATATATAGTAGAAGGATATACTTTAACTGATATTGGAGAAAAATTGTTTTTAAGTGTAAAAACAGTAGATACATATAAAAAAGCGACTTATGGAAAAAACAAATACTAAAAAAAGAAGTGAGTTAGTTGAGTATTTAAAATCAAACTTAATGTTATAAAAATAAAAGAATCTCTATCAGATAATTTGATAGAGATTCTTTTTTATTAATCTTCTAATTGTTTTGATGTTTTCTTGAATAATGTTAAAGCAATGAATAAGAATGCTAATACACAAGAAGCTATTAATGCGTAGAAACCTCCGTTCCATCCGAATACATCAACAAGTTTACCCATAACATAACCAGCACTTGCTGATCCAAGTAGGTAACCGAATAACCCAGTAAGACCAGTAGCTGTTCCTGTAGCAACACGTGGAACAAGGTCAGCAGCTTGAAGACCAATCATCATAACAGGTCCGTAGATTAAGAATCCGATAGCTACTAGACAAATGTTATCTACAAGTGGATTACCTGGAGGGTTTTTCCAGTAAACGAACACTGCAATAAGTACCCCTGTTAAGAATAATAACATTGGAGGAGCACGGTGTCCTTTGAATACTTTATCACTTAAGTATCCACTTGCTAACATTCCGAAGATACCAGCATATTCATATAAGAAGTAAGCCCAGCTTTGTTTATCAACAGAGAAGTGTTTTACTTCTTTTAGGTAAGTAGGAGCCCAGTCGATAATACCGTAACGTACGAAGTATACGAATACGTTAGCAACTGCGATAGCCCATAAGTATTTGTTATTAATAATGTATTTAAAGAAAATATCTTTTGCAGATAAAGTGTGAGCAGACTCAACTTTTTCTACGATTTTTTCTCCTCTCCATTCATCAACTGGAGGTAAACCTTCAGACTCTGGAGTATCTTTCATTAAGTAGAACATAATAATTGCTAAGATAATAGCGATTATTGCTGGTAAGTAGAATAGTGATTGCCATGCACCAAAAAGAGAAAGTCCTAATAATGCAAGTGGTCCAATTAATCCACCACCAAGGTTGTGAGAAACATTCCACCAGCTCCACCAAGCTCCACGTTCTGAAGTAGAGAACCAGTTAGTCATAGTTTTCGCTCCAGGAGGATACCCCATACCTTGGAACCAACCATTAAGTGCTGAAAGGACAATCATAAATGTTAATGAAGAAAGCACTGCAGGTACTAGACCAAAAATTAAGCTGACAGCAGCAGAAGCAACTAATCCAATAGTAATAAAGTACTTAGGATTACTTCTGTCTGAAACGTTACCCATAATAAATTTACTGAAACCATAAGCAAGAGATAGGGCAAGTGAAACTTTACCTAAATCAGCTTTAGTGTAACCGTATTGATCAATTAAATAAGGGATAGCAAGTGAGAAGTTTTTTCTAATTAGATAGTACGCTGCGTATCCAATGAATACTCCTGAGAATACTTGCCATCGAAGTCTTTTATACTCAGCATCAGTACGAGAACTGTCGATTCTCGGTTTTGGTGCTGAAGCTTTTAAAAACGAAAACATATAAATTTCTCCTTCACTTCAATAATTTAGTATATTAAATTTTTTGTTAGAAGGAATGACGTCAATCTTCTTGAATAAATTTTTTACTTTATTTTATAAAGTATGTAACTTATAAACCTTATTATATATAAATGAAAAGCGTCTGTAAATGTTATTATGTAAAGTTTTTTTATATTTTTAGAAAAATCCCCTACACCTGTTGTAGGGAAATTTCTTACAAAAATAACTATTGACAATTAAATATAAAAAGAATTATAATTGATTAATCAATAGTTGACGAGTCAATTAATTATTTTTTTAAAAAAAGGAGAATAGCATGGATGTTAAGGAATGTATAGAATTATTGTATAATTTAAAAAAATTTTAGATAAAAAAATTGCTAGATTTATTTGAGAAAAAAATAGGTATTAGTTTAACAAGATTTCAAATTATAAAAATATCTACATGAAAGTTCTTTTTAGCACATCAAAAACAAATTTCACAAAGTCTTGAAATAGATGCAGCAGCAACAACCAGGCATATAAAAAAATTTTTAGAAAAAAAGATGGTTATGTAATTAAACGACGTAATAAAAATAATAATAGAGAGGTTTTAGTGGAACTTTCTGAAAAAGCTTTTGAAGAAATAAGACGTTGCGAAAGAGAAACAACTGTTCAAGATATTATAGGTAATGAGTTTACTGAGAAAGATTTAAAAAGACTTAGTCATCCTGTTAAATAAATTTAATAAAAAAATTTCAAATAAAAAGAGGTATAAATAATGAGTATATTATCAATAATATTAGTAACATTAGTTGCAATGTTATTTTTTTCTATATAATGTATTTAGAAACATTTGCAACAGATTCTGAAAGTACAAGTAGAGTATTTAATATTCCTCAAGAGGAATTAAGAAAGACAAGCTTAAATACATTATTTAAAAATCAAGGTGTTTACAATGGTTTATTAGGAGTAGCTTTATTATATGGTACATTTCTATCTAAGAATCCAGTAGAAATAGTTGCGATGTTATTGGTATATATTATTTTAGTCGCTATATATGGTGGTTTAACAAGTGATAAAAAAATTATATTAAAACAAGGTGGCCTACCAATATTAGCACTTCTTTCATTATTATTTTAGTTTATAAAGGAGAAAGATTAATATGAACAATACAGCAGTAATAATAGGCGCAACTGGTGCAGTAGGAAATGAAATTTTAAAAGAAGTATTGAATCAAGATTATTATAACAAAGTTTATATACTAGGAAGAAAATCAATAGAGAGATTTCCTGATAATAATAAGTTAGAAAAAATAGTTATTGATTTTGAAAATCTAGATTTTGACACAGATATTTTAAATAGTTCAGATGTTTTTGCTGCATTAGGAACTACGATAAAAATTGCAAAAACAAAAGAGAATCAGAAGAAAATAGATTTAGATTATACAGTTAATTTTGCTAAATTATGTGAAGGTAAAGTAAAAAGTTTTAATGTCGTATCTGCCTTAGGAGCTACAAGTAAATCTAAGAACTTTTATACTTCGATAAAAGGAAAATTAGAGGATGAATTGTCAAAATTAGATTTGGGTAATTTAAGAATATACAGACCTTCTCTATTGATAGCTAAGCGAGATGATAAGCGATTGGCAGAGGAGATGTTTATGAAATTTTCACCAATCTTTAAAAAGATTCTTGTAGGAAGATTTGAAAAATATAAGCCTATTGAGGTAGCAGTTTTAGGTAAAGCAATTGTGAAAAATGCAATAGACAACAAAAGAGAAGGGGTATATCATTACTCTGATTTTAATTTATCTTAAAAAGAATCAATCAGTTTAATAATTTTTAATATTTCAATAACCTAAAGTTATACTTTTGATAATAACTTTAGGTTATTTTTTTAAAAAAATAATCTAATTTTTCATTTTATATTCATAAAAACTCTTATACAATTAGTTTATCAAAAAGAAATAAACAAAAACATAAGGTAACTTTATTGTTTACTGACTTTGTGATAAAAATATATGTATAAAAAGTGAGAGAAGACAGAGAGAATGAAAAAAGGATTGACAGTATTTGCAATAAGTACAACTAAATGCTGTTAGTCCAAATGTTAATAAGTTTAAAAGTAACTTTGTAACAAGACGAGGAGCAGGATTACATAAAAATAGAACTAGAAATAATATAGTAATTTCTAATAAAACATTGCAAAATAATAAACAAAACCAAACACAACTAAATGTTGTTAGCCCAAATGTTAGTAAGTTTAGAAGTCGTATATTTAGAGGGCAAAATATGACTTTCTATAGAACTAATAATAATCAATTGATTCAATTACCAAACGAGAATTAATAAGGCAATAAACCTGAAATATATTATTAAAATTTATTTCAGGTTTATTATTATATATAGATAAGTGAAAAAAAATTCTTGAAAAATCCATAATAACTAAAAAAATTCTGATATGATTATAGATAATTCCCAAAAAAATTTTTCAGAAAAAAATTTTTCAAAAATATAAATGATAACTTTGTAAAGTCTCTAAAAATATTATATAGATAATATAAATATTAAGTATATAAATATAATTTATTGAATTAAACTAAGGAGTCTATTAAAAAAATATTTATAAATCATTTTAAAGATATAGAATATATTTATATTGTAATAATATTTATAAATAGATAAGAGTTATTAGATATCTAGGTAAATTATTTAATATACAAGTAATGATAATAATTGTTAGATTATAAGATTAATCAAATAAAATTGATATTGATATACGATTTTATTTATGGTATAGTATTTCTCAAAGTTAACTAATAGTGTTTATTTGTTAGCTAATTTACTATAAAGGAGAACAATCATATGAAGAAGGGATTAAGTGTATTTGCATTAGCGGCTTTATTATTTGGAGTAGGTGCAGTAGCAGATAGTAATCATGAGGTTCAAGCAAAATCTCATTCAAAAGGAGGTAGTGTTAAGAGAGCAAAAGCTACACCAGTTCGAAGAGCAGTGGCAAGACCAGTAGCAAGAAGAGTGGTTGCAAAACCTGTAGCAAGAAGAGCAGTGGCAAGACCAGTAGCAAGAAGAGCAGTGGCAAGACCAGTAGCAAGAAGAGTGGTTGCAAAACCTGTAGCGAGAAAAACTACAACAAGACCAGTTGTAAGAAAAACAACACCAACAGTAAGAAAAACAACACCAACAGTAAGAAAAACTGCAACAAAATCAGTTGTAAGAAAAACAACACCAACAGTAAAAACAGCAGTAGCAAGCAAAGCTACAACAGCTAAAAAAGGAACAAAAACTGCGGTAGGAAACAAAGCGACAGCAGCCAAAAAAGGAACAAAAACTGCAGTAGTAAATAAAGCGACAGTGGCTAAAAAAGGAACAAAAACTGCGGTAGGAAACAAAGCGACAGCAGCTAAAAAAGGAACAAAAACTGCAGTAGTAAACAAAGCGACAGTGGCTAAAAAAGGAACAAAAACTGCGGTAGCAAACAAGGCGACAGCGACTAAAAAAGGAACAAAAACTGCGGTAACAAACAAAGCAACAACAGCTAAAAAAGGAACAAAAACTGCGGCAGCAAACAAAGCGACAACAGCTAAAAAAGGAACAAAAACTGCGGTAGGAAACAAAGCGACAGCAGCCAAAGAAGTAACAAAAACTGCAGCAGCAAGCAAAGCTACAGAAGCTAAAAAAGGAAAATTTAAATTACCATTACATGGGAATTATTGTGGTCCAGGGCATGGTGATTTAACAAAAAATCCTAAACCAGTTGATACATTAGATGCTATCTGTCGTAAACATGATATTGGATACAAAAAAGATGGATATTTTTAGTAGAAAAGCTAATGCTGAATTTGTTAAAGATGTAGTTAAAAACTTTAATAAAATGAAACCAGCAGAAAAAGTAAAAGCAGCAATATTCTCAGCTGGATTTTTAGCTATGAATAATACACCATTACGTGAAGTATCAACAATTATTGGTCGTATTACTGGTAAATAATTTTGATTTAGTCTTTTTTCAAAGCACCCGCTAAGAAGGGTGCTTTTTATATACGCAGATATAGTTATATAATCCCATACAAAAAAACAAAAAAATAATAATCATTATCAATAAAATGCTAGTAATATTTTTGTATTTTTGTAATAAAAATAGAGAGTAAAGATTTATATAAATAGGAGTGTATTTAAATGAAAAAAGAAGCAGGTCATAAGTTTTTAAAAAAATTAGGAAAAACAAAATTGCGTCCTGGAGGAGTTAGAGGTACAAACTTTCTTTTAGCCCATGCAGCATTTAAAGAAGGAGATGTGGTTTTAGAAGTTGCATGTAATAAGGGAGTGAACTTAATTGAATTAGCTAAGAAATATCCAAAAACAATTTTTGTAGGTATAGATGTTGATAAAGAAGCGATACAAGAAGCTAATGAAGAACTAGCTAAATATCAATATCAAAAATATTAAATTTTTTTAAAAAGCAGATGCCTTTAGAATGAAGTTTCCTGATAATACCTTTGATTATATTATTAATGAAGCTATGCTGACAATGTTTAGTAATAAGAGTAAGGAAAGAGCTCTTAAAGAATATCTTAGAGTATTAAAACCAGGTGGATTACTTTTTACACATGACATTGCTTTAGTTAATAATTATGAAGAAACAAGAAAACAACTATCAGAAGCAATAAATATTAGTGTATTTCCTCTTCCGCAGAATGAATGGAAAGAGCTGTTCTCACAAATAGGATTTACTACTGTTAATTTTCTTCAGGATGAGCTAACGCTTATGGATCCTAAAGGAATGATTACAGATGAAGGTCTAACAAACACTTTAAGAATATTGAAAAATGGTTTGAAATCAGAAAATAGAGCTCAATTTATTAAAATGAAAACTACATTCAGTAAATTAGAAAAAAAGATTTAAATTTTATTTGTTTTGTAAATAAAAAAAGCGTTATAATTGAAAATATAAGAATTTAAAAATTAAAGGAGAAATGACATGGAAGTAGGAACAATTTTTTTCAAGATAAAGGTTTATTAAAAAAACACGACCGCTTTAAATTAGTAAAAAAAGTAGGGAAAAAAAGGTGATTTAATTCAAAAACATAATCACCCAGAAGCGCTAGTAGTATTCACTGTAGTAAAAGGTGAGGTAGAAGTTCATTTAAATGACACTGAAGTTCATAAAGTAGAACCTGGTAAAGTTCTTCACTTTGATGGAGACAACTATATAAATGCAGAGTTTTTTTAACAGATGGAGAAGTTTTTGTTACTTTGATAACTAAGTAAATCTAAAAAAGTATAACTATATTTTTTATATGTTTTTATACAATCTAAATTACTTTAGGGAGGAAAAAATATGTTAAATCAAGTTATACTAATAGGAAGACTAGTAAAAAAACCAGAGCTCAGAGAGAGTGAAAATGGAAAGAACTATTTAAAAGCAACTCTAGCTGTACAATCAGATTATAGAAAAAAAGATGGTGAATACGAAACTGACTTTTTAGAATTTACAGCATTTGGAAAAGTTGCAGAAAAACACAGCTAAATATTGTGATAAAGGTAGTTTATTAAATGTCATAGGAACATTGAGTAACAATGTTTACAAAGATAAAAATGGTGTTAATCATTATCAAATGTCAGTTATTGCTACTAAAATCTCATTTTTAAGCAAAGGTAATAAAAAAGAAGAAAAACAAATAGAGGATGTATTTGTTTTAGGTCAATAAGGATAAAAGTAATTTAGATTGTTAGAAATCTTTAATGTAATTAATTGCATTAAAGATTTTTTTTTGTAAGGGTCAACATTTTTATATTTACTATCTTAAGAAAAGATAGTAAAATAATTAGTGTAGACAAATAATCTTAAATACAAGGAGTATCAATTGTGAAGAAGTATAAATTATCGATATTTTTAGCTAGTGCTGTATTAGGAGGAGTTGGAGCAACTTATATAGCCGCTGAAACAAATCATGCTGCAGCAGCAGAAGTAAAAACTGAAGTAGTTGCACCTGCTAATACTAATGAAAATAGTGGAACACCAAATACAGGAGCAGCTAACACGCAAGCAACAGCACCTAAAGAGGTTGCTAATATTGGTGAAATTCAGGGGAAAGTCACCAAAGCCCACTAGTTGGTCGTGATGTAATAGTTAATAATGTAGTTGTTACTAAAATAGATAAATCAGGGTTCTATGTGCAAGATAAAGTTTCAGATAATAACCCAAAAACATCAGATGCATTGTATGTTGCGTCAAAAGATAAAGTAAAAAGTGGAGATTTATTAAAAGTTCAAGGAACAGTAAAAGAAGGATATTTAGAAGAATATGCTGTTAGACCAGGGCAGACTTTTAAAGCACCGGTAGGTAGCCTAACTGTAACTCAAATTATTAATGCTACTATTACAAAACTAGGAGTAGCAGCTTTACCAGATGCAGTGGAATTCTCTAAAAAAATACCTAAAGATACTGTAGACAAAACACCAACAAAATATGATCCTGAAAATGAAGCTTTAGATTATTTTGAAAGCTTAGAAGGAATGCGTGTTAATATTAATAAACCTAAAATTTTAGGGCCACAATATAAAGGTGATATCTATGTATTACCAGGTAACTATAATGGACAAAAACTAAACAATATTGGTGGAGTAAATCTTCGCCCTGGTGTTCAAAATACCGAGACAATAGCTATTGAAGTTGGGAAAAAAGTCGTAGCAAAAGCTAAAGATTACTTTAATGAAGATATTACAGGGGTATTCACGTACAGATATAAAACATATAGAATTGATCCATACAAAGTACCGAAAGTACAAGATGGCGGTTTAAAACGTGAAGTATCAAAAATATATCCAGCAGAAGACAAATTAACTATAGCTTCATACAATATCGAAAACTTTTCTGCAAATAGCAAAGGAAGAGATGAAACACCAGAAGAAAAAGTAGACAAAATTGCTAAGTCATTTATAAATGAAGTTCATAGCCCAGATATTATTACACTAATTGAAGTACAAGATAATAACGGAGGAGTAAATGACGGAACTGTAGAAGGTGTTAAGAGTGGAGAAAAACTAGCTGATAGAATTAAAAGTTTTGGTGGACCAGAATATAAATATACTGAAGTAGCTCCAATTGATGGAAAAAGATGGAGGGAAACCAGGTGCAAATATTAGGGTTGCATACTTATACAATCCTAATAGAGTAACTCTTATTGGAAAAGATAAAGGTGGAAGTGAAGAAGCTGCACGTTTTGTAGATGGACATTTAGAAAAAAACCCAGCGAGAATCGATCCAACTAATATAAACTTTGAAAAAGTGAGAAAATCATTAGCTGCTGAGTTTGATTTCAAAGGTGAAAGAATAGTAGTTATAGCAAACCATCTAAAATCAAAATTAGGGGATGATGCGGTATATGGGTCTAATCAACCAGCAATAGAAAATACTAAAGCACAACGTGTAGAACAAGCAAAAATTATTAAATGCATTTGTTAGAGAGGGGTTACGTCAAAATCCTAATTTAAAATTTGTTTTAACAGGAGACTTTAATGACTTTGAATTCTCTGATACAGTAAAAACAATCGTAGGTAATGAACTAGTAAACTTAATGGCAGAACATGAAGCGGGAGATAGATACTCATACTTCTATCGTGGAAGTAACCAAAGTTTAGATAATATACTAGTATCTAAAAACATTAAGGATAGAGTATTATTCTCACCAGTGCATATTAATGCATCATTTATGGAAGAGCATGGTAGAGCTTCTGACCACGATCCTGTAGTTGTTCAAATAGACTTTAGTAAATCTGAAGAAGTGGTTAGTCCAGAAGTAACTCCTAATAAAACCAGAAAAATACTCAAGGTAATACATCTTCAGCAGTACAAAAATATAACAAAAATTAAGTGCTGTTAATCACAAAGGTGAAGTTAAAAATTAATTCACATTCAAATAAAAAAACGAAGTATTACCAAAAAAACAGGTCTAGATTCATCTAGTTCATCTGGTTTAGGAATATTTGGTGTAATTGCGGCCTTCTTCTTAGGTAGAAAAAAACGTAATAATTAATATAATAAAAAGATATTTATAAATAAACTAAAAAAATCAACTCTATTTAATGGAGTTGATTTTTTTTATAAATAAGGTTATTAGGAGTATAATTAATAGAGAAAAAAACTAGAAATATGATAAAAATTTTATAGTTAATCAAAAATAATGATTGAGGAGTTTTAATCATGAAAAACAATGTTATTTATTGATGGTCTTGAAGTATTTGCTAATCACGGATTATTTGAAGAAGAAAAAATAAACTAGGGCAAAAAGTTTATTTTTTTGATATTGAGTGTGAATTGAATTATAAAAAAAGCATTATTTAGTGACGAAATGACAGATAGTGTTAGTTATGCTGATATAGCTGATGTAGTAGTTAAAACTGCTACTGAAAATACATTTAATATACTAGAGCGTTTAGCAGGTGAGGTGTTTAAAAATATTTTTGATAGATTTCCTGAAATCGGAAATATAAAATTAAAAATTAATAAACCAGCGGCGCCTGTAAGACATCATTTTGAAAAATGTGGTGTAGAAGTAAAAATATCGCGTGAGGAGTTCTATAGATTATAATGATTATTTTAGCATTAGGAACCAATATAGAACCGAGAGAGCAATATTTAAAGGATGCACTAAGAAAACTTGAAGAAAATAATATAAAAATCATATTAAAAAGTAGTGTGTATGAGACTCCTGCTTGGGGAGGAGTAGCTGATCAAAACTTTTTAAATATGTGTATTGAAGTAGAGAGTAATTTAGATGCCTATAAACTGCTTGATACAATTCAAAAGATTGAATTGGAGTTAGGAAGAGTGCGTAAAGAACATTGGGGAAATAGAACTATTGATATTGATATAATTACATTCGACGATTTAGTATTTAATGACGAAAGATTGATTGTTCCCCATAAATATATTCATGAAAGAAATTTTGTGTTAGCACCGTTAGTAGAGATGTATGGTGATATTGAAATATCAGGGATGAATATTAAAAAATCATTAGAGAAAATTACAGAACAGATTAGAATTTTTAAAAGTAAATTATAAGATGAAAGGATAAAGAATGTTTAAAATTAGAGAAATAGAAATTCCTAATAGAGTAGTGCTAGCACCGATGGCTGGTGTTTGTAATGCTGCTTTTTAGGCTTACTGCAAAAAAGAATTTGGTGCAGGATTAGTATGTGCGGAGATGGTTAGTGATAAAAGCTATTTTATTTAATAATAAAAAAACAATGAACATGCTTTATATTGATCCCAAGAGAGCGTCCATTAAGTTTACAAATATTTGGTGGAGAGATTGATACTCTAGTAGAGGCGGCAAAATATGTTGATAAAAATACAGAAGCGGATATTATAGACTTAAATATGGGGATGTCCAGTACCAAAAATTACAAAAGTTGATGCTGGTAGTAAATTATTATTAGATCCAGATAAAGTTTATGAGGTAATTTCGAGAATAGTTGATTCAGTATCTAAGCCAGTAACCGTGAAAATGAGAATGGGTTGGGATGATGAACATATTTTTGTAATGGATAATGCTCGTAATGCTGAAAGAGCAGGAGCAAGTGCAGTAGCTATTCATGGTAGAACAAAAGTTCAAATGTATAGTGGAAAAGCAAACTGGGATGTTATTCGTGATGTAAAAAAAGAATTAAAAATCCCGGTAATTGGTAACGGAGATGTAACAACTCCAGAATTAGCAAAGAAAATGTTAGATGATACAAACTGTGATGCAGTAATGATTGGTAGAGCGGCATTAGGGAATCCATGGATGCTATACCGCACAGTTAAATATCTAGAAACAGGTGAATTAACACCAGAACCAACACCAAGAGAAAAAATTGATGTTTGTCTACTTCACTTAAGAAGACTTATGGAAATCAAACCAGAAAAAGTAGCTGTTCATGAGATGAGAAAACATGCAGCATACTATATGAAAGGTATTAAAGGTGGAGCAAAAGTAAAAAAAGAGCTTAATTACCTAAATACATATGAAGAGATGGAAAATCTGTTTGGTGAATTTTTTTAGATTTCTTAGAGTCTAATGAAAAAAACCTCAAAAGAAAGAAATAATACTTTAATTATAAAGTGGATATCAAAAAGAATCTAGTCATTACTAATTTAATATGTTATAATTATCGTAGAAAAAAATTGAGATAGGACGGGGAACAATGGTAAGAAAAATCAAAAAGTAATAGCAACTTTAGGGACTTAACACTGATAGTATTTTAGAAGATATTATCACAAGTTCTGTAGACGCAGTGTTTAATTGATACGTATTATGGTTCTGAAGAGGAGAATGTAGAACGTATTAAAAAGAGTAAAAAGAATTAAGAGAAAAAAATTAAATAAAAAAATACAGCGATTATATATGATATAGATCATATATATGCACAAAAGCAAATACAAACTTATAAAAATTGATGAAAATAACGTTGATTTTGCGTGTGCTAACGATGTTGATTTTATTGCATGTCCATTTGTAAGTAATTTGGATGAAATTAAAAAGGTTAAAGATATACTGGAAAAAAATAATAAAAAAAGATATTGGATTAATAGTAAAAAGTAGACTGTAAAAGAAGCTTATGATAACATTGATGAGATTATAAGTTTTGCAGATTCAATTATGATTAATCGTGATGAATTAGGGGTAGAAGTACCATACCAAGACTTACCTAATGTTCAAAAAGAAATCATAAGAAAAGCAAATGACAATACTAAAGAAGTAATACTAACAACTCAAATGTTACACTCTATGATATATAATCCACGACCAACAAGAGCTGAAGTATCTGATGTTGCTAATGCGATTATAGACGGAGTAGATGCAGTGATGTTAATAGAAGAAACTGCGATAGGGAACTATCCAAAAAGAAGCTTTAGAAACTATTGATCGCATTATAAAAATATGTTGAATCTCAAAATTCACTTACAGAAAAATGATGTAAAAAAATAATGATCAAAAAATGAGTATAGCCCACGCTATTTCGATATCTACAAAACATATTATTGATTCTCTAGATGTGAATAATATTGTAACTTATACTAAGTCAGGTTCAACAGCGAAATTCATAGCGAAATATAGACCAAAAAGTACCAGTTTTTAGCCGTTGTACCAACAAAAAGAAAAAAAGCTAGAAAAATTAGCTTTTAACTCGTGGAATAACAACATTTATTGAACCTAAAAACTTTAATGATGGACGAAATGTTAGAAAATGCTGCTCTTTATTCAAAAAGAATCAGGACTAGCTAAAGAAGGAGATTATATTCTAATAACTGCTGGGCAACCAGATTTAGGAAAAGAAAATACTCCACCGACAGACTTCGTAAATGTAAGAAGAGTATAAAAATAAAACCAGTTAGAAATTTCTAACTGGTTAATTTTTTTTATCATTTTTAAGAGCGAAGTAACTAATTATAGTACATATTAACATAAGTATAGTAGTTATATAAAAAAGGTGTAATATATTTTTCTAACCTGAATATTTCAGGAAGTTTAGTTAGTACTACAGGGTGTTAAAAATAACTCCAATATTTCCACCGACTAAAATAACACTTGTAGCAAAGTTTATATATTTATTCTCTAACTTTTTAGAAATATAAAAGAAATTAAAAGACATAGTACCAACAAAGCTAATACCTATTAAAATAGCTCCTATGGTAAACAATATTGAACTCTGGAAGATTGCAAAAATAAAACTACCACAAGTCATAAATAACAACATAATTGAAAGTGTTAGATTTTTAAATTTCTTAACTAATTCACCAAATAAAAATCCTGAAAATATACCACTAATAGCAAGTATTGTTAGTAAATTTCGTGAAACCTCTGGATGTAGATGATATTTTTCAACAAGTAGAGTTGGAATTTTTATAGTAGCTCCCATATATGAAATACCAACTAAAAGTGTTAGTAGTGTTAAGATGATTGTTTCTTTATGGAATTTGATGCTAATTTGTTTACTTTCATTATTTTTAGGGTTTGGGACAAATACTAAAAATAAAACGAATATTGGCAGTGCTAGGGCATAAACTAGGAAAGTATATTGCACACCATATACAATTAAATACCCTGAAATAAATGTAGTTAGGGCTTTACCAATATTTAAAAATGCAGTACGCATTCCTATCATAGTTCCACGAGTATCTTCATCAAAAAAGTCACTAATCATACTAATTGATAAAGAATTGAATAATCCAATTCCTGCACCAAGAAGTAATCTACTAATAAAAACAATTTTAAAATTTGTTGTAAAAACGGGTACTAAACCAAAAATGAAAATTATAGCTAGACCAAGTAGTACTGTATTTTTTTTGCCAATTCCTTTAATAATAAAATTACTTAATAGCACAAATACTGTAATCATCATAGCTGGAATAGTAGCTAACGATTCAACAGAAGCTAATCCTATATTAGGATTCTGAGCGTTATATAACCTGTATAAATTAGGAATGACAGGTGAAATCGCAAGATGTGACATAAGTAAAATAGAGATACTAAGTAAAGAAAATTTCGCTAATGAATTTAATTTCATCGTCTTCTCCTTTGTAAATATTCTCTTAGGTCTACTAAGAGTAAAAAAATCTCACATTATACAAGTATAAAGAATATTATAAAAAAAGTGTCAAGAGATGAGAATTAAATAGTATCAATATTTTTTTAAAGATTATAGAAATAACTAGAGATTAAATATCCTTGCCAATAACAATATAATCAGATAAAATATAGATAATAATAATTTTGAGAGGTTTTGATAAAATGGCAAAAGTAGAAATTAAAAGAATAGTTATGGATATGGTAGACGAGAATTGCTATATTATCTATAAAGATGGACGTGGACTTATTGTTGATCCAGGAGAAGGATTTGAAAGAATACAAAAAGCAGTGGAAGAATTAAATGTAAAGATTGAGGCAATATTATTAACACATGCTCATTTTGATCACATTATGTCTTTAGATGAATGTAGAAAATATTATAATGTACCTGTATATATTTCTGGTCATGAGCGTGATTGGTTAAGTAATCCAGATTTCAATGGAGCAACATCGTTTAGATTAAGAAGGTCTCCTATAACAGACCCAGCAGAATTTGAATTTGAGGAAAATAAAAAGTATGAATTAGCAGGTATGGAATTCACTGTATTACCGACACCTGGACACTCACCTGGTGGAGTTTCATTTGATTTTGGTAAATTTATAGTAGTAGGAGATGCCTTATTTAGAAGTGGATTTGGTCGTTATGATTTATATGGATCAGATTTTAAAGCTTTAAAAAACTCATTAGGAAATGTACTTTTTAAATTAGATGGTGCTAAAATAGTCTATCCAGGACATGGTGATGAGACTACTATAAAACGTGAGCGTGATTTAAATCTTATTAGATATTAATTATAGTAAGGGGAAAGTTTATGAGAAAATATATAGGGAGATTGTATGTTGATTATCTTTTCTTTAATATTTTCGTAATAAGCATGATATGTATCGTGCTTATTTCTGTGATTTTTAAAGTTATAGGTTTTGACAAAGTGTTTGGTGTAGGAATCTATCTTATTATGTGGATACTTTTAGGGTTAGTATTTTCAAATCACTGTGTAGTTGTAATGCTAAGGGACAAGTATGAATACAATACTTTTTTTGAAATTACGGATGAACATTTTAAATTAGCTTCAACCTCAATATATACATTCTATAAGTTGGAGAAAGTTGCACCATTAAGAAATATTTTTAGATTATACAATTAAACAAAATATATTGTCCAAGAGGTTTAACGTATTTAGGGTCAATATTAACTGTGGTTCGGATAAATTAAGTTTTTTTATATTTCAGGTAAGGATATTATTCAGTTAGAAAAATAACTTGCTAAAAAAATTTTTAGAAAAATAACCTTAATTATAGGAGGTATAAAGATGAATAATATAAAAAAAGTCGAGTACATCCTTTGGTTATTATCGATACTCTTATAAAGGGATTGAAATTAAATGGAATTCTTATATTATTAGCATTAAAAAGAGCAAAACTGGAAACTTAACTTACTAATTTTTGCAGGTATTTTATTGCTAATAGTAGTAGGCATATTTGATTATTTCTTAAAGAGTTATGAAGTTCGTGATGGTGCTTTTTATTTACACGACAGGAATAATAAATAAAAAAGTAAAGAATATAAATTTGGAAAATATCCAATCGATTGACACTAGTTCAAATATATTGTATCAATCATTTGATTTGCTTTCGGTAGATATAAATCTTGTTGGGGATAATATTAAGATAAAACCTTTAAAAAAGGATGTTGCATTATTCTTAATAGAGATACTAAATAAAATTAGGAAGAGTGAAGAATGTACTTTTCTTGAAGAAGAAAAAGTAGAGATAGCTCAAAAAGAAATATTAAAATTATCAGTAAAAGACCTTGCATTTTATGGTTTGTTGAGAGTTAGGTTTTTTGCTGCTTTAGGTTTAATACTTGCATTTAATGACAAGATTCGAGATGTATTTAAGTATATTCTTGGAAATGAAGCTTATTTTGATAAACTACTTCAAGAAAAATGCCAAGTCAGTTATTGGTGATATAAAAAGTTTTAATTTTAACAATTGGAATTTTTATGTTATTAGTAGTGACAGCTTCAATTATTCATACAATTGTAAAATATTATAACTTTATTCTAACAACAAAAGAAAATAATTTACTGTGTAAATATGGATTATTAAATAAGAAGTCGATTATTATTGATATAGATAGAATCCAAAGTGTAAAATTAATATATCCTTTACGTTATCGTTTCTTTGGTTTAGCGAAGTTATCTGTTGAGACTTTGACTAATGATGTATCAGACGATTTAAGTGAAAAAAAATCTACGATAGACGTATTGCCTCTTGTAAAAAATGATTTCGCGCGAAACTTTGTAAAAAATAATCTGAGTATTGATTTAGAATACTATGCTAATGTAGAAGGTGAGAAAATACAATCAAAGGCAAGAATAGCGATGTATCGTTGGAGTTTATTAAATTGTAGTTTTTTACCATTAATAGCATTTGCAATATTATATTTTTGCGAAAAATTGAGTTAAAAACTTGAGTACATAATATTAGGTTTGTTTGCTTTTTTTATTTTATTTTTGGTTTCTTATAGTATTTTTAGTGAAAAAAATTATATGTTGAAGTATAATGAACTTTCTTATGATAGATACTACTTTAAGAATACATTCATGAGACAGCTAACAATAATTACGGAGTTAATCAAAGTGAAAAAAGTAGGAACTATAAATAGTAGAACGAACTACTTTATGAACAAAAGAGATCTTGCTCATTTATCGATAAATTCTATTGGGATAAATTCAGATATTAATTTAAGGTATTATGATAAAGGATATAAAGAAAAATTAGAAAGAGACTTTATAATTTCGGAGGTAGGTTGTGAATAGAGTATTTGAAAAAAAATTATGTAATTTACCATCGAGGGTGGTACAATACTTAAGAATACACTACAGGGATATATACAATATTCCTTTTTACTACCAGTTATTGGTAAATGTGTATTTGATTATTTTACAGATGAAATAAATTATAAGTTTTTTTAGGCTTAAGTATACTAATAATAGTAGTAGTATACTATATGGTAGCTTCAATTCTTCCTCCACTGGTAATTAGAAATTATTCTTATGAGGTAGATGAAATGGGAGTGTCGAAAGTTGAAGGAATATTATATAAAAACAAAAAGAAATTGCCATACAATACAATTCAAGATGTTACAATACATATGGGACCTATTCTAAATAAATTTAAATTAGCAAATATCAAAATAACTGGAATATATAGTAATTTGTCTATTAACTATTTTTCAATAGAAGAAGCCGAGAAGCTAAAAGAAAAGATTTTATCTGAAAGAAGTAAGTATAATATAGAATACTAATTTTGTACTTTATGATTGACAAATTACTTAAAGTATATTAAAATCTAATATGCTGGTAAAAGAAATATAAATACTTATCAAGAGTGAGTGAGGGATAAGGCCCGATGAACTCCGGCAACCTAATCAATTGATTAAGGTGCTTTCCTTAGCAAAGTTTACTTTGAACGATGAGGTATATAAAAAGACCTTGTCTATGGATAAGGTCTTTATTTTATTTTAAATGAAGATATTAAGGATTAAGACGATAGTTTTGTATTGATATCAGACGCTAAAAAATTTAAGGAGAAAACAATGAGCAAAACATATTTATTTACATCAGAGTCAGTAACAGAAGGACATCCAGATAAAATAGCAGACCAAGTTTCAGATGCTATTTTAGATGAGATTTTAAAACAAGATCCATATGGACGTGTAGCTTGCGAAACATGTGTTAACACAGGGCTTGCAGTACTAATCGGAGAGGTATCTACAACAGCAAATGTTGATTTCCAACAAGTAGTTAGAGATACTGTAAATGAAATAGGATATAATGATCCAACAAAAGGTTACTCAGGTGACCATATTTCAGTATTAGTAGGGTTAGATAAACAATCACCTGATATTGCATTAGGTGTAGACAACTCTTTAGAAACTAAACAAGAAAAAGAAGAAAATGAGGTTGGAGCTGGAGACCAAGGTTTAATGTTTGGATTTGCAACTAATGAAACTCCATCATATATGCCTTTACCAATTTACCTAAGTCATAAACTTTCTAAACAATTAGCTGATGTTAGAAAAAATGGTACATTAACATACTTAGGACCAGATGGAAAAGTTCAAGTAACAGTAGAATATGATATCAACCATAAAGTAAAAAGAATTGACACAATAGTTGTTTCAACTCAACATGCTGAAGAAGTTTCACAAGAACAAATTCATGCAGATATCAAAAAATATGTGATTGAACCTTGTCTAGATAAAGAATTATTAGATGAAGATACTAAATACTTTATTAATCCAACAGGAAGATTCGTTATCGGAGGGCCAGTAGGAGATGCAGGTCTTACAGGACGTAAAATTATAGTAGATACATATGGAGGATTCTCTCGTCATGGTGGAGGAGCATTCAGTGGAAAAGATGCTACTAAAGTGGATAGATCTGGAGCATATATGGCTAGATATATTGCTAAAAATATTGTAGCTAGTGGAATCTGTGACAAAGTAGAAGTTCAATTAGCTTATGCAATTGGTGTAGCACACCCAGTATCAATTTTTATTGAAACATTTGGAACTTCAAAAGTAGACGAAGGTGAAATTGTAAAAACTATTAAAGAAGAGTTTAGATTAACACCAAATGGAATTATTGAAACTCTTGACTTAAGAAGACCAATCTACAAAAAAACTGCAGCTTATGGTCACTTTGGTAGAGAAGATGAAGATTTCACTTGGGAAAAAACAGATAAAGTAGAATCATTTAGAAAATTATTAAAATAATAAAAAGCGTTAAAGAAACGGATTAAAAATTTTAATCCGTTTCTTTTTCTTATAATGCTCACCTAATCTAGCGTATAGTTTGTTTTTATTGCAAATTATTATAAAATGTTGTTTAATATAAATAAGTACAATCAGTGAAAAAAATATGTATAATTTGTGGAGGGCATTATGAATTTATACGAAAAAATTGGAGAAGAGAATATTGATCTATTGGTTAGTTATATGTATGATGACATAATTCCTAATGACGATAGAATAAACCTATTATTTACTGAGGGATTTGACAAAATAAAAATAGAACAAAAAAAATTCTTTAGATTATTTTTAGGAGAGCCGGGGCATTCAGTTTTTGCAACTCCAGAACTAAGAAAAAAACATCTAAAATTACCAATATCAATTAATGAAGCAAAATATTGGTTTGAAGATTTTGAATTAGCATTATCTAGGTTAGATATAGATCCAGCAATAAAGAGATTTTTAAGTCAAAAAATAAATTCATTAGCGACTCAAATGATAAATACAATATAGAAAAAAGGAATTAAAGTGTAATACTTTAATTCCTTAATTTATTACGCAACTATTTCTTCTTCGTTACCTTTGGTAAAAATCTCTCTTAGGAATTCAGGACTAGCAAGCGAGACGATTTTTATTGTGGATTTAATGTTGTATAAGAATGCTTCATCTTTGTGTATTCTGTTTGCAGAGATTGCACCTTGAATACTAGTAAACAACCATTCACTAATTGGATTACATAGATCTTCAGGTAAATTTCTATCATATAAACCATCAGCAAGTAGTAAACGCCAATTTTCCAGTATATCACTACATTTTTCTGCTATTAATGGAGATAATTCTGATGTCTCCATAGCAAGTAGAGTTAATGAAAAACCACTTCTTTTACACGCTTTTCCTTTTGAAATAAATAAATCAAAGACAGCTAGTAAATATTCCTCTAAAGTCCCTAACTTAGGAGAAATTGATTTAAACTCTTTTTTAACGTTACAATTGATTTTTTCTAGAGCTTCTAGATAAATTTCATCTTTTCCTTTTGGGAAATAGTAATAAACGCTACCTTTAGGGGCTTTAGCTTTTTTAATTATATCCTGAACACTTGTCAGAGAATACCCCTTAGTTCAAACGTTTTGGACAGTTGTTAATATAATGTTTTCTTTAACTTTATTATTAAGTGTCATGTCGCATTCACTCCCTTACATTGAATTCTATTTTTTTATTATACAATATTTATATACAAAAAAATCAATATTATATAACAATTTTTTTGGATTCATTATTTTGAAAAATATATAATTGATAGCGATGAAAGCGTGCTGTTATTTGATTGTTTTAATTTAAAAGATTGAGAAATAATGAATATTTTTCAAATGTGTATTATAAGAAAATGGAAAAAAACTATTTTGTATATTTTTGGGATTTTTTTACATGAGTAATATTAATATCAAAAATAATAAAAAATTCGTTTGAAATATATAACCCTATATTTGAATAAATAGTGATTTTATAGTAAAAATATAACATGATATTTATTAAGGAGACTGCTATGTTTAAAAAAAGAAATTATTTCAATTATGTGTTGAATTAACAAATGGAGATTTTAGTTCAAAAAAACATTAAAAAAATTAACTAAATCAAATTTGAGTAGATTACTTATTCAACCATTTGCAAAAAAACATATAATATTAATACTGATGAAATTTTTAGATGAATTAGATGATTTTAAAAAAATTTAAATGACTTTTTTTCATAAGAAAAACTGCGTCCAGATGCACGTCCTATAGATCAAAAATGAGGACAGTTTTGTAAGTCCAACGGATGGTGTAATTTCAGAAGTAGGTGTTATTAGCGACGACAGAACATTCGTTGTGAAAAATCAAACTTATAATGTTCAGACACTTGTTGGAGATAGTGAGTTAGCTGATAAATATAAAGATGGAACGTATATGATTATATATTTGAGTCCTAGAAACTATCATAGAATTCATTTCCCAATGAATTCTCAAATAAGAGATGCTTATAGTTTAGGGAAATACTCTTATCCTGTAAATAAAATGGGGTTAGAGTTAGGAGATAATATATTAAGTTATAACTACAGACAAGTATACAGACTGAATGGGAAAATTAACTATACTCTTATTCCAGTAGGTGCTCAAAATGTGAATTCTATAATTCCTACATATGACGATATTTATGCGAAAAAAGGTGAGGAATTAGGATATTTTGAATTTGGTTCTACAGTAGTCCTATTATTTGAGAAAAAAATAATATTATTTTTAGAGGATAATTTAAAAAGATAGAGAAATTAAAATGGGGGAAAAAAATAGCTACAATCTTGTAGTTGTTTTGTGATTAAGTATGTTATTAAAAAAATTTTTTTTACCAGATGATTTTATAGAAAAATATGAATTTATCGACGTAGAATACATGAATATGCATAATAAAAAGGTTATTATTTCAGACTTGGATAATACACTAATTTCATGGGATAGTAAGAAAGATACGAAAGAGCTAAACAGATGGCTTAAAAAAATGAGAAGAGCTGGATTTGATATTATAGTTGTATCTAATAATACAGAAGAGCGTGTCCAAGAATTTTGTAGACAATTAAATTTACAATATGTAGCGGGTGCTAAAAAACCATTAACTTTAGGTTTTAAAAAAGCTTTAAGAAAGATGAATAGAAAACCAGAAGAGGCTATAGTGTTAGGAGATCAAGTATTAACAGATGTTTTTGGTGCGAAAAGTTTAGGGGTTATGAGTGTACTAGTAAAACCTATTTCTAAAACTGATGCATTTAAAACACGAGTTAACAGATTCTTTGAGGCATTAATTATTAAAATTTTAACTAGAAGAAAAGCATTTCCTAAGATGAAAAAACTTGGATATAAACTGACTCATAAGAAAGAAAGTAGTGGAGGTTATATTGGATAATAAAATTTATTGTATTGGCTGTGGAGTAGAAATACAAAGTGAAGATCCTAAAAAACAAGGATACCTTCCAAAAAATGTTGTAGAAAAAAGTGAAGATAGTCAGCTAGTTTGTAAAAGATGTTTTAGATTAAAAAATTATAACGAGGTTTCTGATGTAGAACTAGGTGCTGATGATTTTTATCAACTGATTAAAAGTTTATCAAAAAAAGATGCACTAATAGCGAAAGTCGTAGATATTTGACTTTTCTGGTAGTTGGATAGAAGATGTAGTCGATATTGTTGGAAATAATAAAGACATTGTTTTAATTGCTAACAAATTAGATTTACTGCCAAAATCTGTAAAACAAAATAAAAATAAAACAATGGTTATTTAAAGTTTTAAAAGAAAAAGGTATTAAAGTAAAAGATATACTTTTAGTTAGTGCTATAAAAAATCAAGGTGTTGAAGAGGCGGCAGTCCGCTTAGATCAACTTAGAAATGGGAAAGATGTTTATATTATAGGTGCAACAAATGTTGGAAAATCGACATTTATTAATAAACTAATTGAATTAACATCAGGAGATAAGAATGTTATTACAACTTCACATTTCCTGGAACGACATTAGGTATGATTGAAATACCTTTTAGATCGTGCTACAAGTATATATGATACACCAGGTATCATACTTGATTATGATATTGCTCATTACCTAGATGCAAAAAGCTTAAAACTAGTAATGCCTAAAAAAGAAATTAAAGCACGTGTTTTCCAATTAAATGCAGAACAGAGCTTGTTCTTCGGTGGAATGGCAAGAATGGATTTTGTTAAAGGAGAAAGACAGAGTTTTACACTGTATGCTTCGAATTTAGTAGAAATTCACAGAACAAAATTAAGCAATGCTGATGCATTATTTGAGAAACATTTAGGACAAATGTTAAAACCACCATTTGAAGATAATATCTCTATTTTTGGGAAACAAGTTAGAAAGAGTTTTAAAATTGACAATAGAAAAACGGATATAGTCATTTCAGGTTTAGGATGGATTACTGTAAATAGTGATAGTGGATGTGAAATTGATATTTTAGTACCTGAAGAAATAGAAGTTTTTGTAAGAGAGTCAATAATTTAATAGTGTAGATAAGAAATCTATAAATATAAGAAATGAGGATATAATGTTAAAAGGAAAACAAAAAAGACAATTAAGATCATTAGCTCATCACTTATCACCAATATTTCAAGTTGGTAAGTCTGGGGTGACTAGTGAGATGATTCAAGGGATAAGAGACGCCTTAGAAAAAAAGAGAATTAATAAAAAGTTAGTATTTTTACAAAAACTGTGAAGAGGATAAAGATGTAGTGGCGGAACTTCTATCTGAAAGAACATCTTCAGAGCTAGTCCGAGTAATTGGTCATACAATTGTATTATACAAACAGAGCTCTAAAGAAAAATATAGAAAAATAGAGTTGGTGAAGTAGTATGGCAATAGCTCTTTATGGAGGAAGTTTTGATCCAATACATATTGGGCATCTAATCACTGCCACAAATGCAGTAGAAAATTATAATTTAGATAAAGTAATTTTTATTCCTTCTCATATTACTCCATTAAAAGATCGTAACTTAGAAGCTAGTGATGTAGATAGATATGAGATGATTCAACGAAGTATCAAAAAAATAATCCTAAGTTTATTGTTAGTGATTATGAGATAAACAATGATGGGGTAAGTTATAGTTATAATACTGTTAAATACTTTAAAGATACCTATCAAGATGAAAAAATATATTTTATTATTGGAACAGATAGAGCAAAAGATTTGAAAAAATGGTATAATATAGAGGAGCTTTTCAAAACTTGTAACTTTTTATATTCGTTGCTCGCGACGGTGAAAAAGTTAGAAGATATAGTTGAAAAAAAGATGATTTTTTTATAAAGGGATAGATTATGAAATAATGATTTCACCTATAATAGAAATTAGCTCTAGTTTAATCAGAAATAGGATTAAACAAAATAAAAAAATTGATTATATGGTTACAGATAATTGTAAATCATATATTGAGGAGTTGAGTTTATATGGAATTTCAAGAAATTAAAGATAGAGTAAAAGAAATATTACCAGAAAAAAGATATGAACATACATTAAGAGTAGTAGAAGTAGCTAAACATTTAGCAAAAGTTCATGGAGCAAATGAAGAAAAAGCAGCTTTAGCAGCTTTAGTTCACGACGTATGTAAACCTATGGATGAAGAATTAATGAAGAAATATGTTATTCTTCACAACCTTGATGTAAAATTACTAGATTATCCAGTTGAAGTATTACATGGACCAGTAGGCAGTGCGTATATAGAAGAAAAGTTTGGTATTGCTGATGAAGAAGTAAAATTAGCTGTTGCTAACCACACTTTTGGAAGAAAGCATATGACTCTTTTAGAAAAAATAATCTTTATTGCGGATTATATTGATCCAGCTAGAAAACACCCACATTTAAATGAAGTAACAGAAGTTGCAGAATATGATTTAGATGAAGCGGTAAGATTAGCTGCTAAATATACTTTAGTTTATTTAATTGATAATGATGAAAGAATATACCCATCATTATTAGAGTGCTATAACTATTATAATATTAAAAAAATTATAGAGTTGGATTCAAAGAAAAAAATAAAGAGAAAAATCTTATCAGATGAAAAAAACTATAACTATTAGAAATAAGAGTGAAGCACACTTCAAAAAAGGTGATTTACTAGAAGCAACAACTTATGAAGATCCAGATACAGTATTTGCGACATTAGAAGTTGATCTAGTTAAACCTGTAACGCGCGATACTTTAACAGAGCGTTATGCAAAATATTATGGAGTTACTTTAGAACAATTAATAGATAAACTAGCAAAAAGATATCCAGAAGATGATGTTCTTTATGTAGTAATGTTCCATATTATTAAAAAATAAAATAAAGAAAGAGGATGAAAATGGAAGTAGAAAATTTATTAAAAATCGTAGTAGATGCATGTGATGATAAACATGGTTATGACATTGTTGCGTATGACTTAACAAATGCAGGAGTTTTATACGACTACTCAGTAATTTGTCATGCATCAACAAGTAGACAAGTAGAAGCAATTGCTCAAGAAGTAAGAGAGAAAGTTTTAGAAAGTGGAGCTACTATCTATAGTACAGAAGGTTTAAGAGAAGCTAAATGGATTCTTATGGACCTTGGAGATATTGTTGTAAATATTATGACAAGAGATGATAGAGAGTACTATGGTCTAGATGCACTATTTGAAAAATATCCTTTAAAAGGTGTTTAGTATGTACGAAAACTTAAGTATTGTTTATGATAAATTAATGGATGTTGATTACGATGCTTATAAAAATATTATTAGTCAAGAATTAGGAGATAGAAAAGATCTTCTAGTTCTTGATTTAGGTTGTGGTAGTGGTACAATGTTGCCTACTTTAACAAAATATGGTCAAGTATTCGCGGTTGATAATAGTGAACAAATGCTAGCTTTAGCAAGCAGAAAAGTACCAGAGTGTAATTATTTCGCTATGGATTTATTAGAAATATCTAATTTAGGTTATGAGTTTGATTTTGTTCTTAGTGCCTTTGATGTTTTCAACTATCTTGAAGATTTTGAAGATTTTAATGAAGGATTAAAAGGAGTTTATGACTCATTAAAAGTAGGAGGAAAATTTGTCTTTGACCTCCATACTCCTAAAAAAATTAGAGATATGATTAATAATCAAGTGTTTGGTTATGAAGATGAAGAGATTAGTTATCTATGGTTTACCTATGAGACTGATAGAGAGTTAGAGGTAGAAAGTGAATTATCATTTTTTGTAAAAGAAGATAGCGGATTATATAGAAAGTTAGAACAATTCCATAGTCAACGAACATATGAAGTAGATGCTATTTTTGATTCTATTAAAAGTATAGGGTTTAAGATAAATGATTATTTCTGTGATTTTAACAAAAATAATAAAGATTTTGATAGTTCAGATAGAATAATTTTTTTATTTTGGAGAAATAGGTATAGTTTTTTTGATTTGATAAAGGATTATGCGTACAGTGTATGCATATTGGCCCATATGATAATGAACCTGAAACTATTGAACTTATGCATGAACTTATGAAAAAAGAAGGATATGAGTTGGATATATCAGATAAGAGATTTCATCATGAAATATATATTTCAGATGTTAGAAAAAAACTGCACCAAAAAAAGTTAAAAAAACAATAATTAGACATCCAATTAGAAAAAAATAATAAAAACAGCTCAATTCAGATTATAATTTGAATTGAGTTTTTTTATGAATTGACATAGATAATTTAACATAGTATGATAGTTACAGATGTAGATAAAAAAATTAAAATTAAGGAAGATGTTACATGGAGATAAATATTTCAGAAGCAGAATGGGAAGTAATGAGAGTTGTTTGGAGTAATAACCAAGTAACAAGTAAACTAGTTATAGAAATCCTAAAAGAAAAAAAATCTTGGTCGGTATCTACAATAAAAACTTTACTTTCTAGATTAGTAGAAAAAGATATGCTGCAAACAGAAAAAAATAGGAAATAAATTTTTTTATAGTGCAAAAATGCTTAGAAAAATGACTGTTTAGAAGTATTAACAAGAAACTTTATAAGAAAAATTCTGCTCTAAAAAAACAAAAAATATAATTAAATATGCAATTGAAGAAAATAATTTAAGTAAAAGTGATATAGATGAAGTAATACAATTATTACAAAAAAAACGTAGATCAGCAAAAGAAGTTACCCCTTGTAATTGTATCAAGGGACAATGTACTTGTGAAAATCATAAAGAATAAGAGGTTAATTATGGATTTAAATGGAAAAAGAATTTTAATAACAGGAGCATCAAGTGGTTTAGGACGTGAACTAGCTTATCAATTTTCTCGAAAGGGAAATGTAGAGCTTATCCTAGTGGCAAGAAGAAAAGAAGCACTTGATAAGGTTGCTAAAAAATGCGAAAACCTTGGAAAAGTTACGACTGAGACTTATTCGGTTGATATGAGCTCGCAAGAAGAAGTAGAAGGAATATTGCAAAATGTTAGTGAAATAGATATTCTTATAAACGCAGCAGGTTACGGACTAATGAAGGATTATAATGAGTTTAGTGATCATGAAGTAGTTAAAATGTTTGATACGAATGTTATAGGAACAATTCAATTGACTAGTGAAATTGCGAAAGAGATGCAAGAAAGAAAAACAGGTAGTATTGTGACGATAGCCTCTTTAGCAGGAAAGATAGCTACTCCGAAAACATCTGTATATTCTGCGACTAAGTTTGCATTAATTGGGTATTTTAATGCATTAAGATTAGAACTAAAAAAGGATAATGTGCATGTAATGACAGTTAATCCTGGACCAGTAGCTACAAACTTCTTTAATATAGCTGATAAAGATAAAACATATATAAAAGCACTAGGAAATAAATCATTAACACCTAAACTTGTGGCTTCTAAAATTATTAGAGGAATAGAAAGAGAAAAAAGAGAAGTGAATTTACCATTTATATATACTTTAGGGGTAAAAATAAGCCAGTTATTCCCTAGACTTAGTGATAGAATATTAATGAATATGTTTAAATAAAAAATTTGAAACTTGCTTTTTATTTTCAAATTTGCTATAATAATAAAATGCTAGGTGGGGAGTTAGCGGTGCCCTGTACTTGCAATCCGCTTTAGCAAGGCCGAATACCGAGATGCGGGTAGAATAGGGAATGTCGAGTCTAACACGTAATGTTGAGACTGAGGCTCCTTACGACGCAGTACTTATGAACCATGTCAGGTCCGGAAGGAAGCAGCATTAAGTAAGTCTTCTGTGGGTGTAAGTTTTAGTCAAGGTTGAGTTGGCGATTAGACTAACGGTTTTTTAATCTATTCAAGTCTCGGTTGCATCTTATTATAAATCGATAACATCTAAAAGTATTAGCTTTTGGATTTTTTTTATGTAGAAGTTAAGTGAAGGAAAAATATATGAAGGAAGAAGTTATGTATCAAGGTAAAAATATAAAAGAACGTGGAAAGATTTTCATTAAATTACTTTTACCAGTATTAATTTATCAGGTAATATCCTATTCATCAGGAATGATAGGAACATTTATGGCTGGGCACTATAGCCCAACAGACCTTGCAGGTGTTAGTATGGGAGTTAATATTTGGAACCCTGTAATGTATACATTGAATGCAATAGTTCTTGCAATAGTTCCAATAGTTTCACATTTAATCGGGAAGAAAAGAGAAGAAGAAATCCCAGTAATGGTTAGACAATTTTTATATATAGCAGTACTTATCAGTATTATTCTAGTAATAGCACTTAATACATTAGCTGCTCCTATTGTAGATAGTTTGGGGATGGATGCCAAAATAGCGACAATAACTAAAAATTATTTGTATTATGAAAGTTTTGGAGTGTTATCTATATTTTTATATGTAGTATTGCGTTCATTTATGGACAGTTTAGGATTAACAAGATTGTCGATGATTATGATGATAATTTCTGTACCGGTAAATGTTACTTTAGCATATGGATTTATTTTTGGTAAATTTGGTATGCCTGAATTAGGTGGTGCAGGTAACGCGATAGCTGTGTCATTAACATACACTGTGCTATTTTTTATAGCTCTTTTTTTAACTTTAAAACATCCGAAAATTAATAAATATAAAATATTTAAAAAAGAGGGTATTAGGTTTAAATATTGGGGTGAAATTTTTAAATTAGGTATTCCAATTGCGATAGCTACGGCATTAGAAACAGTAGTATTTTCTACATTGTCACTTATGGTATCCCGTTTTGATACAACGATTATAGCATCGCATCAAGCAGCACTAAACTTTTCTGGCTTCTTGTATAGTTTACCTGTAAGTGTAGCGAATACGGCAACAATTATTGTAGCATATCATGTAGGTGCTAAAGATTATAAACTTGCAAAGAGTTATACGGCTTTGAGTGTGGCTCTTGGAGTTATTTCTTCAGGTGTTGCTGGATTAATAGTACTTCTTTTTGATACTCAAATACCTTACTTATATAGTACTGATAGTGGAGTGATAGATTTAACTGCACACTTATTAATATTTGCTATAGGATTTGCACTGTGTGATTCATTTGCATCTGCCTTAGCAGGTGTACTACGTGGTTATAAAAAAGTAGTTCCTATATGTCTAGCAATGTTTGTCGGATATTATATTGTAGGGATTCCAGTAGCATATTATCTAGTATTTACTAAAGGTGTAGGTATTGATGGATTATGGATAGGATGGATAATAGGTCTTGCTGTATATGCATTAGGAGTTTTAGGATACTATTTAAATCTTAGTAGAGGTATAAGTAAAAAACTTAATACAGCTAAGTAAATAAAAGATTTTGTAATAATATTATTATTGCAAAATCTTTTTTATTATATTCCTTGACTATATTTTTTAAAAACTATATAATATGATTATCGAAACTAGATTGTAAGGAGAAGAGAATTTGAAAAAAGTTTATCCGAAATGGTCTGAGTTACCTACTATTGATTTATATCTAGACCAAGTATTACTATATGTAAATCAGTTAGATAGTTCATCAATTGTTGATGATGATAAAGGCTTAACAGCTGCGATGATAAATAATTATGTGAAAAATGGTCATCTAGATAAACCAATAAAGAAAAAATATAGTCGTAGACAATTAGCAAGATTAATAGTTATTACATGCTTGAAAAATGTATTTGCTATTCAAGAAATTAGTAAAACTATAAGTAGTTTAACAAAAGATGGCGATTCTGAAGCTATGTATGATAACTTCGTTATGTGTATGAATGAAGAGAAAAGAGAAGGTTTACCAGAAGTAATAGTTTCAGCTTGTGATACTGTTAGATTATATAAAAAAACTCATGATTTAGTAGAAAAATTAAAATAATATAATACCTGGAGGTAAATTATGTCGTGGAAGATAGTTGTAGACACTGCTTGTGATTTTAGAGAAATACCAAATAAAGCAGAAAATGTTGTCTATGAAAGGGTACCATTTACGCTTCAAATAGAAGATAAAATATATATTGATACATTGGATATGGATATAGATGAAATGATGAAAGCAATGTATGCTAGTTCGGAACCAGCTAAATCTGCTTGTCCTAGTCCAGATGCATTTTTATCAGCATATAGAGGAGCAGAAAATATAATAGTTTTAACTTTAACTGGAGGATTGTCAGGTAGTTACACTAGTGCTATCGTTGCCCAAAAAATGTTAAAAGAAGAAGATGAAAATGTCAACATTCATGTAATTAACACTCTTTCAGCGGGAGGTCAAAATGATCTATTTCTTCTTAAGATAAATGAATTAATAAAAGAAGGATTATCATTTGATCAAGTAGTAGCAAGAATGAATGAATATCAAAAAAATACGAAGCTTATTTTTGCATTAGAAAAAGTAGATAATTTAGTGAAATGGTCGTTTATCTAAACTTGCTGCAGCTGTTGTAGGATTATTAAATATGCGTATGGTAGGAGAAGCTAGTAAAGAAGGAACATTGCATCTATTACATAAAGTTCGTGGGGAGAAGAAAGCTGTTGCTGCTGTTGTCGATGAGATGATTAAAGCAGGGTACAAGGGAGGAAGAGCAGTTATCACGCACAGAAACAATGAGAATATTTGTAAAAAAATAGAAGAGAAATTATCTGAGAAATTCTCTAATATAGAGTTTATCTCAGTACCAACTTCTGGAATCTGTAGTTTTTACGGAGAAGAAGGCGGAATGCTTTTAGGATATGAAATATAATAAAAAAGATGTGATTTAATAATTAAATCACATCTTTTTAAATAAACTTACTTTTTACTAACCTTTTTACTAACCTTTTTAGTACTTTTTTTATTTTTACGAAGTTGTCTTACTAGAAAGCCAATACCTTGCCCACACAAACTAAAGAAAAATATATAATAAACCATAAATTAGAATATCAAAATTTAATATAATTAGACAAGATAATAGATAAAAAGGCTCCTACGAGAATAGAAAAATAAGTAGCTAAAAATCCTCTTTATTATATGCATATAGAAAAGATATAATGAAATTGACAATTGGATATAAGAAAAGAAGTAACTATATTATCATTCCTGATCTATTTGATATAAAAATAAGAACACAGAGGAAGTATTATAAATAAAAAAAGAAAGAAAAAAATTAAATAGGGTACTTTTTTTCTAAAAAAACTTCTTCATTGTCTGCCTCCTAATATAGTGTTATTCTATCATATATCTTTTTAAAAAAACAAATTGTGTGCCGCTTTAAAATAGGTTTCTAGATTTCTAAAAATAGGTAAAGGATATCTTGAAAAATAGTGAAGTTATATGAGCTAGTTAATTGACTAAAAATGAACTTGTAGTATAAAGTGTTATTATTAAAAAAATGGAGGTATGACTATGACATTTGAAGATAAAAATTAATCAAGCTAAAGATTCAATAAAAGAAGGTTTAGAAAAAAATTACTGGAGATGAGAATATCGAATTAGAAAAATGTAGTATCAAAAAGTAAAAGAAGTAGCTGAAGATTCAAAAAGGTAATGTTGAAGGTGCTATTGATACCGTAAAAAAACTTATTTAAAAAAAGATTAATTTTTTTAAAAATTATAAAAAAAGCTCTATATTTTTTTGTGGTTGTTAAATAACTATAAAGATTATAGAGCTTTTTTTATTGTTGAATGTATAAGAAATAAATAGTTATATATGATAAGTGAAATCAATTAACGTTGAAAGTTTTAGAAAAAAATTTTAAGTTTATTATTAAATTTAATATATTCTATAAATTAGATGTATTTTTTTTATTATTTGAATATACAAATATATATTTATTTTATAAAGGTTTATTAATTAGCAAGAAGAAGCTATAAGTAAATTAAAAAAATAATAATATTTAATTGAAATTATTTCTATAACTATTTTAGAAAAATTTCAAGGATTATAAGATAATATAAGGATATAGAATATTATCACATCAATATTGCGAGCGTTTTTCGTTGATTAATACCGTTTATTCATATATAGTAATAATTAGATAGATATTCGTATGATATTTAAAAATTGGGACAAACAAAGTAAATATCTAAATAATTATAGGGAGGTGTTATTATGACATTAGAAGGTGGAGTTAGTGTACCGGCAGAAGAAAAGATAAATGTATCTAAAGCTGTAGAAGAAGTTGAAGATAAAAAAACAAATGAAGAGATCGATAAAATCGCCGATGAGACTAAGGAAGTATTAAAAGAGATTGGTGAAAATAAAGAAAATAATTTATTACAATAACCAAGAATAATTTAATTAAATTAGGAGGTGAAATTATGTCATTAGAAGAAAAATTAGAACAAGTAAAAGGTTCAGTTAAAGAAGGTCTTGGAAAATTAACTGGAGATGAAAAAACAGAAAAAGAAGGAGCTGCAGAAAAAGTAGTTTCTAAAGTAAAAGAAGTAGCAAAAGATGCAAAAGATGCTGTAGAAGGTGCAGTTGATGGCGTGAAGAATGCTGTAAAGAAAAATGAAGAATAATAATAATATTGCTAAATAAATAATTGATTTTCCTTTCATTTAATTAAGCTCTATCAATCTTTTAACAAGTAAAGCTGTTATAAAGATTATAGGGCTTTTTTATTGTTTTGTATTAGCTATCAATGAAAAGAAGTCGGAAAGAAGTTCGCAAAATACGTTAATTTCTAATGTGTGGGTCAAATATGGGACAAAGCGAAAAACAAAAAGCCTTAAACGTTGATACTTTAAGGCTTTTCTAACTTTATTATTTAGTTTCTCTATTTTACTTTGAATGTTTTGACAATTACTAACATGGAATAACAGTTATTAGATTAAGGTTTTATAAAATCTTTCTTCCTGTATATTCCTGTAAAATTTTTAAAAAGATATTGTCAATTACATTGTCAAAAATATATTCAATTATCTAGCGTATATTAAAGTAATTAAGGGTATTATTTTTTTAGGGAAGGAGGAATGTGAAGTTTTTAGATTAAAAACACTTCATTCTCATAAGTAACTTAGTAGTAATATTTAGTATTTTATGAATTAGTATTATTACTACTCGAGAGTTCGTTATCGCTATGATCTCTTTATGGTGGCGAAAGTTCCGATCTTATGAAAACTAACCTAGAAAAAAAGCCTAAATTTAGTAGTGGCTCTTAAATAAGTGAAAATAAAGTTAATATTTTTTTACTAAAAAAATAAATAATTAGTCTTAAATGATAAACGATATCAATTATTGTCAAAAAGTGTTTAGATAAAAAAATTTTAAAATTTATTTATTAATTTAATAAAATCTCTAAATAATATATTTTTTTATTACTACAAAAAAATATATATAAAAATTAACTGGATTGCTTTATAAATTCTTTCTGATAAACCTTAAGTATAATATTTAAATATGCTGATTTCTATATCGATGATTTTGAATTTTTCAGAATTATAAAAATTATTTTTAGAGATGATAAATGTATATACAACAACGTTGTGAGCGTTTCCCTTGTTTGTTGATGCTTATTCATATATAGTAATAATTACATAGATATTTATAAACTATTTAACGGTTAGGGATTAAACAAGTAAATATCTAAATAAAAATGAAAGGGGTAATCTTATGATTTGGTCACTTATTGTCGGAGGGTTTATTGGTTTTATTGCAGGAGGAATTACTCGTAAAGGTGGAGCAATGGGTATCATTGCTAATATCATCGCAGGATTAATTGGTTCTTCTGTAGGGCAATCACTATTTGGAACATGGGGTCCTAATTTAGCAGGGATGGCATTAGTTCCTTCTATCTTAGGTGCAGTGATTGTTGTTGCTGTAGTATCATTCTTCTTTGGTAAAAAGGAATAGAAGTCTTTTTGCTGTAAAGTATGATATAAAATTAACTGATAGGAGGATTCAATATGTCGAAAATAAAAAAAATACTTTCCTTTATTGTCTGTATTTTAATCTTGACAGTTTTGATTCCTATTCTGCTAGAATATCATAAAGTAAGTAGTTTAGATATACAATTATATGATTGGAAACAAAATTCTAATATAGACTATTACCTTTCTAGATATGTATTCTGGGCTACTTTGGTTTTAGCAATCTTGGTATTATTCTTGATACTAATCGTGATATTTTATCCTAAACAACATCTTGAAGTTAAACTATCTGATGCAGATGGTAAACTTTCAGTAAAAAATTCAGCTCTTGAAGGGTTTGTGAGTTGTTTAGTAACTGATAATGGGTTAATCAATAATCCTACTGTTCACGTAAATAGTAGAAAGAACAAATGTTATATTGATGTGAAAGGTGAAGTTAATACTGCCGAAGATGTTGTAAATAAAGGTCAACTTATACAAGATGAAATTGCTAAAGGCTTGAAACAGTTCTTTGGTATTGACCATGCTGTAAAACTTAAAATTTCAGTATCAGATATTAAACCACGAAAAGAAGTTAAAGTAACAAATAAGAATACAAGTCGTGTAAAGTGAGGATATAAAATATGGAATGGTTTAAAAAATATCAATACCCAATCATATCGGGATTGTTAGGAGTAATTCTAGCTTGTTTTATTCTATTCTTTGGTTTTTTTAAAACACTATTTGTTTTGATACTAGGTGCTTTAGGAGCAGGAATAGGGTATTACATACAAAATAAAAAAATTATAAAATAAGGAGCTTAATATGTCAAATACAAATAAAAAAAGAAAAATGAAAAAAAGATGTAAATAAAAAAACGTAGAAGAAGTTAAAGGGGAACTAACTTACGAAAAATAAAGTCATTCAAAAAATTATAGGTTTTTCTTTAGAAAATATTTCAGGATTGCTAGCTGTTGATGGAGGGTTTTTCTCTAACTTAACAGATAAAATAATTAATACTGACAATGTTACTTCGGGAGTAAATGTTGAAGTTGGTAAAGAACAGGTAGCTGTAGATTTAAATATTATAGTTGAATATAAGAAAAATGTTCCTGAATTATATCAAGAGATAAAAAAAGTTATTACAAATGATATTTCTAATATAACAGATTTAGAAGTAGTAGAAGTAAACGTTAATGTTGTTGATATTAAAACTAAAGAACAACATGAAGCTGATTCAGTAAGCTTACAAGATAGAGTAACAAATGCTGTTGAATCAACAGGAGAATTTGCTTCAGAGAAGTTTGAGGCAGCAAAAGCTGGTATTAGTGATGGTCTTTCAACTGCAAAAGAAAAGGTTGAAGATGGTGTAGAGGCTGTTAAAGACAAAGTTAACGATGATGATAAAGAAGATGAAAAAGGTTCTAAATCTAAAGAAAAAAAACGAGTTCAATAATAAAGAATTAAAATAACTAATTTTTTTAAAAAAAGAATTGCTCTGGAAGGGAGGTGTTATTATGACACTAGAAGGAGGAGTTAGTGTACCGGCAGAAGAAAAGATAAATGTATCTAAAGCTGTAGAAGAAGTTGAAGATAAAAAAACAAATGAAGAGATTGATAAAATCGCCGATGAGACTAAAGAAGTATTAAAAGAGATTGGTGAAAATAAAGAAAATAATTTATTGCAATAACAAAAGAATAATTTAATTATATTAGGAGGCAAAAATTATGTCATTAGAAGAAAAAAATTAGAACAAGCAAAAAGGTACAGTTAAAGAAGGCGTAGGAAAATTAACTGGAGATGAAAAAACAGAAAAAGAAGGAACTGCAGAAAAAGTAATTTCTAAAGTTAAAGAAGTAGCAAAAGATGCAAAAGATATTGTAGAAGGTGCAATTGATGGCGTAAAAAATGCTGTAAAGAAAGACGATGAAAATACAGACCAAGTTGATGATAAAGTAGATCAAGTTAAAGGGTCTATAAAAGAAGGTGTAGGAAAATTAACTGGAGATGAAAAAACTGAAAAAGAAGGAACTGCAGAAAAAGTAATCGCAAAAGTTAAAGAAGTAGCAAAAGATGCGAAAGATGCTGTAGAAGGTGCAGTTGATGGTGTAAAAAAAGCTATAAAAAAAGATGAAGAGTAAAATTACTAAAATAAATAATTGATTTTCCTTTCATTTAATTAAGCTCTATCAATCTTTTAACAAGTAAAGCTGTTATAAAGATTATAGGGCTTTTTTATTGTTTTGTATTAGCTATCAATGAAAAGAAGTCGGAAAGAAGTTCGCAAAATACGTTAATTTCTAATGTGTGGGTCAAATATGGGACAAAGCGAAAAACAAAAAGCCTTAAACGTTAATACTTTAAGGCTTTTCTAACTTTATTATTTAGTTTCTCTGTTTTACTTTGGATGTTTTGACAACTACTAACATGGAACAACAGTTATTATATTAAGGTTTTGTAAAATCTTTCTTCCTGTATTTTCCTGTAAAATTTTTAAAATACATTGTCAATTACATTGTCAAAAAAATATTCAATTATCTAGCACATATCAAAGGGATTAAAAAAACTATGACAGCTTTTTTTATTAATTTTATTTTAAAAAAACCTTGGTATTCAAGTAGGTGACTTTTTTTGCTTCATCTAAATATATTTTTATTTACATCGCTAGGAATGTTCTTATCAAATTCAATGATTTCAAAAGTACGCATTAATATTTGTAATACCTTTTCAAGTTCATTAAAAATCACTATGTGATAATGACTCTAAATACGCCTCTATAATTTCTAAAAAAATTGGAAGACTTTTTATAGGATTATTTTTCTTTATATAGATTTTTTTGATGTTCTGCGATGAATAGTTTAAGTATTCCATTATGATAGTTAAAAATGCGTGAAGTACTGATAAGATCTTGATAAGATAAACTATTTTTGACTTACTATTTTTATGGTTTTCTAAACCTTTTATAAAAATCATTATACTTAGTCTCATCTGTTGAAAAATTCAATATAATCTTTAACGTTTTTTTAAGTATTATAATAAGATGTTTTAATAATTTATGTAACTTCTCATCAAATTTGTTTTTCGGGGTAAACAAGACCATATAAGTAAGAGAAACTATCACTAAAAAACATTTTCAGAGATCCCATGTTATATAAGTTTATTTGCTCTAATCTAGTATAAGTGACTAGATTTATTCTAACAGGAAAAAGCTTTTTTTCAAAAATATTAGCTTTGTCGTATTCATTATTTTCATCTAACTCATATAAATTATTGTAAGTACCCCAGATTTTTATTTATATTAGTTGCGTAAATAGAATCTATTATTCTGTACGAAGGCTCAATAGGACTTTTATTTGCTTTTAGGTAGTAATAATGTTTTTTACGATCTCTATAAAAATAATAGAATAAAATAACTTCGCCTAGCAATGTTTCTGCTGTAATATAAAAAAATCACTACTAGGTTCTCCATTTAATATTTGATTAGATTTTTAGATGTTGCACATCGCCTTTAATCAAATTTCCATGTTCGTACTTATAATGTACTATATTTTCTAAATACAAATTCTCATTTTTTTCATTAATAATCTAACTTGATTTTTTTATTATTAGTTTTATCTTTTTCTACCACAAATATTGGTCTATAATAATCTCTTTTTAGCTTCGAGTTCTTTTTCTCTTAATTCAAAAATCTTTATTTTCCCTTTTTTTCCTTCTCTTTATTCTCTTTATCCTCTCTATCATTTCGTTCTTTTTCTGTTGCTTTTTGAGTTTCAAGGAAAGAGTAAACAGTAAATGTTATAGTTAATGCTGTAGCATAAAAACTCATATTTGATTTTATTGAATCGAAAATGTTGAATCCTGACCCACCTGGTCTAACAGCAGGAATTATTAGTGGAAATAAATAAATAAAATACAAGAATAATCTTTTGCCCCCGTTTTTTTCAGGTGAAAAACATAGAATTTTTTTGTACTTCCTTATTTTTTTTACTTAAAGAATCATTTGATACGTCCTTTTTTTCTTTAAAAAAATAACAAAGTTCCATAATTAAAAAGAATAAGAGTGACAACAATTAAGAAAAAGGTGATTACAATTCATATACTATCCTCCGAATAAATAATTAAATAAATTACTATTTTATTGTAAGATATTTTTCAAATAAAGTCAATATTGATTCTAATAATTAAATATTCTATATAGTTTTGAAATTGAAAATATAAGCTAACTCTGATATAATAGATGTAGCTTTCTTATTAGAAAAAACAAGCCGTGTTTTGTGGTACATGGCTTGTTTTTAATTTTATTAATTATATTTACAGAATGTTCTAACTAATTCTTGACAGGCGGTTTCTAGCTGTTTCTGTGCATAAGTAAAAGCATAAGGAGAATAGGGGGCGCATTCACTTTCTATTAGTGGAATACCTTCAATTTCTCCAAGGTAAGAATTTACTTTCGCTTTAAGTGGTTCGATAGTCTGAGTTTTTTCTTTACCATCTTTCTGAAGTTCAGTTAGCTTTTTGTTTGCATACTTAACAGCATGGTTTATAACTTCATCCAGTAGTGAAATTTTTCTAGAGAGGAACTCATTTTCTTCTTTAGTGAAGAACTCTCTTAATTCAGATAATTCCATTATTAATTCTTTTCTTTGATCCTTAAATTCTTTCTGAATATCCTCCTTCGTTGCTCTTAAGGTATTAATCTTAGTTATAGCTTCAGTTTTTTTAGTCTTAAGGTCAACCTTGTCACTAATTGAGAGAGTAGCGCTATTTTTACTTTGAATAGCTTCTAATTCCTTAGCAGCATTATCAATTCTATTATCTATCTCCTTAATCAATTCATCATTGTTAGCTTCTAGTTGTTCTAGTTCTGTAATTTTATTTTGAATTCTTTCCATAATCTAAACCTCCTATTTATTTCTAATGTTGTAACTATTTGCTATATCGCTGATGCTTTCAGTCTTATTGTTTTGGTGTAATGAAGCAATATCATTTCTTAACTCTCTAATTTCTTCTAGTGCAATATCATTGCTTTTAGAAGAAAAGTCCTCGTCTTTAAATTCAGAAAGTGTAGCTATTATCTTGTCATCTTCAATTCCAACATCTAGCATCCTTCTCATCAATTTATCTTGTAATGATACCTCACTACTAGTATTTATATTGTTTTTGTTCACTTCTAACATAGTTATGTCTCCTTTCTTTTGTTCAAGCATTCATAATACTTTTTTCTGTAATCTAAGTATTTCTTTAGTGCTTTAAAATATTTCTCCTGGTTCATTCGTGGCGGTTTTAATGGGAAGCCAAGAAATGTAAATTTAAACGCATTATTCGGATCGTATAGTTTATCGACCCTATAACACTCTTTTAACATTAAGTCATAGTATCTTGACTCATCATTTTTATTTCTATTAAGCTGTTCCTTCCTTAGTCCTATACAAGTGCTGCATACAAGTTTCTTATCCTCACTAATATACATTTTCAAGCATTTATTATCGCACTTGTAACACTTGATATAATATTTATAACCGCCCAAATTGCATGGTACTTTTTCAACGACATACTCTTTCATAACTTGTTTATGTTTAATTATGTCCTTGGTTTTAAACGATTCATACATATCGATCCCACTTTCTTTCTTCAATCTATTTTTTCACGCCTTAATCGTGGTTGAGAGGTTCAATCTCTAACACTTTTAAATAGTCACTATGTTGCTTGTTACACCAGGTCAAACTCTTTTCTAGATTCTTTGATATCTGATACCATGGTTTTAATTGTATGTATCGTAAGTAATATATTTTTTTAGTATGGTTACATGGTATCTTATCAAATATACCTAATAAATAAGTCTTCTCTTGTTGTAATTCAGAAGAATAGTGACTGATTAAGCGTTCAGTTTCTTGAATATCTGAAATAATACTTAATCTCTTGTAATCATATCCATTATTACTGCATTTGACTTTTACTCTTGTATAGTCAGATACCTGGATCTCTGATTGATTATTTTTAAGTTCTTCTAATAATTCAAGTTTATCAGATAGACTCTCAATAATATTAGTAAGGTCCTCATATCTTTTCAACCTTTCTAATTTGTTAGTATCGGTTGAATATTCGGTGAAATTATTTATTGTGAGTTCACCGCTATTTACTTGCTTTGTAGTCTTTTGTTCTTCATCCCTTAAGATGCCATTTTGAGAAAGTAAGGTATATATATTTACTTTATGTTTCTCGATAATTTCTCTTTCACGATTAGACTTTATCTCACGTTGCAAATAAATAAATACAGTTATCAATATTTCACGTTCTGAGCCTTCTAAAGTATCCAGGTAACCATTTACTAAGGCTTTGATATTCGTGGCCTTATTATCCAGATAACGCTCGATTACAAGGTCTAGATTGATTTGTTGATTTATTGATAACTGCATAAGCTAACTCCTTTCTATAATTCTTGACATATATGTAAATATGCAATCAATGGTTCAGTCTCACCATCTTTTTTGAAAAATTCAACACGGCCAATAAATTCATAATCCTCTAATTCATCACGCCATTCCCTTATTTCTCTGAATAGCTCCTCGCTATCTGTTGTGCTTACGGCCTTGATTATATCTGTTACTTTGTACATATGTCTGTACCTCCTTGTTTATTTAATTTTAATATTTATAAACTCCACTAATAGGTAAGACATATTACTCCTCTAATTAAATTCTACTGGCAGCCATTGTTTGTAAGGTTTCTTACCTTGGTAAACAGGTATTCCAGTACATAAACCGTCAATAATGTAAAGTTCTTCATAAGTCTTGAACATTGTAATTAAATTACATTCTAACAATTCATTTACTATTTATTGCTTCAATATTCCAATTATTCCATAATATAACATTGTGATTTACTGTTACTATTTCAGTAATTCCGCGATAATTGAAACCTATAGCGTCAAAGTATTGTTCAATATCCATGAATGTAGTATGCTCTTGATTTTTAATTAACTTTAGCAAATCTAATTTAATTTTCTCTTTATTCATTAATATTTACCTTCTTACTTAGTTTTTTTACGCTTTTAACTCTTTATTTACGCCTTTAATAAATTTAAAGGTGTTAGCTTTAAACACTTGGTACAACTGGTTTTGAAGTGTATCTAACGCTTTACGCCTTTGAATTTATCATAAAACTTATATAAATCTTATACACTGTATCACGTACTCATAATACCTATACTAATTATTACTTTTTATTAATATATAAAGCGTAAAGCGTAAATAATCTTGTGAAGCCAGTCATACCAATATTTTTAAAGGTACGCTTTATTATTTCTTAGTAAAGCGTGAAAAGAGTAAAGCCTGGTCTTATGCTATTTTTAAAAGCGTTATACAAATTTTCTTTTAAATCCTTTCAACCCTCTACCACTGTGGGAACGTCTAATGCTCTCACTTTTTTTCCAATTAGGAAGATTATTCATAATCTTATTAACTGCTTTCGCTTGAGAATTTCCTCTTAAATCTAATTTAAATTCGTCATCATCACAAGAAAGATATAACAATTCACTAGTTGTAATATCGAAAATTTGTGTTTCAAATGGGAATTTGTTATTAGTATTACCAAAAGTAATATACTCATTTACGTAAAAACGATAATTGTGCCTTTTTTGGGGGTTATTAATAACTTCCTTCCAGTTTTTAGGAACATACATATCCAGGATGTTAACTATTTTTTCTTCCAATGGATCATACTCTAATGCAGCACTAGACAAGTTTTCCATATATTGCTTAGTTTCTTCAGATATCAGTAGGGACTCCTTACTCAAGTACCACTGATAAACTTCACTCCATAATTGCAATATGTATTCATAATCCAAACTCCAAATAGAGTGCTTAATTCTATCTTTTTCACAATACATTAACCAATATCTACGATTACCAGTTCTATCCTTTAGAATTTCTTTATTATTAGTGGTTCCTAATACTGCAAAGGTACGAGGGTGGTCTGTTGGATCAGTTGCATATCTTTTGCGAACTGTATCTTTTGTAGCACTCAACCAAGCCTTAAAGTATCGCTATCCGTTTTAACCATGGTGCTAAGTTCTGATAATTCAACAAGCCAAGTCCTTAATACCTTGAATGTTACTTCATCACTTATTTTCTCAGTTATATCAGTATAGTAACCTAACGATAAACGTTGTAAGGTTGTACTCTTTCCTATACCTTGGCCACCTTGCAATATAATCATTTCATCAAATTTTACACCATTATCAAATAGTCTTGTCAGACTTGCTAACAACCATTTTCTAGTACATTCACGGTTGTATTGGTTATCTTCTACTCCCAACACATCAATAAAAAAACTTTCGGCTCTTGGTTTACCATCCCATGTTTTAGTAACTATTTTATTTTTAATAGGGTGGTATCTAAACTTATCGCTAGCACTAACTATTGCTGTATCTAGATCAACTAATTTAGCTTTAAATTTAAACTGTTTTTCTATATCCATTCTAAGTAATTCTTTATCTCGTTTTTCTAAAGGTTTGATTTTACCATTCTTATCTGTTATTTCTATAACATCAGTTAGTTCATTGTATGCAATTGGAACTAAAGATAAAATTATTTTCTCTAGATTTTCTAATGTTTGAATTACTTTACCATTCTCATCAGTTGTTATTACTAAATTATTTTTATTAACTGCATTAGTTAGCTTTATTTTTTGTTGAGTTTTCTTGAACTTACTTAGGAAAGTGTACTTATTCTTGAAATAGTCAATATTTCCATTAGCACGTTGTATTTCTCCATTAAGCTCATTTATATTATCTAATTTCCAAGACTCATTATTTAAAGCTAACAATTCTATACAGTCAATAGCCGTTTCATAATCCAGTTCTCCACTAACAACGCTTTTAGCAATTGTGGTTAAACAAGATAGGTAATAATCATTTCTTTCTTGTAATTTACCTTGTTCATTCTCAATATATCTTTCCATAATTGAAATTGCTTCATCATGAGATACTTTGGTAAATGCTTGTATAGGATCGCTGGTGTATGTTGTAACAACTTGTTTTTCCTTACTAGCTTCTTGGACTGGATAGGGTAATCCATCTAGTTTTTTTATAAATATATGCTCGTTATCACGTACTGCAATTGGTAACCCTTGTAATTGAGACCATGTGAAACTACTTCTATCATAATCAAGCTCTAACAACGCCATAATATGCTGTATGGTCGGTTTGTACTCCTCTTTGAGTATTTCTCTATCTGGTTCAATCACAAGCCTTAAACGTGGGTTATTTGGCTTATGTGAGATGCTTGAGTACAAAAGGTATTTATAACTTGATAATCTCTCTTGTATGATAGCTTGTACCTCTTTGGAGGTTAGCCCTGTATCTTCGATATCTATAACAATAAGATCTCTTGATTTTAAATTATTATCATTCCTTGCATAACTCCCGTCTTCATTTGGTGTAATATCTCCACTAATGAAATACAGCATCTCTTTAGCCTTATAATTTTTAATATTAGTGTTTGCTTCAATGGTAGATACAAAGTATTAGTAATAACCTCTAAGGGCTTCTTGTCAGTATTAAAGGGACTTAATACGTTACTCCTGTACCCAGTTTGTTTATAAATCAAATTCCATCACATCCTCTATAATTCTTTTTAGTTCATATAGTTCCTTATTGCATATACTCGATAATACTTCTGATGTATCGAAAGCTATATCATTAGTTGATTCGAGTAAATAATGACCATTAATTGCTTTATCCCAACATTTAAGTAATGCATCAGTTGGTAGATTTAAACTATATAAATCATCAGTTGTAACTACTTGAATTACTTCTGTGTGTTTAGCTAACAACTCCATTGTTATTTGTAAACTTGTTAACCTTTGTTCTATAACTTCAACTCTTTTAATTACTTCTTGCTTATTCATTTTTATTATCTCCTTTTTATAAAATTGTGAAGTAATGATTTAATTACTCTCATTATCCTTTGATATGTGCTAGAATTTTTAAATTTTAAATTGTATTCTCTTTCAAGAATTTATTTACTTCGCTTTCTAAGTAAATATATTGTCTACCAACTTTGGTAGGTCTTAAACCTCGTTTATTAAGGTCTGATAGGGTATCGCCCCCTATACCTAAGTTTTCACATAGTTCTGTTTGGTTGTAACGTCTATCTTGCTTAATTTCATCTTTCAAGATATCCTTGACAATTTCACGAACTGCCTTTATTACTTGTTGTTCAAAATCTTCACTGAACATATACTCACTCTCCTTTAATTAAATATGGTATCCATTAGCAAAGCAGCAGTATATATTAATGCTGTTACTAGTGGAAAGAATACTACTGTAAAACATAAGCTGTTTATGTATAATTCTTTATTATCCATTTTAGAAATTTCCTTTCTTGTGGTATAATGAAAGTAAGTACTTTTCTAAAGTACTTCCCTCAAACCTTTTAAGTAATCAGATTTGGTCGTCGGATACTTGAAAGGTTTTTTATTTTGTGATTAAAGTAAAAACTTCTGATATGTCAACTTGCAAAGTATCACATATCTTTTTTGCAACCTTGGGAGTCGCTAAGTGTGTTTTATTAAACACATTCATTAAAGTTTGATAACTTAAACCACTGGCACGCCCGAAGGATGTTTTATTATATCCTTGAATAGCGAGCAATTCTGTTAATTTATGCGTGTTTGCCTTGAATTTCATCTAACCACCCCCTTCTAAAGCAATTTTTTGCAACTTAACTATAAAATAGATGAGGTTACTAAAAGAGCAATTTTTTGCAACCTACCTATATTTACTACTATAATATCCTATAAAAAAAATGTCAATACAAATTGAGCAATTTTTTTCAACTTTCTATATACTTTTTTTATAGAAGATGTTATAATTGTAAGTAGAAAGGTGGGATTTTTTTGAAATTAAGTGTTGATAAAAACAGTGTAGGTATCCGTATTAAGAATATTCGTTTAAAATTATCTGACACTTTGGAACAGTTTGGTGCTAGATTTAATGCTGATAAAAGTAATATTCTTAGATGGGAACAAGGTAAAACGTTACCTAATAAACAGAGATTAACAGCAATTGCTAGTTTAGGGGATATAACACTGAATGAATTATTATATGGATCTATTGATGAATTTTTAGACATTAATATTGAAGGACTTTTTAATGAGTAGTAAGTATCCATATAAAGAAATTAGTACTAAAACACTAGTAAATGCTACTAAAAAACATATAAAACAAACAAGTGAATTTAATAATAATACAATTACAGTAAATGAATTGGATAAAATTCAAAGTGCATTTAATAATGCTTTATCAGACGTAATTCAAGGTATTATTGAAAAAAATATAATAGAATAAAAAGATATTATATTAGAAAAATAAAAAGTGTTGCTGAAAAAGTTTTGCATAACTATTTTTTTGATAAGTCTGATATTTTCCAAACTCCTGTTTATGAAAGAAAGACAGAATTTATGAAATATGCCTTTCCCTATGATGCGTTGATTGAGTTTATTGAAAGAAATGATATTAAAAAAATAAGGTTAAGTTTAGCTCTGATATTGAGAATATAAATGAATTGATTAAAAAAAGAATTAGAAGGGTATTACTTAACTGTAAAAAAACTTTAGCAACTTTTTTTCATTAGAAAGATTGATAAGTGTTAATATTAAAAAAATGACGAGTCGCTTCATCCCTATATTTATTATTCACAGGGGTCAGATTATACAATAATTGAGTTAAAAAAAAATAAATATAATATTGAAGATTTTAAAAGGGTAACTGGAATCATTGTTGATGAAGAAAATACTCTTTATTATTTGGCTCATTACAAAAACTATAGATCGCGTTCCACTGAATACAGAAGCCGATTATTTCATCATAAATCGTGATAATACTTATCAAATTAGTAAGATTACTGAAATACCAGACTGCAAATATATAGCACCTGTTATAGGCAAGTTAGAGTAGGAATATGAACTAAGAAATAGAAAGGAAGGTATAATTATGTATGATATATTAGGATATCTTGTGTCTGGAATTATTCTTTTTGGACTGGCTACATTTATTTATAAAGTAAGTGATTATTTTTTTCAAGTAAAATTGTGAATTTTTTTATACTAAAAAAGAGAAAAAAGAAAGAAAAAAGGATAAAGTAGAGAAAGAAACACTTAAAACAAGAGAGGCTTCTATTAATTTGAATAATATTCAAGTAGAGGGGGAAATGCGTAAAAAAAGAGGGAAGTCTATTGATTTGAGTAAAATTTTTAAAGAAATAAAAAGTAACGATGAGTTGGAAAAAATGATAAATTCCTTAACGAAAAATCAAGCTAAGGCTAAATCAATTGATAAACTAATGAGTAAAAATAAATTTACTCGAGCATTCTGAAATAATTGCGACATTAGAAATTATTAATTCTGATAAATTAAAAAAAGTTAAAACATCTACTTAGAAATTTTCATAAAAAAAGAATCTTTTTTTAAGAGTAATATTTTCTATGTTATAGTGGGGGCGGTATTTGGAGAAGTAACGAAAGGTATAGTGAAAGGAGCTATTATTGATAAATTTGCTGGAAAAGGGGTTGTAGATACTATTTTATGTGTTGGAATATTAATTATTTTTAATCTTAGTGGTATCTATTATAATATTTTTTTATTATTAAAATGATTAACGGTAATAAAAAAATTGAATTAGATAGTGAGTATTTAATATCGGAAATAGACTTAGTAATTGAAAATGCAAATAAAAGTTAATGTTAGAAAATAAAAAAGCACCAGTAAATAATACTAGTGCTGAAAAATGATAAACAAGTTTGATATTATAGTAACTCTATTATATCATATAAATGTTGTAATAACAAGGTTTGCAAGCTTACTTAAAAATCGACATCCATTTAAACGGTGTATAAGCGCGCTGTTTATCTTGGGGTGTAATTATATTGAAAATTATTTTAGACGCCTTCACGTTTGAAATACAAGGTGTTTTATAGAATAAATTTATTAATTTCTTTGATATGTGCTAGATTGAAAGGAAATGATAAAAATGATAAAACAATATACTAAAAAATCTGATGGAAAAAACTATTACATGGTATATATTTATCTTGGAAAAGATGAGGTTACTAGAAAAGATAGGTATACTACTAGACGTGGTTTTAAAACTAGAAAAGAAGCTTTGCTTTGTGAGGCAAAAATTAAAACTGAAATAGCTAATAACGGCTTACTGAATACAGATGTTACAACATTTAAAGAGATATATGAGTTATGGTATGAAGGATATCAACATACTATAAAAGAAAGTACATTACTTGTTAATCAACATATATTTAATTTATTACTTGATAAAATGGGAAATATGCAATTGAAAAAGATAACTCTACCTTATTGCCAAAAAGTGATAAACGTGTACAGTAAAACTTTTTCTCTGGCTGTTCTCAAAAAAATAAAGATCTATGGCAGCATGATTTTAGACTATGCTGTTAAGATGAAAGTTATTTATACTAACCCTATGAAAGATGTCTTATTACCTAAGAAAAATGATGATATAACTTCAGATGATAAGGATAAATACTATTCAAAAGAAGAATTAAGACAATTCCTTACATTAGTAGAGAATGAGCAAGATATAAAGCTAACTGCAATGTTTAGGGTGTTGGCTTATACTGGTATTCGTAAGGGTGAATTACAGGCTCTAGAATGGTCTGATATTGATTTTACCAACAATATAATTACTGTTAACAAGACTCTAGCACTGAATACAGATAAAAAAGTTGTAGTACAAACTCCTAAGAGTAAAAGCAGTATTAGGAATATTAGTATAGATGAACAAACTGCTAATATTCTGAAACGTTGGAAAATTAAGCAAAAAGAAAAATTCATAATGGTAGGTACTAGAGTAAAGAAGCATCAATCTTGTTTTACTGAAGAGGTATCAAATTCGTATTTATATCTTAACTTCATGAATGCTAATTTAAAGCGTATATGTAAGAAGAATAACTTTAAACAAATTAAAGTTCATGGCTTTAGACATACACATTGTAGCTTACTGTTTGAAAGTGGGTTTACCATTCAAGAAGTTCAAGATAGGTTAGGTCATTCTGACTTAAAAACAACAATGAGTATTTATGCTCACGTAACTGAAAAACAAAGAGATAATATGGCTGATAAATTCGCTAAATTTATGGCTTTGTAACAGTTACATTGTCAAAACATTGTCAAACGGCAAAACAAAAAGCCTTAAACGTTGATACTTTAAGGCTTTTCTAACTTTATTATTTAGTTTCTCTGTGTAAAGTCACTTTTTTTAATCTTGGACAGTATTTTTTAAGTTCAATACGGTCTGGATTATTTCTTTTGTTCTTTTTAGTAATGTAGTTTCTATCACCACATTCAGTACAAGCTAATGTTACATTTACGCGCATTAATATAACCTCCTATAAAATTTAATCTTAACAACTTTTTCATACAACAAAATATATTATACCACTAGTCAATAGATATTTCCAGTGAAAAAGTTAAAGTTTTTTTAACTTTTTTTAATAGGAATTTATATTGATTTATTTTGGAAACCATTAACAATATTATTATATTAAAATCTAGTACAAAAATAAAGAGGAATAACTTTTTTGAGTTATTCCTCTTAATATATAAATAAAAGATTATTCTCCGAAAACTTTATAGTAGTCTTGTTTAAATTTTTCAATACCAATATCAGTAAGTGGGTGTTTAATCATTTGTTTAATAACGCTGTAAGGAACTGTAGCTATATCACATCCCATTTTAGCACATTCAGCAACGTGGATAGGATTTCTAACACTTGCTGCGATAATCTCTGTATCAAGATCATTGTTAGCAAATATTTCAACGATTTCTTCAATAAGGATTAATCCATTATGAGAAATATCATCTAGTCTACCTAAGAATGGAGATACATAAGTAGCTCCAGCACGAGCTGCAAGTAATGCTTGGTTAGCACTAAAAATTAGTGTAACATTTGTTTTTATCCCTTCTTGTTTAAGAATTTTAACTGCACGTAATCCATCTTCTGTCATAGGGATTTTTACAACCATATTAGGGTGGATTTTAGCAATCTCACGTGCTTCAGTAACCATATCTTCCCAATTAGTAGTAGTAGCTTTAACCTCTCCACTAATAGGACCATCAACTATTTCTGTAATTTCCTTAATTACCTCTTTAAAGTCTCTCCCTTCTTTTGCGATTAGTGAAGGATTTGTAGTAACCCCACAAATAACTCCTAAATCATTAGCAAGGCGAATGTCATCAACATTTGCAGTATCTATAAAAAATTTCATTTTTTAACTCCTTTCATTTCTCTCTATAATAGATAATAGCATATAATGAAAACAATTTCAATTATGTATATATCATAATAAATATGAGTAAGTAATAATTGTATTTTGAATAAAACTTTTATCAAATATTGTACTAAAAAGGTAAAATTAGAATAAAATCTTTAATCTATTAGAACTTGTAAAAAATAAGGATTTATTACAACAAAAAAATAAATATTATAGGGATGGAAAAAAATTTTTCTTAAATATGATAAAAATAAAGTATTAAGAAATCAACGAATAAAAATTTCTCATGAAAGAGATTGAAGGAGATTGTATGATAAATAAACTAGGATGGAAAATAGGTGGAGAACAAGGTGAAGGACTTGAAAGTACAGCTGAGATTTTCTCTACAGTTATTAATAAATTAGGATACCATATGTATTCTACTCGTGATTTTGCAAGTAGAATTAAGGGTGGTCACAGTAATAGTAAAATTTGTATATCTGAAGAAAAAATAAATGTTATTGATTATAAAACAGATATACTAATCGCTTTTGATCAGGCAACATTAGATGATTATATTAATGAACTAGATGAAAATAGTATAATTATTGCTGATGAAAAAATTAAACCAGAAATATCTGAAGAAATAAAAGGACTTGTTGCAGTTTTCCCGATAACAACGTTAGCTAAAGAAATCTCAACACCTATTATTAAGAATATTATTACATTAGGTATATGTTCTGCATTTACTAGATATAGATGGAAAGAGTTTTTCTATGAAATGATTGAATCTAAAGTTCTCTAGCAAGGGTGAAGAAATAGTAAATATGAATATTCAAGCATTCGATAAAGGTCATGAGATAATGACTGATTTTATGAATGAACATAATATTGGTAATAAATATTACTTAAAAAAATTAGAACCAAAAGAAAAATCAAATATGTGGTTAGTAGGTAACCATGCTGCAGGGATTAGGTGCATTAGTTGCTGGATGCAGATTATATGCAGGATACCCAATAACACCAGCAACTGAAATTATGGAATATTTATTTGATAAATTACCAACGGTAAAAGGTGCTTATATACAAACTGAAGATGAGATTGCTGCATTAGGTGTTGCTATAGGAGCGAACTTTGCTGGAGTTAGAGCGATGACTGCTACTTCAGGGCCTGGGTATTTCACTTATGACTGAATTTTTAGGTATGGGTGTTATGGCTGAGCAGCCTGTAGTTATAGTCGATGTTCAACGCGGTGGACCATCATCAGGACTTCCTACAAAAACAGAACAATCTGATATTTTCCATGCAGTATACGGAGGAACAGGAGATGCTACGCGTGTAGTACTAGCACCTATATCTGTAGAAGACTGTTTCTACACTATGATAGATGCATTTAATATGGCAGAAAAATATCAAACACCTGTAATTGTATTAATGGATTTACAATTAGGTATGAATAAGGAAACTGTTTCTAACTTTGACTTTAGTAAAGTACAAATAGATCGAGGTCGTTTATTAAAACAAGAAGAAATAACAGAAAGTGATATTATTTACTTCAAACGTTATACGACTGATGTATTAGTTTCTGAAAGAACTATCCCTGGACAAAAAGGTGGAATTCATAATGCGAACAGTTATGAACACTCAGTAGTTGGATTACCATCAGAGGTTAAACGAAATACAGCTCGTCAAAAAGAAAAACGTGCTAATAAAATCGAAAGTGCCTTAGTTGATAGACCATTCGTATTACATGAATACAACGATGAGAAAGATATATTACTAGTTGGGGTTAATTCAACATATGGAGTATTAAATAAAGCTGCGAAGCAATTAAAAGAGCAAGGTATGAAAATTGACACTATGCAAATACGTCAAATTTACCCAGTAGCTCAAGAAATTCGTGATACATTTGATAAGTATAGAAAAGTTTATATTGTAGAGCACAAATCACAATAAACAACTTCGTACAGTAATAGCAAGTAAGTACCATAATTCAGATAAATTAGGAAGCTTACTAAAATATGATGGGGATATTTATTATACTCATCAACTTGTAGCACAATTATTAGAGGAGGAGAAGTAATTTGAAAGTCACATTAAAAGATTATAAAAATGATGTAAAACCTGATTGGTGTGCTGGTTGCGGAGACTTCTCTGTATTGGCAGGAATAAATAGAGCTGTAGTAAATTTAGGACTTAAACCTGAAAATGTAGTAATTTCTGCAGGAATTGGATGTTCTGGTAAAATTAGTGGTTATACTAAAGCGTATGGTGTACAAGGATTACACGGGACGTTCATTACCTGTAGCACAAGGAATTAAACTTGCAAATCAAGATTTAACAGTTTTTGCGATGGGTGGGAGATGGTGATGGATATGCCATTGGTATAGGACATGCAGTTCATGCTATGAAACGTAATGTTAATATGACCTATGTAGTAATGGATAACCAACTTTATGCCTTAACAAAAGGTCAAATGTCTCCTAAATCAGATGAAGGTTTAGTAACTACTACAACTTTAGATGGGGTAATGGAACAACCTTTATCAGCTATGAAAATTGCACTATCATGTGAAGTAACATTTTTAGCTCAAGTATTCACAGGTGATATGAAAGAAATGATGCAAGTTTTTGAAGAGGCTGTTCAACATGATGGCTTTGCACTTGTTAATGTATTTAGTCCATGTAAAACATATAACTACAAAAATACACCAGCATGGTACAAAGAAAACCTTACAAAATTATCAGATATTGAAGGTTATGATAACACAAATAAACTTGAAGCATACCGTATTTTAGAAGAGTACAACGACTTAGTTACAGGAGTAATTTATAAAAATACTAATAAAAAGCATTATGAAGACACGTTAAAAAATTATAAGCGTGATGAACCTATTGCTCACCAAGACCTAACTTTTGATGAGGAAATGTTTAATTCATTATGTGATGAATTCAGATAAGAGGTGAACATATGAAAATCAAAAAAATAGTAGCACCTTTGGCTGCGGCGGGAATTGGATATTATCTTTTTAAGAAATCAGAAGAACAAGAATTAGATAATGATCATATCGATAGATGTCGCAATAAAATTATTGCTGAAGGATATAATGTAAAGGATAGTTACACACTAAACCTAATAGAAAATCCATACTTAATGTTCTATTTTGAAGATGATGGCGTTGAGTATGAAGTTAAATATATAAAAGAAACTGAAACAATACAATATATAAAAGAGGTATAAGAATATGAGCAAATCAGTAGAAAGATTTAAAGAATTAACTATGTTAGATGGTGCATCAGGATTTGAAGGAGAAATTTCTAGCTATTTAGAAAAAAATCTATCTCCATATGCTGATGAAATTAAGTATGATAATCTTGGTGGGATTTATGCAATAAAAAAATCTAAAAATCCAAATGCTAAAACAGTAATGATAGCGGCACATATGGATGAAGTAGGTTTTGTAGTAACTAAAATCTTACCAAATGGATTTTTAAAATTTGAAACATTAGGTGGATTCAGAGAAGATGTTCTATTGGCTCAAACTTACACTATTACATCTTATGAAGGTAAAAAATTTACTGGAGTAATTGGTTCAATACCAAAACACTTTACAGCAGGAGTAGCTCAAAATGTAAAAATTAGTGATATGACTATAGACCTAGGAGCTTCTTCTAGAGAAGAAGTTCTAGCTATGGGAATTCGTGAAGGAGCTTTTGTAACTCCTAAAACATCATTTGAACAACTTACTGAACACAGATTTATGACAAAAGCTGTAGATAATAGATATGGTTGTGTTATTATTACAGAAATCTTTGAACAATTTGCAAATGTAGATTTAGATATTAACTTAGTAGTTTGTGCTACAGTTCAAGAAGAAGTTGGACTAAGAGGAGCAAGTGCAGCAGCAAATATGATTAAACCAGATGTATGTTTTGTTGTAGACTGTAGTCCTGCAAATGATATGGATGGATCAAAAACAAGTAATGGGCGTTTAGGAGAAGGATTCTTAGTAAGACTAGTTGATAGAACTATGGTACTACGTCCAAATATGAGAGAAAAACTTGTTAACCTTGCTGAAGAAAATGAAATAAAATATCAATATTATACTTCACCAGGAGGAACTGATGCGGGTAATATTCACCAAGCGGTAAATGGTGTACCAACAGCTGTTATTGGTATTAGTGGTCGATATATCCACACTCATAATGCTATTTTTGATATTCGCGATTATTATGCAGCTAAAGCTATTTTAGGAAAATTAATTGAAACTATTGATGAAAAATTCATAGAAGACGTTAGAAAATAATAAAAATAAGCGAGGACAGATAGTCTGATCCTCGCTCTTAATTAATTATTGAATTTTTTTATCGATAATTGTTTTTTCGTTTACTGCGGCGATATCTATTTGGATTATCGTCGTAATTATCATTATAATCATAATTTTCACTATAATCGTTAAATTGATTATCATAATTATTATAGTCATTATTATCGTATTCATAATACTCATCTTCAAGGTATTCTTCATGGATAGTAGCATTTATTTTTATAATAATACCTAGTAATATACTATTAGCCATGAGTGAACTTCCACCATAGCTTATGAATGGCATACTAATACCGATTACTGGGATTATGCTAAGAGTAGAAAAAATATTGATGAAGAAAGAGAAACAAAAACTACAAATAGCAAGTAGTATAAAGTAATAACTATAATTACCTTGTTCACATTTTTTAACAATATTAAATAGTCTTAGTATAAAAATAAAGAATAGTATCAAGAAGAAAAATGCTCCGATAAATCCAAAGTTTTTAGCAACTATTGAGAAGATGAAGTCATTAAACTGCTCATCGATATAAGTTTTATTTTTAACAAATGTTCCGGTTAAACCACCAGTTTTTATTTCGCTTAAAACTTGAGTAATTTGATAAGAATAATCTAACGAATAAGCTTCGGGATTTAACCAAGATAAGATACGTTTTAATTGATATCCCTTTAATCCGACTAGTGAAAGTAGACTAGGGAAGTATAATGCTCCTAAAATGATAGTAGCTAGTACGACTAGTACTACCGAATAAATATTAAGTAAAGTTTTTTTATGAGTACTAACAAGAAATACTAAACCTAAGAATAAATATATGAAAGAATAATCCATTTCCTAAGTCATTTTCTTTTAATACTAAAATGAACGGAATTGAAACTATAAGTAATATTTTTAAAAGTTTTATAGGATCACTATTATCTCTAAAGCTTTGTTCTTTAATTAATAAACTAATCATAGCAATTGTTGCTACTTTAGCAAACTCTGATGGTTGGATTGTGAATAATCCAAAGTTATACCAACTGCGTGCTCCATTAACAATAGGAGCCATGCTATTAGGAACTAAAAATATTCCAGCTAGTAAAACTAGAGAAAATAAATATATACCTATGGTGAATCGTTCTATAAGATCAACTGGTATTTTTTGTAGTATATATATTATTCCAAGACCAATTAGGTAAAATACAAATTGCTTTAAGAATAAAGTTGGCGTAAGTCCATTGTTATATTCTGCTAAAGCAATAAGAACAAGGCTTGAAAAAGCAAACATAAAATAAAAAATTAGTATTGATAAATTAACTTTGTTTTTTATAAAATTTAACATAATTCAACTCCTTTGCTGTAATTATACAATAACAAATAAAGTTTAGCAAATCTAAATGTTGCTAAAGATAATTTTATATTATATTTAAATTATCAATAAAAATATTAATACTTAAAGATAAAATTTAATTAAAATAAGAAAGGTTAAAAGATATGAAATATACTCCAATGATAGAACAGTATTTGAAAATTAAAAAAGAATATCAAGATATGTTTTTATTTTATCGCTTAGGCGATTTTTATGAAATGTTTTTCGAAGATGCTGTTCGTGCATCGAAAATTTTAGAAATTACATTAACTGCTCGTGATGGTGGGGCAGAAAAGATTCCAATGTGTGGAGTACCATTTCATTCATCAGCAGGTTATATAGATACATTAGTTAATAATGGATATAAAGTTGCAATATGTGAACAAGTATCTGAACCGGGACAAGGAAAAATTGTTGAACGAAAAGTAGTTCAAGTTATAACACCGGGTACATACATGAACTATAAAAACTATGATGAAAATAACTTTCTAGGTAGTGCTTATATAAAGGATAATAATATCTATTTTGCCTTTTGTGATATTATGACAGGAGACAGCCGTTGTACAATTTTAAAAACAATGGAAGATCTTCAAGATGAAGTATTAAAAAATAATATAAAAGAAGTTATTAGTATAGAAGGTCAAAAGTTAGATATAAGTGCATATATAACTGAAGTACAAGAAAGTGATAATCTTTCAAAAGATAAAACTAATAATTTAAAAGATAAAAATTTAAAATTATGTGCAGATATACTACTAGATTATATTGAGAAAACACAAAATAAAGATATCTCTAGTTTAAAAGATTTCGAAGTTTACTTTAAAGATAAATTTGTATATATGACTAACTATTCTATTCGTAATCTTGAAGTGACGCAAAATATGGCTAACGGTAGCAAAAAGGGTTCTTTACTAAGCATAGTGGATAAAACTTCTACAGCAGCGGGTTCTAGAAAATTAAAAAATTGGTTAGAAAATCCATTACTTGATATTAATGAAATAAAAAAACGTCAAGAAATAGTAGGAGATTTTGTTAAACATTATTTTGAAAAATCAGACGTTAAAACTAGTTTAAAAGAAGTGTATGACCTAGAAAGAATTTCAACTAAGGTATCATATAATATTGTAAGCCCTAAAGAACTTCTTAATTTAAAGAAAACATTAAAGCAAATACCGCAAATTAAGAATATTTTAAAAGGCTTTGATTCAGAAAAACTAGTAGATATCGCTAATAATATTGATGAATTAGAAGATCTTCATGATTTCCTTGAAAAAACTATTCATGAAGAAGCTGGTCAAACAGTAAAAGATGGAAATGTTATAAAATTGGGATTCAACGAGGAATTAGATAGTTATAAGAATGCTAGTAAAAATGGAAATAAGGTACTATTAGAAATAGAAGAACGTGAAAAAAATAGAACGGGTATTAAAAACCTAAAAGTAGGTTACAATAAGATTTTCGGTTACTTTATCGAGATTTCTAAAGTTGGACTTAAGAGTGTAGACCCAACTGAACTAGGGTATCACCGAAAACAAACACTTTCTAATTGCGAGAGATTTATATCTGAAGAATTAAAACAGGTTGAAGAACATATAGTTAACTCAAAAACAAAGATAGAAGAATTAGAGTTACAACTTTTCCAAGATGTTAAAATTAAAATTCATGAATATATACCACGTCTGCAAAGAGTTGCAAATACTTTAAGTGATATTGATGTTTTTGTTTCATTATCTGATGTGGCAGAAGAATACGGTTATGTTAAACCTGACTTTAACGATAATAATGTAATAGATATTGTGGATGGTAGACATCCAATAGTAGAACGTAATGTAAGCGCAGATAGCTATATTAGTAATGATTGTAAGGTTGAAAAAGATGAGAATATTCTTCTAATAACAGGACCAAATATGTCTGGGAAGTCTACATATATGAGACAACTTGCACTAATAGTTATTCTGGCCCAAATAGGTTCATTTGTTCCTGCTTCGTCAGCTAGTCTACCAATCTTTGATAAGATTTTCACACGTATTGGTGCTAGTGATGATTTAGCTGGTGGAAAATCAACCTTTATGGTTGAAATGATTGAAGCGAAAAATGCCTTAGTAGAATCAACAGCTAATTCATTATTAATATTCGATGAAATAGGTCGAGGAACATCTACATATGATGGTATTGCCTTAGCACAATCAATATTAGAATATATAAACAATACTATTAAATGTAAAACATTATTCTCTACTCACTATCATGAACTTACAAAACTTGAAAATATTACCGAGGGAATAAAAAATATCCACGTATCTGCTAAAGAAGATCATGGTAAATTGATATTCCTATATAAGATAAATGAAGGTCCAATAGAGAAAAGTTATGGTATTCATGTAGCACAGTTAGCTCACTTACCAAATGATGTAATAAATGGAGCTAATAAAATTCTTAAAGAGTTAGAAAATGGTAATAAAGGTAGTGAAGATTTAGTAAATAGTGAAAGCTATAATAATGTTCTTACAAATACAAAAGAACTAGAAGAGAAAATACGAAGAGAAGTACAAGTAGAATTAGAAGAAAAGCTTAAAAAACAAAAGAAAAAAGAAGTAAAAGAAGAAAAAGCAAAACATTATGCAAAACAACAATTGGACTTTGATGGTACCAATGAGAAGTTTGACTATATCAAAGAACAAATAGGAAGTGTTAACTTCCTTGAAACGACACCTATGCAGGCATTTAATCTTCTTTATGAGATTCAGCAAAAACTAAACGAGGATGTGAAATAAATTAAATGGGAAAAATAAATATATTATCTGCAGAATTATCTAATAAAATTGCAGCTGGAGAAGTAGTAGAGAGACCTTCATCTGTTGTAAAAGAGTTAGTTGAGAATTCAATTGATGCAGGCAGTACAAATATCAAGATAATAATTCAAGAATTTGGAATTAAACAAATAAGAATAATAGATAATGGTAGTGGTATTTCAAATGATGATTTAGAAAGAGCATTTCTTAGACATGCTACTAGTAAAATAAGTGCTGATTATGATTTATTCCATATAGAAACACTAGGGTTTAGAGGAGAGGCCTTAGCAAGTATTTCATCAGTGAGTAAAGTTACGATTAAAAGTTGTTCAGGCGAAGCCCAAGGGAAAATGTTAATTTTAGAAGGTGGCAAGGTAGTACAATCAGAATTTTATGCTCCTATTAAAGGAACAGATCTTAGTGTAGAGAACTTATTCTATAATACTCCTGCAAGATTAAAATATTTACGAAATCCACATACAGAACAAGCAAATATAACGAATGTAATTCATAAGTTTTCCTTATCTTATCCAAATATTTCATTTGAACTGCATGTTGATGGTAAAATAACCTTTAAAACATATGGAGATGGGGATGTTCACAAAATACTATCAAAAATCTACAATATGGGTGTAGCAAAGAATATGATAGATTTTAGTGGTAGTAATGATGACTATAAGGTATATGGGTTTATCTCTGTTCCTGAGGAAACTAGAGCAAGTAAAAATTACATTCATATATTTATTAATGGACGTTATATAAAGAACTACGTTATACAAAACTCTATTATAGATGCTTATGGGACACTGCTTATGAAAAATAGATATCCACTATGTGTTATAAATATAGAAATGGATCCAATCTTACTGGATGTAAATGTTCATCCGACAAAACAAGAAGTAAGATTGTCAAAAGAAGCAGAACTAATAAGACTTATTAAAGAAATAATAGCTGAAAGACTTAGTAACTATACATATATTCCTCAAGGTATGAATAATGTTCTTACTAAAAAAGAAAAATCACGTATAGAAAAACTAGACTTCTTATCTGACTTAGATACTAAATTTGGTATAGAAGAGGATGAGGGAATTTCTAAAAAAACAATTAGAAGATAAAAATAATAAATGAAGATGATTTTATTTTCGGTGAAGACAATTTATCTTCAGAAAAAAATATTTCTGTTAATGATAAAAAAATGAAAAATAATGATAATAGTTATTCTCGTAAGACAAATCGAGTTAAAAGTGACTTACCCGATTTAAATTATAGTCCACATCCAAAGGATAATCGAAATAGATTTGGAGAGAAACCAACTAAAAAAGAAATAGAGAATTTTATGAATTTCTCTAAACGAGATGAAATTGAATATACTGAAGACAAAGTAATTTTAGGCTCTGATTCTGAATTAGATAATAGTCATTTCGATGAAATAAAAAATGCTAAAATAGTTCAAGATGATGAAACTAAGGTAAGAACATTACCAGACTTAAAAGTTCTTGCTCAAATATTTAAAACATATATTCTTTCAGAAGCAGATAATAAATTATATCTTATTGACCAACACGCTGCAGCTGAACGATATAACTATGAAAAGTTACAACGTGAATTTAGTGATAGAAAAAATTATAAAAAACAAATGTTAATTCCACTTATGTTTGATTTTTCTGTAGAAGAAGCGGCAGAAGTTAGAAATAATTTAGAAAAATTTGAAGAACTAGGTATTGTTTTTGAAGAGTTTGGAGATAATTCTTACGTTGTTCGTGAATTTCCTGGTTGGATAGAAGAAGACGAAGAAGAGATGATAAAAATCATTGTTGAAAAAGTTTTGAAAAACAATAATATTACATTTAACGAATTGAGAAATGATGCAATAGCTATGGCTAGCTGTAAAATGTCTATAAAAGCAAATCAAATACTCAATGAAGTTGAAATGAACAAAGTAATAAGTGATCTTTATGAGTGTAAAAATCCATTTACGTGTCCACATGGAAGACCTATTATTACAAAAATGGAGAAAAAAGACTTAGAAAAAATGTTTAAACGAATAGTTTAGGAGACAGTATGGAAAAAATACCTTTAATTGCAATAGTAGGACCAACAGCTGTTGGGAAGACAGCCTTAAGTATTGAACTTGCTAAAAAATTTAATTGTGAGATTATTTCTATAGATAGTGTTCAAATATATAAAAGATTTGATATAGGTTCTGCAAAAGTTACTCCGGAAGAAATGAATGGGGTAGTTCATCATTTAATAGATGAACTTGAACCAAATGCTACGTGTTCCGTTTATGATTTTCAAAAATTAGCTCGTGATAAAATTGATGATATTCATAGTAGAGGGAAAATGCCTTTGTTAATTGGGGGAACAGGTTTTTACATGAATGCAGTATTAAATAATTATGAGTTTACAAATTTAGAAGAAAAAACTTATGATATAGATGTTGAGAAAGCTAAACAATATTTGAAGGAAAATTATATTGATACATATAATAATATTGACTTAGATAATCATCGACGTGTAATTAATGCTTATAATTATGTAATGAACGAACAGAAATCTGTAACGACAAACAATAATGGAGATACTATTTTAGAAAAATACAATCCTTATTTAATTGTTCTAAATAATGAAAGAGAAGTACTTTATAATCGAATTAATAAGCGAGTTGAACTTATGTTTGAGCAAGGGCTTGAAGATGAAGTAAAGGGCATTATTAATGATTATGGAACTGAATTACAAGCTTTGGGAGCGATAGGTTATAAAGAAATGTTACCTTATTTAAAGGGTGATGTATCAAAAGAAGAAACTATTTCAGCAATTTCTCAAAATTCACGTCGTTATGCTAAACGTCAATTAACATGGTTTAGAAATAAAATGAATGGGATTTGGTATGATACTAGAAGTGAGTCATTATTAAATGATGTAATAGGAGATATTAAAAATAAATTTAAGTAAAGTTTAGTTATAATTTTAATTTTATGTAAAGTAAAAGGTATATAATAATAACTATAAAACTTAATAATATTTTTTTTCATAATATATGGCTCATCACTTGATGAGTCTTTCTCCTTTTAAAAGAGAATAAAAAAATGTTACTAAATAATAATAAAAAAAGTAAAAAAATTTAAGTAAATATTAAGTAAAATTTTAACTTTCATATAAAGTAAGAAGTGTATAATTACTAATATAATATTTAATAATATTTTTTTCATAATATACGGCTCATCATTTGATGAGCTTTTTCTCCATTTTTTTGGGATAAAAAAAGAATATTATAAAAAAAATAAATTTAAGTAAAAATTTAATTGTAGTTTTAATTTTATGTAAAAGCAGAGGTTATATAATAACAACTATAAAAACTTAATAATATTTTTTTCATAATATACGGCTCATCACTTGATGAGCTTTTTCTCCTTTTTAAAAATACAAATAGATACTTAATAATATAACAGAATTTAAAGAGTACATACTATGTGCTCTTTTTTTGTATTTTTAAATTTATTTATATATAGTTTTTATTATAACTAGAGTTTTTATTATATATATGCTAAAATATTAATACTGTTATATAAGAGAAATTTAGGAGGAAGAGATGAGCTCGTTTAAATATATTAAACCAAAGTTTTTTAGTGTAATGAAAAATTATACGAGTGCACAATTTATGAAAGACATTGTTGCTGGATTAATTGTAGCTATAATAGCATTACCACTATCAATAGCTTTAGCGATTGCGTCAGGGGTTAATCCAGAGCAAGGACTTTATACTGCGATTATTGCAGGTTTTTTTATTTCATTTTTAGGAGGGAGTAGGGTACAAATTGGAGGCCCTACGGCCGCTTTTGTTGTCATTATTTATGGAATTATTGCTGAACATGGCTTAGCAGGTCTAATTATTGCTACTTTGATGGCTGGTGTAATGTTAATTGTAATGGGATTATTACACTTTGGAGATTTAATTAAATTTATTCCAAAAACTATTACTATAGGTTTTACATTGGGTATTGCTATTGGAATAATAGTAGGACAGATAAAAGATTTTCTAGGCCTTAATATGGGACCTGTACCTGCTGAATTTTTAGAAAAAATGATTGCCTATGGTCATAATATAGGCAGTATAAGTTATATAACTTTAGGGATAGGAGCACTAGCGATACTTATTCAAATTTTTTGGCAAAAAATCTCAAAAAAAATACCTGGATCATTGGTTGCAATTTTAGTTACAACACTTTTAGTGGCTTACTGTAAATTACCAGTAAAAACAATTGGAGATTTATATACTATTAAATCTGGACTTCCAAGTTTTTCAATGCCATCATTATCATTTTCTTTAGTTCGTGAGATGATGTTACCAGCTTTTACAATTGCTATACTAGCAGCTATTGAATCTCTACTTTCTGCAGTAGTTTCTGATGGTATGATAGGAAGTAAACACAAATCAAATGCTGAATTAATTGGGCAAGGTATTGGAAATATTATGTCTGCTCTTTTTGGTGGAATACCTGCAACAGGAGCAATAGCACGAACTGCTGCCAATGTAAAAAATGGAGGTAGGACACCAGTAGCTGGAATGGTACATGCATTAACACTATTATTAATTTTATTATTTCTAATGCCATATGCCTCTTATATTCCAATGAGTTGTCTAGCAGGTATTTTAATAATTGTAGGGTATAATATGAGTGGTTGGAGAACCTTTGTTCGAATGGTTAAAACGGCACCTAAAGTGATATAGTTGTTTTAATTATTACATTCTTACTAACATTGTTCTTTGATTTAGTTATAGCTATAGAGTTTGGTATGGTATTAGCAGCATTTCTATTCTTAAAACGAATGTCTGATATTGCAGAAGTACGTCAATGGACATATAGAGATTCAATGGAAGAAGAAAAATTATCAGAAGAAGTCGATTTAAAATATGTTCCTAAAAATACTATAGTCTATGAAATTTTTGGAGCACTTTTCTTTGGAGCAGCAAATGTCTTTACTAAAATAGAGCATGGAGAAGGAAAAAATGTTTTAATAATAAGAATGCGTAATGTTCCAGTAATGGATATTTCAGGTTTAGAAGCATTAGAGGAAATATTAGAAACTTGTAAAAAACGTGATTTAACATTAATTTTATCTCATGTTAACGAGCAACCATATCATGTTATGGAAAAAGCAGGATTTATTGAAAAAATCGGGACTGAAAATATTTGTGAAAATATAGATGCTTCACTAGCTAGAGCAGAGAAGTTGGCCCCATATGATAAATAAAAATAATATTAAAGATTCTCAAACGAAAGATTTGAGAATCTTTTTTAAATAAGTTTATTTTTCTACCATTATTTGATAAAATTATAGGGATGATTTTGTTTAATAGAAATGTTTGAAAAGAGGAGAGAACATGCAAGTTACTAATATTACAAAAATTAAAAAGTAAAGTACAAAAATAGAACTAGATAATGGTAAACATTTTTATGTATCAGAAGACACTATTATTAAATATGGTTTAATTAAAAAAATAGAACTAACAAAAGAGCAACTTAAAGAAATTTTAGCTCATGAAAGTGTAGAAAGTGCCTATAGTAAAGCAGTTCACTATCTACAATATGGATTAAGAACTAAACAAGAAATAAAAGACTATTTAATAAAAAAAGAAATAGCACCAAAAGTTATTGACGAAGTAATAGAAAAGTTAGTAGAAATAGGCTATTTAAATGATGAACACTATGTAGAAGCTGCGGTTACAGATTATTTCAACTTAAACCTAAAAGGGCCCTATTGGATTAAGAGAAAATTACAAGAAAAAGACCTAGATAAAGATGCTATAGATAAGTATATAGCAAAAATTTGTACTGAAGAAGCAATGATAGAAATGTTGTATAAAATTATTGAACGAGAGTTTAAAGTAAGACGAGAAGCAAAAAATAAAAAAATTCAAAAAATTACGCAAAAACTTTATACAAATGGCTTCACATCTGATATAATAAGAAAGGTGTTTGACATATTTTTCGAGGATTACGAAGAAGAAAATGAAGAGGATATACTAGAAGAACATTTTAGACGAGCGTATAGTACATATAGTCGCCGTTATGAAGGATATAACTTAAAACAAAAACTTATTGAAAAGCTGGTAAGAGATGGATTTTCTTATTACACAGCAAAAGATTATATAGAAAAACAAGATTTGTAAAGGAAGAACAAGATGGATAAAAGAAATGAAAGGCAAAAGAAAATAAGAAACTTTTCTATTATTGCGCATATTGACCACGGGAAATCGACTCTTGCGGATAGAATTTTAGAGAAAACTCGTGCGTTAGAACAACGTGAGATGAAAGCACAACTTCTTGACTCTATGGATATTGAAAGAGAAAGAGGTATAACAATTAAACTTAATGCTGTGCAACTACAATATACAGCCAAAAATGGTGAAGAGTATATTTTTCACTTAATAGACACACCGGGACACGTAGACTTTACTTATGAGGTATCTCGTTCATTAGCTGCGTGTGAAGGAGCAATCTTAGTAGTAGATGCTGCTCAAGGTATAGAAGCTCAAACATTAGCTAACGTATATTTAGCATTAGATAATAATTTAGAAATTATTCCAATAATAAATAAAATAGACTTACCCGCTGCAGATCCTGAGAAGGTAAAAACTGAGATTGAAGATGTAATTGGTCTTCCTACTGATGATATCGTTCTTGCTTCAGCAAAAGCTGGTATCGGTATTGATGAAATACTAGAACAAATAGTTGAATATATTCCCAGCTCCATCAGGAGATGCGGGAGAACCGCTACAAGCATTAATCTTTGACTCTTTATATGATGCTTATCGTGGAGTTATCGTTTCTGTTCGTATTAAAAATGGTACAGTTAAAGCTGGTGATAAAATTAAGATGATGGCAACTGGAGGAGTATTTGAAGTTACTGAAGTAGGTATTCATACTCCAAAAGAAAAGATTGTTGATGAACTTACTGCAGGTGATGTAGGATTTATTTGTGCATCTATTAAAAACGTAAGTGAAACACGAGTTGGGGATACTATTACTCTAGCAAATAACCCAGCAAAAGAAGCATTACCTGGATATAGAAAATTAAATCCAATGGTATTCTGTGGATTATATCCAATTGATTCATCAAAGTATAATGATTTACGTGAAGCGTTAGAAAAACTAGAACTTAACGACTCAGCACTTCAATATGAAGCTGAAACTTCTCAAGCTCTTGGATTTGGATTTAGATGTGGATTCTTAGGAATGTTACACATGGAAATAATTCAAGAACGTATCGAACGTGAATTTAATATCGATATTATTGCTACTGCACCATCGGTTATTTATAAAGTTGAAAAAACTGATGGAACTATGGTAGATGTATCTAATCCATCAGAAATGCCAGATCCACAAAAAATAAACAGAATTACAGAACCATTCGTTAAAGCTAGTATTATGGTACCAAATGATTACGTAGGAGCTGTTATGGATCTTTGTCAGAAGAAACGAGGTATTTTCTTAAATATGGAATATATCGATGATACAAGGGTAAATATCACTTATGATATACCTTTATCAGAAATCGTATTTGACTTCTTTGACCAATTGAAATCAAATACAAAAGGTTATGCGTCATTTGACTATGAGCTTACTGGATATAAAGATAGTAACCTAGTTAAGATGGACATACTTCTTAATGGAGAACAAGTCGATGCACTTAGCTTTATCGTTCACCGAGAATTCGCATATCAACGTGGTAAAGTTATTGTTGAAAAACTTAAAAAGCTTATTCCTAAACAACAATTTGAAATTCCTATCCAAGCGGCAATTGGAAACAAAATTATCTCTCGTGAAACTATTAAAGCAATGCGTAAAAACGTACTTGCAAAATGTTACGGTGGGGATATTAGTAGGAAACGTAAACTATTAGAGAAACAGAAAAAAGGTAAAGAGAGAATGAAAGCTGTTGGTAGCGTAGAAGTTCCTCAGGATGCCTTTATGGCTGTTTTAAAAATGGATGAAGAATAATGAAGAATACACCACGCGGAGTATATATTCATATTCCATTTTGTAAGTATATCTGTTCATATTGTGACTTTAATAAATTTTTTATACAAAGACAACCAGTAGATAAATATATAGATTGTTTAATTAAAGAAATAGAAACAATAGAACAAGTATCGGATATAGAAACTATTTATATTGGTGGTGGAACACCTAGTGCCTTAAATGATGAGCAACTACATCGTCTTTTAACTGCACTTAGAAAAAAAATTCCAGGACAACTTCGTGAATTTACATTTGAAGCCAACCCTGAGGATCTTGTTGATTCTAGGGTTGCTTTAGTGAAAGAGTATGGGGTTGATAGAATTAGCATGGGAGTGCAAACTTTCAACAATGAATTATTAAAAATTCTAGGACGAGGACATGTTGCAAATGATGTTGATATGGCAATCAATAATTGTAAAAAACATGGAATTGAAAATATTAATGTAGACCTTATGTTCTCACTTCCAAAGCAAACGATGGAAGATTTATACGATAGTATGAAAAGAGTGGTCTCTTATGATATTAGCCATGTTTCATGTTATTCACTAATATTAGAACAAAAAACTAAGTTATATAACCAAGTTCGAGATAAAAAGGTAGTATTACCATCAAATGAAACTGAAGAACAGATGTATAATGAAGTTATTAATTTTCTAACTGAAAATGGTTATGAACAATATGAAATAAGTAATTTTGCCTGTCCAGGACACGAGAGTATCCATAATAGTAGCTATTGGAGAAATATTGAGTATTATGGACTTGGAGCAGGTGCTCATGGTTATATAAATGGGATACGTTATGCGAACCAAGGAGCGTTGAAGTTTTATATAGATAGCATGGAAGAAAAAGGTCATGCTAGACGTGAAGAAAATAAAGTAACGTTGAATGAACAAATAGAAGAAGAAATGTTTTTAGGACTACGCTTATTAGAAGGAGTAGACTTAGTGGCTTTCGAAGAAATATGGTAAGAAAGTTCAGGAAATATTTAAAGATGTTGTTGAAAGAAATATTAGCGATGGTTATCTAGAAATTGTAGGTAATAAATTACGTTTAACTCGTAAAGGGTTATTTTACGGTAATGATGTATTTTCGGAATTCCTACTGAATTAAAAATTAGGGTGCTCGGAGTAACTAATGCTCCGGGCTTTCCTAGCAAATATATAAGAAAGGAGAATAGATTATGGAGAAAAGATATATTGAAGATTTACTTAATAAATTAAATAAAGATTATAATTTCAACCTAAAATATAGTAATAATTTCAGAATGGCATTTTCTCATTCATCATATACTAATGAAAAACGAATTGCTAAACATTTGAATTATGAGCGTTTAGAGTTTTTAGGTGATGCTGTTGTTGAATTAACAACAAGTGAATTTTTATTTAAAAAGTTTCCTAACTTAGCGGAAGGTGAACTAACAAAATTAAGAGCATCGATTGTATGTGAAAAAACATTAGTAAAATATGCATTACAATTAAATCTTGATAAGTGTATTTTCTTAGGTAAAGGTGAGGAAAAAATGGGTGGTAGAAGTAGAGCCGCTCTTCTTGCAGATATTTTTGAATCATTCACTGGAGCAATGTATTTAGAAGCAGGACTAGAGACTGTAAAAACATTTTTGAGTAATACTTTATTTACTGAAGTTGATAGTTTTGAGTACTTAAGTTTTGTAGATTATAAAACTATATTACAAGAGTATGTTTCAAAAATAAAATTAGGTGTAATAGAATATACAGTTCTTGATTCTAGTGGGCCTTCACACCTTAAAACTTTTACTAGTGCTGTGGTTATTGATGGAAAACAATATGGTAGTGGAACTGCTAAAACGAAAAAAGAATCAGAACAGCTTTCGGCTAAAGCTGCTTTAGAAAAGTTAGATTATAAAGAAATATAGAAAAGGAATTTGTTATAGAATTAAGAAAGGAGAGCATGATGAAATTATCAAAAGTAGAAATAAAAGGCTTTAAGTCTTTTCAGAAAAAAACAACTTTTGAATTTAAAAATAATTTAATCGGTGTTGTAGGGCCAAATGGTTCAGGAAAAAGTAATATAATTGATGCTATTCGCTGGGTTCTAGGTGAACAATCAGCCAAGAACCTTCGTGGTAGTAGCATGAAAGATGTTATCTTTTCGGGTACTGAAGATGTAAAGAGAAAAAACTTTGCAGAAGTAGCCGTTACTTTTAGTAATGCCGAAAAATCGTGTGAAATAAAAAGGCGCCTTTATAGAAATGGAGATAGTGAATATTTCTTAGATGATAAGCGTGCAAAATTAAAAGATATAACTAATGTTTATCTTGATTTAGGTATTAACAAGGAAAGTTATAGTATTATTACTCAAGGTAAAGTCGAAGACATTATATCTTCAAAGCCTGTTGATCGTCGTGCTATTATTGAAGAAGCATCTGGTGTTTTAAAATATAAAAACAAAAAGAAAGAAACAAATGCTAAGTTAGAGAAAACTAATGATAATTTAATGAGACTTAATGATATTTTCTCTGAAATTAGTTCTCGTTATGAAATATTAGAAGAGCAAAAAAATAAAACTCAAAAATATTTAGATTATTCTCGAGAATTAGAAGAAAAAGATATACTAATAAATATTTATAACATATCTGAATATCAAAAATAAACTAGCTCTATTATTAGATGAGAAGAAAAGTAATACAAACTGAGAAGGAAGCTTTTAGAAGCTAAACAAGAAGAATTAATTAAAGATCTTGAAAAATGTTAAAAAAATAGCTTAGTGTCACTAGATAAAACATATATTAAATACCATGATGAAGAGTTAGAACTTGTTCAGAAAAAAGAGAGTCTTCAATCTGAACTTAACGTTATAGAAGAGAGAAAAAATAATAGAAATCTTCGTAGTGAAAAACTTGATGAGGACATATCATATCAACTTGAAAGATTACGGGAATCTCCAAGATAGATTAAAACAACGAGAACAAATAAAAAGATGAAAAATAAAAAAAGAAAATTAAAGAGCTAAATAAAGAAATAATAGATTTAGAAAATGGTGGAGAGTATAATCTTGAAACTATAGAAAATATAATTGAAGAGCTGAAAGATACATATTATAACCTGATTAATGAAGAAACAAGACTGGAAAATAGTATTGAATATGCACGTAAAAATCTAGAAAGTGCTGACGAAAATTACAAGGAATTGTATCAAAATATAGAAAGACAAAAAGAAGAATATAGTAGTAAGGTAAGTGAGTTAGAAACAGCAACTAATAAACAGAGTTCTTTAAAAAGAAGAATTATCAAAAAGTTGAATCAGACTTAGCAAAAACTAACAGAAAAAAATATATTAATTTCTTCAACACAAAAAAATATAGATGAACAGTTAAATAAAGGATATAATTTTAAAAATAATCTTGAAAATCGTAAAAAGTTTTTAGAAGATCAAATTAATAATTTAAGCTTTTATAATATCGGTGTAAAAGAAGTATTGTCAAATAAAGATAATATTGGTGGAGTACATAATAGTGTTGCTAATATTATTAGTTTTGATAATGAGTATGCTACAGCACTAGATATAGCGTTAGGTCAAGCTCAACAAAATATAGTAGTTGAAAATGAAAATACGGCTAAAAAGTGCATAGAGCATTTAAAAAAATCAAATAAAGGTCGAGTTACATTTTTACCACTAAATAATATTAAAGCTAAAGTAATTTCGTCAGATGTATATAGCACATTAGTGAAAGAAGAAGGCTTTATTAATATAGCGGAAAACTTGGTTAGTGTTGAATCAAACTATAAAAACATAGTATCACACCTATTGGGATTAGTAATTATTGTTGATAATATGGATAATGCTAACCGCATAGCTAGAAAGATTAACTTTAGAAATAGAATAATAACACTAGATGGACAAGTAATTAATAGCGGTGGTTCTATCACAGGTGGAGCTATAAATAAAAATAATAATTCATCAATTAAACATAAGGCGGACTTAGATGAATTAAGTAGTAATTTGGAAAAAAATTGATAATAAAAATAGCTATGTTAAATGATGAAAAAGAACCAAGTTACTTCTCAGCAAAAAGAGTTAATTGAGATTATCACAAAAAAATAAAGATATAAAAAGAAGAATTAACTTTTTAAAGTTAAAGAATTAGAGTTAGAAATAAACCATAAAAAAATTCAGAAATAAGAACTCTAACTACTAATATAAAAACTAAATGAAAATAAATTATCAGACTATAAAAAAAGATGATAATAGTTTTTGAAAGTATTGAAAAAAATTAACTAAAGATCTAGAGGAAATTAGAAAAAGAACTAGTAGTTTTAGATAAAAAAATTAAAGAAGAAAAATAATAAAAAAACAAAATGCCCAAAGTGCAGAAGAACTATATTTAGAAAAAAATAGCAGAACTAAAAAAATAGAGAAGTCTAAGCTAGAAGAAAATAATAAACATATCCAAGAAACTATAGAGAATTTAACTATAGATATAAAAGATACACAAGAGCAATTAAATAAACTAGAAGCATCTAAAAATGCTGATTCACTAAGTGAAGAGGATGAAAAAGCAATATTAGAAAATAATTCTAAGTTGATAAGTAAATATAGTGAAAGACTAGCAACTCTAAAAACATTGTTATCTGATTTAGATATGGAAAAAACAGGATTGTTTAAACGTGAAAAAGAGATAACATCATCTCAACAACGTAATAATGAATCTTTACGTGAGAAAATCGCAGAATTTGAAAAACTGACAGTTGCTCAAACAAAAATAGAAGTGAAAACAGATGAATATTTAGAAAATCTAGTTGAAAACTATAGTGTGACATATGAAAGTGTAGCGCATAGGTTAACTGAAGAAAATATATCTGAAATACCTTCTTATAAATCAAGAGTAATGAGTTTACGTCGTGAAATTGCTGATCTAGGAAATGTAAACTTGAATGCTATTGAAGAGTTTGAGGAAACTAAAGAGCGCTATGACTTCTATAATGAACAAATTACCGACTTGGTAGAGGCTAAAGAAAAATTAGAAGAAACAATAGCAGAGATTGATAAAGAAGTTAAAGAACGTTTCTTAGAAACATTTGTTCAAGTAGCTGAGAACTTTAATACTATCTTTAAAGAATTATTCAAGGGTGGCTATGCTGATATGACATTAGAAACACCGAATGATATTTTAAATACAGGTATAGTTATTGAAGCATCACCACCAGGGAAGAAACTTCAAAATCTCTCATTACTTTCAGGTGGAGAAAAATCACTAACAGCGATAAGCCTACTATTCGCAATATTAAAAGTGAAGAATCCTCCTTTTGTAGTACTTGATGAGGTGGAAGCGGCACTTGATGAAGAGAATGTAAATAGATTTGCTAAATTCCTTAAGGTATATTCTGTAGATAACCAATTCTTAGTAATAACTCACCGTCGAGGAACTATGGAAGCAATGGATACATTATATGGTGTAACAATGCAAGAAAAAGGTATTAGTTATATTTTAGAATTAGAGTTAAAAGATGTAATAGAAAACTTTGAGGAGAATATAAAGTAATTTAAAGTAAATAATTTAATATAAAAAGAACTAGATATTGAGTAAATCTGAGTATCTAGTTCTTTTATACTTAATTTGTTTCAATTGAATCTTTGATAAAACCATACCAAACATATACTACGATAATAACAGCTAATAATTCACTAAGATAAATAAGTATAGTTAAAAATGACAGGGTTCCTAATTGATAGTATAATCCAGTCTTTTGAAAAGCTATTGCGCATATAACCAATGGGAAAGTAAATGCAGAAAAGCTAGGATAAAATTTTCTATTTAATAAAAATGGTAGTTGAAGAAGTACAAAAATAAAAAATAATATAGTAAGTGGAATAAGAACACTTAAAATAAATGTACTTTTATTTGTGATACCAATCATATAACTAGCTAATAACAGTCCACCAGGGGCTGAAAAAACCGTGATAGTAGGGAAATCCCCTTCATTATAATGTTTATAAATATATACTCTATATAATACAAATGGTATTAGTATAAGGTAATTTATAAAAGAGAAGTAAAAAGAAAATCTTCCCTAAAAAAATTCAACATTATAATTAATCGCTGTAACTGTTACTACTGCAGGTCCAACAAAAGTAATAAACCAAGTTGGATAAATATTTTTAATATGTCTTTCCTTAATGACAAAGTTGTAAATAGCATAACAAACAACACAAACATCAAGACAAATTCCAATAATCCACGTAGGTAAACTATATAATCCTATATTTTTTTTAAAAAAATGAACTTAAAAAGCATTATACTCATTGGGTATGTTGCTAAAACTGTAGCTATAACAGGTTTTTTTCATTTCTTCTTTTAGTTTATCAAAATTTGTTATGAATTTAATTGTTAAAAAGTACAATTATAATCAAAGATAAAATACTGAAAATAAGTTGAAGGGTAGGACTGTAAGCTTGTAATAAATTACCTAAAGCAACTGAACCAAGAGCAAGTCCTGCGATTGGTGTAGGTAAATTTCTAATTATATTCATAAATAACTCCTAAATTTTATTTCACTTTTTATTGTATACGATTTCACGTAATAATTCAATTATTTTCCTGTTGACATTTTATATAAAATAATTTACAATAAGAAACAAGCGTTACCTATCGATGGAGGTTTTAATATGGCACCAAAATTTAAATTTACAAAAGAAGAGGTCTTGTCTGTAACTATAGACTTTATAAGAGAAAATGGAATAGAAGCATTAACTGCAAGAGAGTTGGCTAAAAAAATTGGACTCATCTACTAAAGTAATATTTAGTTTGTTTTCTAATATGAAAAAAATTTAGAAGATGAAGCAAAAAGTTTACTGCAGAAAATATTTTTTTCAGAAAAAAAGTTAATTTAGCATTAAAAGATGATAGTCCATTTAAACGATTAGGAGTAGAGTATATATTATTCTCAAAAAATGAACCTAAATTATTTCAATGGCTATTTATGAAAAAAGGTATAGAAGTAGAAAGTTTTAAAGATTTTCTTCCAATGCGAGACTACGAATATAAATCAGTAATTGAATCTATTGATGAAGAGTATAAAATTTCAATAGAAAATTCAAAAAAACTTTATGAGCACTTATTTATATATAGCCATGGCATCGCAACATTAACAGTTACGGGAATACATAATTTCACACCAACTGAAATTATTGAGTACATGACTGAAGTAACTAAAAGTTTAATAGTACAATATTCAAAGGAGATTGATTAAATGATTATAGCAAAGGATATTAAGAAAAAATATAATGATCAAGAAGTTTTAAGGGGAATAGATTTAAAAATTGATAAAAATGAATTTGTAGTTATACTTGGAGCTTCAGGTTCAGGGAAATCTACACTATTAAACATTTTATCTGGTTTAGAAAAGTCTGACTCAGGAGAAGTTGTATATGATAATGAGTCTATAAGTGATTACTCAGAAAAACAATTAACAAAGTTTCGTAAAGACAAAATAGGATTTGTTTTTCAACAATATTATTTATTAAATAATTTAACAGTAGAACAAAATGTTAAAGTAGGAGCTAATTTAGCAAATAATAAAGAGTATGTTGATATTATAAAGCAACTAGGATTAGCAGATAAATTAAGTAAATATCCGAATGAGTTATCTGGGGGAGAGCAACAGCGTGTTTCAATTGCAAGAGCATTAGCCAAGAAGCCAACTGTACTATTTTTAGATGAACCAACAGGAGCTTTAGATGAGGAAACTGGAAGAAAAATCTTAGAGTACTTATTAAAATTAAAAGATAAATCAAACTTTACAATGATAATGGTAACTCATAATGAAAATATTGCTCAACTTGCAAATAAGATAATTCATGTAGGTAGTGGTAGAGTAACTTCAATTGAAGAAAATCTCACACCTAAATCTGTAGAAGAGATAGGGTGGTAATTATATGATAGTTCAGTTAAAAGATTTAAGAAAAGCAATTGCAGTAGTGATAGTAAGTTTCTGTGCGGTATTTATAACTACACTTTTTTCTAACCTATATTTAGATTTAAAAGGCCTAGATATTACGGGATTTAATATAATGCAGAAGAAGTTTTATGATGCACAGCTTATTGTTTCGAAGTTTGTAGTAATTATAACAGGAACAGTCTTATCAATAAGTGCGGCGGTGATGTTAATATTTTATATAAAACAATTTATTGATGATTCTAAACATAAAATAGGAATATTAAAAGCTCAAGGTTATAGTAATAACTTTATAGCATCTAAGTTTTCTATCTTTGGGATTTTAGTATTTCTAGGTTCATTATTAGGTTATGGAAGTTCTCATTTATTCATGCCAAAATTTTATGAAAGTAGAAATACAGATAATATATTATCTGAACTTACAATAAATTTTCATCCTCAACTTTTATTAATAATGGTTATATTACCATCACTATTGTTTTTAGTAATATCAATTGTTTATGTACTGTTTAATTTAAATGTACCAACGATCAACTTACTTAAAACAAAATTAATTCAACAAATAAAAAAATTAGAAAAAAAGAAGATTTAGACAATATAAAAAAACTTTTTTTAAAGAATTAAGAGCAACAGTATTATTTAGTAATAAAACCTTATTATTCTTTGTTATTTTTGCTGCATTATCGTTTTCTTCAATGATTCAAATGGCGTTTGGTATGAGGGATTTCGTTGATGGAACAATAAGGATTATGATGATGGTAATAGGTGTTATATTATCTTTATCAATATTATTAATTTCATTAGAAGTTATTGCTAATAGTAATATAAAAAATATATCTATTTTAAATATTATGGGATACTCAAAAGGGGAATGTTCAAGAATAGTATTATCAGGTTATAGAGTAGTGGCATACATAGGTTTTGCTATAGGAACAGTTTATCAGTACTTCTTAATAAAAACATTATTAACAGTTTTATCTAAAAAATTAGATAGTGAAACAACATATAACTTTGATTTAATTTCAGTAATTGGAAGTTTTATCGCATTTGTATTAATATATGAAATTTTTATTCTATACTATAGTAATAGGATAAAAGATTTAAATGTAAAGAAAATAATGATGGATTAATAAAAACTCCTTGTATAAAGCTATACAAGGAGTTTTTTGTAAAAGTTATTATTTTGATAATCCTTCAGCAATTTTATCTAAATTCCATTTCATCATATTGTAATAGCTATCGCCATTTTGACCTGGTTCTGAAATAGAGTCAGTAAAGATTTTAGCGAAGATAGGGATACCAGTATCTTTTGATACAGTTTGCATTGGACGTTCATCAACACTACTTTCTACAAATAGAGAAGGTGTTTTTGTTTTACGAAGTTTTTCAACTAATGTTTTGATTTGATCAGGTGTTCCTTCTTCTTCAGTATTGATTTCCCAAATATAAGCTGATGGTACATTGTAAGCTTTAGAGAAGTACTTGAAGCAACCTTCACTTGTTACAATCATTTTTTTATCTGTAGGTATATTGTTAAATTTTTCTTTAGCTTCTTTATCTAGTTGAGATAATTTTTCTAAATATGATTTAAGATTTGCCTCATAAAATTCTTTATTTTTTGGATCTTTTTCACTAAGTTGTTTAGCTATATTTTTAGCATAAATCATACCATTTTCAAGATTTAACCACGCATGAGGGTCTTCTTTACCTTTTTCATTTTCTCCCTTCAAGATAAATTACATCTACTCCATTACTAACTGCATAGTAGTCTTTATTTTCTTCTTTTTTAGCATTTTGAACTAACTTAGTAAACCATGCATTACCTCCAGTTTCAAGGTTAATACCATTGTAGAAGATAAGATCAGCTTGCGAAGTTTTCTTAACATCATCTGGTAGTGGTTCATATTCATGTGGATCTTGACCAACTGGAACAATACTATGTAATTCTATTTTATCTCCAGCAATATTTTTTGTAATATCGGCAATAATAGAGTTAGTAGTAACAACTTTAAGTTTGCTATTTTCGCTTGAATTTGAGTTTTGTTTAGCATTAGAACAAGCGAATAATCCTATAGCTAACATAAATATTAAAGATATAAAACCTAATTTTTTCATATTGAAGGTCTCCTTTATTTATTTTTTTAAAATTTTTTTCATATAAAATACTAAATAAATATAGTTAGATAATAGTAATTATTATCAATTAATATTTTAATATAAAATCTTTAAGAAAAGATTTTCGGGAGTAAATATGAGCAACTTCTTAAAGAGATTATATAATATTTATATTTATTTAGTATTTTATGTTTATGAAACATAAGTTATTTTTGTTTGTGCCTAATAAAGCGTTGTTTAGGTGCAATGAAAAAGCTAATCACAAAAACAGCAGCTAAAGTTAAGACAATACTAGATCCCGCGGCTATATTGAATGAATATCCTATAAATAAACCTAATACAGAACATACAGCTCCGATTGTAGAAGATAAGAATATCATAGTTTTTAGACTATTTGCATAAAGATATGCAGTAGCAGCAGGAGTAATAAGCATAGCAACTATAAGGATAGTTCCGACACTTTGCATTGCTGTAACTGAGACTAGAGTTAATAATATCATTAGTAAATAATGATAGAAGTTAACTTTCATGCCCATTGCTTTTGCTAAAAGTTCATCAAATGATGTTAGAAGCAACTCTTTGAAGAATAATCTTATAACTAAAAGAACAAATATTCCAACACCTATAGTAATATACATATCTATATCTTGAACTGCAAGAATATTACCAAAAAGAATATGGAATAGGTCAGTAGAACTTTTTGCAACACCTATAAGAATAACTCCAAGAGCTAAGAATGAGCTAAATGTAATACCAATAGCGGTATCACTTTTTATAATGGAATTACCTTTAATAAATGTAATAATAACCGATGCAAGAATACCAAATGCAATAGCTCCAATAAAGAAATCAATACCTAGAATATATGAAATTGCAACTCCTGGAAGGACTGCATGAGAAATAGCATCTCCCATTAGGCTCATTCCTCTAAGAACTATAAAGCAACCTACAGCACCCGCAACAATACCAATAACTATCGCTGTGATAAGTGCATTTTGTAAAAAGTGAAAACTATAAAGTCCATCAATAAATTCCTTAATCATTAGAACCACCTCCCATAAAGAATAAATCTGTACCATAGGTATGAGTTAGATTTTCTCTAGTAAATGTTTCTTTTGTATTGCCATAAGAAATAAGCTTTTTATTAAGTAATAAGACTTCATCGAAGTAAGCATGAACTTTTCTTAAGTCATGATGAACTATCAATATAGTATGACCATTATCTCTTAATTTTCTAAGTGTATTCATTATGATTTCTTCGCTGACAGAATCGATTCCAACAAATGGTTCATCTAAGAAAATGTATTTTGCTTCTTGTACAAGGCATCTAGCCATCAAAACTCTTTGGAACTGGCCACCTGAAAGCTCACTTATTTGGCGATTAGAAAATTCTTCTAATCCAACTAATTTTAGTGCCTCATCAACTTTTTGCCAGTCAGATTTATTTAAATTTTTAAATAAACCAATTTTAGGATAAATCCCCAAAGAAACACATTCTCTAACTTTAATAGGGAAGTTATAGTCTATATTAATTTTTTGTTCTACATAAGCAACGCTACCTAATTGATCTTTAGAAAGTTTATTATCAATTTTTATAATCCCTTTAGAGGGTATTATATTTAAAACTGCTTTTAATTAGAGTGGATTTTCCTGCTCCGTTCGGTCCTACTATCCCAATAATTTTAGATTTTGATAAAGTAACATTAATATTATCAAGAGCAGGTGTGTCTTTATATGTAACTGTTAAATTTTCTATCTCTATCATATTGTAACCCTTTCGTTCTCTCACTACACAAAAGTTTACCTTAGGAAACAAGAAATGTCAAGTGAAAAAGTTGGAAAAGGTGAAGAAAATGAGTAAAAGCAAAATTATGTAAATATAAATTAATATCTTATAAGAAAGTTAGAAAATGGTGAAAAAAATTAATTACTCAGTAAATTTTGTAGATTTAGATATAAAAAAAACCTACCTTACAAAAAAATATTGTAAGGTAGAAATAAGGAGTAAATATGAAAAGTCTTTATTATAAGCTAGGGAGACTTATAATAAAAAGAACATATGAAGTAATATATAATTACTTCACTTATGATTATATCAGAAGTATATACAAAAAAAACAAGAGGAAAATAAAAAAACTAAAAAATTAATTTTTTTTTGAAAAAAATATTAATATAGTGATAAATTACATAAAAAAAGGCGAATATTTTGTGAATAACTCATCTTTTTATTTGTAGTATAAATGTAAAAATAAGGCTTTATTTCAGTAAGTTATAAAAAAAGTGATTATTACAATAAATATATAAAGAAATTTATTATTATCAATTTTTTTATGAAAAAAAGCAAGAAGTAATTAAAAAAATATTAAGAAAAATATTAAGGTTAATAATATATAAAAATAATGTATAGAATATATAAAGATTTTTGGTTGAAATATTATAGTAATAAATATAGTAAAAAGCACTTTTTTTAGAGTGTTATATTATTAGTGTTACAGGAGATAAAATATAGAAAAAAATAAAAAAACTAAAGTTATATAAAAATCACAATATTTTTTTATAATGTTGATTATTATAGTCTTTAGTCTTTTTATATTTTTTAATATTTTTTATATAGTAAAGTATAATTATTTTACTTCATATTTTTCACGAACAATTTTTGCAACTTGTTCGCAGTATTTATCTGTTAATTCATCGCTACTGGCTTCTACCATAACTCGAATTAAGTTTTCTGTTCCTGATGCACGAAGTAAGATACGTCCGTTTCCTTCAAGTTCTTTTTCAACTTTTTCACATTCTTCAAGAATCTCTTTATCTTCCATAGCGATTTTTTTATCAGTAACTTTGATGTTTACTAATTTTTGAGGATAAATATTAACTTCATCTGCTAATTCTTTAAGTGATTTTCCAGTTGTTTTGATAATATCAGCTAGTTTTACCGCTGTTAAAATTCCATCACCGGTAGTTGCATAGTTCATAAGTATTATATGACCTGATTGTTCACCACCAAGAGAGTAGTTATTATTTCTCATCTCTTCAACTACATATCTATCACCAACAGAAGTTTTAACTGATTGCATACCATGTTCTTCAACTGCTTTATAGAACCCTATATTACTCATTACAGTAGAAACGACCATGTTATCTTTTAGTTCACCTTGTTCTTTAAGGTGTTTGGCAAGAATAAACATAATTTTATCTCCGTCAACAACATTACCTTCTGAATCCACTGCAAGAACTCTATCACCATCACCATCAAATGCAAATCCTAAATCTACATTGTGAACTTTAACAAATTCTGCGATAGTATTGATTTTTGTTGATCCTACATTATCGTTAATATTAGTTCCACTTGGAGCACATCCAATAGTTTCTATATCTGCTTCTAAGTCTCCAAATAAGAATGGGGCAACGCCAGTTGTAGCACCATGTGCACAGTCAAGTGCAATTTTAATACCTGATAAATCATCAGAAATAGATTGTTTTATATGTTGAATATATTTTTGAGAAAGCTCGCTACCACTATATAAATTTCCAATATGTTCATAGCTGGCTGCTTTAATTTGTTCAACGTTATCTATTAAGTGTTCAATTTCTAATTCTTGTTCATCTGTTAATTTGAAATCCATCTGGACCGAAGATTTTAATTCCGTTATCTTGGTAAGGATTGTGTGAAGCAGAAATCATGATTCCACTATCAGTTTCTATTGTTTTTGTTAGATAGGCAATTGCTGGAGTAGGAATAACGCCCACAGTCATAACATCGACACCAACACTAGTTAAACCAGCAGTAAGTGAATATTCAATCATATCACATGAAATTCTAGTGTCTCTTCCTATTATTACTTTAGGACGATCTTTTTTATCAGTAAGTAATTTACCTAATGCTTTACCTACTTTAAAACTTAAATCAGCGGTAAGTGTTTCGCCAGCGACTCCACGTATACCATCTGTTCCAAAATATTTTCTCATGAAAATAACTCCTTAAATTAATTTAAATTATTTTATAATCTAATATGAATATTACTATATAAAGTGAAATAAGTCAAGGTTTAGAGAGGTTTTGTATCGAATTTGTTAAGAAGTTGAGTAAGAAAAGTCAATAATTATTAAAACCAACAAAAAAATGTGTTATAAGCTATATTGGAAAATATAATTTATAACACATTAGTATATATTAATTTAATTTTTCGATGTCATCTAACACCTTTTTAGCTTCATCTTTATTGTTTTTTGAATATACTTTTTTATTATATATAATTGCACTTATTGAAATCATATGGGCAGATACTGGTGCAACTAAAAACAAGAATGCGATAGCTAAAAGAAGCTTGAATTCAAAAACGTGTAAGTATCTATAAAAATAGATAAAACCAGTTATTAGAATTAATTCTACTGCAAAAGAACCTGTAACCCCTGCTGCATGAATTTTTGTTAATTCATCAGGTAGTCTTACAAATCCAATTACGGTTGCTGCCATAGCAACGATAGAGATAAGAATAAGAAGTATTATTATTATATCTAAAATATTATTTAGAATCATCGCTGAATACCTCCTTCTTAGCTAAGAATCTTGCTGTAACAACTGTACCAACTAGACATATAATTGCGATTATTAGAATAAGTGAAATATATGAAAAAGTTTTATAGTACATACTTACTAAAACTATTAAGCATATAAGTGGCATAGCAAGTAAATCACTCGCTATCAATTTATCGAAAATACTAGGTTTTTTAACGATATAAACTAGTAAGTAGAGTATCATTGATATACTAGCAAAAATTCCTAAAACTATTGTGAAGTTCATAATTTTATCCATCTAAATCAACCTCCAATATTGCTTTTTCAAAACTATTTTTAATTCCTTCAATTTCTCCTTCAATATCGTCAGTATCAAGGCAATGAATAAATAGAGTTGTATTGTCATGACCTACATTAACTGTAAGTGTTCCTGGAGTTAGTGTAATCATATTGGCTAATAATGTGATTTGCCAGTTTTTCTTCACTTGTAAAGGATATTCGAAAATAACTGGATTAACATCAAGATCTTTTCTAAACATCATTTTAAGAACATTAATATCTGCTTTTAAAAGTTCGATTAGGAACATAACTACAAGTTTTATCCATTTATAGATATAAACGTAGTAAAGTTGATCGCCTAAAAAACTTTTAGCGAAAGTTTTTCTTATGATAAATAGGATAATCATACCCCAGAAAAAACCTACGGCAAAGTATTCAGAATTAAACGTTCCAGAATAGAACATCCATATAACTCCGACAAAAATATTAATTAAAAATTGTAATGCCATATGTTATGCCCCCTTTCCAAGAACTATCTCAATATATTTTTTCGGATCTAATATCATTTGGACACTGTTATTAATTAATCCGTCCAATTGATTAGAAAATATACCAATTAAAAATGCAACTGCAACAATAGAAACAAGGGGTACTAAGATTCCTTTTGGTAGAGGTCTTAGCTGTAAAGTTTTATTAATATTATCATAGAAAATATTAAGGAATATTCTTACTAAAGAGTAAAATACAATTAATCCAGAAGCTGCAACAAGTGTAGCTATATAGATGTGATTATCTAATACAAGACCTCTAATGATAAGTGCTTTACCATAAAAACCACTGAAAGGAGGTACACCAGCAAGAGATAATACAATTATGAAGTAAGTCCAAGCTAGTAATGGGTACTTGTTAATTAACCCACATTTTTGAAGAAACTTAACTCCGCTTGTGTAAATAACTAATCCAACTACAATAAATAATGCAGCTTTTAGAAGAATGTCATTTACAGCATAGAATAATGCTCCTTTTACACCATATGTATTAAGAGTAGCAGTTCCACAAACCATTACACCAAGTGAAATAACGATATTAAAGATTACAATTTGTTTTAAATTACTTTGGTATATTGCTCCAATACATCCAGCAATAATAGAGATTGCACCTAGAATTAGTAAGTATGATTTAATAAAACTAGATTCATAGTAGAATAAACCATATGTTCTAATAATTGAGTATAAACCTACTTTTGTTAATAAAGCACCAAAGATAATTGATACTGATATAGGAGGTGCTGCATACGATCTGTTCATCCAAGTGAATAGTGGGAATAGAGCCCCTTTCATACAGAAGACAAATATCATAACTGCTCCAACTAAGTAAACTCCACGTCTATCAGACATGTTAGCGATAGTTTGTGATATATATGCCATATTTAAACTACCAACAATAGTATATAAATATCCAACACTTATAACAAATAAACTACCTGCAAAAACATTCATCAATACATAACTAATAGATGATTTTAATTGTTCTTTGTTGATACCTACTAAAAGAAGTAGGTAAGATGCCATTAATAAAATTTCATAGAATACAAATAGGTTAAAAATATCACCTGTTGTAAATGCTCCATTTATTCCGACCATGATTAATAAGAAACCAGGATAGAAAAAGCTTAATTCACGAATTTTATCAATTGTTTTATAAGAATAGAATAGGGTAGCTAAAAATACTATTCCTGAAGTTGTTACAAGTATACTATTTAAGCCATCTAATGTAAGAGTAATACCAAATGGTGAAGCCCAATTCCCCATTTCTAAAATTAAAACTTTATGTTTCGCTACTTTAAATAGATTGAAGATTGAAAAACCTAAAGTAAGAGCAGTAGCAAGGAAAGTTAATAATCTTTGCATACCAATTCTTCGTCTAAATAATATTGTTATTGCAGCGAATAAAAGAGGTATAAAGATAGGTATAACCGGTAAATTACTATGCATTTATCTTTTCCTCCTTCATATGTTCTAGATCCTCAAGTTCAATTACATTGTCACTACGTTTAAGTTTATAGTTAGCAATATAAATTGAAATTAATAGACAAGTTACTGCAAATCCAATTACGATTGCAGTAAGTATTAATGCTGCAGGTATAGGATCAATATAATTTTTCCAAGTTCTGAGATTATCGGAATATCTCCATCATATAATCCACCTGCAATAAGGATAATTAAGTTAGCGGCGTGACCAAATAGTCCAACACCAATAATTATACGCATCATACTTTTAGAAAGCATAAGGTAAACTCCGAATCCAACGAGTATACCTGATAATATAATCATATAAAATTCCATTATTTACCATCCTTTCCAAAAGCTAAAATTACAGTCATTAAAACACCGACAACAATTAGGTAAACACCTAAGTCAAAAATGGCTGCTGTGTGTAGTTCCATTTCACCCATTATAGGAACATGAACATGAGTGAAGTGGTGTTTAAAGAAGTTTTTACCAGCTACAACACCACTGAAGGCTGTACCGATAGAAAATAATAGTCCAATAGCAGTTACGTAAACATAGTTTATAGGAATTAATTTCATAACTCTATCAATTCCATATGTAAACATTGCTAAAGCTAAAGCCATTGTACATAATAGGCCACCAACGAAGCCACCACCAGGAAGGAAGTGACCTCCAAAATACAAACTAAGAGAGAGTAAGAATATGCAACCTGAAATAATTGCAGACAGTGATTTTAAAATAACATCATTAGTCTTCATCTTTTGCTCCTCCTCTTTTTAAAATTCTAAACATAGCATAAATAATTAATGCTACCATTGTCATTACAGTTATTTCGAATAGAGTATCAAATCCCCTGAAATCAACGATAATAACATTTACTATGTTACCGCCACCAGAAGCAACTACGTTATCAAAGTAGAATTGGCTGATTTCTGATGGGTTTTTATATGCATAAGTTACTAAACCGATAAGTGTAAAACTTATACCAGTAATAGTAGCAATAATTGCATTTGTAAGTTTAAATGGTTGTTTTTCAATATGTTTTGTTCTATTTGTTAAAAGAATGAATGCAACTAAGAAAATAATAGTTGATATTGATTCAATAACAAATTGTGTCATAGCAAGGTCTGGTGCTCTAAATGTAACATATAGAGCAGTCATCATAAATCCTATTCCAGAAGATAGAATAATAAGCACAAGTCTATTGTAAGTATATGCTAGAGCAACACAGCAAATTACTATACAAATTCCAAGTAGTACGTTCATATAATGTACTGTAGAGAACTTATTAATAACAACTGGTCTACCAATAGCAAAGTATCCACCAATAATTGTTAGTGATAAAGTACAGAAAATGTAGCTCATATTTCTTCTAAGTTCATTTGTAATAAATGTATTGTGTAATATTCCACTACCTTTATGTAATTGTTCTCCTAAACTATTGTATAATCCGTGAACTGAAATAATGCTTGGATTATATTTGTAAATAACATTTCTACTTGCATAAAGTTTATAGATAACAGCTGAAATAATTATTACGATAATTGATGTAATTAATTCGCTTGAAATAAAGCTGTGTTCTACATGAGTAATAGCTTCATTTTTAGTTATATTACTTGCTAAAGCTGCTTGTTGGGCAGGTACTACGATGTAATCTTTAATAAAAGTATTTATTATAACAAAAAATACTAAAATAGCAGGTGAAATAAAAATTCCAATACTAGGCAGACGTAATTTTCTATTTCCAAGGATATTCTTATCAAATTTTCCTAAGAAAGGTTTAAATGAAAGAATTAATGAGTAAACTGCAGTACCAATTGCTCCTATTACAACTAATAGAGCTATTAAAATATAGAATAAGCTTGAGCTTGTTAAACTATATACAGATGTTAGGAAATACTCTTTTGAATAGAATCCACTAAGAGGTGGAATTCCTGCCATTGAGAATCCTGCAATAATACTAAGAATATAACTTATAGGCATAATATTTTTAATACCACGAAGTTTATCTATATCTCGAGTATGGAATGTGTGATCGATAATACCAGTAATCATAAATAAACTTGCTTTAAATGCAGCATGGTTGATTATGTGGAAACAAACTGCATAAAATGCAAATGTATAAATGTAATGATTGTTATTATTTAATCCTAAATTAGCAATACCTATCATAAGAGTCATCATACCAAGTTGACTTATAGTAGAATATGCTAATATTCCTTTTAAGTCTTTTAAGAATACTGCTGAAATGGAACCGATAAGCATAGTTATTGTTCCAAAAATAATAAGCGTATTACCGAAAATTGGTGTGAATGAAAATACAATACCAATTCTAAGCAGTAAATATATACCTGCTTTAACCATAGTTGCTGAGTGAAGATAACTACTTATAGGTGTAGGAGCAGCCATTGCATCAGGTAACCAAATATGGAATGGAAACTGTGCAGATTTAGTAAATGCTCCGAAAAGTATAAGAACCATAGCAATGAAATATTTTGAATTATATCCGCTGTTACGGCTAAAGTTAATTATTTCACTAATGTTAAAACTTCCAGTAATATTATTTAGGACGAAAATACCTCCAAGCATAAGGACACCACCAAACACAGTAATAATTAGTGATTTAAGTGCACCTCTTCTTGAAGCATCATTTTCATGCCAATAACTAATAAGTAAGAATGAAGAAACAGAAGTTAATTCCCAAAACATATACATACTTAGTAAATTATCGGAAAGAACTATTCCTAACATGGCAGACATAAAAATAAGTAAAAATATGTAAAACTTATGTAGTTTTTCATCATTAATACTCATATAATAACATGAATATAAAATAACTAATGTTCCAATTCCAGTAATTAGAAGAGCAAACAGAAGTGATAAGCCATCTAGTCTTAGGTTTATATCAAGTCCGACATTAGATGCAAATGCTAGAGTTTTATAAATTATTCCACCAGAATAAATATATTTTTAAATTAGATAAAAAAATATAGAAACAAAATTAATGGAACAATTATAACAAATTTACCAGTATGTATTTTTTTGAAACTCTTTCTCAAGAAAGGTACAAAAAAACATGGCAATTACTGGTAAAAAAATACAGCTAATTGTAACATAAAAAAACCTCTTTCATAAATTTTTATTATAACTTCCATTATATAATAAAATGGCTTGAAATACCATAATAATATTGATTTAGTGTAAAAAAAGTCTATGAAATAGAGAGTTTAAGAGTATTTATAAATTAAAAATAGTAATGTATTTGAATTATAAATATTGTAATAAAAAAATATATTAACGAACTATATATATATGGATTAACTAACAGCAAATAAACAATATAAAAAGCGAATTCAATAATATCTATATATAATTAAAATATAGATAATTATTTTTTTAGATATCCCTTGTTTAAGGATAAAAAAAAAGGTATAATAGTGTTATCAAAAATAATTACAGGGGGATTAACTGATGTCGCAAAAACAAACACCACATATTAAACCGAATGGAGTAGAAATAGCTGAAACAATTTTACTTCCAGGTGATCCACTTAGAGCTAAATTTATAGCTGAAACTTATTTAGAGGATGCGGTTTGTTTTAATGAAGTGCGTGGAATGCTTGGGTATACTGGAACTTATAAAGGTAAAAAGATATCTGTAATGGGAACTGGTATGGGACCAGCTAGTATCGGTATTTATTCTTATGAATTAATTCACACTTTTGGAGTTAAAAATTTAATTAGAATTGGAACTTGTGGAGCACTACAACCTCAAGTTAAATTATATGATGTAATTTTAGGATTAGGTTCTTCAACTAACTCAAATTATATGCATCAATACAACATTCCAGGAAACTTCAGTTTAACAGCTTCATTTGACTTACTTTTAAAAGCTTATAACAAAGCTCAAGATATGGGACAACCAGTACATGTCGGGAATATTTTATGTAGTGAAGTGTTCTATAACGCTGATGAAAAAGCTATGGAAAATTGGATTAAAATGGGTGTATTAGCTGTCGAAATGGAAAGTACGGCACTTTATGCTAATGCAACTGCAGCTGGAGTAAATGCTTTAACAATCTTAACAGTTAGTGATTCACTAGTTACTGGTGAAGAAACTACTCCAGAAGAAAGACAAACAGCATTTACAAAAATGATGGAAATAGCATTAGACTTAGCATAAAATAAATAAAATTATAAAAGATAAAGAGGTGTAAGATATGAGCAATTATAAAGAATTGTATGATAAATGGCTTAATAGCCCTGCATTAACAGAAGAGGAAAAACTTCAACTAAAAAGTATAGAAAATGATGAAGTAGAAAAAGAAGATAGATTTTATAAAGAATTAGAATTTGGAACTGCTGGTTTACGTGGAAAAGTAGGGATGGGTTCTAACAGAATGAACCGTTTCATTATTGCGCGTGCAACTAAAGCATTAGCTCAAACAATAATTGACAATGGATTACAAGAAAAAGGTATTGCTATTGCACATGACCCACGTCTATTCTCTAAAGAATTTGCTAAATTAGCTGCTTTAGTAATGGCAAGTAACGGAGTGAAAGCTTACTTATTTGAAGATTTAAGACCAACGCCAGAATTATCATTTGCAGTACGTTACCTAGGAACTGCTAGTGGTATTAATATTACAGCCAGTCACAATCCAAAAGAATATAATGGATACAAAGTATATTGGCAAGAAGGATCACAAATCAAATCAGATATAAGTGATAAAGTTCTTGAATATATTAATTCAATGGATATCTTCGATGACTATGTAACAATAACAGAAGAAGAAGCATTAGAAAAAGGTCTATTAGAATACATCGGTGAAGAAGTTGACGAAAAATTCTATGCAGAATCATTAAACTGTGCAATAAACGATGAAAATATTGATAAAGATATTTCAGTAGTTTATACACCACTTAACGGAGCTGGATACAAAGCTGTAACTACAGTGTTAGCACGTCGTGGATTTAACAATGTTCATGTTGTTGAAGAACAAAAAGATCCAGATGGAACATTCCCAACAATCGAATATCCAAATCCAGAAGATACAGCAGCTTTCGAATACGGTGAAAGATTAGCTAAAGAAGTTAATGCTGAAGTAATTATTGCAACTGACCCAGACTGTGACCGCTTAGCAGTAGAAGTTATTCATAATGGAGAGGTTGTATCTCTAAATGGTAACCAAGCTGGTGCAGTATTAGTTCAATATGTTATTGAAAATCTTGCTAAACAAAATAAATTACCTGAAAATCCAGTTTTAGTTAAATCTATCGTTACTTCTAAAATGGTAGAGCCGCTATGTAAAGAATATGGAGTAGAAGTAATTGACGTACTTACAGGATTCAAAAACATCTGTGCATTACCTAATGAGTGGGATAATACTGGTGAGAAAAACTATGTTATGGGATATGAAGAAAGTATCGGATACAATGTAGGAACATTCTTACGTGATAAAGACGGTGTAACTATTGCTATGTTATTAGTAGAAGCAGCAGCATTCTACAAAAAACAAGGTAAAACATTAGTAGATGTATTAGATGCGTTCTATGAAAAATATGGATATTACTTAGATAAAACTATTTCAATCGTATTAGAAGGAGCAGCAGGAGCTCAAAGAATTAAACGTATGATGGAGAAATATCGTGAAATCTTTGCTCGTGAAATAGCAGGAAGTGAAGTAGTAGCGATTACTGATTATCTAGTACAAAAAGAAAAAAATGTAGCTACTGGTGAAGAAAAAGATATCGAAATTGAAAAAACTGATGCGGTTAAATTCAGTTATTCTGATGAATCATGGTATACTTTACGTCCAAGTGGAACAGAACCAAAAGTAAAACTTTATGTCTACGTTAAAGATGCAGATAAGAAAGTTGCAGAAGAAAAATTAGTTAAATTCGAAGAAAAAGTATTAGAATTGCTTTATTCAATAGACTAATAAATATTGAAAGGAGTGAGTTAATAACTCACTCCTTTTTCTTTATAAGAAAACTATTTGTTATAGTATTTTAAATATTCTTTACAGAATGCTCTAGCTGATAACTTGCCACTTTGTCTATCTGCATAGCTACTACTTACAAATTTTGAAATTTCATCAGTATATTCTACTTTTGGTAGAGGTTTTTCCAATACAGTTTCTCTATTAATGGCGAAAGTTGAGAAACAAATACCTACTAATCTAGTTTGTCTAGTCTCATGATTAAATGCGCTTAATTCAGCAAAAATCTCAACACTTCGTGTACCAACTCTTGAAACATAGCTATCAATTATTAATGCTTCGTGACGATGTACTACGTCTAAAAATTGATAAGTATCAATACTTGCAGTGAAGAATGGTAGGTGAGTGTATCTACGGATAACTAATCCTTGTACATCATCAAGCCAATATAATGTTTGACCACCAAATAATGTATCGTGTCTGTTCATGTGGTTAGGGTAAATAGTATGGTAGTTTTCAACCCTAGTATCTTTATAATTCATAACTTCTTGCATGAAATATTTCTCCTTAATGTGTTTGTTTACTAATATCTAAAAATTTAGAGTACATAGCTCATTGTAACATAAATTAAAAGAAAATAGTATATTTTAAATGAAATATTATTAAAGAATAACTTAATAAGAAAAGGATTTAACTTTGAAAAAAAATTAAATCCTATATAAGATTTATATTAATAACGTAATGATTATTTCTATATATTAGTCATTATTTGAATTTGCTGCTTTTTGAGCATTTTTAGCAGTTTCTTCAGCACACTTTTGGGCGTTTTTAGCCATTTCTTCTCCTATTTTGGCAGCTTCTTCGCCAACTTTTTGAACATTTTTAGTAGCTTCATCTGCTACTTTTTTACCACTTTTAGTAGCTTCTTTAGCTTGTTTACTAGATTCATCAACTTGTTTTTTAGCCTCTTCAATTTGTTTATTAGCATCGTCTACAGCTTTTTCATCCTTAGATTTAGTGCTGCAAGCTGCTAAACTAATTGTTGTTAAAAGTGCAACAAATGTTAGTAAAAATTTCTTCATATTAATAAGAACCTCTTAGAGAAAATTTGATTGTACACTTTGGTATATATTAATAGTATAACAAATAATTAATTGGAAATATATAATATACCCAAATATATTAAACATTTAATATGTTTGTAATACTACCGTAAAATAATTAATTTATAATAAAAATTATTATACCCCTTACATTTGTTAAAAAAGTGTATTATAATTAATATAAAGTATATAAATGAGGTGAATAATAATGAAATATGAAACTATGTTAGAACGTTTTTTAGGATATGTTAATTTTAAATCTAGATCAGATGCTAGTAGTACAACTCTTCCATCAACACCAGAACAAAAAGATTTTCTTCGTATGTTAAAAGGTCAATTAGAAGAGTTAAATCTTAAAGATATTGTTCTTAATGAAGAAAACTGGTTCTTAACTGCAACGCTACCAGCAAATACAGATAAACCATATGATAAAATAGGTTTCATTTCGCATGTTGATACAGCTGATTTCAATGTAGAAGGGATTAGCCCACGTGTAATTGAAAACTATGATGGTAAAGATATTGTTTTAAATAAAGAACAAAATATAGTGATGACTACTGAAGAGTTTCCAAATCTACATAACTATAAAGGTTTAACTCTTATTACAACTGATGGGACAACATTACTAGGAGCGGATGACAAAGCTGGTATTACAGAAATAGTTGAAGCTGTAAAATATTTAAGCGAACATCCTGAAATTGAACATGGAGAAATTAGAATAGCGTTTGGTCCAGATGAAGAAATTGGACGTGGAGCAGACCACTTTGATGCAAAAGGTTTTGCAACTGACTATGCGTACACTATGGATGGTGGTGTATTAGGAGAACTTCAATATGAAAGTTTTAATGCTGCTCAAATTACATATAAAATTACAGGTGTTAGTGTTCACCCAGGTACTGCAAAAGGTAAAATGAAAAATGCTAATATGATTGCAGCAGAATTAGCATCATTATTCCCAGAAAAAGAAGTACCTGAGCACACAGAAGGATATGAAGGATTCTATTTATTACACAATATGCAAGCTAGAATTGAAGAAGCTGAAATGGTATATATTATTCGTGATCATGACAAAGAAAAATTCCTTGCTCGTAAAAAATTCGCAGAGGAAGTTGCAGCGAAAATTAATGAAAAATATGGTAATGTTGTAGAGTATGAACTATATGACCAATATTACAATATGGGAGATGTTATTAAAGAAGATAAACGCTGTGTTGATGTGGCAGAACAAGCTATTAAAAATGCAGGTGTAACTCCTATTATTATTCCTATTCGTGGTGGAACAGATGGTTCAAAAATTTCGTATATGGGTATTCCAACTCCAAATATCTTTGTTGGAGGAGAAAACTTCCATGGTCAATACGAATTTAGTTGCTTAGAACATATGACAAAAGCTGCTGATACAATTGTGGAGATTGCAAAATTAGCAAAAAAGTAGAAAAAATCACACCTTGGTGTGAAAGATAAAGAAATACAATGACTAGACTAGATTATTTTCTGAAATTGAGTTTTGAGTTTTCAGATGTATATCTAGTCTTGTTTTAATTTGTACTTTAAATTTCTTAAAAATATTAAAAAATATAGAGAAAAACGGTGCAACAAAGCGAAATATATGATAAAATAGTTACTGTATAAATAATGAATAAATATAGAGAGGGGTATGTGAAATGACTAAGAAAACATTTTACGTAACAACACCGATTTATTATCCAAGTGGTAATTTACATATCGGTCATGCCTACACAACAGTAGCATGTGATGCACTAACTAGATATAAAAAATTAAGTGGATATGATACATTTTTCCTAACTGGAACAGATGAACATGGACAAAAGATTCAACAAAAAGCTCAAGAAAAAGGGATTAGTGAACAAGCTTATGTTGATGGTATGATTAAAGACATTAAAAAATTATGGAAAGCTATGGACATAGACTATAGCAAATTTATCAGAACAACTGACGATTATCACGAAAGAGCTGTTGCTGAAATTTTTGAGCGCCTTGTAGAAAAAGGTGACATTTACTTAGGTGAATATCAAGGTTGGTATTCTATAAGTGATGAAGAGTACTTTACAGAAACTCAATTACAAGAAGTTTTCCGTGATGAAGAAGGAAATATGATTGGTGGTATTGCGCCAAGTGGTAATGAAGTTAAACTTGTAAGTGAAGAATGTTACTTCTTCAAAATGAGTAAATATGCTGATCGACTAGTTAAATACTATGACGAACACCCTGAATTTATTCTTCCTGAAAGCAGAAAGAATGAAATGTTAAATAACTTTATTAAACCAGGTTTAGAAGATCTTGCTGTAACACGTACAACATTTGATTGGGGTGTAAAAGTAAAATCTAACCCTAAACACGTTGTTTATGTATGGATTGACGCATTAGTAAACTATATCACAGCTCTAGGATATGCTACTGGAGAAAGTGAAGAACTATTCAATAAATACTGGCCTGCGGATGTTCAAGTAGTAGGTAAAGAAATCGTTCGTTTCCACGTTATTTATTGGCCAATTCTATTAATGGCATTAGACTTACCACTTCCTAAAAAAGTTTTCGCACATGGTTGGTTATTAATGAAAGATGGGAAAATGAGTAAATCTAAAGGGAATGTAGTAGATCCTTATATGTTAATAGAACGCTATGGATTAGATGCGGCTCGTTATTACTTACTACGTGAAGTTCCATTCGGACAAGATGGAATATTCACGCCTGAGAGTTTCATCGATAGAATTAACTCAGACCTTTCAAATGATTTAGGAAACTTACTAAATAGAACAGTCTCTATGATTAATAAATATTGTGGTGGGATAATTCCAAAATTTGTTGAACCAACAACTGAATTTGATAAAGAATTAATAGACTTATCTAAAGAAGTTATAGCAGAATATGAAGAATATATGGAAAATATGCAGTTTTCTAAAGCATTAGAGTCTGTATGGAAATTTATATCTAGAACTAATAAATATATAGACCAAACAACTCCATGGATTCTAGCAAAAGATAAAGCTAATCAACCAGAGTTAGATAAGGTAATGAACTATCTAGCAGAAAGTTTACGTATAGCTACAATTTTAATTTCACCAGCTTTAACAAATGCTCCTAAAGAAATAGCTAAACAATTAGGAATTAATGAGGAGTTATTAACATTTGAAACAGCTAAAACATTTGGTGTATTCGATGGAACTGTAAATGTTGTAGAAAAACCGACTCCAATCTTCCCAAGATTTGATAAAGATGTTGAAGTAGAATATATTAAAGAGCAAATGTCTCCAAAAGCATTAGCAAATCTTGAAACTGAATCAAAAGAAGAAAAAGATGATTCATATGTTGAATTAGCAGAAGAGATTTCAATTGATAAATTCTTCGAAACATCACTAAGAGTAGCTGAAGTATTAGAATGTGAAAAAGTTAAGAAAAGTTCTAAACTTCTTAAATTCAAATTAGATTTAGGTAATCACCAAAGACAAATAGTTTCTGGTATTGCTAAATATTATGATCCATCTGAGTTAATAGGGAAAAAAGTAGCCGTAGTAGCTAACTTAAAACCTGTTAAACTTTGTGGAGAACTAAGTGAAGGTATGATTTTATCAGCAGAAAAAGATGGTATTTTACGTGTTATAGAAATTAATGCAGACATACCAAATGGAGCAGAGATTAGATAATTATTAATAAAAAAATCCCTAGAGGTTATCTTTAGGGATTTTTTTGATATTCATTTTAAAAATTATATTTCTAGGAAGTTGAAATTAAATACACTATAAGTGTATTGAAAAAAAGACCTTTCATAAAAGAAAGGTCTTTTTATCTAATTATTTTTTTCTGAGTAGTGTTTTTGAGTTGTACTATTTTTTTGGTTATTTGAACTATTATTGTTTTCTTTATTTATATCCTTAGAGTTCGCAGATTCACGGTTTACTTCTGTTATACGTACAGGATTAACAGGTACATATGAGCCATCAGAAATATAGTAAATCAATCTATTGTTTTTAGAGATACCATAACCATTTATATTTAATACAGCACCATTACTCATAGTAACACGTACTTTACTTAGTTCTTCATCAGAATAGATGTTTTGTGAAGCTAGAAGTTTAATCGCTACAGGTCTAGAAATTGGGTTAGAAAGTTGATCTTCTTTTTTATCAATGCTAACAAACTTCTCATTTGCAGTTATATATTTACCAGAATGTTCTCCTGATGAGATACGGTACATCATATAACCTGCAGGGGAAACTAATTTATCAACTTTTAGTTTAGTACCTGCTTCTATAACATCTCCAGTATCAGACCAGTTAGCCGATTTAAATGAATGTATTTTCTTATTAACTGTTACTTCACGTTTAACATCAAATGAATATGAAACGAAAGTACCAGCAAGTTTTGCAGTGATTTCTTCATCTTGGGCTTCTGAATCAATACGAGCTGCGTTTGCTTTTTCTTGCGCCTCTAATATTTTTGCTTTTTCTTCAGCTTCTTTTTGTTTTTTCATTTCTTCCGTTGAATCTACTTGAGTAGTTTGAAGATCATCAAAACTAACATAATGTTCTTGAGCAGAAGAAACAAATTTTAGTGTAATTAAGAAGAAAATAGAAAGAAGAGTAGCTAGTATTAGAGAGGTAGCTATTTTTACTTTTATATTACTTCCTGTTTTCTTAATATTATCATAGTTTTCAACATCTTTTTTAAAGATTTTTTTCAAAACAGTTGCTTTAATACTGGTAAAAGCAGCAACAAAAAAATATTCTGAAGTTTGTTGTTAGAATCTTTAACTTTGAATACAGTCTCATCTTCATTTACAACTTCTTTTTTTTAATACTATTAATTTCTTTTTCTAAAACCAGCTAATTTTTTTGTTCTAAATCAAGTTGTTTTTGAATTTTTTCAATTTGTTTTTTCTCTGCAGAAATATCTTTATTAAGCTGTTGTTTTTCAGCTATAAGAGAGTCCAATTTCTCTTTTACCGGTTGTATTTTTTCTTGTTCTTCATTTCTACGTTTTAAGCGGTGAAGTAACATTTTTTGATCTTCTATTTTGTCTTCTGTAATTAGTAATGAATTTTGAAGGTGTAGGAGATTATTTTCGTGTTCTCTTTTTTGATTTTGTTTTTCAAGTAATTCTATTTTCTTTTTCTCATCAGCTAATTTTTGTGCTTTTTCTCTCTCTTCGAACTCTCTTCTTCTTTTTTCAGCTTGTTCACGTTCAAGACGTTCTTGCTCTAATTTTTTCTCATGGGCAATACGTTCACGTTCAAGACGTTCTTGTTCACGTTTTTCAGCTTTTTCTTTTTCAATACGTTGACGTTCAAGTTCTTTTTCACGAGCAATACGTTCACGTTCAAGACGTTCTTGTTCACGTTTTTCAGCTTTTTCTTTTTCGATACGTTGACGTTCTAATTCTTTTTCACGGGCAATGCGTTCACGTTCAAGGCGCTCTTGTTCACGTTTTTCAGCCTTTTCTTTTTCAATACGTTGACGTTCTAGTTCTTTTTCACGTTCAATACGTTCACGTTCAAGACGCTCTTCTTCTTCTCTTTCAGCAGCGCGACGTTTTTGTTTTTCAGCAATTTTTTGTTGTGTTAGTTCAAATTGTTTTCTTTCTTCTTCTAGTTGAATTGCACGTTGTTTAGCTTCTTTTTCTTTTTGAATAAGCTCTTCATCTTCTATTTGAACATCATCCTCTTTGTATTCTTCTATTTTTTCGGGGTCGTGATTAGTAACTTGTTTATTATTATCAATTTGTTTATATTCAATTGATTGTTTACTTATATTGATTTCCTTATTATCAGTTATATGTTTACTTTCAACAACTTCTTTTTTGTCAGTTGTTTTTTTGATTTCATTATTTAATTTTTCTTCATTTTCATGATCAGCATCATCATCCTCAAATTCTTCAAAAGCCAATTTTTCGACTTTAGTTTTTAAATTACTTACTTGAGATTTTAAACGCCCAAAAAAAGAAGATTTATTCTCTTTTTCTAAGTCAGAGTTAGATGATTGCTCTTCATTGAACTTTTCTTTTTCTTCGGTTGTCATGTTAATAATCCTTTCACTCACTAGTAGGATATATTATATCATAAAATGATGTTAATACTACATTAAAAGGAATTAAAAACCTAATAAAAAAATAAAGAAAAAAACTTTGCTACTCTAATTGAAATATGTTATCATTAAGTATATGTATTTTTATGGAAGGATAATGATTATTTAAATCATAAGGTAATTAATAATGAAAAAAACAATTAGCTTTAAAGGTACTAATATTACAATAGAAGATAAAGTAAATGTAGGTGATGTTTTCCCTAATTTCAAGGCAACAAATAAAGATTTATCAGACTTTAATCTTGAAGATTATAGAGGAAAAGTTTTAGTAATTAATGCATTTCCATCAGTAGATACTGGTGTTTGTGCTGTTCAGACTACTAGATTTAACCAAGAAATTAAGAATTATGATAATGCAGTTGTTATAACTGTTTCTAAAGATTTACCTTTTGCTCTTGGACGTTTTTGTGCAGATAAAGGTGTAGATAATGCAGTTACTGTGTCAGACTACAAATATCGTGATTTTGAAAATCAAGCAGGTCTTTTAATTGAAGAATTAGGATTATTAGCACGTGCAGTATTTGTAGTTGATACTGAAGGTGTAGTTCGTTACAAAGAATTATGCGAAGAAGTAGGAAATGAACCTGATTTTGAGAAAGCATTAGAAGAAGTAAAAAATCTAAGTGCGAGGTAGTAAATGACGGAATTAAAATATATTAATAAAGAAGAAAACAAAAATTTGCAAATTAATGACCTTATCACTTTAGGCCTTTATACTATACTTTTAATTATAGTAATGGGAGCCGGAGTAGGTATAGGAACTCTTTTAACTTCTGTAATTTTTGGTGGTAAAGTATATTTTGCTACATATACTTCAGTAGTAGTTGCTCTAGTGTGTGGTGGAGTATATAGTTTAATCTTTAATAAAATTAATAAAAACATGGCGATATTTATTATGACTGCTATAATTTCCTTATTTATGGCACTTTCTGGACATGCGTTTATTGGTTCTATAGCTCTATTTATAGCCGCTATATGTGCAGAGTTTTTTTCTTTAGAAAAAAATAATGAGTATTTATCATATATGTTTTTTTAATCTTGGAAATATAGGAATAATTTTACCAATGTTTTTTTATGAAAGATAACTATATTAAACATCTACAAGGAAGAAACTTTCCTCAAGAGAAAAATAGATTTGGTTATGCAAAGTTCAGATATGAAAAACTTTTATTTTTTTATAGTAGTATTTACTATTATTTTTTTCACTAGTAGGTACGTATATCGGAAGAAAAAAATTTATTTCAAAAAAACTTTAAAAAAAGCAGGATTATAATATGTTGAAGTTAGATATAAGAGTGAAAATTTTAGTTCTTATTCTTGCTAATATCTTAATGTTTAAAATGATGACCTTAAATTTACATCTAGTTATTGCTGTATTATTTACACTATATCTAGGTGTAAATTCTAATTTTAGAAGAATGATGAACTTATTTTTAATATATATGTTTTTTACGGTTTATGAGATGTATTTTTCTCATACAGTAACACTAAAAGTTATTGATAGTTTTTTATTACTAACATCGTTAATGTATAAAACACTATATTTTCCTTTGTGCGCGGGAATAGCATTAGTTAGTAGTTCTAAAGTATCAGAATTAATATGCTTTTTAAGACAAATAAGGTTACCTAAAAAAGTGATTATAGTTTTAGCTGTTTTATTCAGATTTTTCCCAGTTCTTTTGACAGACTACAAACTTATAAGAAACTCATTAAAAATCAAAGGTATAGGAGTTAATAGAGGATATTATTTACTACATCCAATTAAATTTTTTGAATATGTATTTGTACCATATGTAATAATTAGTACGAATATAGCAAATGAATTGTCGGTATCGTGCTTATGTAGAGGGTTAGATAATGAGAATGAGCCTACATCATTTGTGGAATTGAAATTCAAAATACAAGATTACATTTTCTCTATTTTGGTAATTATTGGATTTGTTTATATTATGTTTATGAGGTGATAAATTGATAGAGTTTAAAAATTTTAATTATAAATACATAGGATCTGAAAAATTGAATATTGAAAATTTGTCACTAAATATAAAAAAGGGAGAATGTGTTCTTTTTACTGGAAGAAGTGGATGTGGTAAAACAACGATTCTTCGAGTATTAAATGGTTTAGCTCCAGAGTTTTTTAACGGAGGTTTTAGTGGAGGATTAAAAGTAGCCCATCTTAAGATAGGGGATAGATTAAAGGAATTCTCTAAGGTTGTAGGTAGTGTTTTCCAAAATCCGAAAAATCAATTTTTTAATTTAGACTCAACTAGTGAATTAGCTTTTAGTATGGAAAATTATGGTTATTCCAAGGATGAAATAGCCCAAAGAATGAATAAAATTGTTAAAGATTTTTCAGCGGAACATCTACTAGACAGGAACATACTGGAGTTAAGTGGTGGAGAAAAGCAGCGCTTGGCATTTATGGCAAGTATGATGCTAGATGCAGATATCTATGTACTAGATGAAATAACAAGTAATTTGGATTTGAAGGCTATTGAGCTAATTGCATCTATAATGCAAACACTAAAAGATCAAGGTAAAACAATTATAGTAGCAGAACATAGAATTTATTATTTAAGAGACCTTATTGATAGAATGTATATAATAAGGGAAGGTCAGATAATTCAGGAAGTAACAAAAGATCAATTACAACATTTCGATGGTAGTCATTGTAAAACTCGTCAAATAGACTTAACGAAAGTTCAACTTAGAGAAAAATCTAAGAGGAAATATAAACAAAATTATCTCCAAATCGATAATTTAGAGTATAAAGTTAATAAAAACATATTGAAAATAAAAAACTGAAAGTTTTGATTCATCTAAGATTTATACAATAATCGGAGATAATGGTTGTGGAAAAACTACATTTGCTAATGCATTAAGTGGTTTAATTAAATCAAAAAATTCAGTATTATTAAATAATATTCCATTAAAAAATAAAGATTTAATAAAAAATACGTTCCAGGTAATGCAAGATGTGAACTATCAATTATTTACAAATCAGGTAGAAAAAGAAATTAAACTTGGTAGCAATAATCTTGAAAGATTTGATGAAGTAATAGATAAGCTAAGTATTAGACCATTTTTAAAGAGACATCCTAATACTCTATCTGGTGGAGAAAAACAAAGGGTAGCAATAGCATCCGCATTATTATCAAATAAGAAAATTTTAATCTTTGATGAACCTACTAGTGGTTTAGACTACGTTAATATGATAGAATTAAGTAGTCTGATTGAAGAAATAGCCGAAGAAGATGTAGTAATATTTATTATTACTCATGACTATGAATTTCTATGTACGATTTCGGATGAAGTACTTTACTTTGATGAAAATGGTATTAAAGAAAGAATAGAAGTCAACGAAGAAAATAAAGAAAAAATCTTAAATATAATGAGCTAATATGATTAACATATTAGCTTTTTTTAGTCTGAAAAACATAAAGTAGTACCTATCAAAAAACTTGTCTAAATAGGTGTATCATGATAAAATAAATAGGTTATATTATTAAGATAGGAGGGGTAAAATTGTCTTACGCTTCGGATATGAAAAAGGAATTAACCTTAATAGAAATTACGCAAGATAGAGAATTTCTCTCGGAATTATCAGCGTTAATAAAGATGAACGGTATTTTGACGATAGCAAATGGTAGGTTAAGTCTTAGCTTTCAAACAGAAAATGCTTCAATAGCTAGAAGGATGTATTCTCTTATAAAGTATTTTTATAAGGTACATATCAATATTTCTGTTAGAAAAAAATTGAAATTAAAAAAGAATAATGTATATATATGTCGTTTAGACCAAGATGTTAAAGCAATATTAACAGATTTATATATATTAAATGATGATTACACTATGAGATTAGATATTGCAGAAGAATTAATTGATACAGAAGAGAAGAAAAAAGCTTATTTAAGAGGAGCTTTTTTAGCTGGTGGTTCAATTAATAATCCACGAACTTCAAGTTATCATATGGAGATTTTCTCTTACTATGAAGAACATAATAAAGAATTAATGGAACTTTTAAACTCATTTAATTTAAATGCAAGAAGTTTAGAAAGAAAAAGAGGTTTTATAGTATATATAAAAGAATCAGAAAAAATTGCAGAATTTATAAACTTAGTTGGAGCATATCAAGCATTGTTCCAATTTGAGGATGAACGTATTGTACGTGATATAAACAACTCTGTAAATAGAATGCAAAACTGCGATATGGCAAATATGAATAAAACAGTTAATGCATCTGCAAAACAGGTTGAGGATATAAATATAATCGAAGAACGATTAGGGTTAGATAACCTTGATGATAAACTTAGAGTAGTAGCAGAAGCTAGATTAAAGTATCCTGAATATCCTCTAAAAGAAATTGCAGAAATGATAGAAGATGGAAAATTATCTAAATCAGGATTAAATCATAGATTTAGAAAAATAGCTAAAATAGCTAAAGAATTAAAAGAAGGAACTTATCAACCAAAATAAAAGGAGAAGAACAATGAGTAAATGGGATGAACAAATTTTAGTAGTAAATAGAAAAGATCTTTTTAACAATGAAGAAAATCATTTTTATGGATTTTTACCTAGAGAAGATGAAAAAGTAAAAAAAATAGTTGATACATTCACGTCGTATGAAGTAAAACGTCGTGGTGACATGGAGGAAGATAACAGTTATAAACAACTTATAGGTTATGCTGTTATTAAAGATTGTAATACAAAAGAAATATTAGTTTATAAACGTCTAGTTGGTGGAGGTGAAGCAAGACTTCACGGGAAAGCATCTGTCGGAATCGGTGGACATATGAATGAAGTAGAAGGAAAAACTATTTATGAAATGCTAAAAATTAATGCAGCTCGTGAGTTGTTTGAAGAAGTAGGTGTTTCTGAAGAATATGCATTAGAAAATCTTCATTTCATAGGTTTAATTAATGATGACAAAACAGAAGTAGGACAAGTTCACATCGGTGTTGTCTATGAATGTGAAGTTGATAAATCTAATGTAGTAGTTAGAGAAGACGATACTTTAGAAATCAAATGGACTACAGGAGATGATGCACGAAAAGAAGAAAATTATGAAAGTTGGTCAGACTTTTTAAAACCAATTATGTAATTTAGTATATTAGACTGGATTTTATAAATTAATATATAAAGTCCAGTCTATTTAATTTGATAAGTGTTAAAAATCTAACATAATATTGTAATAAAATTCATTACAATGTAAGATAGATATATATATAGTATTTAAAAGCTCGGCTCGAGTATAGGTTCGATCTAGAGTTTTTGTTTTTTTATATGTATAAAATAAAATATAGAAAGGATGATTGCATGTTCAATATCAAGATGGATATGATTCAAACAGTAGGTTTAGCTGTTATTATTTTGATAGTAGGACGAATTTTAAGAACAAAGGTTAGAATTTTTGAAAAATATTGTATCCCATCACCAGTAATTGGGGGATTTTTATTTGCAATAATAAACTTAATTTTAAGACAAACTAATTTTATAATTTTTGAATTTGATAATACTTTACAAAGTTTCTTTATGACTGTATTTTTTACAAGTATTGGATTTAATGCTAGTTGGAGACTTTTAAAAGTAGGTGGAAAAAAAGTAGTATTATTTTTACTATGTGCAATAGGGCTAGTAATATTACAAAATGTAGTAGCACTAGGAATAGGTTTAGCAACAGGTGTAGATCCATTAGTTGCGCTTTTAACAGGTTCGACAGCAATGACTGGAGGACATGGTACAGCAGCAGCTATGGCACCAATAGTTGAAGATTTAGGTCATACAGGAGCAAAAAGTGTAGCTATAGCGGCAGCTACTTTTGGTCTTATAGCTGGTTCTAGTATGGGGGGACCATTAGCAAATAGGCTTATAAGAAAGAAAAACTTAAAAGTTAAACCTCAAAAAATTGAAGATAAACAAAAGAATGATGAATTTTTATTTGATAATGATGTAAAAAAATTAGATGGTGAAAATTTTGCAAAAGCATTTTTCTTAATTTTACTATCAATGTTTATAGGTAGCTATGTATCAAGTTATTTAAATCACTATTTAAATTTCCCAAGTTATATCGGACCTATGTTAGTTGCTGCGGTTTTAAGAAATATATCAGATTCAACAACAAAATTCGACCTTCATTATGAAGAGGTTCATATATTAGAAGATGTTTCGTTGAATTTATTCTTAGGAATGGCAATGATAAGTTTAAAACTATGGGAATTAGGTAGTGTAGCAGGTCAATTAGCTTTATTATTAATTGGTCAAGTAGTACTTGCTTATCTATTTATATACTTTATTACATTTAAAGTTATGGGAAGTAACTATGATGCAGCAGTTTTATCATCAGGACACGCAGGATTTTCTTTAGGAGCAACACCTAATGGAATTGCCAATATGCAAAGTGTCTGCGATAAATACAAGTATTCGTATATAGCATTCTTCGTTATGCCAATAGTTGGTGCACTATTTATAGACTTCTTTAACGTTGCTATAATAAGTGGATTCTTCTCGTTTTTAGCAAGATAATAAATAAAAAACATGTCAAGAAAGTACTTAACTACTTCATGACATGTTTTTTATATTAAAGAAAGTTTACAATTATTATTATATTAAACTAATCTCTTTCAATTTTTTCAAGTCCACGCATGTATGGGCGTAGTACTTCTGGAACTGTGATAGAACCATCTTCGTTTTGATAGTTTTCAATAATTGCAGCTAAACAACGTCCTACAGCAAGACCTGATCCATTTAATGTATGAATAAATTCAACTTTTCCAGTATCTTCACGTTTGAATCTCATATTAGCACGACGTGCTTGGAAGTCAGTACAGTTTGAACATGAACTGATTTCTTTATATGCATTATAACTTGGTAACCAAACTTCGATATCATAAGTTTTTGCACTAGAGAATCCAGTATCACCAGAACAAAGTGTAATAACACGATAAGGTAGGTTTAGTTTTTTCAGAATGTTTTCCGCATGACCAGTCATAATTTCTAATTGTTCATAAGAATTTCTGGTTTAGAGAAACGAACCATTTCTACTTTGTTAAATTGGTGAAGACGAATTAATCCACGAGTATCACGTCCAGCACTTCCCGCTTCTGATCTAAAGCAAATACTAAATGCAGTTACACCTTTTGGTAACATATCTTCACTTAAAATTTCATCATTATAGTAGTTTGTTAATGGTACTTCTGCAGTAGGGATAAGAGTTAATCCTTCTGATTCAACAGTATAAACATCCTCTACGAATTTAGGGAATTGCCCTGTACCAAATAAAGCAGTTCTATTAACTAATTGAGGCACCATATATTCTTCATACCCGTGTTCAGTAACGTGAATATCAAGCATAAAGTTAATAAGAGCACGCTCAAGTAAAGCCCCAGCTTTTTTGTAGAATACGAATCTACTTCCAGAAATTTTTGCAGCACGTTCGAAGTCAGCAATATCTAATTCTTCAACTAAATCCCAGTGAGCTTTAGGTTCAAAACCAAATTCGCGAACTTGTCCAATACGACGAACTTCAATATTTTCATCTTCAGTTTCACCGTATGGAGTTTCATCAGAGATTAGGTTAGGGATACGAATAATTTTTTCATTAATTTCTTCAGAAATTTGTTTAACTTCAATATCACGTGCAGTAATATCATCAGAAACTTTTTTCATTTCATTAATTACATCTGTAGCATCTTCACGTTTACGTTTTAATACAGCTATTTCCTCACTACGTTTATTACGAAGTGCTTTTAAGTCCTCAACTTCAACTAGTAAAGAACGGCGTTTTTTATCAAGGTCTAAAAGAACATCAACAACCTCAGTATCTAAATTTCTAGCTGATAATTTTGCTTTTACCATTTCAGGATTTGCTCTAAATAATTTAATATCTAACATATACATTGCTCCTTTAATTTTTATTTATTGGAAATCTTATATTATTAAAAAGGATAAAATAAAAATCCCTTACGTCAAAGACGTAAGGGACGATTCATATACTAACCGCGGTTCCACCCAAATTCAATCTAATAAGATTCTCAAAAGTTTAATTTGATATTGCTATAGTAGAATTTTAAAATAAACAATGAGTGTTTTCAGCTTAGTCACTCTCTCTGAAAAAGTTTTTAGATTAAAACATGTCTATAATCAAATTATATATATCTATTTAAAATTCTTTTACTCTATTTCTACTAAATATGTCAAGTATTTACCGAAAATTTAGTAGATTTTTTCTAAGTATAAGTAAGGAATTTGGTTTATCTTAATTTTATACGATTAAAATTATTTGTCGGGTGTACCTGTATTAGCATTTGAATTTGGAGAAGAACCAATATTTGGTTTAACATCTGTAGAAGGATTTGCTGGTTTTTCTACAGAGTTATTAACTATGTTGTTGTTTTCAACAGCTTTGTTTTCAACAACTTTGTTATTTGTAGGTTTATTATCTGTAACTTTATTTTCAACAGCTTTATCTTGTTTATCATTATTTTCAGCTCGTAAGTTAGGAAGTGGTTTAGATAAATCAATAGCGCTAGCAAGTATTACATGAGTTTTCCCATTAAGTGTAAATACTAATGCTTTCCCATTTGGAGTATCAATTACTGAGATTGAAGATGGACTAATACCTAATGCTTGTGCAAGATAATTAACTTTTGCTTGTATATTAGCATCATCATTATTGCTATTATTGCTATTACTATTTTTATCTACTGAATTATCTTTGTTATCTTCAGCTTTTTTATTTTCAACAGGAGCTTTCTCATCTTTAATTATATATTTTGCTTTTGAAAACTCTAATGCAGGTAAAAAGTCGCTAAGTTCATCAACAAATTGTTTTGCAGATTTAAATATAGTTTCACCAGACTCATCAATTTTTTGAAGTTTTTTATAGTTAGCTCCGTGCTCAACATTTGTAGTTGTTGGATTTTCTAATGAGTAGTGAAGTAGATTTTTAGCATTAATTAAACGCTCAACCAATGTATGCATTGGGATAACTGAGATTTTAGCTTCACTTTCATATGTATCTTTTATTAGAGAAGCCATCTCTTCACGTAAGTTATTGTTTACTTTATCACTTTCTAAATTCTCAATGAAATATTTAATATAACTTAAACCAGTAGCTCCAGTTTGATTATCAAATTTTTTGATTTCACTCAATAGGTGAGATACTTGCTCAAATGCATTGCTATCTTTTTCAGAGACAGCTTTGTTTAGTCTATCAGTTAAACTAGCTTTAGTAATACTATAATATTCAACATTACTTTCTTTACTTTATCAAGTAATTCATTATAAGTTTTAGTTAATTGATCAGTTATAGTATCTGTAGCTGGAGTAGTATTATTTTCATCTTTAACACCGATATATTTATCATCAAAATTATTCAACATTTTTAAATATCCAGCTGTTGAATTACTAGGTAGTTCGTTAATTTCACTTATTAATTGATTTAATGCTCTGTTTATTCTATGAGCTTTTTTAGTATCAGTGCTATATATTATATTTGAGTTATTTTTTAATTTTTCAATTTCTCTTAAAACTTTACTCTTATCTAATTCACCCGGAATATAAGTTCCTGTAATATTTGGAAGTTTATTTTTATAGTATAAGTTAGCTCCTTTAGAAATTATTTTAACGTAATGATCGTGATCACCATGAGGAATTACAAATTTATTTCCTTCAACGGTAATTTTATCTACAGGAATACCTGTACGTTTAGATAATGAAAGTAATTCATTTTCGAAATCTAACTCATCATCTCCAGTAATTTTAGGAATTTCTAATTTACTTCTAGGTATAATATAAGGGTGAATATGAGTCGGATCATAAGCATGTGCTGGTTCATTAAATACGAAGAAATCTTTCGTTACTTTTATAGCTTCTTTAGGAACACCATATACATCTGCAATATAATCTATTTGTTTCTTAATTTCATCTGTTAATTCAACTTCTGTTTCGTCTACATGAATAGCGTTAAGTAATACTGTATGACTATGATCACCATGTGGGTATGATAATGCCTGACCATTTTCTGTTTCTACTAATTTAATTAAACTAGGATCAATATTTAATATTTTTGCTAGGTGGTTTATTTTTTTCGTCACCTCAGCAGAATAAGTTGGTTTATCTTCAACTTTATTATTGTCAGTATTATTAATATCTTTTAATAATGTAGTATTACCTTCGTATGTTAATGCATCTCCATTAGACGTAGCTACATATTTAAATTTAGTTTTATCAATTTTATTTTTCTCAGAAAGATAATTGATTTTTTCATTTACTTCTTTTTCCAATGAATTATACTCTTCTTTTGCTTTATCTAAATATTTCTCAGGAATTAATTTTTCCCATTTAGAATTAATTAGTTGTTTATAGAAAATAAAGTGTTCGTGACCATCATGTGAAGCAAGTAGCCCTGTTGAAGTAGGGGTAGTTTTAGTTTCATCTGATAGGATAAATCCATCACTAGTTTTAAACTGAATTCCAGCAAATGATAAAACACTAGGTTTTATTGTGTTGTTATTTCCATCACTGTTATTATCTACTGTAGGAACTGCAGGTTTTGGTGTGCTTGGAAGTGGAGTAGTAATCGAACCATTATTTGGTTTAGGGATATAGTGATAATGGTCATTATGTCTTACTGTATATCCATATTTATCTTCACTTACAATATCTTTTGGATCAAATTTATAATTATCATTGTTATTTGGACTAGTTTGAGTTGTTGCATGTGAAGTACTATGATTATTTAGTAAATATTCCCATTTTGTACCACGTAGTTGTGAATATGGGATAATGTGTTGATGACTCCCATGTTGAACGATAAAACCAAAACTATTGCTACCTATAATATCTTGAGCTCCTCTAAATATATATCCATCACTAGTTGGAGAAGAAATTCCAGCTGTTGAATGAGATAATGAATAATTTACTCCAGATTGTTTCGCCTGTGATAGTTGCGAAGAAGATAGAGAACTTTTTTTGATGTAATGGTAGTGATCGCCATGACGAACAACATATCCATCAGCAGTTTCACTAACGATATCACTAGGGTTAAAAGTATAGTTATCTTCATGTGAGCTACTTGAATTTGAATTTGAAGATGAAGAATGTGCATGATGATGTGCATGAGCAGTTATTTCTTTTGCAGTTTTTTCATCAACTATATTTGATTGTGTTACTCCTTTTTTAGGATAATAATAGAATTTTCCATCTATTTTTATTATGTACCCTTGAGCTACTTCATATTGTATATCTTCATCTTTTAAAGTATAATTATCATTTTTATAAACTAATGAATCTATGAATTTTGCATTATATGGTACTAAACCTTTTTCAAAATGACTATGGTCTCCGTGAAGAGTAGCGTAGCCGTCTTCAGTGATTGCAGTAACCACTATAGTACTTTCTTTTTCAGCATAAGCTATTTTTTTTACTTCTTTTACATTCTGTACTAAGCTGTTTGATGAATTGTTATCTTTTTTAGAATATTCATAACCACCATAACATACAGCTGAAAGAACTAGTAGTGTGGATGGTATAACAAGTAAATTTTTTTTCTTTTTATCCATAATATATACTCCTATATTTTCTATTTCAAAATCATTTCGATTTATTATAGCATGTATTTTATGTTGTGTAAATAGTATTCTTTACGATTAAATAGAAAATATAATATTTTTATTTAATTCTAATGTGTATTATTACACCTGAATATACAAGTTCACTTATATTAAAAGATAAAATTATACTTTTTTAAATAATATATGATATAATAATTAGTATATTAATTATTCGTGAAAGGAGTATTTTATGACACAATTTAATTTTAAACAATTAGTTGATGCAGAATACTTATTATCTAATAGAGAAAACGACAATCTTGTAGTAATTGATGCTCGTGGGGGTATGTTAGAAGAAGGAGCTTTAATGTATGATAAAGCTACGGTTGTTGATTGGACTGATATAAGTTTACTAGGGGAATTTGGAGGAGAAGAATTAGGGAAATTACTTTCTAAAGAAAACTATCAACAAATTTTTTCTAAGTTAGGGGTTAAAGAAGATTCAGAAGTATTAGTCTATGGATTTACTATGCCAGATCAAGGATTCGGGGATGAAGGACGTATTCTTTATACATTTAATTACGCAGGCTTTGATAATGTTAAAATTATTGATGGCGGTTTTAAACAAGTTGAATCATTAGGATTTAATAAAAAATATAATCCATCAGAAGATAGAATTGATGTTAGTGATGTAGTTAGAGTTGAAGGAGAAAATAACAGTAATGCTATTTTCACTGATGAATTATTAACATTAGTAGGTAATGAGAATGTACAAATTATTGATACGAGACTAGAAGTCGAATATAATGGCCGTGTTATTTACGGAGAAAACAAAGCTGGACATATTCCTACTGCAATATCTATTCCATTTAACTCATTAGTTGATAAAGATGGTTTTATTAAATCTAGAGAAGAGTTGGAAAAATACTTTGAAGATAAAGGTTTAGATAAAAATAAATTACAAATTACATATTGTACAACTGGAGTTCGTGCATCTTATGTAGCTGTTATATTAACAGAATTAGGATACAAAGTAAGAAATTATGAACCATCATTCGCAAGATATGCTAATGTTGCTGAGGTAGAATAAGAGATAATATTTATTTGTTGACACATTTATTAAAATAAATAGACTGATATTATAATTGATGGGAAAACTATAGAAATTTGTTATAGTAATAAAAAATAAAAGTTCAACTATAATGGAGGAAACATGCTAAGAAAAGCAACTAAAGACGATAAAAAAGTATTAGAAGGCTTAGGAGAATTTATAGAGTCCTTAGAATTGGATATACTAAATGAAGTATCGAAAGAAATATTCTATGATATATTAACGTATATATTTGAGTCGGAAGAAGATAGATTTAGTCATAAATACTGTACAGTTTACGAAGAAAATGGAGAGATTCTAGGTTTTTCATTTAGCTATCATTATGATAATTTAGATGAAATGAAAGATTTCTGGTTTAATAATGCTAGAAGCAAATTTGGGCTAAGTGACAATAGTATTATATTTGATTATGATGAGATGTTAGAGGGAGAGTATTATTTAGATACACTATATGTATTTTCTGAAAGTAGAGAAAAAGGTGTAGGTAATAAATTATTGGAAGACTTTACTAAGAGCAGTTATCCATTATTAAGTTTAAATGTAGCTCAATCAAATTATAGAGCACGAAAACTGTATAAAAAGTTTTTAATTTTTAAAAAAAGAATGTGAAGTTTTTATAGGTCATGAAAAACTATGATCATATGGTAATAAGAAAATAAATTAAATCTAAATAAGAATGAGGGTGAATAAGCACTTCATTCTTTTTTTAGTCAGGAAACATTATATTTTCAGAAAATTTATTGATATTTTCAATAAAATTACATATGAAATTATGTGAACGTGTGATATAATTGTATGTAAAGATTAATTTTTTGTTAAAAAAAGGAGAAATTACATGGCAGAATTACTAAGAAAAGACCAAAAAAAGTTGAAAAATACATGGGATATAGAATCTATTTTTCCCAACTGAAGAAGATTTTTGGAAACAATTTAAAGAAGTAGAGGAATTTCTTCCAGAAATTAAAAATTATAAAGGTAAAGTAACTAAAGGAGCAAAAGAACTATTAGAAGTTTTTAAAGTTAGTGAAAAATGGGGAATTAAATTAGAAGAATTATATATTTATGCCTTCTTTAGAAATGACCAAGATAGTACCGACAGTAAAAACAAAGAAATTTATGCTAAAACTGGAAGCCTAGCTTCTAAATTTGGAGCTGAATGGTCGTTTTTAGTACCGGAACTTTTATCAGTCGATGAAGAAGTATTAAATGGATATATAGAAGAACTTGATGAATTAAAAGTTTATAAATTTGATATTGAAAAAATTAATAAAAAACGTCCGCATACATTAGATCCAGAGCAGGAGAAATTAATTGCTATGGCTAGTGAAGCATTAAGCGCAAGTGATGAAACATTCGCAGCATTAAATAACACAGATGTTGATTTTGATGATGTTGAAGATAAAGATGGTAATAAACATGTTTTAACTCACGGAACATATGGAACATTTATGGAAAGTCCAGATAGAGAATTAAGAAAAAATACTTTCTTCTCGCTTTATAAATATTTTGAAAAACATATTAATACTTTAGCTTCTACATTAGGTGGAAATTTAAAAACTAAAAAATACTATGCAGATACTCATAACTATTCTTCTACTAGAAATCATGCATTATCAAGTAACTTAATCCCTGAAGAAGTTTATGATAATTTAGTTGAAACTGTCAATAGTAAAATTCCAGCATTACACAAATATTATGAATTACATAAAAAAGTAAAAGGATTCGATGATTTCAGATTATATGATAGATCAGTATCTATGATTGATGGAGAACCTATTAAATTTACTTTTGAAGAAGCAAGAGATATCGTATTAGAAGCGGTTAAACCAATGGGTGAAGATTATGTAAATAATATGAGAAAAGCATTTACTGAACGTTGGATTGATATTTATCCAAATAAAGGTAAACGTTCTGGTGCATATTCATGGGGAGGATATACTACAAAACCATTTATCTTATTAAACTTTGATGGAACACTTAATGACGTGTATACATTAATCCATGAATTAGGTCACTCAATGCATTCATTCTACACTAGAAAAAATCAACCATATGTATATGGAGATTATTCAATCTTTGTGGCTGAAGTAGCATCAACTTGTAATGAAGCATTATTAACAGAATATCTATACAGCAAATTTGAAAAAGAAGGAAATAAAGAAGGAATGTTAAGAGTTCTTAATGAAGCGCTTCACGGATTTGTTGGTACAGTATACCGCCAAACACAATTTGCTGAATTTGAACATATTATTAACCAACACTTACAAAATGGTGGGGCAATCACTTCTGATTTCTTAAATACTGAGTATTTCAATTTAGTTAAAAAATATTATGGTGATGTATTTACTTACGATGAAGAAATAAAATATGAATGGTCAAGAGTACCTCACTTCTACTATAACTACTATGTATATCAATATGCAACTGGATATTCAGCAGCTCAAGCACTATCTAGATTGATATTAGAAGATAGTAAAAATGCACAAGTTTATATTGACGAATTTTTATCAAAAGGAAATTCAGACTATCCAATTAATGTATTAAAAAATGCTGGTGTAGATATGTCTAAACCAGAAGCTATTGAATTAGCATTAAAAGGATTCGAAGAAAAAATCGAAAAATTCGAGAAATTGTACTTTGCGTAAGCCGTTAAGTTGTTAAGCATCGAAGATGCGCAAAGAACTTTACGGATTACGTATGCAACAAGAACTTGAATTTAGAGGACAAAAGGACGAATAAATTCCTAGTTCTCACTGAGGCGTAAGAGAAGAGTTAAGTTATCAAGCATCGAAGATGCGCAAAATAAATTAAAAGATAACCAAAAAGAAGACTAGAGATTTCTCTAATCTTCTTTTTTTAATGTAACTAAAATTAATTCTCTTAAATTATTTATTCTAAGTGGGAAAGAACTATTTCCTAGTCCTTGAGAGATTACTAAGGTAGTATTATCTTTCTTATGGATGCCTTTATAAAATTCAGGAAAGAAACCTTGAGTTGGAGAAAAGATACCACCAATAAATGGGATTTGCCATTGACCACCGTGCGCATGTCCAGAAAATACTAAATCATATTTTTCTTCAACATAAAGATTAAATTTTTCAGGGCGATGTGATAATAAAATATTAAACTTATTATTTGAGAATAATTCATTAAGCATATTTTTAAAGTTTTCTCTATGATACAAATTATCTTTAAACTTAAAATAATTATAATCTTCAACTCCAACTAGATTAACTTCAGAATCTCCAATGCTTAATGTAATGTTATTATTACTTAGATATGTAATATTTAGTTTTTCTAGCATTAACTTTAATTCTTCTCTCTCTTTATCTAAACGTAGTTCGTGATTTCCTGTAACAAAGTAACAAGTAGCAATAGAACTAAGTTGACATAGAGCGTTATAGGCAACATCCATATCGTTTTTATAACTATCTAAAATATCGCCTGTTATAACAATTATATCTGGGTCGAATTTTCTTAATTTATTTAAAAACGATAAATCACTATAACCAACTTTATCACAGTGGATATCACTGACATGGGCAATTTTATAATTATTAAAGTCGATAGGCAAGCTTTTAAATGGTAAAGTATGTTTTGTAACTTTAATTTTTTTATTTTGTCTCAGTAAAGCTCCCGCCATAGCTATCGGAGCTAGTGTCAAATATTTATATTTCATGTTTTCACCTTTAGTAAAATTTTATTAAATCTTCATTAATTATATAGGGGTTATTTTAGTAAGTCAATAAATTTCAATAAACTTAGTTTTTAAACAAAAAATGTTTAATTTTATTAGAATAAGCGTAAAGGTGAATTAAAGTAGTAAAGTATATACGTTAGTACCGAATATGTGTTAAAATAGTAAGTGATAATTTTTAATTAAGAGGATAAATTTATGATTAAAATTGAAAAAATTGATAGCTTTGCTAAAAATAGAGAATATCCACCAACACCACCTCAATGGCAGGCTATTTCAATAACAGGTGCTGACATCTTAGTAGCTGCAGCAGCTGGAAGTGGTAAAACAGAAGTTTTATCAGAAAGAATAGCAAGGAAAGTCGCATGTGATAGATGGGATATAGATAAAATGTTAGTACTGACATTTACAACAGCTGCTGCAAAAAATATGTTAGTACGTATAGAAAATAAGATTACTGAAAGATTATTAGCGACTGAATTAGAAGAAGATAGACTATTTTTAAGAAAACAGAGAATGCTAATGAATAATGCTTTGGTAACTACTATTGATAGTTTCTGTTTAAGTGTCTTAAAGAAATTTTATTATTTAGTTGAGGAAAAGATTGATGGGGAATATAAATATTTATCTCCTAATTTCAGTGTCCTACCAAATAGCAAAAATCTTTTAGTAGATGCAATTAATGAAGTACTTGAGCAATATGCAAAAGAAGATAAAAATATTACTGACTCGCTATTTACAATACTAGGGGATAAAAATAACATTGTGTCATCTATAATTGATGTATATTATAAACTTCTAACTATACCTAATTTTGAAGAGTATTTAGACAAAGATTTCCTAGGAAATCTAGATAGTACTTTACAGCAATTTAATTTAGTAGATTATGAACTAATAGAACAATATGAGAAATTAGGATCATTAACTACTAAAGAAGAAATTACTCTTGCTGTAAACTATGCTAAAAAAATGTTAGAAGTTTTATAGATGGTTATAAAGAATATAATATTGATAAACTTATTTCTAACAGTGTACTTTCAGATACAAAGAAAGAAAAAATAAGTAAAGAAATTTTTAAGGATGAGACACAAAGTCTTTTAGGTAGTAAACTTGAAAAAATTGAAGAAATTGATGAATTAATAAGAATTTTGGAAAGAGAGTTAGATGCAGAGGGGAATGTTTTTAATGCAGAAGATCTAAATAATGCTTTTATCACACTTAACAACTATCTATCTATTTTTCAAATAGCAAAACATACGTATGATTTCTCTAATAATTTTAGAACTGTTTTAATAAGCATACATGAACAATTTATTAAGAAAAAAAGAGCTAATAACTTTTTAGACTTCTCAGACTTAAACCACCTTGCAATTAAAGCCTTAGTTCATAAGAAAGAAGGAAAATTAGAACCTACTGAAGCGGCAAATTACTATAGAGATTATTTCCTTGAAATATACGTTGATGAATATCAAGATAATAATAATTTACAAGAGTATATTCTTAATATAATAAAAGGTGATAATGTAAACTTCTTTAGAGTTGGAGATGTAAAGCAAGCTATTTATGGTTTTAGAGGATCTAATCCAGATCTTTTTGAAGAAAAATATAATAGTTATAAAAAACTATTTATTGAAAACTATGATATAAATAAAGACTATAGTTTAGAATATGAAGGTGTTGGTATCTGTATTCTATTAAAAGAAAACTTTAGAAGTCATGAAAATATTTTAAAGAGTAGTAACTATGTCTTTAATAGATTAATGGCAGATAAAAACGCTGGTATAAGTTATGATGAAGAAAGTGCTCTATATTATCCTACAGTTAAGAAAAAAAATAATAATGTAATACCTACAAGACTAATTAATGGGAAAGTTAGTTATTTTACTGGGGTGGAGCAAGATGATAAAAAACTTTATAGAGTACAATCAATAGAAAAATATAGCTAGTGAAATTCTAAAAAGGTATTGAAGAAGGAAATAAATATAGTGATTATGCAGTTTTAGTAAGAAACAGCACTAAGATGATAGAGTATAAAAAAATATTTTCTCAAAAATATAATATACCACTATTCTTTAAAGAAAAAAAGTAGGATTTACTACATCTATATGTTTTAATTTACTTTTTCAACTTATTTAACTTTTTTTAGATAATACTAATAGAGAAGCTAGTTTGATAGCATTATTACACAGTGAAATTTTTTTGATTATAGTAATGACGAATTGTTAGAATTATCTCTTAAAGATGGAAAAAAATCTATTTGAAAAAAATAAAAAAATAGTGCTACCGAAAAAAAGACAAAAAGACATTAAACATCTTTAATAAATGGTTGAATTTTTAGTCTAAATAATTCATTGATAGATTTATTAGAAAAAAATCTCTAAAGACATTGATTTTATTAATTATCTAGTTACAATAAGTGTAAGTGATGAAGAAGTAGATTATTATGAGAACTTTAGAGATTTAGTTATAGATTATCAAAAAGCTAGATAATAAACTAAGTAGTTTTGTTAATCATTTGAAAAAAATATTAAAGATGAAGAAGTATTTGAAACTAAGAAAAAAGTACCTAATAATAGTGTAACTCTATCTACCATCCATATTTCTAAAGGATTAGAGTATAAATACGTCTTTGTTTCTGATTTGGATACTTCATTTAGTAAAAGGGGATATAGTGGCGAAGTACTGTTTACTGAGGAATTTGGATTAAGTATCGATATAGATAATTTATGTAAAAAGTATAATATTTCAACTATTGAAAATAGTTATTTTAATAATTTATATAAATTAAATAGTAATTTAATTCGTATTAAAGAAAGAGAAGAAGAAGTCCGCAATCTATATGTTGCCCTAACTCGTGCAGAAAAAGTTCTTTATTTAGTCAGTCCTGAAGGTATCGAATTAAACAAAGAAGAAGCTATGGGGAATAATGTTTCAAAAGCATTGTTTGAAGAAGGTGATTTTGAAAAAATTCTTAATGTAGTATTAAATGATTATAGTGAAGATAATTACCAATATACAAGCGAGCATGGAGCAAGTTTCGAACAATATATTCCAGAAGTTAGTGGAGAAATCGTAGGATCAGGTGATGAAAATAACTATGAAGATTATTTAAAAGAGTTTTATAGTGAATTTAGTAATAAAGCTTTAAAAGGGGAACAAATTATTGAAGGAGCTAAATCCAAAAATAAATTCTTCCCTGCTAAAACATCATATAGTGCTTTGAAAAAAATAAATAAACAAGATGAATTTATAAAAAATAAAGAGGATAAAAAAGGATATTTGGAATTATCTAATCTAGCTAAATCAACATCTACTAGTAAGGCAATCTTACGAGGAAATGTTGTTCATAAGTTGTTTGAAAGAATAATAAACGACATTAGAAAAAATAAAGAAATAAATGATATAGATAACTATTTGGAGAGTTTAGTAAAAAAAGATAGTATTTTAATTAATATAAAAGAACAAAGAATACTAACTGAAGAAGAATATAACTTAATAAATAATTCAGATGATAAACTAAAAATTTATAACTTTATAAATAATGAATTAATAGAGACAGTAAGAACAGCAAAGAATTGTGAAACAGAGGTTGCTTTTACTATTTCTAAACAAGCACAACAGCTATATAAAGAAAGTATTAGTGAAAAAGAAGTAATTTTGCAAGGGGTAGTAGACTTATTAGTAATTCTTAATGAAAAAGAATATATGATAATCGACTATAAGACAGATAATGTATCAGTAGGTGCTGGTGAAAGTATTTTGATTGAAAGACATAAAGAACAGCTACGAATATATAAAGAAGCGGTAGAACAATATTATTGTGTAGAAAATGTTCAAACTTATATATATTCGTATACACTATCTAAGTTAATTAAAGTAGAGTGCTAATGGTAGTTGTTAAAGGTGGTTAACGTTGTTAGCAACTGCTAAATGTGATATAATATATAAAAATGTAAGAAGTTTGCTCGGAGGTGAAAGAGTGAAATATATAGTGTGTAATAGTGAAACAGCTGTACTAAATAGAATGTATGATGAATTTGAGAAAAATTTAGAGGATGGTGCAGTGATATCTTTACCAGAACATATAATAAATACTCAGTTTACAAATAGAATGATAGATGATTGTAAGATGGGGAAAATATCGTTATAAACATGTAATAATATTAGGTCAAAGAGAATTTGCTGATATCGATATTGAAGAGAACTTTGGTTTATACCGATTTGCTCGTCGTGAACTACTAAAAAAATTAGATATAGATTTAAAAAATGTTTTATTATCCGGAATGCAAAGATAGTGATAAATGGGTAGACGAACTTCAAGAGTATAAAGAAGTACTAGAAGATAATCCTATTGATGTTGCAATAGTAGTTTTAGGATCAGATGGTGGAATATTAGACTATCGTTATGTAGATGAAGATAATAAAAATGTCCACCTTGTAGAATTTTCGGATGATGAAAAGAACCAACTTCAAAGTTCAGGTATGGAAATAAATAGTAATAAACTAGTAAGTATAGGGTATGAAAATCTAATGTCTGCAAGAAACCTATTTGTTGTAGCTGTGGGTTCAGATAAGAGAAAGTATATTGCAGAACTTTTTGAAAATGATAATGAAGAAAATAAAACTATTTTATCAGTCTTAAATCAACATAAAAATTTAATTATTTTCACTGATAAAGAAGCAAGTTATAAATCAGAAGAGGAAGTAAATAGATTAATTAAACAAAGACAAAAACAACTTGAAGCAAAACTTCGTTTAGAAAAGGAAAGAGAAGAAGCATTAAATAACACAAATAATCAGGCAGAGGAGTAGATTGTTATGAATGATTATCAGAGGATTATAGATTATAATTTCAGTGATATAGTTCTTGATGACAAACTTGTAGTAAAATTCAAGGTGAAGAAAACTTTTAATGAATCACAATTTATAAGTCTATTTTCTTCTAAAAGGGGAGAAAGATTTATAATAAGGACACCTGATACAAAGCATGCTATTATTGGTATTGGGTACGAATCAACTTGGTTACTTGATTCAAATGATTTTCTAACTAGTTTTGATAATAGTAGTGTTCTTTCTGGTTTTGAGGAGTTAAAAACACAAGTTACATTTCTTGATATAGATGAACATGATGAAGAATATTTTGGTATTTACGGCGGTGTATCAGATGGGAAAAACAAGAATAGTCAAGAATGGGTAGATTTTAGTGATACAACTTTTGTGATACCTGGGATACTAGCTGTATTTAAGGAAGAAGAAGTTTACTTTACTTTATTCTTCAATATGAAAGAAGAAAAAGATTTTACTTCTTTATGGCATGAGAGAATTCAATTCTTAGAAGAACTTGAAAATTATAAAGAAAAACTAAACGAACCACATATTTCTGTTGTAAGAGATATTTATCCAGAGCTTTGGCAAGAAGATATTAGATCAGCGTTGTTACAAATAGAAAAAGATGAATTGAAGAGAATAGTATTATCAAGAAAGAACTTGGTATTATTAGAAAATAATATATCCCTAGCCGCTTTAACTAGATATTTATTTATAAAAAATAGGTATTTTATTGCGTTTGAATCTAAGAAGAGTTTGTTCTTAAGTACTAATCCACTAATCTCATTAGATTATCAAGAAGAAAATTTAAATGCGTATTTATATTTAAAACAAGAGAATTTATTTGATGATGATTTCTCGATTATGTGTGATGAGGAAGAAATAATTAACGAGTATAAAGATAACTTTGAAAAACACTATGATACTAGTTTCAAAGTTAGTGAAGACACTGTTTTGATGGGTAAAAAATTAGATCTTTACTCGGTATTACAATCAAAAATAGAAAATAAAGAACAAGCGATAAAAGCTTTAAGCCTATTATATCCAATTCCATTAATTAAGGGTTATCCTGAAGATGTTGCGCATGATTTCTTTGAGGATAAGAATGATATAGGATATGGATTCTGGTACTCGCCATTTGGGTACATAAATAATGATTTAAATGCGAAGTTCTACACATGTGGTAATATGATGATTTCACAAAATAATATGATTACATTGTTTACTAGTATTCTTTTATCTAAAGGACAGACTTATAATAAAGTGGTAGAAAGATCAAATGAAATAGTGAATCTAGATTAAGATTATTTGATCATTAAGGTGAATAATATGAAGTTATCTACAGTGCAAAAAGGGGCCTTACTCACTATTTCAGGTGCAACATGCTGGGGAATATCAGGTGTATTAGGTGAATATCTACTAAATGTTTCAAAAATTAATTCAATGTGGGTAATATCTACAAGGATGTTTTATGCAGGATTAATTTTAATAACATTGCTATTCTTTAAAGATAAAACAGATTTATTTAGAGTTTTTAAAAATAAAAAAGATATAATAAGACTTATTAATTTTTCATTTTTTGGTTTATTAGTATGTCAAGGAACATATTTTTTAGCAATTAAGTACACAAATGCTGGAATGGCAACAGTAATTCAATTCACAGGTCCTGTAATGATAATGGCATTTTATTGTATAGTTAATAAAAGAGCACCACTACCTAGAGAAGTAATTGCTATTACTGCAGCACTATTTGGTGTTGTACTAATGGCAACGCACTTAGATTTTAGTAAATTAAATATTTCTTCAGTAGGATTGTTTTGGGGAATCCTTTCTGCGATAGGTTTAGCAAGTTATAATATATCTTCTCTTCACCTAACCGCAAAATATGGAGTTATGCCAACTATTGCCTGGGGGCTATTAATCTCGGGTATTGTAATATATTTTGGAACAGGTAGCTATTATGTACCACAAGGATTTAGTTATATTGACTTTTTATGTATTAGTGGAATAATACTGATAGGAACTATCGCTTCATTTAGCTTATACCTTGAAGGAGTAAGATTAATTGGGGCAGTTAAAGGAAGTATTATCGGTTGTCTTGAGCCTATTGCTGCAATAGTGTTTTCATTCTTACTATTAGGATCAACATTTGGTATATTTGATATATGGGGTGCAGCATTTATATTACTAGCAGTTATAGTTTTAAGTAAAAGATAAATAATTATAAGATAGGGGTGAATTTAGATAATTTACCCCTAGTATAATGTAAGAAAGAGGAAATTTAATGAGTAATCAAAATTTTGAAGAGATGTATAAAAGTAAAACTACTAAGGAACTGACTATCCTTGCAAAAGAATTAGGAGTACCTCGTTATTATACTTTAAACAAAAAAGAATTAGTTTTAGCTATTTTAGAGAAACAATCAAAAAGTGAAGATCACTATTACGCAACTGGCATACTAGACGATATTCACCCAGAGAATGGATTTGGTTTTTTAAGAACGGTTGACTATAAAAAAGGTGAGACTGATATTTACATTTCGGCTTCTCAAATTCGTCGTTTTGAACTAAAAAAAGGTGATGAAGTAAGTGGAAAAGTTAGAAAACCTAGAGAAGGGGAACGTTATGCAGGGATACTTCAGGTTGATTTAGTTAATGGAGTAGATGCAGAAGTAGCAAAAGGAAGATCACATTTTCAGGCGTTAACTCCAATATATCCAGATAAAAAAATAGTATTAGAAACTATAAAAGAAAATTTATCAGGAAGATTTGTTGATTTAGTAGCACCAATAGGATTTGGACAACGTGGATTAATTGTGGCACCTCCTAAAGTTGGTAAGACTACGCTATTAAAAGATATAGCAAATTCAATTAGAAAAAACTATCCAGATAAAAATTAATTATCTTATTGATTGATGAGAGACCAGAAGAAGTTACAGATATGGAAAGATCTGTAAAAGGTGCAGATGTAGTAAGCTCTACTTTTGATGAAACTTCTGAAAACCATATTAAAGTAGCGGAGTTAGTTATTGAACATGCAAAACGTCGTGTAGAATTAGGACAAGATGTTATAATTCTAATGGATAGTATAACTCGTCTTGCACGTGCCTATAATATTGTAGAACCTAGTAGTGGCAAGGTGCTAAGTGGTGGAGTAGATCCTTCAAGTCTTCATAAACCAAAGGCATTTTTTGGTGCAGCACGTAACGTTGAAGGTGGAGGAAGTCTAACTATTATTGCAACAGCACTAATAAACACTGGTTCGAGAATGGATGATTTAATTTTTGAAGAATTCAAAGGAACTGGAAATATGGAAATAGTTCTTTCACCAGAATTAGCTTCTAGAAGAGTGTTTCCAGCTATTGACTTCCTAAAAAGTTCTACAAGAAAAGAGGACTTATTATTATCACCAGATGAAGTTAAAATACTATGGCAGACTAGACGTAAATTGGAAGATGTTAGCGAGCCAACAATAGGAGTTTTAAATCATCTTAGAAAACATAATAGTAATAAAGAATATATTGCAGAAATGAAAAAATTTATTAAAGAATAATAAAATTATGATATGATATGATATTAGAATTATTAGACAAGGTATATAAGCTATGTTATAATCTAAATTACACTTAATATCAGGAGGGAAATTTTGGAGACAGTAAAATTTTTAATTGATTTTGTATTGCATATAGATAAACATCTAGGCGAACTGATGATTCAACATGGTCCGTGGTGGATGTATGGAATAATATTTTTAATAATCTTTATAGAAACAGGTATGGTATTTATGCCATTCCTACCAGGTGATTCACTATTATTTGCTAGTGGGGCATTATGGGCAGCAACAGGAAATAATATATTTGCACTATTACTATTATGTATAGCTGCAGCTGTTATTGGTGATAACTGTAACTATTTTATCGGTAGAAACTTTTCAGAATATCTAAAGAGTAAACCATGGTTTAAAAAACTTGTTTCAGATGAGAATATTCAAGATGCAGAGAACTTTGTTGCTAAACATGGTGGAAAATCTATTTTCTTAGCTAGATTCTTCCCAATCATCCGTACTATTGTTCCATTTATAGTTGGAGCAGGAAAATGGAGTACAGAAAGTTTAGAACTATTGACTTCTTCGGAGGACTTTGTTGGTGTACACTTTTTGTTTCTGTTGGATACTTTCTTTGGGAAACATAGAATTTGTTAAAAATCAACTTCTCAGTAGTAGTAATAGCTATTATCTTAATTAGCTTAATTCCTATTTTAGTTGGAGTTGTTAAATCAAGAAAAAAAGCAAAATAATAAAAAGTAAAACGAGGTTCATGATGAATCTCGTTTTTATATTGGAAATTTGATAATTGCTAATTATCAATATATAATTAAAGTAGTTTTAAAGGTAAAGGAGTGAAATTAATGAACTTAGGTATAGTTGGCGCAGGAATGATTGTCAAAGATTTCTTATCTTTTACACATGAGCTCCCAGAAATAAAATTAGAAGCAATAGTTGCGAGAAATATAGAGAATTTAAAGAACTTACAAAGTATGTATAATATTAAAGAAATATTTACAGACTTAGATGAATGTTTAAGTAGTCCTAGTATAGATACGATTTACGTAGCTGTTCCTAATAACTTACATTATTCAGTTGCTAAAAAAGCACTAGAAGCTGGAAAAAATGTAATTTGTGAAAAGCCATTTACGTTGGATTACCATGAAACTGTTGAATTATTTCAATTAGCAGAAAGTAAAAATCTTATTCTAATAGAGGCTATAACTAACCAATATCTTCCTAATTACTTAGAAATAAAAGAAAATCTTTCTGAAATAGGTAATATTAGATTAGTTGAATGTAATTTTTCACAATTATCTTCACGTTATGAAGCTTTTAAAAAAGGTATTATTGCACCAGTCTTTGATAAAAATCAAGGTGGAGGAGTATTAGGAGACCTTAATATTTACAATATTCACTTTGTAGTAGGATTATTTGGAGCTCCAAAAAATAGTGAGTATTATCCAAATATAGTTAGAGAAGTAGATACTTCAGGAATTTTAATATTAGAATATGATGAATTTAAAGTAGTATGTATAGCCGCTAAAGACACCTATAATAATAGTTATGCTAATATTCAAGGTGATAAAGGTCTTATAAAAGTAATAGGTACTCTAAATGAAGTACCAAACTATATTATTAAAAATAATGAAGTAGAAATGAAAGTTAATAAAAATATACATAAACATAGAATGTATTCGGAGTTTAAGAAATTTATTGATGTAATTAATAATAAAGATTTTGATTTTATGCAAAAAAACAAAAAGGAAACATAGTTTAGCGGTTATGGAAATTTTTGATAAATCTAGAAAACAAATTAATTAAGGAGAAACCAATATGACTTATTTTAATAAACCATTTAATACAGAAGAACAACCTATTGAAAAAGATAGATATAGATTATTATGGACAGCACTTTGTCCATATGCTCATCGTGCAGTAATAGCTAGAAAATTATTAGGTCTAGATAAAGTAATTAGTTTAGGGACACTAGACTACCGTCGAGGTGTAGATGGTTTTCAATTCTCACTAGATCCAGATGGTGTTGATCCAATATTAAAAAAACCAACACTAAAATCAGTTTACAATTATAGCGAACCTAATTATGAAGGACCATATTCTGTACCTGCATTAGTAGATTTAAAAACAGAAAAAATAGTAAGAAAAGAATCAGCAGAAATACTTCATGAATTTGCTACTGTATTTAAGCCGCTTCATAAAGAAGGTGCAATAGATTTATATCCAGAATCTTTAGCAAAACAAATAGATGAATGGAATGAGAAATTAGCTATTGCAGTTAATGATGGAGTATATGGAATGGGATTTGCTAAAACTCAAGATGAATATGATTTAGCATTTAATAGATTTTTTGATGCATTAGATGAAGTAGAAGAACGCTTATTGAATCAACGATATATTAATGGAAACTCTATTACTGAAACAGATATTAGATTTTATACGACTATGATACGTTTTGATGTTGTATATTATGGAATGTATGGAGCTAATAAAAAAAGAATAGAAGACTATCCAAACATATTTAATTACCTAAAAGATTTATATCAAACTCCTGGTTTTGGTGATACAACTGATTTTGAAGCAATAAAAGCTGGTTACTATTTATCACGCGGTAGAGGAATAGTGCCTGGAGGTCCAAGTGTTGATAAATGGCAAGAACCGCACGATAGATTAAGATTCTAATAAAATGAAAATAGTAAATATAGAAAAATATAACTTGACTGAAAATCAATTAACTAAATGTGACTTTTTGAGAGGTAATAAAGGATTAATTCTCAATAAAAGTATATTAAATAATGAGTTTAGAGTTGAAATTAGAGTTGTAGAAGAAACTTTTGAGATTGAAGTTTACGATAATAATTTTAATGAAATATATCCATTGTTTAGTGTAGATAGTGCAGTAGGAGAGATAGTTACAAATGTTCGTAATGAAGTGGAATTAATAATAAAAGAGATTTTTAGAACTATCTGATAATACAGAGGCTATTTATAATGAAATTATAAAAGTATATTAAGAAAAAAAGTATAGCAGCACTATGGTTAAAACCTTTTTAGAAAGTAATCCAAATATAAAAAGCCTTTGTGACAGATAAAAAAATAAATGGTATGCTTTAATACTCGACGTAGAGTATAATAAATTAAATAAAGAAAGTTCAATAGAATCAAAAGTTAAAATTATTAATCTAAAAACATAATACTGACCATATTCCCTAAGATTATTAATGAAAGAAATATATTTCCTTCATACCATATGAGTAAAAAAACATTGGATTAGTGTTGTCATTGATAATAATATGGACTTAAATTATTTAAACACAGTTAATTGATATAAGTTATAAACTTGTAAATAAGTAAAAGGAATGGATAATAAGCCATTCCTTTTGTTTATTATTTCGATAATAATGATAATGCTAGTACTGCTGTAGAAACTAATGGAACAATAGAAAGGTAAGGTATATCTCCTATAGCTCCAAATAGTACTGAAGTTATAAAATATAATAAGCTAGAAAATATAGTTATAATAATACCAGCTTCATAAGATAAGGGTTTGTTTATATAAATATTTACAACAACTGTAAGTGCGAGCACTATTACAAATATCGCTAAGAACCATGGGAATAACTTAAATAAAAAAATAAGGCAACAACAATATTAACAATAACTTTAAATATCAGATTATTGCCATCTTTTCTGGATAACTAAAAGCATTTAGAAGTATGGCAATTATAAAACTAATAAAAATAAAATGGGTTGTAATAAAAAAATTTTCATTTAGTGATAACAAAGTAGTTGTTATTAAATATAAAAGCCCAAAGAATACTAATTATTAAAGAAACTTTAGCTAGATTATTATTTTTTTAATAAATTTTTCTACTTTTGCGTGTTTTCTAAATAATCGGGATTTATTATTTGTCCTGTATTGATATTATTATTTATACTTTTGCATCATTAAGGTAATTTATGTTATTCATATTTTTACTGTTTGTGTTGTTCATGCTGTCCATATTATTCATGTAGTTCATGTTATTCATGCTGTTTATGTTAATATTAGTATTTTTTTCAAATTTTATGCATGCTATTAATAACAAAAATAATTTGAATAATAACCACTATTAATATGAAAGGAACAAAAGCAGCTCCTAAAAATGCAGTTACAATATATAGAATAAATGTGGTAATAATTAATGGGTAGGTATGGCTATTTTTTAAAGAAATAATTATATTAAGTATTGTTGTAATTACTAATGCAATTAAATGAGGTAGTAAAAATCCAAACATCATACCAAATCCAACTTGAAGATCTCTTTCTCCATGATTTACTCTATAAGTTGTTGAAATAATTAAATATAAAATAAAGAATACGTAAATTGATGTTATTGCGAGTGATATTCTGGATAGTATTAGAGATACATTATTATTTTTCATATTAAAACACCTCCTAATTTATAATGTTAAACTATATTAGTTATTTTTGCTCTGTCTTTTTAAATGTTAAACAAGCAAGTGTTAAAAAGGTAGTTTGCGGAATAAATAATATATAAATTATATCGGCTAGATACGAAGGAGACATAGAAATTGATATCACTCCAAAACCAATATATGAAAAAAAGTGTTGCCAAAAATCCCTGCTAAGGAATTACTTTTTTTATGATTCTTTTCATAAGCAATGATAATATTAAATATAGTTGGTACTATGTATAAAAAAAGATAGGCAGTAGAAAATACGTATAAACACAGTAGATAGTTAAAGCGTGAACCCAAATTAATAAAGTTATTGTAAGGGCTGTTCTAGATAACTGTAGAGATAGTTTATTCTTTTTCCATTTTAAAAACTCCTTTCATTCTTATTTGTAACTATATTAGTTATTTTTTTGTTCTGTCTTTTTAAATGTTAAACAAGCAAGTATTAAAAAAAGATAGTTTGTGGAATAAATAATATATAATATATATAGGCCGAATCGGGTTCCATAGAAATCGCTTTTCCTCCAAAAAAATAATATATGAAAAATATTGTTACCAATATCATGCTCTTTTTGTTGAGTTTTTTTGAAAGAAATGATAATATTTAATATAGTTGGGATTAAGTATAAAGAAAAAGATAGACAATTGATAGGCTAAGATAATAGTAAGAATTGTTAAAAGTAGAAACCAAATAAATAAAGTTATTGTAAGAGCTGTTCTAGCTAGTTGTAGAGATTGTTTATTCTTTTCCATGTTAAATTCCTCCTGAATATTATTTTTACGAAATAATATATTTTTTCTTTTATAAAATAAGACGCTATTTAAAGGTTATGCAAGCAATTAATAATAAGATAACTTGAATCGTAATTGCTGGGATAGTCAGCTCACCAAAAATAGGAATAAAAATAGTGCCCAGTACTCCAGATGCAATATATATAATAAGTGTTATAATTATTAGTGGTCGGTTTATGGCGCGTTCAATTGAAATAATAATATTTAATATAGTAGCAATTACTAATGTAACTAAATGCGGGGAATAGGAATGCGATCATCATACCTATTCCATCCCCTTCACTAGGATCTGAGCTAGATGGTGTGAATAAAATAAATAGTGCGCCTATATATAGTAAAGTTATCCCTAGAGATATTCTTGTTAAAACTAGAGGTAAAGTGTTGTTTTTCATTATAAAACTCCTCTCATTTATTTTTTTAATTTTACTAACTGTTTTTTTCTATTTTTTTAAATGTTAAACAAGCAAGTGTTAAACAGATAGTTTGAGGAATAAATAATATATAAATTATCTCGGCCAAATCGGGTGCCATAGAAATTGTTATTCCTCCAAAACCAATATATGAAAAGAGTGTTAACAATATCATTATTATGACATTGTTATCTTCATATCTTTTCTCATAAGAAATAACCATAATTAATATAGTCGGCATTATGTATATAAAAACGATAGGTGCTATGAATAAAATAAAAGGGCCGAGTGCAAGCATGAGAGCCCAAAAAGTCAGAGTTATCATAAGCGCTATTCTGGTGAATCTTAGGGGTAGTTTATTCTTTTCCATTTTAAATCCATCCTTCCTCAGTTGCCTTTTTTACAGCTTCTGTTCTATTTTTACAATTAAGTTTTGTTAGTATATTAGAAATATAATTTCTTATTGTTCCTTCAGATAAATATAGTTCTGAAGAGATTTCTTTATTAGACAGACCTTCTTTAACTTTTGCTAATAAAATTTTTTCTTGATTTGATAGGGGATTATGATTAGTAAAAATATTTTCCATAAGTTCCGGTGAATATTCTTTATTTCCTGCTAAAACATTATTTATTGTTTTCATTAATTCGTCGATAGAGCGGTCTTTAAGAACATATGCATCAACATTATTTTTAATAGCACGTTCAAAGTAACCAGCTCTTTTAAATGTTGTAACTATAATTACTTTACAGCTTATACCTTTATTACGGATAAATTCTAGTACATCTAAACCTGTAGCTTCAGGCATTTCTATATCTAGTATAGCTACATCAATACTAGAGTCCACCAATATATCCATTGCTTCTTTTCCATTTTTAGCTTGTAATACCTCATCAATTGTATCTTCCATAAGAAGTAGTGTAGCCATAGCATCACGTAGCATACTTTGATCTTCTGCGATTAATAATCTCATAAATACCTCCATTAGATGTCTTTACTAATTGTTACTCTAATAATAGTAGGTTCTTTTTTAGAAAGTATTTCTATTTTTCCATCTACTACCTTTATTCTTTCCCTAATTGAAGCTAATTCACTTCCTGTTAGTATCTCAAAACCGCAACCATTGTCTTTAGCGGTAATAGTGTAGTTATTATTACTCTCATCTAATATTATATCACATTTATTAGCTTTACTGTGTTTAATAATATTATTTGTTAATTCCTTTAAAATCATCGTAATAGTCCATTCTTGAAGCCCAATAGGTTTAGTAACAAAATTGTTATTAAGATTTAGTTGAATATCACTCATTATCATAATATCTTGAATAATTTTAATTTCTTCTTCAACAGTACGGTGTTTAAGTTTATTAACTATTGCACGGGTGTTGTCCATAGATTCCTTACTAATTTTACTAATTTCACTAAGTTCTTTTTTTGCTGCTTCTATATTATTTTTTTGTAAATATTTCTCTGCAAGCTCAGCCTTAAGCTTTAACATAACAAAAGTATGTCCAATACTATCATGAAGATCTTGACCAATTCTATTACGTTCATTTTCAGCTAGTAAGATATTAATATGTTCGTTATATTTGTTACGTTCATTTTTTAGCTTGTTTCTCTCATAACCACGTTTTTGTAAAAAGTACGTAATAAGACATAGGAAGTAGAAACAAAACATAATTACTTTATCACCTAAATATAGAGATGTTAAAGAAATATGAATCATAATAGCGTTAATAACGATAAAGAAACTTATAAATCTGTATGTAGTGTAGTCATCGTGAAATCTCCAAACTAATAGATTACTTAGATAAAAAGAAAATAACATATTCGTTGGATTAATATGCACAGCCATAAATGCAATATAGAATACCAAATAAAACCATTCTATAAAAAAATAATATACTTATTTTCAGTAAATAGAATAGAAATATATGAAACAATCGCCATTATAGTCAGAGGCAATATATAAATTGGATAACTACCATTAACAATATACACTAGTGGAAAAACAAAAAATACTAGTGATATAAAAAACATATAGTTAGATTTAATTTTATTTATTAATACTTTGTTCATGTTCGTCTCCTTTATTTAAAGGTATATTTTATATGATATCACAAAAGTAAAGGTGTGTGAATAATGTAATCACACACCTTTAGCTTATTTAGTTTCTGTTTTACGTTTAATTACTAAAGTAAGGATAATAAATCCAAAACTATAAGCAAGTAAAACTCCAAATGAAGTGAAAGAGAAAACTCCATCTTTAAGATATTTATTTACAAATTCTAATAGGTTATATGTTGGAGTTACTTTAGAAATATTTTGTAACCATTCTGGGAATAGGTAAGTTGGCCACCATAATCCACCTAACATAGCTAATCCTAAATATAAAATATTTCGCTAATAGACTTAATTTTTCAACTGATTGAATTAGACTTAATAATAATCCCATTCCTAAGAAAGTAATACTACCAAGAACCATTAATACTCCTGCCATAATCCATTCACGTGCACTCATATTAACATCTCTTAGAAAATGTCCAACGATGAACACTACAATAACAGATACTATAAAAGTGAAAATAATACGAATAAAACGTGCTATATAGTATTCAGATAACTTAATAGGTGAATTGTTAATTAAGTGTAGATAGTTGTTGTTTTCATCTTCTCTAATAGAAACAGGTAGAGAGAAAAATGCAAAGCTTATACTACTGAATGCAGTCATTGAAATTAACATATCTTTGACAACTCTAGTTTGAACAGCAGGATCATCAAATTGTTGCATTCCTGAAAATAATACAAAGAAGATTACTGGGAAACCTAATCCCATAATAAAGTTTGATAAATTTCTTTTAGTAAAAATAAATTCCATTTTTAAAAGTGTACCTATATTGCTCATTGTCTTTGTCTCCTTATTGTTCTTTAGTAGTATTAAATATACTATCAAGTAGTGTTCTGTTTTGAATTTCTAAATCATTTAAAGTACATCCTGATTTTTGTAAAGTATTCCAAATTAAATCAGTTTTTTTAGTTAAGAAGTTGAAACTATCTCGTTTTATTTCTAAGTTGTAAATTTCTGGATTGTTTTCAATAACTTCTAAGAATTTAATAGGTAAAGTGAAGAATTTTTCTACTTCTTCTGCTCTCATAGCGTGTGGAGTAGTATCACGAATTAGTTCACCTTTATTAAGAACTAATATTCTATCTGCAGTATGTTCTACTTCTTCAATATAGTGAGAAGAGTAGATAATTGTTAAGCCATCATTTTTTAACGTATTTACTATTTCCCAAAATCTAATACGTGTTGAAGTATCCATTCCAGCAGTTGGTTCATCTAGAAATAGAATACTTGGTTTTCCTATTAATGACAGTACGAAAGAAAGAAGTCTTCTTTGCCCACCTGAAAGTTTAGAGGCAAAAGTTTCTTTTAGTTTGTTATCGAATCTTAATAGATTATCAATTTCTTCATCAGATAAATGATCTTTATATAGTTTTTTCACAAAATCAATTAATTCTTTAACTTTAAGTTTTTGAGGAACAACATTTTCTTGTGGAAGAACATTAACTGATTTTTTTAATTTATTATTTGTTGGTTGTAAATTATTTATTTTAATACTTCCTGAATCTACAAATTTATTACCTAAAAGGCAATTCATTAATGTTGTTTTACCAGCCCCATTTGGTCCTATAAGAGCTACACAATCTCCTTCGAAAATATCGAATGAAATGTTATTTAAAAATTCTTTTTATTTATTTGTTTATTAATATTTTTTTAATCTCTATAACTTTTTTTGGTTCCATTTTTATCACCTCTTGTTTGATGATTTAATTATAGCAAAGTAAAAAATATAATTTCAGTAGAACATGTCATTACACAATATGACAAATGTCACATTGTCATAAAATAAAAAGAACTCCAAGGTTTATCTTGGAGTTTAAAACTACTATTTAATTTCTTTTAAATCTAGATACTTAACTGAAGGTTTATTTATAATAGTATCAATAACACTATTTGTAACTTTACTTACAGGAAGTGGATAAACATTTCTAAAGAAGTTTATTCCTAATGTGGCGAATAGTTTAATAGGAATTACATTAAAGTAAGATGATAACCTGTTCGTTCCGTACATAAGTCCCGGACGAACTATTAAGTAGTTTATGTTAGCTTGTTCAACGATTTTCTCACCTTCTTTTTTTACTATTATAATAATCAGCAAAACCTCCTTTTGCGGAGAAGTATACTAGTTTCTTTATATTATACTTAGAACATAGTTGCAAAGACTTAGCCACACTATCTGTATTAAGCTTTTTATAAAGGTGTTTATTTTTCATCGTTCCAACTAAATGAATTGCGACATCGAATTTTTCTTCTATATTAATGTTGCCAATTGAAAATATGTCACCTTGTATCCAATGGATATTTTTAAAATCTATATCCACAATTTTATTTCTAGATAAATAACTAATATTTAAACTTTTATTTGTAGCTTGCTTAATTAGTTCTTTTCCAACAAAACCATTCCCACCGATAAGTAATATATTCATACACACCTCAAAAATTTAATTATATTTGAACTTTATTTGTTAAAATATACTATCATGCTTATTTATAAAAGTAAAATTATTTATTCTTAAAATAAAAAGTGATATAATAAAAACAATTTATAAAAGTAGGAGGAATTTTATGAGAGTAGGATTAGTTTTAGAAGGTGGAGCTATGAGAGGGATGTTCACCGCTGGTGTACTAGATGTATTTATGGAAAATAATATAAAAGTTACGGACATAGTTGGTGTCTCAGCAGGAACTCTTTTTGGGATTAACTATGTTTCTAAACAACCTAAGCGTGCACTTCGCTATAATTTAAGATATATTAATGATAATAGATATATGAGTATAAAAAGTTTAATGAGAACAGGAAACCTTATAAATAAAGATTTTACTTATTATAAACTTCCATTTCAGTTAGATGTATTTGACAATAAAACTTTTAAACAATCGGATATAAACTTTTTTGCGACAGTTACTAATATTGAAACAGGGGAAGCAGAGTTTATCAAAATAGAAGATGCTTTTAAACAAATGGAAACATTAAGAGCTACGTCTGCACTACCATTTATATCAGAAATAATTGAAATTAATGGTAAGAAATATCTAGATGGGGGAATAGCAAACAGTATACCAGTAGATTATTTTGAAAAACAGAATTATGATAAAATAATAGTAATTTTGACAAGACCTATAGATTATAGAAAGAAAAAATTAACGGGTGTTCAATTTAAAGTAGCCTATGGTAAATATCCAAAGCTTATTGAAAAGTTAGAAAATAGATATCAAGATTATAATAATACTGTTGAAAGAATAGTGGAATTGGAAAAACAAGGTAAAGTTTTAGTAATCAGACCAGATGAAGAAATAACAATAAAACGACTAGAAAAAGATACTGATAAATTACAACATGTTTATGATTTAGGTATTAAGAATGGAAAAGAGTCGATAGAAAGAGTTAAAAATTATTTAGCAGAGTAATAAGGAGAATAAAATATGGATTCTAATAAAATTAATAAAGACTTATATAAAAGAAAAGATGTTGAAACATTAAAGAAAGAATTATCTCCAATAGAATATGCTGTAACAATGGAAGATGCGACAGAAAGTCCATATACTGGAGAATACTGGAATAGTTTTGAAGAAGGTATATATGTAGATATTACTTCTGGAGAACCTTTATTTTCTTCGAAAGATAAGTTTAATTCTAGTTGTGGTTGGCCAAGTTTTTCTAAACCAATAGAAAAAGATGTAACAAAATATTATAAAGATACTTCTCATCTTATGGAAAGGATAGAAGTACGAAGTAGAGTTGGAGATGCTCACCTTGGTCATGTCTTTGAAGATGGCCCATTAGAATTAGGTGGTTTAAGATACTGTATAAATAGTGCAGCCTTAAAATTTATTAAAAAAGAAGATCTAGAAAAAGAAGGATATGGATATTTATTAAGTATTTTTGAATAAATAATAAAAACGGTTTCTAAATGAAAAACATTATCAATTAGAGCCGTTTTTATTCTATTTTTGTTAATAAAAACCTCTAAAAATATGGTCAATTTTTCATGTGTTGTAGTAACAGTATAATAACAGTTTTCTATAAAATTAATTAAAACACCTAAAAAATAAAAAGTCTAAAGAAGACGTTTTCTTTAAGGTTTCATTAAGATTACATTAGAATTTCAAATGTTATTATTAATATTTTACTATATTTAAGTGAAAAATTTCAAAAAATAATGAGCTGTACTAGTACTTAAGTTCACAAAATGTACACATTTACAACCGAAATCATATTGTCTTATAAAAGAGCTTATTGTAAACTAAAAGTGTAACAAATAGTTTAATTATTAAATTTATTTATCACAATATAATTATAAATTTTAAGGAGTGACATATATATGACAACAGTTGCAGAAAAAAAAGCATTCGTTGGTGGTAAATGGCAAAAAGAAGTAGATTTAGTAGATTTTATCAAATCTAACTATACAGAATATAGAGGAGACGCATCTTTCTTAGAAGGTCCTACAGAAGCTACTAAAATTTTAGTAGAAAAATTCAATGATTTAATGCGTCAAGAACGTTTAGCTGGTGGAACACTAGACATGGATACTAGTATCCCATCTACTATTCTTTCTCACGGACCAGGATACATCGAAAAAGATTTAGAACAAATCGTTGGTTTACAAACTGACAAACCATTAAAACGTGCTTTAATGACTTTTGGTGGTATTAACATGGCTGTAAACAGCTGTAAAGCATACGGATATGAAGTTGATGAAGAAGTTATTAAAATCTTCACTGACTACCGTAAAACTCACAACCAAGGTGTATTCGATGCATATACTCCAGAAATGCGTTTAGTAAGAAAATCTGGTGTTATCACTGGACTTCCTGATGCATACGGACGTGGACGTATCATCGGTGACTACCGTCGTGTAGCTTTATACGGGGTAGATCAACTTATCGCTTGGAAAAAAGAAGATTTAGCTAAAATCGGAGCTGACGGAGTTATGACTGAACACGTTATTCGTGATCGTGAAGAAGTTAGCGAACAAATCCGTGCTTTAGGTGAATTAAAAGAAATGGCTAAAATCTACGGATTCGACATTTCAGAACCAGCTACAAACGCTAAAGAAGCTGTACAATGGTTATACTTCGGATACTTAGCAGCTATCAAACAACAAAACGGTGCTGCGATGTCTATCGGTAACATTGCTACATTCTTAGATATTTATATCGAAAGAGATTTACAAGATGGAACAATTACTGAGTCTGAAGCTCAAGAATTAATTGACCACTTAGTATTAAAATTACGTTGCGTTAAATTCGCTCGTACTCCAGACTACAACCAATTATTCTCAGGAGACCCAATCTGGGCTACACTAATCGTTGGTGAAATGTTAGATGCAGAAAGATCATTAGTTACAAAAACTGACTTCCGTTTCATCCACACATTAGACAACATGGGTAACTCTCCAGAGCCAAACTTAACTATCCTTTGGTCTACTAAATTACCAACAGGATTCAAAGATTACTGTTCAGAATCTTCAATCAACCACAGTGCTATCCAATACGAAAGTGATGAATTATTAGCAGACTTCTTAGGAACTTGTGACAAATCTATCGCTTGTTGTGTAAGTGGTATGACTACTGGTAAAGATATGCAATTCTTCGGAGCTCGTGCTAACTTAGCTAAAGCTTTACTATACACAATCAACGGTGGACGCGATGAATTATCAGGTGTTCAAGTTGGACCAAAAACTGAGCCAATCCGTGGCGTATTAAACTACGATGAAGTATGGGCTAAATTCGATGTATTCATGGAATGGTTATGTAAACTATACATCAATACATTAAACGTAATCCACTACATGCACGATAAATACTCTTACGAAAGCTTAGAAATGGCATTACACGACACTAAAGTAAGAAGATTCATGGCAACAGGTATCGCTGGATTCTCAGTAGCAGTAGACAGCTTATCAGCTATTAAATATGCTAAAGTTACACCAATCGAAGATGAAACTGGATTAGCAGTAGACTACAAAATTGAAGGTGAATTCCCAACATTTGGTAACAACGATGACCGCGCAGATGAAATCGCTGTTGAGTTACTAAAAGAGTTCATGACTAAACTTAAAAAACATGAAACTTACCGTGCAGATGAAACTACAACTTCTATCTTAACTATTACTTCTAACGTAGTATACGGTAAGAAAACTGGTAACACTCCAGATGGACGTCGCGCAGGAGAACCATTCTCTCCAGGTGCTAACCCAATGAACGGACGTGACCAAAGTGGAGCATTAGCTTGCTTAAGCTCAGTTGCTAAATTACCATACGAATACAGCCGTGATGGAATCAGCTTAACTGCAGCATTCACACCAAGCTCATTAGGTAAAACTAAACAAGACCAAATCAAACTTAACAGCAATGATGGATGGATACTTCAAACAAGGTGGATACCACTTAAATACTAACGTATTTAACAAAGAAACTTTACTTAAAGTTATCGAATCTCCAGAAGATTATCCAAACTTCACAATTCGTGTATCAGGATACGCAGTACGTCTAATCAGTTTAACTCCAGAACAACAACGTGACGTATTAAGCCGTACAATGCACCAATTCATGTAATATAATAATTAAACAAAAAAGAGGGGGCTCTTAGCCCCCACTTTTTTATTGTAAAATATTGTAAAAGTATTTACACAAAGTTATAGAATACGTTATAATAAGTATATAGAAAACAGTAAAGGAGGGGGCAAATTATGAAACTATCTAATTTAGCACCTGTTGAGGATACAAATGAACTAACTGCAAATGTTCACTCTGTAGAATCATTTGGTAACGTAGATGGACCAGGAATAAGATATGTAGTTTTCTTTCAAGGGTGTATGTTAAGATGCAAATATTGTCACAATCCTGATACTTGGAAGATGAATAATCCTGATGCTAAAGTCGTTACAGTAAGTCAATTAACTAAGGAAATAGTTAAGTATAGAAATTTCTTTGAAGCCAGCGAAGGTGGAGGAGTTACAGTAAGTGGGGGAGAATCTCTTCTACAATTAGATTTTGTTCTTGAATTATTTAGACAATTAAAAGCACTGGATATTAATACGTGTGTTGATACATGTGGAGGTTTCTATGTGAATACTCCTACTATGAACGAAAAAATATTAGAGTTAATCTCATTAACAGATTTATTCTTAATGGATTTAAAACATATTGACGATGAGCAACACATTAAACTTACAAAAAGAACAAATAAAAATATTCTACAATTTGCAAGATTTTTAAGCGATAATGGAGCAAATGTGGATAAGACACGTATTAGTTCCTAAGTGGACAGATGACGATTATTATCTACAAAAACTTCGTGATTTTATTGATACTTTAAATGGTGTAGAAAGAGTGGAAGTATTACCATATCATGATATGGCTAAATTCAAATATAAAGAATTGGGCTATGAGTATGAGTTAAATGACATAAATCCACCAACTAAAGATAGAATAAAAAATGCAATAAAAATTTTACGTGCAAGAGACGATACTAATTAAAAAGGAAGAAGATTTTTTATCTTCTTCCTTTTTTTATAAAAAAAATACCACTCCAATTTGGAATGGTATCTTTAATAGGCTATTAGTTTGAAGAAGATCCTTCAAGCATAGATTTAATATACGCTTCTACATCACTATTATCAGATTTAACATTATATTCTTCAAATAATTTTTTAAGTGCTTTACTTACTATTGTACTATCATTTTTTACAGCTTGTTCAGCAGCTTTTTCTTCAAGAGAAGTTTTTAATTCATCGTATGAAGAATCTTTAGTATCTAATACTTTAATAATGTGGTAACCAAATGGAGTTTTAACAACATCTGATACTTGATCTTTATTTAATGCATAGGCAGCATTATTGAATTCAGAAACATATGAGTTATCTTCTTTTGAAGACCAACCTAAATCTCCACCATTAGAGGCATTACCTGTATCATTAGAGTATTCTTTTGCTAAAGTAGCGAAGTCTCCACCATCTTTAATTTTTTTAAGAACTTCTTCAGCTTTTTTCTTAGCTTCTTCATCACTTAATCCATTAGGATTAGAACTACTTTTCACGCTGATTAGTATGTGAGCAAGGTGGTATTGATGTTTATTTTTTTCGTAGCTTTCTTTTAATTTATCTTCAGTAATTCCAGCATACTCATTAATCATAATTGTTTGAGCTGCTTTTACTTTAAGTCCGTCTTTGTATTGATCTAGTGTGAATCCTTTTTGTTTTAATATTTGTTCGAATTTATCTTTTCCACCGTATTGTTCTTGGGCCTTATTAAGTTGTTCATCAATAACCTTTTCATTGATTTTATTTTTATATTTATCTAAAAGAACTTTTTGAATCATCATACTTGTTGCTGCTTTAGAAAGTTGATTTGCACCAATGCTTTCAACGATGTCTTTTTCTGTTACATCTCCAGCTTTACTAGAAATATATTTAGTTCCTCCAGATGAACATCCTGCTAAACCTATAACTGAAATACTTAGAGCTACAGGTAAAATAGCTTTTTTAAACTTTTTCATTGTGAGAATTCCTCCTAATTTTAACTATGTATAAATATAACATATTTTTTAATATAAAACAACTATAGAATAGGTGATATCAGGCGTGCAAAGGCTTCTTTTATTTTGATTAATAAGCTACGTTCTTGATACTTAGAATATGAAACTAAAGTAGATTTTTCAATATCTTTTAGGAAAATCTGTCTAAATTCTGCAGTTGTTTTTGTATCATATATAAAAGCATTTAATTCAAAATTCAGCTTAAAACTTCTATAATCAAAGTTAGCACTACCTAAACTAGTTACTTCATCATCTATAATAATCATTTTTGTATGAATAAACCCATTATCATAAATATAAGTTTGTGCACCATATTGTGCCAGCTCACCTATAAAAGAATATGTTGCCCAATATACGAAGATATGGTCAGGTTTATTTGGAACCATGATACGAACATCAATTCCAGATAGAATAGCCATCTTTAATGCATCCATTACACTTTCATCAGGTATAAAGTAAGGCGATTGGATATAAATATATTTTTTTGCGCGTGATATCATGTGCAAATAACCATACTTAATCTTTTGAAGTTTATTATCTGGTCCGCTAGCTACCATTTGAATAGGTAAGTAATTGTCAACTGGAGTAGATACATGTTCGGATTTTAGTTTTAATTGTTCAGTTTGCTTAGATGACTGTGAATTCCAATCATCGATGAAACGATATTCTAAAGATCCTACAGCTTCACCTTCAATACGAAGATGGGTATCTCTCCAATAACCAAATTTTTTATCTAAACCTAGGTATTCGTCTCCAACATTAAAACCACCTGTATAACCTATATCTCCATCGATAATAACTAATTTTCTATGATTTCTATAATTCATACGGAAGTTAATTAATGGGAATCTTGATTTGAAGAAACTTTTAATTTTTGCATTATTATCAGTTAAGTTTTTAAGTGAAGATATACTAAGTTTTCTAGAACCTATATCATCATAAAGAATGTATACTTGGACACCTTCTTTTAATTTTTGTTCTAGTAGACTAAATAACTGTTTACCAATACCATCTTTTTTCAAAATATAGTATTGAATGTGAATATATTGCTTAGCATTTTTTATATCTTCAAATAAAAGCTTAAATTTCTCTTTTCCATCTGTAATAATTTTAATTTTATTATTTTTTTGAAAGGAAAGCTTGATCAGTTTCATAGTTTAATTCTATTAGATTTCTATATTTATAAATGGTATGTTCTTCTTTTAAAATTTCGTATGGAGTCTTACGCTTAAGTAAGCTCTGTTGATACTCTATTTTTTCCAATTTGGAAAGTGGGAAGATTTTTTCCCTATAAATAGGTCTTCCAAACATAAGGTAAAGAACAAAACCTAGATAAGGAATTAAAAATAAAACTAAAATCCAGGCCCAAGATGAATGTGTAGTTTGATATTCTAAAAAAATACTATAGAAAAAAAGCTAATAATGTATTAATTATTAGACATAAAGTTAGTAGTATATCGATATCTACACGAATATCACTAAATAAGTTGGGTATATAATTAAAAAAATATTTGTTAAATATACACTTGCATTTAAATTTATATAAGTCATAATATAACACTCCTAGCTTAATAGTACCTTAAAAAGAATAAAAAAAGTCTATTGATAATATTTACATAAAATTGTAATGAAAAACAATAAATAAATTTAAATTTATGCTTAAGAAAACATTAAGAACTTAAAAAAATAAAAAGAAATTATCATTATGAGTTGAATTTTTTTATGGATTTATATTATAATGGAATAGAGAACAAAAAAAGGAGAATACTAAATGCCTAATAATATTTTAGATGAATTAAAAACTAAATTTGAGGATTTTGCGAGCGAATTAGAAAATATCGAACCTGAAAAAGTGGATATTACTCAAATTGATAGATTGATCGCATTAGTAGAAGAATTAGATAACGAAATTAAAACAATAAAATAAAGAATGGATGAGCTGAAGTGGGGGCAATATGCTTTTACTCAGCTTATCTTTATGAATGAGGATAAAATGAAAAAGAAAAACGGTGGAAAAAAACTAAATGTATTACTTACCATTAAAAAAATTGGAATTAATGGTGAAGGAATAGGATATTATAAAAAGAAAATTACCTTTGTAAAAGGTGCATTACCTGATGAGGTAATAGTATGTGAAATTGTTGAAGAGACTCCAAAATATATTATTGGAAAATTGGTTAAAGTTAAAGAACCTAGTCCACATAGAGTTGAAATCAAAAAAGAATTTAGTGAAAGTGGGAGCGTATGGTTTAGCCCATGTAAGTTATGAGAAACAGTTAGAGTATAAACGTAATATACTATTAGATGCATTTGATAAATATTATAGAATACCTAAACCAGACAAATTAGTTTTAAAAACTTTAGCAAGTCCAACAACAGAACACTATCGTAATAAAAACCAATTTCCATTAGCTGTGAGAAATGGTAGAGTAATTGCAGGTTTATATAAAGAAGGAACTAATGAATTAGTTGAAATTAATGAAGATATAGCTCTACACGAAAATGGTAATAAAATCACTGCATTAGCTAAAAAATGTTTAGGTAAATATAAGGTTGCTATTTCAACTAATAAAAAGAATTATGGGGTGAAATATATTGCTACACGTACATCTTTTTACAATGGTGATGTACAGTTAACTTTTGTAGCTAATACTGATAAAATTAAAAATCTAGATAAAGTTGTTAACGAAATTAAACGTGAGCGTATAGTTAAAAGTATTATTTTAAATGTTACAAATGATAATGATCATTTAGTAATGGGAAGTGAGAATATTACTCTATATGGAGCAGATTATATTGTTGAGAAAATTGGTGATATTAAATATGAGTTATCAGCAAAATCATTCTTCCAACTTAATCCATTAGCTACGAAAAAATTATATGATAAAGTAGTAGAGTTTGCTAATTTAAAAGAAACAGATGTTGTTCTTGATGCATTTTGTGGAGTAGGGACTATTGGGCAATATGTAAGCTCTAAATGTAAAGAAGTTTATGGTGTAGATATTGTTTCAGATGCAATCAAAGATGCCAATGATAATGTTAAATTGAATAATCTAACTAATTGTACATATGTAGCAGGAGATGCTAATAAAATTGTACCTCGTTGGAAGAAAAAAGGAATTAATTTTGATGTTGCTATAGTAGATCCACCTCGTGTAGGATTAGGACATTTAGCGAAAAACTTATTAAATGTTGATGCTAAGAAAATTGTTTATGTGAGTTGTAATCCATCAACATTGGCACGTGACTTAAAAGTGCTTACTAGAAAATATAAAATTAGACGTATTCAACCAGTTGATATGTTCCCAGGTACAGCAGCTGTAGAAGCGGTAGTCGAGTTAACTAGAAAGTAAGATAGATAGCTTTAGGTTGTCTTAGGGAGAATAAAAATGAAAAAAATGTCTGTATTAGGGATTGGTCCAGTATATGTAATTAGCTGTTTAATAATAACAATACTATCAATATATATATCTGAAAAAGGTTTTTTGAACTCTGGAAAAGTATATGAGCTAAAAGGTTTTATGGTATTAACCGGAGCTGTATGTATTGCTTTAGGTATAGTTTTATGGCTAAATGCAGTAGTATCTCAGAAAATGGTAAAAGCAATAAAAAATAATAAGCTTTTAACGACTGGGGCCTATTCTATAGTAAGAAATCCTGTATACTCAGCTTTTTACTTTGTTTTAACAGGATCATTACTAATAGAAGCAAATCTATGGTTACTGATACTTCCGATATTATTTTGGATATATATGACAGTTTTATTGAAACTAACTGAAGAAAAGTGGTTATTAGATACTTTTGGAGAAGAATATATTAAATATTGTAGTAGGGTAAATAGAGTTTTTCCTTGGTTTCCTAAGAAGTGAATAAATTAATAAATAGGAGTGATTAATTTGGATAAAAAATTAGAACTATTAAAAAAAGAGATAATGTTAGATAGTGACAATAAAAAATATACGGATGAAGGTATAGAGCCTCTTTTCTCAGCACCTAGCACAGCAAAAATATTAATTATTGGTCAAGCACCGGGAATAAAAGCTCAGGAAAGTAGAATATTCTTTAATGATAAAAGTGGTGTTAAACTAAGAGAGTGGATGGGGATTGATGATGATATTTTTTATAAATCAGGTTTAATAGGTGTAGTTCCAATGGATTTCTATTATCCTGGAAAAGGTAAAAGTGGAGATTTACCTCCAAGAAAAAATTTCGCTCCAAAATGGCACGAAAAAATATTGAAATTAATGCCTAACATTGAACTAATTATTTTAGTAGGGAAATATGCTCAAGATTATTATCTGAAAGAAAATAAAAAATCTAATTTAACTGAAACAGTATTTCATTATGAAGAGTATGGTCCACTATATTTTCCAATAGTTCATCCATCACCACTAAATTTTAGATGGCAAAACAAAAACCCGTGGTTTTTAGAAAATGTAGTGCCAAAATTAAAAATAAGAGTTTCAGAAATTTTGGATAAATAAGTAAGACGAAAAAAAGAACAAGTGAAAATTATACGCTTGTTCTTTTTATTTTTTAAACTTGGAAGTAAGTTGAAGTTAATGGTATAAATGTTGATATATTAGTGATAGAATTTATTTGTAATAATATTTGTTATTTTTGGTATTGTTTCGGTTTTTGCTTGATAATCAATTTTTATTTTTGTACAATAGTTATAGGAATTAATAAGGAGTGAATCTTATGGATAATAATAGAGATTTTGACCGTGAGATAGAGAGAATAAGAGCTATAGAAAATACGAAAGAGTATCAAGATAGGTTAAACTTATTACGTAATCAGATGAGTAATAATTTGTTTTGGAAGAGAGCACTACCTATAGTCGCTTTTTTTGCAATTTTTATTATTGTACAATTTAAAGTATATGGAGCTATAGCTGTAGCTTTACTCTATTTTTTTGTTTATCTCCCTCAATCGAAAAAAAGAAAGCAATTATTTAATGGTAAACAACGTACTAATGAAGAAATTTTTACAGAAGATTTTTTAGATCCAGTACTTAAAGAAATTTTTCCAAATGCATCTTTAAATTATCATGGTGGATATCCAATAGATATACTAAAATTTTCTACACCTAATTCAAAAATATATAATCAATTTTGTTTATTAGCTTTTAATGATGCTAGTGATTTAACAGTATGTAATTTACACTCTTATCACCAAGAGACTAGAACAAGAACAGTGGGTTCTTCGACTGAAACATACACGGTAGATGTTACTGACTTTGATGGGCAAGTCTTCTCATTACGTGTAGCAAGTAATTTAAATGGTTATATAAGAGTAGTACCGACTAAAAAATCTTTCTTCTTAAAAAGAGAGGTACAGCACAATTATCCAAAATTATTGCAGGGTGAAGTGAAAATAGATACTGAAGATATAAACCATAATGAGAATTATAATATCTATTGTACAGATGAACTATCAGCGAGAAAATTTTCTTTAAGTCCTAGGGTTTTAGAATGGTTTGATAATAATATATCACAAAATGCCGTAAGTATGTTCGTTAATAATGATAGGTTATATATTTCACTTAACACAAAGTATTTCCTATTTATGCCGCCTACATCATTTGATCAGATTAAACAATTATCTATGGTAGAAGAGTACAAAAAACTTAGAATGGCTGTAGATTATATAAGAAACTTCACAAAAATATTTCAAATACAAGAATAACCAATAAAGGAGAAAGAAAATGACAATTGGAATTATAGTAATAGTTATAGTAGTATTAATAGCTCTTTGGTTTATTAACCAAAGCAACCAGCTAAATAGATATCAAGTTTCAATAGAAGAATCTAAAAAAATATTGATATTATTTTAGTAAAAAGATATGATACAATTTCTGAAATGTTAAAAGTAGCTAAATCATATGCTAAACATGAGGAAAAAGTATTTACAGAGCTTGTTACATTACGTCAAGGTGGTTCAATTCAAGAAACAAATCAAGTTTTAGCTAACCAAAATGATGTATTAACTCAAATTAGAGCAGTTGGAGAAAGTTATCCAGAACTATTTTCTTCTAAACAATTTGAAAACTTACAAAGAGAAATTGCTGAAGAAAATGAAGATTTAGCAGCATCTAAACGTATCGTGAATAGTAATGTTAGAATAATAAATCAAGCAATAGTATCATTCCCAACTTCATTAGTAGCTTCAATAAAAGGATTAAGACAGTTTGAATTTTTAAATGAAGATACTACAGGAAAAAGAGATCTAAAAGATTTAGATTATAATGTTAATTAATAAACCTAAAAAGATAAACTTAGAAAAATTATTTCTAAGTTTATTTTTTTATGGTATAATGAAAAATAAAAAGTGGAGGTTATATTTTTATATGAATCAAAAAGAAAGAATGATAGCAGGGTTGCCATATAAATCAAGTCCTGAATTAAGAGATGCACTATTAAAAGGAAGAGATTTTTGTTTTAAATATAATAATATTTCTCCTTTAGAACGTGAAGAAAGAATGAATATGATAAAAGGCTTCTTTGCCAAGACTGGTGAAAAGTTATCTATTCAATCACCATTTTATTGTGACTATGGGCTTTAATATAAGTATAGGGGAATACTTTTTCTCAAATTATAATTTAGTAATATTAGATATAGCTCCTGTAGAAAATAGGTGATAATGTTATGTTTGGTCCCAATGTAAGTTTATATACAGCAGGTCATCCAATCCATCCAGTTAGTAGAAATTCTGGGTATGAGTATGGATTACCTATTACTATAGGTGATAATGTTTGGTTAGGTGGAAATGTAGTAGTTACACCAGGTGTAACAATAGGTGAAAATACAGTTATAGGAGCGGGTAGTGTAGTTGTTAAAGATATTCCGGCTAATGTTGTAGCCGCGGGAAACCCATGTAGAGTAGTTCGTGAAATTAAGGAAGAAGAGATAGATTATATTTACAAAGATAAATTATTTGATGTAGATGACTATAAATAAAAAGCAAACGAGGTAAAATAATAATTACCTCGTTTAATTTTTATATTTCTTCAATTTTATAACTAGTACTTTCTCCATAATAAATTAAAAGAGAGGATGCTAGTTTATTTACTACTTTAATATTATCTGTTTTTAGAACTATCTCAGCCTTACCAGAAATAACATTAAATGCATCTCCACTTTTTACTGAAACTATTTCTATGTTTTTATATTTTAATGATTTCCTAACAAACTCACTAGCTATAATAGTAGAGTCAATAGCCATATGAGGTTCAGCACCATGACCGCCTTTACCAAAAATTAAAAAGTTTATATTGCTTCATGTTATTGTTCCTCCTTTAAGTTAGTAATAACTTTATTAGAGTTAAAAGCTAGTGATAAAAATATAGAAGCTGTATGTTTCATCACTTCTTCTTCAAAATCAAAGTTTGGGTGATGATGAGGATATTTCGCAAAAGTATCATTTCCTGCACCAATTAAGAAGAAAGCCCCTGGAACATTTTCTAAGTAATATGCGAAATCTTCACCAATCATTAGCGGTTCAACTTCTTCTAAGTTTAATTGTGGAAGGATTTTTGGTACATAAGATAATAACTCTTCTGTTCCTTTTTTATGATTAATTAGAGGAGGGTATCCACCATAGTAAATAAAATCAATTTTTGTGTTTTCTGTATTTTCATCTTCTAAAGATAAGCATAATTTCTGTATTTTATCTAAAACAAGTTTATGAAGTTCCTTATTGAAATGTCTTATTGTCCCTGTAATATTAGCTTCATTACGTGTGCTTTCTAATTTACCTAAAGTTATAACAAGCGTTTCTCTAGGTTTAGAAAAGCGAGAAACTATTTGTTGAGTCATACTAACGAATTCAGCAGTAATTAAGTTGGCATTTTCTTTTGATGATATTTTTACTTCGAATCTATCCGCAGCAGCACAAAGTTCGTTATAGCTGTAACCTAAAGTTCCAAGAGGTAGTGGAGTCCAAAGGTGTGCTCCAAATATTGCATCGACGTTATCCAAACATCCAGCATCAATCATAGGTTTAGCACCACCTGGAGCTTGCTCTTCACCGTATTGGAAAATAGCTACAACATCATGAGGTAGTTTATCTAGGTTATCCATTAAAACTTTACACGTTGCAAGTAAAGCTGTAGTATGGCCATCGTGACCACAGGCATGCATAACATTAGGTACTGTTGACTTGTATTCTGTATCTTTCATATCATTAATAGATAATGCATCAAAATCAGCTCTAAAAGCAATTGTTTTAGTTGAATCTTGTCCTTTAATTCGTGCAACAATACCATATAAACCTATATTTGTTTTTATATCTTTAATACCAATTTCTAATAAGTAATTTTTTATAAATTCAGCAGTATTCTTTTCATTGAATGAAACTTCTGGGATGCATATGCATATAACGACGAAGTTTTATCATTTCTGGATAATAAGCTTTTAATTCATTTTTTATCAAATTTTCTATCATAAGTCCTCCATATTTATGAGTACAATTAATAAACTATATTATACCATAAAAAAATATAATAAATAGAAAAATTGTTAAAGAAATTGCTTTCAAATATTTTTAATTTTTTTGATATAATATGACTAAATAGATACTGGTAACACTCTGTATGGAGGAGGGAGAGTGGATACATTAAATTAATAGATAAAATTTATTAACAAAGGAGTTAATGTATGCATATATTAAATATAGAGAATATAGAATTTGAAAAACAAGGGAAGATATTATTCAAAAATAGAAAAATTAAGTATAAATACTGGTGATATTATTGGATTAATAGGAAAAAATGGTTCTGGGAAGACAACTCTGTTAAAATATATAAACAATTTAATTAAAGGTGAAAATAATATTTCATCAGAGTTTTTAGAATTTGGAGAAAATTCTCATCATAGAAAAAGTGGTGGAGAAATTGTTGTAGATAAGATTAGGGAGAGTTTATTGTCAAATGTTGAGTTGTACTTACTAGACGAACCTTCGACGTATTTAGATTATAATAATGCAAGTAAAATAGCTAATCTTATAAAAAGAACTCCAGCAACCTTTTGTATAGCTAGTCACGATAGAAATTTTTTAAATAGTGTTTGTACTAAGTTATGGATAATTGAAAACAATAGTGTAAGAGAGTTTAATGGGAATTATCATGAGTATAAATTTCAAGAAGAAATTGAGATGACTAAATATGAATCAGAATTGCAAAAGTACAAAAAAGAAACAAAGAAAATAAAGAAAAGTATCCAAGAAATGAAAGAAGAACAGGGGAGAAAATCTGGTAAACCAAAGAATATGAGTGAATCAGATTATAGGATTATAGGTGTAAAAACAAAAATTTCCCAAAACAAAAAGAAGTTACAGAAGAAAATATCAAAACAAGAAGATAAGCTACAAAATAATTTAAAACCAAAGCCGTTAAAAGAAAAATATGATATTAAGTTTCTAGAAATTTTCAAGGAAAGTCATAAAAAGAGTTTTTGCATAGATGAGAAGAAATGTGAAATTGACGGAAAATTTCTTTGGTCAACACCTAGGTTAACATTTAGTAGTGGCGATAAAGTTTTAATTAAGGGAAAAAATGGTTCAGGAAAAACCACTTTTCTAAATTATGTGAAGGAGTCTATTCCTAGTTCTTTACAAGTAGCATATTTTGAACAAAATAGACTTTGATATTTTTGAAGAAGAGAAAACCTTGTTTGAATTTGTGAAAGAATGTACTACACTAGATGATATAGAACTGAGAAATATTTTAGCTTTACTAAATTTTAGAGCTGACGATATTAATAAAAAAATAGAAGTCTTGAGTAAAGGGGAAAAAGTTAAACTTTATTTAGTAAGTTTGCTTTTTAGAAAAACAGATGTATTGTTATTAGATGAAATAACTAATTTTTTGGATATTGTTGCGATAGAGGCTATAGAGAAGGTATTAAAAAAATATCCTGGTATATTAATCATGGTAAGTCACGACATGGATTTTATTGATAATATTGCAACTAAGGTTATAAACATTACAAATAAAGATTTACTAAAATTTGAGTAAATAGTAGTTGGATTATTGGTAAAGTAAATTATTGCCAATAATCCGTTTAACATTTGACAAATATAATTATATAGTATATACTATTAATAATTTAAGTAACATATCTTTAATGTGATCCAGAGAGGTCAGCGAAGATTAATTTGTTGTAATGAATATACCAAGTTTAAACATGCTGTCCTGCTCAATAGAGTAGGTTATTTTTTTTGAGGTGAAGTATGAAAAAACGAGTTCTTTTTGATGAAGTTATGATTTCTAGAATGATAACAAGAATAGCTAATGAAATTATCGAACAAAATAAATTAGAAGAGATAGTTTTAGTTGGTGTTAAAACTAGAGGTATCCACATAGCTAAAAGATTAAAGAAAAAAATCGGTGAATTAGAAAATATTAATATACCAGTTGAGGTATTAGATATTAAATTTTATCGTGATGATTTAGAAAAAAGAAGCAATGAACCTGAGATTAATACATCTAAGTTTAAACTTGACTTAACAAATAAAGTTGTCATTATAGTTGATGACGTGTTGTACACTGGAAGAACTGTACGTGCTGCGATTGATGCGATTATGGATGTTAGTCGTCCAAAAGCTATTAGATTAGCGATATTGATTGATCGTGGTCATAGAGAATTACCAATACGAGCAGATCATATTGGGAAAAATATACCTACTTCACGTAGTGAAAATGTAAAAGTTTATCTAAGAGAAGTAGATGAAAATGATGAGATATTACTAATTTAAATATAAATCTTTTTAAGCTAGTCCAGAGAGGCTAACAAGGGATTAAATTTAGAGTATATACTTTATGAGTATAGCTATGCTTTGTTGTAGCTATTTTCAAAAATATAATAATTTAGATTTAATAATTGATGATAAGTCATACCTTGTAGCCTTGCTGCAAGGTATTTTTTTATGAAATTATGGAGGATTAACTATGAAAAACATAGTAAAAATGTCTGATTTAACAAATGAGGAAGTTTTTAGTTTAATAAAACGTGGTTTAGAATTAAAAAATGGAAAACAAGTATCTCCAAGAGAAGACTTATACGTATCAAACTTATTTTTTGAAAATTCAACTAGAACAAAACATAGTTTTGAAGTAGCTGAACATAAACATAGATTGAATGTAATTAATTTTGATGCTTCTACATCTTCTGTAAATAAAGGTGAAACACTTTATGATACTTGTAAAACTTTAGAGATGATAGGCTGTAACATACTAGTTATTCGCCATAGTCAAGATGCTTATTACAACGAATTAACTAACCTAAATATACCAATTATTAGTGGAGGAGACGGTAGTGGAGAACACCCAAGCCAATGCTTATTAGATTTAATGACAATGTATGAACAATTTGGAACATTTGAAAATCTTAACATTATAATTGCAGGTGATATAAAGAATTCTCGAGTTGCGAGAAGTAACTACAATATGCTTACAAGATTAGGTGCTAAAGTTAGATTTGTTTGTCCAGATATCTTTAAAGATGAAACTTTAGGAGAAGTAGTTGATTTTGATGAAGTTATCGGAGAAGTAGATGTTTGTATGTTACTACGTGTTCAGCATGAAAGACATGATTCAAAAATGGGCTTATCTAAAGAAGAGTATCACAAAAACTTTGGTCTAACACAAGAAAGATATGATAAGTTAAAAGAAAAAGCAATAGTGATGCATCCAGCTCCAGTAAACAGAGATATGGAGATTGCTTCTCATTTAGTAGAAGCTCCAAAATCTGTAATTTTTGAACAGATGAAAAATGGAATGTTTATGAGACAAGCAATGATAGAAAAAATAATAAAAGACAATAATTTATAATAAAAGGAGAACAATATGTTACTTTTAAAAAATGGAAAAATCTTAGAAAATGGTGTTTTAGTAAATAAAGATATTTTAATAAAAGATGAAAAAATAGTAAAAATTGCCGAGGAAATAGAAAATTCAGAAGCAAAAGTACTAGATTTAGAAGGGAAATTTGTTTCTCCTGGATTTATAGATGTTCACGTTCACTGGAGAGAACCAGGTTTCGAATATAAAGAAAATATTTACCACGCATCTAGAGCAGCAGCACGTGGTGGATTTACTACTGCAATGCCAATGCCTAACTTAGATCCAGTACCAGATAACTATGAGAACTTAAAATTACAATTAGATATAATCGAAAAAGATTCAGTAATTCGTGCGATTCCTTTTGGAGCAATCACAAAAGGAGAACTTGGAAAAGATTATGCTGAGTTCGAAGAATTAGCTGACCATGTATTTGCCTTTAGTGACGATGGTCGTGGTGTACAAGATGCAAATATGATGTTTGAATCTATGATGGTAGCAGCAAAACTAAATAAAGCGATTGTTGCACACTGTGAAGATAATTCACTAATACGTGGTGGTTGTATGCACTGCGGTCGTAGAAGTCGTGAACTAGATTTACCAGGTATTCCATCAGTTTGTGAATCAGTACAAATCGCTCGAGATGTGCTATTAGCTGAAGCAGCAGGATGTCATTACCATGTTTGTCACGTATCAACTAAAGAGTCAGTACGTGTAGTAAGAGAAGCGAAAGCAGCAGGAATTAAAGTAACTTGTGAAGTTTGTCCGCATCACTTAATAAGTGATGAAATGGATATTTCTGAAGATAACGGAATGTGGAAAATGAATCCACCTTTACGTGCAAGAGAAGATAGAAATGCTTTAATCGCAGGATTATTAGATGGAACAATCGATGTTATCGCAACAGACCACGCACCACATGCAACTCATGAAAAAGATTTATCGATGAGAAAAGCAGCTTTTGGTATTGTTGGTAGTGAAACAGCATTTAGCCAACTTTATACAAAATTTGTAAAAACTGGAGTATTCTCATTAGACTTACTAGTAAAACTAATGACTGAAAAAGTTGCAGATACATTTGACCTTCCATATGGTAGATTAGAAGAAAATGGATATGCAGATTTAGTAGTAATTGATTTAGAAAAATCATTAAAAATTGACCCAGAAAAATTCTTATCAAAAGGTAGAAATACTCCATATGTTGGAGAAGAAATCTACGGTATACCAGTTTTAACATTAAGTGAAGGTAAAGTAGCTTATAAAGATTCAGAAGTATTTGATATATAAGAAAAATTTTTAATATAAAAAATAAAGAAAGTGAGAGAAGCTATGTATAGTTACGATAGACAGCTAATTTTAGAAGACGGAACGGTTTATAAAGGTTATGGTTTTGGAGCTAATACACCAATGACAGGAGAAGTAGTTTTCAATACTGGTATGACAGGATATCAAGAAACATTGTCAGATCCATCATATAATGGTCAAATAGTTACATTTACTTATCCATTAATAGGAAACTACGGAATCAATAGAGATGACTTTGAAACAATTAATCCAAGTATTAAAGGATTAGTAGTAAGAGAAGTATGTCACAAACCATCAAATTTTAGAACTGAATATAGTTTAGATGAAGTACTAAAGAACTAAATATCCCTGGTATCTCAGGTATAGATACTCGTAGTCTAACTAGAAAAATTAGAGAACACGGTACAGTAAAAGGGATAATAACAGACCTTTGTATGGATCCAGAAGAAGAGTTAGAAAAATTAAGAAATACAACATTACCAACTAACCAAATAGAACAAGTTTCTACACAAAAAGCTTTCTTATCATCAGGAAGCGGATATAGAGTAGTTCTAGTAGATTTAGGTATGAAATCAGGTATATTAAGAGAATTGAATGAAAGAAACTGTGATATCGTAGTAGTTCCTCATAATGTAACAGCAGCAGAAATCTTCCGACTAAATCCAGATGGAATTATGTTAAGTAATGGACCAGGGGACCCAGTGGATGTTCCAGAAACAATTGAAATGCTTAAAGAAGTAATACCGAAAATTCCAATTTTTGGTATTTGTATGGGACACCAACTTATTTCTTTAGCATCAGGTGCAAAAACTTATAAATTAAAATTTGGACACCGCGGAGCTAACCACCCAGTTAAAAATCTATTAACAGGAAAAGTTGATATAACATCACAAAACCATGGTTATAGTGTTGATATAGAATCGTTAAAAGACACAGACTTAGAACTTACTCATTTATCAGTAAATGATAAAACTTGTGAAGGTGTAAGACATAAAAAATATCCAGTCTTCACAGTTCAATATCACCCAGAAGCATCACCAGGGCCACATGATCCTAACTATCTATTTGACCAATTTATAGATAATATGAAAACTTTCAAAGAAAGTAAGAAAAAATAATAGTAAATAGATAAGTATAAAAGTTTAGCACTAAGATAATAAGGAGAATAACAATGCCAAAACGTAATGATATAAAAACTATTTTAGTAATTGGTTCTGGACCAATTACAATAGGTCAAGCTGCAGAATTTGACTACGCTGGAACACAAGCATGTCTTTCATTAAGAGAAGAAGGATATGAAGTAATATTAGTAAACTCAAATCCAGCGACTATTATGACTGATAAAGAAATTGCAGATAAAGTATATATGGAGCCTCTTACTTTAGAGTTCGTTAGTAAAGTTATCCGCAAAGAAAGACCAGATGCACTATTGCCAACATTAGGAGGACAAGTAGGACTTAACCTTGCTGTAGAACTTCATAAAAGTGGTGTATTAGACAGATATGGGGTAGAACTATTAGGAACTAAACTAAGTTCAATTGAACAAGCAGAAGATAGAGAACTATTTAGAAATCTTATGAATGAACTTAATGAACCAGTACCTGAATCTGATATTATTACAACAGTTGAAGAAGCTTATGAGTTCGTTCGTGAAATTGGGTATCCAGTAATTGTTCGTCCTGCATTTACAATGGGAGGAACAGGTGGAGGAATCTGCTATAATGATAAAGACTTAGAAGAAATTGTAAGTAGTGGACTACACTATTCACCAGTAACTCAATGTCTATTAGAAAAATCAATCGCAGGATTTAAAGAAATTGAATATGAAGTAATGCGTGACTCAAATGATACAGCGATCGTTGTATGTAATATGGAAAATATTGACCCAGTTGGTATTCATACAGGGGACTCAGTAGTAGTAGCTCCATCACAAACATTAACAGACAGAGAATACCACATGTTACGTGATGTATCTTTAAAAATTATTCGTGCACTAAAAATCGAAGGTGGATGTAATGTGCAACTTGCACTTGATCCAGAATCATTTAAATACTACATTATCGAAGTAAACCCAAGGGTTTCTCGTTCATCAGCTCTAGCTTCAAAAGCTACAGGTTACCCAATAGCGAAAATAGCGGCAAAAATTGCGGTAGGATTAACACTTGATGAAATTATAAACCCAGTTACTAAAAATTCTTACGCTTGCTTCGAGCCAACATTAGACTATGTAGTAAGTAAAATTCCAAGATTCCCATTTGATAAATTTGAGAATGCTGACAGAAAATTAGGAACTCAAATGAAAGCAACTGGTGAAGTTATGGCGATGGGTAGAACTTATGAAGAAAGTTTACTAAAAGCTATTCGTTCTCTAGAATATGGTGTGCACCACTTAGGATTACCAAATGGTGATGACTTCACATTAGAAGAAATATTAGATAAAGTAAAACAAGCTGGAGATGAGAGATTATTCTTTATCGGAGAAGCTTTAAGACGTGGACAAAGTACACAAGATATTCACGATATAACTAAAATTGATATGTTCTTCTTAGAAAAAATGCAAAATATTATTGATATTGAGCATGAATTAAAAGAAAATGTAGGGAATACAGACCTATTAGAATACGCTAAAAAATATGGTTTCTCTGATAAAGTAATTGCACATAGATGGAATACTACAGAAGAAGAAATCTATAAACTTCGTCAAGAAAAAAATATTGTACCAGTATTCAAAATGGTAGATACATGCGCTGCAGAGTTTGTTTCTGAAACACCATACTTCTACTCAAGTTATGAACAAGAACAAGAGTCAATCGTTAGTGATAAGAAAAAAATTATTGTACTTGGGTCAGGACCAATTAGAATTGGACAAGGGGTAGAGTTCGACTACGCAACAGTACATGCAGTAATGGCGATTAAAGATGCTGGATATGAAGCTATTATAGTAAATAATAACCCAGAAACAGTATCTACAGACTTCACTATTTCTGACAAACTTTACTTTGAACCACTTACTCAAGAAGATGTAATGGCAATTATTAACCATGAAAAATCCAATTGGAGTAGTAGTTCAATTCGGTGGTCAAACAGCGATTAACTTGGCAGATAAATTAGAAAAAAATATGGAGTGAAAATTTTAGGTACTGCATTAGAAGAAATTGATAATGCGGAAGATAGAGATAAATTTGAAGAATTACTTCGCAAATTAGATATTCCTCAACCATTAGGAAAAAAACTGCATTTGATGTTGAAACTGCGGTTCAAAACGCTAAAGAAATTGGTTACCCAGTATTAGTTAGACCATCATACGTACTTGGTGGACGCGCTATGGAAATAGTTTATGAGGAATCAGAATTACGCTCGTTATATGAAAAACAGCAGTTAAACTTACTCCAGAGCACCCAGTATTAACAGACCGTTATCTAGTTGGTAGAGAAATAGAGGTTGATGCAATTAGTGATGGAGAAACAGTAATTATACCAGGTATTATGGAACATATTGAAAGAGCTGGGGTACACTCAGGGGACTCAATCGCAGTATATCCTCCTCAAACACTAACTGAAGGTGAAAGAGAAAAAGTTAATAGAATATACAATTAAACTAGCAAAAAGGATTAAACATTGTTGGATTACTAAATATCCAATATGTAATTAGTAAAGGAGAAGTATTCGTACTTGAGGTAAACCCACGAAGCTCACGTACAGTACCATTCTTAAGTAAAAATTACAGGAGTTCCTATGGCAAAACTTGCTGCAGGAGCAATAATAGGAGAGACTCTAAAAATCAAAAGGGTATGAAACAGGTCTTCTACCAGAAAGTAAAAAAATGTTTATACAAAAGTTCCAGTATTCAGTTTCCAAAAAAACTTAAAGATGTAGATACTACATTAGGACCTGAGATGAAATCAACAGGGGAAGTAATGGGAAGTGATGTTACACTAGAAAAAAATCTCTATATAAAGGATTATTAGCAGCTGGAATCAAAGTAAGTGACCAAGGAAATATCTTATTTACTATCAGTGATGATGATAAAGAGGAAGCTCTAAATATAGCTAAACGATTCTCTGATATCGGATATAATCTACTTGCGACAGAAGGAACAGCTAAATTCTTAGAAAAATAATGGATTAAGAGTAACTGCTGTAGGAAAAAAATTAACCAAAAGCGACTATAGTGTGTTAGATGCAATCTATAAAGGAGATGTTGATGTAGTAATCAACACAACATCAAAAAGATAAAAGATGTTACAAAAGATGGATTCAAAAATTCGTCGTGTGGCAAGTGAACAAGAGATTGTATGTTTAACATCATTAGATACTGCAGATGCATTACTAAAAGTATTAGAATCAATTTCATTCAATATTTTACCACTTTAGGAGTTAAGTATGGATTACGTAAAAAAATTTTTAAAAATATGGAAAGATAATAAATCTAACTTTTTATATAGAACACGATAAAGCCATTTGAAATTGGTGAAAAGATGAATGAAATATATGATAAAGCATATATGAATGGATATAACTGGGAAGCATTTCTAAATTATTATTTAGAGAAAAATTCTCCTGAAGTGTTAGAAGGGTTAGAGATGGATCCAGAAGCGGGAATTATTACAGCATACTATGATAATACTTTAGAAAATGAAGAAAAGGCAGAAAAGCTAAAAAATATCATTATCGATTTAATTGAAAATGAAGAAAAGTTATACAAAGTATTAAAAGGATGAAGGCTCAAAAATCAATTGGGATTAATGTTTTAACAAAATAAAGATAGAAAAGGTTAGAAGTTATCAGTAATAAATAAAACTACTGAGATTAAGGTTAGTAAAAATATTTAGGGAGAATCTTGAAAATTGATGTTAACAATTATATTTTTAAGTGACTCCCTTTTTTAGAAAAAGGAGTGGGTTGATGGATACTTATTTAACGACAGTAGTAAGTAATGAACAAATTGCGGATAAAATTTTTAGAATAGAATTGCAAGGTGATATAGTTAAAGAAATGAATACACCAGGGCAATTCGTCAATATAAAGGTAAGTAATAGTTATGAATTTTTATTAAGAAGACCTATTTCAATTTGTGAAATTAATAAAGAAAAAAATACTTTTGTTATGGTCTATAGAGCAGATGGAGCTGGAACAAAGAAAATTTCACAGTTGAAAAAAGGTGAAGAAGTGGATGTCTTAGGTCCACTAGGAAAAGGTTATGATGTTTATACACTAAAGGAAGGTCAAACTGCATTACTAGTTGGTGGGGGAATAGGTGTCCCACCATTATATGAATTAGCTAAGCAGTTTAAAAATGAAGGAATTAAAACAATACATATTTTAGGTTTTAATAACGAAAAAGATGTATTTTATGAAGATAAGTTTTCTGAATTAGGGACAACATATGTGGCAACAGCGGATGGTACATATGGAGAAAAAGGATTTGTAACAGATGTTATAAAAAAATATGATATTGCGTATGATAAATATTTTAGTTGTGGGCCATTTGCAATGCTTAAAGCATTAACAACAATGGATGAAGAAAAAATAGGATATATTTCTTTAGAAGAAAGAATGGCTTGTGGTGTTGGAGCTTGTTACGCATGTGTCTGCGAAAAACAAGATGGAAGTATTTCACGTGTTTGTTATGACGGGCCAGTATATGAATCAACAGAAATAGCATTATAGGAGGAAATATGAGCGAAAGATTACGAGTTAAATTACCTGGATTAGATTTAAAAAATCCAATAATGCCAGCTTCAGGTTGTTTTGCATTCGGCTTAGAATATGCTAATTTTTATGATTTAAGTCAACTTGGAGCGATAATGATAAAAGCCGCAACAAAAGAACCTCGATTTGGAAATCCTACACCACGTGTTGCTGAAACATCTAGCGGGATGCTAAATGCAATAGGATTACAGAATCCTGGAGTACATGAAATAATGGAAACAAAACTAAAGGAATTGGAAAAATATGATGTTCCAATAATTGCTAATGTAGCTGGAAGTGAAATAGATGATTATGTTTATGTAGCCGAGCACATTAGTAAAGCACCAAATGTTTGTGCTTTAGAACTAAATATTTCTTGTCCAAATGTTAAACATGGTGGTATTCAATTTGGTACAGATCCAGAAACAGCAAAAACCTTACAAAAAAAGTTAAGGAAGTATCTAGTGTACCAGTATATGTAAAACTATCTCCTAATGTAACGGACATAGTGTCTATGGCTAAAGCAGTAGAAGAAGGTGGAGCTGATGGTATTACTATGATAAATACGTTAGTAGGTGTTAGATTAGATAGAAAAACTGGAAAACCAATAATTGCTAATGTAACAGGAGGTTTATCAGGACCGGCAGTAAAACCAGTTGCTATTAGAATGGTATATCAAGTATCTCAAGCTGTAAATCATTCCTATTATAGGAATGGGTGGTGTAATGGATGAGTGGGATGTTATTGACTTTATCTCAGCAGGTGCAAGTGCAGTAGCTGTAGGTACTGCAAACTTTGCTGATCCATATGCTTGCCCAAAAATAATAAATAAACTTGAAAGTGCTCTTGATGAACTTGGAGTAGAACACATACTTGATATAAGAGGACGAGCTTACAAATAATAAAACTATATTAAAGGAGACAAATTGATGAAAAAAGACGTAATTATTGCATTAGATTTTCCAACATTAGAGGATACACTAAATTTTTTAGATAAATTTGATGATGAAAAACTATTCGTTAAAGTTGGGATGGAATTATATTTACAAAATGGTCCAGTAGTTCTTGAAAAAATAAAAGAATTAGGGCATAAAGTATTTTTAGACTTAAAACTACATGATATTCCAAATACAGTCTACGGAGCTACAAAAGGATTAGCACAATTCAAAGTAGATATTCTAACTGTACATGGTGCAGGAGGATATGAGATGTTAGCTGCAGCTAAAAGAGGAATGGTAGAAGGTGGAAGTCCTGATACAAATGTAATAGCAATAACTCAGCTTACATCAACATCTGAAGAAGCGATGAAAGAAGAGCAATTAGTGGCAGCTTCATTAGAAGAAAGTGTAATAAATTACGCAAAACTTGCTAAAAAAGCAGGACTTGATGGAGTTGTTTCATCAGTTTGGGAAGCTAGAATCATTAGAGAAAACTGTGGTGAAGACTTCTTAAAAGTAACTCCTGGTATACGTCTAGAAACTGATGAAGTAGGAGATCAAAAACGTGTTGCAACACCAACTGTTGCAGCAAGTGAAGGTAGTACACATATAGTAGTAGGACGTTCAATCACAAAAGCTAAAAATCCAAGAGAAGTTTATAATCTAATTAAAGAACAATTTATTAAGTAATAAAATATAGAAGCTAAGGAGAATTAAAATGACTTTAGAAAGAAAGATAGCTAAAAACTTACTAGAAATAGAAGCAGTTGCCTTAAGACCAAATGATTATTTTACATGGACTTCAGGTATTAAATCACCTATTTACTGTGATAATAGAATCACAATGTCTTATCCAAAAATCAGAAGAGAAATTGCTGCTGGATTAAGTGAAGTAATTAAAAAGAATTTTCCAGAAGTAGAAGTAGTAGCGGGGACAGCAACAGCAGGTATTCCTCATGCTGCATGGGTAAGTGAAGTACTAGATTTACCTATGATTTATGTTAGAGACTCAGCAAAAAAACACGGAAAAACTAACCAAATTGAAGGAAGACTATTAGAAGGACAAAAAGTCGTTATAATTGAAGACTTAATTTCTACAGGATTATCTTCATTAAAAGTAGCTAAAGCACTAGAAGAAGCAGGAGCAGTAGTACTAGGAGTGGTAGCAATATTTAGTTACGAACTTAAAAAAGCTCAAGATGCTTTTGCAGCGGATAAAGTAGAATACTACACATTAACTAACTATAACTTTTTAATTGAAGAAGCGGTAGCAAGTAATTATATTAAACAAGAAGATGTAGAAAAACTTCTTGAATGGAGAAATAACTTATAACATACTAAAAAGCACGTAAGGTTTATATCACGTGCTTTTTATATTCACAAAAATAATGACTATCACTTTCACATATGTTATAATTAAATAAAATTATAAGGTAGTGAGGTATAGAAAATGGATAATATTATTGATGTAACAGTTCCAGTAGCGGAAGTTGTTGATAAACACCCAGAAGTTTTAGATATTTTAGTAGATTTAGGATTTAAACCATTAGCTAATCCAATAATGAGAAATACTCTAGGAAGAAAGACTTCATTAAAAATGGGTTCTAAGTTAGCTGGTATAAAAATAGAAGATATAGTTGCTACGTTAGAAGCTAATGGATATGAAGTAGTAGGATTAAACTAATGACAAACAAGAATTGAAGTTTTAAAAGATATTTTATTGAGATTACATAATGGAGCAAGTGCGGACTCTGTACAAGATGAATTCAATGAACATTTTACAGGTGTATCAGCTATAGAAATAAGTTTAATGGAACATGAACTTATGAATTCTGATTCTGGTGTAACATTTGAAGATGTTATGAAATTATGTAATGTTCATGCGAATCTATTTAAAGGTGCTATTAAAACAGTAGAAGTAGAAGATAGTGAACATCCAGGCCATCCAGTGCAAGTATTTAAACAAGAAAACCTAGCGCTAAGAGCGGCTATTATTCGAGTAAGACGTATACTAGATAACTATAAAAATGTTGAAAATACACCATCTCAAGAAGTAGTGATAAAAGGTCTTGGACGTCAGTTGGCTCTTTTAGGACAGTTTGATATTCATTATAAGAGAAAAGAAGAGTTAATGTTTCCTATTATGGAGCGTTATGGTCATGATGCACCACCGAAAGTAATGTGGGGTGTAGATGATCAAATAAGAGACTTATTTAGTGACGCGCTACATGAAGCTCATAAACTACCTAATAGTGATATAGAAGTAGTAAAAGAAAAATTTGAAAAATTTGTTAAAGAATTTGAGGAAATGATTTTTAAAGAAGAATCAATTTTACTTATGATTCTATTAGAAACATTCAATCAAGATGACTGGTTAACCATCGCAAAAGAAAGTGATGCTTATGGATATGCAATTATTACACCAACTGAAGAATGGGTTCCTAAGAGAGAAAGTTTTGAAGAGCCTGTAGAAGAAATTTGTCAAACAGAAATAACTGAAGAAGGTGTAATGCAAAAGGTTATTTCAACACCAGAAGGTGAAATAACTATCTCATTTAAACCAAATAAAAAAGAAGAAAAAGTAGTAGATAGAACTACTCCTCAAAAATTTGGTAAAGGATATTTATCTGTAGATCAAGCAGATTTAATATTAAATCATCTACCAATGGAAATTACTTTCGTTAATAAAGATGAGATATTCCAATATTATAATGATCATTGTCCTGAAAAAGGATATGATATTTAAAACGTACACCTAGTCAAGTAGGTAGAAATGTAGAACTATGTCATCCGCCAAAAATATTTAGAAAAAAAGTAAAAAAATAATAATGCAAAAATTTACGCGATGGTAAAAAAAGATAAGTATGAAATGTGGTTTAATTCAGAATCTCGTGGGAAATTTGTTCATGTTGTTTATGCTGCAGTTAGAAATGAGCAAGGTGAATTCGAAGGAGTTCTAGAATATGTTCAAGATATTCAACCATATCGTGATATAGACACAGATTACAATAGAGACTTATAAGAAAAGAGCAACGTTAAAAAATTACTTAACGTTGCTTTTTAATTTAAAATATTTTGTCGAAAACTTGTTTTTTTGCTTTCATGCTAGTTAGAGTAATAGCAACTATAATTAATATCGCATAAATTACTCCCAAAATATGAGATATGTTTGGATACTCTAACAACAAGAAAATAGTAGCAGTATTTAATATTATTAGTCCAATAATACAAAAGAATGCAATTATCCCAAGTAATATCTGACTCATTCCTCGAGTACTAAGTTCAAGTATATTATTCCAGTTTAAATAGAGTTTATTAAAATCTCTAGTAAAACTATAAAATGCTATAGCTATACCGGTAATGATATATGAAAAAATAGTAATAATAAATAATTCAATTGATATTCCAGCCAATATAAGCATTATCATGAACATAATAATACCTAAAGAAATTTGAAGTAATGTACTTACAATAAATTTTGTTTTTATGTATTTTTTAAAATCCATCGGTAAAGATTTCAAGTGATAGTAATCTTGTTTTTCAAGAGAGATTGCAACACCTGTAAAACTGATAGGACTAGACATCATAAGTAAAGCCATTGAAAATCCAAAACAAATTGCAAAAGGATAGAATTCTATTCCAAGTTGGATTCCACCTTCACGTCTTATTTGTATTATAGCTCCGGCAAAAATTATAATAGATAATAGATAACTAGAGAAAATATTAGCAAGAAGTGTACCATGACTAAATAGATTAAAATTACGTTTGATTAATTTTGCATTTAGAGAGGTGTGTTTAGAACTCCTTTCTTTGTGTTCTTTTTGTTTTGAACTTAAAGTTGTTTTATGAACACCAGCTATTCTATGAATATCATTTAAATATTTTTTTAGCCACTAAGGTATTCACTAAAATAACTATAACAATAGTAATGATAATCAAGATAAGTAAATTCATATAAGATTCTTTTGTTAGTATATCAAAGAAAAAGTCTCCTCTATATTTTGTTTGCAGTAACATTAAATCATTAGAAAGCAAGTTCTTTAGATAAGATAACATACCCTGCTCCTAATAGTAATCCGAATATTATAATAATACCATTAATTTTATTTTTTTATTTTTTTCAAAAATTAGGTATGTATGTAATTGTAGATAAAAAGTAATGTTAGGCCTCCAGAAATAATAATAATTATGCATAATGAGTAAATAAGAGAAATTATAATCTGTATTAATGAAAAATTCTGTATTAATTGCTATAATAAAGTTAATTACAATCACAGGGGATAAATAATCCAGATAGTTGGAAAAAGTAATACTAAAAAAACTTTTCCCAATAAATAATTCTTTTCTCACTAACGGGTAACGGTAGTAAAGAATGGGTATCTTTACTTTCATAAAACATATTTAAAAATGTTGTTGATAGTGTTAAAGCAGTCATTATAATTAAAAAAATAATAATATGTATTTATAAGAAGGACCTTCTAGAACACTGCTAAACATTGAATTACCGAATAATATATAGAAGACGACTATGTTAAGTATATTTAAAAGTAATAGATTATTAAATATTTTCTTTCTAATATCAGCAGTTCCCTTATATTTTTTTCTATATTTTGCTGTTTGCATAGGATTAACATACATTAAGTTAGTAAAAAATAAATTTTTTATGATATTCCAGCGCATACTAAACACCACCTAGATTATATCGATTAGAACTTTTGATTAGGTTAAGATAAATTTCTTCGAGTGAGTTTCCTTCGTGTTGTGCTCTTAACTCATCAAGTGTTCCGACAAAAATAAGTTTACCATGGCTAAGAATACCAATTCTATCACATAGATGTTCTGCAACTTCTAAGACATGTGTAGAAAATAATACACTATGACCTTGTTTTGTATGTTCTTTCATAAGATTTTTCAAATCAAAGGATGCTTGTGGATCAAGTCCAGTCATTGGTTCATCCATTATCCAAAAGCGAGGGTTAGATAAAAGGGCAGCTATAAGAAAAACTTTTTGACGCATACCATGAGAAAATGAATTTATTTCTTGATGTTCAACACCTATCATGTTAAATAACTTAGAGTATTCGTATATACGCTCTTCTGTTGTTTTTTCATCAAGTTCATAAAGGTTGGCAATTAGAGACCAATATTCATATGGGGATAACGTTAAAAATATGTCAGGGCTATCAGGGACATAACCTATTTGCTTTTTACATTCTAGTCGATTATCACGTAAGTTCATATTATCAAAGAAAATATCTCCGCTACTAACTTCTATTATACTAGTTAAAGCCTTTATAGCTGTAGATTTTCCAGCTCCGTTGTGCCCTATTAGTCCAAATATTTCACCATCGTTAATAGCAAGATTAAGATTGTCTAATGCCAATTTAGAGTCGTATTGCTTTGAGACATTTTTGAATTCTATCATAAATGTATTTCCTCCTACTAAAATTAAGTATTTTAATTATAACAGTTATAAAGACTAAAAGATAGTATTTATAAGAATAACAAGCTTGTATTTTTTTAAATGGTTTTTAAAAATGGTTTATAGAAGAAGGGGAAATAAATAGATAATTACATACTAGATACACCTGGAAATGTGAGTTTAAAACTTAAAGTTTGATACACCTGGTAATGTGTAAAAAAAGAAGGTTGAATTATAAAGGATAAAACATCTTAAAAAAATTCAAAAAAATACTTGACAATGAAAAATAAAAGTGTTATTATTTTATACGTGAGTGTTTAGCACTCTGTGTAAAGCCGCTATGGCTTAAAATTTATTTTAAAAATATGAACCACCTGGATGAGTGATTCATAAAACTATCGAGGAAAGGAGGAAACCATAGAAATGCCAACTATTAACCAATTAGTTCGTAAACCTCGTAAATCAAAAGTATCAAAATCAGATTCACCAGCTCTTAACAAAGGGTATAACTCTAAGAGAAAGAAAGAAACTAACATTTCTTCTCCACAAAAAAGAGGAGTTTGTACTCGTGTTGGGACTATGACACCTAAAAAACCTAACTCAGCTTTACGTAAATATGCACGTGTTCGTTTATCAAACCAAATCGAAGTAACAGCATATATCCCAGGTATCGGACACAACCTACAAGAACACAGTGTAGTACTTATTCGTGGAGGACGTGTAAAAGACTTACCAGGGGTACGTTACCACATTATTCGTGGAGCTTTAGATACTGCAGGAGTTAACGACCGTAAACAAGGACGTTCTCTATACGGTGCTAAAAAGACCAAAAGAGAAAAAATAATAAATAGAAAATAATTTGATAAAAGAATTTCGTGAAAGGAGGCAACATTATGCCACGTAAAGGTCCAGTTGCAAAACGTGATGTTTTGCCAGATCCAATTTATAACTCAAAATTAGTTACAAAATTGATTAACAAATTAATGCTAGATGGAAAACGCGGTACAGCTCAAAAAATCCTATATTCTTCATTTGATATCATCAAAGAAAAGTCAGGACGTGATGCTATGGAAGTTTTCGAAGAAGCATTAAACAACATTATGCCTGTACTTGAAGTACGTGCTCGTCGTGTTGGTGGTTCTAACTACCAAGTACCAGTTGAAGTACGTGCAGAAAGAAGAATTACATTAGGTCTTCGTTGGTTAGTTAACTACTCTCGTTTAAGAGGAGAAAAAACTATGGAACAACGTTTAGCTAATGAAATTTTAGACGCAGCAAATAACACTGGTTCAGCTGTTAAGAAACGTGAAGATACTCACAAAATGGCTGAAGCTAACAAAGCATTTGCTCACTATCGTTGGTAATTATAAGGTGAATATCAAGCTATTTTATAGCTTGAGTTTTTCACTATAGAAGACAAATTACTCAAAAACTTTAAAAAATATGAAAGGAGAAAATTGACTCATGACTAGAGCATTTTCTTTAAAAGATACTCGTAATATCGGTATCATGGCTCACATCGACGCAGGTAAAACTACTGCAACAGAGCGTATTTTGTTCTACACTGGGAAAATCCACAAAATCGGAGATACTCACGATGGTAACTCTCAAATGGACTGGATGGAACAAGAACAAGAACGTGGTATCACTATCACATCTGCTGCAACAACTGCTGAGTGGAAAAAACACAGAATCAACATCATCGATACACCAGGACACGTAGACTTCACTGTTGAGGTTGAACGTTCTCTTCGTGTACTTGATGGATCAGTTGCTGTACTTGATGCACAATCAGGTGTTGAACCTCAAACAGAAACTGTTTGGCGTCAAGCAACTACATATGGAGTTCCTCGTATCGTATTCGTTAACAAAATGGATAAAACAGGAGCAGACTTCCTATACTCTGTAGGAACAATCCATGACAGATTACAAGCAAACGCACACCCAATCCAACTTCCAATCGGAGCTGAAGATCAATTCGAAGGTGTTATTGACCTTGTTGAAATGAAAGCTATCTACAACGAAGGAAGCGTAGGGGAAAATCTTGTAGAAAAAGAAATTCCAGCGGAATTACAAGATCAAGCAGAAGAATACCGTGAAAAATTAATCGAAGCTGTTGCAGAATTCGATGAAGAATTCATGGAAAAATACTTAGGTGGAGAAGAAATTACAGTAGACGAGCTTAAAGATGCTATTCGTAAAGCTACTTTATCAGTAGAATTCTTCCCAGTAGTATGTGGATCTGCATTCAAATATAAAGGGGTACAACCAATGCTAGATGCTGTAGTAGCTTACCTACCATCTCCATTAGACGTACCAGCAATTAAAGGTATTGATCCATCAACTGATGAGGAAGTAGAAAGACACTCTTCAGACGAAGAACCATTCGCAGCATTAGCTTTCAAAGTTATGACTGACCCATTCGTAGGGAAACTTACATTCTTCCGTGTATACTCAGGTATACTTTCATCTGGATCATACGTTAAAAACTCAACTAAAGGTAAACGTGAACGTGTAGGACGTATCCTACAAATGCACGCTAACACTCGTAACGAAATCTCTGAAGTATATGCTGGGGATATCGCTGCAGCTGTTGGTCTTAAAGATACTACAACTGGGGACACACTTTGTGATGAGAAAAACGAAGTTGTCTTAGAATCAATGGAATTCCCAGAACCAGTTATCCAACTTTCAGTTGAACCTAAATCAAAAGCTGACCAAGATAAAATGGCTACAGCATTACAAACTACAAGAAGAAGACCCAACATTCCGTGCAGGAACAGACGAAGAAACTGGACAAGTTATCATCGCTGGTATGGGTGAGCTTCACTTAGACATTATCGTTGACCGTATGCGTCGTGAATTCAAAGTTGAATGTACAGTAGGTGCTCCAATGGTATCTTACCGTGAAACATTCAAACAACCAGCTCAAGTACAAGGTAAATTCACTCGTCAATCTGGTGGACGTGGACAATACGGGGACGTATGGATTGAGTTCACTCCAAACGAACCAGGTGCTGGATTTGAGTTCGAAAATGCTATCGTTGGTGGGGTAGTTCCTCGTGAATACATCCCAGCAGTAGAAGCAGGACTTAAAGATTCTATGGCAAACGGTGTATTAGCTGGATACGAACTAATTGACGTTAAAGCTAAATTATTCGATGGATCATACCACGATGTCGATTCATCTGAAATGGCGTTCAAAGTTGCTGCATCATTAGCTCTTAAAGAAGCTGCTAAAAAATGTAACCCAGTAATCTTGGAACCAATCATGAAAGTTGAAGTAGTTATGCCTGAAGAATATCTAGGAGATATTATGGGTGATATCACTTCACGTCGTGGACGTGTTGAAGGTATGGAAGCTCGTGGTAACGCACAAGTAGTAAGTGCTCAAGTACCACTATCTGAAATGTTCGGATATGCAACTTCTCTACGTTCTTCAACTCAAGGACGTGGTACTTACTCAATGGTATTCGACCACTACGAAGAAGTACCAAAATCAATTTCTGAAGAAATTATCAAAAAAAATAAAGGATAATTAAAAATTATTCTTTATAGTTGCAATTTTTGTTGTAACATTATAAAATATAGTTATCATAGATTGCTATGTGACTGATTTTAAAAAATAAATTTTATTAATTTGAAGGAGACATTTTTAAAATGGCAAAAGAAAAATTCGACCGTAGTAAAACACATGCGAACATCGGAACAATTGGTCACGTTGACCACGGTAAAACAACTTTAACAGCAGCTATCGCTACTGTATTAGCTAAAACTTATGGTGGGGAAGCTAAAGACTACGCTTCAATCGATAACGCACCAGAAGAAAGAGAACGTGGTATCACAATCAACACTTCTCACATCGAGTATGAAACTCCAAAACGTCACTACGCACACGTAGACTGCCCAGGACACGCTGACTATGTTAAACATGATCACTGGTGCTGCGCAAATGGACGGAGCTATCTTAGTAATCGCTGCTACAGATGGACCAATGGCTCAAACTCGTGAGCACATCTTATTATCTCGTAACGTTGGAGTACCTAAAATTGTTGTATTCTTAAACAAAACTGACATGGTTGACGATGAAGAGTTATTAGAATTAGTAGAAATGGAAGTTCGTGAACTATTATCTGAATACGGATTTGATGGAGACGATCTACCAGTAATCAAAGGTTCTGCTCTTAAAGCTCTTGAAGGTGACGCTGATGCTGAAAAAGCTATCATCGAACTTATGGAAACAGTTGACGAGTACATCCCAACTCCAGAACGTGACAACGCTAAACCATTCATGATGCCAGTTGAGGACGTATTCTCAATCACTGGACGTGGTACAGTTGCTACAGGACGTGTTGAACGTGGACAAGTTAAAGTTGGAGACGTAGTAGAAATCGTTGGATTAACTGAAGAACCAGCTTCAACTACTGTAACAGGTGTTGAAATGTTCCGTAAATTATTAGATTACGCTGAAGCAGGAGATAACATCGGTGCATTATTACGTGGTGTTGCTCGTGAAGATATCGAACGTGGACAAGTTTTAGCAGCTCCTAAAACAATCACTCCACACACTCAATTCGTAGCTGACGTGTATGTATTATCTAAAGAAGAAGGTGGACGTCACACTCCATTCTTCACAAACTACCGTCCTCAATTCTACTTCCGTACTACTGACGTAACTGGTGTAGTTACTTTACCAGAAGGTACTGAAATGGTAATGCCTGGGGATAACGTATCAATCAACGTAGAACTTATTTCTCCAATCGCGATCGAAGAAGGAACTCGTTTCTCAATTCGTGAAGGTGGACGTACTGTAGGTTCAGGTGTTGTAACTTCAATCGTTAAATAATTTTAATTGATTAAAATAAAAACAAGGTGATTTTTCACCTTGTTTTTTTTACTTTAAACATGTAATTATTGGTTTTATATTTAATAAAAATATGGAATTTGTGTTATTTTGAATTAACTATTGCAGAAAAACTATCGCGGGTGTATAATAAAAGTGTAAATGGTATTAATAGGGGAGGATGATACTATGGAGGCGATATATTCAATAATAGCTACTGCTGTATATATAGCTATTATAGCATTACTCACTCCGAGTTTTTCTAGGGAAAGGGAGTAAAAATTTTAAATCGAGGTTAAGAAATTAGCCCCGATTTCTAATTTATAAAAAAAAATTTAAAAAGTTGTTGACAAGTAGTAAAAGATATAATATAATAATAAACGTAGCAAATAAATATATAACAAATGCGGGTGTAGTTTAGTGGTAAAACCTCAGTCTTCCAAACTGATGTTGTGAGTTCGATTCTCATCACCCGCTCCATTTTTTTATATAAAGGATTTTTCCACAGTAGCTCAGTTGGTAGTAGCATCTGACTGTTAATCAGAGGGTCGTAGGTTCGAGTCCTACCTGTGGAGTAAAGTACGGCTGTGTATGCAGCCGTATATTTTTTTATAAAAAGCTATAAATAAGTATTATCAAAGCTGATTTTATGGTATAATTAAACATGATATGTCTATAGGAATAGTATGATAATACTAATAAAATAAGAAGAAATATAAACAAAATTATAATAGGAGATTAATATGTTTTTAGATGAGGTAAAAATATTCGTCAGATCTGGTGACGGTGGTAACGGTCTTGTAGCGTTTAGACGTGAGAAGTATGTACCAAAAGGTGGACCAGCTGGAGGAGACGGAGGACGTGGAGCTAATGTTGTCTTTATAGTAGATGAAGGACTTAGAACATTCATGGACTACCGTTATCAAAAGAAATTCGTTGCACCAAATGGTGAGAACGGAATGAGTAAAGGAATGCACGGTAGAAAATCAAAAGATTTATACTTAAAAGTACCACCTGGAACTGTTATTCGTGATACAGATACTGGTGAAGTACTAGCTGACTTAGTAGAACATGAACAAGAAGTAATAGTGGCTCGTGGAGGACGAGGAGGACGTGGAAACTGTCGTTTCGCAACACCTTCAAACCCAGCACCAGAAATAGCTGAAAATGGTGAACCAGGAGAAGAAAGAAACTTAACACTTGAGCTTAAACTAATGGCTGATGTTGGGTTAGTTGGATTCCCATCAGTAGGTAAATCAACATTACTATCAATAACTTCAAAAGCAAAACCAAAAATTGCTGATTATCACTTTACTACATTAGCACCAAACTTAGGTGTAGTAGAAACAAAAGATCACCGTAGTTTTGTAATGGCAGACTTACCAGGACTTATTGAAGGAGCAAGCCAGGGTGTAGGATTAGGACACCAATTTTTACGTCATATTGAAAGAACTAAAGTAATTGTTCACGTAATTGATATGTCAGCAACAGATGGTCGTGATCCTTATGAAGATTATAAAGTTATTAATGCAGAGCTAGGTGAATATAATATGCGTTTACTAGAACGTCCACAAGTAGTAGTAGCTAATAAGATGGATATTCCAGTAGCTAGTGAAAACCTAGTAGAATTTAAAAAACGTCTAGCTGAAGACGGAGAAGATGTTGATATCGTAGAAATTTCAGCATTTACGAGAAATAATATAGATAACTTATTATATAAAATTAGTGATATTTTAGATAACACAGATCCTAATATGCTTTACGAATTAGATACTGAAGAAGAAAGCATGGAAAACCGAGTTATTTATAAACATAAACCAAAAGATGAAACATTTAAAATTACTCGTGACGATACAGGAGCATATGTTGTTAGTGGACCTGGTATCGAACGTGCATTCTTAATGACTGACTTCAACCGTGATGCATCTGTAAGACGTTTCGCTCAACAAATGCGTTCTATGGGAGTAGACGATGCTTTACGCGAACGCGGGTGTAAAAATGGAGATACAGTTAAAAATACTTAAAGGTGAGTTTGAATTTGTAGAGTAGGAGAAATACCATAATGGATAATGAAAAAAAGTATATTACATAATTAGAGAAGATGTGCTTCCTGAAGCTGTAAAGAAGACTATAATTATGAAAAAAAGCTTTTAGAAGAAAAATCCAAAATTATCAATTTTGGAGGCATCAAAAAAAGATTTGATTTAAGTAGAAGTGCTTTTTATAAGTATAAAGATACTATTTTTTTCCGATTCAAGAAATTACAAAGACAATCTATATTATCACTTTCAATAGATGTTGATGATATACCAGGAATTTTAGGAAGAGTGCTTTCAGTAGTAAATGAAGAAAAATGTAGTGTACTTACAATTCACCAAACAGTACCGATTAATTCTCGTGCTACTATCATTATCTCACTAGAAATTGATCCTGTTCACACAAATATAGAAAAAAACTAACTAAGAGAATACAAAAATCTTGAATTTGTCAATAAAATTAAAGTTATTGGCGTTAGTATGTAAAAAAATATAATAAAGTATATAAAAAAATAGGAGAACTGGAGAGGAATGTAGTTTCCTAGTCAGTTCTCTTTTTTCGTTATAAAAGGAGAATATATGCAGAAAAATGAAATATTCACTGGAAAAGTTATTGATTATACTCATGATGGTTTAGGAATTGTTAAAATCGATAATTTTCCAATCTTCATTGAAGATGTAATAGAAGGTGAAGAAGTAGAATTTAAAATTATTAAATTAAAAAAGAATCTTGGTTATGGTAAAGTACTTAAGATTATTGAAAAAAATCAAGTAATAGAGTAGAAGGTATTCCAAAAACTTCAGGTGCTAATTTAGTACATATGAGCTATGAAGAACAACTAAGATTTAAGACGAAAAAAGTTCAAAATGTTATGAATAAAACATTAGGACAAAATAGTGTTGAAGTATTAGAAACACTAGGAATGGAAGATGGATATCATTATAGAAATAAATCAGTTATTCCAGTTCAAAAAGTAGATAATGAAGTAAAAATGGGTTACTACAAACCACGTAGCCACGATGTAGTTAATATAGAGAAGTGTTTTATTCAATATGATGAACACAATAAACTTATGAACTATACTAGAGATTTAATTGCTGAAATGAATCTTTCTATTTATGATGAAAAAACACATAAAGGTGCGATTCGTCATATAATGTTCAGAACGAATTCTAATAAAACTGAAATAATGGTTGGGATAATAGTAAAAGAAGTATTCCCAGGTCTTGATGAGTTTGTTAAGAAGATAACTGAATTTGATTCAAGAATAGTAAGTGTCATGCTTAATATTAATAATAAGAAAACTAATGTAATCTTTGGTGAAAAAATTGAAAACTTATATGGGAAAGACTTTATAACTGATACTTTAGGAGGAATAGAATTTAAGATTTCTTTACGCTCATTCTATCAAGTTAATCCAGTTCAAACAGAAGTACTATACAGTAAAGCACTAGAATTAGCAAAATTAAATCAAGATGATACTATAATAGATGCATACTGCGGAATAGGTACAATAAGTTTATTTGCAGCACAAAAAGTGAAAAAAGTTTATGGTATAGAAATAGTAGAAGCAGCAGTATTAGATGCCCGTGAAAATGCGAAAAATAATAATATAACTAATGCAGAATTTTTACTAGGTAAAAGTGAAGATGTCATTAAGGATCTAATTTCAAAAGATGTTCAAATCGATGCAGTAATAGTCGATCCACCACGTAAAGGATGCGAAGAAAGTTTCTTAAGAGACTTAGCTTCAATGGGAATAGAAAAGATAGTTTATGTGAGCTGTAATCCTGCAACTCTAGCACGTGATATGGAAATTATGAGAGATCTTGGTTATAAACTAGGTGCAGTGCAACCAGTGGATATGTTCCCGGGAACGTATCATGTTGAAGTGGTAACACTTTTTGAAAGAACTAATTAGAGAAGTAGAAGAATATTTTATACTCTGGATAGAACTCGTAGAAAGAGGAGAGAAACCTTAGCCACTGTACTTGATCATGAACTTGTCACATAGTTTTCTAAAGAGATTATGGAATTATATAATGGGATTTATTTTTAAACAAAGACAAATTGAAATTTTTGGAGGTGAAGGGTATGGCTTCAAGAAAAGAATATTTAGATTTTATTTTAGAACAACTATCCGATTTGGAAGAAATATCATATAAGTCAATGATGGGTGAATATATAATTTATTATCGTGGAAAAATTGTTGGTGGAATTTATGATGATAGGTTTTTAGTGAAGCCTGTTAAATCTGCAATAGCATACATGCCAAATGCAAAGTACGAGTTACCATATGATGGAGCAAAGGAAATGTTATTGGTAGATGATGTTGATAACAAAGAATATTTAACCGGCTTATTTAATTCAATGTATGATGAGTTACCTGCACCAAAACCAAAGAAAAAGAAATAATAAAATTTCAGTTTATCAAGGTAATACCATTTAACGATAACCTTATGCTATAGTTAAATGGTTTAGTGGTTATAGTCCCAGATATAGACAGGTTCACTTGATATACTTAGTGTTCACTCGTTTCATGTTGAAGTGGTAACACTTTTTGAAAGAACTAATTAGAGAAGTAGAAGAATATTTTATACTCTGGATAGAACTCGTAGAAAGAGGAGAGAAACCTTAGCCACTGTACTTGATCATGAACTTGTCACATAGTTTTCTAAAGAGTTTATGGAATTGTATAATGGGATTTATTTTTAAACTAAGACAAATTAGAATTTGTTGAATTTAGCAAGGTATAAATTTCTATGAAATGAGACCTATAAAACTTGTACGGATATTGTAGGGTAAGAAAAGAAATCTTCCTCTATACTAAAATAAACTGAAGGTAAGGGGGAATCGAAATGAATATTATCAAGTCGTTTAACGATACGATTGATTATCTTGAAACAGTTCTTGATGATGAAATTGATGAAAAGAAAGTAACTCAGTTATCCGGATATTCGTATTCAATGTTCAGTCGCTTGTTTTCTATTCTGACTGAAACAACGCTTTCAGAATATTTGAGAAGCAGAAGATTGACGGAAGCAGCCGTTATATTAAGAAATACGGATGAAAAAATTATTGATGTTGCTTTCAAATTTGGATATGAGTCATCAGATTCATTTGGAACAGCTTTTAAAAATTTTCATGGATTTACTCCTTCTGAGGTGAGAAATGGAAAACCATTCAAATTAGTATCACGAGTGCAGTTAGCACTAAGTGTAAGAGGAGGAAGAAGCATGAACATTACAATTCAAAAGAAACAAGCATTTACAGTTGCAGGGGTAAATGAACAAAGCATCAATTCATCATTATGTCCGAGTGTATGGAATAAGCTATATAAAAAATATAGCCACGATGAACTTGTAAGTTTGGGAAGCGATCAAAGTATGGGCGTTTGCCATGATGTGGAAAATCCAAGCACAATAAATTATATGGCTGGTTATATCGTTAATGATGTAGATAAAGCCACAAGTATGGGCTTAGATGTTTTGGAAGTGGAAGAAGCAGAGTATGCAGTTGTAGAATTAGTAGGAAGTGTTCCGGAGTGCATTCATAACGGGTGGAAATATGCAATGGAAGTATTCTTCCCTGAGCATGGCTATATTCATTCAGGAAAAACTGACTTTGAATATTACTATGAAGGTGATATGCACAGCAAAGACTACAAAATGGAACTTTGGATTCCGATAACTAAAGCTTAAAAACCAGCTTGTCAAGCTGGAAAATTCCAGTTTGCCGAGGTAATATCTTTTAACGATAACCTTATGCTATAGTTAAATGGTTTAGTGGTTATATTCCCAGATATAGACAGGTTCTCTTGATATACTTAGTGTTCACTCGTTCCATGTTGAAGCAGTTGTTTTAATGACAAGATAGTAGACCGAAGCCGTTAATTACGAATGCTTTATGCGATAGCTGTCGCAGAGGAGTAATGATTCGGTAACAGTGAACCGCTGAATATGTGACGTTGCTTGTGAAAGGTGATTAATAGGAGAAAATTATAAAAGAAAATAATATAATATTTTGTAAAGGGAGGGATTAATTGTGCCAAGACCAACTACAAAAAATGATTTAATGATAGTTGCTAAGGAAAGTTATGAAAAGTTAAACTTACTTATTTCAAAGATGACGAGTGAAGAGTTAAATACACCTTTTGATTTTTCAAAAGATAAAAATAAAAAAGAAGCTCATTGGAGAAGAGATAAAAACTTAAGAGATATCTTAATTCATCTCTATGAATGGCATAAACTTGTTTTGAATTGGGTACGTTCCAATCAAAAGGGAGAAGAGAAATCATTTATTCCTGAACCATATAACTGGAGAACTTACGGCGATATGAATGTAGAATTTTGGAAAAAGCATCAGAATACGTCTCTGGAAGAAGCGACAAAAGCTTTACAAAAATCTCATAAAGATGTTTTGAAACTAGCCGAAAACTTTACAAATGAAGAATTATTTTCAAAAAAAGTTTATAAATGGGTTGGTGGGAGTACATTGGGATCTTATTTTGTCAGTGCTACTTCTAGCCATTATGATTGGGCTATAAAAAAAATAAAGGCCCATCAAAAAAATTGCAAGTAAGCCATAAATGGAAAAATACAAGGAAGTAAAGATAAATTAACGTAAACTTCCTTTTTGATTGCTAATCTAACGACTTTGATTGCTAATCTAACGACAAAAAAGTAAATTTTGTTCTCAACTTTGATGAGAATCTTTCTTTTGGATTTGTCGACGCGAGCATTATTTCGATAGATTAATAAATACTTTATCTATATTGCATTGACTCGAAAAGTTAGATAGGAGATATCTAACTTTTAGGGTCATCGTTTTTTAATTTAGCATATTTATAATGATTTACAATATTATATAATTAAATATCATGTGAGATTATATAATCAAATTTAATCTCAAAAAATATACTGATAGAATAGTGAAAATGATAAAATAAGAATATACAGTTTTGACAAAATAAAGTGGTGTAAGGTAGTGTACTTGTTCTGTATTTTTTATGATTTATGAACTCCAAGTAATATAGTATAATAGAATAAAGAAAGTTGATTAAGGTTGGAAAGTTAGATATACATGAAGTTTTGGAGGTGAGTGTGTGATAGAAATTAGACCTAGTTTTAAAGATATAAAATCATTTGAAGAATTTAATAAATACTATTGGTATCGAGAAGAACTTTCACAAATATGTAAGTCTCTTGGATTAGAGTATAGATGTACGAAGAAAGAATTAAACTATATTATTGAACAATATTTCAAGGGAAATAGAATAGAAAAGTCTACAAGGAAAGTAAACAAAAAACATGCCGAAGTAATATCTTTAAATACACCATTGCTAGAATGTGGATTTTCTTTTAACCAAAAATTTAGAGATTATTTTTCAGCTGTAACAGGAGTTAGCCCATTTAAATTTAATGCTGATATGGCAACGGCTTGGAGAAAAGTAAAAAGTGATAACGATAAAAAATTTACGATCCAAGATATGATTAAAATATATTATGGAGAGTCAGATTATGCAAAGTATGATAATTCGACTTGTCAGTGGAATCAATTTCTGAAAGAATTTTGTGCAGATGAATCTAGCAATAATTATTCTAACAAGTTAAAAGTTGCAGCTATCCTTTGGAAAGAAGTTAGAGACTCGAAGAGTGAAAAAAATTATTCAAAACAACTGCTTAATGAATATAAATATAAAGTAGAGGAGTATCGTAAATAAACATCTGTCTGATACTTTTAACGATAGTATCTACGTATTTTATATGATTAATTTATTCATGGAATCTTGTTATAGTAGGGAGAAGAAAGGGGGAAACGATGATGAAAATTTTAGCATTCAATCCTATTTCGTTAAGAAAAAGAATGGTTGAATTCCTATTTGATTATCTTTTAATTTTAACTTATTTAGTTCTTCTGTTTCTATGTGCAATATCTTATTACTACATTTTTTTTAATGGCATTCCAATGCAAACAGAAATTCAATCACAGAGCCTTACATTCTTTATCACTGTTCTTCCAATCATGCTTTATTTCACATTTTTGGATTATGAAAAAAATGGGAGTTTTGGGAAGTCAAAAGCTGGACTCCAACTGATCTACCAAAAAAAAACAGTGAAGGCTAGCTTAATTAGAAACACTATCAAATTTTTACCATGGCAATTAGGTCATATGGGTACCATTCATGGTGTCTATAGTAATTTTGATTTGTTATCTATTATCTTATCATTTTTAGCCACTCTATTCGCAGTTTTGTTAATGGCGATGACGATTTTTAGGAAAGATAAAAGGCATCTGGGGGACCTGTTAGCACAAACACAGGTACAACTAAAAGGCGACTAGGGTATAGGTTGTCAAACTTCTTCTTATGAATCTTACTAAATATAGTGGATTAATGAAAAGTTATATACTGGAGAGAACCATTTTGGTTCTCTCTTTTAATATTCAAAACTATATATTTGTTAAATAGTTATTAAAAAATAGTCACTAAAGTTTAGAAATTAATAATTTCTACGTATATGTAGACAAGATATATAAATTTTTTTAAAAAAATAGTAAATATATATGATAATATTACCCAAAAAGATTAAAAAAATGCTCTACAATAATTTTAATGACAACATATTATAGGCAACTTTTAACAAGTTAATAATGAAGTGTTATTATTCCTTATAAAAAAAGTTTAGCATAATTATTTTTAGAAATATAGTAGTCGATTCAGGTACTTTTTTTCAGTTATACTAGTTAAATTTTTTTATTTCGCATATAAATAGCTATTGGTGTGATAAGTAGATATATAAGAATCAAGATTATAAAAAATCCTATACCGGCATCTAAAAATACATAAATAATGTTAAAACCAAAATGCATAAAAATAGAATAAATCAAATTATTATATTTTTCCAAAATAATATTCATTAACACGGTAATTGACGTTATTACAACAATATTAGCAATAATGTATGGAACAGCACGCCAGTCTGTAAATTTTGAATCTACAATCCATAGAAGTGTGTGCCAAAAACACCAAACTAGACCTTGATAAATAGAGGATTTTAAAAAATTATATTTTTTGTTAAATTCTTCCCTCATATAGCCACGCCATCCTAATTCTTCACCTGTTGGACCTGATGTGAATGATAAGAAAATACTAAGTGGTAATGATATCGTACCTAGATTGATATAGGAAAACATTGTTTTTTGAGTCATAAATGAGTATATGAAAAGCGATAATATACTAATTCCAAATGTAATAAAAAATGAACAAAGAAGTGGTAATAACGATACTTTAGCAGAAAAACATCGTTTAATAAAAACTGTTCTATTTTCATCTGGTCTGAAATATTTCCATCCAATTAAAAGTAGATATGAAGGAGACCATGCGATAATATTTCGAACAATCCACAAAACGACAGGAGGTGCATGAAATAATAAACTTACGGGTCCTGCGACAAAAATGATAAGCATCCATACAAGAATATACGAACTAATGATGTATCTTTTTAAATAATTTAAATTCATTTGATTACCTTCTTTCTTCTTTTGTATAAATAACAAGCTCACTCTTAATACCATTTAGTTTAATTATATTATCAGAATTTGGAAAATCGAAACTTTCAGTCTTCTGACCATTTTTCTCATAATAAATACTTGTTCCAATTCCTTTTGAAATAGCTGTGAATTTACTGTTTATAGGTACACGAATTCTTGATGTAGCTGAAATCTGATTGATATCAATTTCACCGTTTAATGAGTTACATAATACTTCCATATCTAGGTTACAGTTTATTTTTAACTTACCAGAAATATCCTCTAAAATAATATGAGGTGTCTTAATATCAAGTTCAATATCTTCGCAATCTAGAGAGTGAATCTCCATAGATTCTGTGCTAATCTCACATTCAATGTGACTAATATAGGAAACTGGGATTTGTACAAAGATACTAACACTTTTCTTAGCTGTTGCTTCTGTCACTCCATTAAAACGTTTTATATCTATATCAATTCTCTTTCTACTATCATCAATCTTCACTTTAAAATCATTTTGGAGTGTAGAAAGATTGTTAGATACTAGACGGATTCGTATTTTTTCTCCTTGGTATCCTGATAATACAAATTTTTTAGCTCCTCCTAATTTCATATCATAGCTCTTTACTTTATCGATATCGTACTCTGTGATACTCTCAAATAGATATTCAGAAGTATTAGGGGCAGCTATTTCATTAGATAGTAGTTCATCAATAGAAATATTAAATAAGTTTGAGATTGATAAAATATTTTCAATATCTGGAATTCCAGCATCTGTTTCCCATTTAGTTACTGCTTGTCTTGAAACACCGATTTTTTCCGCTAGTAGCTCTTGGGATATTCCCATTTGTTTACGTATAGATTTTAATTTTTCTGCAAATGTCATTTTTATGATCTCCTATGTATTTTATGATGTAATTTGTCATAAAGTAGTGATATGACTGGTTTTAGTATAAAATGAATAATTATCATAGTACAAGCAATTAAAGATTACATTCTAATTCTTTCTGCTACTTTACGTAGCATTTATAGTTTTTAAGCTTATTCTCAGCTTTTTTAGTTATTTTATCATATTTTTCGTTTTTGTAATGTAGGTATATTTTTGTTAACACATGTAAATTTTGAAATTTGAAGTAAAAAAATTGTAAGTATAAAAAAATGTTTATTTTATAGTATAATTTTATACATAAGCCTATCCTTTTTGTTCTTTAATATGGATATTTTCTAGCTCTATATGTTGAAGCAGTAACACTTTTTGAACAAGCTGATTAATTAGAAAAGTAGAAGAAGATTTTACATACTGGGATAGATGTCATAAAGTAGAGGAGTTTGAGTATGAAATTTCATGAATTTGGTGATAAGAATTTTCCGCATATTATATTAATACATGGTGGAGGAAATTCTTGGTGGAATTATCTTCGGCAAGCACGTATCCTTTCAGAGGAATACCATGTAATTTTACCAACTCTTGATGGCCATGGTGAAGAAAATCAGATAGATTATATTTCTACTGAAAATTCCGCACTAGAAATTCTAGATTATATTAAAAAGAATTGTAACGGAAAGTTGTTTGCTATTGGAGGAGTTTCACTTGGTGGTCAAATTATTATGGAAATACTATCACAAGATAGTGGAATAGTTGAGAAAGCAATAATAGATGGAAGTATTTGTATCCCTCAACCAAAGTTAGCTAGAATAAGTATTTTACTTGTATCTTTATTTGGTAAACTGATGTTCAGTAAATTTGCTTGTAAAATTCAGCTAAGTTTAATGGACAAAATGTATCCTAAAATAGCATATCCTGATGACCTAAAAAGATATTATATGGAGGATATGCCAAGGACACCTGTTAAAACGCTAATAACCATATATAAAACATATATGGGACATTACAAGTTAAAAAGTACGATTTCTAAAAGTAAGGCAAAGGTTCTTTATATTTATGGTGAAAAAGAATTGAACTGTGTTAAAGAATCGGCAAGATTATTTCAAAAGGTTCATCCAAATACTATTTTGTATGAAGCAAAGGATTATAATCATGGATATTTATCAACATACTTACCTCAGGAGTGGGTAGAGTTAGTTTATCCATTTTTAAAGAACAATAACTAAATCTACTTGTGGCATGAAATTAAAAAGGTATCGATAGAATTTTAGTAACTTACAGTTTTTTTAAAGAAATATAAAAAGGTAAGTACTTTTTAAGATTAGTATTTAAGGAGGTTAGATAGTTGAAATATGTACTTTTATTACGTGGTATAAATGTAGGTGGTAAGAATAAGGTATCAATGAGTGAACTAAAAGAACAATTGTTAAGCATAGGTTTTGAAAATGTTAGTTCATATATTAACAGTGGAAATTTGTTCTTTAGTAGTTTAGAAAATCATGAAATATGTAGCTCAAAAATAAGAGATTTATTAGAAACTAATTATGATTTTACGATACCTTTTGCGCTAATCACAAAAGAAGAATATTTAGAAGAAAAAGCCGAATTACCAGATTGGTGGAAGGAAGACTTGGCAAGAAAAGATGTACTGTTCTTTTCATATAATTTTGATAAATCAAATATCTTTGACTTTATAGATAAATCTATATTTCATAATGAAGTAGTGTATGTAGGGAGACATGCAGTATTTTTGGGGGTAAATATGATGAGTCGGAATATTTAAAAAAACTACGTATCATAAAAAAATTAATAAAGCAAGATTTCTATAAAAAAATAACAATTAGGAATTCAAATACATTTGAAAAAAATAGCAATGATTTTAGAAGAAAAACTAGAAGTATTTTTAATTGAAAGAAGGTGAATGTTTGATGGAAGGAATGTTGAAGTTATATTCTCCTATTAATGAATTAAAACAAATTGGTGAGGACATTTGGATTGTTGATGGAAATGAAATACATATGAGTTTTAAACTTTTTAAAGTTCCTTTTACAACAAGGATGACAGTAGTTAAACTAGATAACAATAAATTATGGATTCATTCACCAATAGCTTTTAATAAGGAATTAAACGATAAAATAAAAGAACTAGGAGATATCGAGCATATAATTGCTCCTAATAAATACCATTATAGTTACGTATTAGATTGGTATAAATATTATCCAGATGCAAAAGTTTGGTTAGCAAAAGGAGTACGTACCAAACTTAAAATTGATGAAAGAGAAAATTTTATATCACTAGATAATATTTCAAAAACTTCTTGGTCAGAGGAGATACTTTTTACTCCATTTAAAGGAAGTATAGCCATGGAAGAGATGGTATTTTTTCATAAAAAGAATTCAACCTTAATATTAACGGACTTAATAGAGAGTATAGAAGTGAATAAATTACCGTTATTATATAAACTTGTATTTAAGTTTGGAGATAATAAGTATCCTAAGTTTCGAACATCAAGAGATTTACGATCATCATTTTATCTTTAAAAAAACAAGCTAAAGATAGCTATTCTAAGATTGAAAGTTGGAAACCTGATAAAATTGTTTTTTCTCATGGAAAGATAATTCTAGAAAATGGTACGGAAAAATTAAAAGAAGCATTTTATTGGTTGAGAAAAATAGTGTGCTTTATGAGAAAATAATAATATAAAAGTTAGAGAATAATTGAAAGGGAGTGATTAGGTATGACAATAGTAATAAAAAGAGTACTGGCATCAACTTTGAAAGAAATGGCCGAAAAGAAATCATTATCAAAAATAACAATTAATGATTTAACTCAAGCTTGTGATGTTAGTCGTCAAACGTTTTATAATAATTTTAAAGACATCTATGATTTAGTAGAGTGGATATATCTTAAAGAGGTAGTGACTCCGATTGAAAGAGGGAAAATCTATGATAAATGGCAAGATGCTCTAACATCAATTTTCCAATATATCTCAGAGAATCATGTTTTTGTTTTAAATACCTATCGCTCTTTTGGAAAAGGATTTTTAGAAAAAGTACTAAGACAGGAGATTGAACTATTTCTAAGTAATCAGGTGTTCAAAAAAATCGAAGTAACAAAAGAAGAAGCTAAACAAGTAGAGTTTTCTTATTCTTTTTATACATATGCTTTGGTTGGAGTGGGGTTAGATTGGATAGAAAAGCAAATGCCAGAAAGTGTTGAAGAACTAGTTGAAAGAATTGAAAGAGTTATGCTGGGTGAGATAATCTCTCTTCTTTAAATAAAGTTTAAGCTCTTTTACAATTAATTGAATTTGTAAAATAGTTAGGCAAAAGTAAAAAATTGTAAATTGTATTATGGATATGGAAGGTGTATATTAATAGTGATATTAGTATACACTTTTTTAGGAGGAGTTTTTATGTATTATTCAAACGGAAATTATGAAGCATTTGCTAAACCAAAAAAACCAGCAGGAGTAGATAAGAAATCAGCCTATTTAGTAGGTTCTGGACTAGCTTCTCTTGCAGCAGCAGCCTTTTTAGTTCGTGATGGACAAATGAAAGGGGAAAGAATCCATATTCTTGAAGAACTACCTATTGCAGGAGGTAGCTTAGATGGTATTATGAATCCAACTCGTGGATTTATTATTCGTGGTGGTCGTGAAATGGAAGATCACTTTGAATGTCTTTGGGATTTATTTAGATCTATACCATCATTAGAGGTAGAGGATGCATCTGTTTTAGATGAGTTCTACTGGCTAAATAAAGAAGACCCTAACTATTCAAAATGTCGTGTTATTGAAAACCGTGGACAACAAATTCCTAATGACGGACTTTTTGCATTATCTGATAAATCTAGTCAGGAATTAGTAAAACTATATTTAACTTCTGAATCAGAACTTCAAGGTATGAAAATAACAGATTTCTTTAGTAGTGAATTTTTCGAGTCTAATTTCTGGACTTATTGGGCAACAATGTTTGCTTTTGAAAAATGGCACTCAGTTGCCGAAATGCGTCGATATATGTTGAGATTTATTCATCATATTAAAGGACTTCCTGATTTATCAGCACTTAAATTCACTAAATATAATCAATATGAATCATTAGTTCTACCATTAGTTAAATATTTAGAAGATCATGGTGTAACTTTTGAGTATAATACTGTAGTTAAAGATATAAAAGTAGAAAAACAAGGAAAAGATTTAGTAGCTAAACATCTAATTTTAGAAGTAAACGGTGAACCTGTTGTTAGAGAATTAACTGAAGATGACCTAGTATTTGTTACAAATGGTAGTATCACAGCATCTACAACATATGGTAACAATGATACTTCAGCTCCAGTCAGCAAAGAACTTGGTGGAGCGTGGCAACTTTGGAAAAACTTGGCTAAACAAGATGAACGTTTTGGACGTCCAGAAGTATTTTGTGAAAATCTTCCTGATCAAAGCTGGTTTGTTTCAGCTACAACAACTGTAACAGATAAAAGAGTTGCAGAATATATAGAAAAAATTTGTAAACGTGATCCTTATGCAGGTAAAGTAGTAACTGGTGGTATAGTAACAGCACGAGACTCAAATTGGATGCTAAGCTTTACACTTAACCGTCAACCACACTTTAAATCTCAATCAAAAGATGAATTAGTAGTTTGGATTTACGGATTATATTCAAATATTTCAGGTAACTATATTAAAAAACCAATAGAAGCTTGTACAGGTATTGAAATAGCAGAAGAATGGCTTTACCATATTGGTGTTCCTGAACAATTTATTCACGAATTTGCAAGCAAAGGATGTAGCACAGTTCCATGTTATATGCCTTATATAACAAGTTACTTTATGCCTAGACATGATGGTGATAGACCATTAGTTATCCCAGAAGGCTCTAAAAACTTAGCATTTATAGGTAACTTCTCTGAAACACCACGTGACACTGTCTTCACTACAGAATATTCTGTTCGTACAGCTATGGAAGCAGTATACACATTACTAGATGTTGATAGAGGTGTACCAGAAGTATTTAATTCTGCATATGATTTACGTGTAATGACTAAATCAACTAATCGCTTAATGGATGGCAAAAAACTTGAAGAAGTTAAACTACCTTTATTTGCCAAAGCAATTAGTAAACGCGTATTGAAAAAAATCAAAGGAACATATATTGAAGAAATTCTAAAAGATGCAGGACTGATTTAGATATAATTCCTCTAGGTTATAGTTATAAAAAATACATAATAGATATAAAAGACGATAGTGAAGACTGTCGTCTTTTTTAGTAAAAAGCTTACTAGTTTTGGATAGAAAAAGTAAAGGGTGTATGATATTATAAAAGATATAATAGCTAATAAAAAGATTTGATATATTAATATAAAAGTTAATTTTTTTAGTGGGGTGAGTTTATATGGAAGACTATATTAAAAGTCTAGAAAAAGAATTATCTTTGTTTGAACATGGTTTTTAAAGAAGAGGAAAAAAGAGCTCTAGCTGATTATAAAACTAATGATAAAAATTATATTAAGAGATTAGCATTTTTAGCGTTTAAATCAGATGTATATCAAGTAAGAATGTATAGTGTATTTCTATTTGGATATTTATCAGAAGATAGTGATATACTAACATATATGAAAGATGAGGTTTCTAAGGACAGCAACTGGAGAGTACAAGAAGTATTAGCAAAGGCATTTGATGAATTTTGTAAAAAAATAGGGTATGATAAGTCACTTCGAGTTATCGATGAATGGTTGAATAGCGAAAATCCAAATACAAGAAGAGCAGTAGTAGAGGGACTAAGAATTTGGACAAGTAGACCATATTTTAAAAATAATCCAAACGAAGCTATTAGACGAATTGCTGACTTGAAAGATGATTCTAGTGAATATGTAAGGAAATCTGTAGGTAATGCTTTGAGGGATATAAGTAAAAAATTCCCAGATTTAATTAGAATTGAATTGGGAAATTGGAATCTGGAGAGTAAAGAAATCAATCAGGTGTATAAGTTAGCCAGTAAATTAGTAGGTAATAAAAAATAGATTGATATATAGTGATTTTTATTTATATTATGAATTTTATAATAGATAGAGCTTTAGAATAAAGATAAATAATTTAGAATTGGAGAGTGAATAAAATGAGTTTTTTATCAACGGTTTGGCCAATATTACTATTATTTGTAGTTTGTATATTGCTTATAATAGTTAAGATAGTAAGAATGATAAGAATATCGAGAGATAAAACTAAGCGTTATAAAGGTGATTATATACTCTTAGGTTTGGTTATTGGTATGTCTATAGGTACTTTAATAGGTACTTTATATGATAGTAAATCAGGTATGGGTGCATCAATAGGAATGTCTTTAGGAACGATGATTGGAATGACTATAGGAATGTTAATTCATAAGAAATAGGGAATATAAATACACAATAAAAAGCAGAGGAAATAGTATAATTCTCTGCTTTTTGTTTTTATAACTTAGCTTGATAACATTTTTCTAGAAATCCACTTCTTGATTTTTCTTCTGTATCTTCACTTTCATCAAAACCATCATATGGTGCTTTTGGATCATGTACTTTAGGTTTTCTTTTTAATGTATTACAAATTTCATCTATATGAGCAAAAGCAAAATTAAAGTCATCTGTCCAACCGGTATGCCCAGTAATAATTTTCAAGTTAAGATTTCTTTTTCTTAGTATTTCTTTTAATCTTTTTAGTGATGTACACTGTAGTTTTTTATCTTCGGCAAGTGTATTTAAAAATGCATAGCCACCATCTGCACCAAACCAAATGGTATCACCTGTAAATAAATATGTGTCATCAATCAAATAGACAAGATGCCCCCATGTATGACCTGGAACGAGAAAGGCTTCTACCTTAATATTTTTAATATAGAATACTTCTCCATCATCAATTAAAGTTTTTTCGTTTACTATATTTACTTGAGGTAGTTTATATAAACCCCAATAAACTTTACGTCGTTTTCTTCCTTCTAAATACTCGTTTTCAATTTTCCCGATATATATTTTTGACTCTTTAAATAAATTATCGCTATCTATTTCAATAGCACCAACATGATCGGTATCTTGATGTGTAATAACTATTTCATTTATACATTTTGGATTGATATCAAGCCATTTCATTTTTTCTGCTAATCTATCGTAGTTATATCCAGCATCAATCATGATTGTATAACCATCTTTTGTATAAAAGTATATATTTGCGACATATTCCCTAATACAACTTACTTTTTCATCTATATAACCTGTATTTAATGGTTTAAATATCTCTTTTCCCCTAAACATAAATGACATAAATTTTTGTTGATTTTTTTGAATCTTGTTTTTGACATAATACGTCACCTTTAATTTCTTTCTCTACATTATTGTAGACTTTAAATCATCAACTATCTATAGAGATAATTGAACTCCCTTTTTAAAAAAATTTCCTAATTGTTTAAATGTATATTAAATATCTCTATTTACTTTTTATTATATCATGTTTATATCAATATAACAACCCATTATATGATTTTATGTGTTATGGGCTGATTTAAATGTTTTGAGGAAAGAAAAAGTTTCGAAGATAAAAGAAGTATTGGTGCATTATAGGAAAAGTTTATGAGCAAAACAACTTCTACTGTAGAGGAAAAAGATTAGATTTAGATTTAACGATTATAGTAAATTGTTACATTCTTAGTTTTTGGGTTATTGCATTATATGCAAAACAATTAATAGTTTTATTTCCAAATGAAAATAAAATGTTGTTTCAAGACTATTGTTAAATTCTGGTATATGAATTGAGTTGCTGGATTAGAATAGTTATTGTTATGTTTTTTAGAAAAGAAAGTTTTCTAGTTATGGATTAAAATGTGGATAATATTGTTAAATCAATAATAGGTACTATTAAGTTTTCTACCAGTAATTATTTATATTTTTGTTTCAGGAAGTTTTAGTTATCATCCATTACATATTTCAATTACTAAGGATGTGATTGCTAGTGGATTTCCAACAATACTAGTATGTGTTGATTTTGGCCAGTTTGGGGATTTTGAAGGTTTTAACTATGCTGTTATAGCCGATAAAATCAATAAGCGCTATCCAACAAAGAGTACTGGTTAAATCCATGGAGCGACATTGTGCGTTTATTTGTCTGTTATTTCATCCAATAAAAACAGACTTTTTGGGGAATTATAGAATTAATTACAACATTTATTGGTTATATATGGAATGTTGATAGTTAAAGCTAAACTATAATGTTTGGGATGTATCTTTTGCATTTGTATTTATTTGAATGCATTGTGAAACACTATAAAAGAATAGAGAGTGTAATGTATTTATAAAGAAGAAACCTATATTAAAACTGTTTTATAATTTTTACTATTTGCTTAATTGCGAGAATAATAGAACACTTCGTAATTAGAACAGATGAATCAATTCTATCTGAAAATTTTTTACATAAAGTATTTGGAATAATTTTATTATGGACAATACTTTATTATGCCAAATTAAAAATGGAGAGACATCGGCTTTTAATACTAAAGATGTATTTTCTGGTATTGTAAAAGGTCTGTTATTTGGGGTTATATGCTGTGTTTTTGCATATGCAATAGAAGGTCTTATCTTATACAATATGAACTATAGTTTTAAATTATCGTTTTATGCAACTGGATTTTCTTTAAATAATGAGATGAATCAGCAAACAGGTATAATTTTTATTTTTCTATGTATTATTTTTAATATTATCAATGTTTGGATGGAAGAAGGAATCTTCCGTGGTCTATTTACAAAAATATTAGAAGATATTTCTTACAATACGTCATTATTTTTAATAGCATTTCTATTTGGAATTTGGCATTTAGTTATGCCTTCTAGAGATTATTTAGAAGGAAAATCATCAATATCAAACCTTTTAGTAATGGGGATTGGTTATGTGATTTTAGCCAGCATGATGAGTATAAAGTGGTCATTACTGTATAGAATGACAGGATCATTATGGATTGGATTAGGAGATCATCTATTTAATAATGTTATTTCAAATTTACTTCATGTTGTTTCTAATAATGAAGTTGATAATATGCAAATAGTTAGAATACTAATATGGCAAATTTTATCATTTGTTATTGTTTTAATTATTTATAAAAAGTGGAAAAGAGAGAAATTAATTAGTAATTAAACTATATGTTGGTAAGTAATAATATAAAGTTAGGAGGTAAGGATGAATTCATTAAGAAGTAGCGCGCTTAAGTTATATTTGCTAGGTACTTTAGGTCAAATAACACTCGTGTGTCTTGTGGTTTTCTTTTTACGTCAAAGTGGAACTACCGTTGACTACACAACAACTATTGGTATTGTAGCGATTATAGTTGGAGGGATATCATCAGCTCAATGGGGAGCTATCGTAGCTATAAAATATAAGAAGATAGACTTTAAAACAGTTATATCAGATTTTTTTAGAGTGAAGCAAAGTTATAAAAATTATCTTTTAGTTATATTCTTCCTTTCACTAAATTTTTTATATGTTATCTTTGGAGGGAATGTAACTATAACACTCTGGTATATTCCAATAATAATGTTTGTTAAGCATATAGCTTTTGGAGGCTTAGAAGAAATAGGTTGGAGATATTTATTTCAACCATTATTACAAGAACGACTAAGTTATATTACCTCTACAGTATTTACTTTCATAGCGTGGGGAACTTGGCATTTTCTATTCTTTTATATAGATGGTTCCTTATCAAAGGTAAGTGTAATTCCATTTTTAGTAGGGTTACTAACTAATAGTTTTATTATCAGCAATTTATAATATGACAAATAGCCTTTGGATATGTGCAATGACTCATTCTCTAATTAATGTTTGTTCACAGATATTCGAAGGAGGAAATACATATGTATCATATCTTTGTAAAGTTATAGTTATTGCATTAGCGATAATACTATCTAATAAAGCAATACAAAGAAATAATTAGATAAAATAATAAATTCCATGAATTAATATAATCTGATTCATGGAATTTTTAGTTAGAATATAATAAGCTCTCTATGATAACTATATTTTCCTTATTGTTCATATAAAGTAAATAGTTTATAATAATATTATTATTAGAATTTAATAATTTATAGTAATTATTTATATTTGAATAACTTAAAAAGTAAGGAGAATAGTGTGGTTAATTTATATTATGTATTAATAGCGATTAGCGTATTGGTATTATTATTTTGTATAAGAACGATTGTGAGAATTATTATAAATAAAGCGATTTGTGAATTACCTAGTAAAGAAAAAGAAACTACTTTTACAATAAGCGAATACGGAAAATATTCAATATGGTTAAAGGTAAATTACTCTATTAGGTTAATAAGTACGATTTTTGGTAAAACAAAAACTAGAGATTTAGGAATAAGTGTAACGAATCGATATACTGGAGAAAAATTACCTCTAAATGAAAGTAATCTTCAAACAACAGTATCAGGCTTAAGAAGTCACAGAGAAGAACGATATTCATTTGAAGCTCCGACAGGAGAGTATATTATCTCTTATGGCTGTGATGAAAGAGTCCGAGAACCATTAGATATATCTATTCAAGTACGTAAATATAACTCACCGTTTAAAATGGTTTTTGCGATATTTGGGAGTATACTTTGTTTATTTATAATAGTCACTATGTTTATAATGCTGCTTAGATATTTTGGTAATTAAAGGCCTATAATATATAAGTTTAAATTAGTGTATAAAAAATATTGAGTTTATATTTATCTTAATATTTTAAGGAGATGAAGGTAGTAATGAATCAAAGAACAAAAACATTTTTTATAGGTGGATTAGGTAGTAACTTTTATCATGCTAAAGATTTTATTGAAGAGCTTGATGAAAAAGTATCATTTCTAAATCCGTATATAGAAATTTTAAAAATAAACAAGATTTAATAAGTTGGTTTAAAAATAAAATAAAAGATTTAGAAGAGGTTTATTTAATCGGTCATTCATTAGGTGGAGATTTAGGCCGTTATTTAGCGTCACAGTTTTCACAAGTAACTAAACTTGTTTTATTAGATGGAGGTTATTTAAATCTAGACGAAATTATGACTTTAGATGATGAATTAACGGATACCAAGGATTATTTTAGAAAACAAGTTTTTACTGACATAGAAGAAGTCATATCTAGCGAAAAATCTCAGTCTAGCTATTGGTCAAAAAATCTAGAAGAAGCGGTAAGAAATTCATATTGTTATAATAGTAAAACAAAAGAGTTTGAGTTGGATTTAGATCTGGATAAGATAATTAATTTACTTAGATTAAGGCGAAGTATAAAACCTTTTGAGATAAACCTTGATTCAACAGATGTATTATTTATTGCGCCGGTTTATCAAGAAGAACCGGAGTGGAGAAAAGAAGCGCTTAGTCAATTACCATCAAACTTTGATATTACGATGTTAGAGAACTCTGGACATGAACTTTATACACAGAAACCTAGAGAAATAGCTAAAATAATTAATGATTGGATTAATAAGAAGTAAGATAGAAAATAACATTAAAATCAATAGTAATAAATTTGGGTAATAAATCATTAGGGTAAGAGAGTCTTTCAAATTATTTGAAAGGCTTTTTTTATTTATATTAATAATAAAAAAAGAAGATTATTTTTTTAAGGTGATAGAAGTAATGATTGATATCTTTTTATAGTTCAATAATTTGACTTTTAAAACTTATATTATATATGCTATGTATTAGCAATTTCATGGACACAAATATAAATAATAAAATTTTAGGAGGAAAAATGTTTTTAGCTATTAATGAAATAAAAGACGCAAAGCTTAGGTATAGTCTTATTGTTGGCTTACTTACACTAGTTTCTTATTTGATGTTTTTCTTATCTGGATTGGCTTTTGGATTGATTGATCAAAATAGATCTTCTATTGATCATTGGAAGGCAGATACAGTATTACTTTCTTCAGAGGCTAATAGAACTTTAGCTTTATCAAATCTTAAATTATCGGATAAATCATCGTTATCTGCGGATAATGTTGAGCCATTTAGTCAAATGGTTACAGTTGCTAAGACTGAAAAGAATTCAAATGATGATGTTAAACAGAAGGTTAGTATTTTTGGAGTTAATGATGGGAGTTTCTTGATTCCACCGATAATAGAGGGAAGAAGTTTTGAAGCAGAAAATGAAGTAGTGATTGAAAAGAGTTTATCTGAAAAAGAAGGTTTTGCTATTGGAGATACTATTAAAACTGCAAACTCTGATACTGAATTAAAAATAGTAGGTTATACAGAAAAATCTAGATTTAATGTTGCTCCAGTTATATATATAAATATTAATGATTTTCAAACTTTAAAATATGGAGCTAATAAAGCTACTGATAATCCTATGATTAATGCTTTTGTGGTAAAAGGTGAATTAAAAGATTATGATAGTTCAGTATTTCAAAAAGTAGGTGTAGATGACTTTATTAATGAACTACCTGGATATAGTGCTCAAATCTTAACTTTTGGTTTAATGATAGGATTCTTAATAGTTATTTCAGCTATTATTATAGGTATCTTCATGTATGTACTTACTATTCAGAAAACACCTATTTTTGGAATTATGAAAGCTCAAGGTATTTCAAACAAAACTATAGGTACAGCTGTCTTATTTCAAACATTCATACTCTCGCTTATAGGAAGTATTTTTGGGCTGTTAGGTACATGGTTAACGTCACTTGTTTTACCACCAGCAGTACCGTTTTTAGGTAATGGACTATATTACAGTATAATCTTCGTTAGTTTAATCGTTTTTTCTTTAGTAGGAACACTATTTTCTGTTTTAGCTATTAGAAAAATTGATCCATTAAAAGCAATAGGGTAGGTGTTATATGAATGTATTAGAATTTAAAAATGTTACTAAGTCATACCAAGATGGAAATAATGAAATAGAAGCAATAAAAGAAACAAATTTTAAAATAGAAGAAGGGCAATTTATTGCGATAATTGGTCCGTCAGGTTCAGGTAAATCAACTTTCTTAACTTTAGCTGGAGGATTACAAACTCCGTCTAAAGGTCAAATAATTATTAATGGAAAAGATTATACAAATTTATCAGAAAAAGAAAGAGCTAAGTTACGCTTTAATGATATTGGTTTTGTTCTGCAAGCATCTAATTTAGTGCCATTTTTAACTGCCAAACAACAGTTAGAATTAGTTGATAGAATAAATAAGAATAATAAACAAACAATTCAAGATAAACATTCATTGTTTAAAGAACTGGGAATTGAACATTTAGAAAATAAATTACCAAAGATTTATCAGGTGGAGAGAGACAACGTCTAGCTATAGCTAGAGCTCTTTACAATGATCCTGCAATTATCTTAGCCGATGAACCTACAGCAAGTCTTGATTCAGACAGAGCGTTTGAAGTAGTCGATTTACTGTCAAAAGAGTGTAGAGAAAAAAATAAATCTATTATTATGGTTACTCATGATAATAGAATGATTGAAAAATGTGATCATGTTTATCGAATGAAAGATGGTATTTTGACAAAAGAAAGATAAAATTAAAAATGTCTAAGTGAAATAGCTTAGGCATTTTTTTATTGCTTATAAGTATTAGTTAGAATATAATTAAACTAATAATAAAATACATTATGAGTACCAGGAGATGAATATTATGCTTTTACTAGGTGTAAAAAAAGAAAATGGATGGCTATTTGCAGAATATAGATTAACTTATAGAGTAGGTTGGGAGCATATTTGTAAAGGAGTTAAATTAGCTTACGATTATTATGATAATGTAGAAGTTCTTGTTGACGATAAAATAGTAAATATAAACTCAAAAGAACAAGTTATGGAATTAGAAGAAGCTGGAAATATGACTATACGTGGTATTTCTAAAATAATTGGAGTACCATTGATGATAACTTTCTATAATCAACTCCAAGTAGTTAGATGTTCAGTAGGATGTGTGACTGAGGAATTTCAAGTAGCTGACTATGAAAAATTTAATAAGTCATTAGCACAATATATGGATAGTCTAGAGATAGCTATGTTCCGATAAGAAAGACTTTTATTTTTGAATTATATATATTGTTTAGATAAATAATTGTATATTGTATATAAATATGATAACATTGTTATATGCTAGAGTAGTATAAAGTACTCTCATTATCCCTAATTAAGGGACTATATTATATAATTTATATCTTAAATAATATTGAAAGGAAGAAAATGAAAAATTTAAAATTTGATGGAACGCAGTTAAAATATATAGCTATAATTGCTATGACGATAGATCATTTAGCATGGCTGTTATATCCAGGTTTAGTTAAAGAACCAATACCAGTGCTTATGCATATAGTTGGCCGTTTAACAGCACCAATCATGTGGTATTTTATTGCAGAAGGATGTTATTATACAAAAGATATTAAAAAATATTTCTTAAGACTTATGAGTTTTGCTGTAATCAGTCACTTTGCTTTTTGTTTTGGTTTAGGTATACCGTTTAATATTATGACAGGAAGTATATTTAATAAAACGAGTGTCTTATTCCCATTAGCGATGGCGGTATTATTAATTGCTATCTTTAGAAGTGAAAAGATAAGCAACACATTAAAGATTTTAGCAATTGTTGTTTTCTGTTTATTAACATTTGTAGCCGATTGGTCTTCAATCGCTCTTATGATGCCATTCTTTTTTATATAATCATAGAGGTAATAAAAAACAACAAATGCTTGACTATGCTATCTGGATAAGTGTTTATGCAGCTGTTTATATTATCTTTATAGATGTATTCTATGGAGTATTGCAGTTTGCAACTTTATTCTCATTACCACTATTAATGAGATATGATGGTACTAGAGGTAAGCATATTGGTTCTAAATGGTTCTTCTACTATTATTATCCAATACATTTAGCAATTATAGGTATTTTTAGAATTATCTTATATGGAAATATTCCATTGGTATTTTAAAAATTTATAATATTTGAGAAAGGAGTACTTTTTAAAAGGTGCTTCTTTTTTTAATAATAAAATATTATACATTATATTAAATAATAATTTTTAGATTATAGAGATATATGTTATAATTATATTAAAAACATAATATAATAGTTAATTCTGGAGGTAACTGTATGAAGAAAAATTTTTTGAAGATATCAGCAGCAATTCTGTTATCGATTAGTTTAGTTGGATGTGGGGCTAAACAGTCAACAGAAAATAAACAGACTGAACAACAGGCTGCAACCCTAGAAGGACCAGGAAAAGATTTTGACTGGAATGCTAAAGTTGCACCAGTTGGGAAAAAGCGTACTTATACTGAGGAAAATTCTGGAAAAAGTTTTACTGCAGATCTTACTAAATTAGAAACAGCACAGAGTAAATTAGAAGAAAAGCGTAAGTCTATTACAGATAAAAAAGTTCAAGAAGCACTTAAAGTGGTTGATGCTTTTTATGTTAATCAACAAAATATAGATGTTGTTGTTAAAGCTGCAGGTTTTAATGATCAAAAAGAAATGTATAAAAAACTTTATGACGATTATAGTAAGCAATTAGGAGTACCTGATAATGAAACTAATTTCAAATTTCAGAATGTTAATTATAATATGAAAGAGTACGGCCCTATGAGTTTTAAAATTAATAGTAATGCTTATGGGAAAGCTGGAGCATATGATTTAGAAGACTATAAAGTTGAAGGTAATACTGTCTATTTATCTTTAAAAGTACCAACAGTTGATACATATCAATATATTGCACAAGCTTCTTATAAATCAAACTACAGCTCATATTTCGAACCATTAGCTGAGATAACTAATACAAGTAATAATAAGTTTGAGCGCATGTATGCAAAAACGATTTTCTATTTAGGAGCTGTCGATTTTAGAGGTGATGGCTATGTAGATTTACAAGGTATGGATTATCTTGCAAAAGCTAAACAATATCTTGCTATTCAAGTAGACGATTCAGGCAAAGTAACAATAGATAATGATAATTTAGTTAATTTATTACGTATTAATATGTCTGCATCAAATGAAAAAAATGCTGCAAAATTTGGAGCTGTTGATAAGTAATAGAGAAACACTGTGTTAAGATATTTCTTAATACAGTGTTTTTTATCAATAATTAGAATAGTATAAATAAAATATAAAAATATCTTTTTTTGTTTATTAATATATATGCTATAATTATCTTGATAGTAGTCTGGTTGATTTTGGAGGTAACTGTGTGAAAAATGTATTTAAGATTTTAGCATCAATTTTGTTATGTATTAGTTTAGCAGGATGTGGTGTTAAACAGTCATTAGAAAATAAAGAACCTGAACAGAAATATGATGCTATAGAAGGACCAGGTAAAGATTTTGATTGGAATGCTAAAGTCTCACCTTTCGATACAAAACAAACTTATGAAAAAGAATCTGAACAGGAGAACACTAGTAAATCTGCTGCGGTACCTTCAACCCAGAATATATTAGAATCTAGAGGGAAAAAGATAACTGATAAAAAGGTTCAAGAAGCACTTAAAGTAGTTGATTCTTTTTATGTGAATCAAGAAAACATAGATATTCTTGTTAAAGCAGCTGGGTATAATAATCAACATGATATGTACAAAAAAGCTTGGGAGGAGCTAAAAAAAACATATACAGTGTTAAATAAAGATGTTAATTTTACATATCAAGATATTAACTATAATATGAACGAATATGGACCAATGGCACTAAAAGTTAATAACAATGCTTATGGTAAACTAGATGGTATACTTTAAATGATTACGTAGTTAATACTAATACAGTTTATTTATCAATTTCAGTACCAAATATTGATTCGTATCAGTATTATTTAAAGGCTTCTAAGAAATCAAATTATAAATCTTTTTATTGAGCCATTAATAGAAATAAATAAAACAAGTGATAGTGCGGCAAATCGAATATATGCAAAAATTAATTTTTTTTATTTAGCAACAGTAGATTTTAAAGGAGATGGTTATGTTGATTTAATTGGAAATAATACGGATCTAAATCTTCGAAATAATACTGACCTATATCTTGTAATAAGAGTAGATGATTCTGGAAATGCAAAAATAGACACTGAGAATTTATTAAATTTACTACGTATAGATATAGGTGTTGTGAACGAAAAATAACAGAGAAAAAAACTAAGAGATTTAAAAATTTAAAAATAGAAAGTTCTGAACAAAATTCACAACAATAAGAAGTTTTGTAAATCAATTAGTGATTATAATAGTTAGTAAAACTTTGAAAAAAATATAATACAATATTAATAAGTTAAATAATATTTAAGAAAGGTGAATATGGATATAAAAAAAGAAAAAAAGTTCTTTGTCAAAAAGCAATGGGCAAAAAAATAAATATTTAGTTTTTAAGTTATTCAAGTAAAATATATTTGGAAATTAGAACATACTTAAAACAAGAAGAGGTATCTTTAGAAAAAGTAAATAAGCTTATAAAACAAGCAATTAATTTGCCAGAGGATAAAGGTCAAGTAACTAACGCATTACATCATGTCTGGGGATACTTTAAAAAGTCTGCAACAAAAGAAGAGAAAGATAATTTTTTTGAAATGATTGAAGATTATCATATAAATAAAACTACAAAAGAAGATTTGATAGAAGAAGTGAAAAAACTACTGAAAAAATATCCAAACACGTATTTAGAACAGTCTACTTTTATCAATGGAGGAAAAGATGAGACTTTGGCATGAAGAACTGATATCAAAATTACCTAGACAACAGCTTTTAGGACAACATAGAGAATGTTGTGCCCTTCGAGGAAATGGCTGGGGAAAGAAACATGCAACGGTTAATTATGTATTTGAGTATGAGCCATATTTATTGTTTAAATACCATGAATTAATTATGCAGGAGATGGAAAATAGAGGATATAATGTCAGTAAAGAATGGTTTGATAAAAACTATCGAGGGTAAAGTTTGTAATTCCCCATAAAAATTTAAAAGAAGTAAAGATAAAATCACCTATATATAAAGAACATAATAAGGAATATTATCAAGAGTGTATTGAAAATTTAGCACAAAAGGATATTTTTCTTTAGACTTATAAGTATGATAGAAATAATTTTTTAAAAGAATTATTTCTATTTTTTTGTGAAGATAAAAATATTGACAAAAAGAAGAAATAGGAGTAATATGTAGATAGTTAAAAAGTACTTGCTTGCGCAAGCAATAAAGGTGGTGCGATATGAATAAAGATGAATTAGTAAGTAAATGGCTATCTTTTCATAATGCAATGAAAAATATTAGTAATGAGCTGGAGGAAGCTTTAAGTAAAGGGGAGCAGCCTATTACTTTAAATGAATATTATAGTTTGCATTATTTAAATGAAACGGAAGGAAATATTCTTAGAATGACAGATTTAAGTGAGAAGATTTCCCTTAGTTTGAGTGCGACATCTAGAATGTTAGCAAAATTCGAGAATACTTGTGGAGTTATTGAAAGATTTTCTTCAGCTGAAGATAAAAGAGGCGTTTGTATTAGGCTAACTCCATCAGGAAAAAAATATTTAGAACATGCTACTAGTATTGTAGCTGAAATTTTAGAAAAAAACTGTGATAGAATTTAAAATCAAAGTTAATAGTTTTGATTTTTAAATTTGATAATATGCTTGTTTGCACAAGCAAACAATTTATAAAAAATAATAAAGGTAGGTTGAATAATATGAAATTATCAGTATTAAATTTAGCACCACTTAGAAGTGGAGAGAACTTTAAAGATGCGATTGATGCGATGGTAAGATTAGCGCAAAAAACAGAACAATTAGGATATGAGAGATATTGGGTTGCTGAGCATCATAATACAAAAAGTGTTGCTAGTAGTGCGACACAACTATTAATACAACACACTTTAGCTAATACAAAAAATATAAGAGTTGGTTCAGGTGGAGTTATGCTTCCAAATCATAGTCCATATTTAGTTGCTGAACAATATGGTACGTTAGAAACATTATATCCAGGTCGTGTAGATTTAGGATTAGGTCGTGCACCTGGCACAGATTATAATACTGCTAGAGCTATAAGAAGAGATACAAATAGAGAACTAGATTTTAAAAAAGAAATACTTGAACTTTCAGGTTACTTTAAAGATACTAGACCAGTTCATGCATATCCAGCAGCAGGTTTAGATGTACCATTTTATATTCTTGGATCTAGTACAGATAGTGCATATTTAGCTGCAGAATTAGGATTACCATATTCATTTGCATCACACTTTGCACCTGCTATGATGGAAAATGCGGTAGCTATTTATAGACATTATTTTAAACCATCTGATGTCTTAAAAGAACCTTATGTAATCTTGGGAGCTAATGCAGTAGTGGCTGATACAGATGAAGAGGCAAAAATGCTTTCAACTACACAAATCCAGTCATTTAAATATAATAACTAGTAATCCACAAGGAATGGTTCCACCAGTTCAATCAGAAGAAGCTGTTTGGAAAAACTATATTGCGACTACAAAGGTTCCACATTTTGGACCAATAGCTTTTGAACACGATGAAATAGTAGATCATGAGAAATCTGTAGTTAAACAAATGACTAAAATTTCGTTTATTGGTAGTAAAGAAACAGTAAAAAAACAAATTGCTGATTTAAAACGTAGAGTAGGATTTGATGAGCTTATGATTAATTCATATATTTATGATGAAGAAGCTCAACATCACTCATATGAATTATTAAAAGAAGCTGTAGATGAATTAGAAAACGAATAGGGAGTGTACAATGTTTATTTATAAAACAAAGAAGTTTATTTTAAACAATGGTAGTGAATGTAAACTAGTATTACCTGATAAAAAATATGCCGAAGATATTTATAAAGTAATAGTAGAAGAAAGATTTAGACTAGCAAAGTACTTACCTTGGGTAATGGATATGAAATCAGTTCAGGATGAGGAACAATTCCTTGAGTATAGTATAGAAAAGATTCATAAAGAAGAAATGATGATGTTTATTATCCTAGTAGATGAAAATGTGGCAGGAATGATTGATCTTCATAATATAAATAGAAGTTCAAAAAGGGCTGAAGTCGGCTATTGGCTAAGTGAAATTTGAAGGTTATGGCATAATGACACAAGCTGTTGATATAATAGAAAAGTATTCTTTTAACGAATTAAAACTACATAAATTACAAATTAGGGTACATCCTGAAAATTATAAGAGTGCAAGTGTTCCTCAACGTTTAGGTTATTTTAAAGAAGCTACACTAGTAGAACACGAAGTATTGAATGGTGAATATATAGACTTAGATATATTCGCAAAACTAAATAAATAAGTATTAAAAGTAAAGAATTGAATGTTTAACAATTCTTTACTTTTTTTACATATAACTGATAATAATTATTATTTACAATTATGAATAAGAGTGATAAAAATTAATGTAAGAGTTTTTAAATTATTGTTAAAGTATTAATTTAAATGGGGAGTTTATAAAAAAATAAGGAGGAAATTATGTTAACAGTATATAAAAAAATTTTTATCTTATGTTCCTAAAGAACGATATTTGGCATATATAGGGATTTTATTATCTATGTTGTCAGTAGTATTCAAAGTATGGGGATACTATTATTTAAGTAAGTTTTTAATTGAAATAATTGTTTATAACAATATAGAAAATGCTAAGTATTATGGATTTTGTATAGTTGGTTTACTAATTATTGGTATTACATTATATGGAATTGCTGGATTAGTAACACATGTATTAGGATTTAGATTGGAAACAAATCTTAGAAAATATGGAATCGAGGGATTATCAAAAGCGAGCTTTAGTTTTTTTGACACTCATCCTTCAGGAAAAACAAGAAAAATAATAGATGATAATGCGACGGATACACATATGATTGTAGCTCATTTAATACCTGATAATGCTGGAGCTATATTAATGCCAATTCTATTATTAGTACTTGGATTTTTTGTCAGTTTGAAAGTAGGTATTATATTAATAATACTTAGCATTGTTGGAGGAATATCACTTTCAATGATGACTGGTGAAAAAGAATTTATGAAGATTTATCAGGAGTCTTTAGAAACTTTAAGTAGTGAAACAGTAGAGTATGTTAGAGGGATTCAAGTTATTAAAATTTTTGGTATTAGTGTTGAATCATTTAAAGCATTAAATACAGCTATAAAAAATTATTCTAAATATTCTTTAGAATATGCTATGTCGTGTAAACGAGGTTTTGTTGGATTTCAATGGTTCTTTTTTAGCTTTATAGCTATGGTAATTCCAATTCTTTTACTATTTTTTAATATTGAAGATCCAAAAATGTTGGCTGTTGAATTGATTATGGTACTATTTTTAAGCGGGGCACTGTTTGTTTCATTAATGGCAATAATGTACGTATCGATGTATGCATTTATGGGACAGTCTGTTGTTGAAAAACTAGAGAGTATTTTTGAAGAAATGAATAGTAATAAATTAACATTTGGTTCAAATGAGGAGTTTAAAAATTATAATATTACATTTGAAAATGTTAGCTTTGGTTATACTGATAAAAAAATTATAAATGATTTGAGTTTCAGTCTAGAAGAAAACAAGAGCTATGCTTTAGTGGGGTCTTCTGGTAGTGGTAAATCTACTATTGCAAAACTAATCTCTGGTTTTTATAAGGTAGATAGTGGAGTTATTAAAATTGGAAATAGAAGTATAAGTTCATACAGTGAAGAGGCTCTGATTAATAATATTGCGTTTGTTTTTCAAAATGTGAAACTATTTAAAACCTCAATCTATGATAATGTTAAAATCGGTAAAGCTGACGCATCGTATGAAGAGGTTATGACTGCTATGAATTTAGCAGGATGTAATAGTATTCTTGATAAATTTAGTGAAAGGGAACAAACTCAAATAGGAACTAAAGGAGTATATCTATCAGGTGGTGAAAAACAACGTATTGCAATTGCTCGTGCGATATTAAAAGATGCAAAAATTATTATTATGGACGAAGCTAGTGCAGCAGTTGATCCAGAAAATGAATATGAATTGCAACGTGCATTTTCAAATTTAATAAAAGATAAAACAGTTATTATGATTGCTCATAGATTACCTAGTATTAGAAATGTAGATGAGATATTAGTAATGGACAATGGGGAAATTATAGAACGTGGAACTGATAGGGAGTTGATGGCTTTGGATGGTGAGTATAAAAAACTCCAAAGTTTATACAATAAAGCAAATGAGTGGAGGGTTAATTATGAAAAATAAAATTAAAAGTTGGTTGCCTTAACAAATCAAGGAGCGAGTGATTTAATAAGAGCCAGTATTTTATCATTTCTAGTATATTTTTCAAATATGTTTCCTGCTATGTTACTTATGATATTAGTAGATGAACTTTTATTAGGTAATGTTAAAAGTAAATATCTATATATAGTAATATCAATAGTGGTACTGATTGTTATATATGTACTTTTGGCTAAAGAATATGATGCATTGTATAGTGCAACCTATAAAGAAAGTGCTAATTTAAGAATAGATATAGCTACAACATTAAGTAAACTTCCTCTTGCATATTTTTCAAAACACAACTTATCAGATATAAGTCAAACCGTTATGAAAGATGTTGAAGCAATAGAACATGCAATGAGTCATGCAATGGCAAAAATTATAGGATTCATACTTTTCTTCCCTATTATGTCTATACTTATGTTAGTTGGGAATATATATTTAGGTTTATCAATAATGATACCTGTAGTCCTAAGTTATTCTCTAATACTAGTTTCTAAAAGAATTCAATTAAAAAAACAATATGAAAATTTTGAGCAACTTCGTCATAATTCTGAAAGTTTCCAAGAAGCGATTGAACTTCAACAAGATATTAAAAGTTTTGGATTAAGTAATAAGATAAGAGAAAAATTGAATAAAGATATGGATAAAAGTGAAAAATTAAAACTTAAAGTGGAAATGGTACTATTTATACCTTTATTTTTATCATGGGTTGTTGCTCAAGGAACTTTAGTAGTCGTAATAATAGTTGGAACAACACTTTATGCAAGTGGAAGTATTAATCTGTTGTACTTAATCGGTTATATATTTGTTGCGATGAAAATGAAAGATATAGTTGATGGATTAGCTGCAAATACTTCAGAATTATTTTACCTAGATGCTCGTATCAAACGAATCAAAGAATTGAGGGAAACTCAAATTCAAAAAGGTAAAGAAATTAAATTAGATAATTTTGGTATTGAATTAAAAAATGTAAAATTTGGTTATGATAAAGATAGTCCAGTATTGAAAGATGTCAGCTTTGCAGCTAACCAAATGAAGTTACAGCACTAGTGGGTGTATCAGGATGTGGTAAAACTAGTATTTTAAAATTAATATCTAGATTATATGATTATGATGATGGACAGATAATTATAGATGGACATGATATAAAAGAAATTTCTACAGATACACTATATAAATATGTTTCAATTGTCTTCCAAGATGTAGTATTATTCAATACATCTATTATGGAAAATATAAGAATTGGACGTAGTAGTGCTACTGATGAAGAAGTTATGGCAGCTGCTAAGATGGCTTGTTGTGACTTTATAGATGATTTAGAGAATGGGATACAATACAATAGTTGGTGAAAATGGAGCAACATTATCTGGTGGAGAAAGACAAAGATTATCAATAGCCAGAGCATTTTTGAAAGATTCTCCTATAGTTATTTTAGATGAAATTTCAGCAGCTCTAGATGTAGAAAATGAGAAAAAAATTCAAGATAGTTTAAATAATCTTATAAAAAATAAAACAGTAATTGTTATTTCTCATAGACTTAAAGTCAATTGAAAATGTGGATAAAATTATTGTCTTAGATAATGGAATAGTTGAGTGCCAAGGAACACATAGTTACTTGTTAGAACATTCTAAGGTGTATGGAAAACTAATTGAGAGATCAAAAGCAGTAGAGAGCTTTAAGTATTAAATAAAATAAAATATAATTTACTGAAAATATTGATATGGTATTTCTTTTAACAATGGTTATTAATTATATTTTATGATAAACTATATTTAGTAAACTTAGGAGGTTTGTAGAATGTTAAAAACTAATTTTTTAGATGTAGAATTATCTAATCCACTAATGAATGCATCTGGTGTACACTGCATGACAACTGAGGAGTTAGATGAATTAGCAAACAGTAATGCAGGAGCTTTTGTAACAAAAACAGCAACTCGTGATCATAGAGAAGGGAATCCTGAACCTAGATATTATGATACAGCCTTAGGAAGTATTAATTCTATGGGATTACCTAATAATGGTTTAGATTACTACTTAGATTATGTAATTAAACGACAAAAAGAAGGAGCTAAATTGCAATTTTTATCAGTAACTGGTATGAGTTATGAGGAAAATATTTCTTTACTGAAAAAAATTCAAGAAAGCGAGTATGAGGGAGTTACAGAATTTAATTTATCATGTCCAAATGTACCAGGTAAACCACAAATCGCTTATGATTTTGAATTAACAGAAAAATTATTAAGTGAGGTATTTACATTCTTTACAAAACCTATTGGTGTCAAATTACCTCCATATTTTGATATTGCCCACTTTGATGAAATGGCAAAAATACTAAATAAGTTTCCTTTAACTTATGTTAATAGTGTAAATAGTGTAGGAAATGGATTATACATTGATATTGATAAAGAACAAGTGGTAATAAAACCTAAAGGTGGTTTTGGAGGGCTTGGAGGAGAGTACATTAAACCTACAGCCTTAGCTAATGTTCGAGCATTTAGAGAACGCCTAAATCCTAGCATAAAAATTATAGGGACTGGTGGAGTTATAAATGGTAGAGATGTATTTGAGCATATTTTATGTGGAGCAGATTTAGTTCAAGTAGGAACAACATTACACAAAGAAGGTGTAGCGGCATTTTCTAGATTAGCTGAAGAACTTCAAGAAGTAATGAAAGAAAAAGGTTATACAAATTTAGATGATTTTAAAGGGAAATTAAAAGTAATAGAATAAATACTAAAAGACTAGTGATTTTTAATTACTAGTCTTTTAATCTAAAAATATAATTATACGTTTTCAATTATATATAAATACTAAAATAGTGACAAATATATGGGAATTGATAAAAAAACCTTGCAAAAATGTAAAAAAGTTGCTATGATATATAGAAAATACGCACATATAATAGCAAGAATATGGCTTGCAAGTTTCTACCATCTAACCGTAAATTTGATGACTATGGGCATTCTTTTTAATAATGTTATTATTTATATTTAAAAAATATAGAATGACTATATATAAAGAAAGCTGCCTATAATATTTTTTATAGTCAGTTTTTTTATTTTTTAGAGACTTAACCTTATTATTGAAATTAGTGCTACAATAAAAAAGGAGATATTATTTTGAAAACATTTATTTTAAGCTTACAGCACGTACTGGCGATGTATGCAGGTGCAGTTATCGTACCTATACTTGTTGCCCAAGGGTTAGGGCTTACAGGAGAGCAAACTACGTATTTAGTATCAGTTGATATTTTTATGTGTGGGATTGCGACATTTTTACAAGTTTATAGAGGTAAATTTACAGGTATTGGATTGCCTGTTGTATTAGGATGTACATTTACAGCAGTTGCCCCTATGATAACAATTGGAAAAACAGCGGGTCTTGCTACAATGTATGGATCTATTTTTATTTCAGGATTAGTTGTTGTATTAATAGCACCTATTTTTGCAAAAGTAGCTAAATTATTCCCTCCTGTAGTTACAGGTAGTGTTGTTACAATTATTGGTATAACATTAGTTCCAGTTGCAATGAAATATATTGCAGGTGGAGAAGGTGCTTCTGATTTTGGGAATCCAAAATATGTACTATTAGCTTGTATAACATTAGCAATAATCTTAGTAATTTATAGATTTACTACTGGATTTATTCAATCTATCGCAATATTAATAGGTATAGTAGTTGGTACAATTATTGCTAGCTTTATGGGGATGGTAAGTTTTGATGAAGTTATAAAAGCAGGTTGGTTCCAACATCCAACACCATTTAAATTTTCAGGATTTGAGTTTCATGGAAGTTCGATATTAACATTTGTAATTGTTGGTATTGTTAGTATGATTGAATCAACTGGTGTATATTATGCCCTAGGAAATATTTGTGATAAACCAATTAAAGAAAATGATTTAAGAAGAGGATATTTAGCAGAAGGTTTAGCAGTCATGATTGGTTCTACAGTTAATGCTTTCCCATATACTACATATTCACAAAATGTAGGCTTAGTTCAGATTTCAGGTGTTAAAAGTAAGAGAGTTATGTATGTGATGGTTTTATTACTATTAGTATTCGGATCTATTCCTAAGGTTGGAGCTTTAGCGACTATCGTTCCTCAACCAGTATTAGGTGGAGCAATGATAAGTATGTTTGGTATGGTTCTTGCTTACGGTGTTAAAATGTTAGGGAACACAGACTTTGCTAAACAAGAAACCTAATGATTATTGCTTGTTCAGTAGGATTAGGATTAGGAGTTACAACAGTACCTTCGGCATTCGCTCAACTTCCATCATTTATTCGTACATTTACTGACAGTGGTATTGTATTAGGAACTGTAGTAGCGATTGTTATGAACCTAATTTTCAACAGAAGATCTAAACAAAAACAGAAATAATTTTTATTAAAAAACCACAGACTTAATGTTTGTGGTTTTTTATTTACATAGATTCTTTAAGTGATATTGTTATAGTTAAATATATAGTATTTTAGTGTACAAAATAAATAATATATAGTATAATTTATTTAAAGGTCAATTTTAGTCAATAAAGGAGGGTGACCTTATGAATAATAATATGACGGATATACTTGAACAGTATATAAAGGAATTATTTGATGAAGCATCAGAAAATCAAATAGTAATAAAAAGAAGTAATGTTGCACAGAAATTTGATTGTGTACCTTCTCAATTAAACTATGTTATAAAAACTCGTTTTACACCGGAACATGGATTTATAATTGAAAGTAAACGAGGAGGTGGAGGGTTTATTAGAATAACTAAAATAACTCTTCACAATGATACTGACTATATAGATTATTTAATAGATAATATCGATGGAGATACAATAGAAGTTGAAGAAGCAGTAAGAATAGTAAAAATACTTTTAGATAAAGAGTATATTGACAAGTTTGATTATAATCATTTTGCTGATAGTGTTGATACTGTAGTTGCTACGTACAATCAATTTTTAGAATATGTTAAAGATGATGTTGCTGAAAAAATGCAAACTAATACTAAGGCACATCTAAAAGATATGACTGTTAAGTTTTTAGAAAATATAAAATATAATAAGAGAGGATAAAGTTATGTACATAAGATTTAATGAAACGGCACTTATGGTTTTAACTACAGCAAAAGAAGAAGCAAATGACTTTGGTGTAAAAGCTGTTGGGACAGAACATTTATTATTAGCTATGCTAAGTATGAAAAATACTCTTTCTTGTAGAACATTAAATAAACACGGAATTTATTATGATGATTTTAGAAAGAGTGTTGCGGAATTTTATGAAGATGAACTTGAAGGAACAGAATTCCATAAAAATGTTCTAATGAAGATAGATTACACTAATGGAGCAGTTAGAACTATAGAGAAAAGTCAACAATTCGCTGATGATACTTCTAGTTTTGTAGTAACTAGTGAACATTTACTATTATCTTTATTAAATGAACAAAATAGTACAGTACATAGATTATTAACAGAGAAATTTAATATAAATACAAGTGTAATAATTACTGAACTTTTTGAGTTATTAAAACAAAGTCAAGGATTGTTCTCAAAACTATTTGATGGATTTAAAAAATTAGAGGCTTCTGATGATAGTTCAGAAAAAACAAAAACATTAAATTCATTAGCAAAAGATTTAACAAGAGATGCTTTAAATAATAAACTAGATCCAGTTTTAGCACGTGATAAAGAAATTACACGTATGATTGAAATTTTAAATAGACGTACTAAAAATAACCCAGTTCTTATTGGGGAACCTGGTGTTGGTAAAACTGCTATCGTAGAAGGATTAGCAGAAAGAATAGTTTCTCAAAATGTTCCGAGTAACCTACTAGGTAAAAGAGTAATGGTACTTGATATGGGGACATTACTTGCGGGTACTAAATACCGTGGTGAGTTTGAAGAGAGATTAAAAAATATTATCTCAGAAATTGAAGAAGCAGGAGATATTATTCTATTTATCGATGAAATTCATACTATTATAGGAGCAGGTGGTACAGAAGGAAGTGCTGATGCATCTAATATCTTAAAACCTGCATTATCTCGTGGTTTAATCCAATGTATAGGGGCAACAACTACAGAAGAATATAGAAAATATTTCGAAAAAGATGCTGCCTTAGAGCGTCGTTTCCAACCGATTAAAGTTGAAGAGCCGGATACAGATAACTCTATAGAAATCTTAAAAGGATTACGTCACAAATATGAAGACCATCATAATGTAGAAATCTTAGACGAGGCTATTGATGCAGCTGTAAAACTAAGTACTACATATATTACAGATAGATGCTTACCAGATAAAGCTATAGACTTAATAGATGAGGCATGTTCAAAAGTAAAACTTAGATTCTATAAATCTCCGGATAAATTAAAGAGTATGAAGAAGAACTAAGTCGCTTAAATAAAGAAAAAGATAGAGCTGTAATGAACCAAGAATTTGAAGTTGCGGCACAAAAACGTGATGAAGTTAATCAAATTTTAAATAAAATAGAACAATTTAAAATTTCTTGGCAAGATAGTTTAAGTAAAGATAAAATTAAGATTACAGCTGATAATGTTGCAGAAGTATTAGCTGCTTGGACAGGAGTTCCAGTAACTAAATTAACTGAAACAGAAAGTGAAAGATTACTTAAATTAGAAGAAATCTTACATGAGCGTGTAATTGGTCAAGATGATGCTGTAGTGAGCCTTGCTAAAGCTGTAAGACGTGCAAGAAGCGGATTTAAAGCTCAAATAGACCTATCGGAAGTTTTATCTTCTTAGGACCTACAGGGGTAGGTAAAACTGAGTTAGCTAAGAGCTTATCAGAAGCGTTATTCAGTTCTGAAGATAATATGATAAGAATAGATATGAGTGAATATATGGAGCCACATTCTATTAGTAGATTAGTAGGAGCGCCTCCAGGTTATGTTGGATATGAAGAAGCTGGTCAGCTTTCTGAACAAGTTCGTCAAAAACCATATTCAGTAGTACTATTTGATGAAATTGAAAAAGCTCATCCATCTATATTTAATATTCTATTACAGGTATTAGATGATGGACGCCTGACAGATGCTTCAGGTCGTACAGTAGACTTCAAAAATACTATCATTATCATGACTTCAAATGTTGGAGTTAGTGAATTAAAAGAACAAAAATTTGTTGGATTTGGTGGTAGTGAATCTATTAAAAATGACTACAAAAATGTTCAAAATACTATGATGGAAGCACTGAAAAAACAATATAGACCAGAGTTTTTAAACAGAATTGATGATATAATTGTCTTCAAAACTCTAGAGAAAGAAGAACTAGAGAAAATTGCTCAATTATTAATTAATGGGCTATCTAAACGTTTAGAAGATAGAGATATCAATATTAAATTAAGTAAAAAAGCTATGGCTAAAATCGTTGAAGATGGAAGTATTAGAGAATATGGTGCTCGTCCATTAAAACGTAGTATTCAAAAGAATATTGAAGATTTACTTAGTGAAGAATTATTAAGAAACCCAGATTTAACTGGTACTATAAATATTGATTATAAAAATGATAAATTTGTAGTGAAAAAAACTAAGAGGTAATCATGGCGAAAGTTAATGTGAAATATGAATGTAATGCATGTGGTTATCAAAGTTTAAAATACATGGGAAGATGTCCAAATTGTAAAAAATGGGCATCGATGGAAGAAGTTTTAGAAGCAAAAAAAGCAACAAAACATACTAGTTTTGAGGCGACAACAAATGATGCAGAACGTGTAGAGGCAGGCAAATTAAAAGCTGTCTCTACACAAGATGTACCTAGAACACTTACAGATAGCAGTGAACTAAATAGGGTTTTAGGTGGAGGAGTAGTAGGAGGATCATTAGTGCTCCTTGGTGGTGACCCTGGGATAGGGAAATCTACACTTCTATTACAAATTTCAGCATATTTAGCAAAAGAACATGATGTTCTATATGTTACAGGGGAAGAGTCTGTAAGACAAATTAAAATAAGAGCAGATAGATTAAAAAATAATACTGATGAGCTTTATGTTTATGCTCAAACTGATTTGAACTTGATCTATCAAGTAGTAAAAAAAATAAAACCAAAGTTTTTAGTTATTGACTCTATACAGACTATCTATAATCCTAATTTAGAAAATTCTCCTGGCAGTATTACTCAAGTAAGAGAATGTACTCAACAACTTATGAAAATAGCAAAAAGCTTAAATATTGCTATTTTTATAGTAGGACATGTTACAAAAGAAGGTACAATAGCAGGACCTCGTATGCTAGAGCATATGGTTGACACCGTGTTATACTTTGAAGGAGAAAATCAACATAGCTATAGAATATTAAGAGCGGTAAAAAACCGTTTTGGTTCGACTAATGAAATAGGTATTTTCGAGATGAAAACAAGTGGTTTAGAAGATTTAGCTAATCCATCACAAATGTTTTTAGAAGAACGTAGTAAAAATCTTGCGGGAGCTACTATTATTAGTACTATGGAAGGAAGTCGTCCACTACTAGTAGAGATTCAATCTTTAACTACACCTACAGCTTTAATAATCCTCGTAGAATATCTACAGGGTTAGAGTATAACAAATTAATTTTACTTATGGCTGTTTTAGAAAAAAAAGCAGGATATTTATTACAACAACAAGATGTATACGTTAAAGTATCTGGTGGGGTGAAAATAGATGACCCAGCAGTAGATTTAGGTGTAGTAGTTGCGGTAGCATCTAGCTTTAAAGATGTAGCGGTTGATATGAATGATTGCTTTATCGGAGAAGTAGGTCTAACTGGTGAAGTAAGAAGAGTTAGTCGTATAGAACAAAGAATAAATGAAGCGAAAAAACATGGATTTAAAAGGGTTATTGTTCCAGTTGGGAATATGAAAAATTCAGAATTTCCATCAGGCATAGAAATAATACCTGTAAAAGATATAAGAGAGTGTCTAGATATAGCATTTGGCAATGTATTTTAAATTAAATATAGAACTAGTGTAGAACACTCTATACTAGTTCTATTCTGTTTTATTAAATAAAAATGTAACATTTGTAATAAAAAAATATAATAATTATTTTTTTAAAAAAATTATATTAATTTTTAAGCTAATGTAGTAGAATAAGAGATAGAATATGTCAGATTTATTAGAAATTTAGAATATTATCTAATTTTCTAGCAAATTTAAAAAAATATTTTACAAAAAAATAATATAAAAAAAGGAGTGATTATATGTTGAAAAAAGCATTAATGATAATTTCATTATTTCTTGGTATAACAGCAGGATCATTGACAACTAGTGCACTAGTTAATAACAATGTTTTTCCTTCTATGAATCCAACGGTCTTAAGAATAACTGTTACTGTTGCAATGGCAATACTATTTGTATTAATGTCTTTATTATTTTCTGATAAATTTGTAACAAGATTAAAAAGCATAGAAGATCGTTTAACCAAGATGCCAATTCAAAAAATAGTTTTTACAACTATTGGTTTAATACTAGGTCTTCTACTAGCATCACTATTATCATCAGGAGTTGATATAGTAGTAGGAGCTGGAATTATGGGAAGAGTTATTTCTGCTGTAATTTATTTTATCTTTGGTTATTTGGGACTAGTTTTAGGATATAGAAGAGAAGGAGAGTTCCTTAACTCCTTAGCTACCGTTAAATTTGGAACTAAAAATAAAGAAAAGGATACTAAATCTAAAAATAAAAAAACAACTGAGGTAATTGCTAAAATCATAGACACAAGCGCACTTATAGATTCACGTATTCATGATGTTGCTCAAACAGGCTTTTTAGAAGGGAAAATTATTGTTCCAGAGTTTGTGTTAAAAGAATTGCAGCTTATCGCAGATTCAGATGATCCTTTAAAACGTGCCAAAGGTAGATTGGGACTTGACTGTGTTGAAGACTTACAAAAGATGAAAGAAATTAATCTTGAGATTGACAATAAATATAATTATAATGAACACAAAGGTGTTGATAATTTACTTATTGACTATGCTTTACAATATAAATGTGCGATTATTACAACAGACTATAATCTAAATAAACTTGCAACACTTCAATCGATTAAAGTTCTTAATGTAAATGATTTAAGTAACGCTGTTAAACCAATTTTAACAACTGGTGAGAGATTAAAAGTTCAAGTATTAAGAGAAGGTAAAGAAAATAATCAAGGTGTTGCTTACACTGAAGACGGAACTATGATAGTTGTTGAAAATGGAAAACGATATGTAGGTAAAACTATTGAAGTCGAAGTACAAAGTGTTCTTCAAACTTCATCTGGTAGAATTATCTTTACAAAAATAGTTTAATAAGGTTTGCTTTTTCTAAAAAAATATGATATTATAAGTTGTATTGTATTAATGAATTAGTATTTTAGGAGGAGAGTATGCACACTTTTTTAATGGCAACAGCAATAATGAGCAGTATTTTGCTAATAATCGTAGTATTATTACAAGACAGTAAATCTGGTGGTCTATCTGGTTTAACTGGTGGAGCAGAAGAATTGTTCGGTAAACAAAAAGTAAGAGGTGCTGAATTAGTTTTACAAAGAATTACTATAGTTTTAGGACTAATATTTTTTATATCACTAGTGTGTCTTACTTGGTTAAAATTATAGATTAAAGTAATAAACCTAAAATGTACTTTCATTTTAGGTTTATTTTTAGTAAAAAAATATTGTATTAATAAATACTAAATCCATAGAATTTTTTTAACTGAAATTATAAATTCTAGTATTAGTAATTATAAGAAAAATTTAATTAGAAATAAAGGAGGGTTAAATGTTAGAAAAAATCATAAATTTATTTAAACAGTATAAAGTATTAAGTATAGAAGATTTAAAAGAAAAACTAGAAGTAGAATCTGCAAAAGATTTTGTTGAACTAGTTAAATTTGTTGGAAAATTAGAGCAAAAATCAACAATAATTCAACTACCGAATGAAAAATTTCTTTATGTAAAAGAAGAATTAGAAATAGAAGGAATAATTAGAATACATCAAAAAGGGTTTGCTTTTGTCTATTCTGAAAACTTAGGAATAGAAGTTTATGTGCCAAAAGGATTTACTCAAAGCGCAATGAGTGGAGATAAGGTGTTGGTTAAAGTAGATAGTGTTTATAGTGATAATAGAAATATAGAGGGAATCGTTCAAAAAGTTATTGAAAGAAACACTAAGTATACGGTAGGAACACTAACTAACGCTAAGTATTTTTCTTTTGTCAAAAGTGATGATAAAAATATTAGTAAATATATTAAAATTACTAATGCTAAGAACTTTAATTTAGTTGATGGTAGTAAGGTATTAGTAGAAATTACTGATTATTCTAAAGTTAGTTTCGAAGACCATAAAGGGATTATTTTAAAATCTCTAGGTCATAAAGATGATCCAGGAGTAGACATATTATCTGTTATTTATAAGCATGGAATTCCTAGTGAATTTCCAGAGGAAGTAGAAGAACAAACTAAAAATATAAGTGATAAAATAGAAATAGAAGATAAATATCGTGATTGTACAAAAGAGATGATTGTAACAATAGATGGAGATGATGCTAAGGACTTAGATGATGCGATATCAGTTGTTAAAACAAAAAAAGGATATCGATTAAAAGTGTTTATTGCTGATGTTAGCCGCTATGTCGTTGAGGATAGCCCATTAGACATAGAAGCTTCTAAACGAGGATGTAGTGTTTATTTAGCTGATAGAGTAGTCCCTATGTTACCTAGAAAGCTTTCAAACAATATTTGTTCATTAAATCCACATGTATTAAGATATACAATTTGTTGTGACATTGATTTTACGGATAAAGGAATACCTGAGAGTTATGATATTTATCCAGCAATAATTGAATCAAAAGGTAGACTAACATATAAAAAGTTAATGAAGTTTACGAAGATAATAAAGAAACAATTAAAGAATATAAACCATATGTTCCAATGTTAAGAACAGCCTTGGAATTATCTAAAAAAATTAGGTTAAATCGTGAAAAACGTGGAGCGATTGATTTTGATAAACCTGAATCAAAAATTGTTGTAGATGAAAAAGGTGAAGTACTAGATGTTGTATTACGTGAACGTGGTGTAGCAGAGAGATTAATAGAAGACTTTATGCTTAGTGCAAATGAAGTAATTGGGGAACATTTCTATTGGATGCAAGTACCATTTGTCTACAGGATTCACGAAGAACCTAAAGTTCAAAAGTTAAAACAATTCTTTGATATTTCTGCAAGCTTTGGTTACAGAGTAAAAGGCAGTATAGAAGAAGTAGAACCATACATGTTATCAAATATGTTAAGGAAGTTTAAAGGTGAAGTTATAGAGCCTATGTTATCGACAATACTACTTAGAACGATGAATCAGGCAAGATATTCAACAACAAATATTGGACACTTTGCCTTAGCTACTAAGTATTACACTCACTTTACATCGCCGATAAGACGTTATCCTGACTTATTAGTTCATAGATTGATTAGGAAGTATCTGTTTGAAGGGGATGTTAAAGAATCTACATTAGAATATTATGCTACTAAACTTCCTGAATTAGCTGAAAGTTCATCAGAATATGAAAAGCGCGCAGTTGATTGTGAGCGTGAAGTAGATAAGATGAAAAAATGTGAATACATGATGAAGTACCAAGAACAAACATTTAGAGGTGTTGTTTCTAGTGTTACAAACTTTGGTGTATTCATTACGCTAGAAAATAATATAGAAGGTTTAGTGCACATTAAAGCAATGAATGATGACTATTATACATATGATGAGAAGAATATGTTATTAATAGGTAGACGAAATAAAAAAATATATCGTCTTGGAGATGAAGCAATAGTTAAAGTTGCTAATGTAGATTTAGAAAATTATGAAATAGACTTTAAAATTTTAAAACATAAATCTTTAATAAAAAATAGAAAATAGAGGAAGATATATATGAATAAAGAGAGTAGAGTTATAGCACAAAATAAAAAAGCTAGTCATGATTATTTCATTGAAGAAACTTATGAAGCTGGATTAGTGTTAACAGGTACTGAGATAAAATCAATTCGTCGAGGTAGAATAAATCTTAAAGACTCATATTGTCAAACTAGACGAGGAGAAATGTTTGTTTATAATATGCATATTTCTCACTTTGAAGAAGGTAATAGATTTAATCATGAACCACTACGTGTTAGAAAGCTATTACTGAAGAAAAAACAAATTGCAATACTAACTAATGCTCAAAATGAGGCTGGAATTAGTATAATACCTTTAAAACTATATATAAAAAATGGTTATGCAAAACTATTAATAGGTGTTGCAAAAGGTAAGAAAAATTATGATAAACGTCACGTACTAAAACAAAAAGAAGCTAATAAGGAAATTAATAGAGCATTAAAAGATAAGCAGAGATATTAAATAACAATTTTTTATTGTATAGACTTAATGAGAAGTATATTACCAATTGTCCATGGTAATGTACTTTTCATTTTTGATAATAGAAAAAAATAATTTTAGACAAAAAAATAGGAGAAATGTCCACATTAAAAATATAACAACTTATAACTGTTTCATAAATAAACTGTAATACATTTCAAAAAAATAATAGGTATTAAATATTGATTTAATAATATTTACGAATATCGAATAAAAAAACTTTGTAAAAAAACGCTTTACTTTTTTTATGAAAGCGTGCTACAATATTAAATGTCATTAAGAAAAATCAATACTAAAAATTATTGTAAATTACATTATTTTGTTTGAAATTTTCAAAAAAATAATACAGTTATTTTTTTCTGTATTATAACTGATAAGGGAATTTTTTTGAGAAATTTTTTTATACAGAATATTAGGTTATTTTATAATAATATTTGGTAAGGAATATAAGTTTTTATTTCATGTATATATATTAATGATTTTCTTACAAAAACAAAATATATTTTTAAAAGGAGTAGTGTATTTATGGAAAAATTCACTCAATTATTACAGCCAGTGGCTGATAATCTTTATATTTCTGCACTTGTTGCATTAATACCTATAATTTTCTATCTTGTTGCACTAGCAGGATTTAAAGTAAAAGGTTGGCTAACAGGGTTGCTTACACTTGTAGTTGCTATTGTAGTAGCTGTTGTATTCTTTAAAATGCCATTCCAATTCGCAGCAATGTCTACAGTTCACGGTATGGTTTACGGATTACTTCCAATTTCTTGGATTATCTTAACATCTGTATTCTTATATAAAATGACAGTTAAAAGTGGTCACTTTGCAATTATTCGTGATAGTATTACATCATTAACAGATGACAGACGTATCCAAGCGTTAATCATTGCTTTCTCATTCGGAGCATTCTTAGAAGGAGCTGCAGGATTTGGGGCACCGGTTGCTATCACAGCAGCACTTTTAGTAGGTTTAGGATTTAAACCTTTATACGCAGCAGGTATCTGTATGGTTGCTAACACAGCACCAGTTGCTTTCGGAGCAGTTGGAGCACCGGTTACAGCTTTAGATGGATTAGCTACATATGCTAACGGAACACCAATCGCAGCAACTGAAATTGCGGCTATGATTGGACGTCAATTACCATTAGTTTCTATCTTTATTCCATTCTACTTAGTATTAATTATGGCTGGATTCAAGAAAACTATGGAAGTTTGGCCAGCATTACTAGTATCTGGTGGTTCATTCGCAATTGCACAATTCTTAAGTTCTAACTATATGGGAGAACAATTACCTGACATTCTTTCTTCATTAGTATCATTAATTTCTATCGTTGTTTTACTTCAATTCTGGAAACCTAAAACAACTTGGAGATTTGAAGGTGAAGAAGAAGATCACAAAGATAAACAAGTTGCACCAGCTCATTCATTAAAAGATATCTTTGTTGCATGGTCTCCATTCCTAGTATTAACAGTAATTATCTTTGTATGGACATTAAAACCAGTTAAAGCATTCTTTAAAACAATTGCTCTTAACCCTAAAGTTCCACTTATTCACAACAACATAATCAACTCTATTTCTCATAAAGAAATTGCAGCTGTATTTAAGTTAGACCTTATTGGTTCAATCGGAACTGGTATTCTTGTTGCAGCATTGATTTCTAAGTTTATTATCAAACTTAGCTGGAAAGATACTTTCAAAACTTTTGTTGAGACATTCTCAGAAGTTAAACTAGCATTATTAACAATCTGCTTCGTAGTTGGTTTTGCATACATCATGAATGCTTCAGGTATGTCAAATACTTTAGGATCAGCTTTAGCAGCAACAGGAAAAGCATTCTTAGTACTATCACCAGCACTTGGTTGGATTGGGGTATTCATTACAGGATCAGATACATCAGCTAACTTACTATTCGGTAAACTACAACAAGTTACAGCTAACGGAGTTGGTATGGATCCATTAGTTGCAGTAGCAGCTAACGCATCTGGTGGTGTAGTTGGTAAAATGATTTCTCCACAATCTATCGCAGTAGCAGCTGCAGCGGTTGGTTTAGTAGGTAAAGAATCTGACTTACTTAAATTTACAGTTAAACACAGTTTCTTCTTACTAATTATAGTGTGTATTATCGTATACTTACAAGCTAGTGGAATACTAGGATGGATGATTCCTCATCACCCATAGAATAGAAGCTTTAAAATAAAGAAGATTGAGATTTTCTCAATCTTCTTTTTCTTTTTTCAACTTATAATAAGCTAGTACTAAAAAAATATTAAAATTTGCTAGTATTTTTATTTACAAGGGGAAAAAATAGTGGTATTATTGATAAGTTAGATTAATTATTAAGATGTATAATTATTATAATGAAAATAAATTATATATTTTGTTTTATAAGTGAATTACACAAGGAGAAAAAAATGTCAGTACAATTAAGAGATGATATTAGAAATATAGCTATTATTGCTCACGTTGACCACGGTAAAACTACTTTGGTTGATGAATTATTAAAACAATCAGGAATTTTCCGTTCTAAACGAACATGTTGAAGAAAGAGCGATGGATTCTAATGATTTAGAGAGAGAACGTGGTATTACTATTTTAGCAAAAAATACTGCAATTGATTATAAAGGAAAAAGAATAAATATACTTGATACACCAGGACATGCTGATTTTGGTGGAGAAGTTGAACGTATCATGAAAATGGTTGATGGAGTTCTTTTAGTAGTAGATGCTTATGAAGGAACAATGCCTCAAACTAGATTCGTACTTAAAAAAGCTTTAGAACAAAACCTAAAACCAATAGTTGTTGTTAACAAAATTGATAAAGATTCTGCTCGTCCAGAAGAAGTAGTAGATGAAGTAATTGATTTATTTATAGAATTAGGTGCTAATGATGACCAACTGGAGTTCCCAGTAGTCTACGCATCAGCTATTAATGGAACAGCTTCATTAGAAAGTGATCCAAGCTTACAAGATGAAAACATGCAATGTTTATATGAAACTATTATTGATTATGTGCCTGCACCAGTTGATAATAGAGAAGAACCATTACAATTCCAAGTAGCATTATTAGACTATAATGACTATGTTGGACGTATTGGGATTGGACGTGTATTCCGTGGAAGTATGAAAGTTGGAGAATCTGTTTCTCTAATGAAACTTGATGGAAGTGTTAAAAACTTCCGTGTAACAAAAATCTTTGGTTACTTTGGATTAAAACGTGAAGAAATTAATGAAGCACATGCTGGTGATATCGTAGCAGTAAGTGGAATGGATGATATCAACGTAGGTGAAACAGTATGTCCTTCAGAACACCAAGAAGCTCTACCAGTATTACACATTGATGAGCCAACACTTCAAATGACTTTCTTAGTTAATAATTCGCCATTTGCAGGTAAAGAAGGTAAATTTGTAACTGCGCGTAAACTTGAAGATAGATTAATGCAACAATTGGAAACAGACGTATCTTTACGTGTAGAACCAAATACTAGTGATTCATGGGTTGTTAGTGGACGTGGAGAACTTCACCTTTCAATCTTAATTGAGAACCTAAGACGTGAAGGATTTGAACTTCAAGTATCTAAACCTGAAGTAATTATCCGTAATATTAATGGAGTTGATTGTGAACCTGTAGAACGTGTACAAGTAGACGTTCCAGATGAAAGCGTAGGAGCAGTTATCGAATCATTAGGACAACGTAAAGGTGATATGGTAGATATGCAAGCTGACGGTAATGGACAGACTCGTCTTATCTTTAATGTACCAGCTCGTGGATTAATCGGATATAGTACTGAATTTATGTCTATGACTAAAGGTTATGGAATTATTAACCATACATTCGACTCATATCAACCAATGCAAAAAGGTAAAGTTGGTGGAAGACGTAATGGAGTATTAGTCGCATTAGAAAATGGACAATCAACTGCATACTCAATCTCAAGTTTAGAAGATCGTGGAACAGTATTTATTGAACCAGGAACTGATGTTTACGGTGGTATGATTGTTGGGGAAAATAACCGTGAAAATGATTTAACAGTAAATATTACAAAAGCTAAAGCACAAACAAACGTACGTTCTTCAACAAAAGATCAAACTGTAACACTTAAAAAGCTCGTATTATGACGTTAGAAGAAAGTTTAGAGTACTTAAACGATGATGAGTACTTAGAAGTAACTCCAGAATCTATTCGTCTACGTAAAAAAGAATTAGATAAAGCAGCACGTGAAAAAGCAGCACGTAAAGCTAAATATTCAGAAGAATAAAATTTAAAAGCTCAGTTAAAGAAAATATTAACTGGGCTTTTTGTATAGAAAAAATAAAATATTTTTTTAAAAACTGAAGGCAAATTCTAATAATATAACAAATTTAATTTAAATATTTTTAAATTAAACTCTATATTTTAAAATATAAAAAAATATATGTATTTTATAATCTATAGACTTTATATTATTGTAATGTTATAATTATTATATAAAATTATTTCAAAAAGGGAGGCTTTAAAATGGCTAAAACATATGATGTTGTTATTAAATCAACAGGAATGGGAAGTGGAGAACAAGTTCTAATTGATAACCTTATGAAAGGATTTATTCATACTCTTACTCAAAAAGAACACGTACCTCAACATATAATTTTCTATGGAGAAGGGGTAAAATTAACAACTAAAGGTTCAGAGTCGCTAGAAGATTTAGCAGAACTAGAATCACGTGGTGTTAAAGTACTTTCTTGCGGTATCTGTGTAGATTATTATGATTTAACTGATTACCTAAAAGTAGGTGGAATTACAACAATGTCAGAAGTTGTTGATATACTATCAAATAGTGAGTTAGTAGTAGAACCATAATAATTTCTAGGGGTTAGTAAATAAGAATTATTAACCCCTTAATACTATATTAGGAGGTAGAGTTATGAAAGGAAAATTTTCAAACCTTTTTCTACCACGTTAATTGGAAGTTTACCAAGGTCTAAAGAATTATTATCACTTAAGGAAAGCAGTGATAATTATGATAAATTCAAATCACTTTATAATGAAAAGTTGTTAGAAGAGACGAAAAAAGTGGTAGAATTACAAAAAGAATGTGGAATTGATGTATTAGTTAGTGGAGAATTAAATAGGGATAACTATATGAGTTATGTTGCTGAAGTGGTTGATGGAATCAAGTTATTAAGTATGAATGACTTAAAAGAAATTACTACTAATCTTGAAAGCTTTAATAAAAGTTTAGAAGAAATGGATGCAGCAGATAATACAATGAATAGTCCAATTTGTTATTCTAAAATAGATACTACACGTAGACTAAATGAATTAGAAGTACATAATTTTCAAAAGTTTGTTGATAGAGATTATAAAGTTACATTACCAAGTCCATATTTATTAACTAGGTCAATGTGGCTAAGAGAAATTACAGGTAAAGTCTATGAAGGAAGAAAAGAGCTAGGACAAGATGTAATAGAGTTATTGAAAAATGAAATAAGACATCTTGTTGAAGAAGGTGTAAAGATAATTCAAATAGATGAACCTATATTGTCAGAAGTTGTTTTTACAAATGAAAAAGCTGATAATTCTTTCTACTGAGGTGCTTTATCAGAGAAAGTCAAGGTTGACAAAGAATTAAAATTTGCTAGAGAGTTGTTGGAGCCAGTGTTGGAAGAAATAAGAAAACATGATGGGGTATTAAGCATCATGCATGTATGTAGAGGAAACTGGACTACTGATGAGAGTGTTTTATTACAAGGAGCATACGATAAATTAGGTAAGTTTTTTGATGCACTTGATTTAGATATGTTAGCTCTCGAATTTTCTACACCTAGGGCAGGAGAAGTAGAAAAACTATTCTCTAATAATTTTTAGATACAAGAGTGATGTTGGGATTTGGTTGTGTTAATCCTAGAAGTGAAGTAATTGAAACTCCAGAAGAAATAGTATCTAGAGTTGAAGAACTACTTCAATTTTTACCACCAGAAAGAATTTGGTTAAATCCAGACTGTGGATTTGCTACATTTGCTAAGAGACCACTTAATCCTTATCCTATAATTCAAAAAAAAATTAGAGAATATGGTTGCAGCATCAAAAATACTTAGAGAAAAGTATTGTAAATAAAAAAATAGTGGATTAATACTAAATAATATTAATCCACTATTTTTTATTGTTTAGAAGATTTAATTTCTAAATTTCCATTTTTTAGAGAAATTTCATCGCCTTCTTTAATTTTATCATACTGTTCTTTTGTAACAGTAGCATATTTAGTCTCACCATTTTTAGTCTTAACTTCTATCATATAAACAGGAACTTTACTAGCTTTAATATTTTCTGCAAGTTCTTTTTGTTCGTTAGTGGCATTAGCAAAGCTATGAGTAGATAAACTATTGAACAATAATCCCCATAGAATACCGTTTACAATACTACTTCTAGTGAAGAATCCACTTGTACGGTAGTTATTATTTAGATAATTCATATATTTTTTTTTGTAATCTTCGTTGTTATAGCTGTTATAGTTTGAGTTATAGCGTGATCCGCTGCTAAAGTGTCTTGTACGAGTCGTGCTAGAACTAGATGAACTAGAAGAGCTAGAATCTGATGATTTGCTACTTGAAGAATTTGGTTTTGAGCTAGATTTACTGCTGCTAGTTTCGAACTTCTAGATGATGAACGTGATGAAGAACGTGATTTTGCTTCTGCAAAATCAAGATTTGCTGCACCAACAGTAGTAAATATTAATGAAGTTGATAAAAATATACCTATTATTTTTTTCAATGTTTTCTTTTTCATACAATATCCTCCTAGTACTTTATAAACTAATTTTTATTATTTTCATTAGTACTATTTTCACTGTTAGTGTTGTTATCACCATTTGTGTTCTTATTCTCGTTATTAGTATTTTTGTTATCCTTATTAGTACTATTATTGTTATTATTAGAGTTATTTTCAGTACTACGTTTAGCTACAACAGTACCTTCAATATCTTCTTGTGAATTATTTTCATTTTTCACTATATTCTCTATATTAGTTTTGTCTTCATCACCTTGATTATTGTTATTTTTATTTTGGTAATAATTATATCCAAAGTAAAGAACATAACTAATTGCAGTAAGTGATAAAAAGATTTTTAAGAATCTACCCATATTAGAAACCACCGCCTAATACATATCCTTTAAGGTTTAAGACATTTTTTAATCTATCATATTCAGAAGCAGGTATTTCAAGTTCATCACCATTTACCTGTAAGATTGTTGCATAGTCAGCATTAAGATCTTTCCAAACATCAATTACATTATTTAAATTTATTAAACCACGGTTACCATCTATTAAGATAATTTCAAACCAATTCATAAAAGTACCTCCTTATATAAATATTTATATAATTATAACATATTTTGAAAAAAAAATCATTTTGCAATAAAAGTTTATTAATATGTGAATACATATAGTGTAAATTTTGATATAATATATAGGCGAACAACAAAATTATTGGAGGTGATAAGAGTGAAATTTATTCATACAGCGGACTGGCATATTGGAAGAAAGTTACAAGGGGTTGATCTCCTTTTGGATCAACAGTTTGTATTAGAAAATTTAATAGCTGATATAAAAAAAGATAATATAGATTTCATTATTATTGCTGGGGATTTATATGATAGAAGTGTACCTAGTAAAGAAGCTACTATTTTATTACAAGAATTGTTAGTAGAGCTAAATATAGAAAATAATATACCTATTTTTGCGATTAGTGGAAATCATGATAGTAGGGAAAGGTTAGCAGTAGGTGAAGCATGGTTTAGTAAACATGATTTTTATCTACATACTGAATTAAAACAAGCGTTTAATAAAATTGAATATAAAGATGCAGATATATATTTATTACCATATTTTGAACCATATGAAGCAAGAGCGTATTTTGATGATGATGGTTTAACAACACATAATAGTGCCACTAAAAGAGTTATTGATGAAATATATAAAAATTTAGATGAAACAAGGATAAATATCCTTGTGGCTCATACATTTGTTGCTGGAGGATTAGAGACTGATTCTGAAAGAGAAATATCGGTAGGAACAGTAGAAAATGTCGCAGTAGAGATTTTTGAAAAATTTGATTATGTTGCACTTGGTCACTTACATAATCCAAATGCTTTAAATAATGAGAAAATTAAGTACAGTGGTAGCCCGTTAGCATATTCATTTTCAGAAGCAAAGAATACTAAAGGTTATAGATTAGTTGATATTTCAAAAGATAATCTAAATGAAGAATTTATAGAGCTAAAACAAAAAAGAAAAATGCATAATGTAGTAGCTGATTATAATGATATATTCTCAAAAGAATTTCAGGAAAAATTCAATTATAAAGAAGATTTCTTTAGCATGGAGTTAAGTGGACTTGAAGGCGTGACTGATCCAATGCCTAGAATAAAAGAATATTATCCTAATACTTTGCAGCTAAAATCGAAAACAAAAAAAGAAAATAGTGATAAAAATTATGATAAAAAAGAAATTCTTACAAAATCTCCTTTAGAACTTATTGAAGGTTTTTATAGAGATGAAATTGGAGAAGAACTTTCAAAAAAACAACGAGATACTTTAGTTAGTATAGTTAAGGAGGTGGAAGCAGATGAAGCCAATTAGGTTGGAATTAAAAGAGTTTGGCCCATATAAACATGAGATAGTTGAATGGGATAAAATTATTAATGAACCTATATTTTTAATAACAGGGAAAACAGGATCTGGAAAATCAACCTTATTTGATGCATTTGTTTATGCCTTATATAACAAAACTACTAGTGGAAAAGATATAGCTAGTTTAAGAACAAAAACAGCTGATGATAAAACAAGAACAACAGTTATATTTGATTTTGAATTAAAAAACAAACTATATAGGGTAGAAAGAACACTAGCTTACACTAAAAAAGGTAATAAAAATCAAACTTCAGGGAAAGTAGCCCTAATAGAAATAGTAGATAATAACGAGAATGTACTTGCAACAAAAGAACAAGATGTAAAAGAGAAGATAGAACAAATAATAGGGTTAGATGATAAACAGTTTTGCCAATTAATAATTTTACCACAAGGTAAGTTTAAGGATTTTCTATTATCTAAATCAAGTGAAAAAAAGGAAACACTTCGTTCATTATTTAATACATTCTTTTATCAAAAATTTATCGATAAACTTTCCTCTTATGCAAAAGAACAGGATAATGACTATAAACTTAAAGAACGTGAATTGATTACGAAGTTTGATCAATTTATATTCGATGAAAAAGTTGGATAAGTTTGAATTTTTTTAAAAAGAAGAAAAATTTTGAAAATGTAATTATTCAAATTGATAACCAAGGAAATATAGTTTCTGAAAAAAAGAAAAATGTTCTTGCTAATTTAAATAAAGAGCTAGAAAAAAATAAGAGAAGAACATACAAAAAAATAATTAAATTATATGACAAGTTTGTTGAGTTTGATGAATTAAAGGAAAAAAACATGAAGAACTAACTAAAGAAGAAAATAATATAATAGAAATTCAAAAATATTATTAAGAAACTAGAAGAGCTAGAAAAAAATATAGATAGAATTTCTGAATATAATAAACTGATAACGAAAGAAAAATGAATTAGTTAAGAGGAAAGAAAAATCTGGAAAAAAAGATTTTTAAAGACTATAGTAATAAACGAGATAGTAACTTGAAACTAGGAGAGCAAATAGAAGTAGAACAGAAAGAAATAGAAGTAATTAAAAAAATAAAGTTAGCAGAAGTTAAATATTTCTATGATAATATTTCTGCGTTTGAACTTGCATTTAAAGAAAAAAAGAATGTGAAACTAAGCTTAAAGAGTTTGACAAAAAAATAAATTAGAGTTATCTGAGTATAAAGAAAAACATACTTAAATTGGAACAAAGTAATAAAAAAAGAACTTGAGAAGAGCGAAAGTTTAAAAAAACCAATATAAGTAAATTTGATTTATCTATTGTAAAAAAAGAAGTAGAAGTTGAAAAATTTAAAAAAATATAAAAAAATGAGAAGTCATCGCTTGAAAAAAATAAAGTAGAGTTAGAAGCTAAAAATAGATAAGCTAAAACTACTACGACAAAAAAACAAAGTGACCTAAAAAAATAAAGTTGAAGAGTTAGAGAAAAAAATAAAGAAAAAAAGAAATCTTAAATACTTTTTTTAGAAAAAAATTGCATGATGGTGATAATTGTCCATTATGCCAGCAAAAAAATTATTCATGTACCGGAAGTAATAGATGTAAAACATGAAGAAGGTACTTTAATCAATAAAGAGTATGAAGATACAAATAAAGAAATTATTAGATTAGAAACTATTATTTCCAATGAACAAGATGATTATAAAAAATTACAACTTCAATTGAATGAACAAGAAAAAGTAATAAATTTTGATTCGGAATCAGAATTAGAAAGCATTAAAAGAAGAAAAAAAGAGGAAAATGAAAAAAATCTTTAAAAAGCCAGTCTAATAACTATTGAAGAAAACCAAATTCAGCTGGAAACACTTAATAGTAAAGTTATAGAACTTGAGAAGATTATTGAGAGTGAAGGTGACTTAAAAGAAAAACTTGCATTAGCGAATTCCAAAATAGAGGAATATAACAAAAAAAGTTCAATTAAATATAATAGACTTTAAAGAATATTATAAGGGGCAAGAACAACAAGTAACTGAATTTAATAATAATTTCAAGAAGTATACTGAAGAAAAAAATCACAACTTCAATTAAAAAGAAAAAGAGTTGGAAATTGCTTTAAAAAAATAATAAAGAACAGATAATTTCTATAAATTCTGATTTAGAAGAGTTACTAGATAAATTTAATAATTCTAAACTTAAAGAATACTATTGTGATTTTTAAAGAAGCGCATGAAGCTATAGAAGATCTAAAAGATTTAAAAGATTATAAGGAAAAAAAGTTGATACATATAATCTCGCTAAAAAAAATCTTTAGCTAATAATATTAAAAAATTAGAAAAAGAATTATCAAAAGAAGTTAAGCCGAATTTAGAAGAAATTAAAGAGAGAGTACAATTACAAGAAGAAAAAGTAAGCGACTTTGGTAAACAACTAGCTGTTCAAAAAAATACATATAATACAAATAAAGAACTTTATTCTGAATTATATGATGAGTTCAAAGTTTGGGAAAGTAATATTAAAGAAGTAAGAGAAATTATTACATTAAGCAATGTGTTATCTGGAAAAACTGAAAGTAAAAAATCTTTAGAGACTTATGTTCAAGGGTATTACCTAGATTTAATATTAGAAGCGGGCTCTAAGAGATTGTTACAGATGTCAAATGATAGATATAGATTTGAGCGTAGAATAGAAAAAGCCAAAGGTGGAGGATTACAAGGTTTAGATATAGAAATATATGATGTATATTTAAATAGTAATAGAATTGTTAATTCACTATCAGGAGGAGAATTATTTTTAGCTTCACTTTCACTTGCTTTAGGATTAGCGGAAGTTATCCAAAATGAAAGTGGTGGAATATCATTAGAAACTATATTTATTGATGAAGGGATTTGGTTCTTTAGATAGTGAAACATTAGATACGGCAATAACTACGTTGATAGATTTACAATCTTATGGTAGAAATATAGGGATTATCTCTCATGTAAGTGAATTAAAAGATAGAATAAGATCAAAAGTTGAAGTTTATTCAGAAAATAACTATGCAAAAGTTAGAATAACTGGTGTATAATAAAGTAGAATAGAAGTCTTTTAAGTTTGTGATATTTTTATTATCACAAACTTAAAAACTAAATAGATATGTTATAAGAAGGAGGAAATAATGAAGTTAGAATTAATAATATCTCCTAGCGGTTTTGGGAAAACTCACTTTATAGTTAATGATATCGAAAAAAATAGATTTAATAGCAAAAATTATCGTTTTAACACCAGAACAAAAATAGTTTCAATTTTGAAAAAAATACTTTGTGAAAAAAATTTGGTGGTACATTTGACATAGATGTTATGAACTTCTCAAGTTTATCTAGAAAAATTTAGCAGTATGCTAGGTGTAGATTACTTTAAAAAGTATAGGAGAAGATATTAAACCTTTTTTTATTTTTTTATAAAGCGGCTAAAAAAATTTAGAAAATAGAAATAATTTTCCTTGTGAAGAGAATTTTTACAAGATAGTTCTTTTATAGAAGTAGTATCAGATATTCTAAGAGAATTAAAGGAATATCAAGTTAGTGTAAATGTTCTAGAAGAGTTTTTAGAAAAAAACGTTTCTTTAGATAACGCAAGAAGAGAGAAGCTAACGGCTATACTAGAAATATATACAGAATATACAAGATTATCTAAAGAAGACAGTATTTTTTTGATAAGCAAGACTATATAAATGAGTTGCTACTGTATAGTGAATATCTGGATTTAAGTGAGTATATATTTTTATATAGATGCATATTATAATTTCACAGCACAAGAATACAACTATATAGAAAAGTTAATTTTAAAATCAAAGAAAGTTGTTCTAAGTGTTGTTAGTGACGCAAATAGATATTTTTAATTTTTGAATTAACACAAATTGCAGCTGGTTATGATTTAGATAAATTAGAATATAATAGGTTTTACTTAGCTGACCTATATAAATATGAAAAGTATAAATTAGATGTATTTAGAAAAATCTCATGAAATGGTAGCTAGTATTAATGAAGTCCTAAGAAGAAATAATAAAATTGACTTCTCAGTAATAGCTTTAATAAATAATGGAGAAACTTACACTATTAATTTAGAAATCTTGGAAAATAAAGTAGTAAATTATAATATACTAGATCAACATAGTAATAGGTTCAATGGTGAGTCAATATTAACTTTAGCGGATAAGTATTATAAAGCTTTCAAATCAGCAAATGAAGTAGATAATAGTGTTGAAATTATTCGTTCTAAAAAAATAAAAGAATTAGAAGTTAAAACTATTTCATGAGAAATCTTGAGATTAAAAAAATATCAAGAAGTAAATAATGAAGATATCGCAATTTTATATAGAGATAGTATTTATGAAAAACTACGAATATATATTTAGAGATTATGGATTAGAAATACATCTTGATAGAGATATTGACGTGAGTAATCATAGACTAATTAAATTTTTTTGGATCAAGTGTTAAATGTCGAAAGATTTAATTTTAGAGACGGAATTTTAAATATTATTAAAAACAAATTTAACTAATTTTGAGTATTTATATAAACTAAGTGTTCTGTCATATGTATTGTTTGGTGATAATAAAATTACCGAAAAAGACTTCTATAAAAATTATAAGAGCCTAGAAAAAGAAGAACTAATTGGTAAATTAGCACTTGAAGAAAATTTATTTAACCACCATATTAAAGAACATACTTTTAATGAAATCTTAAATAGTGTAAGGACAATTACTATAGCTGATTTAGAAAAATATCTTGAAAGAAAGACTAGTAGTTAATAAAGAAGATTTAAATAAAGAGTACTTTACAAAAGGGGGCTCTTTATATTCACCAAAGCAGCTAGAAATATTAAGAGATTTATTAATTAATCTCTATGAAAAAATAGAGGCCATTTCTAAAAGTAAAAATCTTCAAATAAAAAGATATATAAAGAGAATTGAAGATCTCTTTGATTATTGTAATATCAGAATGTATTTAGATAAAGAAGACGGGGAATATGATGATATTGAAGAGCTAAAAGTTGATAGTATTGATCGACAAGTATATAAGAAAACATTAGAACTTTTGAATAATATTCTAGAAAGATTTGGTTCAGAAAATATTACATACAACAAGTTTGTAGAGTTATTAATAATAGGATTGAAATCAATTAAATACCGTTCAATTCCTGAAATAAGCGACTCCATAATAATGTCGACTATGGATTTAGCCAAGGTAGAAAATAAAAAATATGTTTTTGTAATTGGATTTAATAAAGATGTTTTACCAGCTACGAAGAAAGATGGATTATTAGATGATAATGATAAAGAACAATTTATTGATAATAGTATATTTTTATCGCCAACAACTGGAAGTGCGCTTATAGACGAAGAATTTGTAGCTTATATTGCTTTAACTAGAGCAACAACAAAGACCTATATTTCATATAGTTTATTAGATAAAAGCTTTAAGGAGAGTTTTCCTTCACCATATTTAGCAGTTGTGAAAAATCTTCTTAATGGAATAGAAGAAAAGAATACAGATAAAATTTTTAGAGTTTAATTTATTATATTATGATTATTATTTAGATAATATAGGTGAAATACTAACAATTAAAGAATTTAACTACTTATTTTCTAAATTATATCGACGATTCATGGATATTAAAGATAGTGGAACAGAAGAGGTAGAAAAACTATCGAAAAGTATTAGCTAAGTTTTTTTAGAAAATTATGTTTCTATAAGAAAAAGTTAATGCTAATTTAGATTATGTGGTTCATGGTGAATTAACTGATAAAATTTATATAGATAAAGATGATATAGTTATAAATTATTTAGAGAAAGTAATTAAGGATTATAAATTTGAATTATCGGAAAATAATATTCAAGACTTCTTATCTATTAAAAATAATAATTTTTCTAAGTTTAGTATTTCGAAAGTTTCAGATTATGAGAAAAATCCATATTTATTCTTCGTAAAAAGAATATTAGGCGTTAAGGAAGAGACAAAGGTGGAACTAGATAGCTTATTAATGGGTAGATTTTTCCACGCTGTTATGTCAGATGACAGAGTTGTAAACTTCATTGTAAGAAGTGGTAGTAAGACTGATATAGATATTATCAGTGATGAAGATATTGTATCTAGATTTAATATAAGACAAGTTGTAAATGAAGTAATATATAATAATACTAGTAGTGATATAGTAGATGTCTTAAATATAATTAGTATGCTTAATACTCACGACTATATATTACAAAATATGATAAATCGATTAACTATAGCTATTGCTGTTGAAATAAAGTATTATGCAATAACTAAATTTACTCCGACATTTTTTTAGAAAAAAAGAGTTTTCGTTAGAAATACATAATGATGTTATTAGATGTCGCGAATTAGAAAGTAATAAAGTAGTAGAGAAGAGTTTAAGTAAAAAATATGATATTCCATCTATTAACTTTGTTGGTTTTATTGATAGAGTAGATGTCTTAGAGAAAAATATATCGGTTATTGATTATAAGAGTAGTAAAACTGATTTCTCTTTAGAAAGTTTGGAATTAGGTTTTATTTCTCAAATTTTAACTTATTCTTTAGCATGTGAAATGTTATTTAATAAAAAAAGTGAAGATATATTAGGAATATTTTATCGAGAAATCGCAAAATTAGGAAAAACTATAAAAGATTATCGTCTTCGTGGATTAGGTAATAGTGATTTAATATTACAAAGTGAGTTTTCTGAAGCAACTAGTGAAGTTATGTTTTTAAGAACTACTAAAAAAGGGACAGCTATTCATGGTGCTGATGTAACTAAAGCATATACTAGCAATGAATTAGATACTTTAGTAGAAAAAAACTTACATAATGTATTAACTTTACTTGAAGAAATATATAACTTTGATTTTTCATTAGAAAAATATGAAATAGAAAATAACGAATATTATGCAGAAAAACAAACTCTATTTAATTATGCGTCAGGAACTGATACACGACTTACACCAAAGGTTAAAGTTGAATATAAAGGTAAAGAGTTGAGACAAAAAATATTAGGTAAATAGTTCTAAATAAAAGCTACTAGGTTTTCAGTATAGTAGCTTTTATTTTTTTGTTTAATAGTATAAAAGCAAAGAAAAATATTTAACTGAAAATTTTCAGAAAAATTAATTAAAAAAATAACATACTATTACTTGCTTTTTTTAAAAAAATATTATTGTAGAATTGATATTAATAAATTATAAAATAAAAAAAAGGACATTATTAATGAAAAAACATTCGTATTTTTATTTAGAAATGAAGGAACATCATCTAAAAGGTTCCTTATACTGGGAAAAATAGAAGAATTAGAGTTTTATTACCTAAAGGATATGCAGAAGATTTAGATAGAAGTTACCCAGTTGTCTATATGAACGATGGACAAAATGTTTTTTATAGTGGTGAATCTTTTAGTGGACATTCATGGAAGGTTATACCGGCTATTAAGAGAAATCCTGATATGCCGCGTATGATTATTGTCGGAATAGATAACGATAATGATGGTCGAATGAATGAATATGCACCGTGGAAGTTTTCAAATGCTCCATTACTGTCATTTGGGGTAACATTAGGTGGTTTGGGTAGTGAATATGCAGATTTCTTTATTAAGGTAGTTAAGCCTTTTATAGATAAAACATATCGTACTAAACCTGAAAGAGAGTACACTGCTATGATAGGAAGTTCATTAGGAGCCAATATAGCACAGTATATTGGACTGGAACATAAAGATAAAGTGGGAGCTTTAGGAATTTTTTCATCAGCTAACTGGCTTAATAAGGTAGAATTTGATAGATATATCTCAAAACATAAGTTAGAAAATCAAAAAGTATATATAGAAGTTGGTACTAATGAAGGTGATGATACTGATAGAGAATTGACTTACGGAAATATTAAGCAGTCATATATTAGTACAACATTAGATTATTACCGTCAACTTATAGAAGCGGGGATTATCTACAAAAGATATCAAATTAAATGTAGTAGCTGATGGTGAGCATAGTGAAGAATGTTGGGCAAAATATTTACCAGAGTGCCTAAGATTTATTAGTGAAGATTGGTAAAAATATAATTAAGAATAGGAGAATAGAATTTGAATATAGAACATTTAAGCCACTATAGTGGTAATTTAGGAAGAGAAATGGCATTAAATAGATATGGGCATGCAGGTTTACCGATAGTAGTATTTCCTTCATCAGGAGGAACTCATAATGAGTACTATGATTTTGGTATGATAGATGCTTGTGCAGAATTTATTAATCAAGGTAAGGTTCAGTTTTTTACATTATCTAGTGTAGATAATGAATCATGGTTATGTGATTGGAAAGCCGGTCACGATAGAGCTTTAGCACACACACAATATGAAAAATATGTTATTGAGGAAGCTATCCCATTTATTAAGCATAAAACAGGATGGTTTGGACCTATGATGGCTACAGGATGTAGTATGGGAGGTTATCATTCATTTAATATCTTCTTACAACATCCAGATGTATTTGGGAAAGTAATAGCACTTAGTGGTGTTTATGATGCAAGATTCTTTGTCGGTGAATATGGAAATGATGAATTAATTTTCCGTAACTCACCAAGCGATAATATTTGGATGCAAAATGACGGTTGGTTTATTGATCACTATCGTGCTGCAGATATTATTGTATGTACTGGACTAGGACCTTGGGAACAAGATGGATTACCATCATTCTACAGTCTGAAAAAAGCGTTTGAAGAAAAAAATATTCCTGCATGGTTTGATGTATGGGGTGAAGATGTTGCCCACGATTGGCCATGGTGGAGAATTCAAATGCCATACTTTTTAGAAAAGTTAAATCTATAATCTATAATTTATAATACTAAGAAAGAAAAGAGGACACAGTTATGAACTATATAGTTATATCACCATATTATCCACATAATTTTCAAAAATTTTCAATTGAGTTGAAAAATCAAGGTTTCAATGTACTTGGTATAGGAGAGGAACCATATGATCAACTTGATGATAGATTAAAAGATGCTTTAACAGAATACTTTAGAGTTAACAGTTTAGATGATGTTGAGGAAGTGAAAAGAGCGGTAGCATTTTTATTCCACAAACATGGACCAATTGACAGAATCGAATCACAAAATGAGCACTGGATGGAATTAGATGCTGCTTTACGTACGCAGTTTAATGTTTATGGATTAAAAGAACGTGATTTGAAGAAAACTAAACACAAATCTGAGATGAAAAAATACTTTGAAAAAGCAGGGGTGCCTGTTGTACCTGGCTTCTTAGTGAAAAAAGAAAAAGATATAGACAAAGGTGTTAAAAAATTAAAATTACCTTTAATTGCTAAACCTGATAATGGAGTAGGAGCTGCAGCTACATTTAAACTACAAGATAAAAAAGATGTAGAAAACTTCAAAAAAGAATGGGATGGAAAAACAGCTTATTTCTTAGAACCATTTGTTAGTGTTTCTGATATTGTAACATTTGATGGTATCGTTGATGCTAAAGGAAATATTGTTTTTGCAACTAGTATTGTATATTACTATACTCCACTTGAATTATTAAATAATAATTCAATTGATTGGGTTTATTATATTGATAAAGAGTTAGATCCTAAATTAGTAGAGTACGGTGAAAAAGCAGTAAAAGCATTCGGTATGAAAGAAAGATTCTTCCATATTGAATTCTTTAAAACAGAAGATGATTATATTGCAATAGAATATAACAACCGTCCAGCAGGAGCTTTTGCTATTGACGTTTATAATTATGCTCATTCTTATGACTTCTTTAAATTATATGCAGAAGTAGTAAAAGGAACTAATGGTGAATTAAACCTTGATTCTAAATATGGATTAGCTTCTACAAGACGTGATTACAAAGATTATCTATATTCAGAAGATGATATTAGAAATAAATATCAAGATAAATTAAAGCTGTTCTTAGAATGCCAGAAGCGTTTGCTGAATTACAAGGTAATACAATGTTTGTTCTAGTTGCAGATACTCTAGAAGAAATGAACGAAATGAAAGAATACGTTGGAAAATTACGATAATACAATATAGATATGATACACTTTTATTCTATTTTTGCAGAATAAAAGTGTATTTTCTATTTGAATAAAAAGAAAAAAAGTGGTAGAATTAAAAATATAAAACGATTTCAAGGAGAACATTATGAATATATCTAGGGAACATCTAGAACTTTTATCAGAAAATTTTAGAAATATAGATGAAACAACGAAAGAAATAATTAATTTAGAAGCAATTCTATCATTACCAAAGGGAACAGAACATTTTTTAAGTGATATTCATGGTGAATATGAAGCTTTTGATCACATACTACGAAATGGATCTGGTGTAATAAAAGAAAAGTTGAAGGAGGTATTTGGGAATAGACTTCCTAAAAAAGAGCTTAACTTGCTGGCTACTATAATATATTATCCAGAAGAAAAATTAAATCTTTTAAAAAAAGAATTTTCAACTGCAGAATATAAAGAATACCAAAAGATTTTATTATTGAGACTTTTAGAGGTAACGCAAGTAGCAGCAAGAAAATATACGCGTTCTAAAGTAAGAAAGTTATTACCAAAAGATTTCGACTATATTATTGAAGAGTTATTGTATAAAATGCAAACTCGTGATAAAGAAGATTATTATGAAAAAATCTTAGAAAATATTATTGAACTAGGTGCAGGCGATAAGTTTATTATAGAACTATCTTTAAGCATTCATAAACTTATTATAGATCATCTACATATTGTGGGAGATGTGTATGATAGAGGACCTTTACCTGATAAAATAATGGATAGATTGCTTAATTATCACTCATTAGATATTCAATGGGGAAATCATGATATGTTATGGATAGGAGCATATCTAGGTGACAGAATATCTATGGCAAATGTTATTCGTATTTGTGCGAGATATGATAATTTAGATATCGTTGAAGATAGATATGGTATTTCTTTAAGAGGATTACTGAATTTAAGTGAGAAATACTATAAAGAGGATCCTTGTAAGGAATTTTTACCAAAAGCTTTCTAAAGACGATGAATTAAAATATAGTGAACATGAGATTTTACAAATTGCTAGAATGCATAAAGCTATGGCTATAATTCAATTCAAATTAGAAAAACAAGTAATTGATAAAAATCCAGAGTTTAATTTACAAACTAGAGCTTTATTAGATAAAATCGATTTTGATAAAAAAACGGTTGTTATACGTGGTAAAGTACATCCAATGAAATCATGTGATTTTCCAACAATTGATAGAAAAAATCCATTTAAGTTAACAAAAGATGAAGAAAAAGTAGTAAATAAATTAAGAGAATCATTTGTAACAAGTGAAAAATTAAAAAAACATATTGAGCTATTTATTAACAAAGGTGCAATGTATAGTTGTTATAATGGTAATCTTCTAATTCACGGCTGTATGCCAGTAGATAGTGAAGGCAATTTCCAAAAATTCACATATGAAAATAAACAATATGAGGGTAAAGCTCTACTAGACTTTTTTGATAGAAAAATTCGTAGTATTTTTTATAGTGAAGAAAGAGAAGATAATGGATTATTCTTCTACCTATGGCAAGGTGAATTTTCACCGTTATTTGGGAAACGTGATATGACTACTTTTGAAAGATACTTTATTGAAGATAAAGCAACTCATGAAGAAGTAAAAAATGCATATTATAAATTACGTGAAAATGAAGAATTTTGTGTAAAATTACTTAAAGAATTTGGTTTAACTAAAGATGGTCATATTATCAACGGACATACTCCAGTTAAAAGAAACAAAAGGAGAAGATCCAATTAAAGCTAATGGTCGCACGATTGTTATAGATGGAGGAATGTCAAGAGCGTACCATAAAACAACAGGGCATGGAGGATATACATTAACATATAACTCTTATGGATTACAAATAATGAGCCATGATATTTTCCAAAGTAAGAAAAAAGCACTTAAAGACGAAACTGATATTGTATCAACACGTAGAGTTGTAGATAAATTAACAAGAAAAAAAGTAGCTGATACAGATAATGGTGCAAAAATTAAAAAACAAATAGATTTACTTAAATTATTGTTAGATGAGTACAGAAAAGGTACTATAGTAGAGCGATATTAGTATTCCATGAAAAGGGTTAAGAGTTTATTCTTAACCCTTTTTAATACTTTCTAGCATAAAATATAATAGATGTATTTATGAGGAAGTAGTTTTAATCTAACCTTTAGAATATAATAAAAAAATAAATTAATTATAATTAAAATTATTGACATTCTAAAAAAACTATATTATACTTAGTACAAGTTAATTGAATAAATACCTCACAAAAAAAATAAGTGAGGTAGAGGTTGCGATTTTTAATAGTAGGGTAATGGAGAGTATAGGGCTTAATGATGTTATCTGAAAGGAAATGTCGCCGAAACAGTATTAATCCTATGTTAATATTGTTGGGACTATATTGAATAAGTATAGGACTGTCATAGTCGTAAGGCTATGTTGCGCTACTAATATCTTGTTTTGGATGAGTATGTCAGAGTATGACTCACTGTACAAAATATGGTAGATGTTATGCTTTTTTAATTTTTTTCAAGGAGGTTTTTATTATGACAAATAATAGCAATAACAATGCAAACGAAGTAAAAAGAAATTTAAGATCGCGTCATATTAGTATGATAGCGATTGGTGGATGTATCGGTAGTGGATTATTCATGACTAGTGGTCAAGCAATTCATAGTGCAGGACCAGGAGGAGCAATTGTTGCTTATCTATGTATAGGACTTATGGTATATTTCTTAATGACATCACTTGGGGAGATGGCAACATATCTTCCAACGTCAGGTTCATTTAGTACATATGCATCTAGATATGTGGATCCATCACTTGGATTTGCTCTTGGATGGAACTATTGGTTTAACTGGGTAATTACAGTAGCTGCGGACGTAGAATTATCTGCACTAGCTATTAGTTATTGGGAGCCAATGCGTGTTTTACCACACTGGGCTTGGAGTTTATTATTCTTAGTTATTATTATCGGATTAAACTCACTTAGTGTTAAAGTTTATGGTGAGAGTGAATATTGGTTTGCTCTTATCAAAGTGGTAGTTGTTATAATTTTCCTAATTGTTGGATGCTTAACTATCTTTGGTATCCTAGGTGGAGAATATATTGGATTTAAAAACTTAACAGTTGGAGATGCACCATTCATCGGTGAAGATACTTCATTATCAAGTCAAATACTTGCGACTTTAGGAGTATTCTTAATCGCTGGATATTCATTCCAAGGTACTGAATTAATTGGTATTACTGCCGGGGAAAGTGAAGAACCAGAAAAAAGTATCCCAAAAGCTGTTAAACAAGTTTTCTGGAGAATTTTAATTTTCTACGTACTTGCTATCTTAGTAATTGGGTTATTAATTCCTTACACTTCTCCAGATTTATTAGGAGCTGAAAGTGCTGAAGAAATTGCAAAATCACCATTTACAATAGTATTTAAAAATGCTGGATTTGCTTTAGCAGCTAGTGTTATGAATGCAGTAATCTTAACTTCAATATTATCAGCTGGTAACTCTGGTTTATATGCTTCAACAAGAATGCTATACGCTATGAGTAAAGAGAAATTAGCATATCCAATCTTTGGACGTGTAACAAAATACGGAACACCTGTTGTTTCATTAATAGCGACTTCAGTAGTAGTATTTTTAATCTTCTTAATTCAGCTAACAAGTGCTAATGCATACACTTATATAGTTGCAGCAAGTGGATTAACTGGATTTATCGCATGGCTAGGTATCGCACTAAGCCACTACAGATTTAGAAGAGCTTATGTAGCACAAGGTAAAGATTTAAACAATCTTAAATATCGTGCTAAATGGTTCCCACTTGGTCCGATTATCGCTTTAGCATTATGTATTATCGTAATTATTGGTCAAGATACAGAACTTATAACTAAAGGTATAGTAAATTGGAGTGGAGTATTAACTACTTACATGGGAGTACCAATATTCTTATTCTTCTTCCTATATCACAAAATTAGATATAAAACAAAATTAATCCCATTAGATAAAGTTGATTTATCTCAAGATGTGGATGTAAAATAATATAAAAAATCCTAGTTCATTATTGAGCTAGGATTTTTTGTGAATTGATATTTCGTATTAATAAATTATATAAAAATACAAGAAATTTTCTGTACTTTGTGGTATTATAAAGGGTAGAGTAAAATTTATAAAAAGGAGGAATTTCTGTGAATCTTGAATATCCATATAATTATCAAAATGTAGAAGATATGGCTAGTAAATATTTACCAGAAGAACAGATTAAGATTATAAAAGAATCTTATGAGTTGGCAAAAGATGCACATGAGGGACAATTTAGAAAATCTGGGGAACCATACATATTACATCCAATTCAAGTTGCAGGAATTTTAACTGAGCTTAAATTAGATTATGCCACTATTTGTGCAGGTTTTCTACATGATGTAGTAGAGGATACAAAATATACACTTGAAGATATAAGAGAGAGATTTGGCGATGACATAGCTGTGATTGTAGATGGTGTTACAAAGTTAGATAAAGTAAAATTCCGTTCTAAAAAACAATCACAAGCAGAAAATCATAGAAAATTATTTGTCTCAATAGCGAAAGACCTACGTGTTATATTCGTAAAATTAGCCGATAGACTTCATAATATGAGAACTATGAAGTATATGAGAGAAGAAAAACAAAGAGAAATAGCTAGTGAAACTTTAGAAATATATGCACCGCTAGCTCACAGACTTGGGATTAGTTCTGTAAAATGGGAGTTAGAGGATACTTCACTTAGATATTTACATCCAGCACAATATTTTTCTATTGTTGGTATGATGAAACAAAAACGAAGTGCTCGTGAAGAAAGTATAAAAGAAGCTTGTGAAAGTATTACATCATTATTAGGTGAACATAATATTAAAGCACAGGTTAATGGTAGACCAAAACATATTTATAGTATCTATAAAAAAATGGTTAAACAAAATAAAACTTTTGACCAAATATATGATTTACTAGCTGTACGTGTTCTTGTAGACTCTGTTGCTGATTGTTACGCAACATTAGGGCTAGTAAATAATTTATGGGTTCCTATTCCAGGACGTATAAAAGACTATATTGCGATGCCAAAACCTAATATGTATCAATCATTGCATACAACAGTTATTGCACCAGATGGGCAAACTTTAGAAGTTCAAATAAGAACATATGAAATGCATGAAATTGCAGAAAAAGGTATCGCAGCACACTGGGCATATAAAGAAGGTAAAAAAGTAAATAAAGATAATAATTTTTATGAAAAACTTAATTGGTTCCAAAAAATAGCAGAAAATGATGAAACTGAAGCAACCGCAGAAAGTTTCATGGAATCTCTAAAAGTAGATTTATTAAGTGATAAAATCTATGTATTCACACCAAATAGTGATATTATAGAATTACCTAAAGGTTCATGTATAGTCGATTTCGCTTATGCTATTCACTCAGAAGTTGGTAATAAAATGATAGGAGCTACTGTAAATGATAAGATAGAAGCTTTTGACTATAAATTATCAACTGGTGAAATATGTGACATAAGAACTAGTAAAAATTCTACAGGACCAAAACGTTCATGGTTAGATATAGCACGTTCATCACAAACTAAATCGAAAATCAAAGCATTTTTCAAAAAAGCAGCTAGAGAAGAAAACTTAATTAAAGGTGAAATTCTCTTAAAAGATGAGATTAAAGCTAATAATTTTGATATTGATGAAGTTTTAACTCAGGAAAATATTGAAATAGCATTAAATAGATATAAATTTGCTACTCTAGAGGAGCTGTATGTTTCAATTGGTTATGGTGGAATTTCAGCAAATAAAGTATTTGCTCGTCTTACAGAGAAAATAAGAAAAGAAAAACAAACACAAGAAAAACTTGAAAAACTAGTTAATGCTGAAGAAGAGAAAAAAATAGTCACAGAAACTGGTGTCTATGTTAAAGGTGTCGATAATATTCTTGTAAGATTATCAAAATGTTGTCAACCAATTCCTGGTGATGATATTGTAGGATTTATTACAAAAGGTAGAGGAGTTACAGTCCACAGAAGTAATTGTCCTAACTTAAGCGAGGAAGATAAAGCAAGACTGTTAGATGTTGAATGGGTACAAAGCTTGAATGCTAGAAGATATAGCGTTACATTGCAATTACATGCATTTGACAGAGAATTACTTCTTCAAAATATACTGTTAACACTTAGTGAAAGTAGAGTAGAAATCAAAAAATTACACTCAGAAGCTAAGTCAGATAAAACTAGTGTGACTACGATAGGTATATATGTTAAAAATGTCAGCGAATGTGACTTTATGATTAAGAAATTACGTCAAATTCCTGATGTATATAGTGTAGAAAGAATAGTGAAATAGGTGAAGTATGAAAGTAGTATTACAAAAAGTAAAAAAAGCAAGTGTTAGTGTAGATAACAAAATAGTTGGTGAAATAGATAAAGGGTATTGTCTTCTTGTCGGAGTTCATAAAGATTCTACAAGCGAAGATGCTAAATACTTGGCAAAGAAAATTGCTGAAGCAAGACTGTTTGAAGATGAAAATGATAAATTAAACCTAGGATTAAAAGATGTAGGTGGTAGTATATTATCAGTTTCTCAATTTACATTATATGCTGATACTAAAAAAGGTAAAAGACCTAGCTTACTAGTGCAGCTCGACCAGAAGATGCAAACAGGTTATACGAAGAATTTAATGAACACCTTAGAGAAGAAGGTATTAAAGTAGAAACTGGAATATTCCAAACTATGATGGAAGTAAATATAGTTAACGATGGACCAGTTACAATAATTTATGAAAAAATATCAGTGAGAAAATAGAAATGAATATGAGAATAAAGAGAAAAAGAAGTGATAATACGATATTATGGCTTATCTCAACTATGTTAGTATTATTCGTTTTAGCGGGTGGTATGTATTATATTAACTCGAAGATAAATCCATCTGCAAATGCTGACGACCAAATGACGATCTCTAAAGAAGTAGAGGTTAGGACAGGACCGGACGATTCATATCCAGTTTTGAAAAAAGTTCCTGCAGGGGATGTAATTGAAGTATTAAGTAAAACTGATTCATGGTATGAAATTGAAACGAGTGATAACTATATTGGTTGGGTTCCAGGATGGAGTATTTTAGGTAGTGGTCAAAAAAATCCAGAAGATCAAAATAAAGAAAAACTATCATCATATGCAGTAGTTCTAAATCCTGTAATGAAGCAAAATGAAACACCGGATTATAAAGGTGTCTATCCTAAAACTTACAATCTTAGAATTGCTAAAGAGTTGAAACAAAAACTAGAAGCGGATGGGATAAAGGTATTTTTAACACGAGATAATGATGAAAATATCCCTTCACAAGATTCTATAAAAAAACTTGTTGCTGATAATAAAGCAGAGATGTTAGTTGATCTTGATGTTGTCAATACAGATACTAAGGGTACTTTTGGTGCTAAAGTATACTATAGTACTACAGAGTCAGCGATTATAGCTAAAAGTATCGAAAAACATCTTTCTAATAACTATATATCAAAAGTATCTGCTTCAGAAAAACAAGGAAACTTTAGTCAATTGAATGATAAGCTTCCACAAGTTAGAGTAGTATCAGGTAATATACATGATAAAGTAGATGTTGATATACTAAATGATAGTGTGGCTCAAAAACAATATATTTCAGCATTAAAAGAAGGAATAGAAGGTTACCTATATTATCAGATTAATATTGATAACTATAATGCAAAACGTAAAGAACAGTTATTAAACTTACCTCAAAAAGGATTAACAATTCCTATGTATTATATGAAGCAAGATGCTTATAAAAATATAAGTTATGGTACAGATGGTAAGAAAACAATAGAAGAAAATGGTGATGCTATAGTGTCATTAGCTATGATATCTAACTATCTTGGACTAGAAGGTGCAAGTGTTGAGGATATTGCATCTTGGGCAGGAAGTAAGTACTATATTAAAAACCAAGGTACTCAACCAACAATTGTTTCTGCTTTTGCCAAAAAATATAATGTAAAAGCTGATGAGATAGATACAGATAATACTGTTCAAAATATTGAAAAAGCCTTAAAAGAAAATAAACCAGTACTAATAAGACTAAAATCTGGATTGTTTGGAGATAAAGTAACTTATAAAGTAATACGTGGTTATGAAGATGAGAAATTCTATATTAATGATCCAAATGACGATGATGTTAAGTTAACTAGTTATAATGGTTTTACAGAAAATGATGTTAAAAATAATATTGCACAAGCTTGGGCAATAAGTAAATAATATAAAGAACTTTAAAGTGGTAACTGTACGGCTTTAAAGTTCTTTTTTAATTAGAAATAAAAAAATAGTAAACAACCTTCCTTAATAACTGAAATTATAATTAAAAAGATAAGTTCAATTATTCAGAATGTAATATAAATTAATTTTTGATAAAAAAATTATAATCTATAGTATAATAAACAAAAGCAATATAAAAAGGGACTAATTTTCATTAGTTAAAGCAGAATTACTCTATAAGTTACAAGAAAATATGCTGGAAGTGGCTATAAAGGAAAATTGGAGCAATAGAAAGATAATACATGGGTATAATAGTATAATAGCATCTTTAGTTCCAGAAAATTATGTAGCTTTTAGATTCAAAGTAGTAGCGGGGACATTTGATTATAAAATTTTATTAAGTAAATTAAAAAAATATGGATTTTCAGAGGATGAAGATAATGTTAAAAATCTAATTGATAGAGTCACAGACCAGCACCAATACGCAACTTATAAAGACCTTGCGCATGAAGCAGTACAATTATCAGCTTTTACAAATACAAGATTAATTTATTCTTCAGGAAGAGTAAGTGTTTTAGATGGGTGGCGTGCTATTTCTAAAATAGTAAACGCAGATTTAGATGCTATAAGATTAATAACTCCATATCCACTTCAACGATTTCTACCATCAAATCAAGGAAAGATAAAAATGAATACGAGAGAAGAAGGTATGTTTAAATTAAGAAATTGGAGTTTAGAAAGTAAAGAAATTTCTTATAAAGGAGACATTGACTCTGGGAGATATGATGATGGAGATTTTAATTCAGATTTAGATCCGATAAATACTTATAATCTCATGATGAAGGCAAATAAAAAGGATATTTTTAAAGTACAGACTCAATATAATTTTAGAGTGAAAAATAATACAATAAATAGAGTTAGCGAGTTTTATAAAGTAAATGGATACGGTAATTATGAACAAGGTAAAAAAGCTGTCCAAAGAATAGTCAATGCCGATACAATAGCTACAAGGTATATGTCTTTAAAGTATAATAAAGAACAACAAGAAAAGCATAAAAAAGACTTTTTTGATTACTTAGAGAGAGGTAGGTTTAAGAATGTTGAGTAGAATTTTTAAAGTAATATTATTGCTGTTTTTAGTAGCTCCAGTAATAGTAATTATTTATGACACGCTAGCGGCCCCTAAGGTCTTAACAAGAGAAAATAACAAGGGTAATGAGTTTGAACAACTCGATAGATTAATGAATACAACAAGATATGCTGAACAAGTAAGAAAAGCAGGATATGAAGTAGATGATTATGATCTAAATGATGGATAGAATACCCGAACTGCAAACTAAAGGTGAAGTGAAATTTATTATTCAATCACCTACGGATGCTAAAGAAATATTTGTGTATATAGGTGGGTATCGCAACCGCATAACTTTTGATAAAAATATGAGTATAAATAGTAGTTCTATTGATCAGGGTAAAGATAAACCCAGTAGAAAGTTAACAGAAGAAGAAAAACCTAAGTATGAAAAAGAGATAAAGCAAGAGATAAATAAACTGTTGGATGATGTTTATAAGGCAGGAAAAAAATAATTATAAGAAAAAGAAGTAGCTATTTATTAGATGCTTCTTTTTCTTCTTATCAAGCAGTTAGGTAGTTTTTTATCGGAATGAATGTTGAAAAATAGATATAGCTTGAAATATTAGTTTTGTATAAAAAAATATGATATAATAAATAAAAAAATAGACATTCAGCATATTATAGTAAGATAAACATCGTAGTAATGTTTATAATGAAAGGTAATAATATATGAAAAAGTTAAGTGAGAAATGGAAAAATATGTATAACTACTGTAGTAATCTTGATAGGCAGTTTCTATGGTTATTATAAAATAAACAATAGAAACGCATTTGAAGAGATGTATAATTCATACTATAATATACTGCCTCTAAGGACTATTGATAATATGCCTCAAATTAAACCAATATCCTTTAATGATAAAGAATTAGATTTCATGAAATTATATTATAAAGAAAAAAAGTTGATAATAGCAATATAGAATTTTTCTTTAGTAAATACTAAAGAAGGAAAAGAAAAATTATTTTATTTAGTTCAACTTTAATTTCTGAAGAAGTTAATTTAGATATAAGTTATACGTATGATATGAATACACATGATTTGAAAAAAATAAAGTCTCTTTTAGTGGGAAAAATGCCCCTATAGTTGAAGATAAGGCAAAACAAACAAAAGAATTGCTAGAAAAATATAATATTTCAAAAGAATATCTTCAAGAAAAAGTCAGATAAACTATTAGATACTGTATTGACGGATTGGAAAAGATACAGTGGTAGCTCATATTCAAAAAGATAATATGGGAAGACTAACAATAGAAAAAAAGATGAGTTTTTGAGATAATAGATAAAAAAATTAAAAGATAAGGGTAGTAATTTATTTACTACTCCTATCTTTTTAAAAAAGAATAAGAAATAATACTGATAATGTATTTATTAAAAAAATATAAAAAAATATTATTGACATTCACTAATATTTGGAATATAATAGTTCACATGGTTAACTAAAAAGTTAATGTTGTGAACTATTTTTTGTTGGAGGTGAGAAAATGAATGCTGAAGGTATAACGTATTTAGATGCGATTGATAAGTTAGAAGAACTTAGGTTAATAATGAAGAGGGTACATAAAAAAAGTGATGTTCCTTATAGAAAAGCAGGATTTCAGGCTATGATGCTTATTTCAGAAAAAAATAAAGTAACTATGCAAGAACTAGGTGAAGAACTATGTGTAACCAAACCTAGAGTCACTGCTTTAGTTACAGAGTTAGTAAATAATGATTTTATTAAACAAACTGTAGATAAGAAAGATAAGCGTAAAAAATTTCTAACTTTAGCTCCAAAAGGTGTTGAGTATGTAGAGAAACATCATAGAAACTATGAGGAATGGATAAAGAAACTTTGGAGTAAGTTTGATAATAAGGAAAAAGAAGCATTTAATATAACTCTAACTAAAATGAGTCAAGTATTAAAAGAAGAAGTAGAGGAAAAGGAGGAAGAATAAAGTGAAATTACTAAAGTATTTAAAAGGCTTTAAAATTGCAATACTAAGTCTAGTAGTAGTTTTAGGAGTTCGTGTCGTTGCAGAGCTAGCACTACCCACTTATACTAGTAATATAGTAGATACAGGTATTCAACAAAGTGGTATTGAAGATGCTGTACCTAGCAAAATTAGTGAAAAATCACTAAATACTCTGGAACTGTTTATGTCAGATGATGAAATAAAACAAGTTACAGAAAATTATACAAAAGATGGGAATACCTATATTTTAAATAATGTTTCTGATGAAACTCGTATGAAATTAAATAATATCTTTAAAGAAACAATGACTGTTGTTCTTGGAGCAAAATCAAATAATACAGATTTAAATCAAGTAGCACTAGGTGTACAGGCTGGGGTAGTTTCAAAAGATACATTAACTGATCAAAGAAAAAAAGCTATTAGTGAATTAGGAAATTCAGCTGATATGATGACAAAACAAGGTGGAATAAGTTTTGTAAAAGAAGAATATAAACAAGTAGGAATAGATACTAATGAAATAAGAACTAATTATCTAAAAGAAGTAGGATTCATGATGATAATTGTTACATTAATTTCTGGTATTGCTAGTGTTATTTCAAACTTTATTGCAAGTAGAGTATCAGCAAAAGTTGCGTATAATTTACGTGAAAAACTTTATAATAAAGTATTATCATTTCAAAAAAGACATTGATAATTTTCAACAGCTTCATTAATAACTCGTAGTACAAATGATATTCAACAGATACAAAATGCCTTAAATATGTTTTTATTTATCGCATTCTTTGCGCCAATGATGGCGATGTGGGGTATTTATAAAGTTACCCAAACTGATACAGGTATGACTTGGATTATCGCATTAGGTGTTGGTGTTTTAGCACTGGTACTTGGTGTTATTACATTCTTAGTAATGCCTAAGTTTAAAATAATGCAAAAATTAATCGATAAAGTTAACTTAGTTACTCGTGAACTACTTACTGGTATTTCAGTTATTCGAGTTTTTGGTCGTGAAAAACATGAAGAAAAAAGATTTGATAAAGAAAATGTAATATTGAGAGATAATCAATTGTTTGTTAACAGAACAATGTCAGCACTAATGCCGATGATTATGCTTATAATGAATGGTATTTCATTATTAATTATTTGGATTGGTGGAAAAAATATTGATGCTGGTAGTATTCAAGTAGGGGATATGATGGCGTTTATTACTTATACTATGCAAATAGTTATGTCATTCTTATTCTTTACATTCTTAATGATGCAACTACCACGTGCAGAGGTTGCTGCAGGTCGTATTAACGAAGTGCTTGAAGCACCTGTTACAGTTGTAGATGGAAAATGATTTACAAGACGACAAAATAAAAGATGTTAAAGGAACATTAAAATTTGAAAATGTTAGCTTTACATTTGATGGAGCTGATAGTCCAGTATTAAGTAATATTAGCTTTGAAGCTGAAGCAGGAAAAACTACTGCGATTATCGGAAGTACAGGTAGTGGTAAATCAACATTACTTCATTTAATTCCAAGGTACTTTGATGCAACTGAGGGTCAAATAACAATAGATGGAACTAATATTAAAGATATTAGCTTAGGTAAATTAAGAGATATGCTAGGTTTTGTACCGCAAAAAGGTGTGTTATTTAGTGGGACTATCGCATCAAATATTAAATTTGGTGATGAAAATATAAGTGATGAAGATATGTATAAAGCTGCAGAAATAGCTCAAGCTTTAGAGTTTATAGAAGGAAAAGAAGATAAGTTTGATAGTGAGATATCACAAGGTGGATCTAATGTATCTGGTGGACAAAAACAACGTCTATCAATAGCAAGAGCTTTAGCTAAAAAACCTAAGATTCTTCTTTTTGATGATAGTTTCTCAGCTCTTGACTATAAAACAGATGTTAAATTAAGAAAAACATTAAGAGAAAAAATGCAAGATACTACAACTATTATTGTAGCACAACGTATAGCAACTATTCTTAATGCAGATAAGATTATAGTAATGAATGAAGGAAAAGTAGTTGGTATTGGTAAGCACCAAGAATTACTAAAAACTTGTCCAACATATTTAGAAATTGCAGAAAGCCAATTAAGTGAAGAAGAATTAGCAAAAGGAGGTAAGCACAATGAGTAGACAAAAAGCGATAAAAAAATCAGATAATTTTGGAAAAACTCTTAGAAGAATAATTAAACTATTATTTAAAAAATATACAGTTTCAACAATTCTTGTTGTAGTGTTTGCCTTAGTAAGTACAATTTTTGGTATTGTTGGTCCTAAAATAATGGGACGTGCTACAACTGAACTATTTGAAGGTTTAGTAGCAAAAATTAATAATACAGGTAGTATAAACTTTGAGAAAATAGCTGGAATTCTATTAACAGTATTGGGTCTGTATTTATTATCAGCCTTGTTTATGTTTATTGAAGGTTGGTTAATGAGTAATATTTCTCAAAACTTAACATATGATATAAGAAAAGATATTAGTAAAAAGATAAATACTTTACCAATGGGATATTTTGAACAACGTACAGTTGGTGAAACTTTATCAAGAGTAACTAACGACGTAGATACACTAGGTCAATCACTAAACCAAAGTTTTACTCAAATAATAGCTAATACTACAATGGTATTAGGTGTACTTGTAATGATGTTTACTATAAGTCCATTAATGACATTAATAGCTATAGTAATCTTGCCGGTATCAGGTGTATTATTAGGGGTCGTTAACAAAAGCTAGTCAAAAGTATTTTACTGGTCAACAAAAATCTTTATCTGATGTTAATGGTCAGGTTGAAGAAAGTTATGCTGGTCAAAATATTATTGCTGCTTTCAACCATAAAGATAAAAGTATTAAAGAATTTAACGCTAAAAATGGTGAGTTATATGCGACATCTTGGAAAGCAAACTTTTTCTCTGGATTAATGTTCCCAGTAATTAACTTTGTAGGTAACTTAGGTTATGTTGGCATAGTATTTTCAGGTGGATTATTGGTTGCTAAAGGAACTATTGGAGTAGGGGATATCCAAGCATTTATCCAATATATCCGTAACTTTACTCAACCTATTGGTCAAATAGCTCAATCTATGACTGAAATTCAAAAAATGGCAGCAGCTGGAGAAAGAGTATTTCGAATTCTTAGATGCAAAAGATGAAGAAGTAGTAGAAACTACTGAAATCATTAAAAATAAAGAAGGAAATGTAATATTTGATCACGTAAGATTTGGATACGTTGAAGATCAAATTATTATCAAAAACTTTACTAGTGACGTTAAAAAAGGTGAAATGGTTGCTATTGTTGGTCCAACTGGGGCAGGTAAAACTACAATGGTAAAACTACTTATGAGATTCTACGAGCTTAATGGCGGTAGTATTTCAATAGATGGTAAAGATATTTCTAAATTAAGTAAAGAAGAATTACGTTCATACTTTACAATGGTTCTTCAAGATACTTGGTTATTTAAAGGAACTATAATGGAAAATCTAAGATACGGTAGATTAGATGCGACAGACGAAGAGGTAATCGAAGCTGCTAAAGCTGCACATATTCACCACTTTATTAAAACATTACCTGGTGGTTATGATATGGAGCTTAACGAAGATGCTTCAAATATTTCTCAAGGTCAAAAACAATTATTAACAATTGCTCGTGCTATATTAGCGGATAAACCAATTTTAATCTTGGATGAAGCAACTTCAAGTGTTGATACACGTACTGAAGTTTTAATTCAAAAAGCTATGAATAAGTTAATGGAAGGTCGTACAACATTCGTAATAGCGCATCGTTTATCAACAATTAGAAATGCAGATAAAATTCTTGTTCTAAAAGATGGTGATATTATAGAACAAGGTAACCATGATGAATTACTAGAACAAAAAGGTTTCTATTCAGAACTTTATCAAAGCCAATTTGCGGAATAATTAAAGAAAACTATGGATATAAGTTTATCCATAGTTTTTTTATTTTAATGGGATAAGTGAGTTGATAAGCGAAGTCTTCGAAAAAAATAACCTAGTATGTAGAAAAATGACGGAAGAAATACAAAACTTTTTATTAAATAGTAACAATTTAGTGGTATAATAAGAGAATAATTTTATTATAGATTGTTGGAGGTATTTATGGCTTTTTTTTAAATTATAATAAAGATGAAAAGTTAGAATTTAATTATAAGAGAGCATGTGGGCTATGGCTAATTGTAGTAGCATTGATTATCTCAGTAGCTACCTTAATAGGAGGGAAACAAATAATAAATATGCAAGTGTTTAGTATTGGATATGTTATTAGTTTTTTCTCAATCAATATGAATAAAAAAGTATTGAATAGATTATCAAATGGTTCTTCAAATGAATTTCAAAATAAAGTAGCATCATATGCTATTATTCTATTATTTATTTTAATGTTTTTACTAGGTGGACCTTTTTTTGCAACTGAAAATTGGAGATTAATTTGGTTAGGGGCATTAATGGCAACTGCACTCCACTTCTTTCCATATTATTTTGTACATGGAAAATCAATGATATATTTAGGTCTTATTTGTGCCATTAATGTGTAGGATATTTTTTTACTAATATTCCATTAGAGGTGATAGCATACATTGACTCAGCAATTAAGTTTGTATTTGGGATATATTTACTATTTTTGTCAAAACCATCGAAACAAAAATAATATACATTGTATAGTGAACTGCTGCATGATTACTAGAGATATATGAAGGATTAACAAACATAATAGAGGTATGGCATCTATTTAGAATTATTAAAAGGTCAATTTGCAGAATAATTAACGAAAACTATGGATATAAAATTTATCCATAGTTTTTTTCTTTGACAAAATATCTCGAATCCGATATAATAATATCTAGAAATTGAGATATTTGATTAATAATAGGAGAATTATTATGAGTAATGAACTAAAAAGCTGTAATAGGAATAATGAGAACAAGTAATATACTTGTAGATGATTTAAAAAGAACTTTAAAACAATATCCAATTAATTCAACGGAGTTTTCAGTCTTAGAATTTCTTTATAGTAAAGGTGAAAAGAATATTCAAGAAATTAGGGATAGAATACTACTTGCTAGTGGAAGTGCAACATATGTTGTTGACAATCTTGAACAAAAAGGTTATGTAGTACGAAAAGTATGTGATACTGATAAGAGAGTAACATTTATTAAGTTAACAAAAAAAGGAGAGGACTTAATGACTGAAATCTTTCCAATTCATAAAGAAAATACAAAAGAAATATTCTCAGAACTTACGGATGAAGAAATCAAGACTCTAAAGAACATATTATTGAAAATTAAAAAAAGGTAAATTAATAAGAGAGATATAACTCTCTTTAAAAATCATAACATATCTCAAATTCGAGATTAAGTTAAAATTATTTAGGAGGAAAAATAATGATAGAATTAGGAATTAGTACATTTGGAGAAACAACAGAAATTGAGGGAACTGGAGTAGCTCCAAAACATGATCAACGTATACGTGATATGATAGAAGAAATGAAACTAGCTGATGAAGTAGGATTAGATGTATATGCTATTGGGGAACATCATAGAGAAGACTTTTGCAGTTTCAGCACCAGAGATATTGCTTGCTGCAGGTGCATCAGTAACTAAAAATATAAGATTAAGTTCAGCAGTTACTGTACTATCATCTGCAGATCCAGTAAGAGTATATCAACAATATGCAACAATCGATGCAATATCAAATGGTCGTAGTGAAGTTATGGTAGGGCGTGGCTCATTTACAGAATCTTTTCCACTATTTGGTTATGACTTAGCTGATTATGAAGAATTATTTGATGAAAAATTAGAAATGCTTGATAAAATCAAGAATAATGAGAAGTTAACTTGGGAAGGAAAACATACTCAATCTGTTTTAGATAAAGGAGTATATCCTCGTGCTATTCAAGAAGATTTTCCAATTTGGGTTGCGACTGGTGGCAATGTGGAGTCTACAGTAAAAATTGCTCAAAAAGGTTTTCCTATAGCTTATGCCATTATAGGTGGTGAGTATAGAAGATTTAAAGGGTTAGTAGATTACTATAAAGCTGTTGGACGTAATGCAGGTTATAGTGATGATAAACTAAAAGTTGCTTCTCACTCTTGGGGATTCATCGCTGATACTGATGAAGAAGCTATAAAAAAATACTTTCATCCAACAAAACAAGTGGTAGATGCAATATCAAAAGATCGTCCATTTTGGCGTCCTCTAACATTTGAACAATATTTAAATAGTGTAGGCCCAGAAGGTAGTATGTTAGTAGGTAGTCCTGAAACTGTAGCAAATAAACTTATCGATATGATTGAAACGTTAGACCTAGATAGATTTTTATTACATCTTCCATTAGGATCAATGCCACACGAAGATATTATGAAAGCTATAAAACTATTTGGTGAAGAAGTAGCACCAAGAGTTAGAGCACATTTTAATAAAAGTAAATAATTTTTATTGATAATAATACAAATAGAATCAAGAGTTTTTTTGTAAGAGAAAATAACATAATTACTTTACTAATAAAATACATAAATAGTATAATTTACTTAAAAGGATATATCTTTATTATTAAGTTTTAATATTAGGGAGGTAAGATATTATGATGTTTTTAAATATAGTAGCCGATATAGATAGTATATCAGGTATTGTAGTAGCTTCTTTAGTAGTAGGTGTTTCTTATTATTTACTTAGTAAGAAAAAGTATTTTTCAGTAATTTTAGTAAAGTAGGATTAATTATTTCACTATTTGATAATTATACTATTGTGCATATTATATCCAGAATTAATAAAGATAGTTCTTATCTTTTTAATAGTTGATGTTATACTTTTTTTATAAAAAGAAAAAAATAATAATAAAAAGAGAAAAATAATAATAAAAAGTGAAGATTAAATGTAAATATGTTTATTAAAGTTAAAAAAATAAGTATGAAATATTTAGAAATGTATTTCATGCTTATTTTTTTATGTTAGAATAAGGTGTATAGTAACTAAGGAGAAAAAAACAATGATTTTAGATAAGTATAAATATATATTATTTGATTTAGATGATACGTTATTAGATTTTGAAAAAGCAGAACATATAGCATTTAATAAACTTTTAGAAGATTCTGATATTCAATTTAACGAAGAATTGTTTAATAAATATAAAGAAATAAATAGAGGTTTATGGAGAAGGTTTGAACTAGGAGAAATGTCTAATAAGGAAGTTACAAAGCTACGTTTTGAACAATTTTTTAATCTATTAGGAAAAAAAGTTGATGGAAGAGAGTATGACGTTAGTTTTCGTAGCTATTTAGCAATGGGAAATCAATTATTTGATGGGGTTGTTGAATTGCTAGATAAGTTATCTAAAACTCATGTAATGTGTATTGCATCTAACGGTGTTGGAGTAACGCAACATACACGTTTAAAAAATAATGATTTAAATAAATATTTTGAACATATATTTATCTCAGAAGAAGTGGGCTATCAAAAACCAGATGTTGAATTCTTTAATTTTATTTTCCAGAAGTTGGGAGATATTGATAAAAAAGAAGTAATTATAGTTGGAGACAATTTAATGTCTGATATACTAGGCGGTATAAATAGTGGAATAGATACTTGTTGGATAAATCCAAAAAATTTACCTATTGATAATGAAGTAAAACCTACATATATTGTAAAAAAAGTAACAGATTTATTAAAATAATTTTAAAAGAGAATGCTTGATAATATAGTTATTAAGCATTCTCTTTATGTAATTAATGATTATTGTATTTGATATTTTCAAGAGCAACGAAACAATGTTCAATACCATATTTTTCTTTTAATAGAATTTTTACATTTTCTACTATCGTATAATCTTTTGCAACGTGATACTCATCTAATAGTATGTGCATTGCTGCATTTGTTTCATTAGTATCTGTGTGCCAAAGATGAAATTCATGTATATTTTTAATTCCTTCAATCTCTTCTATTTCTTTATAGATTTCTTCAGTATTAAGTGTTGTAGCTTCCATTAAGATGATGAATGAAGATTTAGTAATTTTATATCCACCTCTAAATAGGATAATACTAATAATTATACTCATTATGACATCAACGATTTGATAATTTGTAAAATATATTATTGTTGATGATATTATAATACCAATTGAACTAATTAAATCTCCCAGAAAGTGCCATAAGGCGCTTTGAATATTTAGATTATCTTCTTCTTTTAAGCTTTTAGTTAAAATAATAGTAATAATTATATTGAAAATAAGTCCTATAGTTGCTATTAATAGCATTGATTTAAAATCTATATCTCGTGGATTTAAAAATCTCATAATTCCTTCGAATATTAAGTAAATTGAAATACCTAATAACATTAACCCGTTAATAAAAGCAGCAATGATTTCTAGTCTTACATAGCCAAAAGTATATTTTTGATTAGGCTTTTTTGAACTAAAAATAAGAGCTATCAAACTAAATCCAAGAGCAATTACATCAGAAAACATATGGAATGAATCTCCTAATAGTGCTAATGAATTGGAAAGTATACCTCCAATATACTCTATTAAGGCAAAACTTAATGTTAAAAATAGAGTGATATAAAGTATTTTTTTTGAATAAGCTTGAATTTTATAGTGTTGTTTATGATGAAAATCTGCTTTAATCAATTTTATTAAATACCTCCTTTATATTGACTTACTAATTATATGTTACAGAAAATATATTTTACAAAAACATATGCACTGATAGTAATTCTTATTATTTTTATTAGGTTTTTACTATAGGCTTATTATTGATTTTTAACTAGCTATTTGATAAAATTAATATAAAAATATATAAGAAAACTTAAAGGTGGAGATAATAATGAGAATTTTGTGTATAGGAGATAGCAATACATGGGGGGCAACTCCAGGTGAAGACAGTTTAAGATTGGAGAGACGTTGGACAAAAGTTCTTCAAGAATTACGTCCAAATGATGAAATAATCGAAGAAGGGTTGAGCGGAAGAACAATTACTGCAAAAGATACTATTGTACCTGTTCGTTGTGGAGTAGATACACTTCCACTATTAATGTTAAGTCATGTTCCAGTGGATTTAGTAATAATTATGCTAGGAACAAATGATTTGAAAAAACAATTTAATCCAAGTGCAAAACATTTGGCAAGAGGAATTGAAGAGTTTATAAAATATATTAGAAACCCTCACTTAGTAGAGAACTATAAAACTCCTAAAATTCTTGTAGTATCACCAGTTCACCTTCGTGATGAAATTTTAGAAAGACAAAATTCATTTGGTGAATATGATGAAAACAGCTTAAGACAATCTAGATTCTTAGCTCAAACTTATAAAGAAGTAACAGATAAATATGGAGTTGATTTCTTAAATGCTTCTAGAGTAGCAGAAACTTCAGTGGTCGATTGCATCCATATAGATGAAAAAAATCATGAATTGCTGGGACGTTATATTTCTAGTAAAATTTCAGAAATTCTAGATTATCAAGAAGCAAGATAATAAAAAAATAGAAGGCTAGTTTTAAACTAGTCTTCTATTTTGTATATATCATATTTTCTACGTCCAACAACTAATGAAATAATTGTAATGATTACATATAGTATTAAATGACTATATCCAAGTGAAAAGTTCACTAGATATATACCAAATATAATACAATAAGAACCTAAAATAAAATCATTACCTGATTGTTTATTGATTCCTATATCAACAGTAAGAATTTTTTTGTTGAAGATGTAAAGTAAAGCTATCACCATTATATCTAAAAGTAATGTTTTAATTGCGAAACCAAAGTATAAAAAGTTTCCAATAATAATAGCTATTACAGATATAATAATCATTACATGAGTGTTAGCAACTAAATGTGAGAAGTTGATATCTTTCACATGTAAACTTCTAGAAATAAAGCTTGGTAGTAATTGACTTACAATAAGAGCTAGGAAAATAAACCAAAAAGCCCATTTTGTAAATACAAAACCTAATGCCAACGCAGCTGCTCTACCTAGAAGAATATAACAGAAAGGCTCTGTTAATTTTTTAATCATAAGATCTTCATTTTTTGTAGCAAAGTATTCAACAATATGTTGAATAGCTAATAGTACCGCTAAAATTGTTAAAAGTCCTAATAAGAACTTTAATTTAAGTGGTCTATATACAAAAAAGCCAGCTAGTGGAATTATCTGTAACCAAACAAATATAAGATTGACTAAACTATCTCGACCGTATCTATTTATATGCATTAATTGTATATTCCAACTATTGAATAAAATCATAAAGACTAGAGCAGTGTGAATGAAATTCACAAAAGAAAATTTACTGCTGAAATAAAAGAACATTGTCTTACAAATAACCATTGCAAATATACAGCTATAAATAACGATAGAAATATTTAATCTATTATTTTTTTAAATTAATCATAAATTATCTCCTATCTTTTAACTATAAATACATATTATCATAAATTAAAAATAAAATAAATAAATATGTATATGTAAATAGATAAAATATGAGATGCATATAAATGCATCTCTATATTTAATTATATTTTGTTATTTTTTAAATTTTTTGTGTGTTTCTGTGTAGAAAAGTAATCCTACTAATGTAAGTGCTACACCACTTATTGCTAATACAAACTGAGTAATAATAGCAGCGAATACTATATAAGCACCACCAATAATAGCGATTAATGGAACTACTGGATATAAAGGTACTTTATATGGTCTTTGTAAGTTTGGCTCTTTCTTTCTAAGAACAAATATTGCAAAGAATGTTAAGATGAAGAAGATCCAGATAGTGAATAATAAGAAGTCAGTTAATGTATCGAATTCTCCTGTAAACATCATTGCAATTGAAAGAACTAGTGTAGCTATAGCAGATACGTAAGGAACGTGGAAGCTATTTAATTTCATCCAAGCATTTTTAAATGGTATTTGATCTTTTGCTGCCATTGCATAAGGAACACGTATAGCAGTCATTGTAAATCCGTTCATTGTACCATAAACACTTATCATGATACCTATAGTAATAATTTTTCCACCATTAGGTCCAAATAATTTTCTAGCAACATCATTTGGAACATTTCCGTTACCAGCTATTTGTTCCATAGGCATTGTCATAAGGTAAGCTACGTTTATTAGTAAGTAAACAGCTGTGATGAATAAAAGACCGTATAAGATTGCTCTTGGTAAAGTCACGTTTAGGATCTTTCATTTCTCCAGCAATTGTACCAACATTAATCCATCCATCGTAACCATACATTGCAGCTAACATAGCAGTACCTAAGGCTGCTAAAGCAGAACCACTAGCAGTAGAAGTACTTCCAGATGAAGGGAATAGTTCAATTGTAGTTGGATTTGGTTGAATTAACCCGAAAAGAATAATTGCTATAATAGGGATTAATTTACAAATTGTAGCAAATGTTTGAATACGACCACTTGCCTTTACTACCAAGTAAGTTTAAACCAGTTACTGTTGCTGCACCACAAGCACCAACTAAAATAGAATATTTTTTATCTATTTGGAAAAGGTTAGTAAATTGTGTTGCGAAGATTGCAGCAGCAGCGGCAATACTAGCTGGATAATAAATAACAGCTTGTGCCCATCCAAGTAAGAATGAGGCTGTTTTTCCATATGCTCTTTCTACCCAAACTATCATACCACCAGTTTCTGGGATTGCAGCTGCTAATTCAGCAGTCGTCAAACCTGCGCAAATACTAATAACACCTGCTAATACCCATGCTAATAGACCTAGGCTTACATTACCAGTTGTTTTATAAATTACTGCAGCTTTAAAAAATACACCCGAACCAATTACTACCCCTACTACAGTAGAGAAGGCTCCAAAAAAGCCGATTTCTTTTTTTAAACCATGCATAATAATAACTCCTTTAATATAATAATGCGTATATAAAAACTTTTTTGAGAATATAATAGTGTAAAGTATATTACCCTTTACACTATTATATTCTACTTTGAAAAATGTTTTCTTGCATTCTTATTATATATTATTTTAATTGAATTAACAATAGTTTTCAGTAAAAAAATGTTAAATTTTCTAACGTAAATTTGACAAAAAAATATTAAAAAAATTCAAATGTAATTATTTTCTAATTTTATAGAATCATAAAAAAATAGTATAAATCTACTGAAGATATACTATTTTTCAAATTTAAGCTAAAAGAAAAAAATTTTTAAAAAACTAAATAAAGATTTAACAAAAAAACTGATAAATATGATATAATATTGTGTATGTGAAAAATACTAGATAAAACTAGAGAGGAAAACAACATGACAGAAGAAATTAAAGTTAATGATGTACAAGAACTTAACGATCAGATGCTTGTTCGTCGTGAAAAAATGGAATCTATGCGTGAGCATGGACTAGATCCATTTGGTACAAAATTTGAAAGAACACATCTTTCTAATGAATTAGTAGAAGAATTCGATAAATTTAGTAAAGAAGAATTAGAAGAAAAATCTGTAACTGTTACAATTGCAGGACGTATAATGACAAAACGTGGAAAAGGAAAAGCAGGTTTTGCTCATGTTCAAGATTTAGGTGGACAAATTCAAATTTATGTTCGTCAAGATAGAGTAGGAGATTCATATGAATATTTCAAAACTCTTGACTTAGGAGATATAGTAGGTGTTACTGGAGTTCTGTTTAAAACAAATGTAGGAGAATTATCAGTAAAAGCAGATAAATTTGAAATTTTAACAAAAGCATTAAGACCACTTCCAGATAAGTTCCATGGTCTTAAAGATGTAGAAGAAAGATACAGAAGAAGATATGTTGATTTAATAATGAATGAAGATAGTAAAGAAACATTTATCCTTCGTTCAAAAATTATTCAAATAATGCGTAGTTACCTAAATGAGCGTGGATATTTAGAAGTAGAAACTCCAATGATGCATACTATTGCAGGTGGAGCTGCTGCTCGTCCATTCGTAACTCACCATAATGCGTTAGATATGGAATTATTTATGCGTATCGCTCTTGAATTACCATTAAAACGTCTAATAGTTGGTGGTTTAGAAAAAGTTTATGAAATTGGTCGTGCTTTCCGAAATGAAGGTGTATCAACACGACACAATCCAGAATTCACAATGATTGAGCTATATGAAGCATATGCTGATTATAATGATATTATGGACTTAACAGAATCTATGATTGCTTATATTTGTAATGAGATTCATGGAACAACAAAAATCATGTACGGTGAAGATGAAATTGATTTAACACCAAAATGGGCTCGTATCCATATGGTAGACGCAATTAAAGATGTAACTGGTGTTGATTTTTGGCAAGAAATGACAGATGAACAAGCTCATGCTTTAGCGAAAGAACACAATGTTCCTGTAAGAAAAGATATGAAAGTTGGTCATATTATTAATGAATTCTTCGAAGTGTTTGTAGAAGAAACATTAGTACAACCAACATTTATATATGGTCATCCAGTAGAAGTATCTCCATTAGCTAAAACTAATGCTGAAGATAAGAGATTTACTGATCGCTTTGAATTATTTATCGTAAGACGTGAACATGCTAATGCATTCAGTGAGTTAAATGACCCAATCGATCAAAAAGAACGTTTCTTAGCTCAAATGGATGAGAAAGATGCAGGAAATGAAGAAGTTTACGAAATGGATGAAGATTTTGTAGAAGCTCTTGAATATGGTATGCCACCTACAGGTGGATTAGGAATAGGAATTGATAGATTAGTAATGTTACTTACTAATTCAGCTTCAATTCGTGACGTTCTACTATTCCCATACATGAAGCATAAATAAAATATTAGAAAAAACTCCCTAATTATTAGGAAGCTTTGATAATTTAATTAAAAGGGAGAAGTTTCTCCCTTTTTCTATGGAAAAATAAAGTGATGTAAGGAGTACATAATGGCAAGTTTTTTTGATAAATTAAAAGAAAAATTTTCGGCTAAAGAAGAGTTAAACACTGAATTAATTTCCCTTGATGAATATGAGGAGTTTGTCGAAAGTCAGTTTGTAACAGAGAAATTTAAAAAAGGTCTTAAAAAATCACGTGATAATTTTTCAAATGCACTTAATAACTTAATTAGTTCATATAGAGAAATTAATGAAGAATTTTTTGAGGATTTAGAAGAACTACTTATTCAGTCAGATGTAAGTTATAATACGGTATTGGAGTTAGTTGATTATTTAAAAGAAGAATCTCAACGTCAAAACTTAAAAGAACCGAGTGAACTTCAAGATATGATTATTGATAAATTAGTAGAAGTGTATATGGAGGGAACTGTTAAATCTGAATTAAATTATGCACCTGATAAAGAGTTATCAATATTCTTATTTGTTGGAGTAAATGGGGTAGGTAAGACAACTTCAATAGGTAAGTTAGCTCATAACTTAAAGAAAGAAGGAAAAAAAGTCCTTATAGCTGCTGGTGATACATTTAGAGCTGGTGCTATTGATCAATTAGATGTTTGGGCAAAAAGAAGTGGTGCTGATATTGTAAAATCACATGAAGGTGCAGATTCTGCCGCAATTATTTTTGATGCAATACAATCAGCAAAAGCTAAAGGATATGATGTACTATTATGTGATACAGCAGGGCGATTACAAAATAAAGATCATTTAATGAAAGAGCTTGAAAAAATAGTTCGAGTAATAAAAAGAGAAGTTCCAGAAGGTCCACATGAAGTATTATTAACGATTGATGCTACAACAGGACAGAATGGTATTCTTCAGGCAAAAACATTTAAAGAAGTTAGTGATGTTACAGGAGTTATATTAACTAAGCTTGATGGTACTGCAAAAGGTGGTATAGTTATAGCAATTAAGAAGGAATTAGATATCCCAGTAAAACTAGTAGGATTAGGTGAAAATATTGATGATTTAGAAGTGTTTGATCCTGAACAATATATCTATGGATTATTCTATAAAGAAAAATCTGAAGAAGAAAAAAATAGTGAAGAAGTAAATAATGAAGAATAATATAAAAGTCGTAGATTTATCTGCGACTTTTTTTGTAAAAGATATTTTCATATTAATATGTAATAATTTGAGAAAAAAATAATTGAAAAAAAGCGTAATAAAAGTATATAATAGTAATATCAAGAAGGTATATATAAATGGAGGATTAAAATGGGATTTTTATCAAAATTATTTGGAAATAAAGAAGAAAAAGTAGAAGAGTTAGTACTTAAAGCTTATATGAAAGGGAAAGTAGTTGATATTACTGAAGTACCAGACCCAGTATTTGCTCAAAAAATGATGGGAGATGGATTTGCTATTATTCCTGAAGAAGGAACACTAGTATCACCTGTAGCTGGAGAAATCATTCAAGTATTCCCAACTAAACACGCATTTGGTATTAAATCAGGAGATATTGAATTACTTATTCACGTTGGATTAGAAACTGTAGCAATGAAAGGTGAAGGTTTCGATGTAAAAGTATCTGCTGGGGATAAAATTGAAGTAGGTCAAACATTACTAACTTATGATTTAGAATTAGTAAAAGAAAAAGCTAAGGATATTATTACTCCTTGTGTTGTTACAAATATGGATGCAATAGAAAGTATCAATGTTTTAAAACTTAATGAAAATGTAGACTTTTCACAAGAAGTAGCAAATTTAAAACTTAAATAGACTTTCGTCTATTTAAGTTTTAAATATTAGTATGAAATTATGAATGACAAGAAATTTTGGAAGATAATTTATCTTTATATTACAAAGTATAGGTACAGTATTTTTATACTATAGACCTGAAAAAAAGATGTTTGGCTTATTAATGAAGATAATGAAATAATAAGATTTATTTATAGCGAATACTTTTAGATCAACAGAAATAGATAGTGTTATATCAAATATAATTAGAAATGATGAACGCTTGAAAAAAATGTTTAAACTAAATAGTTTGAAGATAAAAAGTTCTATGTGTTTCCCCAGAATTTGACGATATAGTTCTTGACTATAAAAAAATATAGAATATCTAGTAAATTGTTTATTGAAAGATTTTTTTATAATGATAAAAAAACAAGAAAAATTTTTGTTCAAGAAAAAAGATTTACAATTTATTGATGAAACTCCTGATACTGAAAGATATAAAAACTAGAGTAATAGAGTTATATAAAAGAAATACAGTAAATAGGAGTGTATTTAATTTAAAAATACAATATTTTTAACTGGAATATATTTACTATTCTTTATATTACATTATTTTTTTACTTTATGTAACTCATGGTGAAAAAAATCAATTTATAAATATTTAGAATATAGATATCAAAATATCATAAGTGGACAGTTTTATAGAGTTTTTACAAGTGCATTTGTAATAGATGATATAAAAAGCCTTGGATTGATTGTCCTTATAACTGCGGTATGTTCAGTATTGTTGAACAAATCATTAAATTTATTAAATTCGGTAATTACGATTTTAGTAGTATCACTAATACTTAATTTATTCCTAATAATAGGATTCTCTGTTGATGTTAATATAGCAGTAGTTTCTTATTTTGGGGCATTAGGTTCTTTATTTATTAGTCAACTAAGTGAGAAAAATGACAATAAGAAGTTTATGTATGTAAGTGCTATATCAATAGTATACATAGCCTGTATGGTTGCGCTGTTTAGAATATCAATAGTTTTAAGTCTTTTAGCATTTATAATAGGGGTATTTATACAGCTAGCACTAATGAAAAAACGTAATCTCTATATAATATTAGCAAGTGCTTTAGGTATTTGCATTTTAGGGCTTGGCTTAAATTTAGCAGGCGTAAATACAAAGAATGCAATAAATAATTATAGATTAGGAAGAATAGAAAAGAGATTGCAAAATACTTATACAGATGAGCAAATTTTTAGTTTAGAAAAAGAACTTGATTCAAAAAACAGGTCAGCATTGACTTACTATGAATTAGGTATGATAAAAATGTCTCAATCATCTGTTCAAGATGCCAAGAAAGTTTTTAATGAAGGAAAAGATTTCGATAATACTTTTGCACCATTTTATTACAATCTAAGTCTTATAGAGCGTCAAGGTGGTAATTATAATAGTGCTAAAGAGTATGCTCAAAAAGCTTATGAACTAAATAAAATTGATAAATATAAAAATCTAGTAGATGAGTTAAGTAAATATTAAGGGTGAAGATTATGCAAACTTTTTTTATGATTTACAACAATTTTTTTAAAAATCTTTTGGTATATTAATATACATGAAAGATAGAAAACATACGTTAAGTATGGTAGAATATGAAGTAAGAGAATTAAGACGACTAGAATTAATTTCTAAAGAAGAATTTCTAAGAGCTATGGCAATAATTAAACATGAAATTAATCTGGAACTAGTAGAAGGGTAGGAGATAAGAATGGACAACAGTCTTATATTTTTGAAAGTTCGAAAAAGAATAGAAGAAGATGTTATGAAAATTGAAGAAATGATATTAGCATGTTTATCAGTAAAAGGTGATAAAAAATGCCCGTTATACCAAGACGTAATTGATACGCAAATATATGGTTTATCTAAGGAGATAAATTTGGCGGTAGAAATCGGATGTATGACTAATGAAGCAGGAAAAGAAATCCTTGCAGAGTTAGAAGAAAAAGTAAGCTTAATCTATTCTACTGACTTACAGAGTAAAGTGAACTAATAATGGTATATAGAAAAGCATTAAAATCAGTAAAACATGAAAAAAGACATACTAAGTTAGATATTACCAATACACTAGTGTTGTTAGTTTTACTAACATTAAGTTGTATAATGGTTTATAGTGCTAGTATGATAGGAAATAAGTATGGAATTTTTACATCTTCAGTTCCAGTTGAAACTACTTATTTTTTAAAACGACAAGCAATATGGGCTGTATTATCGTTTGTAACATTTATATTTATCTCTGTTGCAATTCCATTTGAAGTTTTTAGAGATAAAAACATTCTACAATATGGATTTTTTGCAATGGTGATATTATTAGTTATTCCATTTGCATCTTCATCAATTAACGGTGCTAGATCATGGATAAGGTTAGGAGCTCTTAGTTTCCAGCCATCTACATTGGCACAATTATTTATTATAATATACATGGCGTTCATATTAGAAACCAGAAAAGATAAACTTAGAAAAGTTTGTACAAGTAATGAATTAATAAATATTTTCTGGATTCCGTTATTTTTAATAGCGATAATTTTCTTCCAGAATGATACAGGTATGATGTTAATCACGTTATCAGTAGTAGGAATTATGACACTATGTTCTAATATGCATTTTAAATATAAAAAGATTGCTAACTTTAGCAGTTATGGCAATAGTTATTGTTGTTGCTTTACTTTTTGTAAAAAGTGCGTTTTCTAGTGGTTCTTCATATAGAACAAATCGTATAAAAGTATTCTTAAATCCATTCTCAGAAGATTTAAGTGCAGCAGCTGATCAAGTTATAAACTCTTATATTGCTTTTGGTAATGGTGGATTATTTGGTAGAGGGTTAGGAAACTCGATACAAAAACTAGGATACTTGCCAGAGGCGCATACAGACTTTATCTTAGCTATTATAGCTGAGGAGTTAGGTCTTGTAGGAGTATTATTCGTAATAGGGCTTTTAACAGCGCTTATATGTCGTGTTATTATTGCAGGAACGAAATCGCGCAATACGTTTGCTGCTATGTATTGTATAGGATTTGCTAGCTTATTAGTTGTTCAATCAGTAGTAAATATTGGTGGGATTACAGCTTCTATACCAATGACGGGGGTTCCTTTACCATTTGTAAGTAATGGAGGAAGTTCGATGTTTATATTGAGTATAGGATTAGGGATAGCAACTAATGTATTAGCTCATGTGAAATATATAAGAGGAAATAAATAAAAGATTTTAGAGAGGTATTCTTCATTTATTGAAGGTATCTCTTTTTTATTATAATAAAGCATAGAAAATATTAATAAAATTCAACTGTTAACTTGCTAAGTTTTGATATTCAAGCTATAATATTAAAGGTAACTTTTAAAGGAGATTATAAATGAAATTAGAAGAATTTGACTTTTATTTACCTGAGGAACTTATAGCTCAAACACCTTTGTTAAAAAGAGATACTAGTAAGTTACTTACGATAAATAGAAAAGAAAATACATATGAGCATAAAGTATTCTCTGATATTATTGATTATTTCAATCCAGGAGACACTTTAGTTTTAAATAATACTAGAGTTATGCCAGCACGTTTATATGGGCAAAAAAAAGATACAGGAGCTGCTATAGAGGTACTGCTCTTAAAAAATAAAGAACATAATATGTGGGAATGCTTAGTAAAACCTGCTAAAAGAATAAAAGTAGGAAGTATTGTATCATTTGGTGACGGTATTATGGAGGCTGAATGTGTTAAAGTTCTTGACGATGGCTTTAGATATTTTGAATTCAAGTATGAAGGAATTTTCCAAGAGCGCTTTAGATGAATTAGGAACAATGCCCTTACCACCATATATTAAAGAAAGACTAACTGATAAAGAACGTTATCAAACAGTTTATTCAAAAGAAGTAGGAAGCTCTGCTGCTCCAACAGCCGGATTACATTTTACAAATGAATTATTAGATAAAATAAAACAAAAAGGTGTTAATATAGTATATCTTACTCTTCATGTTGGATTAGGTACATTTAGACCAGTTTCTGTTGAAAATATAGAAGATCATGATATGCATTCTGAATATTATACGCTTGATGAAGAAACTGCTAATGTTATAAATGAAACTAAGAAGAATGGTGGAAGAGTATTTTCTGTAGGTACGACTTCTACAAGAACATTAGAGACAATTGCAAGAGATAATGATGGGGAAATAGTTACTGCATCGGGTTGGACAAATATTTTTATTTATCCAGGTTTTGAATTTAAATGTGTAGATGGTTTAATAACAAACTTCCATCTACCAAAATCATCGCTAATAATGTTAGTGAGTGCTTTTTATAATAGAGAAAAAGTACTAGAACTATATAAAATTGCAGTAGAAAATAAATATAGATTCTTCAGTTTTGGAGACGCAATGATAATAATTTAGTAAAAGAAAGGAAAAATTTTATATGAGAGATGTAAAAGAAAATGCAGTATGGTATGAACATATAAAAACTTGTAAGCAATCTGGTGCAAGATTAGGAATTGTTCATACACCGCATGGTAGTTTTGAGACACCAGTATTTATGCCTGTTGGAACTCAAGCCACTGTTAAGACAATGTCACCAGAAGAAGTAAAAGCTATGGGGGCAGATATAATCTTATCAAACACTTACCATTTATGGTTACGTCCAGGAGAAAAAATAGTAGAAAAAGCTGGTGGATTGCACAAATTTATGAATTGGAATGGAAGCATCCTAACTGATTCGGGAGGATTCCAAGTATTCTCTTTAAGTGATTTTAGAAAAATTGAAGAAGAGGGTGTGCATTTTAAAAACCATCTTTCAGGAGAAAAATTATTTTTATCACCAGAAAAAGCAATGCACATTCAAAATTCATTAGGTTCAGATATTATGATGGCATTCGATGAGTGTCCTGATTTTAACCATGATTATAAATATATTCGTCAATCTGTAGAAAGAACTAGTCGTTGGGCTGAAAGATGTTTAGAGGCTCATAAAAATCCAAAAACACAAAGTATTTTTGGGATAGTTCAAGGAGCAGGATACAATGATTTACGTGAACAAAGTGCTAAAGATTTAGTAAGTATGGACTTTCCAGGTTACGCTATAGGTGGGTTATCCGTTGGAGAACCGAAACATGAGATGTACAGAGTTTTAGAGCATGTAACGCCATTACTACCGGCAAACAAAGCTAGATATTTAATGGGAGTAGGTTCACCGGATGCCTTATTCGAAGGGGTATTAAGAGGTATTGATATGTTTGACTGTGTATTACCTACTCGTATAGCACGTAACGGAACATGTATGACATCAGAAGGACGTGTTGTAATTAAAAATGCTAAATACGCAGAAGACTTTGGACCATTAGACCCAGAATGTTCTTGTTATTGCTGTAAACTATACAAGAGCATATCTTCGTCATCTATTTAAAGCTGATGAAGTCTTTGGAGCTCGTTTAGCAACTACTCATAATATTCATTTCTTAATTGATATGATGAAAAATATTCGACAAGCAATAATGGAAGATAGACTATTAGACTATAAAGAAGAATTTTTTGAAAAATATGGATTAAACAAAGAAAATCCTAAAAATTTCTAATAAATTATTTAAAAAGGTTTATTTTTTAGCTAGTATATAGTAGAATTAATATTATAGAATTATAGGAGGTAGAATATGCAAGCACAATACATTAATATATTAATGATAGTATTTCTTTTTGGATTCATGTACTTCATGATTATTAGACCACAATCTAAAAGAAATAAAGAATTAAAACTTCTTCAAGACTCTTTGAAAGAAGGAGATAGAATAGTAACTTTTGCAGGGATTTATGGTGATATCGTAGAAGTAGGAACTGTAACTGTAAAAGTAAGAATAGCACCAAAAGTAGAAATCGAATTAGATAGAAACGCAATTCGTAGCTTAGCGACTAAATAATAAAAGGCAGATTGAAAATTTCAATCTGCTTTTTTTAAATTTTTCAAAAAAATTAGAGAGTTTTTTTATAAATCCATTAGGAGAGAATTATTTTAGAATTTTTAATATACTAAAAAATTAAATTAAAATTAAGTTTTAATTTAATTTATAGTTTATTAGAGATAAATAAAAGTAGTTTATATATATTGAATAAAAAGTTTTTTTGGGAAAAAAATATATCATCTTCTTCTTTATAATGCAAAATATATTTTTAAAAACTTAGTTTGTAAAAATATTGTGTATTTATGTATAATAAGAAAAGTTATTTATAAATATGTAAAAAAATATAATATTTTGAAAAATAACTATTTGTTGAAATTGAATAAAATATAGAAGGTAAAAATCAAGGAGAAATATATGTTCAAAAAAGATAGAATTATGAAATACTCAATTAAAAAATTTACAGTAGGAATTGCCTCTGTAGCAATCGGTTCTATACTTTTCTTAGGATCTAATGCACAAGCTAGCGATAAAGTAGAAGAAAACAAAACAGAAGTAGCTACTACAGTAAACAATGCTCAGCCAGCGACTGCTGAAGTTCCTACAAATAAAGTAGAAGCAAATAAACAACAAAATACTAACGGGAAATAATTTAACTACAAATTCTAATAATACAGTAGAGAAAAAAGTAGAAGCAGTACAACCAGCTAGCACAAATAATAAAGCAGAAGCAATTCAAAAAGAGACTCCATCAAACAAAGAAGTGGAATCTAATAAAAAAGAAAGTACAACAGCATCTGGACTAAATGTACTAGATAAACGTACTACTGATAGTAGTAATATTAAAGACTTACTAACTAATATCATTAAGAAAAATGAAGAAGAAAATGCAAAACAAGCTACAAATAAAGTAGAAGTAGAAGCTGAAAATGTTGAAAAAGGTGTTCAAATTATTTCTAAATTAACACCTGAATATGCAGAAGCGATTTCTAAAGGATATATTGGTTTAGAAGGTGGAAAGTATGATAATTTACTTTATAAAAATGCTGTATTAAATCCAGATGCAGATGATGATGGAGATGGTATTTTAAATAAAGATGAATTATATATTTATAAAAAAGATGGTAAAAACATATTTAGGATATAATGTTCACCCAAAACTTGCTGATACTGATGGAGATGGTATCGCAGATAATGAAGATAAAGATAAACTACTTTGGAATGTATCAGCACGTGATATGGCAATGTTTATGAGCTTAGTTTATGAAAAAGATAATAATATAGAAAATATACTAACAAAAGATCTTCCGGAAGGAGCATTAAAATCTAATCTTCATAAAATGATGAATAATGAATTAGCTCCATTCTGGTCTCTTAAGAAAACATATCACCAAGATAATGGATTAGATGCTGCATTATTCGAAACAAAAAATAATCTTCCATTTTTAAATGGAGAAAAAATTCAAGTTTTAGCTATTGCCGGGACAAATGTAGCACAAGCGGGTGACTTAAAAGCTGATGCCGCATTAGTATTAGGAAATGAATCAAACGAAAGTATTGCAACATTAGACTTATTAAATTCATTAAGAAACGATAAAAGTATAACTAATCTATATATTACTGGACATTCACTAGGTGGATATCTGACTTTACGTGCAACTGCTGAAGCAAGACAAAAGAATTTTGAAGCATATAGAGGAAGTTACACGTTTAATGCACCAAGAATCTACACAGGATTATTTAATTTCTTCGGTGGAGGTAAGCTGGGGAAAGCTAGTGATTTAACTGATAAAATGACATTAAATCATGAAATAACAAACTACGTAACTAATAACGATAATGTAGTTCCTAAATTTTTACAAACTAAGCATAATATAAATATTGGAAATAGCTTTGGAGCACACGCATATAGTTCTTACTTTGAAAAACGAATGGATAATCACAAAGACTTTAACTTCGGGAAACGTCAAGGGATGAGTGGAGTTGGTTATATAGATCAATTACAGAAAAAACTAAAACTAGTATCAGCAGAGAAAGGGACTCTAAGTGCAACATTCTTACCTACATTGGTTGATAATAAACCACTATCAGTAATGTATGGAAATAGTCTTGCTGATAACGATATTTTAAAACGTATTGATACTTCAAAACTTCCAGTTAACGTTAAATTATCAATTTTATCAAAAGATGACTTATTATCTGGATTAGGTTCAAAACAAGCAGTAGTTAAAGTTTTATATTTAGATGATAATACTACAAATAATATAACTGTACCTATTTTAGTAAATGAAGCAAATAAATTACAGTTAACATCTGTAGTGAACGCAGCAACAAAATTAGTTAATGCATCAGTAGATTTAAATGGAAAAAATGAGGCTTCAGTTAAATCTTATACACAAAATAAAGAAGAAATCTTAAAAGTTCTAAATGAAGCAAATAGCTTGTTAGAAAATAAATTAGCGTTCCAAAATACAGTAAATGAAGTTACTAATAAATTAGCTAACCTTGGAATTAATTTAATTGATAGTAGATTAGTTTTAGTAGATAAAGTAACTACTATTCCAGCTGATAACGAAACAAGCTCTACTGTAAAAGAAGAAACAACTAAACCAGTAGAAGGAAACAAGCAAGATCAACAAAATTCACAAGAAGGAACAACAAAACCTGTGGACGATAAAAAAACAGAACAAGCAAATGTTCAAGATGAAAAAGCGAAACAAGCTGAAGAAAGAAGAAAAAAAAGATATAAAAAACGTGTTAAAAGATCTGAATTAGCTGAAACAAAAGTTAGTGATAGTAATAAATTATCAGATGTTCTAGCAACAATATTAATTAGAAGAGGATATGGAGATTTACTATAAGATATAGTAAGTTTTATGAAGAAAATATAACTATTGAAGAGGGTCGTATTGTAAGGGAGTTAAGAGATTACCTTACATAAAGAAATTATAAAATTTCTATTTTCAAAAAAAGAAATAATTTATGTAAATATGAAAATAAAACCTCTGATAGTACGGAGAAGTTTATAAAGTTAAAAATAACACCTAGTATATATGAACTAGGTGTTATTTTTATATTATTTACTAAATACATTCTTCCATTCACTGCGTTTATCAAGGAATTTTTTAGCTTCTTTTTGTGCTCCTTCTAATGAGTGAGAAGCTGCCCATCCACATTGAACTTCATTACATGCTGGAACTTCTTTTGCAACTAAAACATCTTCTAGAGTTTTTGCAAGAGCTTCTTCAACACTTTCATAGCTATCATTGTTAATTACAGATAAATAGAATCCTGTTTGACATCCCATTGGACCAAAGTCAAGAACATTATCAAGGTGATTTCTGATAAGTTCAGCAATTAGGTGTTCTAGTGAGTGAAGACTAGGCATTTCTAAGTGCTCTTTATTAGGTTGACAAAATCTAATATCGTATTTATAAATTTTATCCCCATTTTCTCCTGAATATACACCAACTAATCTAATATATGGTGCAACAACTTTTGTATGATCTAAGTTAAAGCTTTCTACATTCATTTTTTTCTCAGTCATTGATATACCTCAATTCTTTAAATTAAAATTATTTATTCATATTATACTATATTTAATTGAAATATAAAAGAAGAAGAAAATATTTCTATAGAACTATTACACTGTGACGATAAGCGGAAAAGTAAATTAAATTTTTAGAGATTTTCTGTAATAGCGAAAAAGCAATAAAGAAAACAAAATTAACTTTATTGCTTTTTAAAAAAATATTATCTAAACTCTTTTCTATTTTTAGAAACTAATGTATTAACACGTGATTTTGCAGTAGGCAAGTATTCTTCACCTTGTTTTAATAAATCACAAATAATATTTGTAATTTCTACAAAATCTTCTTCAATATATCCTTTAGTAGTCATGGCAGCAGCACCAAGTCGAAGACCACTAGTTTTCATTGGAGGTAAAGTGTCAAAAGGAATTCCGTTTTTATTACATGTAATTTGCGCTTTACTTAGTATGTTACTGGCATCATGTCCAGTAACATTATATGTAGTATAAGTATCAATAAGGCATAGATGATTATCCGTTCCATTACTTATTACAGGAATATTATTTTCTTTAAATGTTTTTACCATAGCTTGCATATTTTTTAATACTTGTTCTTGATAAATTTTAAATTCAGGTTTTAGAGCTTCACCAAAACAAATAGCTTTTGCAGCTACAATATGTTCTAGTGGGCCACCTTGAGCACCGGGAAAAATCATTTTATTGATTTTAGTAGCGATTATCTCATTGTTAGTTAGGATAATACCTCCACGCGGACCTCTTAGAGTTTTATGAGTCGTTGATGTCACCACATCAGCATAAGGTAGGGGATTTGGATGATATCCTGCAGCAACTAATCCAGCAATATGCGCCATATCAACCATTAGATATGCATCAACTTCATCTGCAATTTCTCTAAATTTAGCAAAATCGATAATTCTAGAATAAGCACTAGCTCCAGCTATAATCATTTTAGGTTTATATTCTCTAGCAAGTCGTAAAACTTCATTATAGTCTATAGTGTGCGTATCTTTTGTTACACCGTATGAAACAGCGTTAAAAAGCTTTCCAGAGAAGTTAACTTTACTTCCATGTGTCAAGTGCCCGCCGGCATCCATACTCATACCTAATACAGTATCACCAGGTGTAAGTAGAGCCATATACACAGCAATATTTGCACTAGAACCAGAGTGAGCTTGAACGTTGACAAATTTTGCATCAAAATAGTTCTTTTAATCTATCGATAGCAATACTTTCTATTTCATCAACTACTTCACAACCATCATAATATCTTTTTCCAGGATATCCCTTCAGCGTATTTATTTGTTAAAATACTTCCAGAAGCTTTTAATATATCTTCTGAAACGAAGTTTTCACTGGCAATAAGTTCTATATTTGTGTCTTGTCTATGCTTTTCTTTTTTAATAAGTTCAAAAATTTTGTCCATAATATCCACTCCTTAAATTTCTATTTAGAGAATAAAGTAAAGTTTGATTTAATAATTCTCATTTTGTCTATATTATCATAGATATAAAAATTAAAAACAAAATAAAAGATAAATTTTTTTAATATAGTTAGAGTTGTATAAAAAAATAAAAAAATTTTTTATATATTTATTGACACTTTAGTATACATAGTAGATATTTACAACGTTTTATGCTATAATAATTAACAGAATACACATGTATTACTATCGAACCAAATTTTAAGGAGAAAATTTAATATGCTTGTAGATAAACCATTAAAGCTGTTTTCATTAAATGCTAATATCCCGTTAGCTCAAGAAGTAGCAAAATCATTAGGTGTAGAACTTAGCAAATGTAGTGTTAAAAAGTTCAGTGATGGCGAAGTTTCTATCAATATAGAGGAAAGTGTTCGTGGATGCGAAGTTTTCATAATTCAATCAACTAGTGATCCAGTTAATGATAATTTAATGACTTTATTAATTATGATTGATGCATTAAGACGTGCATCTGTAGATACAATTAACGTAGTTATCCCTTACTATGGATATGCTCGTCAAGATAGAAAAGCAAGAAGCCGTGAGCCAATTACTGCTAAATTAATTGCTAACTTATTACAAGTTGCAGGTGCAGATAGAATAATTGCACTTGATCTTCACGCACTTCAAATTCAAGGATTCTTTGATATACCAGTAGATCATTTAATGGCAGCACCTATTATTGCCAACTACTTTAAAAAGAAAATTCCTGATATGGAAGATGTAGTTGTTGTTTCACCAGACCATGGTGGTGTTACACGTGCAAGAAAATTAGCAGATGCGTTAAATACGCCAATCGCCATTATCGATAAGAGAAGACCAAAACCAAATGTAGCTGAAGTAATGAATATTGTTGGTAACATTGAAGGGTAAAACTTGTATTCTTATCGACGACATAATCGATACAGCAGGAACAATAACTCTTGGAGCAAAAGCTCTTAAAGATAGAGGAGCAAAAGAAGTTTACGCTAGTTGCTCACATGCTGTATTAAGTGGACAAGCATTAGAAAGAATTGAAAATTCTCCAATTAAAGAATTAGTTTACGCTAATACTATTTATATCCCAGAGGAGAAAAAATTAGACAAAATGGTTCCGTTATGCGTAGGAGATCTAATAGCTAAAGCTATCTATAGAATTCACCACAATGAGCCAGTAAGTGTTCTATTTGAGTAATACTTAAAATTAATATATTATATAAGAAGGCAGCGAGGTCGTTGCCTTCTGTTTATATTCGATAGTAAAGGAAAAGAGGAATTAAATGAAACTAATAGTAGGGTTAGGTAATCCCGGTAAGCAATATGAGAATACTAGACACAACATAGGTTTTATGATTCTTGATGAATTAGCAAAATCATGGGGTGTAAGTTTTGATAAAAATAAGTTTAATGCTGAGTATGCTATGACACACTATAATGGAGAAAAATATATATTAGTTAAACCAACTACATATATGAACCTATCTGGTGAAGCATTAAGAAAGTTTTACGATTATTTTGAAATTGATATTGAAGATATTTTAGTTATATATGATGATTTAGATACAAAAACTGCCAACTTCAAATTAAAAGCAAAAGGAAGCAGTGGAGGCCATAATGGTATTAAGAGTATAATTAGTCATCTTGGAACAGAAAAATTCAATCGTTTAAAAATTGGAATAGATAGACCAACACCACCGATGAAAGTGGTTGACTATGTACTTGGTCGCTTTTCGAAAGATGAAATGGTTGAAATTGAAAAAATATACTCAAAGAGTATTAATTGTATCGAAGACTTCTCAAAAATGAACTTCGTGGAATTAATGAATAAATATAATTAATAAAAACAATGCAGCGAATAAACTAATACTATCTTAGTAGAGGTTTGTTCCTGCTATTTGTCGTTGGAAAGAGGAGGTATCATGTTAAAAGAAACTCTATTAAATATAGTTGATTTAAATTTTGATAAAAAATTAAATAATATAGGAGTTTTTGGGCAAAAATATTACTACACGTGCTTTAGAAATCTATAATGAATTTAAAAAAATAATAAAATCACTACAGTATTCACACAAAATAAGGCTGAAGCAGAAGAATTATTTTCTATTATATGCGAATTTGAAGAAGAGACATATATATATCCTGAAATAGATATATTAAAACGATATACTACAAAAAGTAATGATTTAATGCAAAATTCAATAAAAGTTTTAGAAAATATTGTAACTAAAACACCTAGTATTATAATTATTCCAATTGAAGCTATTTATAGAACTGTAAAAAATCCTAAAGACTTTAAAGATAATAGTTTTGAGATTAATTTAGATACGGAAATTAGTTTTAATAATTTACAAAAGAAACTTGTAAATATGGGATATAAAAAGGTTGAAAGTGTTGATGTAGTAGGTGAGTTTTCTAAACGAGGAAGTATTGTTGATATTTTCAGCCCGTTAAGTGAAAAACCTGTAAGGTTAGATTTCTTTGATGATGAGCTTGACAGTATAAGACTATTTGATGAAAGTACACAGAAGTCATTAAAAAAAGTAGATAAGATAGAAATATATCCTACAAGTGACTTTTTCTTAACAAGTGAAGAAAAAAAGATGTAGTTGTAGGAAAAAAATTACAAGAAAAAGCTTGATGATAAAAAAACTGAAAAGAATTAGAAAAATTATCAAGATATTAATCAGTATCTAAAGGAAAAGATTGAACTATATCATGCTACAGGTGACTTTAGTAGTCTAGAGAGTTTTTTTCTAATTTAATATATAAAAACACCATTTAGTATAATTGATTATCTTGATGAGAATACAATTATTTTCTTTGATAATTATCATAAAATATTGGAAAAAAATAGAAGGGCTTCGAGAATATTTCTTAACTAATTTGCAGGAAATTAATAGAAATTATATATTCCAAGAAGTAATTGATAGCCACGCTTTTGAAAAAAACTTCAAAAATATAAATACAGTTAAGTTCTACTTTATCAACGTTAAAAATTAAATGAGAAGATAATTGAGAAAAAAACTATAATCTTGATATTAGAGATTTAGCATATTATTCTAGTGAAGAGTTTTTTTAGCAAAAAGAAATAAGAGAAAAAAATTAAATGAAAATTATAAGGTGCTTATTTCTTTAAATACTCAAAAAAACAAAAAAAGATTATGTAGAGAAAAATACTGTTTTGATAATTATTTTTTTATGATGATATTTACTATGGTATTAAAAGAAGGAAAAAAATATTTATTGATATCAACAAGTTCCGCTTTAAAAAGGTTTTGAAGATAAAAAAATAAAATATTTTTTTATTAACTCCTAGAGAACTATTTACAAAAGAAGAGAGAAAAAAACGTCGTTTAAATTTTAAATATACTAACTCTGAAAAAATAAGAAATTATCAGGAATTAAATGTAGGTGACTATATTGTTCACGTTAGTCATGGTATTGGTTTATATGAAGGTATTGAAAATGTAGAAGTAGGCGGAGTATATAAAGACTTTTTAAAAATAGTTTATGACGGTGGAGATATTATTTATGTGGATATAAATAATATGAACTATATACAGAAATATACAGCCTCTACAGATAACAGAAAACCTGCTTTAAATAAGCTAGGTACTAAAAAATGGCAACAGGTTAAAAATAAAGTTCGTCGAGAAATTGAAGATATTTCAGAAGATTTAATTAAGTTATATATAAAAAGAGAACTGAGTTCAGGATATGCATATAGCCTAGATGGAAGTATGCAGTATGAATTTGAAGCGGACTTTCCATTTGTTCCCAACAGATGATCAATTGAAAGCTACAGAAGAGATTAAACGAGATATGGAAAAAGAGCGTCCGATGGATCGTTTATTGTGCGGAGATGTAGGTTTTGGTAAGACAGAAGTGGCTATGCGTGTTGCCTTTAAAGCAGTTATGGATGGTAAGCAGGTTGCTGTGCTTGTACCAACTACTCTTTTAGCTGAACAACATTATGATAATTTTGTTAATCGTTTTGAAAATTTCCCTATTAACATAGAGGTCGTTAGTAGATTTAATACAGCTAAGGATATTACCAATATATGCAAGCGACTAAAAGAAGGTAAAATCGATATTATGATTGGAACTCATAAACTTTTAAATGATAAGTTTGTGTACAATGATTTAGGTTTACTAATAATTGATGAGGAACAGCGTTTTGGTGTTAAACATAAGGAAAAAATTAAACATCTAAAAAATACAGTAGATGTCTTAACACTGAGTGCAACACCAATTCCAAGAACATTGCATATGAGTTTAATAGGAATTAGAGATTTATCGGTAATAGAAACACCACCAAAAGAGCGTCAGCCTATTCAAACATTTGTGACTTCACAAAATAATATGGTAATAAAAGAAGCTGTTATGAATGAAGTATCACGTGGTGGACAAGTATTCTATGTGTATAATAAAGTTGAAAGTATAGATGAAAAGTATTTAGAACTAAAAAAACTTTTACCGGATGTAAATATTGCCTACGCACATGGGAGAATGACACAACGCGAACTTGAAAATATCATGACTGATGTTATTGATAGAAAATATGATATGTTGATTACAACAACAATTATAGAAACAGGAATAGATATATCTAATGTTAATACACTTATTGTTGAAGATGCTGATAAATTTGGGCTTAGTCAGCTTTATCAGCTAAGAGGTCGTGTAGGTCGTAGTAGTCGAGAAGCATATGCTTATTTAATGTATAAACCATTTAAATCGCTAACTGAGAATTCAGAAAAAAGACTCTCAGCTATAAAAAACTTCACTACTTTGGGAAGTGGATTTAAGATTGCTATGCAAGATTTATCAATTCGTGGTGCTGGCGATGTATTAGGAGGAAGACAGCATGGATTTATTGATTCAGTTGGATATACTCTGTACTCACAGATGTTGGAACAAGAAATTCAAGCTAAAAAAGGTGTTTTAGAACCTATACTAGAAAAAGATAAAACTCAAGATATATCATACTACGAAAATATTATTAAAGAAGTGGCTCCAAAACTAACTAAAGACGTTTTTGAAGTAGAAGAAGAAACTTTAGAAATTAAGTTAAATGTTGATGCATTTATTCCAAAAGACTATATCAGCAGTGATGCGGATAAAATTGATTTTTATAAGAGATTCAATAACGCTACAACTGATGAGGAAATAGATATTATTGTAGAAGATTTAATTGATAGATTTTCTGATTTTGGCCAAGAAGTTAATAATTTAGTAGATATTTGTTATTTAAAAGTTATTGCTAAAAGTACTTCTGTAGAGAGTATTAAAGAATTAGCTAATAAGGTAATAGTTAGTTTTGACAAAAATATACTGTCTAGATTAAAAGGTAAAGAACTATTTCTGCATTAACACCGCATAAAGATGTTAGAATAGTTGCGAAAGATGGATTCTACTTAGAAATAGATAAAAAAGAAAAATATAGTATTAGAAGAATCCGTGATATGATTGCTATTGTAAATGAAAATATGGAGGAAGTTGATGAATAAAGTGAGATGTTCATGGGCAAAAGGTGAATTAGATATAGCATATCACGATACAGAGTGGGGAAGAAAAACTCATGATGAAAGAGAATTGTTTGAGTATCTAATTTTAGAAGGGAATGCAAGCTGGTTTAAGCTGGTCATTAATATTTAAAGAAAAGAGAAAACTTTAAAAGAGCCTTTGATAATTTTGATTATAATATTTGTGCTAATTATAGTGATGAATACTTAGAATCATTACGTAGTGATGAAGGTATTATAAGAAATAAATTAAAAATATATGGTGTAAGAAAAAACGCTATAGCTTTTATAAAAATACAAGAAGAATTTGGATCGTTCGATAAATATATATGGAATTTTACAAACTATAAAACTATAAATTCAAATCATAAAACTTCTTCAGATGTCCCAAGCAAAACTGAGTTGTCAGATGCTATTAGTAAAGATATGAAAAAGCGAGGATTTACCTTTGTAGGTAGCACAATTATTTATAGCTATATGCAAGCAATTGGTATGATAAATGATCATACTGTAGATTGTTTTTGTCATAAAGAATGTTGTGAATAATTAGAATACTATAAATACTTTACTTTATAACGAATAACGTCTATAATATAAAGGATATTTAATTTAATGATTGGATTTTTTTCAAATGAATAAGAGAACTATTAAAATTGAAAAGATTATTAATATAAATGAGTATGTTAATACTTTTAAGAATGAAATAAAGAAAATACAAGAAATACCTAAAATGCCTACTTGTGAATTTACCCATATCGGTGCTACAAGCAAAGAAGGCTTATATGGTGAAAAAATATTAGATATTCTTGTCGTTGTAGAGAATTTACATGAAATAACAACGTTTGATGAAAAAAGACTTAACAATATTAAGTATCATAGAATTGCTCATAATGGAATTAAAGGTATAATAAAGTATGCAAGATTAACAGATTATTTTTCTATGAGTTATGATGTGGTATTGTATATTGTTCAAAGAGGGACAGATATTCATCAAGATTTCTTGAGATTCAAGGAAGTATTTAATAACGAAAAATTAGTAGAAGAATATAATAAGTTTAAAAGTGAAAACTGTGTGAGTTCATACAAGGAGTATTCACTTAATAAATTAGAATTTATAAACAAAAATGATAAAGAGGATTGAGAAAGATGTCTAGAGTAGAAGCTATAAAAAATATTTTAAAAAATAGTGATGTTTTAGAGAATGAAGCTCTAAAACAATATAGTTATACAAAAACAGGAGGAAATGCTGATATACTAGTAAGAGTAAAATCAGAAGAAGATTTCCAAAACATTATTAAGTATAGTAATGATAATGATATAGATTTAACTATATTAGGTAATGGTTCTAATGTTTTAATTTCAGATACTGGTATTAGAGGAATTGTAGTAATTACTAGCGAATTAAATACTATTACTTTATCTGAAGATAATATACTAACTTGTTATGCAGGAACAACTTTAGAAGAATTAGCTAATTTTTGTATAGAAAATAGTTTAACAAATCTTGAATTTTCATGCGGTATACCTGGAAGTGTAGGTGGAGCAATATTTATGAATGCTGGTGCCTATGGTGGGGAAATGAAAGATGTTGTTCAAAAAGTAGAAGTATTTACTAGAAATGGTGAAAAGAAAACTTATACTAATGAAGAAATGCAATTTTCATATCGTCATTCAGTAATACAAGAAACAAAAGAAATTATCTCAAAAGTTTATTTTAAAATGGATAAAGGTAACAAAGAAGAAATAGTTGCTAAAGTAGAAGACTTAAATAAACAACGTTCAGATAAACAACCTTTAGAGTATCCTTCATGTGGTTCAGTGTTCAAAAGACCAGAAGGTTACTTTGCAGGTAAATTAATTCAAGATGCTGGATTACAAGGTTTAACTGTAGGTGGAGCACAAGTTTCTAAAAAACATGCTGGATTTATGGTTAATGTTAACAATGCAACTTGTGAAGATTATAAGAATCTAATTAAAAAAGTTCAAGAAAAAGTACTAGAAAACTCAGGTGTTGAGCTTGAATGTGAAGTTAAAATTCTAGGAGAATAATAAAAAAGTTAGTTACGCTTTTGTAACTAACTTTTTTTGTTACTTAGAATTGTCTACAAATTTTTTATATTGAGCAAGGTTTTGTTCATTCTTATTATTTGTTTTTGGAGTATAGAAAGAACGACCTACTAAATTGTCTGGTAAATATTGTTGTTTAATATAACCGCTTGGATGACTGTGAGGGTATTTATACCCAACACCTCTATTAAGTTTATCAGCACCATAGTAGTGACTATCACGAAGGTGATCAGGGATAACAAATTTAGGATTTGTTTTTATTTCACTAAGCGCAGAATCTATAGCCGTGATTGCAGTATTAGATTTTACTGAAAGAGCTAATTGGATTACTGCATTAGCCAATGGGATACGTGCTTCAGGTAGCCCAAGCATCTTTGCAGTTTCTATAGCTGCGTGTACAAAAGGGCCAATATTAGGATTAGCTAGGCCAATATCTTCATAAGCAATTACGCTCATGCGTCGATATATAGTATCTAAATCTCCACTATCAATAAGAAGTGCTAAGTAATAAAGGGATGCATCAACATCACTTCCTCGAATTGATTTTTGGAAGGCACTGATAATATCGTAAAATGCATCGCCATCTTTATCATAGTTTTTAAAGTTTCCTAAAGATAGGCTTAATAGTTTTTCTTTAGTTATATGCTCATTTTCATTTGAAAGATTGTATAATATTTCAAAAGTATTAAGTGAAAATCTTAGATCACCAGATGAATTTAATGCTATAGTTTTAAGTACATCGTCATCTATAGTTAGATTTTTAGGGAATATTTCATTATTTTTTGATATGTTTTTAAGATATTCGTAAATATCATTTTCTGATACTTGTTTTAATTCAAAAATTATTAATCTGGATCTAATCGCAGGATTAACAGTATGATAGGGATTATTTGTTGTACACCCTATAACATATATATTATCGTATTCTATTTCAGGTAGTAGAATATCTTGCATAGGTTTTGTAAGTCTATGAAATTCATCTAGTAGTAAAATAACTTTTTTGAATCTTTTAGACTCCTCGATTACAGTAGTAAGATCTTTTTTTGTACAATTTACTGCATTTAATATTTTAAACTTATAATCTAGTTCATTCGCAAGTGCATTTGCAATTGATGTTTTTCCAGTGCCAGGAGGTCCGTATAAAATAAAAGAAAACATTTTTTTACTCGTTACTATTTTCGTTAATACTTTATTTTCTCCTATAAGATGATGTTGACCTATAATATCATCTATTTTTTTAGGACGTAGTCTATTAATAAGAGTTTCCATATAACCTCCAACGTAAAATTTATTCAGTACATAGATTATAACATATTTATGTTATACTTGGGAATTAAGATTATATATTCAAGTAAATATGTAAAATACTGTAAATTAAGCATAATAGTAACTCTTAGAATTAATTGTAAAATTTTACATAATGATGAAAATGTGATAAACTAAATAAATAATAAATTAAGGGGATGTTTAGGATTCGACAGGGATACTAGTCTTCTTAGTGGCATGTAGGAGGGTTGGCTCCTTTAACAACACATCAGTTAAATATAACTGGCGAAAATACAAATTACGCTTTAGCAGCTTAATAAGCTAAAGGCTGATTACTTTGTTTGACTGTGACAAAGCTAATCGGTTCATTAATTAGCAGTCTACGATTTTTCTCTTCCGTTTGTAGAGAAAAATAAGAGATTAATCAAACTCGTTTTTCATTGCCTGTTTATCGGCTTAAGTGGAAAATTAAATTTAATAGGTAAACTAAACATGTAGAAGCTAAGGGGAGGTATTTTTGGACGCGGGTTCAAATCCCGCCATCTCCATATCAATGCTAGAGTATTAATACTCTAGTATTTTTTTATAAAAAGTATTAAAAAAAGTGTATTGTAATTGTTTGCATATATATATATATATAGTATAATAAGGGTGTAAAAGAATAATTATTTTGGGAGGAGATAATTATGATGAAATTAATGTCAATATTTAAATTCGGGGATTTAGATAATCAAGATGAAGTCTATAAAGGTGGTGTTCCTTCAATTCTTGTAGCGATAGGAAGACACTTATGGTTAAGTGTAACTAATATCGTTAAAGCAATAGGTTATACTTTATATTTAGCAACTTGGTTAATCTATGCAATGTTTGTATTAGTAGGAATAGGACTTTTAGGTTACTATATTTATCAAGTAGCATTAGCACTATTTTGGTAATACATAATATAATAAAAACAGCTGTAATAGAGTCTACAAATACTCTTTTACAGCTGTTTTTTATAAAGAAGGCCAGTTTGTAAATAATTATTAATTATGCTATAATATACCTATAATCAAAAGGAAGTAAAAAAAATGCTAATTAAATTTTCAGAAAATCTATATTATACAAAACAGCGTTATATGTATCTAGAACCTGCAATAGGTTATGTAAAAGGTAAATATTTTTCTGTTATGCTTGATGCAGGAAATGGACCTGAACAAGTTAAACAATTTCTTGATGAATTAAAAGAAAATGAATTACCATTACCTAGCTATATAATACTTACTCATCATCACTGGGATCACAGTTTTGGAGCAGGATATATGGATATTCCAATTATATCAACGCAACGAGCAAGAGATGCCCTTGTTGAATTTTCTAATTTAAAATGGGATGATGAAAGTTTATACAAAAGAGTTGAAGATGGTTCTGAAATTAAATATAGTGCGGATGTTCTAAAAAAGGTTTATGAAAATCATGATATCAAAATAAGAATTCCTGATATGCCTAAAGTAGGTGATATTACTTTGAATTTAGGTGGGATAAAGTTGAATTGCATAGCTAGTGACAATTCACATTCTGATGATGCATTTTTAATTTATATTGCTGAGGAGAAAGTATTATTTTTAGGAGATAGCCATGCTAAAAATTATTATACTAAACCTATGAGCTATGATAAAGTTAAGCTTCGTGATTATATCGATAAGATAACGCAAATTGATTTTGAGTATGCTATCCCAGGTCATGGGAATATTTTTACAAGAGATGAATTGCTAACTTATTTAGAAAAAGAATATGCAAAAATGAGGTGATAAAATGACTGATTTATATTTATATCTCGATTGGATTCTTTTATTAATATTGTCGCTGGCATTTTGTCAACAGTTATTTTCTAAGAAATTTGGTTTCTTTGGAATAACGTCAATAATCAGTTTAGCGATATATATTGCCTTACATTCTTACAAAACAGGGATAAGTATTTTTGTATTCTTGCTATTTGTTGGTGGAGTATCTCTTATAGCACTAGAGATGTTTATACCTGGAGGTATAGTAGGAACTGTAGGGGTGATTACCTTAGTCTATGCAATCATATATGTAAATGAATCAACATATAATATTGCATTCATAATTATAATTTCATTTATGCTTTCAGTGGCTTTATTTTTATTCAATAGAAAAGTGCTAAATAAAAAACTAAACTTTTTAAATCAATTAGTTTTAAATGATGCAATTTCTACTGAAGATGGCTATGTCGCTAGTGAAAGTAGAAGTGATCTGGTAGGCAGTACTATGATGTCTTATACTGACCTAAGACCAGCCGGTGTAGCTGTATTAAATGAAGAAAAGTTTGATGTTGTTACTGACGGAGATTTTATAGAAAAAGGTAATAAAATTGAGGTTGTACGTGTCGAAGGTATGCGTATAGTAGTTAGAAAAATATAATTAAGGAGGAAATGATATGCCAGAATTAGTATTCTCAGGTATTACATTGGTTGTAGTGTTAATACTTATTTCAGTATTCTTTACATTCTTCCCACTTGGATTATGGATTAGTGCTATCGCTGCTGGTGTAAAAGTTAGTATTTTTACATTAGTGGGTATGCGTTTAAGACGTGTTATTCCAAGTAGAGTTATTAATCCAATGATTAAAGCTCATAAAGCTGGATTAGATGTAAGTATCAACCAATTAGAAAGTCACTATTTAGCAGGAGGGAACGTAGACAGAGTTATTAACGCTCTTATTGCAGCTCATCGTGCTAATATAGTAAGTTTAACTTTTGAACGTTGTGCAGCTATCGACCTTGCAGGTCGTGATGTTCTTCAAGCAGTTCAAATGAGTGTAAATCCAAAAGTTATTGAAACTCCGTACATTGCTGGGGTTGCAATCAACGGTATCGAAGTTAAAGCTAAAGCAAGAATCACAGTTCGTGCTAATATTGAACGTTTAGTTGGGGGAGCTGGAGAAGAGACAGTTATTGCCCGTGTAGGTGAAGGGATTGTTTCTACAATCGGTTCTTCTGAATCACATACAGTAGTTTTAGAAAACCCAGATAGAATTTCTAAAACAATTTTAGATAAAGGATTAGATGCAGGTACTGCATTTGAAATCTTATCGATTGATATTCTTGATGTAGATATCGGCCAAAACATTGGTGCAAATCTACAAACTGAACAAGCAATTGCCGATAAAAATATTGCACAAGCTAAAGCTGAGCAACGTCGTGCAATGGCTGTAGCTGCTGAACAAGAGATGAAAGCAAGAATCCAAGAAATGCGTGCTAAAGTAGTAGAAGCAGAGGCTGAATTACCACTTGCTATGGCAAAAGCATTCCAAGACGGAAATCTTGGTGTTATGGATTATATGAACTATAAAAACTTAGAAGCAGATACAGGAATGAGAGATTCAATTAAACGTATGTCTCAACCAGAAGCAGGAGAAAACAAATAATTAGATAAAAGGAGGATGTGAAATGTCATTTCTTATTTTCGCAGCACCAATAATATTTATCATAATTTTTGTTATCTTCATAGCAGTATTTTCTTCTGATAGCAAAAAATATAGAAGAAATCTAGATAATAATAAACAGATGCAACTAGATGAAGCCCGAGAAAATGCTTTGAAGGCAGTTGAAAAAATTAGAAGAAATAAAAATGAATCTAATTATTCTAATGGAACTTCTTCTACAGCAAGTTCTACGGTTAGAACATCAGTTCAAACTGTTTCTGAACAAAATAATCAATCTACTTTAAATACATACCAAGAATATTATAATAAACATTATAATAGAGGTACTAGTAAGTTTAGACAACAACGTAATTTTCAAAATATAAATAATAGTGCAGCAGGAGATACTCCAACTTTAGTTTTCTCAAAAGAAAATTTAGTGAGAGGGTTAATCGCTAAAGAATATTTAAATAAAAAATATGGTGGTAGAAAATAATGAGTACTTCAGCCATAATATTTATAATAATAACTGTAGCATCTTTTTTTATTAGATAATAAGAAAAAGAAAAAAGATCCAGCTAAAACTATTACAAAAACACCAAAGGTTAAGTTAGGGCCGATTAAAAAGCAAAATCAAAAGCAAGTTACTGAAACTGTGCATACTTATCAAAGACCTCAGGTGAAAAAACAAAATTATGTAAGACAGACAACTAGAAAAATAGTAGATAGAGAACAAGAGATATACTCAAACTCGAAAATAGTAGATAAAGATAAAATTGTTAATGATATAATTTTTTTTCAGAAATATTATCGAAACCAAAAAAAGTAAGAGATAAATAATAGGAGGTATAAGATGAAAAAGACTTTTAACTATATAAGTTATTGCATTTATTCATTTATACCTCTTTATTTTGCTTTATTAGGCTATACTTTGGTAAGGCAAGATAATGAGGATGTAATTTTAGTTCTTATATTAATACTTAGTTCTATTTTTTCTTTGATAGCTTTTAAGCAATACACGTCCAACTAATATTTTTTTGTATGTTCAAAAGAAGAAGTAGTAAAAAAACAAAAAGGTATAGATTATATTTATTTAGTTTTAATGATAATATTAACTTTTCTAATTATTAATGAAAAGATAATATTTATATACAAAGTAGCGTTCTTATTAATAATATTTTTTTAATTTTATATAAAACTTCATTTAAATATAAAAGTTATACTTTAATAATATTAGGCTATCAAATGTATACAATTCGTGATAAAAATAGTATATAGCAAAAAAACTGAAAGCGAATTATATAAAGATATTAAAAAAAGTAAAAAAATATCTTCAAATTATTGAAATAAATGATAATATATATATTGAAAACGAAAAAAATATACAATTACTAACTTTTTATTGTAAAGATTTTTTTAAACTAAGTATATTTATAATAAAGAAGGGAATTAATATCATAATTTTAAGGAGAATATAGCATGAGAGCTGTCGATATAATTGAAAAGAAGAAGAAAAATCAGGAATTGTCTAAGGAAGAAATAGATTTTCTTTTAGAAGGATACTTAAAAGAAGAAATTCCTGATTATCAAATGAGTTCATTTTTAATGGCTGTATATTTTAATAATATGACTAAAGAAGAGTTGACGTATTTCACCTTGAAAATGAGAGATTCTGGAGATACAATTTTCTTCGATAATTTAGATTATTATCTTGTTGATAAACACTCAACAGGGGGAGTAGGAGATAAAGTTACTGTAGTTCTTGGACCAATTTTATCAGCAGTAGGTATGGCAACAACTAAATTATCAGGGAAAGGTTTAGGACATACAGGAGGAACGATAGATAAATTTGAATCTATAGAGAACTTTAAGTTTAGTGTAACAAAAGAAGAATTAGTAGAGATTGCTAACAAAACAGGTGTTGGTTTAATGGGATATAGTGATAATATAGTACCATTAGATAAAAAAATATATGCACTTCGTGATGTTACTGCAACAGTAGATAGTATTCCTTTAATAGCAAGCAGTATTATGAGTAAAAAACTAGCTATTCAATCAAATCTTATTATTTTAGATGTTAAAGTTGGAGACGGCGCTTTTATGAAAACTATCGAAGATGCTAGAGAATTATCTAGAAGGATGGTTGAGATTGGTAATAGCGTAGGTAGAAAAACTATAGCAGTACTAACTAATATGGAAGAACCATTAGGTTATAGTATTGGAAATGCCAACGAAATAATCGAAGGGATAGAGGCCTTAAAAGGGAACTGGTCGAACGACTTAAAAGAAGTAGTTTATGAAATTGTCTACCTAGCTTTAAAACATAAAGGTGAAGTAGAAACATTTGAACAAGCTAGTAAAATAATTGATAATGTAATAGCCAATGGAAAAGCTTTAGAATTACTTAAAGAGTTTATTGAGTTGAGTGGAGGTAACGGTGAAGTTGTAAATGATTATAGCCTATTACCAACACCAAAATCAGTTTTAGAAGTTTATTCAAATGAGGAAGGTTATATTACAAAGATAAAGGCTGAAGAGATTGGTAAAGCGGCTATGGTTATAGGGGCAGGTCGAGCTACAAAAGAAGATGAAGTGGATCACGCAGTTGGTTTATTACTCAAGAAAAAAGTAGGGGATAAAGTGCAAGTAGGTGATTTAATAGCTGAAATACATTATAATGATTCTAAAAATTTAGAATCTAGTAAAAACATGATTTTAGATGCGTTTGTAGTTGGTAAAAATAAAGTAGAAAACATTAAAAATATTTTAGAAATAATAGAATAGAGGTATAAAATGGAATTAAATAAATATATTGATCACACTGTATTAAAAGCAACAGCTAATAAAGAAGATATTAGAAAATTATGCGAAGAAGCAAGAGAATATAATTTTTATAGCGTATGTGTTAATGGATGTTATGTAAATGATGCTAAAAACTACTTAGAAGGAACAGATGTGAAAGTAGCTGCTGTAGTTGGTTTTCCGCTAGGTGCTATGACTACTACATCAAAAGTATTCGAAGCTAAAGAAGCAATAGAAAATGGAGCTAGTGAAATTGATATGGTAATCAATGTTGCTAAATTAAAAGATCAAGAATATGATTATGTAAGAGAAGAAATCCGTCAAATTAAAGAGGTAATTGGTGAAAATGTTCTTAAAGTAATTATTGAAACTTGTTACCTGACTGATGAAGAAAAAGTTAAAGCTTGTGAATTAGCTTTAGCTGCGAAGGCTGATTTTGTAAAAACTTCAACTGGTTTTGGAACAGGTGGTGCAACTTTTGAAGATGTTAAGCTAATGAAAGAAACTGTTGGTAATAATGCAAAAGTAAAAGCAAGTGGTGGAGTAAAGGATAAAGAAACTGCTGAAAAATATATAGAACTTGGTGCTGACAGACTAGGTACAAGCTCAGGTATTGCAATAATGGAATAGATAAATTTTCAATGGAGGTATAAATTTTATACCTCTTTTTTATTTTGTCTAAATAAAAACAGAAATTATTTTTAAATTATTATTTAGAAACTATTTTAATTATTAATAAAAAAGTAAGATTTAAAATATAAGTGTTATAAAAGAATATTAAAATAATATGTTTACAACATTAGTATAATAATATAACTAAAAATAAAATGTGAAAAAGTTAAAATATGCATTTATTTTAAAATAGAAATATATTATCTAGATATTTATAGTAGATATAGTAAGAACATTATTGATTATCAAAAGAAAGTATCCCCAAAATTGTACTTGAAAAAAGAAAATATTCTGATATAGTGAAATATAAAGTTAACTAATATATAGTTATAAAATCGAATTAAAGGAGGATTCTGGTATGAAAAAGGAAATGACAATATTTGTATTAACGATAATATTATGCAGCAGCGGTTGGCAGAAATCATAATCAAGCATTTGCTAGAAGTGTGGACTGCATCTCAAGTGGACAAGAAAAGCTCGGGAAGAAACTCACACCAAGTGACATAGTGCAAGCTCGGGAAGAAGCCTACATTCAAGTGGGACACAGGTGCAAGTTCAGGAAGAAGTTCACATTCATGGATATAAAAGCACGTAAGAAGTCTGGTATCTGGCGGACATAGCTGTAAGCCCAGGGAAGAAGTCTACATCTCAAGTGACATATATTGCAAGTTCAGGAAGAAGTCTGAGTCCATACATATGCAAACCTTAGGGAAAAAACTCACACTCGCGACATAAAAACAGTAGGAAGAAGTACAAGTCTGGGGTGCTACACGCAAACAGTAGGAAGAAACTAAATTCTGAAAACTACTAATGAAGCATAAAGGGGAAAATGTTAACACAAAACGTAGCTAATTCTAGTAATAGCTACTCTTCAGTTGATAATCATAATAAAGCTTATAATAAAAATCTAAATGAGACAATTAACTATAAAACATAGCAAATTCTCATTTAGATACTTAGTTGTAGGGCATAACAAAGCTTTTACAAAAAATCAAATAAGTTAACTAACTCTAAAACATAGCAATTTACATTTAGGGGATGCTATAGCTGCAGAACATGACAAAGCTTTATAAAAACCAACAAAGCTAACTAACTCTCTAAAAATATAGTACTCTACATTTAGATGCCGAGTTGCAGGGGACAAGGATAAAGCTTTTATAAAAAAAATCAACAAAGCCAACTAACTCTAAAAAATATAGCAATTCTACATTTAGGATACTAGTTGTAGAACATGACAAAGCTTTTATATCAAAAATATTAAATTCTAAAACTGTAGCTACTTAAAAAATATAAAATTCAAAGAAGAAATTAGTAAATTATCTACGGCATAGCATATGATATAATTAAAATAGAGATGGTAGGTATTACTCAATTACATGGGAATTATTGTAGCCCAGGGCACGGGGATATAAAAAATGGTCCTCCTCCCGTAGATTTATTAGATTTAGGATGTAAAATACATGACATAGGTTATGATCAAAAGGGATATTTTAACAGAGATGTAAACAATAGATTTATAGAATTTGTTAATAAAAATGCATCTAAAATGAAACCGGCAGAAAGAGAAAGTTTCACATAAGCTTGAAGGATCGAATGCATGAATAAAACCTTTACAAGAAGCAGTAAAAGTAGCTAGGTATTATTAGTACCTGTAAGAACAGTTATAATGAATTTATGGATAAGGGAACTGTAAATTTAATTTCGAAAGGAGTTAAGGCGATAGGAAGTCTTTTTAATTCAAATAGAATTATTTCATCTGGAACTGTTCCGCATAGAAATATAGAACGAGCAGGAGACAGAGGAAGTGGGAATAATCCATTTCTATTACAAAATCAACCAAGAAGAGCTCGTTAGTTTATAAGGTATTATTTTATAACTATAATAAAAGAAGTGTAATTTAGCATTGAAATTTATATGAGGATTAAAAAGCTTTGATTCTAAGTAAAAATAGAAACAAAGCTTTTTAAAATTTATGATAATAAAGGAAGCTTTTTGGCTAATGGATAAGAATAATTTTATTAGAAAGATCTGATTTTAAAGTAGCTGCTGTAGAAGGTTTTCCGTTAAGAGCTATGGGACTACAACATCTAAAGTTTCTTGGGCTAGAGAAGCAATAGAAAAGAAAAGCAGTGAGATTGATATGGTAAATCAATGTTACAAGCTAAAAGATCAAAAGATACCTTTGATTAATTTTATATCTCTAAATATACTTATAATAATACTGGTGTTAGTTAATTAAAAATCACATAAATTTTTTAAAGTTTTTTATTTCGTTGTTTAGGATAATTATTATTATGTAAATTAAGTCTGAGTTGAAACATATGTTAAGGTGCTGACAATGACATTTGTCTGTAAAATGGCTTTAGAATTATTAGTATAGAATAAAATTAAAGATTAAAATATATATTTATTTAAAAAAAATATAAATATATTACGTAGATATCAATAGTATATTTAATAAAATATTGTTATTAATAATAAACCTTTAAATTTATACTTGAAAAAGAATATTGTTTTATTATAGTGTAATATAAAATTAATCCAACTTGGTTGATTTTTAATTTATCTTGTGCGAGATTTGATATGGCGCAAGGAATGATAACATTTGCGTTAACAACAATATTATGTGGAGCGCAGCGTTACTGATAGTCATAATCAAGCATTTGCTAGCGGTTCGCACTATGGACATAGTGCAAGTCTGGAAGAAGTTCATATCTGGGCGGACATAGTGCAAGCCCAGGAAGAAGTTCACATTCAAGGGATATAGTAAGTTCAGGAAGTTATTCGTATCCATGGACATAGTGTGTCTGGAAGAAGTTCGTATCTAAGTGGGATATAGTGCAAGTTCAGGAAGAAGTTCACATTCAAGTGGGACATAGTGCAAGCCCAGAAGAAGTCTGCATTCAAGCGGACACACTGCAAACTCATAGGAAGAAGCTCAGTTCAAAAGGACACAGTGCAACTGCAGGAAGAAGTTCAAGTTCGGTAAGGACACAGTGCAAATTGTTGAAGAATCTAAATACTAAAGGAAAGCGGTGGTTGTAAACAGTAAATCTAATTCAAAAGGAAAAATACAAAAATAATAGAAATTCAAAACCCAGTAATTTAGCAACAAAAGGAAAAGTACAAAAAATAAATAATGGTTCCCATTCTAATAAACGCACTACTACAAATTTAAACATCATATCTCAAAACAATAAATTTAATACTGCTAAAATAATAATAAAATCAAATGCTGTAAAGTACTAAGTCAAACTGTTAAGGGGAAAGTAACAAATCATAAAAATCAGTCATTAATCTCCTAAAAAGGAAATACCAATAGTAAAACTAGGGTGTTGGACTAAAAATAATAAAAAGTGTTCAAAGAAACTAATTTGGTATCAAACGAAACTAAAAAATAGAAAATAAAAGTAGCTGCAAATCTAAAAAGAATAATAAGAATTTAAAAATAATAAACTAATAAATAAAAGGAAAAGTTTGAATCCCAAAGAAAACAAACTTATCACCAAAAAGTAGTACTAAAAAAAGAAATAAAATAAGAAATCAGTAAGTTATCAATTTGGTCTATTTTGAAATAATATGTATACTAACATAGAAATGGTAGTAAGATTAATGAATTGTATGGATAAGCATTGCGGACCATATTTTTGGGATACTAAAAAGGTCCAAACTATAGGATATACTTAGATAGATTACAGACAATATGATATTGGCTAAGAGAAAAAGGATATTTTAATAGACAAGTTAATAAATGAATCATAGTAGGAGTAAACAAATATGCATCTAAAAATGAAACCAGCAGAAAGAGAAAAAGCTTATTATTTGGTTGAAGGCTAAATGTATGAATACACTTTTATAGGAAGCAGCAAAGCATTTAATCTAGCAAGCAAACCATTTAGAAAGGTTGCAAATTTTATCTCAAATGAGCTAAATCTATTGGTAACTTATTTTAATGGTAATAGAACTTCTACAATAAAATAAAATAGTAATTTTGATAGAGGAGGAAGCAATGGTAAAAAATTCATATCCATGATTTAAAAACTAGATTAGGGCCTGCTAATTCCTCTTGTTAATTTATAAAAAGTCTTGATCTAAAAATAATAGAATCAAAAGACTTTTTATATATTCAATTAATTACATATAATCTAAGTATTTATACATTTTTATGTTGGCATATACAAGAATAATTTTAATAGATAAATAATAGTATTTATAGTATAATAGAGAATGGTTTATTATGACATGAAATAAGAAAATTTGACCATGTCATTGATTTGTAGATAATAGAAATTTTTAATAGAAAGTTATTAAAAGAGTGTAAAAATAATTTAAAGGAGATTATTAATGTTACCAAAGTCATTTGAACAATATAAATTTAGTGAATTTGTAAATAATGCAATAGTAGACTTAGGATTCTCTAATCCTACAAAAATTCAAGAGAGAGTATTTTCTCCTGTTTTAAAAGGTAAGAATATTGTAGCTAAATCACAGACAGGAAGTGGGAAAAGTCATTCTTTCTTATTACCAATATTTAGTAAATTAGATTTAAGTAAAAAGAAAACTCAAAGCATTATATTAGCGCCGACTAGAGAATTATCTCGTCAACTTTATGATATGGCTCTACAAATAGCTGAATTTAGCGAAGAAGATATAAAAATAACGCTATGTATTGGTGGACAAGACTTAAATCGTGATATTGAAAGAGTATCTAATGCACCACATTTAATCATTGGAACACCAACACGTGTTCTAGAATTAGATAGAGCTAGTGCCTTATCAATAAAAGAAGTAGAATCTTTAGTAATTGATGAATGTGATATGATGATTGATCTTGGATTTATGGAAGATGTAGATAAGATTTCAAAAAGAGCTGCAGAGAATTGTCAGTTCTTAGTATTCTCGGCAACAATCCCTACTCAAATGAGTCATTTCTTAAAAAAATATTTAAAAAATGCACAATATATAGAAATTGACAATGCAAAATTTGGGAAAATAGAATATATATTAATTCCAGAAAAAAGTTCAACTAGATTAGAAAAATTATATGAGATAACTACAGTTATTAATCCATATTTAGCACTTATATTTGCTAACAAAAAAACAGAAGTTGAGGAGATTAGTAGATATTTAATTTCTCAAGGACTAAATGTAGGAGTGTTTCATGGTGATTTAACTCCACGTGAAAGAAAACAAATGCAACGTAGAATTAATAATTTAGATTTTACTTACGTTGTTGCTAGTGATCTAATGAGTCGAGGTATTGATATTGAAGGTGTTAGTCATGTTATTAACTTCAATATACCTAATGATCTAGATTTCTTTGTTCACCGTGCTGGAAGAACTGGTCGTGCCGGGTTAAGTGGGGACTGTATTACTATATACAATAATAAAGATGAAGAAAAACTACAAGCACTTGAAAGTCGCGGTATAGAATTTAATCACCAAGATATTCGTAACGGAGAGTTTATTGAAGTAAAAGATAGAAATAAACGTCAAAGTAGAAAGAAAGTTGTAGCTGATCACAACTTAACTGAAAAATTAAAATCTAAAGTTAGAGTGTCTAAAAAAGTTAAACCAGGATATAAGAAAAAATATAAATATAAAATGGATAAACTTAAACAAAAAGAAAGAAGAAAATTTGCTAAGCGAACTAATAGAGCAAATAGAGGTAAGTAATGAAAAATTTAAAAATTGGTTCTCATGTATCAATGTCAGGAAAAGAGATGATGCTAGGATCTGTAAAAGAAGCGGCTAGCTATAATAGTGATACATTTATGATTTATACTGGAGCACCTCAAAATACTCGTAGAAAGCCAATCGAAGAATTGAGAATAGATGAGGCTCATAAGCTTATGGCTGAAAACAACATAAGTGATATAGTGGTTCATGCTCCATATATTATTAATTTAGCTAACACTATTAAACCAGAGATTTATCAACTAGCTGTAGATTTCTTACGTTTAGAAATAGAAAGAACAGAAAAAATTGGAGCAAAAAATATAGTGCTTCACCCAGGTTCACACGTTAAGCGGGAGCAGATGTTGGTATAGCTAGTATAGTTAAAGGTTTAAATGAAGTACTAACAAAAGATATGAAACCTAATATAGCTCTTGAAGTTATGGCAGGAAAAGGTAGTGAATGTGGTAGAACTTTTGATGAAATAGCAAAAATTATAGATGGTGTAAATCTAAATGAGAAATTAACTGTTACATTTGATACTTGTCACGTATTTGAAGGTGGATATGATATCGTAAATGATTTAGACGGAGTATTAACAGAATTTGACAAAATAGTTGGTTTAGATAGAATTCAAGTTTTACATATTAACGATAGTAAAAATACTCTAGGTGCTCATAAAGATCGCCATGAAAATATTGGTTATGGTGGAATTGGCTTTGATGCGATTAACCGTATAGTACATCTTAAGGAATTTGCTGATTTGCCTAAAATTCTAGAAACACCTTGGTATGGTGAGAAAAAAGATATAGCTCCATACAAAGATGAAATAGCTATGCTAAGAAAAGAGGAATTTGTAGATTTTAAAAACTAATAATCTAGGAGGCTGCTTATGAAATTAGTTGAAGAAAAAGTTGATAAAATAATGAAACTTTTAAAAGAAAAAGGTTATAAATATACCGATAAAAGAAAATCGATGGTAGAACTACTAGTGACTGAAGATAGATATATAAATGCTAGATATGTATCAGAAACACTTAATAAAGTTTATCCAGGATTAAGTTTTGATACAATCTATAGAAATCTAAGTACCTATGAAGAGTTAGGTATTTTAGAGACAACAGAGATTAAGGGAGAAAAATATTTCAAAATAGGGTGTTTGGAAACTGATCATCACCACCATCATCATATTTGTTTGAAGTGTGGAAAAGCAAAAATTATCCATGTTAATGTATGTGGTAATTTAGAAATAGAAGAGCTTAAAGGGTATAGAATAGATGGACATAAGTTTGAAGTATATGGACTATGCCCTGATTGCTTAAGAAAAGAGGAAACTAAATAATGTTTGATGGGATTTTGCCAATATATAAAGAACGAGGTATGACTAGTCATGATGTTGTTTTTAAAGCAAGAAAGATACTTAAAATGAAAAAAATTGGTCATTCGGGAACACTTGATCCCGAGGTCGATGGAGTATTGTTACTTCTTTTAGGTGGAGCAACTAAGGTAAGTGATTATGCCATGGATTTAGGCAAAAGTTATCGAGCAGAAGTGTGTTTAGGAATAAAGACAACAACAGAAGATTTAACAGGAGAAATCCTTGAAGAAAGAACAGCAGAAGGTATTGATATATCTGAGATAAAAGGTATTTTAAAAACTATGGTCGGTGAAATAGAGCAAACCCCACCAATTTATTCAGCTGTTAAAGTAAATGGTAGAAAACTATATGAATATGCACGACGCGGACAGTTTGATGTAGAAATACCTTCGAGGAAAGTTAATATTTATAATATAGAGTTTATAGATAATAGTGAGTATTACAAGGATGGTAAATTCTATTTTACAATAGATATAAACTGTGGTAAAGGTACTTATGTTAGAACGATAGCAACTAGTATAGGAGAGAAGCTAAATATTCCAAGTACTATGAGTAAGCTAACACGAACAAGTAGTGGTAAAATAACAATAGATCATTGCTTGAAGCTAGCTGATGTAGAAAAATGCCTTGAAGAAAATACTTTAGAAAATAAAATACTAAAGAAAGAATATGCATTAGAAGAATATCAATTTGTGGAGATTCCATTATTTAGAGCAAAAGCAGGTCATGAATGGATTAAGGTTTAGAAGAAATCAATTTCAGATTATGATTTTTTTCGAATGGAATAGTTTTTTTACATATAATAATGAAGCAATAGCAATTTATTATTTAAAAAGATAAGGATGATGAATTATTGTCAGTAAAAAAACAACATTTCCTAAAAATATTAGAGTAGTAGGTAAGAGAAAACGATGAGAATTTTTTTAATATTTCTAAAAATAAATGAAATAGAAAAAAAGATAGCAAGAGAAGAATAGCTGCCTTTAGGTTTTTTTGATGGCTTACATAAAGCGCATCAAGAAATAATTAAAGGTGCAATCGATAAATCGCAGAATGATGCTTTATCGATAGTTATTACATTCGATAAAAAGTCCAAAAAGAGTACTTTGGAAAAAAACAACAGAAGAAGCAATAACACCAATAAATAAAAAAATCTGAGTTATTAGAAGAGTTAGGTGTAGATGAAGTTTATTATTTAGAGTTTAATGAAAAATTACAAACATTATCTGCAGAAGATTTTATTAATGAGATCTTAAAAAAATTAAATGTAGAAATGGTATTCTGTGGTTATGACTACAGATTTGGTAATAAAGGAATAGGGTACACCACAATTGATAAAAGATAGTGGAATAGAAGTTGATATTCTTGAAAAAAAAGAGTTAAATGATGGTAAAATTTCAACAACTGCTTTAAAAAAAGCAGTTCAAGGAGGGAACTTCACAGAATATTATAATCTTTCAAACAGACATTACTCAATCTCTGGTATAGTAGTAAAAAGGAAGACAATTAGGAAGAACTATTAATTTTCCAACTGCTAATTTAAAATTAGATGAAAAATATTTATTGCCTGATACAAACGGAGTTTATATAACTAAAACAAAAGTGAAGGGGAAAATTTATAAGTCAATCACTAATATTGGGTACAATCCTACAGTGTCAGATGGGAAAGATAAGAAGTTTATAGAGACACATATTCTAAACTTCGATGAAGATATTTATGATGAAAAGATAGAAGTGTTTTTCTATGAGTTTCTACGAAAAGAGCAAAAATTTGAGAGCTTTAATCACTTAAAAGAGCAATTACAAAAAGATAAAAAGAAATGTGAAGAAAAAGATATATAATTTTTAGGAAAAAATATAATATTAGCTCTATTTTCCTTGAATTATTCTTAAAAATAGTGTAAAATAACTAATGTTCCTTATTCGTGGTATAGAAACACTCCAGATTCTTCACTAGGATTAAGGTCACAAAATAAAATTATATGGAGGAAATTACAATGGCAGCAATTAGTCAAGAAAGAAAACAAGAAATTATCGCTAAATTCCGTACTCATGAATCAGATACTGGTTCTCCAGAAGTACAAATCGCAGTATTAACTGCAGAAATCGATGCTTTAACTGAGCACTTAAACACTCACAAAAAAGATCACGCAGGTCGTCGTGGATTACTTAAAAAAGTTTTCCGTCGTCGTCACTTACTAGACTATTTAATTAAAAAAGATATCCAAAGATACCGTGAATTAATTAAAGCTCTAGGATTAAGAAGATAATTTAGCTTTATAGGAGTGGAAATAAAACCATTCGTGTGGTTTAGTATCCACTCCTAATTTTTTTTAGAAAAGGTATTGACATACTAATAAAATATTGTTATACTAGTAAAGTACTTTGCAAGTAGCATTTATATAATGTCTCAGTAGCTCAGCAGGATAGAGCAACGGCCTTCTAAGCCGTCGGTCAGGGGTTCGAATCCCTTCTGGGACGTCATAAGGAGTAGAAATTTATTTCTACTCTTTTTTTGTTTTAAATAATTTTATATTATCTAAATAATAAGAGATATTTTTTTTATCTGAAATATTAGTTTATATATTTTTTTTATAAAAAGTAAAAATGAAATTTAACTTTATAAAAAAAGATGAGTGTAAACTAAATTACACTCATCTTAACTTCAGTTACTTTTTTTACTTCAGGAATTTTTTTCTAATATATTTTTTTCAATAGCGAACTTCATAGTAATATGCGATAATTCACAATGCGCACATTCCCCTTTTAAATCTTAATTTTAAAAATTCCATCTTTGAAATTTACAAATTCTATATCCCCGCCATCCATAATTAACTTAGGTCTAATTTTTTTCTAGTTCTATCTTAATTTTCGAAATTGTCTCATAATATTCTTTACTCAAAATTTCCACACTCGCTATAGATATTATACCTGTAAATTTCTTAAAAAAATCAACTTTCACAAAAAGTTTATAAATAATTTATTAAAAATGTAAGCATTCTACTATTAATTTAAAAAGAAAAAAACAGTTATAATAAAATAAGAAAAATAAATATATAAACGAGGGAAATATTTTATGGCAAATACAAATGAACAACTAATCTTAATTACAGATGTAGCTGTTGGAAAATTCCAAGAAATGCTTTTTGATGCTGATAAAAAGGATAGTTATTTAAAAATATCTATTGCATTAGAGGGAACAGAAATGCATTATGCTATTGATATTAAAGATGAATTAGAAGAAGGTGACAAAGTATATAACTTTGGTGACCTTAAAGTTCTTGTAAACGAAGAAGATGAACTTTTATTAAAAGGTCTTGAAATAGACTATGTACAAGATGAATTTGGTAGTGAATTTACGCTACATAATCCAAATATGATAGAAATGTATGATGAAGAAGATGGTGGCTGCTGTGGTGGCGGTTGCTGTTGTAGATAATTTCATTAATTAAAAATAACAAATAAAGGAGAATGATTACGATGAAAAATGTAGTAATTTTAGGTGCAGGTTATGCTGGGCTAACAACATTAAAAGGTCTTAAAAAGGCAGTAAAAGCAGGAGAGGTTAAAGTAACATTAGTTAATAAAAATTCTTATCACTATGATACAGTAAACTTACATGAAGTATCAGCAGGTAATATTCCAGCAAAAGATATCTGTATTGATATTAAAGATGTAGTAGTACCTGGTGTAGAATTTGTTCAAGATGAAGTAATTAAAATTGATACTGAGAAAAAATTAGTATTAACTAAAAAACATGAACTTGATTATGATATATTGGTAATTGGTTTAGGATTCCAACCTGAAACTTTTGGAATTGAAGGAATGGCTGAAAATGCATTACCAATCGCTGACGTATTAGCAGCTGAAAAAATTGCTACTACTTTAGAAGATAACTTCAGAAAATACGCAACTAGCGAAGAAAAAGATGTTAAAGATATTTCTGTTATCGTAGGTGGAACAGGATTAGCTGGTATGGAATTCCTTGGTGAATTAGTACACCGTAAAAAAGAATTATGTAATAAATATGGAATTGATGAAAAATTAGTTAAAATCTATGGATTAGATGCAGCTCCAACATTATTACCAATGTTTGATAAAGAGTACAGTGACTATGCAAGAAAATACTTAGAAGATAATGGAATTGAAATTATCTTAGGTGCAGGTATTAAAGGTGCAACTAAAGATAGCTTCACTATCGAAGTAGATGGAGAAAGAAAAGAATTAAGAGCAAGTACTTTAGTATGGACTGCAGGGGTACGTGGTAACAAACTTATGGATGAAACTTTCCCAGAATTATCAAAACGTGGTCGTCTAGTTACAACACAACAATTAACTGTACCAGGTCACGATGATATTTATATCGTTGGAGACTGTGCAGCGTTTATCGAAACAGGACAAGAAAGACCATACCCAACAACAGCGCAAATCGCAAACCAAATGGGAGCTTACGTTGGTGCTAGAATTAGTGGAGCTCAAATGGAGACTTCAAATATGTTAACCGTGGTGTAGTTTGTTCTCTAGGATCAAAAGACGGTATTGCAGATGTAATGGGTGGTAAGAAAGCTAAAGGATTCAAAGCTGCTAAACTTAAAAAAATAATTGAAGCTAAAGCAATTTATGAATTAACAGACTTCTTAACTGCATTAAAAAATCAACGAGTACTTTAATATTTACATAACTTATAAGAGACTTAGGATAACTAAGTCTCTTATTTTTATATAATCTATATAAAAAAATATTATTCGATACTTTGGGTAAATGTAACTAGTGATATTATATTTCTAGGTACTTGAAACTAGAAAATTAAAAAAGAAAAATTAGTTACTTTTTTTTATTTCATAAGATTTCTAGCGCGTGTAATTGAAAAAAATATGTAATTATGGTAAGATATAGGGTAGAGAAAAATATAATTAAAATTAGTTATGAGGAAATATTATGATTTATAAAATAGCAAATACAGCAGAAGAATATGAACAAATTTTTCAAATTGAATTATGAAACATTTGTTGACGAAATTCCTCAGCACGAAAAAAATGAAACTAAAAAAATTAAAAAGATAAATTTCACGATAAAAAAATATTTATATAATAGCTAAAAAAAGAAGGTGAAGTGGTCGGAATGATGGCTTTATCAGATGAACGACCATTTTCATTAGATTTAAAACTTAATGATATTGACAAATACTATAAAGGTAGTTATAAAAAGCCGATTGAGATTAGATTATTGTCTATTAAACATAAATATAGACAAACTAAAGTTTTTACGGAATTAATTCAAAGAACATTTAACTATATTATTCAAAATGCATATGATATAGCCTTTATTTCAGGAACTACTCGTCAAGAAAAATTATATAAACATATTGGTTTTACTAGATTCCATGAAAATGTAGGTACAAAAGATGCTGAATACATTCCAATGTATCTTGACTTGAATTCTGATAATAAGGTTCTTAAATAGATTAGCGCGTGCAAAAAGAATTAACTTCTTACCTGGACCGGTAGATTTAGCAGATGATGTTAAAGAAAAATTAACTAAACAGCTTTACTCACATAGAAGTAATGAATTTGTTAGTTTAACTAAAGATACATTATCAAAATTAGAAAGAATCCTTGATGTTAAAACTGCTACAATATTACATGGTTCAGCTACATTAGCAAATGAGGCAATAATGGCTCAACTAAAAGGAAGAGGGCTTAACAATGGGTTAGTTCTTTCAAATGGTGAGTTTGGAAATAGGTTGGTAAAGAGAAACAAAAAGACACAACTTGAATGTTGATAATTATCAAGTTGGCTTTGGGGAAAGTTTTGATTTAGAGCTATTAGATAAAAAATTATCTGAAGGAAATTATGATTTTGTTTATTTAGTTCATAATGAAACAAGTGTTGGGATTTTAAACGATTTAGATTCAATTACTAAAATTGTTAAAAGTAAAGGTTTAGTATTAGCTGTTGATGCCGTATCATCAGTTGGTGCAGTTAAATATAGTTATAGAAATGTTGACTATGTTGCTTGTTCATCAGGTAAAGCATTTTGCTCTGTAGCAGGATTAGCTATAGTCGGTTCTAATTGTGAACTAGTTTCATTAGAACATACACCTCTATATCTTGATTTACATTATGCTAACAAAATGACATCAATACCTTTTACTCAACCATCTATTTTAATGGAAGCTCTAAACACTGCGTTAGATGCTTTTAAAACAGATGAAAGATACGAAAATATTTATGGTAAATATACATATATGAAAGAGGGGCTAAAAGCTCTTAATTTACCTATAATGAAAATTAAGGAAAAAGAAGTTTCTCCTGTAATAATAACAGTTGAACTTCCAGAGAATATTTCCTCACTTAATGTAGGAGCATCTTTAGCTATAAATAATATTTTATTCACTATAAGAGCTCATATTTAGTAGAAAGAAATATTATTCAATTTTCTTTCATTAACATTAATACAACAAAAGAAGAAATTGATTACACATTAAATATATTAAAAAAAATGATAGGAGATAACTAATGCCAGTATTTAAAGTATTTTATCAAGAAAATGCAAAAGAAATTCCAGTAAGGGAGAATACACAAGTAGTGTATGTTGAAGCAGATGGAGTTCCAGCAGTTAGAAAATATCTAGAAGATAGAAACTACAATGTTGAACTAGTTCAAGAGTTAAGTGAAGCGTACTTAGAATTTGAAAAACAATCTGAGGACTTTAAAGTGGAGAAAGTTAATGGATAAGATCATTAAAAAAAATGAAGTAGGTGTTGCTGCTATCGGTGGACTTGGTGAAATCGGTAAAAATACCTATGCAATTCAATATAGGGATGAAATAGTTATTATCGATGCAGGGGTTAAATTCCCAGGTGATAATATATTAGGAATCGACTACGTTATTCCTGATTATTCATATATTGAGAAAAATATAGATAAGATAAAAGCGTTGATAATAACACACGGTCACGAAGATCACATTGGAGGGTTACCATTCTTATTAAGAAAAGTTAGTCTTCCAATTTATGGTGGTCCTCTGGCTATTGGTTTGATTAGATCAAAATTAGAAGAGCATAACTTATTAGGAAGAGCAGAATTAAACGTTATTGATGAAGATACTGTTTTAGAATATAAATATCTTAAAGTATCATTCCATAATACAACGCACTCTATACCAGATTCATATGGTGTAATAGTTAGTACTCCACAAGGTAATATTGTTCATACAGGAGATTTTAAATTTGACTTTACTCCAGTTGGACAAGGTACAAACTTACATAAGATGGCGGCTATAGGAGATAAAGGAGTATTATGTCTTCTTTCTGACTCAACAAACTCTGAAAGATCAGAGTTTACTCAAAGTGAAAAAGAAGTAGGTAAAACTATTTCAAATATTCTTCGTAAAGAGAAAACACAGAGTAATATTTGCTACATTCGCATCTAACGTTTATCGTGTTAAACAAGTTGTTGAAGCTTGTATCGAACATGGAAGAAAAATAGTTGTATTTGGTCGTTCAATGGAAAAAGCTATTAAAATAGGAACTGAGCTTGGATATATTAAAGCTCCAAAAGATACTTTTGTTAATAGTAAATACTTGAATCAAGTAGATCCAAATAAATTACTTATTTTATGTACAGGAACACAAGGTGAAGAACTAGCTGCTCTTAGTAGAATAGCAAATGGTACACACAAAAAAATAACTATAATGCCAACTGATACAGTAATCTTCGCAAGTTCTGCAATACCAGGTAATACATTATCTATTAATAAAAATATAGATTTATTATCAAAACTTGGTGCAAATGTTATTACATCAAGTGTAAATAATGTACATACTTCAGGTCACGGTTCTAAAGAAGAACAAAAATTAATGTTTAGATTAATAAAACCTAAATACTTTATGCCAATTCACGGTGAGTATAGAATGCAAGTTATTCATGCACAAACTGCGGCAGAGTGTGATATTCCATTAGAAAATTCATTTATTATGGAAAATGGTGATGTTCTAGCTTTAACTAGTGATAGTGCAAGAATAGCAGGTAAATTCGATGCTTCAGACGTCTATGTAGATGGTTTAGGTATCGGTGATATCGGAAGTGTAGTAATTAAAGATAGAAAAGAACTTTCTGAAGAAGGTGTTGTAGTAGTTTCTGTAGCTATTGATTTTGCTAATAGAAAGTTGTTAAATAATCCTGATGTTATTAGCCGTGGATTCGTAAATATAAACGAATCAATGGAATTATTTGCTGAATGTAAAGCAATTATAAAAACAGCAGTTTTAGATGCTCTAAAAGAGGAAAACACTGGAGTTTATCACATGAGACAATGTATTGTGGAATCTTTAGGTGAATTTCTGGAAAATGAAATAGGCAGAAAACCTGTGATATTACCAACAATACTGGAGGTATAATTATGAAATATAGAAGCGTTTTTGATATTATAGGACCAGTAATGGTTGGTCCTTCTAGTTCTCATACGGCTGGAGCTGTTAGAATAGGGTTATTTACAAGACATATCTTTGGTATGGAACCCGAAAAGATAAAGATTACCTTATATGGATCATTTAAAGAAACGTATAAGGGACACGGAACAGATATTGCACTTATTGGGGGATTATTAGGTTATGATACTTCTGATAAGAGAATTAGAACTAGTATGGAAGATGCTAAAGAAAAAGGCATAGATTTTGAATTTATTGAAAGTGAAATAGAACATATTCATCCTAACACTGCAATGATTGAGGTGGAAACTGGTCGCCATAATCTTGATTTAGTAGGAAAATCAATAGGTGGTGGGAAAATGGTAATATTTGAATTATTAGGATTCGATGTAAATATTTCCGGAGATTTCCCTAGTTATTTTATTTTTTATAATTTCAATGAAAAAAATAAAGAAGATTTATCAAAAAATATTGATGAAATTTTCGGTGAGAAAAAAGTAAGTGTTAATAATTCAAGTTCTATTTTAGAAGGAGTAAACTTAGCAGTTGTTGAAGCTTTAGACGAACTTGATAAAGAAACGTTAAATAAATTTGATAAACTAGAATATATTAATGAAATAAAATTTGCAAATAGATTGTAGATAGGGAGGAACTAGGATATGTTTACTAGTTTAGAGGATATTGTAGAAAAATCGAAAAGAGAGAAAAAACCAGTTTCTGAATTAATGATTGAACAAGAAATAGAACTTAATGGAGTTAGCCGTTCTGCAGTAGAAAAGTTAATGAAAAGAAACTTAACTGTAATGATGCAAGCAGTAGAAGAAGGATTAGCAGGAGTTAGTTCTAAAACAGGATTAACAGGCGGAGATGCCAAAAAGTTAAAGGAGTATATTGATAGTGGTAACTCTATAACAGGAGCCGACTTCTTAACAGGTGTTGCTGCAGCAATAGCTACAAATGAAGTAAATGCTTCACTTGGATTAATTTGTGCAACTCCTACTGCTGGATCAGCAGGGGTATTACCAGGATGTGTTCATGCATTAAAACAAAAATTTGATATTGATGAAGAAACTCAACTACGAATGCTATTTACTGCAGGTGCATTTGGATTTGTAGTTGCTAATAATGCCTCGTGTGCAGGGGCAGAAGGTGGTTGCCAAGCTGAAATAGGTTCAGCAAGTGCAATGGCGGCAGCCGCAATTGTCGAAGCTCGTGGAGGAGATGCAGAAATGTCTGCTCATGCTTTCTCAATTGCTATGAAAAATATGTTAGGTCTAGTATGTGACCCAGTAGCAGGATTAGTAGAAGTACCATGTGTTAAGAGGAATGCAGCAGGTGCATCAATAGCGCTAATGGCTGCGGACATGGCTTTAGCAGGAATTAAGAGTCGTATTCCTGCGGATGAAGTACTAGAATCAATGTATAGAATAGGTTTAGAAATGTCAACTACTCTTAAAGAAACAGCTAAAGGTGGTCTGGCAATTACAAAAACTGGAGAGAAATATAGGAGTTTATTATTCGGTAATGATTAATATATTAGAAAAATCAGTAGGAACTATAAAGGCGTGGGAGCTAAATATTTGAAGACATTAAACGAATTAGATATTTATACTATTCGTGATGTTCTATATAATATTCCTTATAGAGTGTCTAGTTCTACTGATTTTTCTTCATCTGTTAAAGATAATGAGAAAGTAGTAACAACTGGTAAAGTAGAAACTAGAGTAAGCACTCAGTTTTATGGGAATAGGAGAAGTAGATCTTTTTTCTCATTAGCAACACCATCAGGAAGTGTTAAAATTGTATATTTTAATCAAATGTATTTAAAGAAAAATATTATTGAGGGAAGAGAAATAGTAGTTAAAGGTACATATAATTCAGCTAATAATACTATAACAGCTTCTAGTATATCCTTTAACGCTGATGAAAAAAAAACAGATTTCAGGTGATAAAATAGAAGTTTTTTATCATTTAAAACAAGGGATAACTCAAAAAAGATTTGCTAAGTTAGTAGATGAAGCTTTTAATATGCTTGATCATGAAAATGTGATATTAGATTTAGTTCCTGAAAATTTTAAAGGGATTTGGAAATTAGATAGAATTCTTCATACATTACATTTTCCTAAAAATGCTGAAGAGTTTGATAAAGCAAGAAAGATGTTTGCTTTTCATGAATTATTTGATTATCAGTTAAAACTTCAATTACAAAATATAAATAGTAGAGTAGAAGATAATAGGTATGCTATTTCAATATCTAACCAGGATATCAAAGAGTTTAAAGAAAGCTTACCATTTAGTCTAACTTCAGCACAAAATAGAGTTATAGAAGAGATAGTTGATGATTTAGAGCAACCATATAAGATGGATCGTCTTTTACAAGGTGATGTAGGTAGTGGTAAGACTGCTGTTGCAGCAGCAACCTTGTATGGTGCAATAAAATCAGGTTATCAGACAGCAATAATGGCCCCTACAGAAATATTAGCTAACCAACACTTTGAGACATTTTTTGAGTTCTTTAAAGATTTAAATATTTCTGTTGCACTACTGACTAGTAGTACACCTAAGAAAGAAAGAAATATTATCTTAAGTCTGCTTGAATCAGGAGAGATAGAATTAATTGTTGGAACTCATTCACTTATTCAAGAAGATGTTAAATTCAGTAATTTAAAATATGTAATAACTGATGAACAACATCGTTTTGGGGTAAAGCAAAGACAGATTCTTAGTAATAAAGGAGAAGCAGTTAACTCATTAATGATGACGGCAACCCCTATACCTAGAAGTCTGGCAATTACACTAATAACGGATATTAAAGTTTCTACAATAGATGAATTACCTGCAGGGACGCAAGAAGGTAAAAACATATAAAGCAAATAATAAAAGTTTTTATAAAGTATTAGATAATATTAGAATGGAACTAGATAATGGCCGTCAAGGCTATGTAGTTTGTCCTTTGATAGAAGAATCTGAAAAAATGGATCTTCAAAATGTTGAAGAAACTTATGAAAATATTAGAGAATATTTACCGGATGAGTACAAAATTTCAGTACTTCATGGTAAAATGTCTAATAAGGAGAAGGATGAAATTGTTGAGAAGTTTTTAAAAAAAGAAATACATATATTAATATCAACTACAGTCATTGAAGTGGGTGTTAATGTAGCTAATGCAACATTTATGATTATCGTGGATGCTCATAGATTTGGATTAGCAACTTTACATCAACTTAGAGGGAGAGTAGGTAGAAGTAATTACCAGTCATATTGTATATTAGTAACTGATTCTAAGAGTGAAAGAATTGATATAATGTGTTTAGAAAATGACGGCTTTAAAATAGCGGAGTTTGATTTAAAACAGCGAGGTCCTGGTGATTTCTTTGGTACAAAACAAAGTGGAGTACCAAGTTTTAAAGTAGCAGACCTAATTAATGATGTTGATCTTATGTATTTAGCTAAAAAATTAGCTTTAAAAATTATTGAAGTTACAGATAATAAACAGCGCTTTATTACAATACGTTGGGTTAAATGAAACTATAATTTAAGGAGGATATAGATGAATAAAAAGCTAAAAAATTGGCTAATAAATATTTTGATAGTAGTATTATTAGCAACATCAGTTGTATTAATATTTAAAAATCAAATTAGAGAATATTTTACAAATGATGTAAATGATAAAATTATAACAGCTTATCGTAATAATCAAGGTGAAGTAGATGTACCTTGGTGGAAAAAAATGTTTACAGATAATGATTCAAAAATTAAACTAACAGATTCTATGTTAGGAGTTCTAAAAATCGATGATATCGATATACAAGAACCAATATTCCAAGATGTTACGGAAATTAATTTAATTAATGGTGTAGCAACAGCACAAGAACCATCAACATTAGACGCTCAAAATGTTGTAATAGCAGGACATAGTGTTCAAGGGGTAGGAATAAGGTTTAACAATTTAAATAAAATAAAAATGGGTACAAAAGTGCAAATTATATCAAAAGATAAACTACGAACTTATGAAGTCAGTAGAATATATGATGTAATGCCAACACAAGTAGAAATTTTAGATCAACATGAAGGTAAAGATAAAATACTAACAATGTTTACTTGTGATAACTATAATCCTCAAACAGGAGAGTGGGATAGCCGCTTTGTAGTGGAAGCAAAACTAATAGGAGAGGAAAGTGCATAGAATTATGAAAATAGGAATAGATATACTAGGAGTAGACGCTCCTGAAAAAATAATAAATTTCATTAATACATACAAAGATGATGAAGTAGAATTATATGTATATGGTATGGAAAAAGAACTATCAAAGGTTACTAAGACAGAAAATGTTGTAAAAAATCTTTGTACAGAACAAGTTTTTATGGAAGACGATTCAGCTCGTGTACATAGAAAGAAAAAAGATGCTTCAATGATTAGATTATTAGAAGATCTTAAAAATGATGTAATTGATGTAGCCATTTCTGGTGGTAGTACTGGAGCATTTATGGCGAGCTCAATATTTATGCTAGGACGTATAGAAGGTGTATCAAAACCTGGATTAGCATCGTTACTTCCAACTCGTTCAGAGCATAAATTCTTACTAACTGATTTAGGTGCCAATGTTGAAGCTAGACCGGAAGATATACTAAACTATGCTAAACTTGGTCAATTATATATGAAATATATATATAATATAGAAACTCCAAGTGTTGCCTTACTAAATGTTGGTGTAGAAGAAACAAAAGGTAATAAAGTATATAAAGAAGCACATCAACTTTTAAAATCGAATATATCTAATTTCAACGGTAATATTGAATCAAGAAATATACTTGAACACACTAATGATATAGTTGTATCAGAAGGATTTGCAGGTAATATAATGCTTAAAACTATAGAAGGTGTAGCTGGTTCACTAGGGAAAATGATTAAAGGTATTTTTATGCAAAACCTTAAAACAAAAATTGGTGGCTTATTAGTGAAGTCAGGAATTAATGCTTTTAGGAAAAAATTTGATTATAGCGAGTATGGAGGAGCATTTCTACTAGGGATCAAAAAACCAAGTATAAAAGTACATGGTGCTTCAGATGAAAATGCACTTTATTATGCAGTTCAACAAGCAAAACAAATACACAAAACTAAACTTTATGATATAATGATAGAAACAATGGAAAAAGGAGAACAAAAATAATGGCTATTTTAGAAGAAGTAAAAGAAATTATAACAAAATATATTAAATCGATCCAGAAAGAATAACTTTAGAATCAAGATTAAATGAAGATTTAGATGCGGATTCTATTGATATTGCTGATGTAGTAATGGATATCGAAGAAAAATACGGATTTGAATTTTCAGATGAAGATGCTGAGAGCATCGTAGCAATCAAAGACTTAGTAAAAGTTATTGAAGATAGAAAATAATAAATAAGAATCTCGAGGAAAAGTTCTCCTCGAGATTTTTTTATAAGAAATACTAAGCTAAATAATTTTAACTTAGTATTTCTTTAATTTGTAATTAATTAGCATAACCTATACTAACAAGTTTCGCCACCTCAAGAAGAACCAGCTCCTGCAGTACACCCATAACAATGGATACCAGTAACTATTCTTCTTACTCCAGTATGTTCATTTGCAAGCTCACTAACATGTTTTACTTTACCAGATACAGGAAGTTTTTCTATCATATTAAAGTCGCAATCATAAAGAGTTCCATCTGGACCAACAGATATCATATTTCTGCACATTAAACCAGGCAGAGTAGCTGGATTATATGCTTTATATAGCTTATTCATATAGCCTTCATAAAGATCCTCTCTATGAAGAAACTCAGAAAAACGACCAATTGGATTATTAGTAATTGCAAATAAGTTATTAAAGACAACTTCAAAATTATCATAAAGTTTCTTTTTATATGTTTTTTCTAATGCTTCTTGTTTTGGTGGTAAATAAGCTCCATTTGGATTATAAACTAAGTTAAGAACAAGATCATCTTCTTTACCATAACCAAGCTCATTTAGTCTTTCTAAGTACTTCTATAGACTTTGGAAAAACACCTTTTCCTCGTTGTTTAGCAACAACTTTTTCATTGTAGTATGGTAATGATGCTACCACTTGAACTTTTAAATCACGGTAAAGCTCAGGTATATCACGATACGCAGGAACAGCCAGAATAATTAAGTTAGTTCTAACAATGATAGTTTCAGCATATTGAGAAATTTCTTTTAAAAACCATCTAAAGTTAGGATTCATTTCCGGGTGCTCCACCGGTAATATCCATAGTCTTATACTTACCAACTTTGAAAGCTTTAATAATTTGCTCAAATGTTTCTTTAACCATATTATTTTTTCTATGTGGTCCACCATCGACGTGACAGTGACTACAAGTAATATTACATAAGCTTCCTACGTTGATTTGCATAACTTCTGGATATTCTTCAGTAAGTAGATATTGTTTTTCTTCTACTTGATCAAAAAATTTAGGAATATTAAGTTCTGTCATAATACATCCTAGTTAGAAAGTTTATCAGATAATTCTTTACTTTGAAGACCGTGTACTAAAGTAATACCTGCTTTCATTGCAGCTGCAACATGGATTGCTTCTGCTATTTGATCTTGGTCGCATCCTTCTTCTAAACATGTACTTGTATATGCATCTATGCAGTAAGGACAAGCTTCAGAGTGAGCTACAGCTAAAGCAATTAGAGCTTTTTCGCGAGTAGTAAGCTCTCCTTCTGACATTACATTACCATAATAATTCATAAAGTTTTTCCAATATTCAGGAGCATCTTCACCAAATTTTCCTTCACCAAATTCTACTAAATGTTTCTTTTTAAAATAATCAGCCATAATATTTCTCTCCTTTATTAAACTGTATTAAAACTATTATAAATTAGTTTCTGTAAATAATCAATAAAAGAGTGTTTAGAAAAAAATAACAATTTTACTAAAAAATAGTAAATTGTTATTTTTAGCGTATGTCTTTATATAACTTAGCTAATTCTTCAACAGGAACTCCTTGACGATACATTCTTTGGAATTTCTGCATTTGCCACATTGTTGATAATGGTTTTCCTTTATAACGTCTAGTAGATGCGGTAATAGGTGAATCAATTACAGTAATTTTATATGATTTTGCACTTAAATCTTCAGATATTCTATAGTCCTCCATTAAAGGCATATCCTTGTATCCACCAATTTCTTCGAAGACCTCTCTTTTTATAAAAATAGCTTGATCTCCAAATGCAAGATTCGTAATACTAGCACGCATATTTGAGACTAAGGCATTCATTCTCATCTTTATACTATTTGGATAAAATCTAATCTTTAAACAACCAACAGGAGTAGGGCAGTTCAGTATTTTTGAATAACATCCTTTTGCAGGACGCTATCGGCATGAACAAACCATAATATATCTCCTTTAGAAATTTTGGCTCCATAGTTCATTTGATTAGCTCGACCTTTTTTATCAGAAATATGATAAGAGTAGCCAAAATATGAAAGCTCATCTAAAATTTCATGAGTTTTATCACTAGAACCACCATCAATAAATAAGACTTCGTGCTTATCTATATCATGAAGACAGTATAAATTGTATATAAAATCACGAATTGTTTTTTCTTCATTATAAATAGGTACAATAATAGAAATCATAAAATTACTCCTAAAAAATAAGTTATCTCTATTATAGCATTTTGATTTATAATTATAAAATAAAACATAGAAAAAGATATTTAATATATTATTATAAAGATTACTTGACTGTATATTGTGTCTATTGTATAATAACAGTAGATACAAAAAGAGGTGAAGTTAATGGAAATTAAAAATTTCTAATATATCATCAATACCTATCTATCAGCAAATAGCAAATAGCATAAAAAAATAAAAATTTTATCAAGAGAATATATTTCTAATACACAGTTGCCATCTATTAGATCTTTGGCTAAAGAATTAGAAGTAGGCATAATTACAGTAAAAAAAGCTTATGAAGTACTATTACAGGAGAATCTTGTTTATTCAAAAGGGGCTGTAGGGATACTTTGTAAATGAAGTAAATACTGAAGAAATTTTATTAATAAAAAAAAGAGAATATATTGTTGAATTTAAACAAATGATAGAAAAAGCGACTGATGATGGTTTAACAAAAGGGGATATAAATGAGATATTAAAAATAGTATTGGGGGAGAAAGACTATGAGAATCAAAGTAAATAAATTACTGGTAGATAAAGATAATTTTAAACTAGGACCAATAAATTATACATTTGATGAAGGTTATGTATATGCCATAACAGGGAATAGCGCTTGTGGTAAAACATTACTTTTACAAAGTATTTTAGGAAGTATAGATATTGAAAAAAACAAATGGTACTATATGATGAATTTAATTTTTACGATAATGAAGTAGAGATAAAATCTAGTTACTCATATATAGCAGATAAACCATTATTTTCTGATAAACTAAGTGTAGAAACTATATTAAATAAAATTTCAAAGTTAGATTATAGATTTGATATAAAATAATTGCTATGAATATATAAAAAAATATAAAATATATAAACATAAAAAAATCTATGAATTATCTCAAGGAGAAAAGAAAAAGATTTTTACTTTTTGGCATTGGTATTTCTACAAACTCTAATATTTTTAGTTTTTAGATAATCCATTAGCTGGTGTAGGGTTAATAGCTAAAAGGGAGATGCTTTCAATGATTAGAGAGTTTATGGATGAAAATAAGATAGCGATTATAGTTACCGAAGAACCTAGTGTTATTAAAAAAATTTAGCAGATTATGTAATTGTATTAAATAATGGACAAGTTGAAATAAAAGAAGATGTAGTAGAATTACAAAGAAAAAGGTACAATAACAAAAAAATATAGAAGATATCTTAATTTCTATATTAAAAGGGGGAGAAGAAGATGAATAAAGCAGAGTATAAAAACAAAATGTGGAGCTTTGTTAAATATTATTTCAAATAGAAATTATTCAACACCACAAATTTATAAAATATTCTATTTTTGGATACTACTTTTTACAATCCTAATAGCACTTTCAGTACTTTTTTTCGATAAAAAAATTATGTAGTAGCATCGGTATTATCAGCTATAGTATTTGTTTTAAATGGAAGAAAAATATGAAGATAAGGAATGGCTTATAACAGAATACTTACCTATTTCATTTAAAGAAAGAGTTAGACAAATATATTTAACAACATATATTTTTTTATTTCCATCTGTAATACTAGATTTTGTGTTTAGGTATATTTATTATCAAGCAAATATAATTGAATATCTATATGTATTACTTACAGTAATAATAATCTCAAATTTAGCAATTATTCAAATGATTTTTAACTAGACGTTCATTTTGGAATTTTATAGCATCTAGATGTACTAATATATGCATTAGCAGTAAAAAAATTATATCAATAGTTTTAAATGGTTTATACTTAACAACTTTTGATAATACAAAAATTTAATCTATTGAAGATAATTATGTTAATAATACTAGCAATAATATTTCAAGTATCTAGTACAAAAATTAATAATTGATTCTAGAAGAAAAGAAGAAATAAGTATAGTTTATCAAACAATATTCATTATTGCAATAACACTAGCGACTGCATTACAATTTTATCAAGGTATGTATTGGGTTAAATAATGAAAAGTAGAGTAAGGTATTGTAAAAAATATCTTATTCTACTTTTATTTTTAGAAAAGTTTTAAGCAAAGAAAAAAGAGTACTTCCGAAGAAATACTCTTTTAATTTAAATTCTTATTTGAATTCTGCTGTGTTAACACGAACTCCAGGTCCCATAGTTGTAGTTACAGCTACAGATTTGAAGTAAGTTCCTTTAGCAGCAGCTGGTTTAGCTTTTGCTAAAGCGTCTTGAACAGCGTTGAAGTTTTCTACTAAATCTTCAGTAGAGAATGAAACTTTACCGATTGGAGTGTGAACAACACCAGCTTTTTCAGCACGGTATTCAACTTTACCAGCTTTAATTTCATTTACTGCTTTAGTAACGTCCATAGTTACTGTTCCAGTTTTAGGGTTTGGCATTAAACCTTTAGGTCCTAATACACGACCGATTTTACCAACTTCTCCCATCATGTCTGGAGTAGCTACGATTACGTCAAAATCAAACCAACCTTGTTGGATTTTAGTGATGTATTCACCTTGTCCTACGTAGTCAGCTCCTGCTGCTTCAGCTTCTGCTGCTTTATCACCTTTAGCGAAAACTAAAACTTTAGCAGTTTTACCAGTTCCTTTTGGAAGAACTACTGCTCCACGTACTTGTTGGTCATTTTTACGAGTGTCAACTCCTAAACGGAATGCAACTTCTACAGTTGCGTCAAAATTTACTGTGCTTGTTTTTTTAGCTAATTCGATTGCTTCTACTACAGAGTATAGACTAGAAGAATCTACTAATTTAGCTGCTTCAAGATATTTTTTACCTTTTTTTGCCATTATAATTATCCTCCTATTCTCCTATTAAGATACCCATACTTCTTGCAGTACCTTCAATCATGCGCATTGCTGCTTCTAGAGAAGCTGCGTTTAAGTCAGCCATTTTAAGTTCAGCGATTTCTTGAACTTGTGCTTTGATACTGTAGCAACTTTGTCACGGTTAGGTACCGCAGATGCTTTATCAATTTTAGCTGCTTTTTTAAGTAATACTGGTGCAGGTGGTGTTTTAGTAATGAATGTAAATGAACGGTCCTCATATACTGAAATCACTACTGGAATGATTAATCCTGCTTGGTCTTGTGTACGAGCATTGAATTCTTTACAGAATCCCATGATGTTTACACCAGCTTGACCTAACGCTGGACCAACTGGTGGAGCTGGGTTAGCTTTACCTGCTGGTACTTGTAATTTAACAACTTTTACTATTTTTTTAGCCACGATAAAACCTCCTATTTATTTTTCGTGATGTGGTCATTTGAGCGTATTAAAATTTTCGCTCTCCCACTCAAACATGTTTTGTATTTTTACATACTTGATTATGATAACATACCAATAACTAGATTGCAAGTATTTTAATAAATAAATTCAAAAAAATTATTAATATGTATTTGTTCATAATATATCTTTTTAAAACCAATGTCAACTATAATGAAATAGAGGATATTATTAACAAATTTTTAAATATAAAATAGTACAAATTTTTTTTATTAAAAAAATAGTAGAAATTAAAGTTTCGTTAGGGCAAGACTGCTATTGACTTTTTTTACCGCTAGTGGTGTAGAATTATATTTATGATATAGTGCTTATTTTACTAATGTTTGTATTAGTTTTATGTAACTTATCATAAAGAAATTACTTAATATAGAAAGAGGTTGCAAGATGATTTATGGAATAATCAGTGTTGCAGCTTTGCTTGTTGGACTTTTATTTGGATATATTATTTCAAAAAATTCAATTCAAAAAAAATTAGAGCTATCTAAACAAGATGCAGATCATATTATTGGGGAAGCAAGAAAAGAAGCGAGATATATAGTTGATAAAGAGACTAGCATCGCTAAAAAAGAGGCGGAAGAAATAATTAATATTGCAAATAAAGAAGCAGAATTTAAAAAGCAAGATATTCAAAGACAAGAAGATAGAATTCTTCAAAAAGAATCTTCATTAGAACGTCAAACGGAACTTTTAAATAAAAAAGATGAATTACTAAGTTCTAGAGAGATGAAATTAGAAGAAAAATCACAATTACTTGATGAACGAAGTAATGAAGTGAATCAGCTAAAAATTCAACAAGAAACGGAGTTGCAAAGAATTGCAAACTTAACCGAACAACAAGCTCGTGAAGAGATTATGGCCTCAGTAGAAACTGATATGGCTAAAGATATGGCAATATATATAAGAAATAAAGAATTAGAAGCGAAAAACGTTGCAGATAAAAGAGCAAAAGAACTTATTGTTCAATCATTACAACGTTTTGCAACAGATGTAGTAAGTGAAACTACTGTTTCTGTTGTTGATCTTCCTAGTGATGATATGAAAGGTCGTATTATCGGTCGTGAAGGAAGAAATATTCGTACACTAGAAACTCTAACAGGTGTAGACTTAATTATTGATGATACACCAGAAGCAGTTATTCTTTCTGGATATGATCCAATAAGAAGAGAAATAGCAAAACTGCTATTAAATCACTTATTGATGATGGACGTATTCATCCATCTAAAATTGAAGAAGCTGTTGATAAAGCACGTAGAAATATAGATCAGGTTATTAGAGATGCTGGTGAACAAGCCACATTTGATTTAGGGATTCATAATATGCATCCTGATTTAGTGAAAATAGTAGGTAAATTGAAATATAGAACAAGTTATGGTCAAAACGGACTACAACACTCTATGGAAGTTGCTTATATTTCAGGGCTTATAGCCGCTGAATTAGACCTTGATGTAGCTTTAGCTCGTAGAGCAGGGTTATTACATGATATAGGTAAAGCACTAGACCATGAAGTAGAAGGATCACATGTTGAAATTGGTGTAGCACTAGCACTTAAATATAAAGAAAATGCTACAGTAGTTAATGCAATAGCTTCCCACCATGGTGATACTGAACCTACTAACCCTATTTCTGTTATTGTTGCCACAGCAGATGCTCTTTCTGCGTCACGTCCTGGTGCAAGAAGAGAATCATTGGAAAATTACATTAAACGTCTACAGAAACTAGAAGAAATCGCAAATGAACACAAAGGTGTTGAAAAACATTTGCAATTCAAGCTGGTCGTGAAATCAGGGTAATAGTAAATCCTGAGGAAGTAGATGATACAAAAACTTATAAAATTGCCAAAGAAGTTAAAAATAAAATCGAAGAAACGATGCAATACCCAGGTAACATTAAAGTCAATGTTATTCGTGAGGTAAGAGCAGTTAAGTTCGCAAGATAAAATAAGAGAGTGATTGACTACAAAGTTGATCACTCTTTATTTTTATTTTAATATTAATGTAAATAGTAATATAAATAATTAACCTATAAAATTTTTTATATATTTCAGTATTACTGAAATCAGTGGATATTTATAGGTTATGTGAAGATTTCTTATTATAAAACAGATTGAAAAAAGCTATTTAATGATGTATAATATCAGTAACACAACTATAAGGAGAGAAATTATTATGGCAAATATGACAAAAGCATATCTTGAGCCACAAGAACTTTATGAATATACTAGTAAAAAAGGAGTAGCAAAAGCTACAGCTAATTTAAGGTATATGCTAAGCTTAGGCTTTTTAGGTGGAGCATTTATATCAGTAGGATATCTTGCTTACATTAGGGTAGCAGGTACTATGCCTCATGAATGGGGTGGAATGGGAACTCTATTAGGAGCAGCGATATTCCCAATTGGACTTATTTGTATATTAGTTGGTGGTGGAGAGCTTATTACTAGTAATATGATGGCTGTTACGTTAGCGGTATTTGATAAAAAACTAAAACCAGCGTTATTATTAAAGAATTTAATAGTGATAACATTAGCTAACTTAGTAGGTGCATTATTCGTTGCATACTGTTTAGGACATTTAACAGGACTTACAGAAGGGGTTGTCTTTGAAAAAACAGTTCACACTGCAGAAGCTAAAATTAATGCTACTTTTTCTGAAATGATTTTTTCAGGAATAGGATGTAACTGGTTAGTAGGTATGGGAGCATGGTTAGCGTTTTGTGCAAAAGATGTGAGCGGGAAAATATTAGGAACATGGTTCCCAATTATGACATTTGTTGCTATTGGATTCCAGCACGTTGTTGCAAATATGTTTGTAATTCCAGCGGCTATGTTTGGTGGAGCTAATATAACATTTGCCCAATTTCTAAATAATATGGTAGGTGTATTTTTAGGTAACTACCTAGGTGGAGCTCTTTTAGTAGCAGGTCTTTATACACTTGCTTATAAAAAGAAAGATTAAAAAATAAGATTATAGATAATCGTGAGTATTTCTCTGATACTCACGATTATTAATGTTAGAAGATTTAATAATAGAAGATAATTTACTTAATTAATATTTTTTTCAACTAAGGAGATTTACTTTATAATAGTATTTATATTGTATATGTATATGATTTATATTGAAAAAAAGATATTGTTATAGTATAATTTTTTTAGTTATTATTTTAAGAATATATTAAGGAGATTATTTTTTATGACAAATACTGTAGAATCTAAAGCGTATTTAGAACCTTCAGAAATCTATGAACTTGCGTGTCAAAAAGGTGTAGTAAAAGCAAAAGCAAATCTAAAATATATGCTAAGTTTAGGTTTTTTAGGGGGAGCATTTATTGGAGTAGGATTTTTAGCTCTGCTTCGTGTTTCTGGATCAATGCCTAAAGAATTTGGAGGGTTAGCATCTTTACTTGGAGCATCAGTCTTTCCAATAGGTCTTATATGTATTTTAGTAGGTGGAGGAGAACTAGTTACAGGTAATATGATGGCTGTAACGGTCGCATATTTAAATAAAAAAGTTAGTTTGAAATTATTAACTAAAAACTTATTTATAATAACTTTAGCAAACTTAGTCGGTTCATTATTTGTAGCTTATTTCTTAGGTCATCTTACAGGTTTAACAGGAGGAACTATTGCAGCAAAGACAATTGCAGCAGGTGAATCTAAAATATACTTATCATTTTGGCAAGTATTGTTCTCTGCAGTAGGGTGTAACTGGTTAGTAGGTATGGCAGTATGGTTAAACTTTTGCGCAAAAGATGTAGGTGGTAAAATGTTTGGTGTATGGTTCCCAATTATGACATTCGTTGCTATTGGATTCCAACACTTAGTTGCGAATATGTTTGCAATACCAGCTGCTATGCTAGAAGGTGCTAATATATCCGTATTACAATTTATTGAGAATATGGGAATTGTATTTTTAGGTAATTTTATTGGTGCAGTAACTTTAGTTGCAGGTCTTTACACACTTGCTTATAAAAAGAAAAATTAATTAAAAAAGCTTGAAGTATTTTTACTTCAAGCTTTTCTCTTTAGTATTTATTAGTCTTCTACTTTTACAACCCAACCAAATTTATCTTCAACTTTACCAAGTTGGATACCAGTTAGTAGGTTATAAATTTTCTGAGTCCATTCACCTGGTTTATCATCTTTAATGATCTCTAATTTTTTAGTACCATCGAATAATTCTCCTACAGGTGCAATTACAGCTGCAGTACCACATAAGAATACTTCTTCAAGTTTTCCATTATCGTAAGCTTCGTATACTTCTTCTAATGGAAGTTTTCTTTCTTCTACTTTTTCACCTAGTGATTTAAGTAATTCAATTACAGAAGCACGAGTAATACCTGGTAAGATAGAACCATTTAACTCAGGAGTAACGAATGTTCCATCAATTTTGAAGAAGATATTCATTGCTCCACCTTCTTCAATATACTTTTTGCTCAACTCCATCTAACCATAGAGATTGAGAATATCCAAGCTCTTGAGCTTTTTTCTGACCTTTAAGAGATCCAGCGTAGTTACCAGCAGTTTTAGCAAATCCAAATCCACCACGAACAGCACGAACATATTCATGCTCTACATAGATTTTATTTGGTTGTAATCCAGCTTTAAAGTAACTTCCAGAAGGAGATAGGATAATAAAGAATTTAACAACGTTATTTGGGTGAACTCCTAATGCTTCTTCAGCACCATATAAAAATGGTCTTACATATAATGAAGTACCTTCTGATTTAGGAATCCAGTCTTTATCGATAGAAATTAATTTTTTAAGTGCAGCAAGTGCAAATTCTTCATCTAATTCAGGTAAAGCAATACGATCTGCTGATTTATTTAAACGTTTGAAGTTTTGTTCAGGTCTAAATAAAACTGCTTCTCCATTAGCATTGTATGCTTTCATACCTTCAAAAATACTTTGTGCATAGTGGAACACATTAAGTGAAGGTGCTACTTCAATAGGACCATAAGGAACAATACGAGGATCATACCATCCTTTTTCGCTAGTCCAATCCATAACAAACATATGGTCTGTAAATACTGTACCAAAACCTAATTTATCGTCTGGTGTTTTTTCTTTTGGTGTTGATGTAAGTTCAACTCTGATATCGTTAACTGTTAATTTACTCATTTTAAAATCTCCTTCGAATAATCTAATAGTTTTATATTTTTTACTATACAGTACATTATAATATTAATAAAAGTTTTTTTCAATACTTTTAGTTAAATTTTCTGAAATTTTATATCAAAAATCGGAATACTTCTTTGTATAATGTCTTGAAATAGTGAAATTAAGTACAATTAGGGTAAGTTCGTTGAAATAGTATTTTTAATTTAATATAAAATATGTTACAATTATAAAAAAAAAATTTATATAGGAAGAAGGTATTAAGTATGGAAATTAAGAAATCACTAGAAAATAAATTTAATACATCTTTAGCAAATTTAACAGGATCACCAATTCGTGAATTTGATAGATTTGCTTCTAGCATAGATGGTATTATAAAACTTACATTAGGGGAACCAGATTTTGATACTGCTGAGGAAATTAAAGAGGCTGCAAAACGTGCATTAGATAATAATAGAACTCATTATTCAGTAAATAATGGAATTGAACCACTGCGTAGTGCATGGGCAAAAAATTTAAAAGATAGATATAATTTAGATTATTCATCTGATGAAATAATTGTTACTATTGGAGCATCTGCAGCAATTGAACACTCTATTTCTGCAGTTACTAATGAAGGTGATAAAATTTTAATAGTTACTCCATACTTTTCTGCATATGAAGGGGTAGGGATATTAAATAAATGTAATATTGAATTTATTGATACAGTAGATAGTAGGGTTCAAATTACAACCAGATGTCCTTGAAAAAGCTTTAGAAAAAAATAAAGATACAAAAGCAATTTTAATAAATTATCCAAATAATCCAAGTGGTGTATCATACACTAGAGATGAAGTGAAAGCTATTGCTGATGTATTAGCTAAATATGATATTTTTGTAATTAGTGATGAAATCTATGGAGATATTACATATAATTATAAAGCATACTTCATTAGCTGAATTTATTCCGGAACAAACTATCCTAATAAGTGGATTATCAAAATCACATGCTATGACAGGGTGGAGAGTAGGATTTATCGCTGCACCACAAGCAATGATTAGAAAAATTGGAGTATTCCACTTGTTTACAGTTTCTGGAGCTGCTACATTTATTCAAGATGCTGCGGTAACTGCATTATCGGATGAAAATGTAGACAAGTATAATAATTATATGATTGAAACATATAGAGAAAGAAAAGATTATATGGTACCTAGATTAAGAGAATTAGGTTTTGAAATACCAGAGATTGACGGGGCATTTTATATCTTTGCCAAAATCCCTGCAAAATATCAACATCTAGGAGCTATGGAATTTTGTAAATTATTAGCTAAAGAAGCACGCGTAGGAGTTATTCCAGGTACTGCTTTTGGTAAAGCTTATGACAATTATTTTAGAATTAGTTATGCAACAAGCATAGAAAATATAAAAGAAGCTGTAGAAAGAATATCGCAGTTTATAAATAAATAGAAAGGTTATTTTATGAGAGGAAAATTCATAACTGTAGAGGGTTCTGACGGTTCAGGGAAAACGACTTTTATAAACTTTTTAACACAATATTTAAAGGATAAAGGATATAAAGTTATAACTACACGTGAACCAGGAGGAACAGAATTTAGTGAAAAAGTAAGAGAGTTACTTTTTGATAAAACTTATGAAATAGATGCTAAAACTGAAAGTTTATTATTTTGTGTAAGTCGAAGAGATCATATAATAAAAAAAATTATTCCTTATGTTGAAGATGGTTATATTGTAATTTGTGATAGATTTGTTGATAGTTCAATTGCATATCAATCTTATGGAAGAGGATTAAGTAAACAAGATATTATTGATATTAATAAATACGCTACAGATGGATTAGAACCAGATTTAACATTATATTTTAAAGTTGATGTAGAAGTTGGTTTAAGTCGAACAAAAGGTAGAGATGAAAATAATAGAATGGACCAAGAAGATTTAAGTTTCTATAAGAGTGTGAAACATGGTTATGACGAACTTTCTGAAGAATATAGTAATCGAATAAAAGTAGTTGATGCTAATCAAAACATATGAAAATGTAGAAAAAGATGCACTTGAAATAGTGGAAGGATTTTTAAAAAATGAACTTTAGTAAAGATAGTATTGCGATAAAATCTTTAACAAATGCATTAAAAACAAATAAACTATCCCATGCTTACCTAATGGTAGGCGAGGATAGTTTATATTGTGATGAATTCATTTTGCAATTTGTTAAATCTATTTTTTGTTTAAAAAATAATGATAAAGAATTCTACAACTGTGGAGAATGTAAAGCTTGTCAAAGTATAGAGCATAATAACTATGTTGATTTTTATATTATAGAAAGTGAGACTTCTATAAAAAAAGAAGAGATTCAAAACTTAAAATCAGAACTTAGCGTTAAATCTTTCTATGGTAGAAAGCTTTATTGGATAAAAGATATTGAAAAAATGACAGAACAAGCTTCAAATAGCTTGCTAAAATTTTTAGAAGAGCCAGAAGATGATATTATAGCTATTCTAAGTTGTAAAAATATTAGTGCTGTACTGCCAACAATAATATCACGTTGCCAACAAGTTAAATTAATAGGTAGTAGTGAAGAAATTACCGAGGAAATTGATGAGAATTTATTAGAATATCATAATGAATTTTTAAAAAGATTTTCTAGAAAACCGCATCTTGCCAATATATATTTATTAGAAAAAAATTAAAGACTAAAGAAGATATATTATCATACTTTATATTACTAAATAAAAAAATTACTCTAAGTTACTTATCTAAAGATAAATTCAAAGATGTAAAAAATATTAGTTCGGTACAAGAAAAAGTATTACTTGCGATAAATGATATTAAAGGTAATGTTTCAGCAGTCCTTGTGTTAGAAAAATTCCTCTTTTCTGTTGTGTTAGATAATAATAGTTTAGAATTTTTAAAAGAGGGTTAATATGAATGAAGATTTAAGAATAGATACAGTATCAAAAAATTATAAAATACTTCAAAAAAAAGATCACTATAGTATGTCAACAGACTCATTTTTATTACCATATTTTGCAAATGTGCCACTTAGTCCTAAGAAGAATATAATAGAATTATGTAGCGGAAATGGTGGAATCTCTATTATCTTACGTGAAAGAAGTGGAGCTCAAATTAGTATGTTGGAGATACAAGAAGACTTAGTTGAATTAACTAAAAAAAGCCTAGAGTTAAATGATATCGCTGATAATATTGATGTGAAATGTGGAGATATAAAAGAAGTGAAAAACTATTATAAACCTTCATCATATGATTATGTAATATGTAATCCACCATATTTTCCAGTAGAAAATATGCCAAATCAGCGCGAAAAAAATAATCATAATATTTCACGTCATGAAATATTATGTAATCTTAGTGAGGTTATTAAATCTATTAAGTACTTATTAAAACAAAATGGAAAATTCTCTTTAGTTCATAGAACCTATCGTATATCTGATATAATATCAGAATGTGAAAAAAATGGACTTGCAATAAAGAGAATACGCTTTGTATATAGTAATAAAGCTAGTGAAAATAGTAAGATTGTTTTAGTAGAAGGAAGTATTTCTAAAGTAAGTGATATTAAAGTAGAACAGCCATTTTATATTTATAATGAAGATGGTAGTTATACTAAAGAGATGGAAAGGGTATATGGAATTGACTAATAGTTATATGTATGTTGTAAAATGTATCGATAATACACTTTATACAGGGATATACAACAGACTTAGTAAGAAGAATTAAAGCGCACAATAATAAAAAAGGTGCTAAGTATACTCGAGTACGAGTACCTGTATCGCTGGTTTATTATGAAGAATTTACATCAAAAAGTGAAGCGACGAAAGCAGAGAGTGCATTTAAAAAGTTCACTCGTCTGCAAAAAGAGCAATATATAAAAGAAAAATTAAAAGATGACAAAAAAGATAAAATTAAAGAATTAAATAAAAAAATAAAGGAGAAAAAGTAATGTTATATTTAGTAGCTACTCCTATAGGAAACTTAGAGGATATTACATTAAGAGCATTAAAAATATTAAAAAATGCTGATATAATAGCTTGTGAAGATACTAGAAATACACAAAAGTTATTAAATCATTATGAAATAACTGGGAAAAAAATTAATAAGTTATCATGAACATAATGAAGATAAGATGAGTGATAAAATAATTGAATATCTACAGGATAATCTAGAAGTAGCACTTGTTACTGATGCAGGAATGCCATGTATTTCTGATCCAGGATATACACTAGTAAGAAAGATAAAAGAACAAGGATTATCAGTAACAGCATTACCAGGAGCAAATGCGGGATTAACAGCATTAGTTTCAAGTGGTATAGAGTCATATAACTATACTTTTTATGGATTCTTACCAAGAAAATCAAAAGATTTAAAACAAAAGCTAGAATTTATTTTAAAAGAAAAAACTACTAGTATTATTTATGAATCTCCACATAGAATTAAAAATCTAGTAACAGAAATAACAAAAATTGAACCAACACGTGAAATTTCTGTAGCCCGTGAAATAACAAAAATGTTTGAGCAAATAGAAACACAATCAGCTGAAAATATATTAGATAGACTAGGTGAGGATATTAAAGAAAAAGGTGAATTTGTTGTTATAATCTCACCAAACAAAGTAGAAGAAGATAAAGAAATAAATCTAGAAGACATAGTAGAGATTATTTATAATAAAGTGCAAAATGGTGAAAAAATCTGAGGCGATAAAAAAATACTGCAAAAGAATTTGGAATAAATAAAAAAAGAGGTTTATAGTTTATATCATGAAAAAGTATGACTAGTTTATTTATTGTAAATGCACTTATTATAATATTTTTTTAATTCTTTTCACTATGGTATAAAATTTCACTTATACCATTATTTATCTTATTACCAGTTAATATTTTACTAATATATAAAAAAAGTACTGCTCTTGATAAAAAAATGAACAAAAAGAAAAAAATAATGCTTCATAAAGTAAAAAAATTCATTATCAGTTATTATGGGTTACTCAGAAGCTCATTCAGATGAATTAATAACTAAAGAAGAATTTGATAAACATGTAAATGAAGAAATCGAAGAAATAGTAAATATAATAAAAGATGAGATATACAAGTAAGTATAACTCATCTTTTTGTATTATTTAATTAGTAGAACCTCTTTCTATTTTTTTCTACGTTTTTTTTCCATGTTTTAGCTGAGAAGAATACAATTAGTGGCACTAATTCTAGTCTTCCTAATAACATAGAAAATGACAAAATAACTTTTGTAAAATCTGGTATAGTAGAAAAGTTACTCATAGGTCCAAAGTGATTGAATGCTGGACCAGCATTACTTATTGAAGTTACGGTTAATGATATTGCATCTTCAAAATCATTTATTTGGAATGTAACTAAGAATAATATTATTACAAAGATAAAACCAAATAAAAGTAAGTAGTTTGCTAAAGGGGTAGTATCCTTGATAACTTTCCCATCGATTTTTAACATAATAATTTTTCTAGGGATTAAGAGCCTTACTAATTGATTTTTTAGCATTCTTTATAAAGAATATTAACCTTGGTATTTTTATACCACCTGCGGTACCTCCTGTACAACCACCAACAATCATAAGAATAAGTATTATCATTTTAGAAAATACAGGCCAAATATTAAAGTCATTATATGTAAATCCAGTTGTTGAAACAACTGAAGCTACTGTAAAGAATACATCTAGTAAACTATGATTTGGTGTGTCGTAAGAACGATAAATATCTAAAAACATGATTATTGATAGAATAGAAATCATTCCAAAAAACCAACGTAGTTCTTCACTTTTTAGAATTTTAAAATATTTTTTAAATATTAAAAAGTATATTAAGCTAAGATTCATAGAGAAAATCAACATAAATGTTGCAACTACAATAGTAATATATTTACTATTGTAGTAGGCTATTCCAGCATTTCTTACTGAAAAACCACCAGTTCCCGCTGTAGAAAATGCAATATTTATACTATCAAAAATTCCAATTCCTCCAAATAGTAGTAAAACAAACAGAATAACAGTAAGCAATATATATATAGAATATAAATATATTGCTGTTTGTTTCATTGATGATACTACTTTACCAAAATATGGTCCAGGAACTTCTGCCTTAGCTATATGGATAGTATGTGGAGATCTAGGTAGTATAGCAACCGCAAAGACAATAACCCCCATACCACCTATAAAGTGAGTGAAACTTCTCCATAATAATAAACTTTTTTCTATAGATTCTATATCTGTAAGAATAGTAGAACCAGTTGTTGTAAAACCACTAACAGTTTCAAATAAACTGTCTATGTAACTTGGTATTTCACCAGATATGTAAAAAGGGAAGGGCACCAAGTAATGAGAATACTATCCAAGTTAGCGTAACTATTACGTAACCTTCTCTTTTATAAAAATCACGATCGCCATCTTTATCAGTAAAGAAATTAATTATGCAGTATGCTGAAAATGAAATAATAATAGTAATTATAAATGCAGATGTTATGTGTTGTGATTCTTTATAAATTAGTGAACATAAAGTAGGTAATAGTAGTAGACCAGATAAAAGTTTTAACATTTTACCTAGGACATAAAAAATCATTTTATAGTTCATAATTACCCCCTAAGAATATCATCGATATGTTCAATTTTTTGTTTGTAACTAACTATAACGACGTTATCTCCAAGTTTAATTTCATCATTACCATTTGGGAATATTTGTTTATTATTTCTAACAATAAAAGCAATAAGCATATTCGAATGAATATTCATATCTTTAAGTTTGGTACCAAGCACCTTAAGATTATTTTGCGAAACTTTAAATTCAATAACTTCTGCTTGATTATTCGCAATACGATAGAAGTTTTCAATTTCAGAATCCTTACTACATTGTAGAGATTTACTGTATTTCGCAATAATATTACCAACTATTTCTTTTGGAGTAATATATGAATATTGCCCGATGTCTTCAGCTATTTGTTTAAGAGAAGCACGGTTTACCTTTGCTACTGTTTTCTTAATTCCAAGTTTATCCGCATAAAGGTTAATAATTATATTTTCTTCATCAAGACCAGTAAGTGAAATACAACTATCAAATGTTTGAATACCTTCTTCGATTAGAGTGTCACGATCACTACCGTCAGCCCAAATAACATCTATTTCTGGATAAGTTTCACTAAGTTCAATAGCTTTATCTTTGTTTATTTCTATTACTTTAGTGTAAATATTAGCTTTAATAAAGAACTCGATAAGATAGTGAGCGATTTTACCTGCTCCAATAATTAAAGAAGATGTTATTTTCTTCTCAAGATTATCTTTATTTCCTAATAATTTATAGAATCTTTTTAGATCTTTATTAGCTGCAGTTATATGCACCTTATCTCCGACTTCGAAAATATAATCTCCTCGAGGCACAAAAACTTTCCCATTACTTTCAACTAGACAAACTAGAGAAGGGAAGTCTATTATTTTTTTACTATCGATTAAAGAAACACCTTTTAATATGCTATTTTGATGAATGACAACTTCTAGAATATTAAATTTATTAGCAGAAAAACTCTCTACTTTTGTAGCTGTAGGATACCTAAGCATATAAACAATCTGTTTAGCAGCTTCAAATTCAGGATTAACCATTAAATCAATCCCAAGCGAATTTTTAATGAATTCTTTCGTTTTAGAATATTCCGGATTTCTTATACGAGCTACTGTATGTTTTGCACCCATTTGTTTAGCAGCAATACAAGAAATCATATTAATTTCATCGCTAGTAGTAACAGAGATAAACATATCAGCTTCTCCAGCACTTGCTTCAACAAGATTATCATAGTTTGCTCCATTACCTAAAAGTCCATTTATATCATAAGTTTCTACGAGTTTTTCTACTCTTTGTTCATTAGTATCGATTAATGTTACTTCTTCAAATGTGTTAGAAAAATCGGCACATAATAATTCTCCAACTTTTCCTCCACCAACAATTACTACTTTCACAAAAAAAACTCCTTTTTTATAGATATGAATATTATAGAATTATTATGAGATAAAGTCAACGTATAGGAAAATAATCAAAATAAAAGGTAGAAAATTAACTTTTTTATCAACAAAATAATTAGTCATAACTATAGAAAAAAATAGGCTTCTTGTGATATAATTATAAAAGGGAAATTTTATCGCTTTTCCATCTTGTAGTTAATAATTTTTGGTTTAAAGGAGGAGTAAAGTGGCAAAAATTTCTAAACAAGATATAGATTATATTTTTGAGAATATAGATATAGTCAGTTTAGTTAGTGAGTATATAAAACTGGAAAAACGTGGACAAAACTATTTAGGTTTGTGTCCTTTTCATAATGAAAAAACTCCATCTTTTACTGTATCTCCTGACAAAAAGATTGCCCACTGTTTCGGATGCGGAAAGGGTGGAAATATATTTCAATTTGTATCATTAATAGAAAATATAACATATAATCAAGCTATTGTTAAATTAGGTACAAGGTTGGGACTTAACTTAGAGTCAAATGATAATAAAGAAGTAAGTTATGATTTAAACAATAAAGCTAGATTCTATGTATTATGGTCACTTATTATTAGCTGACTATTATAATTATATTTTATTAAATACAAAAGAAGCACAAGGGGCTTTAAACTATTTAATAGATAGAGGCCTGTCAATAGAAACAATTAAGCATTTTAATATTGGATACGCACCTAGAGATAATAATATTGCATTAAACTTTTTTAAGTCTAATAATTTAAATCTAGATGCAATGGTTGAAGCGGGACTACTAGGAAAAAACGATAATAATGATTACTACGATGTTTTTAAAGATAGAATTATGTTTCCAATTAAAAACAATCAAAATCAAGTTGTAGCATTTTCGGGAAGAACGATGTCACAGGATAAGCAAGTAGCTAAATACTACAACACCCACGAAACTAAAATATTTGAAAAAAGAACTGTATTATACAACTTTTCAGATGCTCGTGCTTTTATCGCAAAAGAGAGAGAAATTATTCTCTGTGAAGGATATATGGACGTAATAAAAGCTCATCAAAATGGAGTAAAAAATGTAGTTGCTTTAATGGGAACAAATATTGATAATAACAAATTAGTTGAAGTGTTAAATTTAGTTGATAAAGTAACACTTAGTCTTGATAATGATAAAGCAGGAACAGAAGCACAAATAGATATTGGGAATAGAATTATCCAAAAAATTGATAATGTGTATAAGCTAAAGTTTACTGGTGCTAAAGACTTAGATGAATTTTTAACTGAAAAAACATCAAAAAATAGTGAGTTTGATACACAAAGTTACGTAGATAATAATAAAGACCATTTTATAAAGTTTAAAAATAGATTATTGTAACAATGAATCAAAAATCAAATATCGAGCAAAAAAATAAAAATTTAAAAAAATGAAATATTAAAAAAATATTGCATTTATTGGTGATGAGTCACTAAAATATATACTTCTTACATATCTTTCAGAAGAGTTTGATATAGATAGACAAGTTTTAACTAGAGAATTAAACAAGTTCCCAACTCGTAAGTTAAGAACTACTCAAGAGTGGACTGCACCGGAAAAACCACTTAATTTATTTAAAACTACAAATTATGACAAAAAATTATGTAGGTTATTTAAATACTTTTTTGTGAGCCGTGCAGCATTTATTGATAATTTTACAGAGCTAGAACAATGTAAGTTTGATCAAGAAGTATTTGAAAGACTAATAGATTATTTAATTATATATTATAATAATAACTTAGATTTCAGAATTCATAATTTTATTCACAGTATAGAAAAATACAGAAGATGAAGAAGTTGTTAGACTAGCAACATATATAGATGAAACAGACTTTTTAATTGAAGATGAACCACCTAAAGAAGTCATTAGAGATTATATAGATTATTTTAAAAAACGTGAGATTTCATTGGAAAAATTAAAAGAAATGTTGAAGATTGCTATTCAAGAAATGGACGTAGAAGCCCAAAAACAACTATTAGAACAATTAAAGGAATATAAGAAATAAGGAGAAACGAATGGCTAATAAAAAGGTAAAAGATTTTGAAACTATAAAAAAAGAATTTATAGAAAAAGGTAAAAAACAAGGTGAGCTTACTCAAGAGGAAATACTAGATGCTTTATCAAAATTAGACGTTTCTTCTGAAGCAGTAGACGATTTTTACGAAGAGTTAAATCGTGAAGACATCATTCTTATAAATGCTAACCAAGTTGAAGAAGAAGAGGAAGAATTAGACTTAGAAGACCTATCTGTACCAGCAGGTATTCGTACTAATGACCCTGTAAGAATGTACCTTAAAGAAATTGGTAAAGTACCACTTTTATCAAAAGAAAAAGAACTAGAACTATCTAAAATTATAGAAAATGGTACTGAAGAAGAAAAAGAGCAAGCTAAAAAAGATTTAGCAGAAGCAAACTTGCGTCTTGTAGTAAGTATCGCAAAAAGATATGTTGGTCGTGGAATGTTATTCCTAGACTTAATCCAAGAAGGTAATATGGGATTAATCAAAGCCGTAGAAAAATTCGACTACGAAAAAGGCTTTAAATTTAGTACATATGCTACATGGTGGATTCGTCAAGCAATAACTCGTGCTATTGCGGACCAAGCTAGAACTATTCGTATTCCAGTACATATGGTAGAAACTATTAACCGTCTTATCCGTGTTCAAAGACAATTACTTCAAGACTTAGGTCGTGAACCTAAACCAGAAGAAATTGCTAAGAAAATGAATATGACACCAGATAAAGTTAGAGAAATTTTAAAAATTGCTCAAGAACCAGTTTCATTAGAAACACCAATTGGTGAAGAAGATGATTCACACTTAGGAGATTTTATCGAAGATAAAGAAGCACAATCTCCAGTAGAACATGCAGCTAATGAGTTATTAAAAGAACAACTAGAAGAAATTTTAGAAACTCTAACAGACCGTGAAGAAAATGTATTAAAATTACGTTTTGGTCTTAAAGATGGAAAAACTCATACTTTAGAAGAAGTAGGTAGTGCATTTGGAGTTACTCGTGAGAGAATTCGTCAAATTGAAGCAAAAGCAATAAGAAAACTAAAACACCCATCTAAGCTTAATAAGCTGAAAGGGTTTATGGAATAGGTTTTTAAAGAGAGAGATGGTTCATTAACCATCTCTTTTTAGTATTTATTAAGATATGACAATAATAAAAAAAACCAGTATCAGATTGATACTGGTAAAATAAATTACTTTTTAGTTTTAAGATTTTCTTTCCAATCTTGAAGACCATTTTTTAACATGTAAATGTTAGTATAACCATTTTTCTTAAGAGTTAATGCAGCTCTAGGAGCTAATGTTCCGTTTTTATCGCAAAGATAAATTGGTTGGTCTTTTCTTAATGAAGAGTAAAGGAAGTTAAATTGAGAACTAGGCATGTTTCTAGCTCCATTAATATGTGCATACTTGAAATCTTCTTTTTCTCTAACATCGATTAATTGAACTTTTCTAAGATTTTTTCTAAATTCTTCATATGGCAGTTTAGTAACGGCATTTTTAATTCTGAAATAATTAAATAATCCAACTGCCCCAAAAATAGCTAGTATTATTAAACTTGATACTAAAAATGATGACATGGTATACTCCTTTGCTAATATTGTTTATAATAACAGAATTATACCATAATTTGTAATTTTTATTCAATATTGATTATAATATGATAGAAGAAATCTTTACTTATAACATTTACATAATAATATAATAAGAAAGTTGAGAAGAAAATGATAACATCAGTAACTAATAAAAAAATAAAAAGAGATTCATAAATTAAAAGAAAATAGAAATATAAAAAAATACCAAAAAGTATTTAATAGAGGGAGTACATCTAGTAGAAGAAGCATTAAAATCAGAATTAGTAGAAGAGATCATAGTATCAGATAACTTTACTAACTCAAAAGTATTTGATAACTTCTATGGAGAAGTAACTATAGTATCAGAAAATGTCTTTAAATCACTTACTGATACAGTAACTACACAAGGAGTAATAGCTGTATGTAAGATAAAAAATAAGCAACTAGATATTTCTAAATATAGTAGAGTATTAATAATAGATCAGGTCCAAGATCCAGGTAACTTAGGAACAATAATTAGAACAGCTGATGCATTTTCTTTTGATTGTATAATTCTTGGTAAAGGTACAACTAGTATTTATGGACAAAAAGTTATACGTAGTACACAAGGAAGTAACTTCCATATAGACTGCTTTGATAATATAGATATATTAGATGTTATTCCAAAAATGGAAGATTTCGATTTATACGCTACTTCCTTAAAAGGTGATAGATATTTAGAACAAATAGATAGTGTAGGGGAGAAAGTAGCTGTTATTTTTGGTAATGAAGGTTCTGGAGTATCAGAAGAAATACTTGATAAAGTAAATAATTTACTCAAAATAAATATGACAGGTCAAGCAGAAAGTTTAAATGTGGCAGTAGCAGCAGGTATAGTAATGCATTATATTGCAACTAAATGTGAATAAAAAATTTACTAATTTCTCTAAGTATGTTATCATAGTAGTTGTGAGAAAAATATTAAGAGAGGTGAAGAATAATGATAAAAACAATAGCAGTAGATAAAAGAGGAGATATTCTAACTGATGTAAGTCTGCAAAGGCTAAAAGATCAGGATATAGCATGGTTCTGGGTCGACTTTGACCAACCAACACGTAGCGAAATTAATCTACTATCAACATTCTTCAAGTTCCACGAACTTTTAATTGAAGACTGTTTAACACTTTTACAAAGACCAAAAATAGAAATTTCTAGACAACAAATATTCCTAGTGTCACATGTATTAAAAAATCTTGATGATGACTATGAAACTATTAATATGTTTGTTGGAAAAAATTATATTGTAACATTTCACCTCTCTCACATACGATATGTTAACAAAATTGTCCCAAAAATTTTACAACGTGGATCACAATATTCACCCCTTCACGTTATGCATATGCTAGTTTCAGAAATAGTAGAAGGATATATTCCAATCATTTCTAAAATCGAAAATCGTCTTGATGAGATTGAAGAATCTGACTTCTATAAATCAGGAAGTAATATTATGGATGAGGTTTTCGAGTTAAGAGGAGATCTATTAAAACTAAGACGTGGACTACGTCCAATGCGAGAAGTAATACATAGATTTTTAGTTTCAAGACGTGTAGAAATGACTGATAACGATAGAAAATATTTCCATGATATTTATGATGACTTAGTTCAACAAACTGAGATTATTGAAGCTAATAGAGAATTAGCTAGTGATATCAGGGAGAACTTTATGACTTATAACTCGTTAAAATCTAATAATATTATGATGACCCTAACGGTTATATCTACTATTTTCCTTCCATTAACCTTCATAGTTGGACTATATGGAATGAACTTTAAAAATATGCCTGAATTAGAATGGCAATACGGATATTTTTTAATCTGTGCAATAATGCTTCTAATTGCAATAGGCATGTTGTGGGTATTTAAGAAAAAAGGATGGCTGGATATGTTTAAATAACATACTTGCCAAAAGGAAGATATATGAATATATTCAAACTAACAGTACTATTTATAATGATACTTCTTTCTAATTTCACTTTATTAAAAGTTGATTTTGGAAAAATATTCAAAAAAAATAGTACAAAAGAAATAAAGATTTTTGTAAGCATACTGTCTCTTGCTTTGGGATATGTTAGCTATATGACAATTATAACAATTTATGAATTGTCACTGAATCTATTTAAGTAAAAGTAGAGAGGAGTACATATGTCAGAAAAAATAAAAAAAGAATTAGAAAAGAATAAAAAGCTTAAGGAGTTAGAAGATTCTAGAGAAGATAAGTTTTTAGAGTTTATTGGTGGAAAAATAATTTTATATATACTAACCATTATTATTTTACTAGGTATCGCTATATATTTATATACTGAAATATCATATATATTTACACCGATAAATGCAATAGTTTCTAGTATTATTGCACCTGTTATCCTAGCTTATGTATTTTACTATATATTAAATCCATTAGTTAATTTATTTTCGAAAAAATTACCTAGATTTGCTAGTAGCTTACTTGCTATTCTTGTAGGGTTTGTTATTATACTAGTAGTTATTATAGGTATGGTACCTATCATTGTAGAACAAACGCAAACATTAATTATTTCAATACCTAAGTATATAGAGATGGTTAGAGATTATTTAGATGCATATTCAGATAATGCATATATGCAAGTGGTTATAGAGTATATAAATAATAATTTAAATACTTCAAAAATGAGTTCTGAAGCTGTAACTATTGCAACATCAGTTGCCCAGGGAGTTGCTTCATCATTATCAGCTACAGCGACTATATTAATGACAATGCCTTTTGTATTATTCTTCTTACTAAAAGATGCATCTAATTTTAAAGAATATTTAGTTGGTTTATTACCAAAAAAATTAAAAAAACCAGTTGCTGATACTATTGATGAAATAGATAATAAAGTCGGGTCTTATATTCAAGGACAAATGTTAGTATCACTTTGTATAGGAGTAATGCTATATATTGGTTATACTATTATAGGGCTACACTACGGATTCTCATTAGCTACGATTGCAGCATTCTTAAGTATAGTACCTTATATAGGGCCAATTATAGCTATAACACCAGCAATGTTAGTTGCTGCATCAACAAGTTGGATAATGGTTGTAAAAATGCTTGTAGTTTGGGGGGTAGTTCAATTCCTAGAAGCAAATATTATTTCTCCAAATATAATGGGTAAAAGCATGGATATGCACCCACTTACAGTTATTTGTAATTTTAATTGGAGTCAATATTGCAGGTGTAGTTGGAGCAATTTTAGGTATTCCAGTATACTCAATGTTAAAAGTACTAGGGTCAAAAATCCAAGAAGCTGTAACAAAAAGATATAATAAATATTATGATTAAAAGAAAAAACCTTAGAATAGAAATTCTAAGGTTTTTTTGAAAGTTTAGTGAACAAGCGAACTTTTTAGTGAATTTTCAAGAGTCAACTCTAGTCAAACTTTCAATAATACTAGCAATATTACAAATCTTTATATAGTGAGTATAACATCAATTAATAATAAATACAAATAATAATCAAAATTTATTATAAAAATAATTGTAAAAAAATAAAATAGGAATATGAAATTTTGAATTATACAAAAATGAAAAACTCTATAAAATTTTATAGTAAAAAAATTGTGTAAAAAAATAAAAAAATAACTTAAAAAGTTAAAAAAACTTTAAAAATTATGATTTTTTTATAGTATAAAAAAAGCTGTATATTAGTTTAAAAAAACTGCTGTAAATATGATATAATTACATAGTTAAATATAAAGTAATGAGGTTTTATAATTATGAGTATGATGAAAAAATTTAATAATTTATTTGTAAGCGAAGAAGATTTTGAAGATGAAGAAATAGTTGAAAATACACCAGAAGTACAAGAAGAACCAAGAAAAAGAGTTTCAAAGGAGAAGCCTGTGAGCAGTAAACAACCAGTAAATCCAATTTTAAATAGAGGAAACAATGTAGTATTAACAGAACCACTTGTTTTTGCTGATAGTAAAGATATTGTTGATGATATCAAAAAAAATAAAGTTGTAATTATTAATTTAGCTAAATTAGATATTGAAACAGCAGATAGATTATTAGACTTTATTTCAGGTGGAATATATGCTCTAGATGCTAGATTAAAAACTATTGGAGAAGATATTTATCTTTGTGTTCCTAATGGTGTTGAAGTTTCTGGAGACTTTTACGAAGGAGAGTACTAATATTGTTAAATGTAACAGAATATTATTGGGTATATAAGTTTGTATCTTATCTTTTTCAATTTTATTACTATTCTATTTTTGCTTATGTAATAATGTCTTGGGTACCACAAGTTAGAAATACTTTTATCGGAGAGTTTTTAACTGCTATTTGTGAACCATACTTAAAACTATTTAGAAAATTAATACCACCGGTTGGAATGATGGACATTTCACCAATTGTTGCTTTTTTTGCACTAAACCTAATTCAACGATTAGTATATTTTATCTTATTCGGATAATTGATAGTTATGAAAAAGATTAATTTTTTGGCAACAGCATCTAACGAAGAAAAAGAAATCGCAGAAAATTTACTTCAAACAGTAAGTTTTCTTGATAATCGAAATACCGTAACAAGATTTCTTACAAACTTTGAACAAATAGTTCTAAGCAAAGTAGCTGCATATAATTATCCTGACTATCAAGTTGAATTTTTTGGTGGATATGAAGGCAGTGAAAGAAAAAAAGCGAAAATAATTTCTAATGAATACTATGATATTGATTACGATATAGTTTGTCTAAGAGCCGACTATAATAATAAATTTAATAAAATAGAACACAGAAACGTACTCGGAACAGTTCATAATTTAGGAATAAATTTTAATAGAGTAGGAGATATAGTAGTTTCTGAAAGCTCTATTTATATATTTGTTGATAGAGAGATTGCTGACTTTATAAAAATGGAGTTAACAAAAATTGGTAGAGTTAATCTAGAGTTTAAAGAAGTTAGTGAATTAGACATCGACATAAAAAAAGAATTTCAAGATTTTGAAATAGTAACTTCATCATTTAGAATTGATTCAATTGTCGCTAAAATTACTAATAAATCTAGAAGCAAGATTAAGGAATTTTTTTAGAACAAGAATTTGTTAAACTTAATCATGTAATAGTAAAAAAATGGTGAGAAAAAAATTGTTCAGTAGAAGATATTTTTATCGATAAGAAAAATATGGTCGATTTACAATTAAAAGTTTTGAACAAAAATAAAAAGAAGTTTAAAACTATAGAATTACAATCTCAAAACTAATATAAAAACTAATCTCTAATTAGGAGGTTAGTTTTTTTATGTATAAAGAGGAGTATTATATTATATTTTTTTAATAAAAAAATATTTTTATTTTTTTACATTTACTTGATATAATAAAAAAATACAAAAGTAGGAGGAATTTCTATGAATATAAAAAAGAATAAGAAAGTATTTCACACCTGTAGTGTTAAGTTTTGCATGTGTACTTTCTGGTTGTTCATCAAATGTTACTAGTGATAATCAAAAATAATACAGTAAAAAAAGAAAAAAATTCAACTTTAGAAGGTAAATGGAAAGTAAAAAGATTTCCAGGATACAATTAAACAATTGTCACAAGTTAGAGCTAGAATAGTCGATGAGGATAAACGCATAAAAAAATTTTTTTATAATGACTTTGATATGACATTAACTATTACAAATGATAATGCAGTACTACATTATACATTTGATGTTACAAAAATTATATGAGTATTATTTTAATAATTTTGAAAAAAAGGAATTTATGAAGATTTAGAGCAGTATACTAATAAAAAAAGAACTAGCTTTAATGTAAATTATAATGTTTTTGGAATATACCAAAGCTATAAGAGATGGGGACAAGATAGATTATACACTAAAAAAATGGTGAAATAGATGAAGATAAAAAAAGACTATAACATTCCCTGAGACACCATCGATAGATAGTGAGTACCTACTTGGGAACCCTACTTATAATGATGAAACTAATCCTGTAACATATAGTTATAGTATAGAAAAATAATGAATTAACACTTACAGTAACTGCGAAAGATGTAAAGGGAAAAAGAATATCCAATAAATATTAAATTTACAAAAAGAAAAATTAAAGAAGGTGTTACTATGAATAAAAAAAGGAATTAAAAAGATATATCTTGCCTGTATTTTTAAGTTTTGCTTTTGTCCTTTCTGGTTGCTCACAATCAAATAGTAATAATGGAAACAATACTACTCAAGAAGAAGAGAATCCTACTATAGAGGGAACATGGAAAGTAAAAGATTTCTCTGAAACAGTTTATAAAATAATTATCGATATGGGTGGTTCAGAAGAACGTGCACAAGCTTTAAAAGATTATTATAATAATGTTGATTTGAAATTAACGATAAAAGATAAAGATGTTGTAATGACTAATAGATTCGATGTTAAAGAACTATTTGAAGCTGATTTCAAACGTTCAGGATACAAGAGATACAAAGATATAGAACAATATATAAAAAATAGAGAATTAATGTTTAAGGTATCACAAAAGAAATTAGAACACACTGAATCTTCATTTGAGAATAATGTGATTAATATTAAATTAAAAGATGGAGTATTGGATACAGATAAACAAACTATATCTTTCCAGGAAACTCCAACAATCGATGGACTTTATACACTGGGGATAGAAACGAAAAAAATAGAAAAAGAGCCAATCACATTTAATTATAAAATTGAAGGTAAAGAACTTATACTAACTGTATCAGGGAAAAATAGAAAAGATAAAGATCAATCAGTAGTAATCAAATTTACAAAAAGAAAAAAATTAACGTAGGAGAATCACTATGAATATAAAAAGAATTAAAAAATATATCTTACCAATATTTTTAAGCTTTGCATTTGTACTTACAGGATGTTCGCAGTCTAATGGCAATAATGGTAATAATACAGCACAAAAAGAAGAGCCAAGTCTAGAAGGTACATGGAAGGTAAAAGATCTTCCAGATACTATAAAGCAACATCTTGAAGGAACGGCAGTAAGCTCTAAAAGTATTGAGAATATAAAAAAAGAATTTAGTGATGTAAATCTAACATTAACAATAAAAAGATAATAATGCTTTTATTCATTATAATTTTGATGTTACAAAGTTATATGAACAAGAATACTCACAAGCAGCTAAATTTTTAGTAGGTACATATAAGGAGTTTGTAGATGAAAATATAGAGCTTTTTAAATCCTCTAAAGAACGTAATAAACATGTTGATGTTACGAGAGAAAATAATAAAATAGACTATACATTAAAAAGATGGAGTATTAGATAAACAAAAATAAAAACTATTTCATTCCCTGAGACACCTGCAATAGATTCTAGATACCTACTTAGCACTACGACATATAAATTTGATTCAGCACCTATTACTTATAATTATAAAATAGAAAATAATGAGTTAGTATTAACAACAACTGGAACTAACTATAGAACGAAAAAAGATGCTACAGTAGTAATCAAATTTACAAAAGAAAAAAATTAACGTAGGAGAATCAGTATGAATATAAAAAGAATTAAAAAATATATCTTACCAATATTTTTAAGTCTTGCATTTGTGCTTACAGGATGTTCGCAGTCTAATAGCAATAATGGTAATAATACAGCACAAAAAGAAGAAAAAAGCCTTGAAGGTACATGGAAGGTAAAAGATTTACCTGAAACAGTTCACAATATAATAGTTTCTGGAGTCGGTTCAGAAGAGCGTGCTCAGGCCATAAAAAATTATTATAGTGAAGCAGATATTAAATTAATAATAAAAGATAAGGATGTTGTTTTAACAAATACATTCGATGCTAACAAACTATATGAAGCAGATTTTAAGCGTTCAGGGTATAAAAGACATAAAGATTTAGATGATTTTAAAAAAAGTAATGCTTATATGTTTAATCTTTATAAATCAAAATTAGAACACACGGAAGCTTCTATTGAAAATAGTGTCATTAATGTTAAAGTAAAAGATGGTGTTTTAGATACTGAGAATAAAACTATATCATTTCCTGAAACTCCAAGAATTGATGATCTATATCTTTTTAGGAATATATACTGATAAAAGAGAATTAAATCCTGTAACATATAATTATAAATTGGAAAAATAATGAATTGATTTTAACTGTGTCAGGGGAAAAATAGATACAAAAAAAGGAACAAACAGTAGTAGTCAAATTTACAAAAAGAAAAAAATAATAAAAAAAGAGGTAGTTTAACAATAAAAGTTAAATTACCTTTTTGCATACAAAAAGTTGAAAAAAAGGCTGTATAGGTATATAATTAAGTGTTAGCAAAATTTTATATTTAAAGAGGATAGCATGAAAAAAATTTAATAACGAAAAATGCTGGATCTTTACAAACAGCCTAAGTACAAAAAGTATAGTTAACTATATTTTTCTTTGGTGTTTGTACAACATTAGTTAACGTAGTAACTTACTTTATTTTGTATTACTATGGTATGGGAGTAAGACCAGCTAACTTAATATCGATAACATTATCAATTTTATTTGCTTACTTTGTTAATGCGAGATATGTATTTAATTCAAAAGCTGTTGGATTTAAAAAAGTTTTCTATGAATTAGCAAAATTTTTCACAGCGAGATTATCTACACTAGTTATAGAAGTATTCGGAGTTGAATTCTTTATTTATTTAGGTATGAATGCATACTTATCTAAATTTATTATACAATTTGTAGTGCTAGTTGCTAATTATGTAATTAGTAAATTCTTAGTATTTACGAAGGAGAAAAATAACTAATGAAATGGTTTATAACAGACATGGATGGTACTTTTTTAAATGATAAAAAAGAAGTAGCACCAAATGCTCGTGATGTAATTGTAAAATTACAAGATAAAGGAAGTAAATTCATAATAGCGACAGGAAGACCAGACATAGCGATAAAGCATTATTATTATAATCTAGGTATGAATGACGTTGTAATATCAAATAATGGTAGTTTAATAAGAAATCTTACGACAGGGGAGATTGTTTATCAAAAAAGCTTCAAAATTGAAGAAGTTGAAACAATCTTTAATATGTTTAAAGAACTAAATGATGATAGTATTGAATTTCATGTTTATACATTGAATTACATATACTGCGATAGACTATCATTTAGCATGGCAAGAATGAAACGTATAGAAAAGGATATGCCTGAAGAATTAAAAACTCCTATGTATATTCATGAAGATATAATAGGAGAAATCAAAAAGAATAATGAAAGTTGTCAAAAAATTATGATGATTGCTAAAGATCATGATAAGATAGAAAAATTCTATAAAGAAGTAGCAAAAGTGTTACCTGTCGATGGAACTTTTTCAGCAACTGATTTCTTTGATATTATGCCTAAAGGTTGTAACAAAGGAACAGCTATTCAAAAACTTGCAGAACACTATAATATTCCAATAGAAGAATGTGTAGTATTTGGAGATAACTTTAATGATAAAGAAATGTTCGATGTAGCAGGTTGGAGTGTTTGTCCTAATAATTCTAGTCAAGCAATCCAAGACATGTGTGATGAAGTTATAGGAAATAATAATGACTTCTCAGTTATAGAATATGTTGAAAAATATTATGAAAAAATCAAATAACCCTCTTGCTAACTTTGGGAAAATTTGGTAAATTAAAGGGTAGCGTATTAATTTTTTTAAAGATAGTAAAATTAAGATTAATATGTAATTTTTGCTATATATTGTACAATGAAAAAAATAAAAATAAAGGAGAAACTTTCATGAGAGGAAGAAAACAAGGAAAAACGAAAAATTTAGTCGTATTCTTGCTTTCTTATCATTAGTAATTATTGTTTTAACTTCAATAGGTTTAACAGCACAATCTAATGCGAAGAAAGTAAACTTAGGACTAGATCTTCAAGGTGGTTTTGAGGTTCTTTATCAAGTAGAACCACTTAGAGAAGGACAAAATATAGATGAAGCGGCTGTAAAAGCAACTGCTGATACTATTAGTAGACGTATCAATATCTTAGGTGTTAGTGAACCAGTTATTACTGTTGAAGCAGGTAATAGAATCAGGGTTGAATTAGCAGGGGTTAAAGACCAAGAAACTGCTCGTAAAGTATTATCAACACAAGCTAACCTAACAATTCGTGATACTGATGACAATGTTCTTCTAGATGGATCTGATTTACAAGAAAATGGTGCATCTCAAGGTTATGATCAAAACTCTAAACCAGATGTTAAATTAAAACTAAAAGATGCAGAAAAATTTGGTAAAATCACTTCTGATATAAGTAAAAAAACTGGTGGTCAAAACTTAATGGTAATTTGGATGGACTTTAGCGATGGCGATTCATTTAAAGCTGAAGCTGCTAAAGAAAAAAACCAAAAATATATTTCAGCACCACAAGTTAACCAAACTATTAACTCAAATGATGTTCAAATTACAGGTGATTTTTCAGTAAAAGAAGCTAAAGAAATGGCTGCTTTACTTAACTCTGGTGCTTTACCAGTTAAACTTACTGAAATCTATTCTAACTCTGTAGGAGCTCAGTTTGGAGCTGATGCACTATACCAAACAGTATTAGCTGGTGCAATAGCACTTGGAATTATCTGTGCATTTATGTTATTAGTATATAGATTACCAGGATTTGTAGCCAGCGTAATGATGGTTGCATATGTATATCTAACTGTAGTATTCTTTAATATGATATCCGGAGTTCTAACACTACCAGGTATTGCAGCCTTAATCTTAGGGGTAGGTATGGCAGTCGATGCTAATATCATCATGTATGAAAGAATTAAAGAAGAAGTTCGTGCAGGATATCCACTGCAAAAAGCTTACCTAGATGGAGCTAAACAATCATTATGGACAATCTTTGACTCGCAATTCACAACAGTAATTGCAGCTGTTGTACTATTTATCTTTGGTACAAGTAGCGTTAAAGGTTTCGCGACTATGTTATTACTATCTATCTTAGTCAGCTTCATAACTGCAGTATTTGGTACTAGATTATTACTTGGTCTATTAGTAAGATCTAACTTCTTTAATAATCATCCTGGATACTTCGGTGTAAGTAAAAAATCAATTCACGATACTAAATTTGGTATTAACTCATTAAACTTACCAACTAAATTTGAATGGTTAAGTTTTACAAAACACATGAAAAAATTCTTTGCATTAAGTATTGCTATTATGATAGCAGGATCAATCTCGCTAGGTATGAATAAACTTAACTTAGGAATTGACTTCTCAAGTGGTACTCGTATTGACATAGCAGCTAACACAGAATTAACTACTGAACAAGTTAAACAAGATATAAGTTCACTAAATGTAAAAGAAGAAAAAATAGTTTTATCACAAGATAAAAAACAAGCAACTGTTTATTCAAAAGACAGTTTTGCACAAGACAAATCAATAGAAATAAAAGAATACTTTGCTAAAAAATATGAAAGATGCAAACTTAAGTGTTGTATCTCCAGTAATTGGTAAAGAATTAGTTAAAAACGCAATTTATGCTTTACTTTACGCATCTATCGGAATCATAATTTATGTAGCCTTTAGATTCGAATGGAGAATGGGATTAACGAGTGTTATCGCACTTCTACACGACGTAGCAGTTATTATATTTATGGCAAGCTTACTTCGTTTAGAAATTGATATTACATTTATCGCTGCAGTATTAACAATTGTCGGATACTCAATAAATGATACAATCGTTACATTCGATAGGATTAGGGAACATATGCGTCATGAAAAACTAATTAAAACTAAAGAACAAATTTACAAAATTGTTGACGTGTCATTAAGACAAACTTTAACGCGTTCTATCAATACAGTATTAACAGTTATTATTACTGTAGTAGTAATGTTATTAGTAGGAAGTAGTTCTATCTACTCATTCAACGTAGCGTTATTAATTGGATTAGTATTCGGTCTATATTCTTCACTATTTATTGCAGCTCAACTATGGGCAGTACTAAAAGTAAGAGAATTAAATAAAAAAGGAAAAATAGAAGTAAAAGTACATCAATCTCCAAAAGAAAGAAAAGAGAACGATAAAGTACTAGTTTAATAAAGAAAAGGTTCGAGACTAAATCTCGAGCCTTTTTTTGTTTCAAAAATAGATACATAATAAATTTTTATTTAATGTAATTTTTTTAAGTTATAATTAACTAAAAAGTGATATTATAAATGGTAATATGATATAGTTTGCTCTATTTCTTTTTGCTAAATTGGTAAAAAAAGTATATACAATAGTATCATATTAACTGTATATTTAAATTTGTAGTTGAAGTTTAAATATGATATAATGAATAAATATTATAGCAAAGGAGAATAGTTTATAATGGAAATGCTGTTTAAACTATTAGCGGAACATGTTTATCTAATACTGTTCATCTCACTTATTCTAGAGTTTGCTTGTCTACCTTTACCTGGAGAAACAATGATGCTTCTGGCAGGTATTATGGCTTACGGAGGACATGGAAGTTACCTAGGTATGATTATTGCAAGTGCATTAGGTACTATAATAGGTATGCAGTTTTCTTATGAAGTAGGTAGAAGACTAGGTGTTAAAGCAATAGATAAATATGGATCTTATATTGGACTTACGCCATATAGAATGACTAAGGCGTCAGACTTTTTTAATAAGTATGGTAATGTAGTGATATTTGTTGCCTATTATCTTCCAGGAGTTAGACATATACTGGGATACTTCTCTGGAATTACAAAAGTTAATGCGAAAAAATTCCATGTGTATTCTACAGTAGGAGGAATGCTATGGGTTGGAACATTTATTACATTAGGTTATATTTTTGGCCCTGGAGCAAAACATCTATTCCACTTAATGCATAAGTATGGAACATTAGCATGTATTGTGGGTGCGATTGGTTTATTTGGATATCTTATATATAAAAAAGTAGGAACTAAAGATTTCCCAATTTTTATAAGAAAACAGGTAAAAATATTAATAATACCATTTATTATTGGGATAGCAATAGTTATTTATAACGTTGTTAGAATGCCAAGATTTAATATGAAATTTATTTATGATATAGTGTTCCAAGTTTGTATAGTACTCTTAGTGGTTGTATTTTTATATTATATAAGGGTTACTTTAAAAAATATGACTAGTAAGAAACTACTAGTAGTAGTAGATTATCAAAAAGACTTTGTTGATGGTGCTTTAGGAGCTCCAGGGACTAAGGAACTTGAACCAATTATTGTTGAAAAAATCGAACAATATAAAAAAGATAATCAAGATGTTATATTTACAAAAGATACTCATTATACTAACTACTTAACAACACGTGAAGGAAAACACCTACCAGTTGAACATTGTATAATAGATTCTGAAGGACATGCTCTATATGGAAAGGTTGCAGATTACGAAAAAGATGCTAAAAAGGTATTTAATAAAACAACTTTCGGAAGTAGAGAATTAGCAAAATATATTTCACGAAGTGATTATGAAGAAGTAGAATTCTGTGGTTTAGTATCAAATATTTGTGTGCTAAGTAATATAATAATGACTCAAACTTTCAATGAAAAAGTAGAAATTTTTGTTGACTTAAAAGCAACAAAAGGTTTAAGTGATGAAGTTGACTCAACATTTAAAACATATCTACAAAAATATAACAGTAAATATTAAAGAATAAACTAAAGAGAATTAAAAAGTAACTCAAACTTTTAATTCTCTTTTTAGTATTAAAATAATTATTTATTTTTTTCAGAAAAATATTAGAAAAAAATATTTAAAATTATGATAAAATTGTAAGTAAATTGAAAAAAAGGATGGTGTAGTTATGAATTATTTGTTAATTTCTCCTAACTTTCCCAAGAGTCAAGAATATTTCGCAAAAAGACTTAGTGAAAAGGGAATAACTGTTTTAGGTATAGGCACGGAAAGCTATGATGAACTAAGTCCAAGACTACAAGAAGTTATTACAGAGTATTTTAAAGTTAATAATTTAGAAGACTATAATGAAGTGCTAAAAGCTGTAGCTTTTTTAACATATAAGCATGGTAAAATTGATAGAGTTGAATCAAATAATGAATACTGGTTAGAATTAGATGCCAAAATTAGAGAAGACTTCAATATCGATGGAGTAAAACCTAATCAGCTATTATTAACTAAATATAAATCTAGAATGAAAGATGTCTTTAGAAAAGCTGGTGCTAGAGTAGTAGAAGGTCTTTCTATAAGTAATAAAGAAGACCTTGCTCCAACTATAGAAACTTTAGGATTACCTGTAATAGCTAAACCAGATAATGGAGTAGGTGCAGCTAATACTTATAAACTATTTACACAAGAAGATGTTGAGAATTTTAAAAATACTTGGGATGAAAGTGTAAGTTATTTCCTAGAACAATATATTGATAATGCAGTACTTTGTACATATGATGGATTAATCGATAGTGAAGGAAATGTAGTATTTGATACAAGCTTTACTTATAGTTTGCCAACACTTGAATTAGTAAATAATGCTCAAGATTATTATACAGATATAGAACCAAAAATTGATGAGAAATTAGTAGAACTTGGTAAAAATATTGTTAAAGAGTTTGGAATGAAGGAAAGATTTTTCCATATTGAATTCTTTAAACTACCAGATGGAGAATATATAGCATTAGAATATAATAATCGTATTGCTGGTGGAATAACAATAGATTTATATAACTATGCTTATAACTGTGATTTATGTGAGTTATATGCAAAAGTAGTAGTAGGTGAAGAAGTACCAAAATATGAAACTGATAACTACACGGCTACAGTATCTAGACGAAATAAATATAATTATAAATACTCAGAAGATGATGTTAATATTGAATACCATGAAAAAATTAGAATGGTGGAGTATGTACCAAAAGTTTTTGCAGAAGCTATGGGTGATGTAATATTTATAGTCACAGTAGGTTCAAAGGAAGAATTAACAGAAATCATAAACTTCATTCAAGAAAAAACTAATTAAATAGGGGGAATTATGAATAAAAGTGGACGAATATTAAAATTTTTAATATATATTTTGCTATCTGGTGTTGTTGGATTCTTTGGAGGAAGTTATGCTGGGAGATTAGCTCCAAAAGTAGAAGATATTAGTGTAATATTACTTATAATATCACTTATAATATCATGTGTTCTAGGAGTAGTGATACAAATTATTGTTCATGAAGCCGGGCACTTAGTATTTGGATTGCTAACTGGATATAAATTTGTTAACTTTAGAATATTTGATTTTAAACTTGAAAAAGATGATAATAATAAATTTAAGTTAAGACTGCAACATATGAGAGGAACTTTAGGTCAATGCTTAATGAAACCTCCAAAATATGTTGAAGGAAAGTTTAAATATAAGCTGTATTTAGCTGGTGGAGTACTTGGTAACCTAATATTTTCTGTAGCTATTTGGTTCATATACCCTAGTATCTATACTTTAATAATAGTAATGATAGGGATAATATTTGGAATTTCTAATGCAATACCATCTGGTTTTAATGATGGTATGACATATAAACTTTCTACACAAGATGAAACTAATAAATATGTTCTGTACTTAACATTAGTAGTTAATTATTATGCGAGTATAGGTAAATCTTATATTGAAGAACATCCAGAGGAACTAGAAAAAAATTAAAAAAATCTTAAAAATAGAAAAAAACCAAATTATAATACAGATGCTTTAAAACTTATTGAGTACGATTACTATCAAGAACAATTTGAATTTGAAAAAGCATATCATGGACTTTTACAATTTTATAAAGAAAATCCAGATATGGTCTTACCATACAAAATGGAAGTTTCCAAGTTGCTAATCTTCTTTATGTGTTTACTAGATAAAGAAAATCCATTGTTAGAAGAATTATTAGCTGATCCGTATACTAAATCCACTTTGAAAGCTAATGTACCTCAGAATAAGACGATAAATGCATTAATTGAATGGAAAGTAAATAATAATCCTGAAAAAGCATTAGAGCTATTAGAAGAAGGAAGAAAGATACTAGATAAGAGCCCTAATCTTCGAGCACAAATAATGGAAGAAAAATATATAAGTTATATTAAAGATTTAATAATGAAAGAAAAATAAAAAAAGGAGGTGTAAAGTTACATCTCCTTTTTGCTATTTAGGTTTCTTTGATATTAAAGCTGAGAAATCCAAGTCATCATACTTAGATTTATTTAGTCCTGTCATAGAGTCAAAATCGATATTTGGGAAAAGTGGATCAAAATCTTCATCGTTAGTTTGTTGATTAACTGTTTCTTCGACTAAGGGCTTTTTAGAAATAAGTGATTTAATGTCTAAGTTATCATATTTATTCTCTTCGGAATTATTATTATTATTATTATTATTCATGTTTTGAGGGTATTCTATTTCTATACCTTCCATATTACTGCTTGTTTGCTCCATTTCATTTTGATTATAAAATAGAACACCGTATTCTTCTAATAATTCCTCTTTTGAATAATTTTTAAGTGGATCTTCAATAGGATTTATAGTATTTTCATAAATTGCCTTAACTATCGCATCATCTGTATGAAGCTGTGAAGATTTAATATCCCAAGATGAAATAATACTATCTAGTATATCTATCTGTTTTTTTCAGAAAGTAGGGGAAGGATATTTTTTTAATTTTATTTATTTTATCCATTATTGTGCCACTAAGTCTTTTCTATCAGATTTTTCAAGAAAGTCTATATAGTCATTTCCCCAATTTTCAAGTTCATTAAGAACATTATGAAACTTTTGACCAATTTCTGTTAAACTGTATTCTACTTTAGGTGGTATTTGTGCGTAGACTTTTCTATTGATTAATCCATCTTTTTCTAGTTGTTTAAGCTGTTTTGTTAAAGTAGCTTGGGTAATAGTACCTAACTCACGTTGAAGTTCATTAAATCTCACTGCTTTTCCTTCAAGTAAATGGAGTATTAAAATTGTCCATTTACCTGATAATATTTTTTGTGTAGTAAAGAAGGGGCAAACCCCAAATAATTCTTTTTCTTTCATTTTTTGAAAAACTCCTAATTATTTTTTATTGATACAATCCATTTCTATCTAAAAAGATACTGACTATACAAAAAAAACGTACTTGTATATTTATTTGTATATGATAATATTAATATATATTAATTATAAAAAGAAAAAGATAAATTTAGCAAGTAGCTAAAAATGGAGGAATCGAAAATGACAAACGCAAAAAAATTTATATCAAAATAGAAGAAGCCAATATGCACTAGGTAAAAAATTATCACTAGCAGAAAACGAAGTATTAGAAATTATTGATAATGCAGTTAAATATTCACCAAGTGCCTTTAATTCACAAACTGCTCATGCAGTAGTTTTATTAGGTGATAACCACCAAAAACTTTGGGATATTACTTTTGAAGAACTAGGAAAATTCTTACCTAATGAAGATGCAAAAGCAGCAACTAAAGCAAAACTTGATGGATTTGCTGCAGCTTATGGAACTATCTTATTCTTCGAAGATCATGATGTAGTTAAAGGATTACAAGAACAATTTCCATCATATGCTGATAACTTCCCATTATGGTCAGAACAATCAACAGGTATTGCTTCATTTGCAGTATGGAATGCATTAGCTGAAGCAGGTGTAGGTGCAAATATTCAACACTACAATCCAGTAATTGATGAAAGAGTAGCTAAAGAATGGAACATTCCTGCTAACTTAGTACTACGCGCTCAAATGCCTTTTGGTGAAATAGTAGGTGAACCAGCTCCGATAGAGAGAAAATCTCGTGTAAGAGTAGTAAAATAATACAATAATGAAAAGATTTTGAAATTATATTTATATTTTCAAAGTCTTTTCTTTTTACTCTGTTATATAGAAATTATAAAACTAACATTAAAATATACAAAAAATATTGATATATTATTTTTTATATTAAATAGATTGTAATGATAATACGTTAACTTATGAATATATTTAAAAAAAGGTTAACTTTAATAAATTTTAAAAATATTTGTCATATAGTTGTAAGCGTTTGAGCATAAATATTGAAGCGCATTCATAAATGTGTTAACATTTGAGAAAATAAGACGCATAAGGAGACGTAAAATTATGAGTAAATTAAATAAAGAAAATTACAAAATGTTTATTAATGGGGAGTGGGTTGATTCAGAAGATAAACTAGTATTAAAAGCATATAACCCTGCAAACTCAGAATATTTAGCAAATTTCCCAGATGCAACTGAAGGTGACGTAAATCGTGCGGTTGAAGCAGCTAAAGAAGCATTCAAAACTTGGAAAAAAACAACAGTAAGTGAACGTGCAGCTTTATTAAATAAAATTGCTGATATTATTGATGAAAATACTGACTTATTAGCTACAACAGAAAGCTTAGATAATGGTAAACCAATTCGTGAAACTAAAGCTGTTGACGTACCATTCAGTGCTAAACATTTTAGATATTTCGCTGGTTGTATTTTAGCTGATGAAGGGCAAGCAACTGTATTAGAAGAAAAATTCTTAAGCTTAGTTTTAAGAGAGCCTATCGGGGTAGTAGGACAAATTATTCCTTGGAACTTCCCATTCTTAATGGCAGCTTGGAAAATTGCTCCAGCATTAGCTGCAGGTAATACAATCGTTATTAAACCATCAAGCTTAACTTCACTAAGCTTACTAACATTTGTTGAATTAATTCAAGATGTACTTCCAAAAGGTGTATTAAACGTAGTAACTGGACGTGGAAGTAAATCAGGAGAATTCCTAAAAAATCATGAAGGACTAAATAAATTAGCATTCACAGGTTCTACAGAAATTGGTAAGAAAATCGCTGTGGCAGCTGCAGAAAAATTAATTCCAGCTACATTAGAATTAGGTGGAAAATCAGCTAACATTATCTTAGATGATGCTGATATCGAAAAAGCATTAGATGGTGCTCAACTTGGTATCTTATTCAACCAAGGACAAGTATGTTGTGCTGGTTCTAGAATCTTCGTTCAAGAAGGAATCTACGATGAATTCGTATCTAAAGTAAAAGAAAGATTCAATAAAATTAAAATTGGTGATCCATTAGATCCAAATACTCAAATGGGTAGCCAAATTGATGAAAAACAAGCAGAAAAAATCGTAAACTACATTGAAATAGCTAAAAAAGAAGGTGGAGAAGTTCTTGTTGGTGGAGAACGCTACACAGAAAATGGTTGTGACAAAGGTGCATTCGTTAAACCTACATTAATCACTGGTGTTAACAATGGTTGCCGTATCTCTCAAGAAGAAGTATTCGGACCAGTATCAGTAATTATCAAATTCAAATCTGATGAAGAAGTTATTGAGCAAGCGAACGATAGTGAATATGGTCTTGCAGGAGCAGTATTCTCTAAAAACATCACTAGAGCACTAAATATTGCGCGTAGTGTAGAAACAGGAAGAATGTGGGTTAACACTTATAACCAAATTCCTGAGCATGCTCCATTTGGAGGATACAAAAAATCAGGTATCGGACGTGAAACTCACAAAGTTATTTTAGAACACTACTCACAAATGAAAAATATCTTAATCGATCTTTCAGATGATGTATCAGGATTCTATAACTAATAAATAATTTAAAATACAAGTAAAAAGGTTCTTAGTTTTAAACTAGGAACCTTTTTTATATGTATAAAAAGATAACTACGTATATAGTCTCCTTTGTATTAAAAATTAAAACTATTTTAAAGAAGTATACGATACCTAAATTATTAAATCTCATAATAACATAAAGTAATATATAAGTATGCTAATTACTGAAAAATATGTTACAATATATTAAAAATATATTTTTTTAGTAAGGGTAGCTTTTTAGACTATTTATCTATTTTAAAAAGTCGTATTTGATTAAAATAATATTATATATATTATTATTGTTGTTATTATAATTTTATTTAAATTTTTGATTTTAATGTTGTTAATTTAAATATTAAGAAATTAGATAAGGATATAACCTAAAACTTCTTTACTAAAAATAAAGAAAGTAGGTAAATAAATTATGAGAAAACAAATTTTAGCCGTAATGGTAGGCCTATCTGTAGCATTAGCAGGATGTAGCACACAGAGTACAGACAGTATGTTACAAGAAGTAAAGAAGGATGCTAAAGAAGTAAAATCAGGAAAAGCAACAATGATGTTATCAATGAAAAATGAAAAAAATAGTTCTGCAGGTAGCTCTGGTTATGAGGTAAGTGGTGATGAAAAGTTTGATCCACTAGAGCTTAAGATGAATGGTAAGTTTTTCCAGGGAGATAAAAGTCGTGATATTGAGGATTACATTAAAGATGGGGTATATTATATTAAAGGTAATATAGGGTCTAAAACAGTTTGGTACAAAGAAAAAGTCCCTACGGATAATAAACATGCTTTAAACTTTAAGGATCAATCGATAAGTATGCAAGAGGGTATTTTGAATTTATTAGATAATAAGGATAACTGGGATGTAACAAAAGATGGTGATAAAGTAACATTTAAGTTAAAGAAAACTGATGAGTTGAAAAATAAGGTGATTGAGGAGCGTGTTAAGAAAATTTCGAAACAAGTTAAGTTTTCTGAGTTCGACTATACGATTGAATATGTATTTAATACAAAAACTAAGGATATAGAAAAGATAGTATCAGAGTTAAACTTTAAAACTGAGGGTTCAACTACAAAAGGAACGATTAAAGGTTCATTAGAAGAAATTAATAAAGAAGTTAAAATTGAAGTGCCAGAAGAAAGTAAAAGTGCAGTAGAATTAAAGAAATAAAAAGAATAGGTTTTAGTAAGAACTGAAAATCACAGTATTTATTTAAATTGAAAGTAGGTAAATAAATTATGAGAAAGCAAATTTTGGCTGTCATGGTAGGTTTAACGGTTATTTTAGGTGGTTGTAGTAAGCAAAGTGCCCAAACCGACAGTAAGCAAAGTATATCAAATATTGAAAATATTTTACAAGAAGTAAAGAAAGATACTAAAGAAATCAAATCCGGTAAAGCATATTTAATGTTGTCTATTTATAGTGATAACTCAGAGCCAGAAAAAGGAGCTGGTTATGAAAGAAGCGGTGATGAGAAATTTGATCCATTAGAGCTTGCGATAAAAGGGAAATTTTTAACTCCAACCAAAAATCTTGAAATAGAAGATTATGTAAAAGATGGAGTTTACTATACTAAAACTGAGGTTGGTTCAAAAGGTGTTTGGCAGAAGTCAAAAGTTTCAACTGATAATAAACATGTGTTAAATTTCAAAACAGAATCATTAAATAATAAAGATGGGATTTTAAATTTATTAGATAATAAAGATAACTGGGATGTAACAAAAGATGGAGATAAGGTAACATTCAAGTTAAAGAAAACAGATGAGCTGAAAAATAAAGTTAAAGAGGAGCGCTTTAAAAGTGAGAAACACCTTAAATTTTCTGAGTTTGATTATACAATAGAATATATATTTAATACAAAAAAACTAATGATATAGAGAAATTAGTATATGAGGTAAATTCAAAAAAACTGAGGGTGCTACATCAAAAACACTATATAAAGGTTCTTTAGAAGAAATTAATAAAGAAGTTAAGATTGAAGTTCCTGAAGAAGCTAAAAAAGCACTAGAAAAGAAAGCTTAAAAACAGTATAATATAGGTGAAGACTGAAATAAATACAGTAATTATTTAAATTGAAAGAAGGTAATTAAGTTATGAAAAAGCAAATTTTAGCTATTATGTTAGGTTTATCTATAGTTTTAAGTGGATGTAGTAAGCAAAGTACGGAAAGTATGTTACAAGAAGTAAAGAAAGAGACTAAAGAATTAAAATCAGGTAAAGCAACCATGGTATATTTAGTAAAAAATGATAAAATAGCTACAAATAATACTAGAGGATATGATGTAAGTGGTGATGAAAAGTTTGAACCATTAGAATTCGCAATGAAAGGTAAATATATAAGCAATATTTATGGAGAAACGAAAGATGAATCTTATCTAAAGGACGGTGTTTATTATTTAAAAACGTACGATTATTGGTTTAAAAAGAAAGGTCCTACAGATAACAGACACGCATATAACTTTAAGGTTCAATCAATAAACATGAGAGATGATATTTTAAATTTATTAGACAATAAAGATAACTGGGATATATCAAAAGATGGAGATAAAGTAACTTTTAAATTAAAGAAAACTGATGAATTAAAGAATAAGGTCAAAGAAATACACAATAAGGAATTAAAAAAAGACCTAAAATATTCTGAGTTTGAATATACTGTAGAATATGTTTATAATACAAAAAATAAAAAGTTAGATAAATTATTTTATGAGATAGTTGCTGCAACTAGTTCTTCTCCATTAAGAGTAACAACTAGAGGTACTTTAGAAGACCTTAACAAAGAGATAAAAATAGAGTTGCCTGAAGAAAGTAAAGAAGCAAAAGAACTGAAAGAAAAAAAAGAATAGAAGATTAAAAAAGGTTTCACATATGTGAAGCCTTTTAAGCTGTTGACAAATACAAAAAGACATAAAGAGGAAATAGTCTTAATTCTTTTATATTTATTTAAACTGGTATTTTTAAAAGATTCTTATGGAATAAGATTTATGGAGAAATAATAGAAACTTATGTGACATTAAAATGGTACTTAGGTATACCAAACACTAAGCCAGTACCTTATTACACTATATTCTCACTAAATAATAACCGATACTTCCAAGGAACGGATGTGCTTGAAGAAAAAAACTATAATATCAATATTAGCTTAATATTTTACTGTCTATATAAACTATAAAAAAATTCTTAGTTCAAAAACTAAGAACTTTTTTTGTTATAATTTTATTTTTTTATTTGGAAAGTTGTCTTCAATATAACTATTCAAATTACAAAGATTTCCAGTATAGCCTTTTTCTTATTTTTTTTAACAAATAATCTGTAACCTGAAGATAGTCTGCACTAGTAATTTTTTTAAATATTAAACTATTTGATTTTTCAGTTATCTAGTAAAATATTCATTTTAGAGCATAAATAATCTATAAAAAAATATTAAATACTTTTTGATTATTAGATATTTATGAATGTTTTTTTACTTATTATATTTTATATTTGTACTAAATTTTTATTGGTACCATCTCTTATTTGCTGAAATTTTAGAATAATCAATTACATCAATATTAGGTATAATAGCAAAAAAATAGGATCAACTTCCTTGTTAGTTACTAGTTTGATAAATATTAATTTAGGAATTTCATCTTCATCGTTCTCATAAATAAGTTCTACGTTATAATATACTAGAGTATAATCTCTTTGCCATTCTTGGACTTTATTTTTCGTAGTATGTCATATTATATCCATATTTATCTTCGTTATTGGGCTTATTAGTCCATACAGCTATTGGAAAAAAATGTTTCTTCTATTTTTTTAGTACTTTTTTTGAAATGGAAATCTTTCAACAATATTTCGTGCGAGTATATGACCTTTATGGAAAAATAGTCTTTTTAATTTCTTTGTAAACATCAAATGATAAATCATCAGCATTATATGTTTTTTTGTTTTGTCTTTGTTATTATATCTATTTTCACTATTTAATAGACAATGACCACCAAAAATTTTTTGATTAATTGGTTCCCATTCTTTTGCAAATTCATTTATACTATTTAAAGTAATGTGCTCATCTGAAATGTATAAATGCCCATTATCATCGATCTCCAAAAGCTTCACATTCGTTTTTTTAATTTATTATTCATATTTTCTATTATATCTGGATAATATTCTTTATCAATAAGAAAACTTCCCTTTTTCATAATTCATATTTTTTTTAAAAAATTTATAATTGTCATCTCTTTTCATTTCTTCTGATATTAAACTTCTTGCGATACTCTCTATAGGATATACCATTATTATTGTCTCCAATTCTGTATAATTTAATTTTTTTAATAGATTTTTATACTATAGATCTATCAGTAATATATAGATGAAAAATATAAAAAAATCTTGTAGTATATGAAATAAAAATAATTATAACATTTTTTTGAGAATTATTTAAAGATATATTATAAATATAAAAAAATATAGAATCATTGTAATGTTATAAAAATATTTTAAAAAAATTTCATTGTTCTTATAAATATAGTATGCTAGTGAATTATTATAAATATTCATAAAAAAATTCAAAAATATTTATGAAAAAAATAGACTTTATTATTTCATAAGTCTTATATATAAAAAAATTTATATCAAAAGGTATTTATATAATTCTTGATAAAAATAATATAATTAATCAAAAAAATAATAAAAAAATATCTATAAATATAATAATAAATATGATACAATATAAAAGTATAAAAACGATTACAAAAAATATTATTAAATTAAGGAGAAAATATATATGGTAAACAAGGTTTGGTATCTAGGGCTAGATATTGGTACTGCAAGTGTTGGTTGGGCTGCAACAGATATGGAATATAAGATTATTAGAAAAAATAAAAAAAGATTATGGGGAGTTAGATTATTTGAAGAAGCTGATACAGCAAAAGGTAGAAGAGTTTATCGTTCAAAGCGAAGAAGATTAGCTAGAAGAAAATGGAGATTAAACTTATTAGAAGAACTATTTAGTGAAGAAGTAGCCAAAATAGATCCTAATTTTTATTTAAGACTTAAAGAAAGTAAATATTATAGCGAGGATAAAACTCATAAATTACCATATACTATCTTCAATGATAAAGACTATACTGATAAAGATTACTACAAAGAATATCCAACTATTTATCATTTAAGATCTAGTTTAATGACAGAAAAAAAGAACCAGATATTAGAAAGGTATTTTTTTATCTGTTCATCATATATTAAAAAAATAGAGGACATTTTCTTTATAAGGATTTAAGTGTAGAAAGAAATAACTTGATAGATTTAATAAAAAGAGTTATTAGAAACTGGTAAATTTATTGATATAGAAGAAATTGATATGTTATTATTAAATAGAATTGAAGAAATATCTTACTCTAAAATAAGTAAAAAAAGATAAAGAAAAATGAAATAGCGAAGTTATTCAAAAAGAGAAAAAAATGTAAATAATGTAAAAACAATTAAATAAAGTATTTAAATTAATTTTTTTGGAGGTTCCTCATCTCTTAGTGATTTATTTGATGATGAAAGTTATAAAGATGTAGATAGTAAAGTAAAGAATATTTCTTTTGTAGAAAAAAATTATGAAGAAATTCGTTATATGTATGAAGAAATACTAAAAAGAAGATGAAGATATAGAAATATTAAATTTAGCTAAAAAAATGCTTTTAATTGTATTACGTTAGACAAGATAACACAAGAAGGTAACACTTTATCTGAATCAAAAAGTAGAATTGTTTGAAAAAGCATAAAGCTGATCTTGCTAAATTAAAAAGCAATAGTAAAAAAATGATTCTATTCTTCCAGAAGAAAAAGAAAGATGAGCTTTATAGAATAATATTCAAAGAAGATAATGATAAAGGTACTAACTATGTTAATTATATTAAGGATAGTAAAGAAGGAAAAGGTTGTTCATATGAGGAATTTAAGAAGTTTTTAGTTAAAAAGCTAGATAAACTAGAAGATAGTGAAGAAAAAAAAATAATTCTTTCAGAATTAGAATTAGAAACTTTCTTACCGTTGCAACGTACAAAAAGATAATTCAGTAGTACCATATCAAATACACAAAGAAGAACTAATTAAAAATATTAGATAATGCAGAAAAGTATCATAGCTTTTTAAAAGAAAAAGACGAAAGTGGTTATACTGTAAAAGAAAAAATCATTCAATTACTTGAATTTAGAATACCATATTACGTAGGACCACTAAATTCACATAAAAAAGCTAATGAAGGTGGATATGCTTGGTCTGTACGAAAAAAAGGTGAGGAAAATACACCAGTAACACCTTGGAACTATTCTAAAGTAATTGATGAAAGTGCAAGTGCAGAAAATTTCATTACTAATTTAACTAATAAATGTACATATCTAAAAGGAGAAGAAGTTTTACCTAAAAACTCATTATTATACTCAGAATTTGCATTATTAAATGAACTTAATGCGCTTAGATATGATGGTAATAGAATAAGTATTGAGGCACGCAATGCAATCATAGAGAAGTTATTTAAAGAAGAAGGTAAAAATGTTACAAGAAAAAGTATTAAAAAACTATTAAAAGCTGAAGGATTTATTAATGGTAAAGGTGAAATATCTGGTATAGATAAAACAGTAAAAAATGATCTTAAATCATATAGAGACTTTAAAAAAAGATATTAGGTGATAAATTTAATAGTGAACATGTTGAAAAATATTATTCTATGGTCTACTATTTTTGACAAAAGAGCAGGGGAAAAAAACTTATTAAAGAAAAAAATTGAGGATTTTTTTATGGAGGAATTTATTCTGAAGATGAGATTTCGAAAAATATTAAAACTTAATTATAAAGGTTGGGGAAATTTTAGTAGAAAATTACTGACTGAAATAGTAAGTGAAAAAAACTATTTAATGAAGAAACTGGAGAATGCTTAAATATTATTAATGCTATGCGTTATAATAATATTCTATTTATGGAACTTCTTGCGGATAGATTTGATTATATGAGTCAAATAGAAGATTTTAATAAAAACTTTACAAAAAAAGAAGTTACAGAAATTACTCCAGATATATTAGAAGATTTATATGTAAGTCCTGCGGTAAAACGTTCAATATGGCAAACTATTAGAATAGTTGAAGAATTGAAGAAAAATAATAGGTTGTGAACCTGCTAAAAATATTTATAGAGACTACTAGAAAAAAATAAAAACAAAAAAATTGCTACAAACTCTAGAAAAAGAAATGTTAAAAAAAGTTTATGAAAGTATTATTAATAATGAAGATATCATGAATTTAGAAAAAAAGAACTAGATTATACTTTTAACATACAAAAATAAAAAAACAAAATGTTAAGTGATGAAGATGATTTATCTTTAAAAAAAGGAAAAAAATTATTCTTATATTATTTACAGTTAGGTCGTTGTGTTTATAGTGGTGAATCCATAAAAGTTGGATAAGTTATTTAATGACAATTATTATAATATTGATCATATTTACCCACGAAGTAAAGTAAAAGATGATAGTATATATGATAATTTAGTATTAGTTACTAGAGAAAAGAATGAGAAGAAAGAAGATAAAAGTATTTTTGAAGTAGGTTTTCAAACGTCTAATAATAAAAGATTCTGGAAGTTTTTAAAGGAGAAAAAATTAATTACTGAAGAAAAATATTATAGATTAACTAGAACTAGTGAATTTACGGACTATGAACTTGCAGGATTTATAGCACGACAATTAGTGGAAACTTCTCAATCAGTTAAAGAAGTTGCTAGTATTCTAAGGACATTAAACCCTAATTCTACTGTGTGTTATTCAAAAGCAGAAAATATTATTGATTTTCGAAAAAACTTTGGTAAAATAAAAGATGGGAACAGACAATCAAAAAATACTGAACAACTAATAAAAGTACGTGAAATCAATGATTATCACCATGCAAAAGATGCTTATTTAAATATAGTAGTAGGGAATGTTTATGATACAAAAATTTACAAGAAATCCGTATTATTATATAAATAATAGTAAAAAAATGGTAGGAATTATTCATTAAATAATATGTTTTATACTGATGTTAGAAACTCTAATACAATAGCTTGGGAAATGGATAAAACTGTTCATCAAGTAGAAAAAGTTATGAATAATAATTGTATACTAGTAACAAGAAGAACATCAGAAAAAAAAGGAAGATTTTATGAGGAGACGTTATACAAAGCTGCAGAAGCGGAAAAAGTAGACGGGGTCGGATACTGTCCGTTTAAAAATCTCAGATAATAGATTATTAAATGTAACTAGATATGGTGGATATTCTAGTATAGCAATATCGTTTTTATTCAATAGTAGAATATAATTTAATAAAAAAACAATAAAAAAAGAAAAAAAGTATGTAGAATAATTCCTATACCTGTAATAAATTCAAAGAAATTAATTACTAAAGAGTTATTAATTAGTTTTATAACGAAACAATTGAATTTGAAAAAAATGAATATATAGAAAATTTAAAGATTAAGTATAAGATATTTAATGAGAAAAAAATTTAATTAAAATTAATAATCATAAATATTATGTTGGAGGAAAAAAACAGGAAATAGGATATATTGTGATAGTGCTATTCAAGTATTATTTGATAAAGAAGTAGAGAAGTATAAAAAAATATTATCAAAAACACTACAATCAAACTAATAAGAGCGATACTGAAATAATATCTAAAAGATATAACAAGAGAAAACAACTTAAAATTGTATTTCACTTTATTAGATAAAATGAAAAAGTAAAAGTATTTGCAAATAAAAAAACAAGAGAAATATAAAGGAACTAATTTTTAGATGATACTGTAAATAAATTTAAAGAACTTAGTATAAAAAAATCAAATTACAGTATTGTTTGAGATACTAAATATATTAACTAATAAAAAGGAAACCTAATTTTGATAAGAAATTGGTTGGGGTTACAGTATCTAGAGGTGTACAGAGCTTTGATTTGAGTAATTTAAATCAATTTTCAATAATTGAACAATCAGTAACAGGATTCTATGAAAAAGAAATAACAATAATAGGGGATAAAGGAAATGACGTGGAGGACAGTAATAGTTAGGGAAAGAGCTAAACTAGATTACAGTCTGAATTTTATGACTGTAAGAAAAGAAGCGGAAACAAGAAAAATAAGTTTAAGTGAAATATATATGGTTATTGTAGAAAGTACAGCGGTATCTCTTACCGCTGTACTTCTCAATGAATTGGTGAAAAATAAAATCAAAGTAGTATTCTGTGATGAAAAGAGAACACCAAGTTCAGAATTATTACCATATTATGGGAGTCATGATACTAGTTTAAAGTATAAATATCAACTAGATTGGACTGAAGAATGTAAGCAACGAGTTTGGACTAGAATAGTATATGAAAAAATATATAATCAAATGTTGCTACTAAAGAAATTAAACAAAGATGAATATAAATTGTTAGAACAATATTTAAATGAAATAGAATGGAATGATAATAGTAATAGAGAAGGTCATGCTGCAAAAGTATACTTTAATGCAATGTTTGGTTTAGATTTTAGTAGAAATAAGGAGTGTTTTGTTAATGCTGCATTAGACTATGGATATTCAATAATATTATCTGCATTTAATAGGGAGATTGTATCTTGTGGATACTTTACACAGCTTGGTCTTTGTCACAAAAACCCATTCAATAAATTCAATCTCGCTAGTGATTTTATGGAACCATTCAGGATACTAGTAGATGAAGAAGTATATAACCTAGAACAATCTGAATTCTCAAAAGAACATAAAAATATCTTAATAAATATTCTAAATAAGACTGTAACTATTGATGATAAGCAACAAACAGTTGCTAATGCAATAAAAATATATTGCCGTAGTCTATTTACAGGATTAAAAGAAGGAGATTTAGAATATATAAAAATGTATAAGTATGAGTTATAGATTTATGAGAGTATTAGTTATGTTTGATTTACCAACAGAAACATCTAATCAAAGAAGAAACTATAGAAAGTTTAGAAAATCGTTAATAAAAAATGGATTTATAATGATGCAAGAATCTGTTTATGTAAAACTAGCTATGAATCAAGGTAGTGCAGATTTAATAGTAAAGAGTATTAGAAAAACTTTGCCCAGAAGAAGGAATAGTACAAGTATTACAAATAACAGAGAAACAATTTTCTAAAATGGAATTTCTAGTAGGTGAAAGTCAAACAGAGTATGTTGATTCAGATGAAAGGTTTATAGAAATATGAAGATAATAAATAATAATTGGCAAAGACAAATAGTATTGGAAGATAATTTAATACATACAATAGTTTTTGAAAAATAAAAAAAGTACTATAGGGAAAGTATACTGGAATTAATTAGACAGCACAAAGGATATGAAGGTAACTTTATTTTATCAAATAATAATAAAGAAGTATCTTTTGATAAGAACAGTTATTTCATAAGTGATTTATTTAATATTGATATTAATAATAAGAAGATTATATCTAAGGTATACGGAGAACTATTAAAAAAATGTAGTGGATGATATTGTGGAATACAATAAGATAACATCATATATAAGGGAATATTTTGAAACCTTAGTATTTAATAATAATTTAGATTTAGAATATAATGATGAAATTGAAGCAAATTTACTATTAAAAATTAGGTGATTTTTAAAAATACAATTTGAAGAGAGTAATTATTTAGAGAAACTAATAAAATTTTTAAAAAGTATTAGTAGAATTATGTAATATCAAAGTAATATTTATAATAGGTCTATATAGAGTATTTTCTGTTAAAGAAGTCGAAAAAAATATAAAGAAGTATGTTTAAATAAAATAAATATTATAAATATTGAAAGCGAACAGCAAAATATAAAGAAAAGTGATTGCTATAACGAATTAGTATATATATTCGATAAAGATAATTGTGAAATTTAGTATTGATTTTTTATAAAAATACTTGTATAATATAGGTAGATTCAAAATTTACATTAAAGTTCAAATAAAGATTTTATCTACATTGCCTTCGGGCTCGGATCGGTGTCGATCCATTTTTTTATACCTAAATTCAGAATTGATACTCTTAAATCTCATTTTGAGGTTTGAGAGATATGTAAATTTTGAATTCTACAAAACTAGTGCAGGAGTTGATTTCATAGCTAGTCAGTTTGAGAGATATGTAAATTTTGAATTCTACAAAACGACTTTGTAATTGATTATATTGAGGAGCTAGTTTGAGAGATATGTAAATTTTGAATTCTACAAAACTGAGAAACCAGCGTGCCACCCTATCTCATGTTTGAGAGATATGTAAATTTTGAATTCTACAAAACGACTTTGTAATTGATTATATTGAGGAGCTAGTTTGAGAGATATGTAAATTTTGAATTCTACAAAACTGAGAAACCAGCGTGCCACCCTATCTCATGTTTGAGAGATATGTAAATTTTGAATTCTACAAAACTACTTTTTGTGTCTTCGTGTCCTAACCGTTTGTTTGAGAGATATGTAAATTTTGAATTCTACAAAAACCAAATACGAGAAATGCACTTACGAAGTAGGGTTTGAGAGATATGTAAATTTTGAATTCTACAAAACAATTCTTTAATAATTTTTTTCTTTTCATTAAAGTTTGAGAGATATGTAAATTTTGAATTCTACAAAAACTGAAATGGATAATAGATATAAGAAAATGTTGTTTGAGAGATATGTAAATTTTGAATTCTACAAAACAATAAACCAACTATAGTTAGTAGCGTAGGGTTTGAGAGATATGTAAATTTTTGAATTCTACAAAACATCTGTAAATCTGTAATCATTCGCTGCTACGTTTGAGAGATATGTAAATTTTTGAATTTTTACAAAAACGATAGCTAGTTTAGTTTATAACGAGCAAGCGTTTGAGAGATATGTAAATTTTGAATTCTACAAAACAAACAAATAGCAGGACTTGCAACAGGAATAGTTTGAGAGATATGTAAATTTTGAATTCTACAAAAACAGTAATTGATTTATCAAGGAATATTAAGGTGTTTGAGAGATATGTAAATTTTGAATTCTACAAAAACCGCAGCTGTAGAAGATATACTAGACTATGAGTTTGAGAGATATGTAAATTTTTGAATTCTACAAAACTGAATGTTTTACCAATTTCAACCCAAACAGTTTGAGAGATATGTAAATTTTTGAATTCTACAAAACTTTTTGTTTTGTTCTTTAAACCATAAACTGTTTGAGAGATATGTAAATTTTGAATTCTACAAAAACCGTGTTTTTTTAAAAATATTTCTTTAAGAGCCGTTTGAGAGATATGTAAATTTTGAATTCTACAAAAACAAATACTTTTCAAATAATTCTGTTGCTTCGTTTGAGAGATATGTAAATTTTGAATTCTACAAAACTGCTCCAGAAAAATAAATATATGGACATGGGTTTGAGAGATATGTAAATTTTGAATTCTACAAAACTCATTAGACGTGTTTGAAACTTATTATAAGTTTGAGAGATATGTAAATTTTTGAATTCTACAAAAACAAATATCAAAAATGAAGAAAAATGTAATTCAGTTTGAGAGATATGTAAATTTTGAATTCTACAAAACCATAAACTTTTATTGTGATAGTGCAAGGCCGTTTGAGAGATATGTAAATTTTGAATTCTACAAAACTATTTTAGATAAAGAATTAACTTTTTGAACCGTTTGAGAGATATGTAAATTTTTGAATTCTACAAAAACAAAAAGAAAGTTTTTTTAGTGTATTTTAAATAGTTTGAGAGATATGTAAATTTTGAATTCTACAAAACAACTAACGACATAGCAGAAGCTATATACGAGTTTGAGAGATATGTAAATTTTGAATTCTACAAAACAAATATAATGATATTGAAAAATTGTGTAGAGTTTGAGAGATATGTAAATTTTTGAATTCTACAAAACAGCGTATCAAGTTGATTTTTGGTAATGGATAGTTTGAGAGATATGTAAATTTTTGAATTCTACAAAAACATATATAGAGTGTAAGAAATGTTTGAGAGATATGTAAATTTTTGAATTCTACAAAACATCGATAGAATTAAAAAAAGTTAAGAAGTGGGTTTGAGAGATATGTAAATTTTGAATTCTACAAAACCCAGAAATAACTAGAATAGAGTTGCAAATGGTTTGAGAGATATGTAAATTTTGAATTCTACAAAAACAAAGAAGATGAACATACTGAAGAACATAATGTTTGAGAGATATGTAAATTTTGAATTCTACAAAAACGTTCAAGTTTGTAAAAGTCAATTAAATATTGGTTTGAGAGATATGTAAATTTTTGAATTCTACAAAAACACTTGCGAATTTTTGTAATTCATCTCCACCGTTTGAGAGATATGTAAATTTTGAATTCTGCAAAAGAAGAAAAATAAAAAAATAAACCAATAACTGAGAATATATATTTATATTTTGAGTTATTAGTTTACAAAAACACGCCTTCTAGATTATCTAAAGGGCGTGTATTATTTTACTTATTTCTTTTTACTTATTTATTTCTTCAATAATACTTTCTAACTTCATTGAGCGACTAGCTTTAAATAAAATTACTTCATTAGCGTGTTTATTTTCTTTTAAATAGTTGCTTACATCTTCGTTAGAAGAGAAGTGAAGTTTTTTAATTTTTGAGTTAGTTATGCTATCAGTAATATTTTTAGCTAAATCACCAACAGAAATAACTAAGTCGATATCTTTTGAATTATTAGAGATATATTCTCCAACTTCACTGTGGTACTGTACTTCATTTGAACCAAGTTCAAACATACTACCAAGTACTAGAGTTTTATAATCAAAATCATCAAAGCCACTAACTACATCGACACTAGCTTTCATAGAAGTAGGGCTTGCGTTATATGCATCATTAATAATTAGAGAGTTTTTTCCATAAGGAATACTTTCTAAACGCATATGAGTAATTTCTGATGTTTTTTCTATTGCTTTACGGATTTCATCGATAGATAAACCTAGCTTTTCAGCGATTGCTGTTGCGAACATTATATTAAATAGGTTATGTTTTCCTTTTAATTTTGTTGTGAATTTTTCATCGCTAAGGTTTAGTTTGAAATCTATATGGTCACGAGTAATAGTGTAGTTTTCTAAAATAATATTATTATAATCATTCTCACCACATGAAGTAGCTCCTATATTAGATTTATCTACTAAATCTTTTAGCAATACTTCATCTCCGTTATAAACGAAGAATCCATCTTTTTTCATACCATTAGTAATCTCAAATTTTGCTTTAGCAATACCTTCACGAGAACCGAAAAATTCGATATGACTCTCACCGATATTAGTGATTACAGTGTAATCAGGTTCTACTAGTTTTGATAGGAAGTCTAATTGACCAAAACCATCAGCTCCCATTTCTAAAACTAATATTTCACTATCTTCTGGTGCAGCTAAAATAGTTATAGGTACACCAAGTTCATTATTAAAGTTTCCTTGTGTTTTATGAACTTTGAATTTTGTTTCTAATAGACCAGTAATAATATCTTTAGTAGTAGTTTTACCATTACTTCCAGTAATTGCAATAATTTTAGCGTTTAAACTATCTAAATAGTGTTTAGCTAAAGCTTGGATAGCTACATAACTATCTTCTACATAAATAATATTGTTATCGCTAGTAAAGTCTTCTTTTAAAGAAAGTGATGCAGCAGCACCTTTTTCAAAAGCACTCTCTATATAGTTATGACCATCAACATTTTCTCCTAAGAAGGGAATAAATAAATCTCCTTCTTTAACTTTTCTACTATCGATTGCGATACCAGTGATTTCCTTGTTTTCAACTATATTTATTTTTTTTGCGTTAAGTATTTGTTCTAAATCTTTTACTAAATATTTCATAGTTAATCCTATTCTTCTGTTAATAAGTTTTTACGGTCTTCGTAACGTTCTATAGCTAAACGGAATAATTCTTCGATTACTTCAGGGTAGCTAACGTTCATATTTGCCCACAGTGATGGGAACATAGAGAATGGAGTGAATCCAGGCATTGTGTTAACTTCGTTGATAAAGATTTCTCCTTCTTTTGTATAGAAGAAGTCAGCACGAACTAAACCAGATCCGCTAATTGCACGGAATGCTGTTGCAGCCATTTCTAAATTCTGGATAAAGATTTGGATCAATTGGTGCAGGGATATCCATACGTGATTGACCATCAGTGTATTTAGTTTCATAGTCATAGAATTCTGTAGTAGAAATATTAACTATTTCACCTGGATCTGTAGTTTTAACTTCGTTGTATCCAAGCACAGCTACTTCTATTTCTTTTGCTCCTACAGCACCTTGCTCAATAACGATTCTTTTATCGAATTTTAATGCTTCTTCAATACCTTTAACTAATTCCGCTTCATCGTTACAGCGACTAATACCTACAGAAGAACCAAGGTTCGCAGGTTTAACGAAAACAGGGTATTTTAGATTATCATTAACTTCTTTAATAACCGCTTCTTTATTTTTTTTCCAAGTATATTCAATAAAGTGTGTATATGGTAATTGAGGTAGGTCGTATGCCGCAAATAATTGCTTCATAACTACTTTATCCATACCAGCGGCACTAGATAGTACGTTGTTTCCTACATAAGCAATATCCATAATTTCTAAGAAACCTTGGATAGTACCATCTTCACCATTAGGACCGTGAAGAACAGGGAATACTAAATCAAATTTACGACCATCTTCGAATAATAAGCTACTAATATCACTATTAAAGTTAGTAAATCTTAGTTCGTTTTGATCTTTGATTTCAGATTTAATTTGTTCACCTTTAGCCCAATTTCCTTCTAATGAGATAAAGATAGGAAAAACATTGTATTTTTCTTTATCGATTGCGTTAATAATTGATTTTGCAGTTAATAATGAGATAGAATGCTCAGCACTCTTACCACCATAAACGATTCCTATGTTTTGTTTTGTCATAAAAAATCTCCTAATAAAAATTTTTTTGTTATGTTTAAATGTTATTGTTATAGTTAATAGAAATATTTAAATATAAACTATTGCCTACGTACACACTGAATATTAAATTCAGCAATTTGTCCTATAATTATACCACAAAAATTATAAAGTAGAGTAGTTTTATAACTAATTTAAAAAAAGTTAATTTATTAATTTAATGCATGTTAATATTGTATTTTTTTGTAATATTAAATTTATAATAGAATATGTACAAAAAAATTGATATAAGTAGGAGGAAGTAAAATTTGAATGAAAAAAATTAGATGAAAAAAATGATTTTAAAACCTTGCATAAAAAGAAAAAAACTAGTCTAGTATATAATTTTATCCTTGTATATATTGTGTTTCTTTTTGCAGCGGGTTTCACTCAAATGACGCTAGGGTATAGTGATACGGTAGCTTTTATTATATTCGTAATAGTTTGCTTAATACTAGTTGTTTATTTTAGTACGAAAAGACAAAAAATTGAGAATTTAATTGCACTAAGGTTATTAAATGATTTAGAATTAGCTGATTTTATGGATTTTATGCATGAACAACATAAAAATAAAAAATTAACTAGAAATAGTACATATTATAACTATATGGCACTAGTTGAGCTTATCTATGGTAACTTTGATAAGAGTGAAGAATATTTATCAAAAGTAAAACTTACTAAATCGGGATATATTAGAGGAGCCTTAAGAGGAACTGAAATATGGTATCACTATACTAGATTTATGTTAAATATTTTTTTACTGAAAAAAAGATTTTTGATTTAGAAGAATTAAAAAAACAACTTGTGAAAACAGTTAGTAAAAAAATCAAGAAGCTGTTCAAATGTATAATAATAAATTAGATAATATATATAAAGTTCTAGTTTTAAAAGAACCGGCTGATAACTTTAAAGAAGAATTAAATGATAATATAGTAGAGTGTTCAAAAAGTATTTAATTATTATTTCTATCTTTGTAATGAAGTGCTAAAAAGAAAATAAAGAAGAAGCAAATAAATATATTGATTTATTATTAAAAATACAATGAAAAATTATTACGTAGTAAGAAAAGCGAGAGAAATAAGAGAAAAAAATTAAGGGTTGACCAATAGGTCAGCCCTTTTTATAATTTATATTTTTCTTTTAATTCAGCTATAGTATCACGAAGTTTAGCAGCACGTTCAAATTCGAATTTTTCAGCCGCTGAGAACATTTCTTGTTCTAGTTCAGCTAAGTGTTCTTCGATATTATCATCGGTAATATTAGATACTTCTTCTAATTCTAATGTTTCATCCTCAATTACTTCTTTCTTAGCACTAATACTGTCACGAATATCTTTAATAATTGTTTGAGGTGTTATGCCGTGTTCCTCATTGTATGCCATTTGTATTTCACGACGACGATTTGTCTCATCGATAGCTTTTTTCATACTTCTAGTCATATTATCCGCATACATAATTACACGACCATTCGCATTACGTGCGGCACGCCCAATTGTTTGTAGTAAGGCTTTATCTCCACGTAAGAAACCTTCTTTATCCGCATCTAATATAGCAACTAATGAAACTTCTGGAATATCTAAACCTTCACGTAGTAGGTTAATTCCTACAAGAATATCAAATTTTCCAAGACGTAAGTTACGAATAATTTCTGTACGTTCTAAAGTTTTAATATCAGAGTGAAGATACTCAACTTTTAGACCATTTTCTTTTAAATATGCTGTTAAAGATTCAGCCATTTTTTTAGTAAGAGTCGTGATTAAAACACGTTCACCTTTTTCAATAATTTTTTCAGCTTCTTTAGTAATATCAAATACTTGATCGCTAACAGGACGAACATCTATTACTGGATCTAGTAGACCAGTAGGACGGATAATTTGTTCAGTAATATTTGAACTATGTTCAAGTTCATAGTCACCAGGTGTAGCTGAAACGAAAATTGCTTGGTTTAACTTATTTTCAAACTCTTGATAGTTGAGAGGTCTATTATCTAAAGCAGTAGGTAGTCTAAAACCATAGTCAACTAGAACTTGCTTACGAGCTCTATCACCATTATACATACCTCTAACCTGTGGAAGGGTAACGTGTGATTCGTCAACTACTAATAACCAATCTTTTGGGAAGTAGTCTAGTAGAGTATAAGGTGTTGAACCAGGTTCGCGTAGAGTTAAGTGAAGAGAGTAGTTTTCAATACCTGAACAAAATCCCATCTCTTCCATCATTTCAAGGTCATAGTTAGTACGTTGTTCCAAACGTTGTGCTTCTAGTAATTTGTTTTCCATATTGAATACTTTTAGCCTATCTTCTAGTTCAGCACGTATTCTTTTTATCGCTTCTTTAGTTTTTTCTTCACCTGCGACGAAGTGGCTGGCAGGGTAAATTGCAATATGTTCTAATTCACTAAGTACTTCACCAGTTAGTGAATTGATTTCACGTATTCTATCAATTTCATCCCCAAACATCTCTATACGAACAGAGTTTTCACTACGAGAAGCTGGGAAAATTTCTATAACATCACCACGTACTCTAAAAGTACCACGTGTAAATTCTATATCATTACGCATATATTGGATGTCTATCAGTTTTGAAAGAATTTTATTTCTGCTTATTTCATCCCCAACTCTAAGTGAAAGCACTAGAGAAGAGTATTCTTCTGGAGAACCAAGACCATATATACAGCTGACACTAGATACGATAATTACATCATCACGATCAAATAGAGAAGATGTAGCACTGTGGCGTAGTTTATCAATCTCATCATTGACAGAAGAATCTTTTTCTATATAGGTATCAGTCGATGGTACATATGCTTCTGGTTGGAAATAATCATAGTAAGAAACGAAATATTCGACCCTATTGTTAGGGAAGAATTCTTTTAACTCATTGTATAATTGTCCAGCTAATGTTTTATTGTGAGCTAATACTAGTGTTGGTTTTCCAACATTTTTTATAATATTAGCTATTGTGAAAGTTTTACCTGTACCTGTAGCACCAAGTAAGGTTTGGTATTTTTCTCCTTTATTAATACCTTCAGTTAGCTCATTAATAGCTCTAACTTGATCTCCTTTAGGTTCAAATTTACTCTGTAAATCAAAATCAAAGTGTTGTCTATTTACTTCCAAGAAATTCACTCCTTTACTAGTAATAAATAATATAAACTTAATAGTTTCTATTTAATTATATACTAGATAGGAAAATAGACAAAGAAATAACTATTCTAATATTCTGAATAAATAAAAAAAGACGAGAAATTTTCTCGTCTTTTTGAGCTATAAACATTATTTATTATTTTTCGCAAGGTAAGGCATAATTAAACCAAGTGAAATAAGAATAATAGGTGTAACAATGTTAATTGTTGTTTGGAATATACTTCCTGGTGTATACATACCTGTGATACAAGCAAATGCTGTTAGGAAGAAACACCAAGCCCCTAAACCAATACCGATATATTTATTCTTAACGAATTTATAATCAGCTTGGAATTTACCAGCTGCTTTTTTCAAGAAGATATAAGCAGCAAATACCCATAGGTAACGAAGTGGCATACAAACAGCGTTTAATTTAACTAACCATCTGAATAGTTCGTTTACTTCTTTGATTCCGAACATAGGAATAATTAAAAGGATAGATACGATAACACCAACTAATTTTAATCCATTAGTGTAAACATCATTACTATTTTTAACTAATAATTTTTTCGGAATGTATTGTTCATCAGAACTTTCTAGTAACATACGTAATGGTGCATCAATTGAGATAATAACGATAGATACTTGACCGATAAAGTCAACTACTGCATAAATAACTAAGAATAAGTTACCAACACCGTAGTAGTTACCTAATGTTTGGAATGCATAATAAGTACCATTAGTTAATAAGTCTTTTGGAATGTTATTAGTATCAAACATTAATGCAAGTGCGAATGTTCCTAAAATAGCTGTTGTTACAACCATAAGAACTAACGTCATCATTCCTTTAGGGAAATCAGTAGAAGGTTTTTTCATCTTATTAACATAAGGCGAAATCTTCTCACAACCACCAACTGCAAATACTAAAATCGCTATTGACGTAACATATTTAACATCGAATGTTGGCATAAATGTATCTAATGACCAGTCGATGCTGTATGTTTTAGCTCCTGTAATAGAAGGTGCTGTAATAGCCATCAATATGAATAATAATGACATAATAAACATTGATGATCCTGCTAAAGTCGCAAGTTTTTTGATGAAGTTAACTCCTCTTGCTGCTAGGAATAACGCTACTATGAATATAACAAGTGAAATAATTTGTACATAAGTTATATTCATTTTACTAATACGGTTATCTCTAAATAATGCCCAACTGAATGCTGCGATAATACGTGATGGTTTTTGAGAAATATAAGGCATATGTACTACCCAAATTGTCCATCCAGCATAATAAGCTAGTAATTTACTGTGTGTTTCTTTAATCCAAGAACTAACACCTCCACCAGCATCTTTAAATGTAGATCCTAGTTCACCAACGATTAGTGAATATGGAATAAAGTAAATTACGAAGATTAAAACCCATGAGAAAATAGATTTAAGTCCGCCAAATTCTGAATATCCGTTAACGATATTACCAAACGCCCAAACAGTAGAAAAGGCCATGAACGCTAACGTATACCAAAATATCTTTTTAGCTTCTTTCTCCATATAATCTTCCTCCTAAAATATTTAATTTTTTTAATTCTGCATTAAGCATTAATAAAAAAATATTAGCATAGTACATACAATTATTCAAGTAATATTAGTATTTTTTTCTAATAAATTATTCTATAATTTCTACTAAGATTAAGAATTTTTTTAGAAAAAAATTATAGAAAATATGTATGTAAAAATCATTTTTTTATAATAATTATTTTTGCAGAAAAACGAGTAATATAAGGATATTTAGAATCTCTGATAATGAAAAAGGATAATTGATTTTCATTTAAAAATAATAGTGTTAAAAATACATATTTTTTTCTAAGTATAATAGATGATAGCCAAGGTGTATTGTAAATTATGAAAATTATTAGAAAATGAATATATATATTAAAAACTAAAAAAATTATTTTTTTAATAAACATATATATTTCTAAAAATAGTATTTTAAAAAAATTTTTATAAAGAAGATGCATATTAACGATAGTTTATAAAATTTATTATGCGTATACAAGAAGATTAAAAAAACTTGACAATGTTATAAATTAATCGTAATATATGTGTAGATAATAGATTGTAATTATTTATTATTAATTATTCATTTATAATTTTATATATTTATATAAGATTGTAGATAAAAAGAAAGGAGAAAAAGTATATTAATGAAAAAAATCACAAAAAGTAATTAAAAATGAGTGTTACCGCAATATTTACATTCATAGGATTACTATTTGTATCTTCATTAACAGCTAACGCAGCTGAAGGTAAAGAACTTACAAAAGTTGTTACTGATATTTCTGTTACAGATGCAGGAAATAATGCAGTTAAACCTGATGCTAATGGCAATTATAATGTTACCACTGATAGAGCATACCGTTTTTCTGCAAACTTTGATTTAACGAATTACAACGGTAACTTATCAGAAGGAGATTATTTTAATTTAAAAATTCCTAATTCAGTAACTGTCCAAAAACATTCGGCTGATATTAAAGATACAAAAACACAAGTCGTTATTGCTGAATCACAAGTAACACCAAATGCAAACGACCAAGGTGGTAATGCTAAAGTAACACTTAAAAATTTCTCTGAATATCTAACAACTACTAAAAGTAATGATATAAGAGATATAACAGGTCATTTTACTATTGATTTTTTATTCAAAAAAGATCAAACTAAAACACCTGTGACTTTTGATAGCTTAGCTGTGAAAAATAAAATAACACATACTTTTACATCAACAACTAAAGACGGAGAAAAACAAAGGTTATGAAAAACTTCGCTAAAAATGGTAATGATGTTGAGAATAAAGGATGGAGTTCTGAAAAATTAGCAGCTGTAGGTTCTACTTCTAAAGGAAATATTTACTCACCATGGCGCGTTCGTGTTAATGCTGGTAAAAAAGACTACGGAAGCAACTTAGCATTAGTAGATGAGATAGTAACTGATACTACACATGCAGCTATTCAATATATTCCTGAATCATTAACAGTATACAAAGCTACTATTAATGATGGTACTTCTGAAGTTCCAGCAGGTGCTGTTAAACTAACTGAAGGTACTGACTACACAGTTGAGTGGAACAGCAATTATACTTCTTTAAAAGTAATTTTTAAAGATGGTTCACAATCATACTATGTTACTTATAACACTACAACTCCTGGAGACGGAAGTTTAGTAGGAAATAAAGTTGCATTACTAAAAAATAATACTGAAGCACTTCCTCAACGCAATAATCGCTTAATTTACGGATATGTAAGTGAGAGATTATCAGTATTAAATGAAGAGATTAATGCTAATCCAATTTACAAAATCAAAATTAATAAAACTGATAAAGTAAAAGTAACACCTGTTCAAGGAGCTGTATACTCAATTATAAATCCAGAAGGAGTAGTAGTTGAAGATGTTACTACAGATGAGAACGGAGTGGCAGTTTCTAAAGAATTATCAAAAGATTATTTAGGAAAAGTGTTCACAATAATGGAAAAATTAGCACCAAAAGGTTATAAACTAGATCCAACTGTTTATACAGTAACAATTGGTGAGAATAATTCAATTATCAATCTTCAAGATGAACCAGAAGATACACCTCCAACTCCGCCAACACCAACTCCAAACAAACCGGTTAAACCTAATGAACCAGGAAAACCTGAAAAACCAGGTAAACCAAATAAACCAGGTAAACCAACTACACCAGTAGTAAAAGAAAAAGCTAAAAAAGCTATTCTTCCAAAAACAGGGGTAGAAACTAATAGCTTAGCTGTAGCAGGTTTAGTTATCGGATTAGGTGCGTTAGCTTTAAGACGTAAAGTAAATAAATAATATAATAAGACGAACTTAGGAAACTAGGTTCGTTTTTTTTATTGTCTTTTGATTAGTACAGAAAAGGGTAAAATATAGTAAAATTTATCTAACCCAAAAAAAATTTGTATCTATTATCATTCCATTAGTTATATTTTTAAATAGATATTGTAATATAATATTATTCCAAAAAAATTTTGATTGAATATATTAAATTTCCCCTTGAATTCGTTTTCGATATAAACTATAATGATTTTTTTATAAAAGTTTTTATAATTTATATAAGGAGTTGAGGGTACTTTGAAAAAGTGGAGAAGTACATTAGTAAAACTTATTATATTTATGATGGGGTTAGTAACAATCTCATTATTAGTAACAACAGTTTTTATGAGAGGATATATAAAAGATCGTGAAGAAGAGATTATTCGTCAAAAAATTAGTTCTACAGCACGATTAATTGCGATGGATAAGAGTATTCAAGAAGCTGTCAAAAATAAAAATCAAGAAAAGTTCATTCAACATTTTACATTAGCTCCGATGGAAGAAACACGAACGGATTTTATAGTAGTAACTGATAAAGATTTTGTAAGGTATTCACATCCAAAAGAGGAGCTGATAGGATCTAAGTTCTCGAGTATTGAAGATATTGAAGCAACATTTACTCAAGGAGATCATTACAGTAAGCAAACTGGTCCACTAGGAGAAGGGGTCAGATTTTTTACAGCTCTAAAAGATGAAAATGGTAATAATATAGGAGTTGTCTGTGTAGGATATACTAAAAAGAACAGTAGAAAATCAAATCTTAGAAGCACAGAAAAAAATTTATTCTATTCATTAATGATTGGGCTAACAGTGGCAGTAGGATTATCTTTTTTATTTAATAAAAAATTGAGAAAGATTCTTCTGAATTTAGAACCAGAGGAGATTGCGCAACTTTATATTGAAAAAGAGCTAATAGCAGATCATGTTTCAGAAGGAATAATTGGGATAGATAAATATAAAAAAATATAATAGTTATAAATAGTAGTGCAAATAATCTATTAAAAAAAGCTAAACTGTCTAGTGAAATAAAAATCAATGAAACACTATGTACTGAGATTTATAATTTATTATTTAGAGACATTTTAGAAACGAGAGAGAGTAGTCAAGATGAACAAATAGTACTTAATAATATGGATCTATTATTAAATAGAAATCCAATTTACTATAAAGGTAGACTATATGGTGCGGTAGTAACTTTACGTGATCAATCAGAAATGAAACAGCTTATTACAGAACTAAGTGGTACTGAAAAATATAATGATAGTTTACGTGAGCAGAGTCATCATTTTATGAATAAATTACATGTTCTTCAAGGATTGATAGAATTGAAGTCTTATGAAGAAGTTGCGAAGTATATAACCTATTTAAAACAAGATTACCATGAAAAAATAGGTCATATTACTGAAAATATAAAAGTACCATCAATAGCTGGATTTTTACTTGCTAAAGCACGTGAAAGTCGAAACAAAGATATCCAGTTAGTGGTTGATTCAGATTCATTATTATATCAACATACTGGTTTAGAAACAATATATAATGAATTGTTAATTATATTAGGTGTACTAATAGATAATTCAATAGATACTTTGGAAAATAAAAATGATGGAAAAATAATTGTTTATCTTTATCTAAATCTAGAGGAAAAAGTATTATTATGTTCAATAGAAGATAATGGAGCAGGAATTAAGGAAGTGGATAAAGAAAGAGTATTCGAGAGAGGATATTCAACAAAAGGAGAAAATAGAGGGTACGGTTTAGAGGCCGTTGAAACGATTGTTAAGAAATATAACGGCTTAATAGATGTAGACAGTAAAGAAAATAAGGGTACAAAGTTTAATATAGAAATACCCGTACTGGAGGATTAAAGGTGAGAGTATTAATAATTGAAGATGATTCCATGGTAGCTATGATACATAAAGAATACTTAATAGAAAAGAAGTTGATTTTACACTAGACCATGCGTCATCACTTAAAGAAGCAGAATTATATTTAGAAAGTAATATACCAGATTTGGTAGTTTTGGATAACTATTTATCTGATGGAAAAGGGGTTAGTCTTTTATCTAAGTTAAAGAAATATCCTGTAGTTATGATAACAGCGGCTAACGATATTCAAACGGTAGAAGCGGCATTATCAAGTGGGGTAGTAGATTATTTAGTCAAACCTTTTACGTATGAAAGATTTTCTCAAGCGATTGATAAAGTATTAAACTTCAAGTCGTTGATGTCTAAAGAAAAAGTTAATCAAGAAATGTTAGATGATTATTTAAGTATTACTAAAGAATATGAAGATGTTGGGGAATTACCTAAAGGATTATCAAAAATAACGTTAAAGAAAATTGTTGAAAATTTATTAAGTAGAAATGAAGGATTTAATACACAACAAATAGCTGATGACTTAGATATTTCTAGAATAACTATACGAAAGTATTTGAACTATATGGTTAATATGAATGTGTTAAGTGAAGATGCTGAGTATAGTACTTCTGGTAGACCGGTATCAATATATAGTATTGTTTCAAAAGATGAGTTAAAAAAACTATTATAGTTTAGTATAAAAATGTTGATAATAAAAAAATATAAGAAAAGGAGGATAATTTTATATTATCCTCTTTTTATATAAATATAATGAACATATATGATATAATTAAATAAATAGTTAGGAGGAATAACTAATGAGATTTATTGATAAATTAGTACTATTGTTTTTATTGGCTGGACATGTATTAGTTCCGTTAATATTTTTAATAATAATATTTTTTATGAAAAGAAAAAAATCAAAAGGGGATAGTAAACCGATTCCTTGGACAGCGTTGCTTATCGTACAAGCTGTTTTAGATTTTACAATTTTACCTGTTTGGATGTTTATGGGAGCATTTGTTGGTGTAATGACTACTGATGCGCCAGGAAGTAGTACATTGTTTGCTAATGCGGCAATGTTTGGTTCAATTGCAACTGTTATTTTAAATGTTATAGCACTTATAATAACTACAGCAGGTTTGAATAAGCAAAGAGTAGAGGAAAATAAACAACCACTAATGTGGCTATATGTTATTATTGCTGCATATGTGCTAGTGGTTCCGGGAAGATTTTTTATAGGAATTTTCTTTTAACCAAACTAATTAAAAAGGGCTTAAATAAGCAAAGAAAAGAGGAATATAGAAATGGTGCATTATGGCCTTATGCTTTAATAATTATATATATTTTAGCACTTCCATTTAGATTTTTGTATGGAGTATTCCATTGGTTTTATTAAAAATTTAGATATAAATAGGAGGAATATATATGAAAGAGGCTGATTATACAGGAGCGTTTTTTTAAATAGGTGGACATATACTTGTACCTATTTTTGCATTAGTGATGATTTTTATAATGACTAGAAGTATAAAAAGATATGGTGGAGACCCATATGAAGAAATACCATGGGCTGGATTATTTATGTTGTCATTACTTGTAGGGTTGGTGTTTTTACCAATATGGATATTTATTGGGTATCTCCATGGTTTAGAACTTAGATCTATGTTTGGTTCTAGTGGTGCTATATTTATAAATGTTTCTCAAGGAACGGGTGCATTGACAATACTTTTATCTTTGATAATTATAGGTGTTTGTAAAGCTTGTGCTGATGAAAAAGACAAAGCAAGATTTAAAGATGTTGAATAAACAGTTGTATTTGCATTTTTCAAATAGGAGAGATTATCGTGAAGATAATCTCTTTTTTAATAACTTGAGATATGATATAATATACAAAATATTTAGGAGGAATTTCTAATGGTATTGAGTGATATATTAGGTGGATTATTAATTTTATTAATATTGTCAGGATATGTATTAATCCTCTTAATCTTTTTATTAATATTTTTATTAATATTGTCAGGATATGTATTAATCCCCTTAACCTTTTTATTAATAATATTATTAATGAAAAGAAGTAGAAAAAGAAAAAAACAAAATGGATATAATATTAAACCTATGCCTTGGTCAACGCTACTTGGAATACAATTTGCTATAGATATAACTGTTTCTCCTATATGGATGATTTTGGGATTATTTGTAGGAGCAATGCCTACAGACTCACCAGGAATCACCCAGTTTTATTTTTATGCAACAGTAATATGTGCTATAGCAACTGTGATTTTAAACGTAATTTTACTAAGAATATGTATAGTAGGAATAAATAAACAACGAGAAGAGGAAAATATGCAACCTACATTATGGCCATACGCTTTAATAATTATTTATATATTTGCAATTCCAGGTGGATTTATTTATGTAATTTTATTGGAAATAGGTGTTATTTAATAAATATATATGAGAGGTTATCACAAGATAATCTCTTTTTTATGTAAATATATGATATAATGAAGAAAAGGGATTCTTAAGGAGGGAGATAAATCATGGGTTTTTTTTCTTTTTACAGGTTATTTAATAATATCAATTTTTTTATATTTATAATATTTTTTTTGGAAAAATTTTAAGTATAAAAAAATTCAGGAGAAAATGTATATTTGGAAATGCCATGGAATAAATTCCTTGTAATATCTATAATTGTCGGGTTAGTAATTTCACCTATATGGATATTTATATGTTCATTTCTTAGTGGGCTTGCTGGTAGTGCTGATGCATTGAGATTTACCGTAATTGCAAGTTATATAACGATGTTTATATACATAGTAATAATAGTTATTTGTGCAGTAGGTACCGATAGAAAGAATATAATAATACGAAGGAATAATAAAAAAATTAGTTATTATTACAGCTTTTAAATAAACACTTCAAGAGGCTATCAGTAAGATAGTCTTTTCTTTTTATACGAATATTAATGTATGTTATAATATAGAAAATAATTTATAGGGAGGATAAGCAAGTAATGATAGACAATAGAATGAATTTGATATTTTATTATGGCCATATATCCATACCTATATTTTTTATATTATTAATACTTTTTATGAGATATAGAAGAAAAAGTAAGGGATTAGATGTAGATCTAACTATGCCATGGAAACTACTACTTGTAATTCAATTAGTTTTAACCTGTACACTTTTAGCAATTTGGCTTTCTATAGGCTTGTTATTAGCTGTTGGTTCTGCAATATTAGGTCTTATTGCTTCAGTAAGTGATTTAACATTGTTTGAAAAGTATACAGAATATGTATGGAGTATGCTTTTAAGTGATACGTTTACGGTAATCTTAAACTATGGTTCTATTTTGATGTGTACTATAGGTTATAATAAAATAAGAATAAGAAATAATAAAGAACCGTTAAAAGCGTTATATTATATTTTCGCAATATTTTTCTTAGTATTACCATTGTTATTATTCATACCACCACTATTTAGTTATTTACTTTATAAGCTGCAGTATATTTAATATAAAAAAATAAGGATAGATATAACAATTAAGTTATATATCTATCCTTATTTTATTTATTTTGTTTATTTTGTTACAACGAATGAATACCATTCATTATCAGAAGTTTCTTCTACTAGTTTGAATCCACGTTCTAACATTTTTTCAAGAAGCTCATCTTTTTTATCTTTAATAATACCAGAAGTAATATAGTATCCACCATCTTCAAGTAACTTATATGCATCATCTAACATTAATTCAATGATATGAGCTAGTATATTAGCAACGATAACATTATATTTTTTTGTTTCTTTTGTTAGAAGGCTAGCTTCTTCAACAGTTATTCTATTTTCTAAGTTATTAAGTGCAAAGTTCTCACGTGATACATCTACAGCTAGTTTATCTAAGTCAACAGCTTTTATTTCACCATCTGTTAAATAACTTGCAGCGATACTAAGAATACCACTTCCACAACCAACATCGATAATATTGTCATGAGGTTTTACGTATTTTTCTAAGTTTTTAATACAAAGTGAAGTAGTTTCATGTCCACCAGTACCAAAAGCCATACCAGGATCAATATTGATTACATATTTATTCTCTTCATTCTCATGTTCACGCCATGTAGGAACTATAACAAACTTTTCACCGATATTCAGAATATCGAAGTAATCTTTCCATGAATTTTCCCAGTCGCTATCTTTAATAGTAGTAGTTTCTATTTTGAAAAATTCTCCAATGTTAATATTTTGTCCTAGTTGTTCTAATTCACCTTTAAAGCGAGTAAAAGTCTCATCATCAAAGTTAAGTTCATTTATATATCCTTTTACAATAACTCCAACATCGGGGAAGTCAGTAGGACTAAGTTCAACAATAGTTCCAAAATCATCGTGTAAGTTTTCTTCTAGAGTAGTAGGGTCTTCAATAGCGACCCCTGTAGAACCATAATCTAAGAGAATAGATTCAACTATTTCACTAGCTTCATTAGTAGTATGAATAGTAATTTCAATCCAATTTTCCATTTTTTACCTCACAATTATTATTTTCTATTTATAAATTATTAATAAAATTACTTTATCATATTATAACAAAATCAGCATAATATCAAGTTATAAGAGAGTTTTTTATTTAATGGCTTAAGCCAGTTGAGGAGGCGAAGTCTCCGAAACAAAAAACCACCCGCTATGCGGGTGCGAGATAAAAGTTAAACAATTGAAAAATCATCCTTTCTTGATAAAATAAGAGTAGTTCAAGCTCTAAAATAAAGAAAGGATGATTTTATAATGGCCAATAAACATAATAGTTTATCGCATACAAAGTGGTTGTGTAAATACCATATTGTATTTACCCCTAAGTATAGACGAAAAATTGAATTTAATCAATATAAACGAGATATAGTAAATATAATACAAAGATTGTGTAAATATAAAGGAATAGAAATAATAGAAGGGTACATAATGCCAGATCACATACATTTGCTTTTGTCAATTCCACCAAAATATAGTGTTTCAAGTATAATGGGATACTTGAAAGGAAAAAGTTCATTGATGATATTTGATATGCATTCAAACTTGAAATACAAGTATGGGAATAGAAAGTTTTGGGCAGAAGGATATTATGTAAGTACAGTAGGACTGAATGAAAGTACGATAAGGAAATACATAAGGGAACAAGAATCGCATGATATTGCGATGGATAAGTTGACAACAAAAGAATATATAAATCCATTCGGGAATAAGAAAAAATAAATAGACCCGTTTAACGGGTAGCGGGCGTCAAAATACAATAGGGCTTGAACGAATGTGAAAAGCCAGCGCCTTGAGGTGCGTGTTAGTAACAAAGGGTTATACCCACAGAGAAAACCACCCCTTTTCAGGGGTGGTCATTATTTACGAAAATAGTATATAGTAAAATCCAAAAATATAATATTTTAAAAAGAACTTTTAAAAAAGTATTGACAAAAAAATAAACAGTGTTATACTTATACTTGTATCAGATACGAGAACAAGTTAAAATTTAAAATGGATATTAAAGGAAAAAAATTTGAAGGAGACAATTATGGATACAAAATTTTCAGTGGCATTACATATACTAATATTTATTTCAGAAACAGACAAAATAGTTTCTTCCGAACTACTTGCAAAATAGTGTAAATACAAATAGTAGTCATATAAGAAAAAAATAATAGCTTTATTAAAAAAAGGTGGACTTATAGAAAGTCAACAAGGAAAAAAACAGGTATGGCATTAGCTAAATCAACAAAAGATATAACTTTAGCTGACGTTTATCAAATTGTATATCCTAATAAACATTTGGTAAATATACATGAAGGAGCAAATAAAGAATGTCCTGTTGGAAATAATATAGAAAATTTACTACAACCTGTATTTAATGAAGCACAAGATGCATTTTATAATAAATTGGCAAGTAAAAACATTAGAACAATTAATTAAAGAATTATATATAATAGGAGAAAAATAAGAATGAAAGCAGCATTACACACACAATATAATAAAAATAATATCGAACTTGAAATTAGAGAAGTAGCAGTACCTACAATAAATGAAAATGAAGTACTTGTAAAAGTATTAGTCGCAGGAGTAAATCCCTTAGATAATATGATTTCTAGAGGTGAAGTTAAGATTATTACACCTTATAAATTACCACAAATTGCAGGAAATGAATTAGTGGGAGTTATTGAACAAAAAGGAAGTAAGGTAACTAACTTTGAAATTGGAGATAGAGTATTTTCAAGATTACCTCTAGATAGAATAGGGGCATTTGCAGAATATGTGGCTATAAATAAAGAAGATATTGCTAAAGTTCCAGAATATATGACTGATGAGGAAGCTGCTGCGGTACCATTAACTGCCTTAACAATTATGCAAGCACTAGAGTTAATGGGGGCAGAGCAAGGAAGAACAATCTTTATTTCTGGAGGAACAGGCGGAGTAGGTGGTATGGCTATTCCTATAGCTAAAGCAAAAGGATTAACTGTAATTACAAATGGTAGTGTTGAAAATAAAGAACGTGTTGAAAAATTAGGTGTAGATCAATTTATCGATTATAAAACGACTGACTATACTACTGTACTAAAAGATATTGATTATGTACTTGATACTCTTGGTGGAGCAGAAACAGAAAAACAAATGTCTATTATGAAGTCAGGTGGTAAATTAGTATCACTTAAAGCAATGCCTAATGGAAGCTTTGCTAAAAGAATGAATCTACCATGGTGGAAGCAATTTATTTTAAGTCTAGCAGGAAGAAAATTTGATAAAATGGCGAAAAAATATGGAGTATCATACAACTTTATTTTTGTTGAATCAAATGGTAAACAACTACAAGGAGTTTCAGATATTTTTTCAAAATTAGAAGTTAAACCATCAGTAGATACAGTATTTGAATTTAAAGATGTAAATAAAGCATTAGATAAAGTAGCAAATGGTCGTTCAAGAGGAAAAACAGTTTTAAGTTTAAATAAAGTCATAAACATTAAATGGTAAAATAATAATCTTTTAGGTTATGAATATACTAAATATCAACATTAAATAATAAAATGGTCAGGAGACAATTATGTCATACATAAACAAAAAAAAATGAATATATAAGAGTAAACGGAGAGAAAATAGCCTATAGAGAATTAAATAAAGGAAAATCTGAAAAACCTCTAGTAATGCTTGTCCATTTAGCGGCAACAATGGATAATTGGGACCCAAAATTTATTGATCTTGTATCAGAAAAACAACACATAATTTTAATAGATTTGCCAGGAGTTGGAGGAAGCGAGGGGAAAGTTGCGACTACTATTCCAGGAATGGCTCAACATGCAATAACCTAGTACAAATGCTTGGCCATATTTAGCAGGAACGCTAAAGGCTCATGGACTTTCTGCATTAAAACCTAGAAGGAAATAAAAATTATAATCAGAATTTCTTATGTTTATTTTTAATTGTCTATATGGTACTTAATGATAAAAATCCTTGACAATACTAGTGGTTTAGTATAATATAAATAAATAAACCATAAAAAATTAAGAGTAAGAAGACTTTTATTTCATGTTTTTTTAGAAGAGAGTTTAATCCATAGGCTGAAAGGTTAAATATTAATGATTGAAATAAGCAACACTTCTTGTAGAACCGAATATAATTTATAGAGGTATCAGTATTCTGATATAAATTAGGGTGGCACCACGAAATTAGCATTCGTCCCATGTAGTTTTTTTAAAAACTATGTGGGGCGTTTTTTTATTATAAAGCTTAATAACCCTTGATAAATAATCGGTTATGTACTAGTATGGAATAGAATAATATAAAAAAATTGGAGGAACTTATGTCAACTATTACAAAAAGAACAAGTAAATCACATTGCGCATCTTTCAAGATTAGAAATCCAAGAAGATGAAGTTGATGGTTATATTGAAAAAAATTAGAGAAAGTTGTAGATTTATTTAATGAGCTAAATAGTGTTGATACAGAAAAATATCAAACCAACTTATCACGTTCTAGATTTAGTTAATGTATTTAGAGAAGACGTAGCTCAAGAAGGTATGAATAGAGAAGAAGTTCTTAAAAACTCTAAAGAAACTGAAGCAGGACAATTTAAAGTACCTACTATCATAGAATAAAATTAGTAAGGAGATAATTTGATGAGTTTATTACATGAATCAATCGAAAGTTTAGAAAGTAAACTTAAAAATAAAGAAATTAAACCTAGTGATCTTGTTAAAGAATCATTGGATAGAATTAAAGCTACTGAAGATAAAATCGGTTCATTTATTACAGTAACTGAAGAAGTAGCACTAAAACAAGCTGAAGAATTAGACCGTCGCCAAGAAGCGGGAGATGTAGAAGGAAAATTATTTGGCATTCCAATGGGAATCAAAGATAATATCGTAACTAAAGATATCCAAACTACATGTGCTTCTAAAATCTTAGAAGGATTCAACCCAATCTATAGTGCGACAGTAATGGATAAATTAAATGCAGAAAATCCAATTTTAATGGGTAAATTAAACATGGATGAATTTGCAATGGGTGGATCTACTGAAACATCTTACTACAAACTTACACGTAATCCACATGATTTAGATGCTGTACCTGGAGGATCAAGTGGTGGTTCAGCAACATCTGTAGCAGCTGGTCAAGTAAGCTTTGCATTAGGAAGTGATACTGGTGGTTCAGTACGTCAACCAGCTTCATACTGTGGTATCGTAGGATTAAAACCTACTTACGGACGTGTATCACGTTTTGGATTAGTAGCATTCGCTTCATCATTAGACCAAATCGGACCAATGACACGTACAGTAAAAGATAATGCACGTGTATTAGAAATTATTTCAGGATTAGATGCACACGATATGACTAGTGCACCTGTAGAAGTACCAGAGTTCAGTAAAATTATTACTGGAGACATCAAAGGTAAGAAGATTGCTCTTCCAAAAGAGTACTTTGGACCTGGTATAGATGAAGATGTTAAAAAAGCAGTTCTTGATGGAGTAAAATACTTAGAAAGTCAAGGAGCTATCGTAGAAGAAGTTAGTCTTCCAAGTACGGATCACGTTATTTCTACATACTATGTAATAGCGTCTGCTGAAGCAAGTTCAAACCTTTCACGTTTTGATGGAATTCGTTACGGATATAGAAGTCCAAACGCAACTAACTTAGAAGAAATCTACAAAAAAACTCGTGGAGAAGGATTTGGTGCTGAGGTTAAACGTCGTATTATGTTAGGAACTTACGTATTATCTTCAGGATACTACGATGCATACTACAAAAAAGCACAACAAGTTCGTACATTAATTAAAGAAGATTTCGATAGAGTATTTAAAGAGTATGATGTAATTATTGGACCAACAGCTCCAACAGTAGCATTCAATATTGGAGAAGAAATCGATGATCCAGTAACTATGTACGCAAATGATATATTAACAATTCCAGTGAATATGGCTGGTTTACCTGGTATTAGTATCCCATGTGGATTCAAAGGTAAACGTCCAATCGGTATGCAAATTATTGCTAAACCATTCGCAGAGTCAACACTTTATGATGTAGCGTATAACTTTGAACAACACTACAACTTACACGATAAAAAAATAGAATTATAATAGGAGAAACAAGATGCATTTTGAAACAGTAATTGGGCTAGAAGTCCATGTAGAATTAAAAACAGATTCAAAAATATTTTCACCATCTCCAGCTCATTTTGGTGCAGAGCCAAACACTAACACTAACGTAATTGACCTAGGATACCCTGGGGTACTTCCAGTAGTAAACAAAAGAGCAGTAGAGTGGGGAATGAAAGCAGCTATGGCTCTTAATATGACAGTAGCTCGCGAATCAAAATTTGATAGAAAAAACTACTTCTATCCAGATAACCCGAAAGCATACCAAATTTCTCAATTTGATCAACCAATTGGGGAAAATGGTTGGATAGATATCGAAGTAAATGGTGAAACTAAACGTATCGGTATTACACGTGCTCACCTTGAAGAAGATGCTGGTAAATTAACTCACAAAAATGGTTATTCACTAGTTGACCTTAACCGTCAAGGTACACCACTTATCGAAATCGTATCTGAGCCAGATATTAGAACACCAGAAGAAGCATATGCTTACTTAGAAATTACGCTCAATTATTCAATATATCGAAGTATCTGACGTTAAAATGGAAGAAGGTTCAATGCGTTGTGACGCGAATATTTCTATCCGTCCATATGGTCAAGATGAATTCGGTACAAAAACTGAGCTTAAAAACTTAAACTCATTCACTTTTGTTAAAAAAGGATTAGAGTACGAAGAAAAACGCCAAGAACAAGTTATTCTATCTGGAGGAACAATCGAACAAGAAACACGTCGTTTTGATGAAACTACAGGTGCAACAAAACTAATGCGTGTTAAAGAAGGTTCAGATGATTACCGTTACTTCCCAGAGCCAGATATCGTGCCTATGATTATTTCAGAAGAATGGATGGAAGAAGTAAGAAAAACTATTCCAGAACTTCCAGATGCTCGTCAAAAACGATATCAAGAAGAACTTGGATTACCAGCATATGATGCACACGTACTGACATTAACTAAAGAAATGTCAGATATGTTTGAAAAAACTGTATCATTAGGAGCTGATCCAAAATTAGCATCTAACTACTTAATGGTAGATGTGAATGCATACTTAAACAAAGTACAAAAAGAACTTAGCGAAACTAAACTTACTGCAGAAGGTTTAGCAGGAATGATTAAATTAATCACTGATGGAACTATCTCTAGTAAAATCGCTAAAAAAGTATTCGCTGAATTAATCGAACATGGTGGAGATGCTGAGAAGATCGTTAAAGAAAAAGGTCTAGTACAAGTATCAGACAGTGGACAATTATTAGCTTGGGTTAACGAAGCATTAGATAATAATCCGAAATCTATTGAAGACTACAAAAACGGACGTGACCGTGCTATAGGTTTCTTAGTAGGTCAAATTATGAAAGCTTCTAAAGGTCAAGCCAACCCACAAATGATTAATAAAATGTTATTAGAAGAAATAGCGAAAAGATAATAATAAAAATAGCCTCAGAGCACTATAAGTGTTCTGAGGTTTTTATGGGCTGTATAAATATATCTGTGGTATGGGAGAATCTTTGTTTTGAGTTTTAATTTTTGGCTTAAAGTAATATGGATAAATTATATAAAATATTCCAATCATTTTACTTTCATGCTTCTTTATTATATAATAGGAAGTGTGAAAGTAAAACATGAAGGTGGTGTTTATTTTTGAAATTTGAAGAAATAAAGTATTTATTAGATAAAAATAATGGTTTACTTACTACAAAAGAAGCTGAAGATTACGGAATATACCGCGGCTCTATTAAATATCTTTCTGATAAGGGAGAGTTAGAAAAGGTAAGCCGTGGAGTTTATGTTTTACCAGGTATATTTGAAGATGAATTTTTCATAATTCAAAATAGATTTAAAAAAGGAATTTTCTCATTGGGAACAGCACTATATTTACATGATTTAACAGATAAAACTCCTAATAATTTCAACTTAACTTTTCCAAAAGGGTATAATTTAACAAATCCTAAAAGTCAGGGGTTGAATTGTAAGGGAATAAAGAAAGAACTATATGAATTAGGTGTTACAGAAGTGCTGACACCTGGTAGCTGTAAAGTTAGAGCATATAATAAAGAAAGAACATTAATTGATATTATTAGACCTGTTAATAAAGTAGATGTACAAATTATATCTCATGCTTATAGAACTTATATGAATTCAAAAGAAAAAAATATACCACTACTTTCGTCGTATGCCGAAAAAAATTAGGAGTTAAAGATAAATTAAAAAAAGTTATTTAGAGGTGTTGTTATGAAGAACACGACTCAATTAAAAACATTAGTAAAAAATAAAAAAGTGCACCTTATAAAATTAGTTTTCACTAAAATTTAAGATGCACTTTTTTATTTTTGTAGTTGATATTTATGTCCAATATATTGAAAGACCCTTACTGCATTATTTTCTTGTGGAGTATTTACTTTGAAGAAAAAGTAATGGTCTCTTTTATCTTTTGATTTATTCGCAGCTAATCTGAAAAAGTTACTATTGTTATTCATCATTAAACTTAAAATATCATCAGTTAGAAATGTTAAAGGGATGTTTAAGGCAGAATACTTATAGAAATCTTTTTCAAATTTATCATAGTTACTACTGAAATAATCAAATTGGACTTCATGCTGATTTAATTTATTCATAGTCTAATTCCTCTGCGATTGAAACTTTTAATATGTCTTTTATGTCTATTTGAATAATAGTATCTTTTGTTGTGAAGTAAATATAGTCATTTTGGCAGTCTGTTACTTTTCCTAAAAATGGAGCTATTTGTTTAGTTGTATATAGATAAGCTAGCCCTTTAAAGAAAAATAGTTGATTTAATAATAAACGCTTTTCAGCTATATCCATATTTATAGAAAAATCTATAGTATTACCTTGAGTATTAATAGCTGTAGTATGTTCCGAAATAAAAAATCCCATCCATTTTGCCATACCACGGTCTACATATTGCCTAGCTGATTTATAGGGTAGGTAGCTTCTATTAATCATGATATACCATCCATACCACCAGCGTGACCACCAACTAGTTTACTTCGCTCTTTAACACGAGAGCCTTCCATTAATATACTACCATTTTGAACAGCTAAAAAGCCATATTTATCACGAATAGAATCAAGAGTTTTATCGATTTTTTCCTGTTTCTATTGCCTTAATATCATCAAATAATGAAATTATAGTAATATTATCATCGACTAAATTATCATACCTTACAGCGATAGAACGAACAGCGCCACCTGTATATTTTTTTCTGAATAGTGCTAATACGTGTTCTGTTAGTTGTTTTGTATTTTGAGTAGGTTTTATTTTTTGAGATACAACAAGAGGTCTTTTTTCTTCTATGCGGCTATAACTAATAGTTATATATACTGACTTAGCTTTCTTTCTAGCGCGTCTTAATCTTATAGCTACTTGTTCAGCCATTTCTGATAATACTAGTTCTATTTGTGACTTAATGGTATAGTCTTTAGGTAAAACTTGCGAATTTCCAAGTCCTTTTGATTTTGGTTTATAAGGAACAGATGGCTTGCTTTCATCAACACCATTAGCGTGAAACCAAAGTTGCACGCCAATAATACCAAATTCCTTTTTAAGTATATCCGGATTAGCATTTGCTAAATCACGTATAGAATATATTTTTAATTTATTCAATCTTTTTTCAGTTCTTGAACCAATTCCCCAAAAATCAGTAAGAGATTTTATATTCCAAACTTTAGTTTCGACATCTTCATAAGACCAATTAGCTCGCATAGTCTTAGTCTTTTTAGCTTCATTATCAAGTGCCAACTTAGCGAGTAAAGGATTAGCATTGCTCATACCAATAGTAGAGAAAACACCAGTTTTTTTCCAAATATCACGCTGAATCTTTGCACAAATAATATCTAACTTTTCACGTCTAGACTTAGTAGTATCCTTTATAAAATAGTTTAATGACTGTGTTAAATCTATAAAACCTTCATCGATAGAGTAGGGATGAATATCTTCATCAGGAACATAGTTTTTTAGGACATTTAATATCTGAATATTTTTTTCAATATATAAGTTCATTCTAGGAGGAACTATAAGTGTTTTTTTAGCCCAAGATTCAACATGTTGGATATATTCAGGAGTAATTTTTATACCAAAGCGTTTAGCATTGTAATAAGAAAAAGTTCTATCCTTAATATTAAAAGGGAGGTCATAGCTACGACCAACATTATTTTTACCGAATACTTCTTTGAAAACAGGCGAACTCGCAAGAATTAAACCATTGCAGTTATCAGCACGACTCATAACACAAAGTGAAGTAGTTAGGGGATTTAATCCACGTTCTACACATTCAACACTGGCATAAAAAGACTTCATATCGATAAAAGCAATATCAGAATGAGGTTCTAATGTGTAATCGATAATTCCCATAGTTACACCTCACTAATAGGTCTAAAGCTCTTAGTGACTAATCCTACTATTCTTACTTCATCAATAGGGGCGATAATATCATCGTATTTATCATTTAATGATACTAAGCGTACTTTGTCTTCTTCGATATAGACTTTTTTAATATAGGTTTCTTCATTGTACACTACCGCATATATTAAACCATCATAGTCAAAACCAGTTTCTTAATAAGAGCTACATCACCATTATGATACTTAGGTTCCATAGAATCTCCATCTACCCAAGAGGCGATATCATAGTCATATTCGCTACTGAAATAAACAGTATCGAATTCATAATTTTCATCATAGTAGTTACCTAGACCAGCAGATAACTTAGCGTGAACATGATATTTATATAACTGAGAAAAATATAGCTCATTGGCTACTTTTAGAAGTTTTTGTTTGTTAATATCGTTTAGCTGTAAGTACCTGTTGACTATTTCGTATTCTGATTCAAAGTAACTAGTCTCAACATTAAAATAATCAGCTAGCTCTTCTAAATTTTTTTTATTAGGGATAAACTTACCTTTTTCCCAACCGTTATATGCTGAACGAGTAACACCAAGGTGCTCGGCAATAGCTGTTTGTGATATATTATGTTTTTTTCTAAGAGTCTGTAATCTATCTTTCGAAAACATATTAGACCTCCTTTCTAAATATTGTCAAGTTATAACTTTACGAATTAATTATAAAACAAAATAAATATAGTGTCAAGATAAGATAGATAAGAAATAATTCAAAATGATATATTGCTAGTGCAAGTATAATAATATATAATTATAGGAGTGATTATTAAGATGATATAGATAATTTTTTATCTAAAAAGGAGACATTATGAAAGAGGAATTATTGAAAAAAGCAATCCAAGGGGAAAATAGTGAAGTGTTGGATTCTACTACAAAAACTGTGTGGAATTTACGTGGTGTAAGTGAGGAAGAAATCATAGCTACAGCAAAAGAAATAAATGAAAAATTAGGATATGAATTATTTGAAGACTTAGACCTCGAAACATTAATAAGTGATTTTTCAAAAGTATCTCGTGAAAGATTTAAATATTCTATTGAAAAATCAGAGTTTCGTAATGATAGATTAGAAAAAGCAGTTAGAGAGCATAGTGATGACATATTAGTAGATGTAATAAAAGCACATGAGAACTTTGATTCGCTGGATATATATGAATTATACGAACTTGCCTTTGCGGTAAATAAAAAACTAGGTTATAGATTGTTTAGAGATATATATTCATATAGTTTAAAACGAGACTTTGAAAGAGTAGCAATAGCTGTGAAGGTATACAAAGAAGAAGGAAAAATAGTTAAGTTTATGAAGTAGAAATCAGCGAAAATGATGATTTTATAGTTGTATAATAAGAAGCTAGAAAAATAAAAGAATAATAAAAAAAGAAGACTTAGTTTAAATGGGGAACTAAGTCTTCTTACTAATAGGAATAATACTTTGAAGATTATTCTTAAAAATGATCTATTACATCCCTATAATTATTATAACATAGATTTTTAAAAAGATATAAATATAAAAAAATAAAAATATTGAAAAAGGCATTCAATATTTTTATATAATTATTAGTAGTATGAATTAAAGTAATAATAAAAAAACAAGTAAATATTAATAATTTTTTTAGGGGTTTTATTATTTAGAAAAAAATTAAAATAATTTTTTTGATAATTATTAAATAATTTTATAGAAAGTGAAAAAAAGATTATGATTGAAAAAGAACTTCCAAATACATTATTTGTTTTGGGAAATGGATTTGATATACAGTGTGGATTAAGAACAAGTTATATTAATTTTATGAAATACAAATTTAAAAAAATGAGGTAACAATAAATGAACTATCAAAGGTTATAGATGAGGCAACAAGCAATTATCATTATATGGATGGTAAATTAGAGATAATAGACAACTATGATAATATAGATGAGTTAAGTATATGGTACATAATCTTATTATAAAAAAACAAAAATAAAAAAATTCTGATTGGAGTAATATAGAAAACCAAATTTTGGAAGAACTAAGGGAGGTAGATAATGGAGAAGGAAAGATATTAAATATAATTGATAAATTTGCTGTAGCATTATTAAATGAGTTGAAGAATAAAAAGCTATAGTAATAATGAAATGATATATCCTAATGATATAGATAATATATATGGAGTATTGGCATATATATTGTTAAAAAAATAAAAAAAGATAAAGTATTATTAGAAAAAAATAAATCAAGTGGTTGAAGAATATGTAGAAAAATAATATTATAAAGGACACGAAGTTGTTTGAAAAAAATTGAAAGATATAGCAGCTGAAATTTTATTGAAAGAATTACATGTTGTAGAAAAATGATTTTTAAATTATATTTAGAAAAAAAGAAATTAAAGACAAAAAGTGAAGAATATAGTAAAAAAATACAATATCGTTATTTAGATCGTTATATCATAAAAAAATTATAATATCATGAAAAAAATAAGGATAATAATAGAATATGTTTTAATATCTTATCGTTCAACTACACAAGTCCTTGGATTTCACAAAGTGGTAATATTTATAATTATTATTCTATTCACTTAGATAAGTATATAAATATTCATGGAAATTATAAATTTGGTAATATAATATTTGGAATTGATGAAGATAAAATTAGTTATAATAAAAGAGAATATTTATTTACAAAAAAACATCAAGAACATTAGAGTTATATACTGATGAAGCAAAAGTATTATCGTACTTCAATACAAGATTTACTCCCTAATACTATAAAAAAAGTTGTTTTTTTACGGGCATTCATTATCGGAAGCAGACTACGGATATTTTAGATTGGTATTTGATAAATATATAAATAATAATGAAGTGTGTTTTAAATTTTATTTTTTTCAGTTTATGAGGGGACTACAAAGGAAGAGGAGATGAAAAAAATTAAGAAATAGAATTACTATAATGTTTGGAAAAATATTCAGAAGAAAAAAATTAGAAAAATAGATATGTATTTGTAAATTTAATTCAAACAAAAAAAGAATAATACTTTTTAGAACTTAATATTTGTGAGTATAAATAATAAATATATAGAATGTGAATTGTATCTAGGAGTGTGCAATTAGATAACTAGATATTCAACAGATTGGTACAAGAATAAATAATGCGAAGATATAACAAAAAAATGGTCATTCTATACATTTGGATTCAATTTTAATTAAATATGATGTTATAAAATATTTTTTTCATATGTAATAAGATTAAAAATATGAATAGGTGTTTTAGAAATAGTAATTTTTTTCAAATAATACATATCAATAGGCAATTGAAGTATTAATCTAGTTTTATGCTATGTAAAAGAAAGAGAAAAAAGTAAAAAACATTTTTTAAAAATAAGAGAAATTTAAAAAGGAGACTAAATGAAATTAACAAAAGTAATTATTAATAATTTTAAATTATTTGGTGCAAGTCAACTTATCGAAATTAACAATCAAACGGTACTGATTGGGAATAATAGTTCGGGAAAAACAACTGTATTACAGGCATTGAGTAAGCTGTTTTCAGATAAACAAAGCGATAGAATTATTCGAAAAAGTGATTTTCATCTACCAAAAGGATCAAGGCCTGGTGAAAATACAAGGGAGCTTTTTATAGAAACTATTTTTGAATTTGATGAGCTAGATAGAAATTCATATGGACCTGCTATTCCAACATTCTTCGAACATTTTACAGTCTCTCAAGATGATGAAAAACCTCTTCTACGGATAAGATTAGAATCTTCTTGGGAAGATGATGGAACAGTTGAAGGAAGTGTAGAGACTCAAATCTATTATATTTCATCAGTAAAAGAAGCTTTTAGAGATGAAGAAAAGCATCGTGCTTCTAGAAAAGATCTGGATAAAATTAGGGTGCTTTATGTACCAGCTTCAAGAACACCTGAGAAGGAGTTGGGGAATGCTTCAAGTAGCATGTTAAGTAGGCTAGTAAATAGTATAAACTGGACCGAAAATGAGATTAATGAAATTTCAAATAAAATTGAAGAGTTGAATAATACTTTTTTATCTGAAAAAGGAGCTTTAACTCAGATTAACCAAGAGATTCAAAAATCATGGGAACTATATCATGAAGATAAACGTTTTTCTCAAGCAGAGTTGACTATTAATTCTACAGAGATAGCAGTAGCTCTTAGACAAATTGCTTTAAAATTTTCACCAACAACCACTGAAGAAGCATTTACAGTTTCAGATTTAGGTGATGGGCTGAGATCTATTTTTTATTTTTCACTTGTTGATTCGATACTTGATATTGAGTTAAAAATTACAAAAGATCGTGAAGAAAATCCTGATAATCCAAGATTTAAGTTGATACCTCCAATACTAACTATCTTAGCAATAGAGGAACCGGAAAATCATATTGCACCACATCATATTGGAAAACTGGTGAAAAGATTTAAACAATTGAGTAATAATAACAACTCTCAAGTGATTTTGACTTCACATTCTCCAGCTATTGTAAAAAGAGTAGAACCAGAAGATTTGAGGTATTTAAGAACAGAAAATAGTAACGGAGATATTCAAACAAGTATTTCTGATATAAAACTACCGAAAGAGAGTGATGAATCTTATAAGTACATTAAGGGAGCAATTCAAGCCTATCCTGAACTATATTTTGCAAGGTTAGTAATTCTAGGTGAAGGTGATAGCGAGGAACTGTTATTACCAAAGTTTTTTGATCTACTTGGGAAAGAGATTGATAGCTCTCAGATTTCAATCGTTCCTCTAGGGGGTAGACATGTCAACTATTTTTGGAAATTATTGAATACCCTGGGGATTCCTCACATTACTTTACTAGATTTTGATAATGAAAGATACGGAGGTGGTTGGGGAAGAATTCAATATGTAATAAAGCAATTGATAATAAACGGAGTTGCTAAAGAAAAACTTGTTACTGTATCTAATGAATTCGGAGAAACACGAGTTTTAAGTGATGATGAGATTGATAAAATAAAAAAATATACGATTTTTAGACCTGATGCTTGGCCGCTTAAGGAGTGGATTAAGATGTTAGAAAAGTTCAATATATTCCTTTCTGCACCTCTTGATATTGATTTTTTAATGTTACAGCATTATAAGGAATATTATATAAACATTTTATCCCCAAAAGAAGGGCCAGTTATTTTATATAAAGATCAAGATAAAAATAGTAAAAATCAGGCTGAAAACAGTAAAAGAATAAAAATTTCTGATGTAGATAAAGAAAATAAGTTTCAACTAATTGAGTATAGAGAACGAATAAAAGAAGCTATGAAAGTTACTTTAAAAGACAAAAGCGGACCAGGTAACAGTTTTACTGAAGAAGAAAAGGAACTAATGATTTGGTATCAATATTTCTTTTTAGGTAGAGGAAAACCAACAACTCATATGCAATTTTTATCTTCTATTAGTGATGAGGAATTAATAAAGTACCTTCCTCCTGTATTTAAAAAAATGGTTAAGCGTGTTGAAGAATTATTAGGAGATAGCAAAAATGGTGAAGAGTAATTGGATTCCTAAAGGAGGTATTATTTTAGAAGAGCCTGCTTTGGGAACAGTCAAAGATATTACCAACTGTCTAGTTATTGCTGGACCAGGTGCAGGAAAAACTGAATTATTAGCTCAGAAGTTAGATTATCTTTTTTCTACTAATAAGTGTATTGCTCCGAAAAAAATTTTAGCATTAAGTTTTAAAACAGATGCTGCATCGAATTTGAAAGAAAGAGTAAAAAAACGTTATGGTAATGAATATGCTTCTCGTTTTACGTCATTGACTTATTCGGCTTTTGAAAAAATGATTTTAGATCAATTCAGAAATGTTCTTCCAGAAAACATAAGACCATCAAAAGACTATATTATTGAAGATTGGAAGATTATAAAAAAAATACTTGAGAAAAATGGAATTAATATTTATGGGTGGAGAGTCTCAGATATCCGTAGTTTTGTTGAGAACAATATATTTAATAATAATTCTAATCAAAAAAAGTTAAAAATGAATTATTAAAGGGAACTGAAAGTGATAGTCCTGTCCTACTTTATAGTCAAATAACTAAGTTGGCTACTTATATAATATATAAAAACAAATATATTCGTGAAGCACTTCAAATGACATATGAATTTGTCTTTTTAGATGAATTTCAGGATACTACATATGACCAGTATAATTTATTAAAAACATGTTTTTTAGGTTCGACTTGTAAATTGACTGCAGTTGGAGATAATAAACAAGCAATTATGAGATGGGCAGGTGCAAATCCTGATATTTTTCCAGATTATAAGCTAGACTTCGAAGCAAATGAATATCAATTATTGATGAATCACCGCTCTGTACCTAAACTTATAGAATTTCAAAAAGAAGTTCATCAAATCTTAAATAGTAATAATAGTCCTTTTCAGACAAATAATCATCAGAATTTTGAGAAGGGTGAAATAACATTATTTGAATTTGATAATGAAAATTCTGAAGCTGAGACGATTGCTAAGGATATAGAATCAAAAATTCAGAGTGGAGTAGGTCCGTCAGAAATATGTATTCTAGCAAAACAGAGGGTTGATGCTTATAGTTCAGAGCTAATACTTAGGTTAAGAAGTAAAGGTATAAAAGCAAGAATTGAAAATGAATATCAAGAGATTTTAAAAGATCCTACTTGTAACCTTTTATTAGATTTAATATCATGTAGTCAGGGGAAACGGGATCCTTTGATTTGGGAAAATATTAGTAATTTTTATAGTACTATTAATATGATAGATGAATACGCTGATGGATTAGCGCTAGAAAAGTATTATAAAGAAATCAATAATTTAATAAGTGATACCGCTGATTTAGTTTCAAATATAATTATGAATGAAGATCAAATGTTGAGTATAATTAATAGTATTATCGAAAAAATAGGAGATATGAGAATTATTTCTAATTTTTTTCAATGTATAATGGAAAAAAAGTGACTTAGCTAACATCATTGACAAGTTTTCAAAAATTATTATATAAAGAGTATTCTCAATTACCGGGTGAATGGATAGAAATAGTATCTAATTTCAAGGGGGAAATCTCAATTCCTATAATGACTATCCATAAAAGTAAGGGATTAGAATATGAGGCAGTTTATTTTCTAGGTTTGGAGGATTCTGCATTCTGGAATTTTAATAAGCAACCAGAAGAAGATAAGAGTGCATTCTTCGTTGCGCTTTCAAGAGCAAAAAGTTATTTAATATTTACATATTGTAAATTTAGAAAAGATGATAGACAAGATAAAAAAATATTAATGAAATTTATTCTTTATTAACTCAATCTACGTTAGTAGAAAAAAATTTCTGAAAAAAATAATATAAAGTAAAGTAATAACTTTAAGTATATAGAATGTATGATAAATAAAGTAAAAAATATATATAACAAAATAGTAAAATAGTATAAATTAGTCACTGTTTTCCCTTTTCAACCTCAATCTTTCGCGTTATAATATAACTATCAACACAACAAATAATTCATTTAACCATGGAGGTAAAGTATGAACAAAGTAATAGAAACAATGATGAACCATCGTACAAGAAGAAGTTTTGTAAAAGGTAATGAACTGCCAAAAGAACATTTAGATCAAATTATTGAATGTTCTAAACAAGCATCTAGTTGGATGAATGGTCAACACTACAGCATTATTGCTACAACAGGGGAAACAAAACAAAAAATTGCTGATTTAATTAGAGAACAAGCTCCAGGTAATGCAGCTCATATCGAAAGTTCTGCAGCATTCTTAATATACTGCCTAGACTACAGCAATATTAAATTATCATTTGATATTGAAGGTGGAGAGTTTGATATTTCTAATCAATATGAACCTCTATTAATTGGTTCTATGGATGTTGGTATTGCGATGCAAAACGCTGCTTTAGCTGCTGAATCACTAGGATATGGTATAGTTTACTGCGGTGGAGTGAGAGGATTCGCTAAAGGTATTTCTGAATTATTAAATATTCCAGAAAATGCATTGTTCTTATGTGGACTTAGTATCGGAGTAATTGATGAAGAAAAATCTACAGAAAAAGTTAAACCTAGATTACCTCATGAAGCAAACGTAGGATACAATGAGTTTCCAAAATCTAATGAAGAAGTATTAAAAGCATATCGTCAGACAATGATAGACTTTGCTGAAGCTCGTGAAACTAAAACATGGACTAAGAAATTCGCAGACTTTTATGCTAAACCTTCTGGTATAGAAAAAGTAACTAAAGAATTATTAGAGAAAAATGGATTTGTTAATAAAAAGTAGTATTTAGAAGCAATTATATGAAAATAGAAACGTTCGCCGACATAACGTGATAAAAGTAATCCAAAGTTTTAAAAAATGTAATTTTTCTTAGTTGATATTTGACAGGAATAATAATTTTCGATATAATAATTGTAGAAGAAGTCGGAGAGTAAACCGACTCTAAAAAGAAATTACTCTCAAGTTGATGCAGTCGTAGGAGTCGCGACTCTAAAAAGAAAGACTCTTTTTTTATATAATAATGGGGATATATTATGACAAGTATAAATAAAAATAGCTTATATTTTCATCTGTTAACAGAGGATTACTTTAATACATACAAAAATTTAGATGAATTTCAAGAAGATATAGCGAGAGGTCATGGTGTTATGATTTTAGATATCAAGAATTTATTGATTGCCATACCCCTGCGTTCGGGAATTTCTGCAAATTTAAGAAATGCTAGGCATATATTTCCTTATGCTACGTATGAAAGAAATGATGGTAGAGAATGTTTAAAAGCACTAGATTTTAGTAAGTTAACTATCATAGAAAAAAAACATATAGATTATTTAAGAATTTACCACTTTAGTGATAAAGAGGAGAAGAAATTTTATTTAAGAAATTCAAACAGAATTTTTACGAGAGTAAAAAATTATGTTCAAACATATATAAATATTTGTTCCAAAATCGAACAGGATAAAACAATAACAAAACGAACTTTGCAACCATATCAATATAGTACGCTTAGGAATTTTTCATTCAGAATTAGGAATCTCAATTCCAAAAAGAAAAAAATTTATAAGTGAATTAATTAAATAACGGAAAAAAAGCATCTTATCAAAGGTGTTTTTTTGTTTTTTTCCTTTAATAAAAATGGTATCTGTAGGAGTACAATAAATTATTTGTAACGGAAATATAATTCCTTCTGAGAAACATATCAGTCGAACATATAGTTTAAAAGTGCTAAATATAGATAGGAAGTGTATTATGCATGATAAAACCTATAAAGATAATAGTTTTATAGCTGTTTTTATTTTTTTAAAATTTTTTTTAAAAAAACTATTGTCAAAAAAGGTCAAACGTGCTATAATTTATTTAAGGTCAAAATAGGTCAAAGATAATTTGACATTAAAATATAAATTTGACGGGCATAGACCTACTAAAAATACAAAGGAGATTTACAATGGATATTAATAGTTTTACAAATAGTGTGAAAGAAATCTTAGCGAAATCTTCCGAATTTGCAACAGAGAAAAAAAGTCAAAGTATTACGAGTGAGATGTTTATAAAAGCAGCACTTACTGGTAGTAACTTATATAGTGATATTTTAGGAAGAATTAATATTGATAAGGAAAACTTACTTCGTGAGTTAGATCACGAAATATCAAAAGTAAGTGGTGTAGAAGGCGATAATATAAATTATGCTAGCTACCTTAGTAATGATTTAAATGCCTTATTAATAGAAGCTAATAAATATAAAGATAAATATGAAGATAAATTTATATCTTGTGAACATATAGTTCTAGCAAGTTATGTAAAAAATAGTATAGTAAAAAAATATGTCGATAAAGTTGCTACACTTAAACAAGTAACTGAAGTTATCGATGGTATAAGAGGAGGTAAGAAAGTTATGAATGAAAATCCAGAAAACAACTACGAGGTATTAGAAAAATACGGACGTGACTTAGTAGAAGCTGCACGTAGTGGTAAAATCGATCCAGTAATTGGTCGTGATGAAGAAATAAGAAATGTAATTAGAATATTATCTAGAAAAACAAAAAACAACCCAGTATTAATCGGGGAACCTGGTGTAGGTAAAACTGCGATTGTTGAAGCATTAGCTCAACGTATCGTTCGTGGTGATGTACCAGAAAGCTTAAAAGATAAAACAGTATTCGAATTAGACCTTACTAGTTTAGTCGCAGGTGCTAAATATCGTGGTGAATTCGAAGAAAGATTAAAAGCGGTATTAAAAGAAGTTAAAGAACAAGAAGGTAAAATAATCCTATTTATTGACGAAATCCACATGTTAGTTGGTGCAGGTAAAACTGACGGTGCAATGGACGCAGGTAACATCTTAAAACCAATGCTTGCTCGTGGTGAACTACACTGTATTGGTGCTACAACACTTAATGAATATCGTCAATATATCGAAAAAGACTCTGCATTAGAACGTCGTTTCCAAAAAGTTCTAGTTAAAGAACCAACTGTAGAAGATACAATATCTATCCTACGTGGTCTTAAGGAAAGATTCGAAGTTTATCACGGTGTGAAAATTTCTGACCGTGCTATTGTAGAAGCTGCAGAATTATCTAACAGATATATCACTGACAGATTCTTACCAGATAAAGCTATAGACTTAATCGACCAAGCTTGTGCTACTATTAAAACTGAAAACTCATCTAACCCAGCAGAGTTAGATACAATCAATCGTAAAGTAATGCAACTTGAAATCGAAGAAAAAGCTTTAAGTAGTGAAGATGACGAAGTATCACAACGTCGTTTAGAAAACTTAAAAGAAGAGTTAGCAAATCTTAAAGAAGAACAAAATAAACTTCAATTACAAGTAGATAGTGAAAAAGAAAAATTATCTGCGGTAAAAGATCTTCGTGAAAAAATCGATAGAGTTAAATTAGAGTTAGAACAAGCTCAAAATAACTATAACTTAGAAAAAGCTTCAGAATTACAATACTCAACTTTACCAAAATTAAAACGTGAGTTAGAAGAATTAGAAGAAAAATCTAAACATGAAGATTATAAATTATTAAAACAAGAAGTAACTGAAGATGAAATTGGCTTTATCGTAAGTCAAATGACAGGTATTCCAGTTACTAGATTAGTAGAAACAGAAAAAGAAAAACTACTTAACTTAGCTGATACTATTCATGAAAAAGTAATAGGTCAAGATGAAGCTGTAGAGAGTGTAACTAATGCAATATTACGTTCTCGTGCAGGTATTGCTGATCCAAATAGACCAATCGGTAGCTTCCTATTCTTAGGACCTACTGGTGTAGGTAAAACTGAGCTTGCTAAAGCTTAGCACTTAACTTATTCGATGATGAACGAAATATCGTTAGAATAGATATGAGTGAATATATGGAAAAACACTCAGTCAGTCGTTTAATCGGTGCCCCTCCAGGATACATCGGTTATGAAGAAGGTGGACAACTTACTGAAAGTGTAAGACGTAATCCATATAGTATTATCTTAATGGACGAAATAGAAAAAGCTCATCCAGATGTATTTAACATCTTACTACAATTATTAGATGAAGGTACTTTAACTGACTCTAAAGGTGTAGTAGTAGACTTCAAAAATACAATTATCATTATGACTTCTAACATTGGTTCATTAGAATTATTAGAAGAAGTAAAAGATGGTGTTATTTCTGAAGAAACTCGTAAAAATGTTACTAACCAACTTTACGGATACTTCAAACCAGAAATACTTAACCGTATGGATGATATAATTATCTTCAAACCATTAACTGAAGATAATATTAAAGGAATTGCTAATAAACTTCTTGATGAATTAGTAAGACGTGTTGCAGGTAGAAATATTGAATTAACATATGATGAAAAAGTTTCTGCTTGGGTGGCAACAGCAGGATTCGATATGAAATTTGGTGCTCGTCCACTTAAACGATTTATCCAAAGTCAAATCGAAAATAAATTATCAGTTGAATTAATACGTCACGGTATAGAAGATGGAATGAAAATACATCTTGATTACGTAGATGACCAACTGAAAATTGATATAAAATAATATATATAATTCAAACCTCAAGTTAATCTTGGGGTTTGTTTTTTTATGTACTTTTTTTATAAATATATTTTTGTAGTATAATTAAAAAAAGAATAGTAATAAAAAGTAAATTTATTAAATGGAGGAGCAAGTATGAAAAATTGCGGTTATGGCTGGAACGCCTATCGATTCTAAATTAGGTGAGAACTTATTAAATTCATATGGTTATAATGATATTGTATTAGTACCTATATCTAATAATCCAGTTGAACAAACAACATTTCAATCGTTAAATGATAGTGAAAGGGAAAAAATAATAGTAGAATTAATAGAACAATTAAAAGAAAAAAATTGTGAAGTTATCTTTGTGTATTGTAATTCATTAAGTTCAGTAGTAGACTTTGACAGATTAGCTATAGAACATAATATAAAAATAGTAACACCTATGCAGATGTATAGAAATCTTGGTTTAGAGTATAAATACTTAGCTGTAATGGCAGCAAACTCACATGGTTTAACAGGTGTTGAGAATAATCTATATGTATCAAATCCAAGTTTACGTGTTTTAGGGTTATCTATGTTAGAACTGGTAAAAGCTATAGAAGAAGAGAATCACCCAGAGGAAATAGTTAAAGACTTTAACTTTGAAGTGTTATTTAATTATTTTGAACAAACTAAAGTAGAAGCTGTTGTACTAGGATGTACACATTTTCCATATATAAAAAAAGAGCTAGAAAAAATTACAAAACTACCAATTATAGATGTTGGTGTATTTATGATTAATAGTATGGAGAAATAGTTAGATTATTATAGGAAAAGGGTGAGTAAATTGGTTTGCACTAGGAAAAAATACAGTCATAGAGAACATATTTTAAGGAGTGTTAAAAATGATAGAAACGGAGAAATATAAAAACCATAGCATAATGATAAGAAATGGTAACTATAGCATATTTTGGATTAGAGGAAAAGAATTTTTTGATTTTGATGTAACAGAAGAATTGGCAGTGAAATCAAGAAAATCAGACAAAGATGCATTAGAAGTAATGTTTTATTTAGAGAATAAAAGATGGCCAGAAGAGGGTGAATTAGAAAACTATAATAAAACAGATGTTAAGACATATGTAGGAGATGGTTTTACGATTTATGAAGAAAATGGGGAATATGAAATAAGAATAGAAAAAGATCATGGAGGACCAGTATTTTATCCTATAACTAAAGAACTCAAGGAAAAAGTGTTTAAATCTCGTGAAGATGCGAATAAGGTTATAAGTTATGTTGAATCTGGGGTTTGGCCTTCAGATGATCCAAATAAATCTACAAGAGAGTTTTTAAGAAAACGTCCAGAATTTATATTTTATGATTATGAAGAAAATAAAAAGATATTTTCAGAAGAAGAATTTAATCGCTTAGTAGAACTAGGAAAAGAAAGAAAAAAACAAAAAGAACAAGAAAAAGAGGAAATGAAAATCCTGAGCTTATTTTATGGGTATCAGAGAAAAAAAGAAATATGTTTTCTGAAGAAGAAATAAACCGTTTAGAGGTACTTGCGAAAGAAAAAATAAAAATTCGTAAAAAGAAAACAAGAAAACGATGCGGTATATTTATAGCGATAATAGCGATTCTGATAGGAAGTTTTTATAGCTATTATAAAGTAAATAATAGAAATGCATTTGAAGAGATGTACAATTCATATTTTAATGTACTACCACTTAGCGCTATAGATAGTATGTCTCAGATAGAATATAAACGTAGAGAAAAAAGAGGTTATGAACTTATAAACTTAGACTACAAAGAAAAAGTCAATGGAAGTAGTATAGGATTATTTTTGGTGAAATTTAATGATAAGAAGAGTATATCAATAAGTAGCTCAACATTAATAGATGAAGGTGTATATTTAGGAATATATTATAAATATAATATGGATAATCGTAAATTAGAAAATGGAGTAGGTTTTTACGGGGAAAATGTACCTACAGTTGAAGATAAGACAAAATAAACTAGAGAGCTCTTAGGAAAATATAATATCTCAAAAGAATATTTACAAGAAAAATCAGAAGAGTTATTAAACACTGTACTGACTGATTGGAAAAGATTTAGTAACAGTTCATATTCAAAAGACAATATGGGAAGACTGAAAAATAGAGAAAGATGAGTTTTTGAAATAACAATTATATTATTGATAAAGAAAGTACAGGAGGAGTATGGTATGCTAGACCAAGAAAAGATTAAAGATATATTAGTATTTGCTTCAATGGAGGTTGATAACTATTTTGGATATGAAAATGTAGAAAAACCACTAATAGAATTGGAGTATAATCCAGAAAATAATATTAATCCAAGACTAACACCACTAGTTTATAGTAGTTTTAGTATTAGAATAAGTGTAATAGATATAGAAAAAGAAGGAGCATTGACTTATTCGGTAAATTTAGGTGATTTTTATAATCTAAAAAAATATTAGTTCCACAAAAGATATCACAAAGAATATCATCAGGGATAAATAAAGAAGATATCCAAAAATCATTAGAAGTATTAGATGAATATTTAATTTGGCTAATGACGGACGCACAAAAGAAAACATTTGGAATCCCGCTAGATAAAGAAGTGTTAAAAGAAAATTAACATACGAAATAAATTATTAAGGAGTAGAGAAATGTTAACTCAAAAAGAGATTGAAAATATGTTAATAAAGGCCTCTGAAGGGGTGAAAAAATATTTTGGAGAAGAGAATTCTAGATTTGTAGGAATGGAATTAGAGTATGATTTGGCTAAAATGAGGATTCCAACAGCAAAATTTTTAGTTTATAGAAGTTGGGAAATAACAGTATCAATAGATGATATATATCGTGGAGGAACAATGAATTATGGAGTGAATATCGGAGAAAAGTATAGTTTAATAACATTAGTTCCTTATAAAGTATCAGAAAGGATATCATTCGATGATTGGAGTGAAGATATTCAAGAGTCGTTAAAAGTATTAGATGAATATTTAATTTGGCGAATGACAGATGCACAAAAGAAAACATTTGGAATCCCGCTAGATAAAGAAGTTTTAATAGAAGATTAGAAATAAGGTTGTAACTTTTGTTAGTTACAACCTTATTGTCATAGTTACTCAATAATAGTATAATAATGAATAATAAAAGGTTTTTAGTTAGAAAGAGATAGGATAATATTGACTTAACTAGTATATTATAAAAAGGGGAAATTAGGAGCTAATAAAAATTGGGGACCTGGTGCTTTTACATCGGGAGGATTACCTGAAATAGTAGTTAATCAGTTTGCACCAAGAGAATATACATTTAAAGAAGCACTTAAAGGAGTGATAAAATAATGACAGGAATAGAAAATTATAAAAATCATGGTATTTCGATAATTGGTGATGAATATTATATATTTTGGTTTAGAGGTAAAGAACATTTTAGATATAAAGTAACACAAAGTCTGGCAGAAAAATCAAGAAAATCAGATAAAGATGCATTAGAGGTAATGTTTTATTTAGAGAATAAAAGATGGCCAAAAGAAGGAGAATTAGAAAACTACAATAAAACAGATGTAAAAGAGTATATAGGGGACGGTTTTATAATTTATGAAGAAAATGGAAAATATGAAATAGAAATAGAGAAAGATTATGGCAAACCTGCATGCTATCCTATAACTAAAGAACTCAAAGATAAAGCACTTAAATCTCCTAGAGATGGTTATGAAGTCGCAATGTATGCAGAAACTGGAGGTTGGCCACTAAAAGATCCAGACGAAAATAGAAAAGAGATTATTCGGAAACATCCAAAGTTAATACTTATAAATCCTGAATTAAAACAAAAGCTATTCTCCAAAGAAGAATATGAACACTTAGTAAAAATTGCAAAAGAAGAATAAGAACAAGAAGAAAAATAAATAATGTTATTTTTAAAGTTATTATTTAAGTTAAAAAGATAAGGTATAAATAATAATATATGACTTGTCTTTATTTATATATCGGATAGATGATAAAAAAATATTAAATATTAGTTGTAAAAAAATATAATTAAATTTTGATAAATAGTATAATATATAGTATAATATAAAAAAGCAAAAGATAAAAGGAGCTAATATGGATTTATTGCAAAGTAGTAAAGAACAAGCTTCAGGAGCGGCAACTCAACTAATAGGTGCTAGCAGTAGTTTAAGTAATGTTAGATCTGTTACAAAAGATTCAGAAACTACAGTAGCCGGAAATACTAAAGCTCAAAGTAGTGCTGATTTAGCACTAGCTACTGGCCAAGAGCTTCAACAAGTAATTCAAAGTATGTGTAATAATATACATAGCCTTGCCGCAGAATTTGAAGCTATGGATAATGCCTTGAGTAAGGAATTACAACCTAAATATTTACGTTAGTTATTAAATACTATGAGGATTAATTAATGGATAATAAAGAAGATTATATTAAAAGGAGAATGTTAGAAGAACAGCTAGATGATAATAAAAAGAAGTTAAAAAAACTCGAAAGATTAGAGGAACTAAGCAATAAAGAACAATATCGGAGCCATAGATTAAAAGAACAGTTATATCATATATTTGGAAGAGAATATAATAGACATATGGATAATATAAGTTATTGTGAGGAGCTAAGTAGAAAAAATCTGACAAAGAGAAAAAATACACTTCTAGATGAAGAAGCTGATTTAAAAATTAAGTACAACAAATTAAAGAAATAATTATGAGATAGTAGGAGAATGTATGAGTATAAATATGATATTAGGCTCTGCTCAAAGCCAAACCAATAGTATAAAGAGTCTTACGACAAGTCAAATAGGAAGTTATCAACAAATACAACAAGCATTATCAAACTTTATATTTCAAACAAATAGCTTGCAAGGCGCAGCATATGATAGTGCCAAAGCATATTGTGGAAGTGTTTTATCTCCACTAATTGATGGATGTATATTATTAAATAAAGCTATTGAAAAAGCAAACGAGGAATATATAAATAAATATACGAGTGAAGTATATGGAGACTCCCTAAAGCAAAGTGATTTAGAAAGATTAATTAATGAGACAAAAAGCCAAATTGCTTTGAATGAAAATCTATTGAATGAGCAGTTTGAACAAGATCCAGTGGATTTAAATGAAGTAAGTAATTTGCAAGAAAAGATAGATAGTTATAGAAAAATTCAACGAGACTTGGAAGAAAAGTTAAGTAAGCTACTAGCGTTTGATGCGAATTCTGTTAGTATATTCCAAGAAGTAGATGTTTTAAGTTACTCTGTTGCACAAGGGATTGCATTAGCCCAAAGAAGTTGGAGTCCAACACTAAAAACATTTATGCTACCTGGCAAAAATGAAATGGGATGGGTAGGTACTATCAAGGAAATATGGGAAAAAAATAATAAAGAAAGTAATAAAACAAATAGGATTAAATCTTCAAAAAGAATGATAAATAGTCAAATTAACGAAGAAGAATATGATAGGAATGTAGCACTTTATTCAGGATTACATGGTAAACCAATTATAGGTGCAAGTGTAATACATAACGCAAGTTCTGAAGAGAAAAAGACTTAGTACTAGCAATATTACCTTGGATTATGCCAGGTGGCTCATTAAGACTAACAATGTTATCGGGTGGAACTTTAGGACTAATAGACGGATTGGTTTCTAAAGATAAACCATCAGATGTTATTAAAAAAATGGCATTTGGAAGTAGTTTTGCTTTGTTTAGTCACCTAGGCGTAAGTTTATTAAGTAAGGGAACTAAAGTAAAAAATTTATTTAAATCAGAAAAAAATGTTGAAGATAAATTACTAAAAAATGTTAAGAATGAAAGTTTAAGATCAAAAAACAATTTATCTCAAAGAGGTTCGATAAATCATGTTAAGATAGCTGAAAATGGAATCGATGGAAAATTAAAGCCAACAATACTTTACAATGCTAAAGAATTCCCAAGAGAATTAAAAAAATATCCACGTGATATGGTATTAAATATTACAAATAATAAAAATAATAACTTTACCGAGAAATGAAAAAAACTAAGAAATAATTTAGTCCAAAAAAACTACAAATGAGCAATCAAGACTACTTAATCAAATCGAAAAAGAGAAAGTAAATACTCAAATAGTTTATGGAGAAAAAGAATTTCTAGAAGAAATGGATAAATATCCTCGAGTAAATATAGACGATGAAACAAGACAAATGTTGATAAATATTCCAAAAGAAAAAAGACCAGAACCAGATAGATATTTATCGCCAAAAGAAATAGAAGCACATCTAAAAATTTTCGAGGAAGAAGGGGTAGCGAAGATTATTAGTTGGGAACAGCTTGAAAACGCGAAAAATCGATATGGAGGGGCTATAGGTCCTGAAAGTGGTCAATACGCAACATCGGAGGAAATTATTGAGAAAGCAATAAAAGCATCTGATGGGGATCCGAGAAAACTAGAAAAGCTATTAGCCTTGGAAAAAGGGGCATTGGGAGAAAATCCAGTAATTATAAAACCTAAGAAGATTAGCTTCTTAAAGTTCCCAAGTGGAAACGAAGCAGGAGCTAATGAATTTTGGAATCCAGGGGGCTATACATCAGGGGGAATACCTGAAGTGGTAGTTAATCAGTTTGCACCAGGAGAATATACATTTAAAGAAGCATTTAAAGGAGTGGTAAAATAATGACAGGAATAGAAAATTATAAAAATCATGGTATTTCGATAATTGGTGATGAGTATTATATATTTTGGTTTAGAGGTAAAGAACATTTTAGATATAAAGTAACACAAAGTTTGGCGGAAAAATCAAGAAAATCAGATAAAGATGCATTGGAAGTAATGTTTTATTTAGAGAATAAGAGATGGCCAAAAGAAGGAGAATTAAAAAACTATAACAAAACAGATGTTAAGACATATGTAGGAGATGGATTTTTAATTTATGAAGATAATGGGAAATACGAAATAGAGATACAAAAAGACTGTGGAGGAGCAGCTATAAAACCAGTATGCTATCCTATAACTAAAGAGCTCAAAGAAAAAGCACTTAAATCCCCTAGAGATGGATACGAAGTCGTGATATATGCAGAAACAGGACGATGGCCCTTAAAAGATCAAGACGAGGTAGATAGAGAATTCCTTAGGGAATATCCAGAATTCATTCTTAAAAACCCTGAATTAAATAAAGAACTATTTTCAGAAAAAGAGTTTAATCACTTAGTAGCACTAGGGAAGGAAAGAAAAAAACAAAAAGAACAAGAAAAAGAAAAAAATAAATAGCGTTATATCTTTAAAAATTTATCATATGAAAATGTTTAGAATGCCCTTAGACAAAGAAGTGTTAAGAAAAGATTAGAAATAAGGTTGTAACTTTGCTTGAGTTACAACTTTATTGTCATAATTACTCAATAATAGTATAATAAAGACAAATAATAAAAAGGTTTTAAATAAGGGAGAAATAAATTGTTTTAAGTGTAATTATTATACTGTAAAAAAAGGTGGTTGAAAAATGCAAGAAGTAAAAATCGAAAATTATAAAAATCATGGTATTTCGATAATTGGTGATGAATATTATATATTTTGGTTTAGAGGTAAAGAAATGTTTGATTATGAAGTAACCAAAGAGTTAGCAGAGAAATCAAGAAAATCTGATAAAGATGCGTTAGAAGTAATGTTTTATTTAGAGAATAAAAGATGGCCAAAAGAGGATGAATTAGAAAATTATAATAAAACTGATGTTAAAACATATGTAGGAGATGGTTTTACGATTTATGAAGAAAATGGGGAATACGAAATAAGAATAGAAAAAGATTACGGAGGTCCAGTATTTTATCCGATAACTAAAGAACTCAAGGAAAAAGCCCTTAAATCACCTAGAGATGGATACGAAGTCGTGATATATGCAGAAACAGGACGATGGCCACCAAAAGATCCAGAAGAAAATAGAAGACAGATTATTAGGAAACATCCGAAATTAATACTGATAAATCCTGAATTAAAACAAAAACTATTTTCTAAAGAAGAATATGAACACTTAGTAAAAATTGCAAAAGAGGAACAAGAAAAAGAACAAGAAAAAGAAGAAAATAAATAGAGCTATATCTTGAAAAAAAATCGCATTTGGAAATAAATATTTAATTTGGCAAATGATGGATGCGTAAAAGAAAATGTTCAGAATACCATTATATAAAGAAGTGTTAATAGAAGATTAAAAAAATAAGGTTGTGACTTTACTTGAGTTACAACCTTATTGTCATAATTACTCAATAATAGTATAATAGCAATAAATAATTAAAGGTTTTTAGTCAGAAAAAGATAAGGTAATATTGGATTAACTAGTCTAATTGAAAAGAGGAAATTGTGTATTAATGAAAAATGTAAGACTGGAGGTTATACAAAAGGTGGAATACCAGAGGCGATAGTTAATCAATT